>Ga0255783_10000004_pt1 | contig 224869 bp, 189 predicted proteins | sample 011ome_22_FD_179981 | JGI IMG/M metagenome (GOLD analysis project Ga0255783, IMG submission 179981) | Coastal salt marsh microbial communities from the Groves Creek Marsh, Skidaway Island, Georgia - 011507BT metaG (version 2) | ecosystem: Environmental > Aquatic > Marine > Intertidal zone >... | reverse complement strand
GGCACTTCCCGTGCTATTCTTAGCTTCCGTATTCGGCAGTTTAGTGGCCTTTGGACTCACGATAGGGCAACGACTCATGAGTGTCCGGGAGACCTTTCAGGCTTATGTGAGCGGTATGCCAACCATGTGGATGGCTGTATTCATTTTGTTGATGACTTGGTCGATGCAGGATATCTGCCAAAATCTGGGAACCGCCGAATACTTAATCGATTTGCTTGGGGATAGCATGCCCGTTTGGACACTCCCGCTATTCACGTTCGTGGTGGCTTCCATGATGTCGTTCGCAACCGGAACAAGCTGGGGAGCAATGGGGATACTTATTCCCATTATACTGCCATTGTCCTACAGTATGGGTACGTTTGATGCCGGCGGCGGCATCCTGTTTTTCCTAACAGCGGCGGCCATCCTCGATGGGGCCATTTTTGGGGATCATTGTAGCCCAATTAGCGATACAACGGTCCTAACTTCAATCTCTACGGGCTGCGATCATATTGCGCATGTGAAAACGCAACTGCCCTACGCTGTTGTAACGATGGCTTTGTCCGGATTATTTGGTTACTTAGCAGTCGCTGGTAATATGCCATTATGGCTTTTCTACGTTTTATTTCCACTGGCTTCGTTGGGGATTCTCCTGGTATTTGGAAGGAGAATCCCCAGCCAAGCAGACTAAGGCAGCGCGTAGAGTTCTACGAGGGCTACACCCGTTGTCCCTTCTTCCCCTGAGATTCTAAGCGTGTACAGTCCTGTTTCGAGACTGATGATCATAGCAGCGTCCTGGCTCTCTGTATCAATCGCGAATGCACCTACGGAAGCGGCCGCTTCACTGATGGAAGAGAGACCGTTCCAGCCATGATTGGTGGCAATGATTTCTCCGGAGGAGTTCAGTACCTCGAGAACTGGGTGTTCCAGTACTCCTGCAATCTCAAACTGTTCAAGTGATGGGCCAATCGCTCGCACAAGAATATCTGTAGGCATGTCTCCGATGACTACGACGCCTGGAATGACCACTTCACTTTGGGTTCCCACAAAAGCCCGAGAAGAAATGTTTACGAGGCGGGACAAGTTTGCCCCCACTTCGTAGATTTCTACCAGGGCTATCCCGGTAGTGTTTTCCTCTCCACTAACGATGGCAGTATATACGCCAGGATCCAATTCGACCAGCATGACCGCGTCATCTGAGTCTGCCGGAAGGGCAAAGGCCCCGACTGTTTGAGCTGCGTCTTGAATTTCCACTTTGTCCGCGTTGGCCGCCCAACCAGAATTTTCGGATATCAGCCCGTTGGGTCCATGAAGCTGAAGCACTGGATTCTCAAGAATTCCGTCGAGACCGAATTGCTGGAGACTGGGTCCAACGCCTCTAATAAGAACGGTCTCCTAAGGGATCGCGTACAGTTCGACCAAGGCGACGCCAGTCGTTCCATTCTCTCCCGAAGCAATGACCGTATATAGACCGGGCTCGAGATCCATGATTATGGCGGCGTCTTCGCTATCTTCATTTAACGGAAAGGCGCCAACGAGCTGGCTCGCTTCAGTAATCTGGGAGGGATCCCATAGATTGAGCCATCCGTCGTTGGATTCGATAGGCGTTCCTGCGATGTCGTAGACGGTTATCTGGGGATTAGCGAGAAATCCAGCGACTCCTTGATTTTCGAGGCTCGGACCGACTGCTCTGATCAATACGCGACTTGGCAAATCGCCCTGCACAACGAATCCAGGAATGACCACGTCCGCTCCTGTGCCGACCAAAGCACGGGACGATAAATTGATCATGCGAGTAAAGTTTTCCTCAATCTCGAAGGCCTCAACCAAGGCGACTCCAGTTGAGTTGTCCTGTCCACGAACGATTGCGGTATAGAGTCCTTGCTCGAGCTCGACTAGGAGAGCAGTGTCATCGTCATGAAGATTGCGCCCTCCGGCCCCGACGAGTTGGGAAGCTGCAATGATAGCGTCTGGATCCTCGTTTTCCGCCCACCCTTCATTAGAATAGATTAATTCGCTAGCCGAATTGTAAATCTCGAGTCGAGGTTTCAAAAGAGGGTCGTCGATATCATTTTCTACGAGGCTAGGACCTATGCCCCTGACCAGAATCTCTTTTGGATCTGGCCCAATTACCACGAAACCGGCGATCAAAACATTGGCCCCCGTGCCTACGCGGGCTCTGGTAGCGATGTTGTAAAGGCGTTTGTCAGTGACGAGGATTTCGGCCGAGTCACTCGTTGCGGCTCCGCCTCCACTGGTTGCCACAACGTGATAGTTTCCTTCATGAATACTGTCAGCTGGGTTGATGCTGAGAACGGATCCAGTTGCGCCTGCGAGTGGGGCACCATCTTGATACCATTGATAGGTTACAGCTGTGTTGGATACGGCACGGGCATCCAGGATAGCTTGAGTTCCTCTCAGAGCGACATCGCCCAGTGGGTGGTTTACGAATACGGGAGAATCGGGAAGCGATTGGATTGAGAGGCTAGCGACATCACTAGTGGTAGAGCCGGTGGGTGATGTGATGGTAACTGTGTAATTCCCATTATCCTGATCAGTTACGTCGCTAAACTCTAGAGAACTGCTTGTGGCTCCCGCTATCGTGACTCCGTCTTTGTTCCACTGATACTCGAAGGGTCCTTGACCCGACGCTTCTACAGAAAGAGTGAACGATTCGCCGTCGAATGAAGTGGTTCCATTTGGTTGTGAAGTAATTGCAGGGGGTGGAACATCTTCTACCTGAACAATGCCAATTGCTTCCGCTCCGTTGGTGAATGAGTAGTTGAGAGCCAGCTGACCGGTTGCGTTGAAACCGCCAATTGAGGTTGATTCTACAGTTGCCGGAAACCCTTCTTTTACTTCGAAGGTATCTCCTTCACGGGCAACTAGGGAAAGGGCGCCATTCGAATCGGTAGCCCAAATTCCGGAGTCGGTTGTATCGCTGATCGCATCTCCCTCTCCTGAAAGAGTGGCTTGAAATGCGATTTGGCCAGCCCCATTTATTCTTGGCATGCTGAACGTCTGGAATGAGACACCGTGATCGGCTCCAGGAGACTGCATCTCGGATTGAGCAATAATGGACCAGTCTCCGTTTGACGATCGATGGAGGATCGTTTGTAGGCTTCCTTCGAATTCGGTAGCGAGAACCGCGATATCTCCATCACCATTGACCACAGGATCCATAAATCCGGTGAAAGTCCGATTGGTTCCGAATATGTCGATCGCTGTTTCAGAAGTAGCGAGTGCCGCGAGTGTGCTGCCATCGAAATGATAAAGGCCATCTTCTTCGTTATCGTTGAGGAGGCTCGCCCAAAAAACTATGTTACCCGAAGCGTCGATTTCTGGTCGGCCGAGAGAGAGAAATACATCTGAAGATCCGGGTGCGACCTCTCCGGTTTGCGCTACTGAAGTAGCCATGCTATTTGCATCCAATTTCCAAATACCTTGGGGATTATTGAAGTCGTTTTCGTCGCTGTCCTCAATCGTGGAAAGAAGGGCAGCCTCGCCAGAATCGTTTAGCGAGGAGCTAATGGGACTTTCGAGCACCTGGGTTCCTCCGTTAGGAGTCGTTCCTCCAATTGCCAAAAGCCGCTGACCGTATAGCGGAGCCTGGACTGAATTGAGGTCAACCAGCCAAATTCCGGACTCGTCTGGATTTTGCCCCATCCTGAGACGTGACCAGAAAGCGTATGCATTGGCTGTGGATCCTGCGAGAGAGCCGAATATTTCGTGCCGCCGCGAACTGTCGAGTGTTCCGTCAAAATCTACTAGGGGAGCGTTCAATCCGTGCGTGTGCAACTGAGGAGATTGAGAATCTCCATTTGCCGTTAAAAGTAGATCCGTTGCGCTTATCGAGTGGTTTGTCAAAGTGGCGATAAAAGCGACATCTGCTCCTCCGAGTGAAGTGACGGATCGAATACTTTCGAACTGGCCGGTTTCACCGTTGATATCGACGGTTTCTCCCAATGCTCCAAGGGTATGGAGTTGTCCATTATCAAACTGCAAAGCAGCATCCACGAGTTCAGCGCCTTTGTTGGCTTCGGCTAAGAGCGAATTCAAGCTAGCGGTTAACGTTGCCTTTACTTCTTGGTCTAAAGGAGGCTCGGTGCGAGGGGGCATTACATTGTTCCCGGTCGAGTTGACGCGGTTGATTATTGTTTGTATCCGCTGTGGCCTGAGAAGCAGATCCTTAGAATTCTGAATCTCGGTTAAATCAAAGCGTTGCTGGGAAACTCCGCCTTGGCCGTGGCAGCTAACGCAGTTCGCCTGAAAAACGGGCTCGATGGAATCGAGAAAAACGGAATCTATTTCAGGATTGTCGAATCTTGCTCCAAATGCGACTTGCCCCGCTTCATTGATGCTCGGAATCGAAAACGAGTCGAAGGACTGAGGAGTTGTCGTCTCAGCCTCATCACCTGAAAGAGATACAAGGGTGAATGTATTCGAGTAAGCGCTACCTACCAGGAATGACAGGGTGGAAATTAAAAGTGCAGTTTGGATCGTCTTCATGCTGTGATGATGTTGAGCGGATCGAAATTTACGGGTTGAGCTGGAAAGATTTCAGGCATTGCTGATGCAGGCACTCCCATCCATTCCTCTAAAATGGAACGGTAAACCGTTCTAAAATCCACGTTGTAATCCATACTGTGACGCTTGACGCGCGCATCTTCCGCCAAATCAGGATACAGTCCATAGAACTGGTTGCCTGCTACCTTGCCTCCCATCACGAATAATGATTCGGCTGCACCGTGGTCGGTACCTAAGCTGCCGTTTTGAATGACCTTTCTTCCGAATTCACTAAACGTCAAAATGACTACGCGATCCCAATTGCCTTGGGCTTTCATTTCTTGAACGAACGCGTCCAGCGAGTTATCCAGCGTATTTAACAGCGTGGCGTGGCGCCCTGTGAGGGGATCTCCTGCGGCTACTTGATTGTTGTGTGTGTCGTATCCACCCTGGCGTGCATAATAGATGGACGTTTCACTTCTTCCCTTAATGAGCTGAGCGATGATTTTTAGATTATTGGCGAGGCCGTTGCTGGGCCATCCTCCGTAAAGAAGCTCGCCTCCTTCAGCCATAGCGGTCTGCACGCTCTCAGTACTGATCATCGCGCTATGGGCGGCGCGTTGTACATAGGCAAGGGTGTCATCCTCTTGACTGATCCCGTCGTCGACTTGGTGGTCGAGACCGATCAAGTTGCGATAGAATCGCTCCAGTGACTTCTCACGTCCGAGAGATGCCCGGTCGCTCCAGTTGAAGTACTGAGGGTTGGAAAAGGTAACGGTAGGGCTGACGCCTCTATTGCTTTTAAAAGCGAATGTGGGACGTCTATTGATGAAAATGCCAGTGGTGGCTCCGCAACCATCGCATTGATTGTCGAGGTATCGACCGATCCAGCCATCTTTTACGATACTGTTGGGCTCTGCAGAATGCCAATAGTCGAAGGACGTGAAATGGGACAAATTGGGATTGGGATACCCGACACCGTTGATGATGCCAAGGTCGCCATCCTTCCAAAGATTGTTGAAAGACGAGAGGTTGGGGTGAAACGCAAGTGGCTCGGTGCCACCCGCCGCACTCGGACTGTCTTTGTCGGTTATCTTTAAAATACCGTTGGCCTCGGTTAACCTTATCGCGGGACGCGCCCCGTTGTAGGTTGAATTGGAATGGGGTACTAGCGTATTGAGAGTATCGTTACCACCCGCCATTTCCATCAAAAGGAAAATCGGTCCTTCACCACCGGGTGAGGGAAGTGTTTGCGCGCGAGCGTCAAGATTGAAAAGCGTTTGCTGAAGAAAGCCTGGCAGCGAAAGTGAAGCGGTTGCTCCCCAGACTGATTTGGCAACGAAGTCTCTTCGATTTAGTTTTAAGTTCATGTCAGTATGCAGTTTCGTTGCAGATAGCTATTGAATCTGGTATTCCGGCAGAGCCAGGATGAGTCTTACGAGCTCTTTAACACCCTCGATCGATCCCAACTGTTCACTTACCGCAGAGTAGCGATCGAGCAGCGATCTCACTTGGCTTTTGCGGAGCGAGCGATTCGGAAGGAACCGTGCTGTCAGCGTATCCAGGAGCAAGGGAAAGTTTTCAATTGCTCGAAGATTGCTTGGAGCGATTTGCTCCCAGTCGATGTCTGCATACTCAGCCATTGAGTTCCGCGTTCTCGCAGTTGTGAATATGTCAAAGTTCCGGTGGCTCCATATGCTGGGCATATTCATGCGGAATACCATGGAGCCGGTCGCGAGCCAGGTATTGCCTTCACCATCAGGTTCCGGCCACCCGGCGATACTCGGTGGAAACAGAATTTCGTATCCCAGTTGCTGCGTGACGTCTTCCATGGCATCTTGGGTAGGCAGCTCTGCGCCAAGTTGCTTTTCAAGGCAGGTGAAAAAGTCGCCAGCGTCTTTTATTTGAGAGTTGACGACGGTTTCGTCATAAAATTCCTCGCTGAGGAAAAGGTCTTTGAGAAAGGGGCGAATCTCGTAGTCATGCGTGTCGCGAAGTCGAGATGCGAGTGCCGCAACCAGCTCTTTGGAAGGTTCAGGTGAGGCGAAGTAGCGCCACATTTTCCAGCTCAAGTGTTTGGCGCAACGAGTGCTTTGGAAGGCTAGCTCGATAATATCGTCACCGTCGACGATATCGCTACCATCCGGCATCTTCGTATTGCCGTAGAATTCCTTGGAAGACCGATCTTGTAGATTTACGTTTTGGTAGGTTGCAGCTGGATGTAATCCGCGACTTTCAGCCTGGTTGACACCAGTGTCGTATCTGAAATTCCAGATCTTGCGACCCGTGAATGCCTCGGCTGCAGCGCCCACATCCTCTTCTGTGTATTCATCGTCGTCGTTCGTGTAGGCATTGCCAATCCCCAGGGTAAAAAGCTCGAGAAGCTCCCTACCAAAATTCTCGTTAATGCTGCGTGAGGTGCTGACGTAGAGGTCGAGGGTGCGAATCATGGCGATCGACCACGAAACATGCTTTACCATGGTACGGAAATTTCCGTAGTGGCCCGACCCGACGAGTCTCTCGTCTCCCTCGAAAGGCTGATCGATTCCAGCAACGTTTCCGGCTGCGTGTTTGCGCAACATTTCCATGTAACGGAAAAGTCCGATAAAACGGTAATACTGGCCGATGGGCGCGGAATCGATCGCGAAGTGGTCGACAAAGAATTTTAGTAACTTACTAGCCAGCGGTTGTCCCTCTTTGAGGTTCTTGAAGTACCAGTGATTGAAGTGTCGTCTCCGCAGGCCCTGGTTTCCAAACGTAAAACCATTTGGATCCTCTTCGCTCAAGGCCCATTCGGGCCAGGGCAATCCGGACCAGTCCTCCGTAGTTTCGAGAAGAAAATCAACTGCGGCTTCGACTCCCTGCTCTACGCCCAGCTGAAAAAGAGCTTCTTGTTCTTCAGGTGTTCCGCCGAAACCAGCTCTCATGAGAAGGTGATTTGCATGGCGCCTTGACCAGGATTCTTGAGGTAGAGGGTCTAGCATGATAATTCTTAGAGTGAAAAGGAGTCTTCTAATATCGGCAGTCAAATCCGACAATATAGCCTGATGTGTCGAGTTGAGTATGGCGCGTTCAAGGATTTCGCCCGTTAGCTGATTCGTGGTGAATCAAATATCGGTTTCTCAATTGTAATCTTTGTGAGGGTTTTTAGGGGGTGATTTAGTGTGTAAATGATGGTGTAAAACGGCCTGCCGCTAGACGATTCGAAGGATTAGAGCACTATTTTAACCAAGCTGTAAAGAAACATTGCAAAATGCGAATCTGCACTAGGAATCTGCCTCTCGCTTGTAAAGTCTTACCCTTCGATAGCTGATTGAATCATTTTGTTTCGCAAAAAGTTGGACCTAATCGATCTCTGTACCAAAAGGGTAGTTGTTCATGCAGGAAATTTGGCCACAATTGAAGCACTGGGTGAGAAAGGGAGTGCCATTCGCAGTGGCGACAGTCGTAGAAGCATCCCGGCCATCGCCACGAGGGGTGGGCTCGGTACTGGCTGTCCGGTCGGATGGCGACGCGTTTATCGGTTCGGTCAGTGCGGGTTGTGTTGAAAGTGAGGTGATCGAATCGGCCAAAGCCTGTATGGTGGATGGGGAGGTGCGCTGGCTTTCGTTTGGGCCGGACAGCGGTTTCCCTTGGGAGGTTTCACTGTCCTGTGGTGGCCGCATTCGAGTGCGAATCGAACCCTTTGCAGGACTCTCGGATCCGGATTTGGGAAAACGGCTCTCAAGGCTTTTAGATACCCAGGACCGCGGTCTGCTGGTTAGCCACGACGGTCGTCATTCCCTGCTCGTACACGACGAGATTTGGGGAACAGAAGAGTTGGTGGATTCTGCGGAACTGATCGAGAAAGCGAAGGAGCATTATCGAAGGGGGGAAGGCACAACGGAGATCGAATGGGAGGGAGCGCCGGCATTGTTTCGGGTTCTGAGTCGGCCGAAACGTTTGTTTGTCGTGGGAGCGGCTCACATAGCCATCCACTTGGTTGGGTTCGCTCGATCATTGGGGTTTGAGACGATCGTGATCGATCCAAGAGAATCGTATGCGAGGGAAGACCGATTCCCTAATTCACCTGATGCGCTTATCTGTGAATGGCCGAAGCAAGCATTGGAAAAATATTCGATAACGAAGTCTGATTGCCTCGCGGCAATGACACACGATCCCAAAATTGATGATCAGGCTTTGGACGTTTTTCTGCGCAGCGATTCTGAATACATTGGAGCCTTGGGAAGTCGTAGGAGTCATGCCGCAAGGCTGAAGCGATTGGGCAAGCTAGGGTTCAAGGATGATTCTTTTAGTCGTATCCATGCCCCCATTGGTATAGACATAGGGAGTGAAACCCCGGCAGAAATCGCTCTAAGCGTAATGGCGGAAGTCGTCAAAAAGTGTCACGAGAATCAAAGCGTTACTGGGTGACTAAGTTTCATGAAAAGTGATCTAACGATTTGCGGAATCGTGCTGGCAGCGGGTTCGTCCCGGCGGATGGGGACGATCAACAAATTGCTGATGGATATGGACGGTGAGGCGATGGTGAAACGGTCGGTTCAACCTATCGCTGAAGCAAAGCTAGAATCCGTGGTAGTCGTGACGGGTTTTGAAAATGAGAAGATTCAGTCCCTTTTGAACGGATACGAATTGAGATTCGTATTCAATGAGCATTTTCGGGAAGGGATGGGCACTTCTTTGGCAGTGGGAGTTGAGTCGATTTCTGCGATTGAACCAGATGGCATCTTGGTCTCTCTAAGCGATTTGCCATACTTGCGAAAGGAATCAGTGCTCGCTGTGATGGAGAGATTTTGCATGCTGGGGGGAGAGAAGATCACCATTCCGGTCCACAACGGAATCCAGGGGCACCCCATTGTGTTTCCGTTTCGTTATGCAGAGGAATTGAAGGCGTTGAAAGGGGATCAGGGTGCGAGGCATCTGATCCGCCGCGATGAAGACTCTGTTGAGAAGTTAGAGCTCAATGATTTCGGAATCATTAGGGATATCGATTCTCCAAATTCGATTTAATTGTATTAGAATATTGAATTCAATATTGCGCCAAAAAGCCAACCCGCTAGGAGTTGGCTTTTTGTTGTAAAGATCTTTAGAGAACGAACTACGCCTCAACTTGAGGGCGAGTCGGGTCGGGCCAGTCAATATGATAAAACTTGCCGCGATCCTGATCTGTCCGTTCGTAGGTGTGGGCTCCAAAATAGTCGCGCTGCGCTTGTAGCAAATTAGCCGGTAGGCGTGCGCTTCGGTAGCTGTCGTAGTAGGCCAGCGATGACATGAAAGTCGGAATTGGCACGCCGCTCACGGAGGCTGCTGCAACCACCTTGCGCCAGTTTGACTGGCACCGGTCTATTTCGCCCTTAAAATAGGGATCAAGCAGTAGATTCGCCAAGTTTGGATCACGCTGGTAGGCTTCGAAAATCTTTTGGAGGAAGGCGGCTCGAATGATGCACCCTCCACGCCAAATCATGGAGATGGTGCCAAAGTCCAATTTCCAATCGTACTCTTTTTGAGCCGCTCGCATGAGCTGGAACCCTTGGGCATAGGAGCAGATCTTGGAGCAGTAGAGTGCGTCGTGGATGGCCTGGATAAAGGAATCCTTGTCTCCTTCGAAGGCATCGAAAACTGGATTGATGATTTCGGAGGCGGCCACTCGTTCTTCTTTCACCGCGCTGAGACAACGCGCGAATACCGCTTCTGCGATTGACGGAGCGGCGATGCCCATGTCGAGCGCGTTAACCGAGGTCCATTTTCCGGTGCCTTTTTGGCCCGCGGTATCGAGTACGATATCAACAAACGGCTGTCCGGTGACAGGATCATCCTGCTGTAGAATGTCTGTAGTGATTTCGATGAGGAATGAGTCGAGTAGGCCTTCGTTCCACTGACCGAACACTTCGCTCATTTGCTTGGTATTCATGCCCAAAAGTTTCGACATCAGGGAGTAGGCTTCACAGATCATCTGCATGTCGCCGTACTCGATACCATTGTGCACCATTTTCACGTAGTGACCCGCCCCATTTTCGCCGATGTAGGTGGTGCAGGTGACGCCGCCTTCTACCGGTTTGCCAGGGGCAGCGCCTTCAATGGGTTTCCCTGTGTCCGCGTCGACCTTTGCTGCAATAGCCTCCCAGATTGGTTTGAGTTCGTTCCAGGCGGATTCTTTGCCACCGGGCATCAAAGAGGGACCGAAACGGGCACCCTCTTCTCCGCCTGAAACGCCGGAACCAACGAACCGAAAACCTTTTTCATTCAGCTCTTTTTCGCGACGTATCGTGTCAGTCCAAAGCGCATTCCCTCCATCAATGATAATGTCGTCCGGATCGAGAAGGGGAAGAAGGCTCTCGATCACGGCGTCAGTCGCTTTGCCGGCTTGGACCAGAATAATGATCTTTCGAGGACGTTTGATTGACTGGACGAAATCTTCGAGAGACTGAGCGCCGTGTAGGCCACCGGGAGTATCCGGATGGGCCTCGACAAATGTGTCGGTCTTCGAAGTCGTGCGGTTATAGACCGAAATTCGAAAGCCGTGGTCGGCTATGTTGAGAGCGAGGTTTTGACCCATGACCGCGAGGCCGACGAGTCCTATATCAGATTGTGAATTTGACATCGATTGATTCAGATGAAGAGCGGCCATATAAGGGAGCCCTGTCATCGCCATCAAGCCTGAAACCCGTTTCTACCTCAATAGTTCACACACGTGTGTGAATCAGGTTTTAGTCGAAACTAAGATTTTTGGTGAGAAAAATTCCTAGACTTTGCTAGGAAGCCAAGGAGCGATCATGTCCACGATAGGGGTGAGGAGCTCCGGCTCGTTTCGGTTGTAGACCCAATTTATGCAGATGATCGCGCAAGTTGCCCCGATAATGGGGTACATGACGAGTTTAGGTAACGTGCTGAGAGTCTTGAAGATAGAGTACGCGAATATAACCCCAATCACCCCCATCGCGTATGGGAACCACGGTTGGCTGTAGAGGGGCTGTAATGATTCAAATAGTCGTTCCACGTAGGGCATCTTGTTAATTCGATAGTTCTCCTAAAGGTTTAACGACCTTTAAACCCTCGGACTTAAGCGGCTATCTAGGAGTATCGTCTGCACAGTTGACCCATTCGGCCGCGCTATCGAGATAGGCCTCCCTTTTCCAGATCGGAACGCGGGCTTTAGTCTGGTCAATGATGTAGCGATTCGCGTCGAAAGCCGCATCACGATGAGCAGCGCTTACGCCCACCCAAACGGCAATTTCACCGATTTTCAGACTTCCGATTCGGTGAACGCAAGCGACTGCTTCGATGCCATAGCGTTCTTTCGCCTCCAATAAAATCCGCATCCCCTCTTTTTCAGCGAGGGGAACGTACGAGCTGTATTCGAGACCGTTCACTGGTTTCCCGTCGTTGTGATTCCTCACCCAGCCTTCGAAAGAAACATAAGCGCCAGAAACGTCGCGCAGGATCTCTCTTCGCAGTGATTCTGGTTTGATCTCCTGATCGGTAATTTGAAATTGCATAAACGGTACAGTGGGAGCGCTTGGATTTCATCCACCCGCAACCGGTGGAATAAACACGACCGTGTCCCCGTCCTTTAGGGAATGGTCCCAATTAGCGAAATCCTCGTTGACCGCTACCTTGAGCATGGATGGCTCAAGTGAGAATGAGTACTGGCGTTTCAGATCGGAATACAAACTCTCAGGAGTGGCCGCGTCGGTTTCAATCGTCTCAATTGAGGCGCCGCGCTGCTCTTTGAGTAATGCGAAGTACTCGATCTGAATCTTCATCTTCAATAGTAGACTTAACCTAATCCGCTTGGAAGTCGCTTTTTCCGCCGCTCTTTTCCAGTAGACGGATCTTCTCGATAACGATTCCTTTTGTAACGGATTTGCACATATCGTAGAGGGTAAGCGCGGCTCCACTAGCGGCGCAGAGAGCTTCCATCTCGACTCCGGTTTTGGCATCGGTAGCGACCTCTGTGTGAATCACTACTCGAGCGTCATCGAGTTTGTTTATAGTGACCTGACATTTTGTAAGAGGAAGCGGGTGGCAAAGCGGTATTAGATCGCTGGTTTTCTTTGCGGCTTGGATTCCTGCTAGAACTGCCGTGTGGAAGACGGGGCCTTTTTTGCTTTGGATCTCCTCGCCGTCGAATTTCAACATTACCTCAGGTGTCAGGAAGACGATGGCCTCCGCACGGGCGACTCTTCGGGTGACGCCTTTGTCCCCAACGTCAACCATTTGAGGCTGCCGACTCTCATTGAGGTGTGTGAAATCAGTCATTTGTGCTGGGTATAGTTAGTTGCAATCGAATGTCGAGGTCTCGAATCATTTTTGACGTTAGACGCTCCATTTATAGAAACGGTGAGAAGATCCCTCTGGAAAAACCGATTCCGAACGTGGCAGCTCGACGAATCCCTGGGTCTGGGCGACCGAGATGTAGTCACCAGATGTATTGAATGGAAGCGGCGCTGCCCACATTTGACCGGTTTCGTCACAACTCAGTGATACCGGAAGGAACAGAGTCAGAGGCGGGGTGAAGTTAAACTCGCTTCGCAATTTTACAATTTGGGGAGGGCAAGCCGATTTGCCTGTGATTTCTGCCAGTGCAGGAAGCACGAATCGATGCAGGCAGGTGAAGCATGATACGGGATTCCCGGGGAGGGCGAAAACAAGGGTGCGTTTCCCGTTCCGGTCTACGTCTCCAAACCAAAGCGGTTTTCCGGGACGCTGACTGACCCATTGGAATGCTTTTGCTACGCCCACGCTTTCGAGTGCGGCGGGGAGGAAGTCTCGCTTCCCCTTTGAGACGCCTCCGGCGAGTATTAGTACGTCGGTGTTTTGCAGGATCGAACGGACCGTTGTTTCGGTCTCCGCTAGATTGTCCAAAATGTGATGCCTCGAAACGTCTGGATAGCCCGCGCTTTGAAGGGCAAATTGAAGAGCCAGATCGTTCGACCGACGGATTTGATGAGGCAAGGGTGAGGCAGAAATTTCAACGAGCTCGTCACCAGTAGTGACAATTGAAATACGAGGAATCTGGGAAGCAAGCAGATGAGACTTGCCGATGGATGCTGCGATGGAAAGCTCTTTGGCGGAGAGGGTGCAGCCCGGATCCAAAAGGACTTTCCCAGCTGGGCAATCAGAACCTAGAGGGTGGATGCCGAAGCCCTCGAAAAGCGCAAGGTCATCGTTGAGTGTTGCGATCCCATTTTCAAGTTTAAGATCCTCAATCTTGACGACGCAATTGGCTTCGTCAGGAACTGGGGCTCCGGTCATGATTTCGACGCAGGAATCTAAGCTGCTCAATCCGATCTTGGGAGATCCCGCATAAGCAGTCCCGGTTACTGGAAAACTTCTGAGGCCTTGAGCGACTGACTGGTAGCAAAGCGCAATCCCGTCAAAGGTGGAACGGTTGAATGGAGGGAGGTCGCGATCTGATTGTAACTGCTCTGCCAATACGCGACCGTTAGCATCCTCGATTTTTACAAGCCCGGATGGAAGGGAAACAAGTCGTTCGGAAATTTTTTGCTGAGCTTCTTCTACAGAAATCACGAGCTTTTGATTGAGGATGTTTTCCCATTTGGCAAGGACAGGATGCGAATGGGAGGAAAAGCCTTTTCAATCCCTAGCCAGATTGCATTCTCTTCTGAAAATGCCCGAATCAAGTTTCATATACGTGTCAGGTCCCGATGACTTCTTAGCTCTCCGAGCTGCGTCAGCGGCATGGAAGGAGATGGTTGCCACCGTAGACGACGACTTTTCCCAAGAAGTCATAAGCGGACACGCCGGTAAGGTCGAAGATGTGGAGCAGATTGTGAATCGCGTTAGGGAGGCGACGCAGACATTGGGATTGTTTGGAGGAAGGCGCGTTATCTGGCTTAAGGGGTGCTCGTTTATGGCGGACAATCTATTGGGACGAGCAGAAGGCACGCAAAAGGCGTGTGACGATTTGAGGGAAATACTGGAGGTGATAACGCCAGATGAGGTCGGTGTACTGATTTCTGCTTCACCAGTCGATCGCCGAAAGCGGTTTGCCAAGTGGCTCGAGAAAGAGGGAGAGCACGTGGCTTCGGGTGGAGTCGACTCCAAGGGAAACGGTTCAGATACGCTTTTGGCCATTTTAGAGGAAGAGTGCGAATCTCTAGGGGTTACGATGAAACGGAGCACCCAGGAAATTCTTCTTAACAAGGTGAATGCCAATGCCCGTCTCCTGTTGGAGGAGACTCGCAAGCTGGCGACCTATCTAGGTGAGGAGGGGAGTGAGGTCACGGCGAAACTAATCGAAGAGCTCGTCCCCAATTTTGGCGAAGGTGACTTTTTCGAAACGACCGAAGCGTTTTTCTCGCGTAATTTGAAATGGACCTTGGACGCGTTGCGTCGTCACTTTTTCGCGGGTCACGACGCGCGGCCGGTGATTGCCTCGCTGCAGAATCGCAATCGGTTGCTGATTCAGCTAAAAGCCCTCATCGACGGTGGGGAGATCCAGATTGGGGGTCGAGGGATTTCGAAACCGGGATTCGAACAGGCGGCCGCAAAATACAACGACCGTTTCGATGGGCTCTCGGATAAGAGCAACTTCAACGTTTTTACACAAAACCTGTGGTACATGGGTAAACTGGTCGGCGAGCGGCGACTGCCGACATTGAAGAGGCTGATCGACCACCAAGGGGAGTTTATCAAAGCGTTTGAGGAGATAGTTGAGCGTCCAAACGAGCAGGAAGAAGCGCTTCGCAACATGGCGATTCGTTGCCTTGCGTAAAATCCAGCTTGAGAGCCAAGGCGTTTCTGGAAGGGAATTGATTCGTTTGGAATAAAGTTGCGCCTTCCAATTGGAGCCCGTTTTTCTTTCCCACCTATGCGGATCTGTCTATTTACCGATAGCTTCTTGCCCTACATTTCGGGGGTCAGTTCTGCGGTTATCAATCAGGCGAATGAACTAGCCGCCCGCGGGCATGAGGTTAGCATTTTCCATCCGAGAGCGAAAAAGGAAGATCAAAGGGAAGGGATTCCGGGACTTGATTCTCGAGTTAGGACTTTTGGTCTACCCCTTTCCGTTCCCATTCCCAGCATCCCAAAGCTGCGATTTTCGATACCGTTGTTCCTGTTCACTTATCGGCGCCTTAAGATCGCCTCTCCAGATGTGATTCATGTTCATACGGAGTTCGGTTGCGGAATCGAGGGCATGTTTTTAGGACGCTGGAAAAAGGTGCCGGTGATAGGTACATTCCATACCTTCTTCGCTGAGCCGGAGTATCTAAAGCAATTCCATCTTCCAAACTTTTCCTTTACTCGAAAAGCAATGTGGAAGTATTCGGTAACTTTCTACAATCGTTGTAGGCATGTGGTTAGTCCGTCTAAATCGGTTCGGGACAATCTGGTGCAAAGAGGCTTGAAGACCAAGGTGACGCTGCTTTCGAACGGGATCGACCCCATTCAGTTTAGACCGAAAGAGGAGATTAAAGCGTTTCGCCACTCTTTGGGCATCGACGATTTCGCTTTCATCTATGTTGGGCGGATATCGCCAGAGAAGTCCTTGGGAGTTCTCCTGGGGGCGTTCCATCGCGTGACGCGGGTTAATCCTGATGCTAAACTCGTGATCGTCGGCGCTGGACCCTCCGACTCGGAGATTGATGAAAAGGTGGCGGAGTTCGGGATTGAGAAAGCGGTCGTACGGACGGGTCGCATTGAACGGGATATTTTGATGAAAGAAAACTATCTGTTGCTGGGGGACGTCTTTGTGACGGCGAGTAAAACAGAGAATCAGCCCGTGAGTTTGCTGGAAGCGATGGCCTTCGGGTTGCCCATGATTGGTCCAAGGGCCAAAGGAATTCCTGAGCTTGTTCAGGACGGAAATGACGGATTGATTTTCGAGCCGGACGACGAGCAAGACATGGCAGATGCTATGATCAAGCTCATGAAAGACAAACACTTGAGACGCGAAATGAGCCAGGCTGCTTTAGATAATGCAAGCGACCATAGCATGGAAAGAATCGGTAGCGAGCTAGAGCAACTGTACCGCGACGCGATTGGTTAACAAAGACACATGTATCTGTAAAAAAGATACACAAAAATCACTAAAAAAACTCTAGGAATTCGCGTATCCGAGTCGGGCTCTAACAAGGGCAACTTGAGGAAGCCCTTGAACGCGCTCCAAAATGTCTAGGGAACTCTGTGGAATCTTGGGAGCCTGAACGGTTAGACTTTTGATTTTGTCTCCCCCGTCGTCGCTACCCCATTTCCAGTCGTATCCTTGAGGTGGCGGATACGAGTCAGTCCCCTCAGCCCGGTCCGAGCCCAAAAACCGAAAGAGTTTGCCTGTCCACTCGATGGGTTCCTGGACGAGATCTTCGTAGCGTATCCAAAAATTTGATGTACCATCATCAGGGAACCGATCCAATAGATTGGCGTATACCGGGGCCCAATACTTGTTGGCGAACCAATTGTCTATGGATCTTGGGGCCCAGGATTCCACTTTGCGAAACACCATTTTACGTAGTGAGGCGGTCGTTGTGTGAACGTCACGAGCGAGAATGACACGCTTCGCATTGGGAACGTTTGGGAGCTTCGGGTACCGCTTTGTCTCGTTGAACCAGGCGGGACGCTTGAGAACGACAATTCTTTCGTCGCAAAGAGAAGCAATTTCGGAGGCGGCGGTTGCCGACTGGAATTTCTGAAAGTTGGTCTCCGGTAAGCTTGAAATGTCCGGTGCCGCAGCCATGAGCGCTTTTAGCAAGGTGGAGCCCGAGCGCATCACGCTTAGTTCCAATGCGATCGTTCTTTCTGCTAGCTCTTTAATCGAAGACGTCATGTCAGCCACGCATGCAAGGAAGCCGAGGGCTCCTCCACAACAAGAAAATGCTTTAAATTCTCGAGGCCCTACTCAGGGTGTTCGTTTCTCATGCCACAAAAAAATCCAGTTATAAAGAACGTACTCGCGGATCGCTATGCTTCCGGAGCGATGAAAGAAATTTGGTCCGCCGAGGGCCGCGTTGTGATCGAGCGCGACTATTGGATTGCAGTATTGAAGGCTCAGCGAGAATTGGGGCTAAAAATCCCGCTCAAGGCGATCAAGGCTTATGAGTCGGTAAAAAACAAGGTGAACCTGGCATCTATCGATCGGCGGGAGCGAAAGGTGCTACACGATGTGAAGGCGCGCATTGAAGAGTTTTCATCGTTGGCGGGATACGAGTACGCTCACTTAGGAATGACGAGTCGGGACCTCACTGAAAACGTTGAGCAGCTTCAGGTCATACGTTCGCTGAGGCTGACTCGGCTTAAAGCAGTCGCGTGTTTGAATCGGCTCGCCGAAAGAGCGGTTGAGTTCAGGAATTTGATGATTACGGCCCGCACTCACAATGTACCTGCCCAGGCAAGTACTTTGGGGAAGCGCTTGGCCATGGCGGGTCAGGAGCTTTTGGTTGGGATTGACCGACTCAATGACCTTACGGAACGCTATCCCGCTCGAGGGCTTAAAGGAGCTGTGGGCACCCAGTTGGATCAACAGACGTTATTTGAAGGAGATGCGGGCAAAGTTGCGGCTCTAGAGAAGAAAATCGTCAAGCATCTTGGTTTTGGGGAAGTCCTCTCCAATGTTGGGCAAGTTTATCCACGTAGTGTTGATCTAGATACGGTTACGGCATTGGAACAGTTGGCATCTTCAGCGATTAATATGACCACGACCGTCCGGCTTATGGCAGGGCAAGGTTTGATGAGCGAGGGATTTTCGAAAGGTCAAGTCGGTTCCTCGGTGATGCCTCACAAGGTAAATTGCAGGACGAGTGAGCGTATCCATGGGTTTGGCACAATTTTGAAAGGATACGCTGCGATGGCTTCAGGTCTGACCGGAGGTCAGTGGAACGAAGGCGATGTTTCTTGTTCGGTCGTGCGCCGCGTAATGCTTCCAGATTCCTTTTTCGCCATAGACGGCCTATTGGAGGCCTTCCTGACCGTTCTGGGTCAGATGCAAGTATTTGAGAAAGCGATCGAATCGGAGAATGCGGTGCAGTTGCCGTTCCTGGCCACGACCACCATTTTGATGGAGTCGGTAAAGGCAGGTGCCGGCCGCGAGGGGGCCCACTTGGCGATCAAGGAAAACGCGCTTGCGGCGAGTAAGGAGATTCGTGAAGGCCGACCTGGTGATGCGGATCTCCTTGGCAGACTTGCTAGCGACGAAAGGATCCCGCTTTCGTTGATGCAGCTCGAGAAACTCGTCGCTCAATCGAAGCGATTCGTGGGAGCCGCTCCGAAACAAGTGGATCAGTTCAAACGCGACGCGGCTAAGTGGGTAAAGCGATTCCCCGATTCCAAAAAGGTAAAGCCAGGGAAGATGCTTTAAGGACAATTGAGACGTGACTGGTCCCGGCGGCAGTCTCAGTCAAGATGGGTTACAATTTCGCATTTAACCGAGTTTGCCAAAAAGCACTCCTCGTGAGCTTTGTGGTGTAGCTTTTCCAGCTGCTCGCGGTTTGGGTTGATTCCCTCTGCGAACTGAATTTCCGGGTATAGGTCCACGCGACTGATGGCCATTTTGCCGTCAGCGTTTTTACTGAGGTGGCCAATGGCGTTGTCCTCGTATTTTTCAACGGTCAATTTTTGGAAGGACGCGAGGGCTAAAAAAGTAAGCAAATGGCAACTGGATAGCGAAGCGACGAATGCCTGTTCAGGATCCACGCAATCGGGATCACCTAGGTACTGAGTTGCGGCAGACACCTCGAGTTTAGCCCCGTTTTCAAACGTCCATGTGTGGTTGCGGGAATAGTTCTTGTAACCGAAATCGAGCTCGTTTCGATTCCATACGAGATTAGCCTTGTGTTCCGACATGAGTAGAAAATGGGAGCAGCTTTCGAGATATGCAAGGCAATCGATTTCCTAGAAACGACTCCTTTTTCCGTCGAAATCGTCGATTAGGGAAAAAACGACCGATCTCAATTAAATATGTCTGACAAGCTTCCAATCGGTTGTGCGGGATGCGCAAAAGCAAAGACCGTACATCTAACCCAAATCGTCGGCGAGGATGTGAATAAGCTCGATCTTTGCCATGACTGTCCGTTGACCAAGAAGGTTGCGAGCGTGGAGGCGGTAAATATCGTATGCGACATTAACCCAAAGGTTGAGCCCGCATCCTCTGGTTTAAAGTCTACTGAAAAAGGAATTGAGTGCCCGCAATGCGGATTCACACAGGACACATTCAAGGAAACCGGACGTCTCGGCTGCCCCGGTTGTTACGATGTTTTCTCATCGACGATTGATACCGTCTTGAAGAAGGCCCATCGTGGTACTAGTCACAAAGGGAAACGACCCGCCAAGTTTGAGCCAGCTTTTAGCCTAGAGGAAATCACTGCGTTGAAAAACGAGCTGAAAGAGCGTGTCGCTCGGGAAGAGTACGAGAAGGCGGCCGAATTGCGCGACAGAATCTTAGAGCTGGAAGCCCGAATTTACTGAGGCAAGAGTACGCTGCAATCTAGTTTGGGCGGGTATTGTGGATTCCCGATGAATGTTGTGTGAATTTTGTAAATTGAGCTGAAGTTCACCTCGGATCCGCCAATAAAGGAATCAGTTCCGGCGCGTAGATGTTTCCTGCGCAAATCGTTGCTATGCCCGAATCCAGAAAAATTGTAGTTCTCGAAGACGACCGATCGACTTGCGCCCTTATTGCTTCGGTGCTCGAAAAGGCAGGCTATATTGTTTTTCAAACCTACGAGGGGAGAGCGGCCATTGAAGCCGTATTCAAAGAGCGTCCATCGCTTTTCATTTCGGATGTTCTGGTTCCCGACATGAATGGTTCCGAAGTCGTCAAGACGCTCAACAAGTCAGAGTTTGGAGCCCAGCTGGAAACGCTCTTTCTTACATCGCTACTTGGTAAAGGGGATGCTGATATCACCGAGAAAAAGCTCAAGGTCGAAGGTAAAGAATATCCGGCTCTTGCTAAGCCGTTGAAACCTAAACTGCTCCTTAAGATTGTAACTCGATTGGCGGGCGAGCCTATTGTTTCTGATCCTGTACGAAAAGAGATCGAGGAATCGGTTGAAGCCCAGGAGGAAGAGGCGACCAAAGCGATTGAATCAGAAGAGACCGGCGGGGAAGCTAGCGACAAAGAGTCTGAGTCGGACGGGGAAAAGCCCGTTGAAGCGTCAACGGAATAGCCTTTGTTTAGGAAAGCGGGTCTCGTGGACTAGCTCTCGCCGCTGGACCCTGGCTTTGTCAAAGTGACAACGCACTCAAGGTGCTTTGTTTGCGGAAACAGGTCAAAGGGTTGCACTTCCTCAATCTCGTACTTTCCGTTGGTGAGAATTTGTAGGTCTCGCATTTGAGTAGCTGGATTGCACGAGACATAGACGATTCTCTGTGGCCCGAAAGCGAGAAGCTGGTTTAGGAATTCCTCGCTGGATCCCTTGCGGGGCGGATCGATGATGACAGAAGAGTCGCTTCCGCTAAAATCGATTTGGCTGAAAATCGACGCGGCATCACCCAACACGAATCGGGCGTTTGTGATGTTGTTCGCTTTCGCGTTTTCAATAGCGTATTGAACCGAGAATTCGGATACCTCGATTCCCACGGCCGCTTCAAAGCGTGAAGCCGCTGTGAGGCAAAATAGACCACTGCCACAATAGGCGTCTACCAGATTGTGGACTCCACCTTCTGAAGCCTTGCGGCCTACATATTGAGTGAAGCTTTCCAGAATGCTGGGATTGTTTTGAAAAAACTCACCGGCAGGGAATGAGAAGACGAGTTCTCCCACCTCTTCGCGGATAATTTGCTTGGGATTCGTGGTTACTCCATCGAGATGTTCTCGGATAAGCAACGTCGCTCCCTTTTTGTAGGGATTTCTTATTTGATTTTGACGCACTTCCAAACGCGCTTTTGCTAGTCGTTCGTTCATTTCGTCGGAAACGAGGGGGCATCTTTCAATCTCCACGTAGCTCGATCGAGACCCTTGCCTCAGAAAACCAATTTGGATGGGGCGGTCCTTCTTTGGCTTGGGGAAATGAGGAGTCAACTTAGACCGGTAGCCATATTGCTTTGGCGAAGGAATAGCCGGGAGCACCTCCGTTTCGATGCGCGCCATGTGCCAGAGCAGCTCTTTTACCTGGCGTGTTTTCCACTCCAATTGGGCTTCGTAGGCAAAGTGCTGATACTGGCATCCGCCGCATTGACCAAATACCGGACACGGGGCGTCGATGCGATCAGGAGACGGTTTCAGCACAGACACAAGATCCGCTTCGGAAAAGTTCTTTTCGTTTCGGTAGACTCGAGCCCGGATCCGTTCGCCGGGCAATGCATACCGAACCATGACGACCCAGTCATTGTGGCGACCCAGCCCTTGGCCCATGTTGGTGAGGGTCTCTATATCCAGATCAATCTCTTCGTGGTAAGAGTAGGGGTCTGGCTTAAATCCTCTGGGAATTCGGGGAGCATGCGGTTCGCCTTCGTTCATTGCCCCGAAACGAAGGACGTCTCGTTAGGAGATGGCAAGATTTCTGAAAAGAGAGGACTGAATTGACTTCGGAGTACAGGCGCTGTTCGAGTGGTGTAAGTTGTCATGAGCATACAAGAAAAGAGGGATCAGATTGTGGAAGAGCTAATGCCGTTCGAAGACCATTTCGAGCGCTTTGCCTACATCATAGATAGGGCGAAGGGGCATCCCCCGTTGGCAGATGAGTACAAGATCGACACTTTCCTGATTGAGGGGTGCTTATCGCAACTGTGGATCTTTCCAGAGTTCAAGGAAGGAAAATGCTATTTCCACACGGATTCTGACGCTGCGATAACGAAAGGGACGGCGGCATTGCTATGCGAGCTCTACAGTGGAGAAACTCCAGAAGACGTGCTTTCTTTGGAGCCAGATTTTTTGGCGGATGTGGGAATCACGCAGCATTTGTCGCCTAACCGTCGCAATGGGCTCACTAATGTTAGGAAAAAAATCAAGGCCTACGCAGAGCTCTGTTTGAAGAACCGGTAGGCGATCTGGAGACGAGCGGCGCTAAAGATTGAGTCGAGTGACGATATCGGACACATTAGGTCGAGGTCGCTCTTTTGGCGTCTCTGATCCGGTCCCAATATAGATGAAGCCAATGACGTCCTCAATGGTTGGGATCCCTAGGTACTCTTTCACTTTTTCGTTGTACGCGAACCACTCGGTGAGCCACTGGCTGCGGTAGCCCAACGCGCTGCAAGCGATAAGAATATTCTGGCAGACAGCTGCTCCGGATAGGATTTGTTCGCAGCGTGGAGCTTTCCGTGATGGCGTGTATGACGACACAATGAGCAGCAGCGGAGCGGTCTTGGCCTCTTTTGAATTTGTTTTTTCCAAGCTGGCGGGATCACCTTCATGAAGTTCAGGCAACTTGGCATGCAGTATATCCTGATTCGCCCGATCCACTACTTGGATTCGCCATGGGCAAATCCCCTTGTGGTCCGGAACGCGTGTTGCGCAAATCAAAATCTTCTCCAGTTCCTCTTCCGTTGGGCCAGGTTCAATGAGCTTGCCGGCAAGCAGCGAGCGGCGACTCATGAGCAATTCTATTGTATCGGGGCTGCGTTTCATGTGAATTATTCCGTAACAAGTGGCCGCGTGATGGCTACAAAAAACGGCCAGCTCGGATGATGAAAGATTGGATGCGGAGAATCGAAAGTGTTTCGTGGTCTTGCAGTCTGAAAGTGAGCAGGTACTTTTGAACCTGAAATGGACGAGTCTGACCAACATAGACGATTTATGCGAGAGGCGATACGCGAGGCTTCCTCCTCCGATGTGAGTGAGACTTGGCCGAATCCGAGGGTAGGGGCAGTCATCGTTGAACAAGGCTTGGTCGTTTCCCGGGGGCGCTTCCGAAAAGATGGGGGCCCTCACGCTGAGCGCGAAGCGCTGGCGAACCTCGGAAGATTGCCGAGAACGAATGCAACACTGTATGTGACGCTGGAACCTTGTTCGACCCATGGAAGAACCGGGGCGTGCACGGATGCGATCCTAAAGGCGGGAATCAAAAACGTAGTGATTGGAGCGCTGGATCCTACTCCTTCGCACCGAGGCGCGGGGTTGGCAGTGCTGCGCAAAGCTGGTCTTAATGTGGTGTCCGATATTCTGAAGGACGATTGTGAATCGATTAATCCAGGGTTTGAAGGTAGAGAAACTCCCTAGCAATAGTGAAAGACAGAAGCGCAAGACCGATAGCTTGGGTAGCGATTAAACTGATACGTATCTATCAATTGTTTCTGTCCCCGATCAAATATGTGTTGTTTGGACCGAATTCTGGTTGCCGCTACCAGCCGACCTGCTCTCACTATGCAATTGAGTGCTTTCGGGAAATGCCTTTGGGAAAAGCGCTCTACTATTCCGTACGGCGGATTTTAAGGTGTCACCCTTGGGGAGGCTCTGGCTATGATCCGGTCCCAAGAGATTCTCGATCTGAAAATATCGATGGAAATAAACCTGCTATCTAGTTGTGTTTGAACTTTACGGAATCCGAAATCGTCCTTAATGGCTCTTTTGGATGAATCCGATGTGAATGAAGATAGAAGAATTACGGCAAAACGCGCAATGAAGAGATTGTGGATGATCTTACTTCTAAGTTGCTTTATTTTCTTGGTAGTTACTTTTTTAACACGGGAATGGAAATTAATAGCATGGCGGGCGGAAAACCGACACGTAGTGAACCAACTTGGCTTGGTTGGGTACACGGTCTACGATATCGGTAGCCTTTTGTTGTCCAAATTTGAGAGAGCCCGAATCAATTCTATCGATACTACGCCTTACGCAGAATTTCTCGCCCAGCAGAGGAGTGAGAGAAACGACTATGTCTCGAAAAACGCTAAAAGGAAAAATGTTATATATTTACAACTGGAATCCGTCGATGGATTTTGTCTTTGGGCGGACTACCAAGGGGCACCCCTCATGCCGCGGTTGAGAGAAATTGCGAAGAGCGGGGTCGCTTTCTCAAACACGATAGATGTAACACATGCGGGTCGTACCGTCGATGCTGAGCTGTTAACGCTTACTTCGCTAATACCGATTAGGGGAAATCCGGTGTTCGTATCCTATGACCTCAGCGGTACCCCCTCGATTCCTAGAGTCTTGCGGGAGGAGGGCTACTATACTTTCTCTGCACATGGATATGAAGGATTCTTTTGGAATCGTGCGGAAGCTCATCGGGCATTGGGTTTCGAAAGGGATTTTTTTAAGCCTGATTTCCCGACGTCGGAATTGATTGGCTGGGGGGTTCCAGATGAAGACATTTTAGCTTTCGCGCTAGATGAAATTAAAAGTTCTGAGGTCCCTGTATTTGCCCATATAATACTGTTAACGCACCATCATCCTTACAATTATGCAGGAGAAAAGAGCGGGAAAAGACAAGATTCGATTGAAGAAAACTACATTGTTTCCTTGCAGTATGTTGATGCGCAAATTGGAAAGTTCTATGATGATCTTAGGTCTTCTGGCGAACTCGCGAATACGATTCTAGCGATTTATAGCGACCATGACGGTGGCGTTACGTCGTCGTTAGCGCAAAGTCTAGATTTCACTCTCACGCGTTTAGGAGATGCGGTTCCATTTGTGATTCTTGGTTTGGATGCAGAACCAAGAGTAGATAGTCGCATTGCAGGCCTTCAGGATTTGCCGGTTATAGTGTTGAACGATTTGGGTATCCGTCCTCCTACGACGTTTGTTGGAAATTCGCTGTCTACAGTTGGGCGAACTATTTCGTTTGATGGCAACGTTTGGCGTTTCGAAGGAGAAAGTCTCGTCGTTGAACCCCTTTCTGTGGATTCGACGAAGTTGACGAAGTTGTCAATATTGAGACCAAACGATCTGGAGGAAGTGAATTGATTGTGAAGAACTGGGTGTCTTGGATTGGCTTAGTTTTGCTGGTCTGTTCATGTTCTGATAAAAAGGGTCCTCATCGCCCTCCGAGCCTACCCTTTTCCACCATTAGATTTGAAGACTCTGTTCTCGATCGTCCAGCTGTATTTCCTTTCGAGTACCAAGGAGAATCCGTCTGGCTAGAAGGTCATTTTGAAAACGACCCAATAGCCAACGAAGTCATTTTAAAGGGGAACTACCGGACGACTCAGGATTTACAGGCAGGTGCGCAGCTGGCTTTACAGATTTATGATGAAACGGGAAATCTCCTAGTGCGAGATCTTCCCAGGATACCCCTTGAATTGGATGGCGAGGGGAGTGGAATTGCGTCTTTGAACCAGGTTTATCGTCCTCAGGATTGGGGTTTAGGGTTTATCATTGAGAATGTAATTCTCCAATTCAACTATATTCAAGAAGGCGAATTTTGGTATGATATACAGTATCCAGAAATTGAGCTTCCAAGTATAAAAATCGAGAAGGTTAACGCTCTAGAACGATTCAGTATTCGATGGGCACTAATTCCTCGGATTTTGCCTCGAGATACTTACGCGTACCTTCCTGCCGTTTTTCTAGTGCGGAAAAGTCACGAAGGAGACTACTTCCACGACCGCTCATTTGAGGCATTCACGTTGCCGGACAAATTGAGGCAGGAGCAAGTGAGATACGCAATGGAATCAGCTTGGAGACTTGGCGAGGGGAGACTCCTTGCGGTCAACAGTTATAAGTCGCAGAACACGGGGAGTTATCTCGTTCGACATGGATTTGTTTGGGACGGGGTGCAATGGTTTGAGGACACCAGAGAGGACAATCTGAAGAAGGTTTGGGTGGTTCCGGCGAGTTGGTACGTTCTAGTTTTGATATTGGTCTTTGGGCTTCTCTTTTACGGTTGGCATCAAATAGGTCAGTTCCACTCTTCTACTGTAAGGAGACTGATTCGTACCTTGATTATTCTGGCACTCGTGATTTTGACCGCATCGGTTGGAACGAATATTTATGGTCTGATTCTGCTAGTTTTTGTATTGGGTCTTTGGATCGCAACGCAGCAGTGGTCTAAGGAAATCAGATTATACCTCACGGTTCTCCTTATGTTATCGATTCTAGAGTGCTGTTGGAGTTATCTTTATGGGAACAGTACAGTTCGATTTAGTGGTTTCCTATTGTCGATAACGACGTACGCAATTTTCGTATCTCCAATAGCATTGGTCAAGAATCGCACTTTTGCGATCATCGCTATTTTGATGATTACAGTACTCGCATTTTCCAACTACCTGCTACTTGATTTGTACTTTGATTTCTTCAATGACTATCCGTCGCTTAGGGTAATTGGATATGCGTCACAGGTGTCAAATTTAACGGACTCGATCTTGCACCTATTCAATGACAGTCACGCAGTTTCACTCGTTATCGTAGTTTGGTTCACAATCTGTATGGGTATCTGTTTCAAGAATACCTCTAGGACTATCTAATTGCTGGCGACTGTTCGGCCCAGCGGATTTCTAAAAGCTGTTCTTCCACATCATTGACTCCAGTGGAAGGGGGGAGCGGGTGTTGTATTTGGCAGAGCCCTTTTTGTTGTACATGGTTTCGACGTCTCCTTGCACATCGAAGTAAATGAGTTGACCGATAGGCATGCCGGCGTACACCCGAACGGGTTGGGAAACTGAGATTTCCAAGGTCCAGTGGTTACAGAAACCGACATCTCCTTTGCCAGCCGTAGCGTGGATGTCGATACCGAGCCGTCCAACACTCGATTTGCCCTCAAGAAAAGGAACGTGTTTGTGGGATTCCGTGTATTCGAGGGTCGAGCCTAGGTAGGTGGTGCCGGGGCGAAGGACGAATCCCTCCTCGCTAATTTCGAAGTGCTCGACTTTGTTGTGAAGCTTCGCATCGAGAATCTCTGAAAGATAGGTCGCCAGGTGCTTGCTCAAATGAACATCGTAGCTGTTGGTGCCGAGCGATTCGCGCGAATAGGGCTCAATTACAATCTCACCCTTCTCGATGGACTGGAGGATTGCTTTGTCGGATAGTATCATATTTGCGATCTTCGCGATTAGCCTAGAATCTCTTTCAGCACGTTTACGAGTCGAGGCAAGTTGCTGCTTGTAATTCCAGCCACGTTGATCCGGCCGCTGTCCACAATGTAGATGCTGTGATCGGTTCGCAATGCAATGGCCTGTTCCTTGGTCAATCCGGTGAACGAAAACATTCCCTTTTGATCTATGAGAAAGCTGAAGTCCTGGGATACGCCCGCGTTGGCGAGGGCGGTCACGAATTGCCGGCGAACTTCGTGTATCCGAGCCCTCATGGCATCTACCTCTTTGGTCCAGCGGGTTTGCAATTGGGAGTCACCAAGTATCGTTTCTACGATGGCGCCACCGTGGGCGGGCGGGTTGGAGTAGTTTGTGCGAATGGCAATCTTGACTTGGCTAGCGACGCGTTTCGACTCTTCCTCGCTACCTACTACGATGTGTAGGGCCCCAACGCGTTCTCGGTAGAGGCCCAGGTTCTTTGAAAAAGATTGGCACACAAAAAGCGGTAATCCTGCTTTGGCGAATGCTCTGGGAGCGTAGGCGTCTTCTTCGATACTGAGCCCGAAACCCTGATACGCGAAATCGAGTAACGGTAGCCAGCCCTTTGCGGATGCGATATCAGCGACCTCATCCCATTGCTCGGGTGAAAGATCGGCCCCGGTGGGATTGTGGCAACAGGCATGTAGAATGACGATATCCCCTGACGGGATCGATTTTATCGATTCTAGAAAAGCCGAATAGTCGAGCCTCAAGGTTGCTGAGTCGAAATAGGAATAGACATTTGTATCGAGCCCAGCGGCCGAAAAGATCCCCTTGTGGTTGGCCCAAGTCGGGTTGCTGAGCCAGGCAGACTTTGCCTTCAAGTTACTTTCTATGAAATCTGCGGCGACGCGCAGGGCTCCGGTTCCTCCGGGAGTTTGCGCCGTGACAATCTTGCCAGTAAGGGATTCCGCTAGTTCATCGCCAAAGCACAATTTCTGGGTTAGCGAAGCGTACCTCGGGCTTCCCGTGATGGGGAGATAGCTTTTTGTTGTGCTGGTTTCGGCGAGAATCTTCTCCGCTTCGTGGACAGTATCTAAGATGGGCGTGACACCGGAATCATTGACGAATACGCCCACGCTGAGGTTTATTTTCTCGGGATTAGGATCTGCCTTGAAAGACTCAGTGATACTTAAGATGGGATCGGCTGGAGCCTGAGTAACGGTTTCGAATGGCGACATGACGTTTAAAATATTTGGCGATGGTAGTGCGAGCCGGATCAACGTAGAATCGGAGGGCTTTGTGTCAATGGCGCGATGCGAGTTTCGTTCTAGGTTTGCCCTCGTTTTAGGGCGTGTGTCTGAAATGGCTAAATTGGAATCGGTCTTCGAGCTCTCTTCGTCGAACCCAGCGGGTTTTCATCCCGTTTGGAATCTTCCAGGCACTTGGATTCCTTTGCAGTAAGGAATAAGTCCTTGGTTTTGGTGGCGGAGAGAGCGGGATTGGTTGGGCTGGGAGCCCAAGTCCTTCGGACGCCCGCTTCGCATGCCCCATCTCCAGTCGCTTTGCTCCTTCCGTCGAACCCGTCAGGTTCAAATCCCGTATGGAATCTTCCAGGCACTTGGATTCCTTTGCAGTAAGGAATAAGTCCTTGGTTTAAGTGGCGGAGAGAGCGGGATTCGAACCCGCGGTACAGTTACCTGCACACACGCTTTCCAAGCGTGCTCTTTAAACCACTCAGACATCTCTCCATGGTCCAAAATAGAAGGCTGAGACGAATGGGGACAAATCCCACTTCGCGCAACTGAAAACTTTATCTTTTTAGCAAGGTTGAGGCTCTTTCAATCAGAGAGTTCATTGGATCGTGAATTCTGTAAAAACCCGCTTGCATGTTGATTGGCCCAGCTTACGTTCCTTCGTTCGTAGCGTTCTGGCAAATGGTCTCTTCTAATCAAGATATTGGTTATAACAGCAAAGTTGAGGGTGGCGTCATCGTCTCCAAGGCGGATGCGGTTATCAATTGGATCCGTACACACTCGCTCTGGCCCATGCCAATGGGCTTGGCGTGTTGTGCGATCGAACTCATGGCTTCCGGTGCCTCTCGATTCGACATTTCTCGATTTGGAGCGGAAGTAATGCGTTTTTCACCGAGGCAATCGGATGTCATGATTGTTGCCGGGACGGTTACCTACAAGATGGCACCAGCGTTGCGGCGGATTTATGACCAAATGGCGGACCCCAAATGGGTAATCGCCATGGGAGCGTGCGCTTCTTCGGGAGGGATGTACCGTTCTTACGCTACTTTGCAAGGGGTTGACCGGATTGTGCCGGTTGACGTCTATGTGAGCGGATGTCCTCCTAGACCGGAAGCGTTGCTAGATGCTCTGATGAAGCTGCAAGACAAAGTCAGCACAGAGCATTCCGCCAGAAACCTTTTTGAAGGCTGATTCCTCCCGGCAAATGATAGCTCAAGATCTCAAATCCGCGCTCAAAGAAGCATGTCCCGAATTGGATAACCGGGATTCCCTGGACTGGCCGGCTTTTAACTGTCCGGTTGGGAGCATTCCAGATGTGGTCAAAAAACTCAGAGACGACCACGGCTTTGATGCCTTGATGGACGCCACGGCGATAGATAACGGGGTTGAGGCTTCACCTCGGTTCACGGTCGTCTACCATCTGTTCTCATCGGAGAAGCATACTTATGTCCGGCTTGCGGGTGATTGTTTGGATGACGAAGCCCCTTCAGCGCCCTCATTGGTAGGCCTTTTCAAAAGCGCAAATTGGATGGAGCGCGAAACTTACGACATGTTTGGCATCGTCTACGAGGGCCATCCAGATTTACGCCGCATTCTTATGTGGGACGAGTATCCTCATCATCCGCTTCGCAAGGATTTTCCATTGGCGGGGCATGAAAACGAGCTTTGGGATCCCGAAATTGCGGAGAATACCGGAGTGAAAGTAAAGCCGGCTCCCATGGCTGGCGGCCCATTTGTTGCCCAGCAGTCAGTATTTGAAAGCAAGCGCGAACCTGCAGCGAAAGATGAAAGCTGGAGCGAAGCAAAAGAGAAGCCCGAGCAATAGCGATCTATCACGAAATCCTCTTCCAGAACCATTTCCCATGTCCACAGAAACAACCGAATATACTGCTCCTGATTCAGGGGGGAAAGCTGCCGCCGCAGCTCAGGAGTTCGAAACCGAGCATCTTGAAGTTAGCATGGGGCCTTCGCATCCGTCTACCCATGGAGTGCTGCGATTGAACCTCGAATTGGATGGCGAAATCGTGAAAATGTGCGACCCAGTTCTTGGATACTTGCATAGAGGTGACGAAAAAATCGCTGAAAATATGACCTACAACCAATTCGTTCCCTATACGGACCGATTGGACTACTTGGCTCCTCTGGCTAACAACGCGGCTTATGCAATCGCAGTGGAGAAGCTGGCGAATCTGGAGGTGCCGGAGCGCTGCCAAGCGATTAGAGTTGTCACCAGCGAGCTCGCCCGAATTTCTGCCCATCTGCTGGGGCTAGGCGCCTATACGATGGATGTGGGGGCGTTGACTGTGTTCATGATTACATTCACGGAGCGGGAAAAGCTGTATAAGCTTTTTGAGGAGCTAACCGGAGCCAGGTTTACTACCAGTTATTCAAGAATTGGTGGGGTAACGCGAGACATGCCGGAAGGCTGGACAAATCGCGTGCTTACGTTTTGCGACGAGTTCCTGCCCTTGCTCGACGATGTTGAATCGTTACTGACTCGCAACCGTATCTGGTTTGACCGTACAGCGGACATTGGAATTATTTCGAAAGAGGACGCTATTGCGTATGGGTTAACTGGCCCGAATTTAAGAGGCTCTGGTGTTGATGTCGATTTGCGCCGAGATGTTCCATATAGTGGATACGAACAATATGAGTTCGAAGTGCCTTTAGGCGAAAATGGCGATTGCTATGATCGATATGCAGTGCGGATGGAGGAGATGCGGCAAAGCGTACGCATCGTGCGCCAGGCGATCAAGAAAATGCCAGGGGGCCCCTTCTATGCAGAAGACGCAAAGAAGATTTTTGCTCCCCGGAAGGATAAGATTCTGACGTCGATGGAGGAGCTGATCCAAAATTTCATGATCACAACGGAAGGTCCGGATATGCCTGCAGGTGAAGTCTATTTCGAAGCGGAAAACCCAAAAGGCGCCCTCGGTTTTTACATTGTTTCGAAAGGTGGAGGCGTTCCTTATCGGATGAAGATCAGGGGCCCGTCGTTCAACAATTTGTCGATCCTTGAGAAAGTCAGCGTGGGCGCAATGATTTCCGACATATCTGCGATTCTCGGAAGTCTGGACTTTGTGATGGGGGAATGCGACCGGTAACTTAAGAAGCAAGGTTTATGAATGATGAATCATTTACGAAACGGGCGAGCGATCAATCATGCGAGGCCGCTACTTAATTCCTAATTTTTATTTCTGAAATTAACTAGATGAATCTAAAGCCAGAAACGCTAGCTGAAATCGAGGAAGCGATCCCGAAGTATCCAGAAAAACAAAGTGCAGTGATGCCTTTGCTGCACGCTATCCAAAAAGACCAGGGTCTTCTCTCAAATGAAGCTGCAGAATGGGTAGCGGCGAAGCTGGAGATCGCGCCGATTCATGTACTATCCGTAATCACTTTCTATCCCTTTTTTCGGCAGCATAAAATTGGTCGGCGACATATTCGCGTTTGTCGCACTTTGTCTTGCGCGATGGCAGGCGGCGCCAAGGTATGTGACAAAATGCTTTCTGAATTTGATACCGGACTCAATGAGGTCTCTCCGGACGGTGAAGTAACGGTGGAATTTGCAGAATGCTTAGCGAGCTGCGGTACGGCCCCGGTTATGCTGGTAGATGACGAACTGTACGAGAATCTTGACGAGGCGAAAGCTCAAGAGATTTGTGAAAAGATTAAGGCGGAGGCATTGCAAGCGTAGTTAGAATGGCCATACATCCTAAAGAACAACGTATCATTCTAAAATATGCCGATGAGCCTGGCTATACACCAGACATCGATTGCTACATGAAAAACGGCGGCTATGAGATGCTCAAAAAAGCTGTGGGCATGGAGAAGCAGGCCATTTGCGACGAAGTAAAGAACTCGCAGTTGCGAGGACGCGGAGGGGCCGGTTTCCCAGCGGGCGTTAAATGGAGCTTTGTCGATCGAAAGTCGGGAAAACCCGTTTACATGGTATGCAATTGCGATGAATCCGAACCAGGGACTTTCAAGGATCGACAAATTGTTCACAAAGATCCTCATCAGTTGATTGAGGGGATTATAATTTCCAGTTTTGCGACTGACTGCGCCAAAGCATTTATCTACATTCGCGAGGAAATGCCTAAAGGCGCTGAAATCCTAAATCAGGCGATTAAGGAAGCGAAGGAGAAGAATTTCGTTGGGGATGACATACTGGGATCTGGGTACAGCTGCGATATTGTCGTTCACCGTGGAGCGGCGGCGTATATTTGTGGTGAAGAAACCGGATTGATAGAATCACTAGAGGGCAAGCGGGCCAATCCGCGTATCAAGCCGCCTTATTTCCCTGCGGTACTCGGATTGTACATGTGTCCGACAATTGTTAACAACGTCGAAACGCTTTGCAACGTAGTGCACATCCTTAGAATGGGTGCCGATGAGTTTGCCAAGATTGGGCGTCCTAATAATACGGGTACACGCATCTGGTGCGTTTCGGGAGGCGTAAAGCGACCTGGCTACTACGAAGTGGCGGGGATTACTTTGGGTGAACTGGTTTACGACATCTGTGGCGGTCCGAAAGATGGCAGGACCATCAAGGCGATCATCCCAGGTGGGTCTTCCATGAAAATTCTCAAAAACGGTGAGCGGTTTGCTGGGAAGGATCGTGATGGCAACGAGTACGACTGGGGAATTGAAGACATACCTTTAGATTATGATGGAATTGCCGCTGCAGGTTCTATGTCCGGATCCGGCGGGATGATGGTACTCGATGACTCGGTAGAAATCCCGGTCGCTCTAGCAAATTTGATGGCCTTTTACTCGCACGAGAGTTGTGGGCAGTGCACACCTTGTCGCGAGGGTTCGCTTTGGCTGAAAAAGATCACCACCCGAATGGTTCATGGGCAAGCACGGCCGGAGGATGTCGATTTGATGAAGTCGGTGGCAGACCAGATTGAAGGCAGGACGATATGCGCTTTTGGTTTTGCCGTTGCCTGGCCCGTGCAGAGTTACTTAGCAAAATTTGAGGATGAATTTCGCGAGTTCGCTGAGCGTCACAGTCGGGTCGGTGGTGACCGAACGGGAGCCAAGGAGCTGGCTTGCAACCACTAGAGAGCGGGAGGATTGAGATAGGCACTTCTAATGGAAGAGAAAGAAAATTTGATCACAGTAAATATCGACGGGCAAGATCTTCAAGTGCCCCCGGGCACGAACATGGTTGAAGCGGCGGCGATGTTGGGAAAGGAAATTCCTCACTACTGTTACCATCCAAAGCTCTCAATCGCGGGGAATTGCCGTATGTGCCTCGTTGAGCTAGGCATGCCAGGTAGAGACCGAGCGACCGGGGAGCCCATGGTCAACGAAGATGGGACCCCAAAAATCATGTGGATGCCTGGCCCGGCGATTGGCTGTGGCACGAAGGCGGCACCTGGGATGCACATCAAAACGGACTCTCCCAAAGCGCTTGAATCTCGTGAGGCGGTAACTGAGTTTCTCTTAATTAATCATCCACTAGATTGCCCCATCTGCGACCAAGCGGGCGAGTGCACACTGCAAGAGTTTTCGTCTTCTCACGGTCGTGGATACAGTCGATTTATTGAGCAGAAAAACGTTAAGCCAAAACGAACGCGACTAGGGCCTAGAGTCACTTTAGATGACGAGCGTTGTGTCCTTTGTTCCCGCTGTATCCGATTTTGTGACGAAGTGGCGGGGGATAGCGTTCTGGGATTTACCGACCGAGGCAGCTACTCCACCCTTACTTGTTTTCCGGGCAAGGAACTTGCGAATAACTATTCTTTGAATACGGTGGATATTTGTCCTGTGGGTGCACTGACAAGTACCGATTTCCGTTTTAAAATGAGGGTATGGTTTTTGAAAGAAACCAACAGCATCGATTTTGAAACGAGTGTGGGAGTTAATACGGTCGTTTCCGCCCGGGAAGGAACGATTTACCGGGTCAAGCCACGTCGTAATGATGAGGTTAACGATACGTGGATGCCTGACTCTGGCCGCGAATTGTACAAACAGGTAGAATCGGGTGATCGACTGAAAAAATGCGCAATTAACTCCGTTGAGGCGAGTGCGACTGATGCCATCGCAAAAGCGAGCGAGTTGTTGAGAGATGGCGGTGTGGCTATTGTTGGGTCCGGACAATGCAGCGTTGAAGAGCAATTCGCCCTCAAGGCCATATCGGACGAAATCGGCGCGAAGGGGGTGTATTTGGTGGCGAGATACGGTAAAGACGACGGTATTCTGATGTCGGTCGATCGAAATCCCAATGTGAGGGGCGCTTTGATGACCGGCCTTGTCAACGATTTGCCGGATGAACAGCTGGGAGAATTGGGGGCAAAGATTGACAGTGGGGAAGTGACGACCGTTTTTTCAGTGAAAGAAGACCTAATCGCCGCTGGACTTTCGGAAGATCAGGTCGGCAAAGTCAAAATCGTCTATCTGGGCACTCACGAAAACGCGACCAGTGGTCGTGCCGATGTACTGATCGCAGGCCTGACCCAATTTGAAAAGTCGGGTACCGTTATCAACCAACAATTTCGCATCCAAAAATTTAGCCGAGTGGTCCCGGGTCCTGGCGGAGCCATTGAGGATCTCTATGCCTTAGCTACGATCCAGGCGAATCTTTCAGGGGAATCATATCCTTCCACCATTGGATATATATGGAAGCAAATCGGTACGGAGGGATCGGTGTTCGAAGGAATTTCCTTCCAGTCGCTTTCTGATCAAGGCGAGCTCCTTGACGGAAGCGCTTTCGAACGCCTTCCCTTTAGAGAAGGAAAATCGCTCCACTTTGAACCGAAAAAGGAGGCAGTTGCAGCTGACTAGGCAAAGTCATGGACGTTAATCCGATTATCTTAAAGTTTGTCTATGCGGCAATAGTCGTGAGCGTTATCATGGGGCTTTGCTCCTATGCCGTTTTGGCTGAGCGAAAAATTTCCAGCTGGATCCAAGGGCGCGTAGGGCCGAATCGAACGTCTCTCCCGCTTATTGGCGGCATTCCGATTATTGGACGTTTTTTAACGCGATTGGGAATTTTCCAACCCATCCCTGACGGGTTGAAATTCTTGTTCAAAGAGGACGTAGTCCCTGGGCACGTTAACAAGTTCTACTTTATCATGGCGCCAGTCATTGCGTTGGTGCCTGCACTGACAACGGTGGTCGTCGTTCCTTTCGGTCGATTTGTAACGGAGGCTGGGGAAGTGATTCCCCTTGTCCTTGCGGATGTGAACGTAGGGCTCTTGTTTCTCTTTGCGATTTCTTCGTTGGGAGTTTATGGAGTGGTCCTCGCGGGATGGTCATCCAATTCGAAATATCCGTTCCTTGGCGGTATTAGAGCGTCTGCCCAAATGATCTCGTACGAGCTGGCGATGGGTGTATCGGTTCTCCCCATACTAATTTGGGTAAATGCGCCAGGCAGGGAAGGAACCCTGAGCCTGTTCGATATTGCTCAAGCGCAAAACGGATTCTGGTTTGCGATGTGGATGCCCGTTTCTGCGATTATCTTTCTCGTCTGCCTTTTTGCGGAGACGAATCGTCTTCCATTTGATATGGCGGAGTCGGAGACAGAGCTAGTAAGCGGATTCCACACGGAGTATAGTTCGTTCAAATTCGGGCTCTTCTTCGTCGGTGAGTATGCTCACATGGTTGTGGGATCATGTGTATTTACCTTACTATTTCTTGGAGGTTGGAACCCTATGCCGTTTGTCACATTAGAGGCTTTGGGTTTCGGAGAAGGAATATTGGGAGCAGCGCTCTCGGTGGGAATATTTCTCGGAAAAATGTGCGGAATGATGTTCTTCTTCATGTGGATTCGCTGGACGCTTCCTCGATTCCGGTACGACCAGGTTATGAAGCTCGGTTGGAAGATTCTTCTTCCGCTCTCGATTGCCAACCTAGTTGTCTACACAATTTTCATTTTCTATTTGGATACAAAACTGTAGCAGATTAATGCTTATTTAAATTTTCCTAAATCGCAACGAACGCAACGATGTCCCTAGTAATAAAGAGAAAGCCGCTGAATTTTCTGGAGAAACTCTACCTCCCAGAGATCGCTCGTGGACTATCAACCACGTTTAAAAAGATTTGGGAGAAGCCGGTTACCTTAGAGTATCCTGAGCAGCGGCCGACTATTCCTGAAGGCTATCGTGGGGTTCCCACATTGGTCAAAGACCCCGAGGGTCGCGAAAAGTGTGTTTCGTGCCAATTGTGCGAGTTTGTTTGTCCACCCAAAGCCATCCGTATAACGCCGGGAGAAATACCAGAAGATAGTGAGTACGCTCATGTCGAAAAGGGCCCCCAGGAGTTTGAGATCGACATGCTACGGTGTATCTACTGCGGCATGTGTCAGGAAGTTTGCCCAGAGGAGGCAATTTGGCTGCAAAATCAGTTCTCTCTGTCTGGATATTCTCGAGAGGAACTCGTAAACAACAAGGAGAAGCTCTACGAGCTGGGCGGGACCTTGCCGGACGAACATTTCAAGTGGAAAAAGAAGAAGGAGGCCGCGGAACACGGAGGCGTACATTGATTATCGTAGCGATCTTCCAGAAGTATTGAGATGACGGACATTTTCTTCTACATATTTGCAACCGCTGCTCTCGCTGGAGCCCTTGGCGTCGTCTTTAGCCGGAATACAGTAAACGGCGCGATGTGCTTGATCGGAACGTTCTTGAGCATGGCTTCTTTGTTTGTGCTTCTTGAGGCGTACTTTCTCGCCGTTATACAAGTCCTTGTCTATGCCGGCGCGGTCATGGTGCTGTTTCTATTTATTATAATGCTTCTTGATGTAAAGGAGTCAGCCGCAAAGAAGACGAGCATCTACACTTGGGCGGCGAGCCTGATTGGATTTGGCATTCTGATCACCGGAGTCGTCGCCATAAACGCGTCGGAATCGATAAAGAACAAGGCTCCCACAATGCCCGAGGCTAGCGGAACGAGTTTAAAAGCGTTCGGCTATGAGCTTTTTACTACCTATTTGTTGCCGATGCAGGTAACCGGATTCCTATTACTCATCGCAATGATTGGCGTCATTGTTCTCAGCAAGAAAGTGAATACGGAGCAATGATCAGTTTAGAACAATACATAGCGGTCAGCAGCCTCCTTTTTGCCATTGGTTTCTTTGGGGTACTTTTTCGTAAGAATACTCTGGTGATTTACATGTGCCTTGAGCTCATGCTCAATGCGGCGAACCTGGCATTAATCGCTTTTTCCCGTTACCATGGTGGAATGGGTGGAAACCTGTTTGTCTTTTTCACAATCACTGTAGCGGCTGCAGAAGTAGCGGTGGGTTTGGCGATAATCGTAGCTCTGTTTCGAAAACGGCAGACGGTTGAGGTGGAGGAACTAAACGAATTGAAAAACTGATTCTGCAAACGATGGAACACCATACTTCAGGCAAAGCCATAATTCACTTTTTCCTATTTATTTCCTGATGGGCTCAGAACTATACGCATACGCTCTACTTGCTTTCCCATTTCTCTCGGCGACTGCTATTGCCTTTTTCTTTCGGAGAAACGGATTGGTCGCATCTGGTATATCGGTTGTAGCGGCTGCACTGATATTGGCGACGGCGCTCCATATCATTTTTCGACTGGAAAATTTCGAATTCAACGTGCACTGGATCGAGTTGGGTTCATTTAGCGTAAGCTTCGGGTTCCTGATTAACGATCTCGCCAAACTTATGCTCTTTGTCGTGGCATTTGTTGGATTCCTCGTCCACGTATTCAGCCTTGGATACATGAAAGACGACCCCAACAAGGCTCGTTTTTTTGGAGGTTTGTCGATATTCATGTTCTCGATGCTTGGTCTGGTTATGGCGAGCAGCCTGGTAACGCTTTTCATATTCTGGGAGTTGGTTGGCTTCAGTTCGTACATGCTAATTGGATTCTACTTGGATAAGCCAAGTGCAGCCGCTGCATCGAAAAAGGCCTTCATCGTTAATCGTGTGGGCGACTTCGGTTTCCTCATCGGGATCATAATGGTCTTCTCGATGTTCGGGACGTTTAACCTAACCTCCCTTTCAGAGATATTTAGCGGAGATGTGTCTCTTTTGCAGACGGCATCGGTTACCGCGATCGGGCTTTTTCTGTTTTGTGGAACCGTTGGTAAGTCGGGGCAATTGCCACTCCATGTGTGGTTACCCGATGCGATGGAAGGTCCGACACCTGTTTCTGCTTTAATTCACGCGGCTACCATGGTTGCGGCAGGGGTATTTCTGCTTTGCCGTACTGGATTTCTCATGACTGTCGATGCCTTGACGGTAATCATGTGGGTGGGAGTCTTGACGGCGCTTGTAGCGGGATTTACCGCAATCGCTCAACGAGATATCAAAAAAATCCTAGCCTATTCGACGGTCTCTCAGCTGGGTTACATGGTTGCAGCCTTTGGGTTAGGCAGCTTGGTAGCTCTATCTGGAAGCGGCTCGCATGAACACGCTATTGTGACTGGCGGGGTTGCCGCAGCGATGTTTCATTTGACGACTCACGCCTTCTTCAAAGCCCTCCTGTTTCTCGGATCAGGCTCGATTATTCATGCCTGTCATCATGAGCAGGACATTTTCAAGATGGGTGGTTTGGCCAAGAAAATGCCTATTACATTTTGGACGTTCACCCTAGCGCTCCTCGCTTTGATCGGTACCCCTTTTATTACGGCAGGTTTTTATTCCAAAGACGCGATTCTCGCTTTGGCCTATCAGCAGGACAAAGTGGCATTTTTCGCCCTCGTTTTTGGGGCCGTGCTAACTGCTTTTTACATGACGCGCCTGTGGAAAATCGCTTTTCTTGGGAGTCCAAAATCGGAGGGTGCCGAGCATGCTCATGAGAACGGATTAGTAATGACGATCCCACTCATTCTGTTATCAATTGGGTCAATTTTAGGAGGATTCGTATGGTTTTATCCAGAGGCTCTACGACCCATTATTCTGATTGGAGAGCATCTAGCACATGGGGAAAACCATACTACGGTAGCTCTTTTTGGCGGAGCCGCTTGGGCGATCGGGCTAGGGGTTGCTTGGATTCTGTACGGAGCGGGAGCGAAAGAAGATCGACTGGAGAAAACCGCAAAGCCGCTGCACACGCTTTTCGCTCAGAAATTTTATTTCGATCACGCGTATGATTGGTATGTCGCTAAGGTCCAGCAGCGCATCGCATTAACGCTTCACTTCATCGAACAGATTGTCTTGTCGGGATTGATCGTCAGAGGGATGGCTGGCATCGCCGGTCTCGTGGGAATTGGTCTGCGATCCCTGCACGTGGGAAACATCCATACATACGTGTATTGGTTTATTGGAGGCTTGGTCCTGTTTTGGGCTCTCGCGCTAGGAATTTTTTAAATGGGCAGGACCGTTATTAAAGTATCAGCATGAATGATTTTGCTTCACTAATCCAGTTTTCGATAGCGGTTCCCATCGTAGCGGCCTTCCTGACTCTTTTCGTCAAAAGCTGGGGTCGCCCGGCGGTCCAAATAGTTAGTGTCACGGGATTCGCTTTGCCGCTTATTTTCGCCCTTTTCCTTTGGGGGCTCTACGATCCAAGCACTCCTGGGGGATATGCCTTCGTCAGTAACTTGGATACGGGGCTCGAGATGATTGGGGTGAGTTTGCACTTAGGGTTGAATGGTGTGAGCCTGCCACTGTTTGTTATGGCATCGGTCGTCGGTTTGGCGGCGGGTCTGTTTGCGGCCCAGTCCAAAGCGGAGAATTTGCCTCGGTACCTATTCTGTCTTCTTATTATGCAAGGGGGCTTGATGGGTGTCTTCGCTTCGATTGATGTATTCTTTTTCTACTTTTTCCATGAGCTCGCTCTGATACCGACTTTTATCATGGTGGGAATTTGGGGTGGCCGCGACCGTAATTATGCGGCGATGAAGATGACCATTTACCTGACCTTGGGAGCAATGCTCTCTCTTGTGGGCCTAATCGCTATCTATGTTAAGAGCGGGGCTGAGTCATTTGATTTAATCACTTTGAAGGCCCACTTGGCTGAAATGCCGTTAGCGGATTCCGTCCAGAACTATGCTTTTGGCCTCTTGCTATTCGGTTTTGGGATACTCGTTTCACTGTGGCCGTTGCACACTTGGGCCCCGTTGGGCTATGGGGCGGCACCGAGCTCGGCGGCCATGCTACACGCGGGCGTCCTGAAGAAATTTGGTTTATACGGTCTTGTTCAGGTGGCCATACCTTTGCTACCAGATGGAATAGGACATTGGGAGAACTGGATTGTCTGGCTCGCATTGGGCAACATTTTAGTTGTGGGACTGATTGCGATGGCTCAGCGAGACCTGAAGCAAATGATTGGATACAGTTCTGTCATGCACATGGGGTATGCGTTTCTTGGAATCGCTGCTATGAGCGTTCTTGGTGTGGGCGGTGTGGTTCTAATGATGGTCGCTCACGGAATCACAGTTGCTCTGCTGTTTATGCTTTCCACGATGGTGCATCATCGTACTCAGACGTTTGAGATGAGTGAAATGGGTGGACTGGCCAAGAAAGCGCCAGTGCTAGCCGCTTTTTTCGTTTGCGCGATGATGGCGAGTATCGGATTGCCCGGACCGGGACTAGCGAACTTTTGGGGTGAGATATCCATTTTCCTGGCGGTGTACGACTTTCGAAACTGGCTCGTCTATGCGGTGGTTGCAGGGATAATCATTTCTGCGATTTACGGGCTGAGAGCAATTGCCAGCGTCTTTTTTGGAGAAGAAACCGACGAATTTATAGAGGCGCAGAAGGAGGTTTCCGTTGAAGACATGAGCTGGGCTGAGAGAGTGCCCGCTCTTATCCTGATTGTTGTTATGTTCTTCATTGGATTTTTCCCGAAGACCGTAACGGAGTCGATTAATGACGCCCTCGAGAGTGAACCAGTCTACGCCCAAGTCGAAGAATAGTTTTTAAACCGCTTTTTGGATACGATATGTCCACAGAAATATTTCAGAAAATAGCCGAAACGAATACCTGGGGCTGGATTGCGCCTGAGTTAGCAATGGGTGTGCTGGCGTTAAGCTTGCTTGTTTTGGAAGTGATTCTTCCCAAAGTCGCCCATGGAGCCATTCCTAGAATCGCTATTATAGGCCAGCTCGTGATACTGGGATACGTTGTCACTTGCACCTGCGCAGGAACGTGCCCGACCGGGGAAGCCTTTGGTGGAATGCTCTACTTCGATGGAACTGGGCAGCTGTTCCGAGTATTCTTCCTAGGAGCGTCAATTTTTGTAAGCTATCTAGGAATGGTGAGCTTGGATAAGCGGACTTTACCGCAGGTGGAGTATTTTCATATCCTGCTCGTGATTACTGCAGCATTGATGCTTTTGGCCCAAGCGAATCATTTCGTGATGCTCTTTGTCGCGCTGGAAACGGCAACGGTAGGGTTTTATATTTTGGTAAGCTACTTTCGGCACACGACGGTTTCCCTCGAGGCTGGTTTGAAGTACCTGATTATGGGAGCCCTCAGTTCGACGATACTCCTTTTTGGAATCGTTTTGCTTTACGGTGCCGGAAGCAATCCAGCCTTGGCAGGAAGCAGCCAGGATTCTTTGAATTTTGGGAATTTAGCTGGCTTTCTAGAAGCTAATCCCAATGACACTTTGGGATTGATCGGAATGATTTTGGTGATTTCCGGAGTTGCCTTTAAGATTGGGGCGTTTCCTTTCCAGATCTGGATTCCCGATGTTTACCAGGGCGCCCCCCTGCCGACTACGGCTCTACTTTCTGTATCTTCTAAAGCGGCGGGTTTTGCGATGCTCTTAAGTTTGTCGAAAGTTTTTTCCGCTCTAGGAGATTGGTTCTATCCCCTTTTGTCTGCCCTCGCGGTTTTGACGATCCTGTTCGGAAATTTTGCAGCCCTTACCCAGAGGAACCTGAAGCGAGTCATTGGCCTGTCAGGGGTTTCCCACGCCGGATTTCTCTTGATAGGTGTGATCGCGGCTCGGACGGTTGATTGGGCGTCGACTGCAATACTGTTTTATCTGTTTGCCTATTTGCTCGCGTCGGCTGCGGTGTTCTCGGTTTTAGTTCACCTGAATAAGGATGATGATTCCGATCTGACGCTGGACGACTTGGGAGATCTGGCGAAGAAAAACGGTTTTTTAGGTCTAGCCCTTGCAGTAGGTGTAGGATCTCTAGCAGGAATCCCTCCCTTGGCTGGTTTCATTGGCAAGCTTCTGATCTTTATCGCCGCATTCAAGGCGGAGCTCTACGGCTTACTGGGAGTTGCTATCTTCGGAGTGGTGGTTTCGATTTATTACTACTTTGGAATCCTAAAGAGCGCGTTTTTCGATGTGTGGCAGTTTCAAACGGACGAAGAGGAAGCTCCAACCGTGGTTCCAGGAAGCGCCCTTGGATTTTTAGGAAAGGTGGCGATAGTAATCGCAATAGCTGGGACCCTTTTGCTCGGTTTCTACCAGTCCCCTTTCAGTAGTTGGCTCGTTGGATAGACGGTCGCCATCTACTCTGGTGCAAGGGCACTAAGGGGTGTTTCCGTAATTGAATTGAGATTCGGCGGAATCTGTGCAGTGTGTCTAATCTGGCTATGAGGATTCTTCTACTAGTAATATCGGCTTTAACGCTCTGTACCCTGGCAGAGGGAGCGAATCTGAGCGTCGATGCATCTAAGAAAAAGAACCCGCGAATCATTAAGCCGGTCACTTTCGAAACGAAGCAGAATTCAAAATTTCAAAACAAGCGCTATGCTAGCGGGAAAATAAAAAGTTCGCCTGTTATACACAGCGATTCCCGAGTTTCATTCTCAACCCAGTCGCCTGGTGACTCAATCAATGCATCAAATGACCAGATGGCCCGCTTGAACGAATCTGCGGGAAACAAGAAGCCTCGCGTTCTCGATCAGTTGATCACGTCTTCCGACGAATTTGAAAAAGCCTATCGCGAGGCTCTAACTGTTGAGCTTTCGAAACGGGCCACTGCTCAAGTAAAGATCACAAAAACGAAGGCCGACTTGGAACAGCGGGATATCAATCGTGACGCAAAAGTCAAAAGAAGCCAGAGAGAAGGATTCAAGGTCCAGCAGGCGGGCTCTGATACTCAGTAGGGTGGCTGGCTGGAAAGCTTTTCAGCCCGCGTTGCGGATTTTATCTTTGGCTTCTTCTCGCTCTTCCTCAAGGCGCGCCTTCTCGTTCGAGATCTGCTTTTCAATTAGCTCGACCTCCTGCATATCTTGATTTGCCGAAGCAGTTGCTAGTTTTTGAGTAAGAAAGATCTTTCGTTCGGCTATTTTTGCGTCGAATTTCTCGTCGATGGCAGCAAGCGCTTTTCTCATTTCATCGGTTACTGGCTTTTTGTCAGGATCTGATTCCTGCAAGCGTTCCATTGCGAGTTCGTATGCTGATTTCATTCTTTTGGTCATAAGAATGTTCAGGTTGGAATGGAATGGCAATACAACTCGATGCAACTAGGCGACCGAAGCGGTAAAAACACAGGCTCCTGTATAGACTAGAGGGAAAAGCAGTAGCCACCTCGTTTTGAACTCCCAGAGCCGACTGTAGCCTAAGAGCAGACAGATCAGCAGAATAAAGAGAAGGCTAAAAAGGGGTAGTAGGGGTGGACTTTCAAACGTGAGGTGGGTTCCGCTCATCTGACTGAATCCTTGTAGGATGCCATGCATAACGGAGAGAATGAGTATGGCAGCATGATTGAACAAACTGACAATGGGCCCCATTCCAATTATAGAAAAAGCGAGAGAAAGAAATCCGGATATTATTGCTAAGGAGGCGAGAGGAAGGAGTATGAGATTTAAAAGGATTCCAATAGTAGAAAGTGTATTGAAATATATAATACTTAATGCACTTGATGACAAAAAGGCTGCTAGGCTAATGGCAAAACTGCTTATCGTAAATCGCCCGATTGCGTTGGTTGCCTTTTGCCGCAGAGACCAAAGATCTTTTGGGATTTCCTCAAACGGTTTCCAGCGATCGCAAAGGCGTTTCCCGATAGGCACGCCAAACAACAGAATGGAGGCGACGGTTATGTACGACATCTGAAATCCCGCCTGGAAGAGCTGGAGAGGATTCAGTATAAGGCAAATTGTGGCCGATAGGACGAGAGCATTGATTGAAGCCGATTGCCGATTGCTGAATTGGCATAAATAAAAGCAAGCAATCATGAGCAGCGCTCTCAAAGCAGAGGGAGCCCCACCCGTCATAAAAACGAAAACCGTGATTAGGAGCAAATTAGGTAGTGGTATCCATGATCTGGGCATTCTAAAGAAAAGAAAGAGAGCATGACCGCATGCTGCGATAACTCCGATGTGAAGTCCGCTTATTGCGAACAGATGTAGTGCCCCACTTTGAAGAAAGATGGCTCTTTGTTGTTCGCTAAGTTCGCTTTTTAGCCCGAGAAGCATGGCCCTATAGGATCGGGCGGCCGGTGAATCTGCTTCAATTTGATGGCTTAGAGTGGAATTGGCGGAGGAGAGAAGGTTGTTCATCCAGTTCTTCCAAGAGCTCGGTGGTTTTGAGATCGAAAGAAGGCTCCCCCGATTGAAGGTACCCGAGATTCCTGAATTCTTCAGGTACGATTGAAATCCGTTTTGTGAAACATTTGACTCTAAAGGGACGAAAATACCGATAGCTTGAATTTGTGAGCCAATCCTAGGATCTGATTTCAGGTTTAGCTCATCGGGAATATTAAGAGAGATATAGACCTTGGCTCCCTCAAGTTCAGGAAGGTGCGTATCGGTGGATACGATTTCGCCCAAACCGTTCAATTGGTTGTAAGTAGATTGGAAGAGTCGATCTATCTCGAGCGTTACACTTGCTTCTCTAACGGGAAGGTCGGAATAGATTGTGTTTCTTTGGTTAACATTAGTTAGGTATCCGTATCCTGCTAGAAAAAGGCTGATCGAGATAAGTAGCGTCCATGCGGTTTTGCGTAGAAAGTAAGATCCAAAACAGAACGCTAAGCTAATCGTGTAGAAGAGCAAGGGGAGGTTAGTTGGAAAAATGCGGCCTACTACGATTCCTGCAATCAGTGGAATCAGAAACCAAAGTAGGGGTAAGCGAGCTGGATTCATTTCTTAATCATCATGGAAAGTGGTTGATGAATGGCGGTCCATTTATGGTCGTCGAATTCACTATCGCATTCCGCGTGTAGTAAAGAGCTTTTGAGATCGACTCAGGTGGTGCCGGGCGAATCGATGCAACACCGTCTGAATTTTGAGCGGTGACACGCGTTATTACTGAAGTACCGAAGGCTCCATTTGTGGAAAAGTCTTTTAGGACGGCCTGAATACCGGCATGGGCGTCGGAGTCCGAACCTGCGATCGCTAGGGCGACCGTCGCCGATTGAGAAGATGCCTTTGATTCCATTGTCAGGATTTGTATCGGGATGCTTGCAGAGGATCAATGCTTCCTTTTAGTGTGGTTGAGAATGGTGCCTCAAGATGAGCTTTTTTCGGGTGAAGCGGACTTGGAAATGATTTCAAGTCGGGAAGGGTCGGACGATGATAGTTCCTCGTCAAAACCTCTTGCTGCTCGTATGCGCCCTCGCTCCCTTTCAGAGGTGGTTGGGCAGGATCACGTGCTAGGAAAGGGCAAGTTGTTGCCGAAATTGGTGGAGTCTAATTCATTCGGAAGCCTTTTGTTTTACGGTCCCCCCGGTTGCGGGAAAACAAGCCTGGCAGAAGCTATCGCCAACGAAACGGAAAGCCGGTTTGTCAGAATCAATGCGGTCATGTCGAACGTTGCAGAACTGCGGCAAATATTAAATGCAGCACGACGTATAGAAAAAAAAGATACTGTTCTATTCATTGATGAGATTCACCGATTCAATAAGTCGCAACAGGATCTGCTGTTGCCCGATGTAGAGTCCGGTACGATCCGACTTATTGGAGCGACTACTCATAATCCAGGGTTCTATGTGAATGCTCCTTTGCTGAGCCGATCACACCTATTCCGACTTGAACCGCACTCGGTAGAAAATATCGCTCAATCCATGATTCGCGCTCTGGAGGATGAAGACCGTGGGCTGGGTAAGCGAAAGCACAAGGCTTCTAGAAACGCTCTCGTGGGCCTTGCGAAATTGAGTGACGGGGATTTGCGCAGGGGACTCAATGCGCTAGAAGTGGTTGCGTTGGGCCTTGAAATTGGGGAGGAGATTTCGGAAGATGGGATTTCGGTATTCGCGAGTGAAAGACAGATCCGATACGACTCTGACGAAGACGAGCACTACGATACGATATCCGCTTTTATAAAAAGCATGCGAGGGGGGTCCCCGGATGCCGCCCTGTACTGGCTGGCAAAGATGCTGGCGGGAGGAGAAGACCCGCGGTTTATCGGGCGACGCCTCATCATTTTCGCATCTGAGGATGTTGGGTTGGCGGATTCGAGTGCCCTGTCGCTAGCAACTGCAACACAGCAGGCCTGTGAATTCGTCGGTCTGCCTCAATGTGAAATTAATCTCGCGCATTGCGTTGTCTACATGGCGACAGCGCCCAAAAGCAATTCCTCTTATGTTGCGCTTGGGGAAGCAAAGGCCGCGATCGCTGATAGGCCCATCCAGGAAGTGCCAATCTGGCTTAAGGACAGTGGTGGTGCGGCGTCCAAGCAATTGGGCCATTCTAGAGATTATGAATACAGTCATAGCGTCCCCGAAAATGTGACTGGACAAGACTATATGATTGAGCCTCTCTGCTTTTATCGAGCGAAGCGCGTTGGAGCGGAATCAGAAATTGTAACTCGGTTAGACCGGTGGAAATCATTGAAAGCGGCAATAGTAGCCAAGAATTTGAGCAAGAGAAATGATAGTTGACCATATCAAGAATTGGAAAAGTTACGCCTTTGGACCTGCCTGGGAGGAGGCGTTTGCTTTCCTTGAAACTTTGGATGCGAAATCTGAAGACGGCGAGTTTCCCATTGATGGAGAAACGATGTTTGCAAGGGTTATGAGCTATGAGACTAGGAATGAAACGGATCCAGACGCCGTTTTGGAAGCTCATCGAAAGTATGTCGACATTCAGATGACGTTAGTGGAGAGCGAACGCATTGCCTGCTATCCCCTACACACACTCGATTCGAAGGATCCCTATTGTGCGGAGAGAGATGTGCAGTTTTTCCAATATACAGCCCCGGCCGACCTGCAATTGAGCGTATTTCCAGGGACGTTCGTGTGTTTGCTTCCTCAAGATGCCCACATGCCTCAGTTAAATACGGGTCCTGAAGCTAAGATGGTGAAGAAAGTGGTTGTGAAAATCTCGCGCGAAGCGTTGGAGATCTAGCAACTGAGTTGTTGGGGAGCTAAAAACGGGTATTTTAGTTTTCGCCGAATTTTGAATCGCGGAAGAGCCGGAGCATGGAGCGCTCATCATGCGTTGAGGATGCGACCAGTTCGTAGGACATGGGCATATTTGAAAGGGATCGTGTATTGTTGCCGACTTTTGCTAAAATGAAAGTAGGGCGATAGATATTGAAATCGAACCCCTCCAGCGCGTTGTTCTCGTACCCTTGCAGATTCAAAACTAGGAGGTCGAATTCTGACTCGAACTCAGCCCGTTTCAGGATGTTTTGAGCAATGTCGGTCGTCACGTAGGAAACCTTCTCTTGCTTGGGTCGTTTGAAAGGGGCTTCGAGAGGCTTACCCGCAAGCCGTTCAGTTGATTCCTTGCGGATAGTCCTCTTAATTGACGCTTTGGGCGGTGTTCCTCGAATTTCGATAAACGAGTCTTTCAGCCACTGATCGACGACGGCGACATTCAGGACTTGGCTTTGCTTGCGCGTCTTACGGCATTTGTGAAAGAGGTGTGGCCAAGGCTCAATTAGTAGACCTTTCCAGCCCAATGCTTTTTCCAAGTATAGGGTGAAGCTGTTTTTTACTCCATCGCGGGCGCCAATTTCTACGAATCTACCGTTTGGCCGATCAAAAAAGGGGAGGATCTGGGTCCGATGCGATGGAGAGCGAAATGCACCGAGCGAAAATAGCCGGTGGATGCCGCTCCATATGGCTGGCTTGGGTTGGTTTTTTAGTGCGTCCACGAAAGAAGTCGTTCCTTTGAAGATACGGCTCCTGTGGCTGGCAGTTAAGGTAGGAAACTAAATGAATAGGAAATCCGGATCCGGATGACTAAAAAGTGCTCCCTTCGGGAAACTGAAAAGGCAGCCCTAAAAGGTAAATTAATCATGAATTCTTTTACCTAGTAGTTCCCATTATACTCCGAACGTGTTGTAGCCTGATAGACAGGTTGCTCAGTTTCGGTTAGGATGTTTGGAAATTGGAAATTCAACCGCGATATTAAATGAAAACTAAAACTCTCATTACAACTTTTGCGAAGATGGCAGCCCTTACGGGTCTAGTGGCTACTTCGCATGCAATTACAATTGGCGATACGGTCGGAACGGGCGGATCTGCTGAACTTGGTGGAGTCCCAATCATGGTGGACTACGGTTCTGTCGAATACGTATCGGATCTGAGCAATGGAGCCTTGCGGTTCAATAATGCGAACGTTTCCAGTACCTCAATTTATAACAACAATCTGATTATCAATGGATTAACGGAATTGGCGTTTGATTGGAAAGTTTACGACGATTCAGATACGGAGGAGGTCTCATTTTTCGCAATCAACGAAGTCGAATCGATTTTTCATGACGGGGTAGGCAAGGGTAACCCGTTTGGAACGGTTTCCCAGTTTCTTGATACTGGTGTGTACCGTTTGCGTGTAACTTCTGTTACCAGTAACCAAGATGGAAGTAGATACCAGCTCACAATGGGCAATCTTCGCTTGAATCCCCTTAGCGTTCAGGCAAATTCCGTCCAGAATGAACGAAGCGGTGTAACTGATGTGCCCGATTCCTCTTTAGGGTTTCTGGGAATCGCCACTATTTTCGCAGTCTTAGGAGCAGGGCGTCGGTATTCGGTCAAAAAGACATCATAAAAGATTTTCATTAGTTAGCAGTTCAGAATCTCCAAGCAACAGTGCGGCTCGCAGCTTTTTAGCTGCGGGCCGTTTGTGTTGATACTTGCCACTCGCCTTAGATTGAGCAGATTTTGTCCCCCTATGAAAACCCCTCTCGTGATGACTGTAATTGGCCCTGATAAGCCAGGTCTCGTCGACTCTGTAGCATCATTGGTCGCTGATCACGGTGGAAACTGGCTCGAAAGTCGCATGTGCCATCTGGGAGGGCAATTTGCTGGTTTGCTTCAGGTCGAGATCGAAGACTCCAGGAGCGAGGACCTCGGAAAGGCGCTTAAAGAGCTGGCAGAGCATGGACTTGAGATCGTTATCCACGAGAGTGTGACCGATTCGGACCCTCAATGTATGGAGGTGGCTAGCATTGAGATTGTGGGTCAAGATCGTCCCGGGATTGTGAGGCACATTGCGAATGCATTCACTGTTAGCGGTGTAAATGTAGAGGAGCTATCCACTCAATGCTTTAGCGCCCCCATGTCGGGAGAGCGATTATTCGAGGCGAAAGCCAGGGTTTGCATTCCTGAATCTTGCGATACGGTTGCGCTTCGCCACAAACTTGAGTCGATCGCTTCAGACCTTCAGGTAGACGTTTCCTACGAGCGAATCAATTAGCCTGGCAGCTTGACGCGGTGGAGAATCGAGCCTGTCGTTCGATCAGCAAGCCGGTACTATGACACTAAAAAAGCTTTCCTTGAGCGGCTAAGTTGGAGCATACTGTAGTTTCGTTCTTAAAAAGCATCAGGAGTGGTCGCGGATATTCCGTAACCTGCCAACCGAGTTCTATGGGATCTACGGTGGATTCGACGCATCGCGTCGGATGGGCATCGATAATAAGCGGGCTAGCTTGTAACGATGAAAAAACCTATTTGATACGTTCGATTTATCGAATTCGCATATCTAAGACGACTTCGGGTGCATGGCTAAAATAAAAGCAAATTGCATCAATGAATAAGATATATGGACTGCCATTGCGGGTGACTCGTGATAACCCGAATCATCATTTATGGAACAACAACGGCGTTTGGTGGCTGCACTACACGGTCTATCCTACGGCGGTCACTTCCGAACGCGTGCGTAAGAGTCTCAGGACTCGATCGCTTGAAATCGCCCGGGCTAGAAGGGACCAATTTTTTCGGAATCTGAGGGAAAACATGCAGGCTGCCTAGGTCCGAAATCGCAATACCGACCGCCTTGCGACAATTGCCTAAAGGACCCTAGGTAAACAATAATGGTAATAAAAAGCGATTGCGGGTCGTTTAAAATAGTAAGATGGATTGTACGACCGCCATGAAACGCATACTACCTTTTTTCCTACTGGCTGCCCTTCCCTTATTTTCTGTGACGGCTAAAGCAGAAGGCCCCTCGGATATTAGTTATGTCGATGGAACACAGGTTTTCATCAAGAATCCGAAATGGCACAAGAAAGAAGGTGGGTCATGGCTCTTTACCTGTCGGTTGGAAGCCTCTGCGGAGAGGCTCGTTAAGCCGGTAGCTCATCTGCACATTTTTAATAAGAAAAGTTCCGAGGAGGGCGAGGAGATCACTTGGGAGAAGAAGGCAATCGTGAGGCGCAATAAGTTCGACAGGAGCTATGGCAGCCGAAAAGCCAACTTTGTTAGGGTCTTTGTAGATGATCTTCCGAAAGAATTGGACGCTTTGACGGTTGAGTTCGTAAACGAAGCCCCCGACAAAGACTAGCATGCTTCCCGCCGCAGTTTTCGGACACTCTTAGTTGCCTAGTTCTGCTGAGAAGAACGAATCCCGAGAATCGGTATCTTTGGAAATAAATTGGGGAAAAAGGCGGTAAGTCGTTAATGTTTATTGATTTTGGATTTTGGTTCACTAGGGTTTGCTCGCATGCGCGTATTCATCCCTAGTGAATCGTTATCGTCAGAAACTCGAGTAGCCCTTATTCCGGAATCGGTTCAGAAGCTAACCGCCATGGGTATCTCTGTCTCAATCGAGAGAGGAGCTGGACTAAATAGCTATTTTTTGGATACGGACTATGAAAAGGCTGGAGCGGAAATCGTCGAAGACCGCAAAGAAGAATTAGGACGGGCCGATCTGGTTGCGAGAGTGAGAAAACCACCGGCCGAAGAAGTGCCACTTTTAAAATCAGGCGCTTTGCATATCAGCTTTCTCGATCCCTTCAATGAAAGGGACCTTATTAATGCTTTCGCTGGTGCGGGAGTGACGGCGGTCAGCATGGAAATGATTCCGAGAACGACCCTTGCCCAGAAGATGGACGCGCTCAGTTCCCAGGCGAATTTGGCGGGCTATTTTGCGGTAGTAAAAGCATCGGAGCGGCTCAATCGAATTTTGCCGATGATGATGACACCGGCTGGAACGATTTCACCATCTAGGGTGTTTGTCATCGGTGTGGGCGTAGCGGGGCTGCAGGCGATTGCCACTGCGAAGCGAATGGGAGCCCGTGTTGAAGCGTTTGATACGAGACCAGTAGTTGAAGAGCAGGTAAAGTCTTTGGGTGCCAAGTTCGTCAAAATAGATTTAGGAGATACCGGTCAGACAGATCAGGGCTATGCCAAGGAGCTCACACCGGAGCAGATCAAGATGCAGCAGGACGGCATGGCAAAGATCTGCGCGCAGTCGGACATTGTTATTACAACTGCCAAGCTGTTTGGCCGGCCGGCCCCGAAGATAGTCACTGAAGCAATGGTCAGCGGGATGAAATTCGGGTCCGTTATTGTGGACCTTGCCGTTGAATCAGGTGGCAATGTCGTGGGATCGAAACTCGATGAGGAAGTTCAGATTAAAGATGGTCCGAGGATAATCGGAATTGGGGCGCTGGAAGACCGAGTTGCCGTGCATGCCAGTCAAATGTACTCCGCCAACATTTTCAATTTCATCGAACACTTTTGGAACGAAGAATCAAAAAAGATAAACCAGGACCTCGAGGATGAAATTCTTGGGGGTTGCGTAATCACTGATGGAGGCTCGATTGTTCATGAGCGTTTCAAGTAGGAGAATCCGACGACCCATTTCACGATCCACATACTAATTTTTGCCAATGGACCTCGTATTGCTATTTTTCATTTTCGTGCTCGCTGCCTTTCTGGGGCTTGAGCTGATTTCAAAAGTGCCGTCCCAGCTCCACACGCCGCTGATGTCGGGCTCGAACGCGATTTCAGGAATCACAATTGTTGGAGCATTAGTGGCGACTGGGGTAAATGAAACGGGAACGGTCGGAATGGTTTTGGGGTTTCTAGCCCTTGTGTTCGCAACCGTGAATGTGGTCGGTGGATACATGGTGACGGACCGAATGCTTCAAATGTTTAAAAAGAAGGATAAGTAAGCCATGAGTTTTGATAGCATTATAAACCTGGCCTACGTAATTGCCGCGACCCTATTTGTCTTTGGCATCAAGATGCTGGGGTCCGCGGAAACGGCTCGACGCGGAAACATGATCTCCGGCATTGGCATGCTGATCGCCGTTGTGGTGACTTTGTTGAACAAGGGGATGAGTTACGAGTGGATCGTCGCTGGGCTCATTGTGGGGAGCCTCATCGGAGGTATTTCGGCTCGGGTAGTAAAAATGACCTCCATGCCTGAACTTGTCGCTTTATTCAATGGCTTTGGGGGACTCGCTAGTCTACTCGTGGCATGGGCCGAACTGGAGAAGATCCGGGATGTGGGATGGCAGGTCTATAGTATGGAGATGGGGACTCCTTCATATTTCAGCTCATTTGTTATTTACCTGGCCATGCTCATTGGGGGAATCACATTTACGGGAAGCCTGTATGCTTACGGAAAACTTTCTGGAAGGGTGTCGGGACAAGCTCAAGTATTCCCGGGGCAGAAGGGAATCAATGCTCTGATGCTGATCGCCATATTTGTGGTTGGTGTTTTATTCGCTTGGAGCGGTGATCTGGATACAGCGAACAAGCTTTTCATATCCGGAGTGGTACTTGCTTTGATCTTTGGGGTTATGGGTGTCATGCCGATTGGCGGTGGAGACATGCCAGTAGTTATCTCGCTCCTAAATAGTTGTTCGGGACTTGCGGCATCAGCGGCGGGATTTGTTATCGCAAACAATGTACTCATTGTGGCAGGTTGCCTTGTCGGAGCGAGCGGATTGATTCTAACCGCGATTATGTGCAAGGCGATGAATCGCTCACTGGGGAATGTGCTCTTCAGCGGTTTTGGGGCCACCAGCCAATCCGAAGGGGATGGCGATGATCGTGAACCGAAAGCGATTAGTGTCCAAGATGCCTACTATGTCCTTGAGGCCGCAAGCTCTGTTGTCTTTATTCCTGGATACGGTATGGCGGTTGCTCAAGCTCAACATGTTGTCAAAGAACTAGGGGAGCTGTTGGAAGAGAATGGAGCGGAGGTGAATTTTGCCATCCATCCGGTGGCGGGTCGCATGCCAGGTCACATGAATGTACTGCTTGCGGAGGCGGACGTTTCCTACGATCAATTGGTGGAGATGGACAACATCAACCCGGTTATGCCTACGGTTGATGTTGCCGTTGTCATTGGAGCAAATGACGTCGTGAATCCAGCTGCTTCTCAGGATGAGTCGAGTCCAATTTATGGGATGCCTATTATTGAGGCCCACAAAGCTAAAACTGTCTTCATTTTGAAGCGTGGACAAGGAAAAGGCTTTTCCGGTTTGGTTAACAAACTCTTTGTCATGGATAATTCTCGTATGATTTATGGGGATGCGAAAGCGACGATTTCGGAGCTTGTCAACGAGCTGAAGGGCTAGTTTTCCGTTCATGGCGCGTAAGCCTGCGGGCGGCTGGTCAAGGTATCCCCGGGTTCTTGCTTGACATTTGATTACATTCGTAGTCTAAGCTTCAAAGCCTTTGTTTGTTATGCCCAACGCCCCTAAAATATCAGACTCCGAATGGGAAGTCATGAAAGCCCTCTGGGATCATGAGCCGATGACGGCGGTTGAGGTCCTTGCCCGATTGCCGCACGACCAATGGAAGCAGAAGACCGTGAACACTTTTCTCGTTCGACTCGAAACAAAGGGGGTCATTGCTTCCAAGCGAGTGGGTCGAGCCAATGTGTACCGTACCTTGTACACTGAGAAGGAATGTAGACGGTTTGAAGGGAGCCAATTCCTTTCCAAAGTCTTTCGTGGGCAGGTCGCCCCAATGATGCTTCATTTTATTGAGAATGAGGAGTTGTCGGAATCGGATATCGAAAAGTTAAAGAAATTGTTGGACGACAGGGGCATTTCAAATGGCTGACTTATTCTGGGCATATTGGGATGCGAGCATCCGATTTGCTTTGCTGGCATTGATGCTGCTATTGATCGCGTCCTTTCTGAAGCGAATGATTTCACCCCGCCTCCTGTGCTGGGCGTGGGCTATTTTGCTGCTTCGTCTAGCATTACCGTTTTCGCTCCCATTTAGCGGCAGCATTTTTAACGCTCACGAAAGTTTGCAACCATCAACCTGGACAGAGGCGATTCGACAAGGCGTAGTGAATGCTGGCATTGGTGAGACGATTTTGCCAACTTTGCGTGATGAAGACGACCTCGTAATTGCGACACGAATACCAATATCCTGGGAAACCGCATTGATGGTAATCTGGCTCTTAGGTGTTCTTGTAATGGCGGGGCGATTGCTTAAGAACATTATTCAGTTAAAACACTTTTTCAGGAAGGCAGAGCGATGCGATTCAGGTCCGTTGTATGCGCTTTTCAAAGATACCAAGTACCGAATCGGGATATATGCGAATGTTCCTTTGATGATTTCAGACGATGTAAAAACACCCGGTATCGCAGGGGTCTTTAACCCTAGGATCATCGTTCCTCGAAAGTGTGCGGAGCGCCTTTCTGAAAACGAGCTACGTTGCGTTTTCATGCATGAGCTCACTCATTACCGACGCGGAGATCTTTTCCTGCACCATGCCCTTCTTTTATTGTGCTATATTCATTGGTACAATCCCCTCGTTTGGCTCGTATTGAAGCAATTCAAAGACGAAATGGAAAAGGCATGTGACTTGGAGGTCGTTGATAGCGTTTGTTCAGGTTCGGCTCAGGCGTACGGATACACTCTTCTACAAGTTTTGCAGTTTTCCAAGGGCGAGCAGGGTTCGCCAGGAGGGGCTCTTTCGCTCTTAGGCAGTCGCAATTCAGGAGCTTTGAAGGAACGTATCACCCTGATCGCCAAGCGTCGTGAGCGACGGCCCGTATTGACAGGCGTGGGCTTGCTCGTTTTTGGCTCGTCATTTTTGTTTGCGATGTCAGGCGAAGTGGATCCGTAGATTGAATCTGAACGGCTCGTTAAACTGACTCGGTTATCAGGCCCCTTTCTGGAAGATGTAGCATACGACCTTGAGGAGATTGGTTTCGAAGGAACGATCGCGAGAGATGTACATCTTTCAGAGGAGCGAAGAGAATGGGTGCAAATCCTGGAAGCGACAAAGTATGCGGGAAAAACAATTAGGATTCGTGCTGCGGTTGATTTTTTTGGAAAGGGAAATACCTGTGATCTTTGGGCTAGTCTAGATGACATTGGCGATCGATCGATCGAATTCCATGAATCGAGAATGGAGAGTGCGTCGGAACAGCAGGAAACAAGTATCGTTCTTGAGATACCCCGAGACGCCGCCAAATTTAAATATGGCCTGACTTTTAGAGGTCCTGGATCCGTCTGGGTGAATTCGCTTGATATCGAAGTGCTCGGGGAGAGCGAGTTGGATATGAATCGATCCGTCAGGTTCTCAGAAGCGCCTTTGGACGAAGCTCTGGATGCACTGGGTTTAAGCGTACTTAAGTTTTAGTTACAAGGATTCGACAAATCGAATCAAGTTAGCTCGAGCTTGTTCATTGAGAAGTGTAAAGAGCCGTTTGCTTTCTTCGCCTTCACCCCCATGCCAAAGGATTGCTTCTTCAATGTTTCTCGCCCGCCCGTCGTGAAGCAGGCTTGTATGGCCATTTACCTTGGGTATCAGTCCGATGCCCCATAAGGGGGGGGTTCGCCATTCGCTTCCTGTGGCCTCAAAATCGGGACGGTTGTCTGCCAAGCCTTTTCCCATATCGTGAAGAAGGAAATCCGTATAGGGATGAATGGTTTGTCCGGAAAGGGCAGGTATAAGGGCTTGTTTCGCTGTCCTAAACTCGGGAGTGTGGCAACTCGCGCATTTAGTCTGTGTGAACAGTTCATATCCCTTTTTGTAATCGGCTTCCGTTTTGAATCGGCTTGCTGGAGGCGCTAGCGACTGAAGGTAGAAAACGACGTCCTCTAGATCCAGTTCGCCAATTTCAGGGTTTCCTCCGCTGGGTGATTCAGTCGGTGCGGTCTGCTGGACGGTGTGGTTTTCTGAAGGAAAGAGTTTGGAAGTGATGCCGATATCGCCCTGGAAGGCGGCGGCAGCTTGGTCAAGTAGAGTCGCCTTGTTCGCTTTCCAACCGTATTTCCCAAGTAATTTGGTGGATTGACTAGAGCTCCATACCCAGTTGGGACGACCTGAGATTCCGTCGTTGTCAGCGTCTTCCGGATCGGATTGTTTCAGTAGGACTTCATCAGGGATCGAGTCGAGCAGTCCCAATCCAAAAACGCTCGGCGCGACACGCGGGGAAAAATGGAATTCGCCCAGCGTTCCGTATTCGAGCTCCTTAAAGGAGTAGCTTGGTTTTTGGATACGAAATTTGCTTCCATCTGGGTAGCTACCGACAATTTCCTCGTAGGAAACGAGAACCTCTGCCTCGGGTTCAATTCCTGGAAGAGAACGAACGCTTAGCTGATTCCCATAAACGGGATGAGGGGAGGGGGCTCCATTCGCTTGTTTCCCGGGAGAGCTGACTCGGATTAGCAATCCATTCGGAATTTCTCCTGTGGCAGGAGGACTCCCTCTTCCATCTTTGAAGTGGCAGGCTGAACAAGATCGCGTATTGAAAAGTGGACCGAGCCCATCCCGACTCGTGACGACCGACGAAGCGTGCACCCAATTTGTATTGAACAAAGTATCACCGGAAAAGAACTTTGCCAGGGAACTAGGATCTAGATTTTCTAGGGGCTGGGTGAATGCTTCGCGAGATGCTTCAAATACGGTTGTGGCACCCCCAGGCAGTCGATAGTCGGCACGCGCCAACGTCGCGAAAATTGACGCGGCTATTAGGCAACGAATAGGGCTAGCCCTCATCGAAACCTTACGTCGAGACCCATGACTTCCTCTGCATCTGACATTGAGTAGACGAATTCCCAGAGTGCTTGGACCGCATTTCGAATGGATTGATGCTCTTGGCTCCCTTCGGGCGCGATGATAGCCTGATCGAAGGGTATTGGTATGGCTTCTATATATTCTTTGGCTGCGTAAAATTGGGATTTGATCGTCTCCGCCAGCGTCGTGTCAGCTGAAGCGATGATGTCGATTATTCCCTTCTCGTCTATGGTCACTTTCCCCGAGGAGCTCGTGTATTTCCCAAATAGCACAGACTCGAGCCCTTCCATATTTGCGACTAGGTCGTTGTGAGTGGTGTCACTAAAGCAGGAATGCTCGTCTTCCTGGGATCGGCTGCGCAGCGCAGCCGCCAAGCGTTCACTAGCGATTTCCCTTCCCGCGAGAGAGGCGAGGCCGCGCATAGCGGTTCGAATGATTCGAGAGGGACGTCTCAAGAAAAACTCCCCAGGATGCCCATCATAGTTGAAGGGGCTCCACTCGTCCGAAATAAGCACTAAATGACTGCGAAGGATCTCAATCGCTGTAACCAAGTACTTCATACGACGGTCTGCATTCTTACCCGTAGTATAGTCGGTCCATGAACGCGTGCCCGGGCCGTCATCATTAAAATCCTGACCCCAAAGGAGGAACTCGATGACATGCCATCCGGTAGACACATTCGCCTCGCCTCCTTTTTCATTCAACCTAGGAAGCGTCACGCTGTTGATTTTAGGGTAAGTATCGGGTTGGTTGATGATACCGGAATTTGGATCATCTCGAGTGTAATCGATATAGGACTCGTCGACTGGCCAAGCATTGATCAGTATCTCAAGCTCCAGTTCGTCGATTGGTGTATCTGAAAAGCGGAATGCTTCAGTGCGGCCGTAAGTTTTGCGTGCTTCGATCCAAAGGCGTTTCGCATTCTCAAAGGTATCGGGACCAGGGTCCTTGCGAAAAGCGTACACCGCCATGTTGAAGCGAATCACCTCCCTAACCGAATCGGAATACATCTCCCAGGCGAGATCCGCGTAATTTGAAAGCGCCTGAAAAGCGACTTCGTTGGAATAAGGCTGCCCCTCTGGAGTCGGCGGAAAAGGTTCGAAATCTGCCAGCAGCGGAGAGAATCCAATAAGAAGGTTGGAGATCAGTCTTTTTGTAAACTGTCGCATGATGTTAGATTAGGTCCCCGCAATGTCATATCGGTAGCGAATGTCATTTTTGGTCAATTGTCGATCTATCGCGTGATTATGACTCCACAAACGTGAAGAACGCGATAAGAGCTAAGCTTGCTATGGGTTCCCAGTGGCCTGTGAGTAATTGGACAATCGCTTAAAGAGCGGCCAAGAATTCTTCCGGGGAGAAGGTGCGGGGCAAATTCTTTAGCTTGTTTCCTTGGCCGTCTATCACGAGGAGATTTGGAAACCCGGAAACTTGGTACTTTTCCATGAATTCCGCACCCTCATCGCTTTCATATTCGATTCGAGCGAAAATATAGTCACTTTCGATCTTCGACTTAACCATCTCGTTGGCGAGGACTTCTGTATCGAGTCGGCGACAAGAGGGACACCAGATGGCCGAAAGGTCGGCCAGTACGGGTTTCCCGGTTTTACTGGATTCAACGAGAGCATCCTGGAAGGCGAGCACTTCAAGACCGGTCGCATCGATCGCTTTTTGCCCAAGGTGGGATTGGTACTCTACATTGAGAAAGTAAGCGGCGAGAGCAACGATCGCGATGATGACGAGTGAGCGGAGGGTAGATTTCGTTTTTCGGTTCATGGTAGCGTATGAAATTGACGTTTGGCGAGCGGCCTTGGCTGCGTAGCTAGTCGGTGGAAATTTCTCGGTCCTCCCATTCATTGCAACAAGAGCCATAGATGCTGTAGCACTCATCGCATATTCTTGGAAAATTCGGATGGGTCTCGATGGGCGTACCGCAACGTTGGCACTCTTGATTAGTAGTGGGGGCAGTGCTGCTATCGGATTCTGTCATGGGGTGGGAATTGACTAGCCGTCTTGGAATTGGATCTAGATTGAAGAAGAGAGTTGCATTCGCAAGTCCGTACAGACTTGAAAACGGCTGGGAAAGGGTCAGCTTGTTTACTCTTGTTAGAAAATGGCCCTGCTCTCAATACGCGATCTAGTCAAAGCTTACCCTTCTGAAGGGGAAGGCTTAGTCGAAGTTGTAAACGTCGCCGCGTTTGAACTGCAACCGGGAGAACAGGTCTTGCTTCAGGGGGAGAGTGGTTCGGGAAAGTCTACTTTGTTGAACCTGATCGCGGGAATCGTGGTTGCGGATTCGGGAGAGATTCTTTTAAGTGGCGAGAATGTTAGCTCGCTCTCGGAATCGGCCCGAGATGCCCATCGGGCGCGATCACTAGGCTATGTATTCCAGAACTTTAATCTGCTAAATGCCTACACCTGTTTGGAAAACGTAGAGTTGGGCATGAGCTTTGGGGCAGGTGCAGATCGTGAGTTTGCCCTCCAGCTTCTAGCGCGTGTCGGTCTTGCAAATCGCCAGAGTTACCGCCCCGACCAGCTTTCGCAGGGCCAGAAGCAACGAGTCGCGATTGCCCGGGCCCTGGCGAACCGGCCTAAATTGGTCTTAGCAGACGAGCCGACAGGGAATTTGGACCCATCCAACGCGGCAATCGCTCTGGAACTCATTCAATCACTTTGCCGGGAAAATGGCGCGGCCCTTCTTTTCGTCAGTCACGACCCTCAATTGGTATCGAAGTTCGAGCGAGTCATTAATTTGGCGGAATTGAATCAAGCCGCCTGTTTGAGCAGCGGCGGGGGAGGTGCTGAATGAGCCCGGTTGCGATGGCGTTTAGGGGCGTGCGGGAACGCAGAGTCTCTAGCATCATCACTATTCTGGCGGTCGCGCTGGCCTGCAGTTTGCTGATGCTAGTTTGGGCATTTAAGAAAGAAGCCGAGCAATCCTTTGCCGGCGCAAATGGCGGTTTTGACGCGGTATTGGGCCCACGCGGCTCGAAACTCCAAATTGTACTGAACGCCCTCTACCACCTCGACGAGTCACCGGGCTTGATGAAGTGGGAGGATTTTGAACAGGTGACTAAATATCCCGCGATCGAAGCGGCCTATCCTATCGCAGTCGGCGACAATTATCGCGGGTACCGCTTGGTGGGTACCGTTTCTGACTACCTGTCAAAACACAGCTATGCCGAGGGCCGTGGTTTCGAGCTAGAGGAAGGGGGAACGCTCTTTGAGGAAAAGTCGATGAATGCGGTCGTCGGCAATTTGGCAGCCCGCAGACTGGGAATGGAAGTGGGAGATACCTTTCATCCCTATCACGGGTTGATCTACAACGAGAGCGCAAAGCACGAGGAGATCTATACCGTTACCGGAATCCTTAAGCCGACCGGTACCCCTGCAGACAAAGTTATTTGGATACCGATTAGCGGGATCCAGACTATGAGTGGCCACAACCCTAAAGCAGCTACCGACATAAGCGCGGCTTTACTGAAGTTTAAGCAAGGAGCGAATATGGCGGGTTTTCAGTTGGACATGCTCTACAATAAGCAAGGCAATCGCTTGACTCTGGCATGGCCCGTAAATCGCACCATCGTGCAATTTTTCGACAAGATCAGCTGGTTCGACAAGATCCTGCAGGCCGTGGCCGCACTCGTTGCGATTATCGCTGGAGGCTCCATCCTCGCAATTCTCTATAATACGATGAACGAACGTAAGCGAGATATAGCCGTGCTAAGGGCATTGGGCGCGAAGCGACTTAAGGTATTTACCATATCACTACTCGAAGCGGTTGGGATGACCTTGGCAGGCGTGGTGACCGGATTTGTGGTGTATGCGGTACTTGGATTCGCAATTGGTGAGATCGTGCAACGGGAAACTGGAGTCTTGCTGAATCCTTTTACTGGCAACGCGGCTATGATTTGGGCTCCTTTGGGAATGCTGGGTATCGGGGTCCTTTCGGGTTTGTTGCCTGCCCTAAAGGCCTATCGCACGGATGTATCGAAGAATTTATCATGAATGACAAAAAAGGTATCAAGAATTTGGGGGTATTTATTGCCCTACTAGGCTCATTGCTGCTATGGACAGGATGTTCGCAGCAGAGCGAACCTAGTGGGGGCTCAAATGGCGGTCACTACCACGCGGCTCCTCATGGGGGTAGCTTGGTCATGCTGGGAAATCACATCGCCCAACTTGAGCTGGTCCCCGGTGAGCGACCGGGAGAGTGGATCTTCTACATTCTTGATGGCGGAGCGGAGCGATTTGTGCGGATCGAGCAAGAGACGATCGAAGTGACCATGGATGGCATAGAGGCCGTTTTTCAGGCTACGGCTAATTCAGCCACAGGAGAAACCGTGGGGGATACCGCTCAGTTCACGGCAAAAGTGGAGGGTTTAAGCGGCAAGAGTCGTTTTCCTGTCCGAATCGATGAAATCGTCGTGTTCCGCCAGCCGTTTTCCCAGGTGGAGTTTAATTTCCCGGAAGGGAAGCATTGAGTTCTCAGGAAACTTCACTAGCGTCTTGAAGTCGTTGAATCTACGTTTGTTATGAAAAGAGGAATTTTTACTGTTTTGGCGCTTTTGGTTTGCGGGATCATCGCCCCCCTCGCTGTCGCTGAGGACCTCACTTTGAGTCTGGCCGATTTGAGCGCGTTTGATTATCAGCCGGAGGTACCCGAATCGGGAGACAAAGTGGTTCGAGCGGATAAGGACTATCTGATGAGCTTCCTCCCGGAGGAGGTTTACAAGCTAGACAAGAAGAGTATTTCGATAACCGGCTACATGATGCCGATAAAGTCCGACGGCCAGGTCGTGCAGGAGTTTCTCTTGGTCGCCAATACCATGGCTTGCTGCTATGGGGTCATGCCCTCTTACAATGAGTTCATCTATGTGAAGATGTCCGGCTCCGGCGCTCTCGCCGTGGACAATGTACCGATTACTCTCCATGGCAGGCTATCGATCGAGGAGACCTGGGAAAACGGGTTTTTCAGCCACCTGTATGCGGTTCGTGGCCAGAAGGTGGAAATCGGAAAGTTCTAGCCTCAGGTAGCTCACTTACTTGAACGTGAGGCGTAATTCGCGTAGGTATGGCGGCGCCTGATTGGAATTCCTTTGAGTCCAAGGTTTGCGTTTTCAGAGTAATTAGTGGTAGTCTCAAAATTCTCAACGCCCCATGAAGCTCAACCTTTCTAGACGTCATTTTTTAAGAGCGGTCGGAATGACCCTCGCGCTTCCGGCTCTGGAGTCGGTTCCATTAGCTTCTGCGGTTCAAAAGACTCTCGGTGCTTCGGGGAAGGCGAGAAGACTCGTTTGTGTGGGCGCCAACCTCGGTCTGCACGCTCCCTCGTTTTTTCCAGGCGAGACGGGTTCTAATTTTGGCGTAACCCCACTCTTGAAGCCGTTGATGAGGCACAAAGAGGATTTTACGCTTTTCTCGGGATTGGATCACCGGTCTGGAAACGGACACAATAACTGGGATAATTTCCTTTGCGGAAAAAACGTGGGGGAGGTCACGCTTGACCAGATCGCCGCCGAGCGATTGGGAGCGGAGAGCAGAATCGCATCCCTGCAACTGAGTGCCGGACGCGGAAGCTTTCGCCAAAAGATGGTTTACAATCGGCAAGGGGTCCCACTGCCGATGATTGAAAGGCCCAGCGTCGTTTACCAGACCCTCTTCGGGCTTCCAGACGATGTTGAGCGGACGGAGTACTTGATCAAGAGCGGTAAAAGCTCGTTAGACAAAGTGACGGGCGAGGCGAGGCATCTGCAAAATATGGTGAGTGCTAACGATCGCACTAAGCTGGACGAGTATTTCCAATCCGTGCGCGATCTCGAAAATCGAATGGAGCGCCAATTGAAAGGCTTGAATGAACCGAGACCTCGAGTTGATTACCAACTCCCTGAATTCGACCCCATCGCTCCCACTCTAATGCTGGAAAACCAGGCTCTCATGTATGATCTGATGGCATTGGCTCTGGAAACGGATTCGACCCGAGTGATTACGATGTTCCTGCCTGGATTGGGTGAAGTGTTTACGATCAATGGCGAGGTCCTTTCGGCCGGTTACCACGCGCTCTCGCATCACGGTAACAATCCTGGTCTTATTGCGGACTTGATCAAGGTCGAGAGTGAACACATGCGCCTGCTGTCGGGTTTCCTGGACCAGCTAAAGACGAAGACGGATGCCAATGGCGCGCCACTACTTGATTCAACCTTAGTTCTTTGGGGTGCCGGCATGGGTGACGCTAGCCGCCACTCAAACGCGAACCTCCCTGTGTTTTTAGCCGGCGGCGGCTTGAAGCATGGGTCTCATATCGCGATCGATCGGGATCGTTCCGACGCGCCATTGCTAGGCGATCTTTATATTACCATGCTCCAGCAGATGGGAATCGAGCGGGACCAGTTTTCCAATGCTAAGCGGAACATGAACCAGTACTTGGTTTAGGCATGTTCGAAATGAGGTTGTGGAGTTGCTCTCGTAGGGCCGGCGCATGGGCCGCGCTGCGTGGCTGGAGAACAAGTTGCCACTGGGAAACGGTGCAAGCACCGGTCCTGCTGACATCATTTTCGATTTTAGTTACGATTTTCTTGGCACCCAGCCGATTGATTGGAAATACTCTAGAACCTGTTCCAGATATTGAATACTCCCTGCTCGAAACCTACTGCCTCGATTGCCACGATGACATCGAGAGAAAAGGGGAGATCAGTCTCGAGGAGCTCGCGATCGACTGGCAGCAGAAGGAAAGGCTCGATATTTGGGAACGTGCCCTCGGTATGCTTAGGTCAGGTGAGATGCCTCCCAAGAAAAAGCGTCAGCCATCCGCTGAAGAAAGAGACCGACTCATCGGCTGGCTAGACGCATCACTGTCTAAGCATTCGCCTATTGGTGGCACCGTGATCCGGCGACTCAATCGGAGAGAGTACGTCAATAGTATCAACTCCTTACTAGATATTGAATACGTACTTCCAGATAGCTTTCCGATCGATAGCGAATCACATGGCTTCGATAATCAAAGTGAAGCGCTCCCCTTGTCGGGCGCGCTGATGCAGTCGTATTCAGAAGTTGCGACCGATTTGGCTGAAAAGCTTTTCCCCCCATTGCGAAAACCGATAGAGCCATCCGAGTCTTACTTGACTGCGGCAGATTTCACCTATGCCTACTCATCGGGCCTTCTTGTCGACGAAGTGATGAGATTGGTGTCTAGTTCGGAAGCTATAGCGGCTAGCGCAAGTTGGCCAAGCAAATTTGAGGCGAGTGCAACCGGCATCTATCGCGTCAATTTGGGGCTTTCAGCCTTTAATCCCACAAAAGGGGATTCGATTATTTGCAGCGTTCACGCGGTTGATGCGGTTGAAGCTCCTGGTCAACGAATAGGCTCGATTCGGTTGTTGGGCGAATTCGAGATCATAGGATCACACGGCAGGGAGTATACAATGGAGGTGCTCCTCGAAAAAGGTGAGACCATTGCGCTACGGTACGGAAATTCTTTGTTGGCTGAGGATGGGGAAAAGCTCCGAGCTCATGTGAAAAAGCTTTTTCTTGAGGAACCACTCCTTGCCGCAGCCTATAAGCAATCCGATGGAGTGGTCGAACGAGGTCGCATTGGTTGGGAGCGTTTGAAAACTCTGATGAAATCAGACCTGCTTCCAGAACCCCCTGAAGAAGAGGCATTGGATGAGCTGGTCAAGCTCGTGACAAAGAACCTTCGCCTGACGACCGAAGTCCTGCAGTACAAGCATTTCGAGGAAGGTCCTGCACTGGACATTCACAAAGCAACAGCGCACGGTCCAATTGAATTAGCGGACGGAGCGGACGATCTCTACTGGAAAGGTCGATCAAGTCAGCTCACGGCATCCTTGAAAGGCAGAACGGATCAGGTCGCGGTAGAAGAATTTTTGCGGGAGTTTCTCCCCAGAGTATTTCGTCGCCCGGTTGAAAAGTCAGTTGTCGATGAATACGTAGCTATGGTTGAGGCGGAGCGTAAATCATCGGGTAGGCTGGAGGATGGATTGCATTTTGCCTTTCGAACGGCTCTGACATCGCCTTACTTTTTGTATAGAGATTTTGAATCAGGACCGCTAGATTCTTTTGATTTAGCGTCGCGGTTGTCCTATTTTTTGAATTCAGGTCCTCCTGATGCTGAACTCTACAAATTAGCTCGGAGTGGAGAGCTTTTAGAGTCTTCGAAGCTACGTGACCAGACTAGCCGATTAATGGGTAAAAGTGAATTGGATACTTTTATCGAGAGCTTTCTCGACCAATGGCTGGACTTGGCAGCCTTAGACCAGCTCGTTCCAGACAAGACGCTTTTCCCAAACCCCAAGAAGTTCAAATACGGGGATGATGAAAAGAGATCGCTTATAGCCGAGCCCAACCTCTTCTTCACAGAGATGCTCGCTTCCAATCGACCGGTAGTAGATTTTATCGATCCTGGTTTTACTTACACGAATGAATCGATCGGCACCTATGTATACGAGCTTCCGATGAGAAAGAACAGAGACCGGAAGGATCTTCAGAGGGTGGAGTTTGAAAAGGGGGGTCGGTACGGAGGAATCCTTGGGATGGCAGGGATCATGACCGCAACGGCGAATGGAGTTGATACCCAACCGGTTGTTCGCGGCGTATGGATGTTAGAGAATATTCTAGGGGATCCGCCTCGGGATCCACCCGATGCGGTTCCCGCTTTAACCCCTGATACTTCCAAGGCGGAAACTCCACGTGAGATGCTTGCGGCCCATATGTCAGATGACTCGTGCGCGGGGTGCCACAAGAGAATCGATCCGATAGGATTTGTTTTTGAGTCATTCGATCCGATCGGCCGTTGGCGTACCCACTATCCAAACTTGTCGGGAAAATCTAAGGACAGGTCGAATGACGGCCTTCCCGTCGAGACGGACGGCGTTTTACCCGATGGCTCTATCCTGCGGGATATCAGAGACCTTAAAGCCTATCTCGTGAACGACATAAGACCCTTCGCCGAGTGCCTTTCTGAAAAGCTCCTCACCTATGCCACCGGGCGTTCCATGAACTACAGTGACCGGAAGCTGATTGGGAAGATTGTTGATGCGAATATTGAGAACGAGGAAGGCTTCAAGGATTTGCTCTTAGATCTGATTGATTCAGAGAGTTTCCGGACGAGATAGTTTGCCTCGTCTTGGCATAGACCGTTTAGTTTTCAGGACGGTGTAATTATTGAATGACCCATTTTTGTATTGCCAGTAAAGTTGCCTTCACGGTCTTGGCCCTGGTCTTGGCCAAATTTGCCTTTGCGGAACCGATAAATGTAAATCTTGCGACGACGGCGGGAGAGATCCGTTTTGAGCTCTTTCCTGACAAGGCCCCATTGACGGTCGCGAACTTCCTAAAGTATGTCGAAGGAGGGCATTTTACTGGAGGCAGTTTTTATCGAGTGGTTCGTATGGATAACCAAGAACAGAATACGGTGAAAATTGAAGTGATCCAAGGAGGATTGGCGGGGAAGGAAGGGGCTGTATCGTTTAATCCCATTGTCTTGGAAAGGACGAATGAAACGGGACTCAAGAATCTTCATGGAACCTTGTCCATGGCTCGTAGCGAGCCCGATTCAGGGACTTCGGAATTTTTTATCTGCATCAACGATCAGCCAAGTCTCGATTTCGGCGGTGAGCGTAATCCCGATGGTCAGGGATTCGCAGCGTTTGGAAGAGTAGTTGAGGGGATGGACGTCGTGCTGCGGATCCAGGAAATGAAGACGATTCCATCGGATCCGGACAAATTGGAGTACACCAGTGGTCAATCACTCGTCGAGCCAGTAAGATTTGTCTCATTCGATCGCGAATGAAGTAGACTTGGGAAAGAATGGATTTCGGAAACATCACTTTGAATAAGAACTCCCTAAACCCAAACGTGATTCTCATCGTCGCCGATGATATGGGCTACGGTGACTTTGGGGCTTTCAATTCAGCCGTGCAGACACCCAATCTCGATTCTTTGATGAATGAGGGCATGTGTTTCCGTCAGCACTATTCCGCATCGCCCATATGTTCTCCCGCCCGCGCTTCGCTGATGACTGGTCGGGTGCCTCATCGTACGGGTGCGATTACTCAGCATGAGCTTCATGGACTTGACCGAATCGCTTTGCGTGAAGTTACTATGGCAGACATGTTTCAGCATTCCGGATACGCGACGGGTTTGGTGGGCAAGTGGCATAATGGTGCTCTCGATCGGAGGTTCGAGCCCAATGCCCGTGGTTATCAGGAGTTCGTCGGTTTTTGCGGCGGCTGGTCCGACTATTACGACTACAAGCTGCGAGTTAATGAAGGCTACCGTCCGTCTGACGGTCGGTACATGACCGACGTCCTGACTGAAGAAGGGCTCTCATTCATTGAGAGACACCAGGATTCTCCATTCTTTCTCCAAATGGCCTACACTGCGCCGCACTCTCCTTTTCAAGCGCCTGAGGGGACCGTTGAGAAATACCGATCACTGGGGCTGAATAGAGTGACTGCTACGACGTATGCGATGATTGAGATCATGGACCGAGGAATTGGACGCATCCTCCAATCTCTCGAGGACAAGTGCCTGGCGGAAAACACCATCGTACTCTTTACCAGCGACAATGGACCTGCGTTTTTCAATCCACCCTATATGTTGGAGCCTGGGGAGGACACTTTCAACGAACGTTTTAATTGCGGGATGCGGGGCAGCAAAGGCTGGATCTATGAAGGGGGTATCCGTGTTCCCATGATCGTTCGCTTTCCGGGGCGGATAGCGGTGGGATCCGTAAATGATGATCTGACTCACTTTGCCGACTGGCTCCCGACGCTCATTTCGTTGACAGGAATTAGTCGTCTCGAAGGCCCCGCATTCGATGGACATGATCTCTCGCCGAAACTTTTGGGTGGTGAGGTCAATGTTGAGCCTAGACGATTTTGGCAATGGAATTTCTACGAGCCGAATATCGGTACGAATGCCGCGATGCGTGACGGAAAATGGAAACTCGTCCGTCCGATGATCAAGGGCACGCGTTTCTTTAGCAAAGAGCTTTATGTGAGTGAAGAAGATGAACGCCGAACCCAGGCCTTTGTGGAGGCGGATCAGCGGCACAAAAGGGACCCGCTTTCAGTTTCGGAACTGCTTCCGGTTCCAAGAGTGAACCTTCCTCCTCCCGAAACCCCTGAACTCTACGATTTGTCAACCGACCCGGGAGAAGGAAATGACTTAGCCGCCGAATTTCCAGATCGAGTGAGCAATATGCTAGCCCAACTTGAGGCTTGGTTTGAGGAAGTAGAGGCGGAGCGCAGGACGATACCGGGTGCAATCGGAGATTGAAACATAAGCTCTATTTTTTAAATAGTTGATGGCGTAGGAGCGGTTTTACACCGCGATTTCTTAGAGAGTGCCTAAATATCAAATACTAAGTGAGGAGGTAGGGCTGCTTATCCTAAGCAGCCGAAAGAGGACGAACCAATGCGGCTGACTAGGGATAAGCAGGCCTACCTTTCGACTTGTTTGACTCACTCTAAAGTGAGAACTTTTTGACACTACTTCAATCGCGGTATAAAACCGCTCCTACGTTTTGGCCTTCATTCAAAATGTCCCCAGATATTGGGTACTTTAAAGTCTTCTGGTAATCCGTTAGGGGGGATATTTGGTGCGGCTGCTTGCCCTGACAATTCCTGGAATTTCTTTTTGAGTCGCTGGAAGGCCTGAGGATTTTTGCGATGCAGATCGTTCATTTCAAAGGGATCGGTCTTTAGATTGAACAACTCCCATTTATCCTCCTCCCCGATTGAAGTGGCTTGAGTTGATCTAGCAGCTCCGTTGCGTACGAGCTTCCAGTCTTTCATACGAATGGCTCCTCGAAAGGGAGTGGAATCGAGAAGAATAAAGTCGTGCGGAGAGCGTTTCCCTTGTGTGAAGGGGGGTCAGGCGTCTTTGCCGTCGAGGGGTTTCTCCTGCTGTAGATTCGTTCCCGTCAGCCGCAACAGGGTGGGGTAGAGATCCGTAATGTGCAGCGGTTCCTTAACTACGGATCCTTCCTTGATAGTCCCTTCCCAGACCATGATGGCGGGAGCTCGGACGCCACCTTCATAAACGTGGGATTTCTCTCCGCGCAGATCGCCATTGGAGCCTGCTCTGAGAATGCCACCGTTGTCAGAACAGAAGAAGATCAGCGTATCTTCTGTTGGAAGGCGCTGGCTGGCTGCGTCCACGATCTGGCCGATGGCGTCATCCATGCTCGTGACCATACCCGCGCGAGTCTGCCTTATCTTGTTCTCTATGTGTTTATTCCGCTCCAGATGTTCTTCCGGTGCTTGGTAGGGCGAATGAGGAGCGTTGAACGGCACATAGAGAAAAAGTGGGGTACGGGGGTCGTGTTCCCTAATAATTCGAGATGCTTCCCGTCCGATCAAGTCAGTGGTGTAGCCTTCGTCATAATTAGGCTGATCGTTCTGATGCCAGTCGTGACCCCCTTCGCGCTCGTGAGTGTAGTAGTCGAGCGCTCCATTGTAGTGCCCATATTGTTTGTCGAAACCGCGTTGCAATGGGAGATATTCGGGTATGGCGTGCCCTAGATGCCATTTTCCGACGACGGCAGTTGTGTATCCACTTTCCTTTAACGCCTGTGGAAGGGTCCTTTCGTCTAGTGGCAATCCGTGGCTGGCCCAGGGTCGAACCACGCTACACTGCATTCCCAGTCGAATGGGATAGCGACCGGTCATTAGGGCTGCACGATTGGGGGAACAGACGGACTGAACATAAAAGGGGTCGATCACTACGCCTCGGCTGGCCAGCTTGTCGATGTGCGGCGTTGAGATATTACTCCCGCGATAGCTCATGTCGCGGCTGCCCAGATCATCGGCCAGAACTAGGATGATATGCGGACGATCTGTTGCGAAGGCAGTCGATATCGCGATCGCGAAAGCGCTCAGTAGGGTTGAGATAGATTGGGGGCTCATAGCGAGAGATGATGGGCACCTCACTTCCTGAGGGCAACGGGATTCTCGTCGAAAGCAGCGAGAGAAGCTGGCCCCTGGGAACGCCGCGCCCCAGCTCGGCCAACAGTAGTTCCTATCAATGCCGAGCTGGAGCACGGCGTTCCCGGGAAGACTCCCATTTAAGTTATCTTTTTAGAGGAACGGGATAGTCCACAAATGCAGCAGGCCGGTTGTTTTCGGAGATGTCTTTGGAAAAATCGGTCATTAAGCCCATGAGGCGCTTGGCAATCTGCGAATGCCCATTGAGAACGTTACGGGTTTCACCAATGTCCGTTTCCAAATTGTAGAGCTCGGTTGCCGTGCCATCTTTCGTATGAAGTTTCCAGTTGCCCGATCGCACGGCGAGGAGCGTTTCGCCTCGGTGATAGAAAAAGGCCTCGTGCGGAGACTTCTGCTTGTGAGCGAGTACCGGCCAGATGTCTTTGCCATCGATTACGCGATCGGAAGGAATCGGAGCACCCGCCAGCTTGGCGAATGTGGGGAGGAGATCCATGGCGGTCATGAGTTCAGCATTCGTTGTGCCTGCTGGAATCTTTCCGGGCCAGCGAACGACCGTCGCTTCCCGCATCCCCCCTTCGTAGGTGCTGCCCTTTCTGCCGCGAAGCGGTCCGGCACTGCCCACAGCGGGTCCGTTGTCGGAAGTGAAAATCACAAAGGTATTTTCGTCAATGCCCTGCGTTTTCAATGTATCCAAAATCATCCCGACGGACGTGTCGATCTCCGCGATGGCTTGTTTAAAAAGCAGGTCCCTTGTCTTGTAGTCGACGGACTCCTTTTCGCTTTTCAGTTTATCCGTGATTTCGGCTTTCACTTCTTGCAGGTAGGGTGGCGAAACGTGGAGTGGCCGGTGAGGGATAGGTTGAGGCAGGTATAGGAAGAAGGGCTTGTCCCTATTATCTTCAATGAATCGAACCGCTCGCTCCGTAACCCGCTGAGTGAGGAAGTCCGCATCCGGGTCCATTTCGATGACCGATTCTTGGTCCAGAAGAGGTAGCGCCGGAAACTGGAAATGATCTTGTCTCGGATGAAAGGGGTGGATGTCGTGGCTGTAGGGAATTCCGAAAAACTCGTCGAATCCTTGGCGAGTTGGAAGAAAGGGCGGTTGATCTCCGAGGTGCCATTTCCCGAATATCCCCGTCCGGTAGCCGGCGCCCTTCAGCATCTCCGCGATCGTAACTTCATCTGGGTTGAGCCCCTTTGAATCCGCGGAGAGGAGTACTCCAAATCGAGAGCCTAGTCCCATATCGATACGCTGGGCATAGCTTCCGGTCATCAGCGCGGCGCGTGAAGGGGTGCAAACTGGGGCGGCGACATAAAAACTGGACAGCTTCATCCCCTCCGCCGCCATCTGGTCAATTCGAGGCGTATCCACGTGTTCACCTCCAAAGCAACTCAGGTCTCCATAGCCCTGATCGTCTGTGAAAATGACTATGAAATTCGGCTGAGTGGCCAAAAGGCTAACGCTTAGGCTCACCCCAGCAACAATTAGCGATATGGTGAAATTTCTCATTCCTTCTCTCGTCTAGCGGGTCTGTGTTTTCAGTCATAGGCCCCTATCTGGGGTTGTGGATCGCCTCGCGAACTTTAGCCACTCCTGCTTTGTTAATCGCTCGATTGGCTTCAAAGAGTGACGGCTTTCTTCTAAATCGTAGAAGGCCCCCTCTAATTTACCGAGTCGATTTCGCTGCGCGAATTTCGTCTAGGCGTCGTTTCATGGCCTGGGCGATTTCAGGGTGGTCGCGGATTGCGTTGCTGGTTTGGCGGAGGTCTCCTCTTAGATTGTAGAGCTGCTCCTTGGGAGCATCGGATTTTATTTCGCCGTTTTCCATGTCGCTGTTTTCCTGTCCGGCGAACTCGATCGCGGCAAATCCACCGAAGGCGTGCGTTCCGAGTTCTGGACTGCTGAAGCCCCCTCCCGCTTGGGCGGGGATGTACATCCAGTCACCTTCTCTTAGGGAAAGGTGCGTTTTCCGAAAAGCGGCTAAAACCAGATGATCTCGTATCGGTTTTTTGGGCTCACCGGTCAGTGCGGGCAGAACGTTGAAGCTGTCAGGTCCTTCGCCCACTTTTAGATCCTGTTCCGTGAGCGCAGCGAGGGTGGCAATAAGGTCGATGTTGGAAACCAGCTGATCCGATACCGTCCCCGCAGGAATTTTCCCCGGCCAGCGGGCGATGAAGGGAACGCGGTGCCCTCCCTCCCAGGCGTCGAACTTAAATCCAAGCAGTTCGCCGTTTTGATTGTGACCCCGTTTCCAGGCCTCCTGTCCACCCAAATTTATCATGCCGCCATTATCGCTGGTAAAGATGACCAGAGTGTTGTCGGCTAGGCCTTCTCTTTCGAGGGTTTGGGTGACCTCACCCACGATCCAGTCGAGCTCGTGGATGAAGTCGCCGTACCTACCTGCTTCGCTGGTGCCTTGGAATCGGGGATGTGGCGTAAAGGGGTGGTGGATATTGGTAGTGGCGAGGTAGAGGAAGAAAGGGTCGTCTTTGTTTTCCTTGATCCAGGAAACTGCTTTGCCGGCAATGGTGGTGCCGACATAGGTGTCATCGTAGAGGGCATGGGCGGCTTTGGCTCCACCGATTTGGTTGATGCCCATTTTTTCGAGATGTATTGGCGTATCCGCTACTTCGTCATAAACGAAAGGATCGCTCGGATCGAGTCCCACGACGTGATGATTCTCGACGTAGACGAAGGGAGGATGGCTATTTACCACCGGCATTCCGAAGTAGTAGTCGAATCCTAGTTCGAGCGGCCCGGGCTTGAGCGCTCCGTTCCAATTGGGGGTTTCCTCGCCGAAGCCCAGATGCCACTTACCGATGCAAGCCGTATTGTATCCAGATCGCTTCATCACATCCGCCACGGTCGTTTGCTCGGGATCGACGATCAGTCCAACTTTCAGGAATACCGGTGCCCAATGTTCTCCTCGAAAAGCGTATTCTCCCGTGAGCAAGCAGTAGCGGGAAGGGGTACAGACGGCAGAGGCCGCGTGAGCATCGGTAAAGCGGCGTCCTTCCGAAGCGAGCCGGTCGATATTTGGGGTCCGAACCTTGGTAGCGCCATAGCAGCTGGTATCACCATAGCCGACGTCGTCGGCAAAAATGACGACGACGTTGGGGGGAGGAGCGGAGATCAAATTAAGAATTAGGAAGTAAGAAGTAAGAACGAGGAAGAGAGATTGGGTGCGTATGTTCATTTGGGTGCTGGTTTGTGGTAGGGAGGACTGGCTCAGTCCTCCGAATTCGTGGGGTCGCGGAGGACTGAGCTAGTCCTCCCTACCAATATTGGGGAAAATTCAGTTTCGTTTTGGGGCGGTGCGGGTTGCTTGGGTGTATTGATCGAGGAGCGTTTTCATTTCTCGGGCGATTTCGGGATGCTCTCGATAAAGGTTTTGGGTTTGGTGAAGGTCGGCTTCCAAATCGTAGAGCTGGGCAGGCGGGGCATTCGGTTTCAGTTTGCCGTTTTTAATATCGCTGTTGACGTGTTGCGTCAATAAGAGAGCTCCCGGTCCGCCACGCTCGTAATCGGTCTCCAGCTTTCCTCGGAACCCCCCACTTCCTTGGGCATCGATATAAACCCACTTTCCTTTTCTTAGAGTGAGATGGGTTTTTCTCAAGGCGCTCAGAACGAGGTGATCTCGAACGGGGGATTCGGGCGATCCGGTGAGCGCGGGGAGGACATTGTAGCTGTCTGGTCCTTCGGCGTCTCTTAATGGCTGATCGACCAAGGCTGCCATTGTCGCCAGCAGATCCACATTGCTGATCAACTGATCGGAAACCGTGCCTGCGGGAATCTTCGCGGGCCAGCGGGCGATGAAGGGGACGCGATGGCCGCCTTCCCAGGCCCCAAATTTGAAGCCGAGCAGATCGCCGTTCAAGCGATGACCTGCCTTCCAGGCGTCCTGTCCGCCGACGTTGAACATGCCGCCGTTGTCGCTCGTGAATATTACGAGTGTGTTGTCGTCGATTCCCTCTCGTTTGAGTGTATCCATTGTTTCACCGACCATCCAGTCGAGCTCATGGATGAAATCGCCGTAGCGTCCGGCTTCGCTGGTTCCTTGAAAACGAGGAGCAGGAGTGAATGGGTGGTGAATATTAGTGGTAGAAAGAATGAGGAAAAACGGATCTTCTTTGTGTTCACGTATCCACTCCACCGATTTTTCTGTGAGCTTGGTTCCCACTTCGCGGTCTTTGTAAAGTGCGTGAGCCGCATCGGCCCCTCCGATGTCGTCGAGTTTCCGCTTTTCGGGAAAGACCTCGGTATTCGCCCGCTTGCCGTAGACGAATGGATCTTCCGGAACCAGTCCGACCACGCGATGGTTCTCTACGTACACAAAAGGCGGGTGGCTGTTCACGACCGGCACGCCGAAGTAGTAGTCGAATCCCAGTTCGAGGGGTCCGGGCTTCAAGTCGCCGTTCCAGTTGGGAGTGTCTTTGCCAAATCCAAGATGCCACTTGCCTATAATGGACGTCTGGTAGCCGGCGCGTTTCATCACATCGGCGACCGTTGTCTGATTTGGATCAATGAGTAGGCCGACCTTCAAAAATACTGGTGACCAATGATCCCCCCGAAAAGCGTATTCACCGGTGATAAGATTATACCGCGAAGGGGTGCAGACCGCTGAAGCGGAATGGGCATCGGTAAAGCGCCGGCCTTCGGCAGCGAGCTGGTCGATATGGGGAGTCCGAACCATGGTCGCCCCATAGCAACCGGTGTCGCCATAGCCAAGGTCGTCGGCGAAGATGACCACCACGTTGGGAGGGGCCGCGGTTGCAGAATTGAGAACGAAGAAGAACGAAGCAAGAAGGGCGAAGAGGGATTTCGGGAACGAGGACATGGGGGTGCTGGCTAAGGTAGGGAGGACCGGTCAGTGACCCCGATAAGTCGGGGCTCGGTTCTCCTCACTTTTGTAAGTTAAGGGAAGGAATAATAAAAGTTAAATGAAATGAATTTGTCTTGGGATCGCGGTGTAAAACCGCTCCTACGCTTTCCTATTTTAGGGCTAACGCGACCAGCCCTCAAGTCGCTGACGCATTTTTCGGCCGGGAAAGGAGTCTCCAAATATCGAAACGGTCAACGAGGACCCCGCCGAGAATGACGAGGGCGGTGATGACTTTGCTGAACGAACTATCATATCCGAGAAGGTTGACCATATTCTGGAGCACGAGCAGCACCGTAGTTCCGAGAACAATCCCAATGACGGTCCCTTCGCCACCACGCAGACTGCAGCCGCCAAGGACGGCTCCAGCGATCGCGTAAAGCTCAAAGAAGTTTCCGTGAATCGAAGGAACTACATCAGCGGTGTAGAGGGCGAAGAAGAGGGCAGAAACGGCGGCCAGCACGCTGCAAATGATGTAGGCAAAGGCCATGATGAGAACCGTATTGATTCCCGAGTAGCGAGCCGCTTGTTCATTGCGTCCCAGTGCGAGTAGGTAGCGTCCGAATACAGAGAGATGGAGGAGGTAGTAAACGATTAGGCAAATTGCAACAAAGGTAATGAAAGCTGCGGGTATCCCGAAGGTCTCGCCCGTCAAGAGACGTTCGAGCCCCTCGACATTGAATTTGGCATCGTAGTAGCCGATTGCCGTGTCGTGCGTCATAGTCTGGGCTAGACCTCGGTATCCAAGTAGCCCACACAGGGTAACAACGAAGGCAGGCATTCGAATTTTTGCGATAAGCCAGCCGTGTAAGACCCCAATCATTACGGAAAAAATAATGAGTACCAGAATCGCAGGAGCCCATGGTATGCCGGGAATCCAGGCATGCGATCCCGTGAGGAAGAAAAAAAAGACGGTCCCGAAGAGAGCCATCAGCGATCCAACTGATAGATCGATCCCCCCGGAGATGATGACCAGCCCCATCCCAAGGCTGAATATTCCATACATGCCTACTTGGCGAGAGAGGTTTTCCAAATTTCTGAGCGAGAGGAATCGCGATTCGATCAGGGACTGAAGGAAGCCGTTCGCTTCGGTATTGCGGGAAAAGAAAATAGTCCAGAATGCGACAAAGAGAAGCACTACGGCGAGACAGCCTTCTTTGCGGTATCGGTTGAAAAAGCGGGATAGGGGGGTGTTCATCTTGTTTTAGGAAGCGCTCGTTACGATACTCTGCTGTACGGCTAGGGTCATGATGGCTTTCTCTGAAAATTCGTCTCGATCAAGTATGCCTGACAATGCCCCCTCGTGCATGACTGCAATCCGGTGGCTCATGCCAAGGAGTTCTTCCATGTCGCTGGAGATCATCAGAATGGCGCATCCTGTCTCGGCTAGACGAACGATCGCCTGATAAATCTCTTGCCTAGCGCCCATGTCAATTCCGCGTGTGGGTTCGTCGAATATCATTACCTTGGGGGCGAGAGTCATCCATTTTGAAAGGACGACCTTTTGCTGGTTCCCGCCGCTAAGACTGGATACGGGCAATTCGGCATTGGGGGCTTTAACGCCGAATTCCCGTAGCCATTCATCTGTTCGGATCCGCTCGGACTTAAAATCGATGCGAGAGCGTCTGCTAAATTGGCTGAGCGAATTTAGGGTCATGTTCTCACGGATAGTCATCTCCAAAATCAATCCGCTTGCTTTGCGATCCTCGGGGGCCAGGAAGACGCCATTAGCGATCGCATCTTTCACTTTTCCACGAGTGAGCGGTTGCCCGTTTACCGAAATCGTCCCGGAGGGCGAGGCATCGACGCCAAACAAGGCTTGGGCAAGCTCTGATCGACCGGCCCCAACAAGACCCGCCATGCCAAGAATTTCCCCTGCTCTGACCGAAAAACTGGCATTGCCTGTGGGCCATCTTTGAGTACTGAAGTTTTCAACTGAAAAGACGGTTTCGGTATCAACCGGATTGCTTTCTGGATACACTTCGCTCAAGTCGCGGCCAATCATCATAGAAATCATTCGATCCCGACTGATCTCTCCAGCGTCCAGTTCACCCGCGTTTTCTCCGTCGCGAAGACCGACCACTCGATCAGCGATTTCCTCGATCTCCGACAATCGATGTGAAATGAAAATGATCGCCATCCCTTGACCCTTCAATTTCTTCATCAACTTTAGGAGTGTATCGGCTTCTTGGATAGAAAGGCTTGAAGTGGGTTCGTCTAGAATCAGAAGTTTGGCGTCCATCGACAATGCCTTGGCGATTTCCACCAGCTGTTGCTGGCCATTGGTCAATTGAGAGACGGAAGTTCGTGGATCTAGATGCAGCCCGAGCGCTTCGAGAATGGGCCGGGCCATTTTGTGCAGCGTCTTCTGGTCTATGCAGCCGAAACGCCTGGGTTCGCGAGCTAGGAAAATGTTCCCCGCGATATCGATGTTGTCGAGCAAGTTGAGCTCTTGATGAACGAAGCTGATGCCGAGTTGCTCCGCTGCTTTCGGCCCTTGGATCGTTGCAGGGGAGCCTTCGAATTGTATTTGCCCAGTGCTCGGCGGATGAACGCCACCGAGTATTTTCATTAGGGTTGATTTGCCGGCCCCGTTTTCTCCAATCAGGCCGACGATTTCGCCTGCCGCTATCTCAAAATCGACGTTCGAAAGCGCCTGGACGACTCCGAAGGATTTCGAGATTTGGGATAGTTGGAGGAGAGGGGGCACTTTTTAATGGAAGAAGTAAGAGCGAGGAATGAAAAAGTTCGATTCGGGATTTAAAGGCGAGGGTATTTGGCTACTTCTTAATTCTCCAATCTTACTTCTTAATTTATTGATGCTTTCCATGCGTCGCACTTCTCTTTGTATGCGAGCCCTTCACCTTTTCTTAGTACACGGGTGGGCACGTGAATAATCTTGTTCTCAGGAACCCCTGCCTCTTGGGGAGACTTTCCTTCTGCGATTAGATCACGAAGCAATACCATAGAATCGTAGCCAAAGGTGTAGGGATCCTGGATCACCGTGCCGTAGATTTCACCTGCGTCTATCGCCTCGAGTGTTTTAGGTGCCTCGTCAAAGGCGATAATCTTCACTTTACCCAGAAGATCTGCCGCCCGAACCGCTTCCAGGCAAGCGGGGGGATTGTAGCTCCACAGTCCCACTAGTCCTGCGATATCCGGATGGGCGGTAAGCGCATCCTCGGCATTGGCCCGGGCTTTGGCAGCATCTCCGCCATCGGTACGTAGGTCGATAACTTCGATATTGGTTCCGGCGAGCACATCCTTGATGCCTTGAAATCGCTTGATGGAATTCTGCATGTCCTTGATGCCGACAAAAACCATGATCTTGCCTCCATTGGGGAGCGCTTCTTTGATGAGCTCTCCGCACTGGCGCCCCGCAGCGAGATTGTCCGTGCCTAGGTAGCAAATGCGGTCACTTTCTGGAGCGTCGCTATCGACCGTAATCAAATAGGAGTCCTTCGACCACTCGTTGATCATGCGCACTTGGTTCTTCGCGCTCGTTGGGCTGATGGCTACCCCTTTGACTCCACTGACTAGAAGGTCGTCGACGATTTGCTTTTGCTTCGTAGTGGTACCGTCTCCGGCCCGAAAGAAGACTTCGATATCCTGGAATTCACGCTCAGCCTGCCTGGCTCCCGCTTCCGCATAGGCCCAAAAGTCCGCGGAGACATTTGTGATGAAGCAGAGCTTCGTTTTCTTGACACTGGAGGTGCTAGTATCGTTTGGCCCACTACACGCTACTAGGGAAAGTAGTGCGATTGAGGCGATTGTTTTTAGGTATTGCATAGCGATTGATGAAAGTGAAGGTCCACTATTCTACTTTGCAGCGGTTGCTTCAATTAAAATATTGAAAAGGTTCAGTAGTTGGACTATTCCTCTTTTGGTGGCTCGTATCTGACTTTGGTAGCGGGCGATCTCCGAGCGCCCACCATTGATAAAATTCTTATGAGCGCTCGGAGATCGCCCGCTACCTTAAAATACCTCGCGGCTCGCCCTGTGGATGATTTATTAGGTAGGGCAACGACCTCACTCCTTCGCTAAAGCTACGGCGGCGCAAGCCGGGCGTGCCGCAGAAGGAGATCCTAAAAACGCGGCACGCCCGGAGGTCGTTGCCCTACCAGTTTACTTATTAGAGCTAAGTTTAAGAAGAGGTTTGAAGCCACCGATGGAGTCCAAGTGCTGAATAGGAGACGCCGCCCAGCATTCTCATCGAAGGAATGCGTTGGGGTCGATTCACATAAAGTGTTAGAAACGACCCCGAATTCTTGACAATACTCCCGCTTCGATGCGCAACTCGAAGGCGACCCTAAAACCCAATTGATGCAAGAAGCCATTCAACTGCTCTTCACTCCCACCGGCCTTTTTCTGATACTCCTTGGTACGTCGCTAGGCGTATTTGTGGGAGCAATACCCGGCCTGACCGGGACGATGCTGATTGCTCTTGTATTACCCCTTACGTATGGCGCAAACCCCCAGTACGCCCTCACTTTGCTGATCAGCATCTATGTCGGCGCCGTTAGTGGTGGAATGGTGACGGCGACGCTTCTTCGCATGCCGGGAACTCCCGCATCGATCGTGACAACCTTTGATGGTTACCCGATGGCTCAAAAGGGGCAGCCAGAAAAGGCGCTCGGGCTAGCGGTTATGGCATCCTTTGTTGGGGGAGTGATTTCGTGGGGATTCCTGGTTCTTTTGGCGAAACCCATTGCGACTCTCTCTACCAAGTTTGGGCCCTTTGAGTATTTTACGTTGGTTCTTATGGCATTGGTCCTAATCGCTAGCATAGGCGGCAAGTCGCTGTCGAAGTCCCTCTTGTCAGGATTCCTCGGTATACTGCTCTCCATGCCGGGCATCGCGGCGGCGACGGGGCAGTCTCGACTTACGTTTGGCATCACCGCCTTAAATGACGGCTTCAAGCTGCTCCCGGTCTTGATAGGGCTGTTCGCTATCAACCAGATTTTCAGGGACATCATTAATTTGAAGAAGAAATCCGAGGCAACGGAGATCGAAACGAAGGGGCTTTCCTTGAAGCTGGCGGATTTTCGTCGACAGGGTTTCAACATGGTTCGTTCCTCTGTCATTGGAACTTGGATAGGGCTTCTTCCGGGGATTGGGGCGAACATCGGTTCGGTCGCGGCGTATACGGTTGCCAAGAATTCGTCCAGGACACCGGAGAAATTTGGCACGGGTCACGACGAAGGGGTTGTTTCCGCTGAAGCCGCTAACAATGCGACGATCGGGGGAGCGCTCATCCCCTTGGTGGCGATGGGCCTTCCCGGCTCTGTGGTAGAAGCGGTCCTGCTAGGGGCGCTTGTAGTTCATGGCTTGCAACCCGGGCCGCGCCTTTTTGGAGAGCATCCGGAAATGGTCTACACCATTATGGGGGCGATGCTCTTGGCTAATATCGCCATGGCCATGATCATGGGCTTTTCCATGCGCTGGCTCGCGAGGATTTCGAGGATCCGCAGTGCCTATCTTCTACCTGTCATACTGGTGTTCTGCGTAATCGGTTCGTTCGCGCTCTCTAACCGCATTTTTGATGTATGGGTTATGGTCGCATTTGGAGGGCTGGGTTTCTTTCTCGAATCGAGGAAGATCCCCCTGGCTCCCTTCGTTATCGGCTTCGTTTTGGGCCCGATCGCAGAGGACAATCTTTCTGCGGGGCTAATGGCGACGAACGGCTCCTGGCTCCCGATTGTGACGCGCCCCATTTCGATTGCCTTTCTAGCCGTCTCATTGGCAATGCTCATCCTTCCTATGCTTAAGAAAAAGCGCCCTAGCTCAAACAAAGAACCCCTCGTCTCCGAATGAGCTCCAGCAGAACACTTTTTTCGATCGTGAGCTCGGTTCTCATCTGTGGGCTCCTTGGGTGGAAGGTTTTGAATTGGAAAAGCGGCAACGGTTCATCTCAATTCCCCAACCAGCCAATCCAGGTTGTGGTGCCTTACAGCGCGGGAGGCGGTACCGATACATTTGTTCGGATCATTGAAAAGTCGATCGCGACCAACGAGAAGTACACTCAGCCTTTTGTCATCTTAAACCAGCCCGGAGGCGGATCTACGATTGGAGGAAGGTATGTTATGGGTTCCCGACCCGATGGGTACCGACTCTTGTGCAATAACGACGCGCTGATTGCGGCTCAGCTTGCGGGTATTGCAAATTTTGGATACGAAGAGCTGACTCCGGTTGCCCAGTTGGGTACGATGTCTCTGGTCCTAGTTGTTCGCGAAGATTCTCCCTACCAAGGACTCCGCTCCCTTCTCGAAGCGGCCAAGGAAAATCCGAATAGTGTCCGGTTCGGAGCGGACATCGGCTCGCCTGCTTACTTCTATGCGAAAGAGCTCGAAGAGACCAGTCCTGGCAGCCGGTTCAACTACATTTCCACGGGGGGAGGGCAAAAGCGATACTCCCACATTTTGGGCGGACATTTAGACGTGGGGATCTTTTCAGTGGGCGAGTTTGTGGGCTACCGTTCGCCCGAGGGTACGCCTAAGGATCAGAACATAAAGGCGATTGCGATTCTCACTGCCGAGAGAAATCCAGGAGTCCCTGAAGTTCCAACCGCAACGGAGCAAGGTTTCGCGATCGACAATGGCAACTCGTACTATTGGTTTGCTCCCAAAGGAACGCCGCAGGCCGCCGTCGACAAACTGCGGGAAATACTCGATGCGGCCAGACAGGATCCGACTGTGGTAGCCGAGCTAAAGAAGCTTTCCATTACTCCAGACTATCGGGTTGGGGAAGAGTTAGATCAGTACTTGAAGGTTAAAAAAGAGTCGCTCAAGCGATTTGCGGTAAGCCCTCCATCGGGATTGCCTAACTTCCCCAATTGGGTGATTGGGATTGTGCTTTGCTTAGCTGCTTTGGTCTATCTGAAGTATGGGCGCAATCGCATCAAAACTTCTGATACGGATTATGGAATTAGTAAATTGGCGATCCTCATAGTCGTAGTACTGCTCACCTATGTTGTCTGCCTGCAATTGGGCGTTTCCTATGTGTATGCTACGATTCCCGCGATTTTCCTTATCGGAATCAGCCTTGCTGAATGGAACAAGCAGAAGCTGCTGCCCGTTGCTCAACTCGCCCTCCTGTTCTCCCTAGGCTCCGAGTTTGTTTTTACGGTGATATTTTCGGTGCCTTTGCCTTGATTGCTGAATCAGGTAGCGGGCGATCCCCATACTGTGTTCCATTTGTGGGCACTCGGAGATCGCCCGCTACCATCAATGACTAGGAGCTCTCCCCGATATTCCTTGATGAGGGGGGATCCTCGCGCTCGGGCCTTATGTGTATGGATTTTTAGATTTGCTCCTAGCGATAGATAGGGGAGACGGGCTTCCCATTAGTGGTGAGAATGTGAATTTGGTGGGCTTTGGCGTCTGGGTGGAAAAACTCCCACACGACTTCCTTCTTTTCGTTCACCTCGAAGATTTTCAATTTCTCTGGATCCTTTTGACCATAGCTACCGATCACGGTATTTCCGTTGGGGAGTCGCTGTCCGCCGCAAGGATCCGCAAAGCGTCCCCCGGCATCGTCGTTGTTGCAAACCCAGGCCACCGAACCATCGGGCGCGAACTCGACTGACTGGTTGCCATGGGTCAAATTGACGAGGGTATTCCCGTTCGGTAATCGAATAGCGGTGAAGGGCCAGTTCTCTGCCTCTCTTCCGCCCAGCTCCGGGAGATCGGTTTTGATTGTATTCACAATCTCACCCGAGGGAGTATATTCCTTTACCTTGAAAGCCAAGAGATGAGGTACGAGATAGTTTCCATTGGAAAGTTTTCTTGCCATGCGAGTTTGCGTATGGCCGTTGTCCGTTTCAGGTTGTAGGGGAACTTCAACGACGATTTTACCTTGTGGGTCAATTTCTAGAAGCCTTGGAAGTTCTCCACGCTCAATGACGAGCGTGTTTCCGGAAGGGAGGCGATTTACGGTGCCCAATTCTTTGTTACGGGGATCCAGTTTGTAGGACCAGACCGCTTTGTGTCCACCCTTCTCGAATTCTCTAGCCTCGTTTTTAACCGAAAGGAGGACATTCCCGTTTTCCAATACCATGCCATCGCGGGAACCACTCGGCCCGAGCCAAACAACTTCGCTTTCCTCATTGAAGATTGCGGTTAGTTTTCCACATATGAGAAACGAATGGCAAATGCCGTGGTCACTTACTTGACGTCCGGGGGTGACTTCGGGAATCGGATTGAACGTGCTGGAGTTGCCCCAGGCTTTTTCTGTAATTCCGAGAGTCTTGTTGACGTCTGGATTTCCATAGATTGTCACATTCGGCTTATCGGCCCGCGCCCTCATCAGGGCGGCGTTTCTCACTTTTGTATTGCCCAAGAATAGCTGACCGGCTTTAGGCACTTGCAGATCTTTGAGTCCCGAATCCGTAAGTTGCGTCCCAAATAGATTCAGATACTTGATTCCATCGAGCCGGTTTAGGGAGGCGACTATTTCATCTCCAAATTTGCCATGGCTTAGATCAAGCCGAGTGGCATTCTCAAAGGCTCCAATCCACTCAGAAACCTTGGCAGAACCAGAAAGCAAGGCAGCTCGGAATTCGTGTACATAAGGTCCCACACTTTTCAGGTCCTCAACGTCAGAAGAATCAATTTTGGGAGCAAGACTTTGGAGATCGACCACAAGGTTGGATGAGTTTTCTGCTAGCTTGTCGATGACGGCGCCTTTGGTTCGGAGTCGTTCGACGGCGGAGAAAGCGCTCTCATCCAAGAGATTTTCTAGCGAGAGCTTTCCTTGGCCTGCCGACTCGCTTTTGGCTCCTCCGTGTATCCAGCGAGCGATGGTTAGAATTTCATCCCCGCTGGGCGCGTCCTCACCCTCAGGCGGCATGGCGTATTCATCCTCTGGAGGAAGGAGGAGGTATTCGATCAGGGGACTCGTCATTGGGAAGCCCGCATCTATGGCGACTTCCTCACTGTCGCCGGGAGTCATCAGCGCTTCGTAAGAGTCCAAGCGATATCCGCTCTTCTGCTTTTCTGGGCCATGGCATTTGACACAGTACTTCTCAAGAACGGGAGCGATATCAGTCTCGTAATCGAAAGTCTTTTGGGCAGACAGTGTGAAGGAAAAGCTGAGGGAGAGTGTCAGGATGAAAATAGATTTCATATTCATAGGGTGAAACTAGGCTAGAATCTCGGGAATGATCTCGCCATGGACATCAGTCAAACGGATATCGCGTCCGCTAAAGCGATAGGTGAGGCGAGTGTGGTCGATTCCGAGCAAATGGAGCATATTGGCATGCATGTCGTGCACTGTTAGTTTATTCTCCACCACGCGGTAACCGTACTCATCGGTAGCGCCATAAATCGTACCCCCCTTTATTCCGCCACCGGCCATCCACATGCTGAATCCTTGTGGATTGTGGTCGCGGCCATTGGTACCTTGAGCAAAAGGCGTCCGGCCAAATTCACCGCTGAATACGAGCAGCGTACTATCTAGAAGCCCACGTGACTTGAGGTCCTTGATGAGCGCCGCAATTGGTTGGTCGACGGCCATCGCATTTTTTTGATGGCCATCGACGAGCCTGCTATGCTGGTCCCAGCGGTCGCCGTTCCCGGGATTGATAGTCAACTCTACAAAGCGAACGCCTCGCTCTACTAGCCTTCGCGCCATGAGGCATTGGGCGGCGTAAGAGCGGGTGTTTTCGTAGGGAGCATCAATTCCGTAGAGTTTTTTAGTCACCTCGCTCTCGTTGGAAATATTAGTAACGTCTGGGACCTCCATCTGCATCCGGTAGGCCAGCTCGTAATTCTGAATCGCTGATTCGATTGCCTCGGAATGCGATAGCCTTGCTTCAAGCTCGCCGTCCATTTCGCCGAGATACTCAAGTTTCTTCCTCTGAAGTTTCGAACTAGTTTCCTGGAAGGATGTGTTGTTCAGGACAGGATGCTGGGACAGGAATATCGATCCTTGGTGATTGGCCGGTAGAAAACCGCTGCCAAAGCACTGCATGCCTCCGGAAGGGACTTGTCCCCCGTGGATAACAACATAACTGGGAAGATTTTGACTCAACGTACCGAGGCCATAGGAGGCCCATGCTCCCATACTGGGACGTCCAGACAAAATGTGCCCGCTGTGCAGAGCGTAGTTGGCGTTGGGATGGTTGGGCGAGAATGCAGTCATGGAGCGAATGACACAAAGATCATCCGCACAGGACGCGATATGGGGGAAAAGGTCGCTAATGGGGAGGCCACTCTCTCCGTAGTGATTGAATTCCCAGGGGCTTTTCAAAATGTTGCCGTTATTGTTAAATACGGTTGGGTCTACTTTGAATTTTGGTTTCTCGCCATTTTCCTTGGCCAATTGTGGCTTGGGGTCGAAACTGTCGACTTGGGAGACGCCACCGTCCATATAAAGGAAAATAACGCTACGCGCCTTGGGTGCAAAGTGGGGAGTTTTCGGATACAAAGGCATTGTTGAGCCTGAGAGATCCTGCTGCATCGTGCCGGATAGGGCGAGTGTGCCGAATCCCATAGCGCTTTTCTGGAGGAATTCTCGCCGAGTAATCATGGTAACAATAGAATCCCCATAGATGTGCCTTTGTGCTGCGATTGAAGTGGGTTCGTATCACGAGGCAGCGGCGATCCCATGAATTTGAGTGCTTCAAAATACATAAATAAACTCCTTACGGTTGTAGATTAGATGACAGAGATCCGTCCAAACTTGAGGATCCTCTTCTGAACATCCGTATTCTGATGCGAGCTCGGTAATCACTCTTTTGGCCCAATCGCGCTCTGAATCGCGTGCCGTTCGACTGAATGCGGCTAAATGGATGTGGTCGATACGGTCGTCGATAGGAAGATTAGAATCCAGCAAACTTTCAGCCCAAAGTTTAGCCTGACCATGGACGAAGGGATCGTTCATCAAGGCCAGTGATTGGGCTGGAACGTTCGTGACGAGTCGCTTGCCGATTGCCTCCGTCGCGTTGGGCATGTCGAAAGCTCTTAGAAAAGAAGGAAGAAAATTGCGTCTCATCTCTAGATAGATTGACCGCCGTCCGTTACCATCGAGTGGGCCGGTTTTTGGCTTTGCTCGACTGTCGGGGTGATCTTCCACATAGGCTGGGACGCTGGGACCGAAAAGGGTCGTATCGAGTCGATCGCTACATGCTAGAATATGATCGCGGATCCCCTCTGCCTCAAGTCTACGAATTGGCATGTGCTGAAGCAATCGGTTCTTTGGGTCTATGGTGGTTGCTTTCGGGCTCGGAGTGGATGACATTTGGTAAGTCTGAGTGAGGACCATTTTCCGAATCACATGTTTGAGCGACCAGCCATTTTCCATTAAATCATTGGCAAGATAATCGAGTAAATGCGGATGGCTCGGTAGACCCCCCATTTGCCCAAAATCATTTGTCGTCTCGACAATTCCGTTTCCAAAAATCTGTTTCCAGAGGCGATTGACGACTACTCGTGCGGTGAGGGGATTGTCCTTGCTAGCTACATGTTCAGCCCATTCCAGCCGCCCACTTCCCTCACTCGTGATGGGAGCACCGCCGAGTCCATCCAGAAAACGTCGTGGATTTGGTTCAGAGCTAACGTTTTTATGACTTCCACGGATGTAGACGGGCTCTTCGTGAGAGTCACCATCGGTAAGGCTTCGCGCGAATACAGGCTGTGGGATCGACAACGCCAATGCTTGGTATTTGGACATCGCCTTAGCTAGCTTGGGATCTCGCTTTGTATCGGAACTCAGTATACCGGTTGCGAACAATGCGCTGAGCAATTCGACGTCGGCACTATCCAAACTTGACCGACTTGCACTTTGCCAAACGGCTCTAATTTTCTTCGCTATCGCCTGATCTCGTTTCGATTGGTTTTCTTCCGAAGTTTCAGCCTCCCAGTATTTGGTCCAACCAATGCCCTTTTTAAAGCGTACGGCGATGTAAGCATTGTCGTCGGGTGGGGTGAGCGTGTCCCTCGTCGGATGAATCGCGTTGGTGGACTTGCCATTCTGCATCACTTCAAGGTAGGCCGTTTCACCTTCCCACAGATAGGTCTCGAACCGGATATTCTGCCAATGATCACCATCGACGGCATAGTAGAGCTTGGCGGTTGTGGGACCTCGGCCAGTGAGTTCGTAGTTGCGAATCACGAGTCGGACCGTACCAGAGTAGCCTTTTGCTTGGAGTTCGATGGGCTTCCCATCTATTATAAAATCGGGTGATCGAATTGCACCGCTGATTCGAGGAGCCAGGACACCCGCTACGGGATATTCGCCAACGAGGCTTTTGACAGCTTGGGTCCCTGAGTGGTTGAAGATCATTTCTCCCGGCGTTTCAGGTTGTGATTCAAAAGCGGATTCCTGAGTTATCCAGTTTTCTAGGGAGCGTGCTACTTGAGCAAATGACTGACTCAGTTCAACGCTCGTTTGATTCTTGCCCGAGTTGGCGATTCTTTTCGCTGATTGGCTAAATAGGGGCTCGAGCTCGGGCCATTTTTCCAGCCGGTCGGCTGAAAGGGCGAGAGAAAGCCAGCTCCATAAAACTTCGTCATCTAGTCCGTCTTGCTCTGCCTTCAAATTGTAAATGTCTGAAAGTCGATTTTTGAGAGCGTCTAAATAGAGACCATTGTCTTTTTTGTTTTTCGGTTTCTCGGAGCTAACGGATTCGAAAATCGATTTGAGAAGGTCATTCTCGAGAAGACTTCGCTGAGCTTGTAGATAATCAGGTATGAGCTCTATGTCTTGTAAGGAGTTGTTGTATACAAGTTTTGAGATCTGATTCCTGGCTTGCAGGATTTTGGATTGATTGGATTTGAGATTAGTTTCCTGTTTTTTAGCATTCGCATTGGCGTAGCTGAGACGGGAACTGCGGAGCATTCCGTAAAATGAATAGTAGTCAGCGGTAGTGATAGCGTCAAATTTATGGTCGTGGCAGCGAGCGCACTTCAGCGTCGAACCGAGAAATGCTTTACTGGTCACGTCGATCATCCCGCTAAAGATGCGGGCTTCGTCTTCGTGGAGATCGGGAGGGCCATGCTGCCCATCGGTGAGGTACAAGAAGCCGGGTCCCATTATCGACTCATTGATTTCGTCATCGGGCGAGAACCGTGGTTTGGGAAACAGGTCTCCAGCAAGCGCTTCCTTGACAAACTGGTCGTAAGGAAGGTCATCATTGAATGCCCGAATGAGGTAGTCGCGATACCGATACGCGTAAGCCATTGTATAATCCTGCTCGAAGGCCTTGGTTTCCGCATAGCGTACGAGATCAAGCCAGTGTCGGGCCCATTTTTCTCCGAAGTGAGGTGATTCGAGAAGTCGGTCAACTGCCGCTGCAAAGGCGCTAGGGGACTCGTCGGAGAGAAATGCTTCTAATTCGTCTACCTTGGGGGCTAGGCCCGTCAGATCGAAACTTACGCGACGTAGCAAGGTATGGCGTTCAGTAGGTTCTGCCGGTTCCAAATCCGTCTCTTCGAGTTTGGAGAGGACAAATCGATCGTAGTCGTTCTCGGGCCAGTTCTCATTAGCAACCTTTGGGACGGCTGGCTTTTTAACCGGCTGAAGTGACCACCAGCTTTTCCTCTCGTCTAGATTGAAGTCGGACAGAGAGGACTTTGGAAATGATTCCTCTGTACGAGGGTCTGGAGCGCCGCGGTCGATCCATGCGATTAAGGTTTCAATTTCGTCGGGCTCTAACTTCGATTTAGGGGGCATCGCTTCGTAGTCCGGATGCCTTTGAATCATAGACACGATACGGCTGTTCGCTGAGTCTCCCGGGACAATTGCGGGACCGCTGTCGCCCCCTCTCAATATTGCCGGTTGTGAGTCAATTAGGAATCCCCCTCGAATTCTCTCAGAATCGGCGGAGTGACATTTGTAGCAATTGTCGACTAAAAGCGGGCGAACGTTCGATTCGAAAAACTCAACATCATCTGAGCTGAGTTCCGTTGCTTTGGTTGTCAGGTAAATACCGAAAAGGGGAAAAATAACGAAGTAGATGAGAGTTTTTCGGTGCATTCTTGGGGCTGAGTTTAATCGTAGTAGATCAACTTCAAGATATAGCGAATTATCGGATTGCCGTATACTGGATTCTGGACTTTTTATAATACTATTTCCACATAATATTGAAAAATTAGACACCGCATTGGTTCTAAATGAATTAGTATAAGGGACGAAGCCAAATGTTATGAAGACTGCGTTCAAGAGCAGTGACCGGGATGCCCAGCGTGAGATCATTACGGCATGCGATTCACAATTCCTCTCCTTTAAGGTAGATACCGATATATGGACGACTTGGCACTATCACCCTGAGATCGACCTGTTGCTTGCGCTAAAGAACACAGGGTACCACATTACTGGCGACTACATCGGTGAGCTGAAGCCGGGGACACTGATTCTGAATGGATCAAATGTACCCCATGCGTTTCATCCTAACGAACCAAGCGAAGGTGACCCTGAAAAGCCGGCGATGCTAGTACTGCAGTTTTCGGAGGATTCGCTTGGGAAGAGCTTTTTGTCGAAGTTGGAAATGTCCCGGATTCGAACGTTTCTCGAATCGACTGGGAGGTCCTATGAGTTTTTCGGAAAGACTCGTGATCGCGTCGATGGTTTGATGCGCGAGATGGCCGACCAAAACGATGCGCAGCGATTAGCGCAATTTATCCTTATACTGGACGCGCTGGCTTCTGCGCCTGAATCGGACTGCCTACCTCTGGTGAGTCCGATCTACTCCCCATCCCTAAATCCGATCAATGTTGATCGAATTGACAAGATCAAGAGCTGGATCTTGAAAAATCTCGAGTCTACGATTCGGCTGGATGATGTGGCCAGAGAGGCCCGGGTGAGTGCGAAGTCGTTTTCCCGCTTCTTTAAAAAGAACACGGGGAAAGCGTTTATCTCTTATGTGAACGAATTACGGATCGGATTGGCGTGTCGGAGAATTATCGAAACGGATGCCAGCATTTCGGAGGTTTGTTTCAGTTCAGGATTCAACAACCTGTCTAATTTTAATCGCCGATTCAAAGAAGTAAAAGGTGTCTCTCCTCGAGATTTGAGAGCTCAATATCGTGAGCAGTTAGATTTGGGTTAGAGATGTATTGAGACTCAGGATATATTTTTGGATCCTGAATTCCTAGGCTTAGTGCCGATGGACTTCGCATGCTTTGTAAATCAAGATTTAGCCTGTTGTATCAATTCCAGAAGTTTTTCGGCGCAGGCTCGGGCGAAAACGGAACTGTTGATCTCCTCGTTAAAGTCGGTGACTTCCACTTTGGCGTATGAGTGGATGGCCTCGAATAGCGCTTTGTCTGCCTCGGGGTCGTAGAAGGCCTTTCCCTCTCCATTAATTTCGCTGACCGCCTTGAGTGGATTGAGAATAGCGACAGGGGCGGTGTTTGCGTTGGCCTTGGTGGCGATGACTTTCCCGATCTCTGCACACTCCTCCGCATTGGTGCGCATTAAGGTAACCTGCGGGTTGTGAATGTAGAAGTTCCGTCCCTCAAGTTCAGGTGGCACGGTTTCGCGGGACCCGAAGTTTGCCATGTCGACACAGCCGGGGGCGACCACCGCCGGTACTTTAGCCTTGGTCATCGCATCCATGCGAGTGGGCCCTGCGGACAAGGTTGCCCCGACCACTTCATCTGCCCACTCCGTTGTAGTGACATCGAGCACGCCCGACACCATTCCGCTTTCGATCAAGCTCTCCATGGCTTGCCCGCCTGAGCCGGTAGCATGAAATACAAGTACTTCGTATCCGGCCTCTTCCAGGATGGCTTTGGCTTCGTTTACACAGGTGGTAGTATTGCCAAACATGCTGGCGACGATGAGTGGCTTGCCCCCCTCCTCGTCGATCTTGGCCTCGACCATGCCGCAGATGGCTCCGGCAGCCCGGGTGAAAATCGTTCGAGAGATCCGATTGAGTCCGCTCACGTCAACGATACTGGGCATCATAACGATATCCTTGGTGCCCACGTAGTGAGCGGTATTCCCGCTAGCGACGGATGACACCATGAGCTTGGGAAAGCCGATGGGCAAGGCCCGCATGGACGCGGTGCCGATAGCGGTGCCGCCCCCTCCGCCCAGGGAAACGACGCCGTCGATCGTTCCTGATTCGACCAGCTGCGCGAGGAAGATTGGAGCCGCCTCCGACATGGCTACGACACATTCTCCCCGGTCGTGGCCTTCTATGAGAGACCTGAGATCGACACCGGTTGCAGCGGCTACTTCGTATCTTGAGTAGTCGGGAGTGAGTTGAGGTTCGTCACCAGTACCTACGTCAATGAGTGCTACATTGTGTCCCCGTTCACGGATGCGATCTGCGACAAAGGAATGTTCTTCCGCCTTGGAGTCGAGGGTACCTAGTATTGCGATTGTTGCCATCGGAGTAGAGTCAAATGGCAATCAATGTAAACGTCAGTATTCTCGCAAATCGATCAAATTTTTGCGGAAGATCGTCAAAACGATTGCTAACACACTCTACTTTATTGTGAAGCCTTCGATGAAATCGCCACGAAGAAGGGTGGTTCTCGGTTTGGTGAGCTCTCCGCGGTCGTTGTTGTAGAGTCGCTCGGAAACGATATTGACGGCGACTTCAGCAATTTCTTCGTGGCATTGGCGATAGCCAGAGCAACCGTCAGTTCGGGAGGACCAATTGAGCACCATGTATCCAAAATCCTTCGGAATTTTGTAGTTTAGGCTTTGAAAATAGTCCAAAATCTTGGAGCGGAAAGCGATGATCACGTCTGGCTGGTTCTGCTGGTACCACGCATGCATGGACTCGAAGTCAGACTGCTCAAACAGGAGTTCCGGTTTGGGAACCCGTAAAATGGGAACGCGGTTCTCAGGCGCAATTTCACGATTTTGGTATTCCAATAGACCCGCATTCCAAAGATGGCCTCCGCGAAGCTCATTTTCTGAATCGGTGATGAATCCAATTCTTCGATACCCCCGTTGAGTGAGGTAGTCGAGAACGTCCTGCATACATCGAAAATTATCATAGAATACGCTGGGAATATTTCCAATCGAGTCTGGAAATCCTACCGATGATACGGCGAACCTAGACCAGTCCAAATTTAGTTTTGTATTGGAAAATCGGAGAGGACCTAGGATTAGGCCTGATACATTTCGACTAATCAGGACTTGCTGTATCCGTTCGCTGGAATAAGCTGACAGATCGAATTCCAGAAAATCGAAGTCAAAGCCTAGTTCGGTTGCCCGGCGTTTGGCCCCCGACAGGAATCGGCTTTGAATATGCCATTCGACTCTTTTATCTTTTCGTTTCTCGTCGTAGAAGGTGCTAAGAAATCCGATGGTGGGAGAGGAGCCTTTCCACTCCTTCGAGCGTCGAATCTGGGCCATATTGGCGGCAACCAGAGGATTCAAGTGATAGCCCATTTCTTCCGCAATCTTCTTGATCCGCTTCCGTGTACCGACAGGAATCCTCGTGTTGTTCCGGAGCGCGAGGGATACAGTGGCCTTACACACTCCGGCCCTTTCGGCGATATCAGCGAAAGTCGTTTGTTTATCTGGCTTATGCTTTCTGGGGTTTTTTTCCATCTCAACAAGATGCTATGGGGTGACACTAGAGCAAGAGGAGTCGTTCAGTAGAACGAATGCCTTAACTATAATACCCAAACGTAATGGAACATCGGACAATTCCTTTCGGTTTTATTTAAGAGAGTGTCCCATAACTCTACTCGTTAAATAAAGAGTAGCACAGGCTCCCAGCCTGTTTCTGCACAGGCAGGGTACCTGTGCTACTATCAAAACCCTACCGGCAGTACCCATATAACTAAGTAGAGCTAAGAGAAGATAGCACCCTACATCGGCGCGATGCGCTTGGAGCCTACGTTGGTGGTTAGATTTACGTGCTGGTTGAAACTCTCAAATATCAGTCGGCTCTTCAGTTCTGATTGCCCGGGGTCATTCCATAGGTCGTTGAACTCCCAGGGATCCTCGTGTAGATCGTAAAGCTCTCCGAGGTTCTGGTCGTGATAAACCACCAGCTTGTAGCGCTCGGTTCGATACATCGTGGCAAAGCTGCCCGTGCCTCCCGTAAAATGCGGGTCGAGGGCATCGAAGTACTCACAGCGGGCAGACTCACGAATGTGGTCGCCCGACTCCTTGCCTTTGAGAATCGGGACCAAGGTCTGCCCCTGATGGTATTCGGGGATGTCTAGCCCGGCGATATCCAGAAGAGTGGCGGACAGGTCCAAAAGCTCGACCAGACCGTCGCATTGCAGATTGGACTGGAACTTGCCAGGACAGGAAAAAATGAGAGGGACTTTGACGAGCCCTTCGTAGAACCGACACCCCTTGAACATGAGGCCATGATCGCCAAGCGTCTCCCCGTGGTCTGAAGTGAATATGATCACCGTATTTTCGCGCTGGCCCGTTTCGTCGAGCGCTTGCAGGATTCGGGCGAGCTGGTCGTCGATCAAGGCAATCATCGCGTAGTACTTAGCCTGAGCCGACTTGGCGTCGCAGTCTTCGGGTCGACGCGCCTTCCGCTGGAAATCGACCGACTCGAGTGACTTCTGGTGGTCCAGATCGCTCTCTTCGAAATTCGGGCCGGGCATGTCCTCCGCCTTGAAACGTTCTTCGTATTCTTTCGGGGGAATGAATGGAGGATGGGGATCGTAGATGTTAATGTTCAGCAGCCAGGGTTTTCCAGAGTGATCCTGTCTGATGTAATCGATGGCGGATTCGGAGGCCCAAGTGGTTTGATGAAACTCCGGGGGGACTCGGTCCTCAGATTCTCGCATGGCGTCGAGGTCGCCTCCTTTTTCCCGTACCCAGTCTGCGTAGGCGTGGGTGCCTTCGGGCCAGTCGTCGCGGGGAGCGTGCGAGTGCTGCCAGTAGGTGAATCCGTCGTCCAATCGGGGCTCGGGGCGCTTGCCCGCACTGACTAGATGGAATTTCCCAATCATGCCGCAGCGGTATCCGGAATCTGCGATCAGCTTCGAAATAAGGGGAATGTCTTCGGGGAAAGTGTCATTCCCGTTGCGTGTGTTGCGAGCACGGCTCGGATAAAGTCCGGTCATGAAGCTGGCTCGGCTCGGCGTGCAGATCGGGCTTTGGCAGTAGGTATTAGTGAATGCGACCCCGTTGTGTACGAGATCATCCAAGGTAGGCGTCTGGACATGCGGATTTCCGAGGGCTCCGATGGTGTCGAATCGTTGTTGATCGGTGCAGTACCAGAGGATGTTGGGGCGTGTCATAATTTCTAGGGGGATTACGCCGTTCGGCCTGGCTCTTGATTTGCTGCCATGAATGTTCTTCGGTTATTTGCTCTCTTTTCCTCTTCCATGGATGGGTCCGGTTGGTTTCATGGGGAATTTCAGTTGGGGTGGAATACGATAGTGTCAGCGTTTCTAAAGGAAACAAAACCATTGGCGCTAAACGCGTTTAGCAAATCTAGGTTTGTGCTTGCGATACTTCTCGGGAAAGTCAACATCACGATATACCCCAAGTGTTCTCGCTCCGCCTTCACCATAGCGTCTTCAGTAGCGGTTCTCAGGGGCTTCATACTCGCTCAGTACTTAAAAACTAAAAATGACTATGACATACATACGATACTGCAAACTCCTAGCGGGAGTTTTTTCAGTCGCTGGCCTTTTATGGGCCTCACCGGTATTCGCCCAGGACCAAGACGCGGATGAAGTCTTCGAGCTGAGTCCGTTTTCGGTGGATGCTGCGGATAGCGCCGGTTACCAGGCCACGAGCACCCTTGCGGGAACCCGAATCAAAACAAACCTGAAGGATCTCGGAGCATCTATATCAGTCGTCACGGAGCAATTTATGGAAGACGTTTCGGCGACCGACGCCCAAACGCTTCTCTCCTACATTGGCAACACGGAAGTGGGAGGTTACCAGGGCAATTTTACAGGCGCGAGCGAACAGTCCCAAAGTCGGTATTACCAAACCGAAGAACGGACGAATCCGCAGCGCAATCAGCGGATACGGGGACTCGGGGCAGGGGACTTGACTCGTAATTTCTTTCTGACGGACATCGCATTCGATAGTTACAATACCGATCGGGTTACGGTCAGCCGGGGACCTAATTCGATCTTGTTCGGCATCGGGAGTCCCGGTGGTGTGATCAACAATGGCACGAAGCGAGCGGTCCACAACAGCCAGTTTGGCGAATTTGGCGTCCGCATGGACAACTACGACAGCCTGCGGTTCACTTTAGACTTCAACAAGTCTCTTATAGAAGATAAGCTCGCGGTACGAATCGCCCTCCTGGAGGAGAAGCTAAAATACAAGCAGCAGCCAGCATTTGAAGATCAAACCCGATTCTACGGCGACGTGGATTGGATTGTATTTGAAGGAAACGGCAACCTCACGCGATTGCGTGCCAACTTTGAAGACGGTAAGCAAAACGGATCTCCGGTCGAGGTGATCCCTCCAACGATCGCCTACCATAATTGGTTTGAGCCCATTCCGACGAGCATCTCCCAGTATACCGGCGGAACGCCTTCGGCCTCGGTCGTCTCCCCGAGCGAGGGGGGCACGTGGGAGTTCCAGGCGCTGCACGACGATCCGATCGGGACGGGCAGTAACGAAGGGAAGGTCGGAACCAACATTCACCCGACCATCTTTCGCCATGTAGGCATCACTTATTCGACACGTGGGGCAACCACGCCAGATGTAGGCGGAGGCCTTGGTCTTGGCGGATACAATGGGCTGATTCCCTGGAGCACGAGCCGCGATACGTTGGCCAGTACGGGATTGGCGGGTACGCCGATGGCCATTGACTCTGGACTGCCTGACGACGCGCCAGTGGGGAACATCCGGGACTTTCATACCGTCAGCCCCTATGCGGAAGGCTATGCAGCTGGATTCGTGGCGCCAACACTCCAAAATCGAGACGTCTTTGATTTCTACAATCAAATGTACAGCAATGGCTTAGACGAAGTTGAGCGGGAATTTGATTCGGTTAACTTTGCCTTGGAGCAAACGTTCTTCGAAGGAGACGTGGGTGTGGAAGTAGCGTACGATAAGCAGTCGTATTACACCCACCGGGATTTCCCATTCTCCGGTGGTAACGGGACCAGCTCAGCGGGGCCGTACGATATTTACATCCACAATTCGGTATACCTCCCCAACGGTCAGCGTAACCCCAACGTCGGTCGGGCTTACACCCGCGTTCGAGCGCCGCAGCAGGATTTTGACTGGAGCGATCGGGAAACCTTACGCTTCACCGTCTTCGCGGAAAAGGACTTCGCGGAAAATGATGGCTTCATCCGGCATCTTGGCCGCCACCGCTGGACGGGGCTCTACAATGATTACACGCGGGATACGTTTACGCGACGGCTTAAAGACCAAGGGGATAGCGACGAGATCGACATGAATTCGACCCAGCAGACTGCGGGTCAAGGATTGCGGCACGGGCGCCGGAATATCAACATCATGGCTTATACCAGCGAGGAATCCCTCATCGGGGTGCAGTCGATGGACGATATCCGTCTTCACCCGATTGATTTCAAGATGTATACTCCGGGAGTTCCCTATAATTACGCTTGGGTGGATACAACAGGCGCAGGTGACCGCAAGATTCACACCAACCAGGTCTTCGTGAACCGCATGCTGTTTAATGAAAACATCGGTCAGACGAATATCGATGCCAAGGCCTTCGCGTGGCAAAGCTACTTTCTCGACGACACGATCGTAGCCCTTTATGGATACCGCGAGGATGATACGGAAAGTTTCGCCCGAAATTCGGCCTCAGAAGCGGGGGTCAGCCAATATACTCCTGAAGGAGCCTATAATCCGGACTTCACCAATCTCTCCTCCACGCCTGCCCTGTCTGAATCAGGCGATACGCAGACCTGGAGCGTGATTGCTCGCTATCCTGAGAAATGGTTGGGCGAGCTGCCCTTCGACATTCAAGCTCATTGGGCAGCATCGGAAAACTTCAACCCGATTGGGCTCCGCAACAATGCGCTTGGGGTAGCCATTGGTCAACCGACTGGTTCTACCGAAGAGTATGGATTTCTGATTAGCACCAAGAACAACAAGTACTCGGTAAAATTCAATTGGTTCAATACGGAGTTGTCCGATGTGAATGCTGGAGTGAATTTCAATCTCGCTAACCATGTGTTTGGCCGCATCAACGCTCACCGTGACGGAGAGCTCGCAGGGGTTCCATGGTCGGAGCACTTGGTTCGTTTGCCCGGCGGCGCGAGTCCGGAAGGGCACCCGATCCAGAGCTATGACGCGTGGTACGCGGCTACCTTGAATACCGTGCCTCAGGTGCTTAAGGACATTGTTAATCCCCAGCAGGTGGACAACGACTCAGACGGACAGTGGGACGAATATCAATGGGATGGTATCCCAAATCTTCGCTCCACCCGGGATCAAACGGCCGAAGGCTTCGAAATCGAGTTTGTGGCTAACCCGACCCCGGCATGGCGGATCATGGCCAATGCGAGCAAGCAGGAAACCGTTTTCTCCAACACCGCGCCGGTCATGGCTGAGCTCACCCTCAATTATGTGGCTGATATAAGAGCGAGTCGCATGGATGAGCTTCAGGAAGATGGCGCCTGGCAGCAGGACGAAGAGCATTACTCAGTTACCCTCGAACGAAGCATCCTTGGCAATATCATCGCGGCCAGGGCATTGGATGGGACTTTGTCGAATGAGCAGCGGACGTGGCGTTTCACGGGCGTTTCCACCTACAGTTTCCAGGAAGGCGCCTTTAAAGACTTTAGCGTTGGCGGCGCCGTTCGCTGGGAAGATGAAGCGGCCACTGGGTACGTGACCTTCCTCGATGAGGAAACAGGAGCCGTCGTTCCCGATACGACCCGTCCGCATTTAGATGACGGGGTCTTTAGTGGGGATGCGTGGGTCAGCTACAGCCGCCCCATTATGGATCAGAAAGTCGATTGGACTGTTCGGTTGAATGTCCGCAATCTGGTCGGCGAAGACGGAAACATTCCGGTCAAGACCAACCCCGATGGACAGGTGGCTGTCGTCCGTATTCCCAATCCGCGGACCCTCATCTTGTCTAGCACCTTCAAGTTCTAGCAGTCACATTTCTTTGTTGTTTTAAACGAGCCCCGGGCAATCTCGCTTGCCCGGGGCTTTTGTCTTCGAATTCTTGCTTTTCAGTGCGCGGATCGCCTATTTTTATGGAAAACTTATTACAAGAAATTTCATCTTTAGGGGCGTCGCTTGCAGCGGCTACAAGAGTTGCTAAGCGCGATTAAGCGGTCGCCACTACATGGGTGAGAACTCATATAATCACAATTGACCCATGCTAATTACAATGAAGTTGATGTGCAAAAAGTCTCGTTGGGCTCTCTTCTTGGCGACTGTGTTTGGTTCCCTTCAGATTTCTCTGAGCCAGGGGCAAGAGTCGGTGGATACCGGTTTCGCATCCATCATCTGCGACGTCCGAAAGGAGCCTCCCGCTTGGGCCTTGTACGAGAGACAGTTGATAGACACGCTGAACCGGGCAGGCATCGAGTTTTATGATACCTATGTTTTGAAGGATGGATCGCTTGAATGGAAGGAGCGCTACGAGGGAGGGATGAATTCCTCGGACGATGCCTATGAAGCGTTTCGTGGGTTTTCGTTGTTAACGGCACTGGGAGGGGCAGAGGAGATCGACCGACGCCATCGTAAAGTCTGGGAAGGCATTACCAAACAGTTTACCCGCTACGGCCAAATCTACCGTGAGTTCGATTCCAACTGGGATTGGATGCATCACGGTGAGGGCTACATCTCGCTGTATCCAATGGGTATGGTGAAGCCTAATGACGAAGTCTTTCGCGATCGTGCCGTTCGTTTTGCCGCGATGTATACGGGCGAAGATCCGGAGTCTCCCAACTGGGATCCGGAGCATAAAATCATTCGTTCGGTGATGAACGGGAGCCGTGGTCCCAAGATGGAGTGGGTCAAGCGGGACTGGATTCCAACCAATGGGAATCTGACCTATTACCCGTTACCGTATTTCGATATTCCGGGAGTGGAGGAGTCAACCGCCTGGATCAATGACCATCCGGATAACGACCAGTTCGGCAAGTTGGTGAAAGTCTTGAGCGATCGTATGGCCAAGGGGGATGTGCCCATCAATCTCGCTGCTACGGCGCTCATTGCGAATGCTTATCTTTACACGGGTGAGAAAAAATACGTTCAGTGGGTGAAAGACTATGTGGGCACCTGGGAACGGCTAACCCGGGAGAATGGAGGAATCACTCCTGACAATGTTGGGCTCTCTGGTAAGGCAGGTGAATATACCGGCTACTGGTGGGGCGGTTATTATGGTTGGGTTTGGCCACGGGGGGGCACGGATATTGTATATGCCACCTTAACATCGGCGAAGGTTGCTACTTTGCTATCGGGAGACAAACGCTATGCGGATCTTCCGCGTAGTCAAATGGCGGTCATGCGGAAAGAGGGTAGGTTGGAAGACGGAAGGTATGTGATGCCGATCCGCCATGACCAACGTGGATGGTACCACTATTCGGCCGAAATCGCTTATCCGTATGTGAATCTTTGGTACCTCTATCACAACGAGGATGATTGGAGTCATATCGAGCGTTTGGCAGAGGCGGAATTGAAGCGCAATGGCCGTATCGATGACCCCGATCTAGGCTGGGCTTATTTCGTTCGCGGTCGTAATCCGGATTACCCGCTGGAGGCATTTCAGAGAGATTTCCGGTTTGTGGCCGAGAAGATGGTGACGATCCGAAATGAGAACGGTGATCCTGAAACCTGGGTTGATAACAAATGGATCAACCACGACCCTGTCCGTATGGACAATCTGGTGCGCTTGACCATTGGCGCCATGCCTATCCACAAACGGGGTGAGATGCTCCATGCCCAAGTTCGTTATTTCGATCCGGAGAATAAACGCGCTGGACTTCCGTCGGATGTGGCAGCTTTGGTGTCTCGCATTGAGGAAGATTGGATACAAATTGAAGTTAGTAATGTGAATCAGTTTGAGCGCAGACAATTAGTGATCCAAGGAGGCACCTATGGAGAACACCAAATCAAGTCGATCCAGATTGTAGATTCGTCGGAAGAACTAATTGATGCCAAGGCATTGACTCTCGATCTAGGCCCAGGAGCTGGATTCTCAGTTAAGCTGATGCTGGACCGCTATATAAATAAACCGAGTTACCAATTTCCGTGGAACTAACAACGATGAATAGAAGCGTTCTAACCATTATTAGTTTATTCGTTTTTGCGAATATCGCTTTCGCGCAAATGGGTTCTCCGGGTCACGGAGAAACTCAAGCCATCGCTTTGCATCCAACCAATCCGATGATTCTCTATGCCGGTGCTGCCAAAGGTCTTTGTAAAACGACTGTTGGAGGGAAGGACAATTGGCCAACGGTCGGACTCGATACCTATTCACCGCGAGCTATCGTAGTCGGTCAGCAGAACCCCGATGTTGTTTACGCAGGTACCCATAAAGTCGGAGTCTATCGCTCATCCGACGCCGGCCAATCCTGGGTCGAAGTGAACGAGGGTATCCATTACAGGGATATCCGAGCCATGCTGATTCATCCGGGAAACGATCAAGTGGTTTATGCCGGGACGGATGGTGGAGGCGTTTATAAAACCGTGAACGGTGGCGCTTCCTGGAAAGAGATAAACCACGGACTGATCGACAAGGTGGTGCGGTCGATGGCGATGGATCCGAGAAACCCGGATGTGCTCTATGCGGGGACCTGGCATGGGGTTTACAAAACAACCGATGGCGGAAAAAATTGGTCGGCCGATCCGAAGGGATTGTATGATGTCGATGTAAGGGCCATCGCGCTCGAACCGTCGAACCCTGATATTGTCTATGCGGGAACGCAGCCACGAGGGGTTTATCGCTCAGAAGATGGAGGCGAAACCTGGGTGGGGGGAAGGAAACCTCTGATGGAGCATATCGAGTCAATGGCGGTCGACCCGGCAAACCCGGGTCATGTATATATCGGAACCCGTGCCGGCGTGTTCGTGAGTACCGATAAGGCGAATACGTTTGTCACCGCTGGACTCCGCTGGTCGAATATGGCATGGACGCTTGTGTTCGATCCTAAGACAGATCCACCCACTTTATACTATGGTGGAGTAGGAGGAGTGCTAAAAACCACAAATAAAGGTATCCAATGGGATGTGACTGGCCCCATTCGTCGTTGAATGCATTAAATGCTCTGGCTGACTGCCAAATACATACGACCTCTCTAGTCCGCTTTACATGAATACTCAAATCATGCTCATTCTCTTGGCGCTTATGGCGGGCAATTTTCTTGGAGTTCTTCCTGTCATTGCGGCTGATTCATCCGAACTTACGACGATCCGCTGTGATGCGCAAGTACCGCCCCCTGAATGGGCTTTGCTCGAGCGCCACCTAATCGACACGCTCAATCGTGCGGGTATCGAGTTCTACGATACCTATGTGGCTGAAGACGGAACCGTAAGATACAAAGAACGCTATGAAGGGGGCATGAATTCTTCGGACGATTTGTATGAAGCGTTTAAAGGATTTTCGTTGCATACAGCGTTGGGAGGATCCGAGGAGTTGAATCGGCTTCACCGGATTGCTTGGGAAGGCATTACTAAGCAGTTTACCCGGTACGGACAAGTTTATCGGGAGTTTGATTCTAATTGGGATTGGATGCATCATGGCGAAGGGTATGTAGATTTTTATACTTTGGGCTTTGTGAATCCGCAGGACGCTCTCTTTCGAGACCGCTCTGTTCGCTTTGCCGCCATGTTTATCGGTGAAGATCCAGAGGCTCCCAACTGGGATCCTGAGCTGAAACAGATGCGCGCTTCCATGACCGGTAGCCGTGGCCCACTCATGGAGTGGACCAAGCGCGACTGGATACCGACCAATGCCAATCTGGTTTATCGGCATTTGCCTTTTAATGATATTCCAGGAGTAGATACCACTTCTGCCTGGATCAATGATCATCCGGAAAACGACCTGTTTGCCAGAGTGGTTAAGGTGATGAGTGACCGCATGGCCAAGGGAGATATTCCCCTGAATCTGACTGCCACGCCTCTGATCGCCAATGCCTTCTTTTACACCGGAGAGCCGAAGTATACTCAATGGGTAAAAGACTACATAAGCAGGTGGGAAGATTTAACGGAACAGAACAACGGCATTACCCCTGATAACGTAGGTCTATCCGGAGAAATTGGCGAATACACGAACGGCAATTGGTGGGGCGGTTATTACGGCTGGTATTGGGTCAGTGGTGGCTCGCACATCGTTCGAGCTCAACTGACTTCAGGCAAAGTAGCGACCACGCTGACAGGCGACACCCGTTGGATGGATCTACCTCGAAGCCAGCTGGCGATGATGCGGAAGAATGGGAAGATGATCGATGGCGAATTTCAGGTTCCCATTCGGTATGATGACAGGGGATGGCATCACTACCGACGCGAAAGCCCATCTGACTATCTTCATCTTTGGTTTATGACCCAAAGCGAGAACGACTGGGCTGAGATCGAGCGCTTTGCTGAAACTCAAGAACGGTCCAGGGGACGTATTACCGACGGTGACCTAGGGTGGGCAATGTTTGTCAAAGGCCGTAATCCTGGCTATGCTGCACGTGAGCTTAGAGATGAGGTAAAAACAGTCATTCGCAAAATTGAATTCATCCAAAAGGAACACGGAGACCCCGAAACCTTTGTCGATAACAAGTGGATTCTCGTGGACCCGATGAAACTCGATAGACTGGTCCGCCTTTCCGTTGGTGGGCTTCCTGTCAAAGTACAGGGAGAAATGTTGTATTCACAGGTAAGATACTTTGATGGCGAACGCCGTCAGGCTGGATTGCCCCCCGATGTAGCCGCGCTGGTTACCCATATTGAAAAGGACTTGATTGAGCTGGAAGTGGTCAATCTGAACCCAGCGGAACCGCGACAGCTGGTTATCCAAGGCGGGGCCTATGGTGAACACCGTTTTGAATCGGTTACTTACAAGCAAGTAGCGGAGATACAGCCCCCTGTTAGAGACGTGAGAAACCCGAGGAGCGGAATGATTGATCAAGCCCTCACTGAATCCAGCAGTGTCTTGAATGGCCGTGCGTTCGTAGTGAATCTGTCACCGGGTTCGGGATCCAAATTGACCCTCAAGATTAAGCGCTTCGCCAGTGAGCCTAGCTTCGATTTCCCATGGGACCGCAACTAATGCTACTATGAAAGACTACATGAAGAATTGTGGGAGCGGCTTTATGTCGGGATCGGGTTATACCTTTCCGGTGGAAACGCGGCGTAACGCCGCTCCTAAATTTAGTGGTTCAGGCCGTTTAGTTGAATTAGCTAAACCCGGAGTCTTTACCCTTATCTTGATTTCTTTGCTGAGCCAAATTTTATCAGCTCAAATGGGTTCTCCAGGTCACGGGGAGACCCAGGCGATTGCCCTTCATCCAACGAATCCAGATATCCTGTACGCTGGCGCCGCCAAAGGCTTCTGCAAAACGCTGGAAGGTGGAAAAGACAACTGGCCGGTCTACGGTCTGGATACGCTTTCTCCGCGAGTCATTGCCGTTAGCCAATCCAATCCAGATATTATTTATGCGGGAACCTATGAGATGGGGGTCCACAAATCCGAAAACGGAGCTAGTAGTTGGAAGGCGATTAATAACGGCATTTCCGATCTGAGAATTCGGGCTCTGGTATTACATCCCCAAGATGACCAAGTCGTCTTTGCCGGCACCGAAGGCTATGGAATTTTCAAGACGACTGATGGAGGTGATTCGTGGAAAGAAGTGAATAGCGGATTAATCGATAAAGTCATTCGATCTTTAGTGATTGATCCCACGAACCCCGACACGCTCTATGCCGGAACCTGGCATGGTGTTTACACTACAAAAAATGGGGCACGGAGCTGGTCCGCCGACCCGGATGGATTATTCGATATCGATGTACGCGTTTTGGCTTTGGATCCTACCGACTCTCATACCATTTACGCCGGCACCCAACCGCGGGGAATTTTCCGCAGTGAGGATGGGGGCAAAACTTGGGTAGCGGGAGCGCAACAACTGCCGGAGCATATCGAATCCATGGCGATTGATCCTGTAAATCCCAGCCATGTCTATGTGGGGACCAAGGCAGGTGTATTTCTCAGTAAGGACCGAGGAGATCATTTTAAGTCCGCGGGGCTTCGATGGTCGAATCATGCATGGACCCTCGCATTCGACCCAAAAACTTCGCCACCGACCTTGTATTACGGGGGAGTGGGAGGGGTTCTGAAAACCATTAATGAGGGGCTTTGGTGGGAAGTGACCGGACCCAAACACCGGTAGGCAAAGACTTTCGTTAATAATGACCCAATTTCAAAAATCTTTTCTCAAACATGGCTGTATCGTAGGAGTTATTCTCTTCTCCGTATTCCAGTACGTGAAATTGGGGTCAAGCCTGGGAGAGGAGTATCCACGGAAGCCGATACGCGTTGTGGTGCCATTTCAACCCGGTGGAGGATCAGACACCTTTGTGCGGATCGTGCAAAAGGCGATCAATGATGACCAGCTTATGCCCCAACCCATTGTGGTGGTTAACAAGCCAGGAGGGGGAACTTCGATTGGCAGTAGCTATGTGAAGGATGCCCGACCGGATGGCTACACTGTGCTTTGCCTGCACGAAGCTCTCATGGTAGCTAAATCGAACGGTCAATCCCCCAATGGCCCTGATGATTATGAAGTGGCGGCCGCGACAGGGGAGTTTGGGGTGGTGGTGCTTGTTTCCAATGAGTCTCCCTATCAAAATTTGGGAGACTTGATGGAAGCCGCCAAGGCCCAACCGGAAACGTTGAATTTTGGTATCAATTTTAATACGCCGACTCACTTCTCAGCCATCATGCTGGAGAATACACTACCGGGAGCCCGATTCCGCTTTGTGGCAACAGGGGGCGGCGCGCATCGGCTGGCCGGAGTGATGGGGGGACACCTCGATGTTATCATTTTGTCCATTGGGGAGTATGTCCGGTTTAAGGAGAATGGTTTGAAGGCCATCGCCTATCTGGGGGAAGAGCGTTTGGACTCGATACCGGATATTCCGACCAGTGCAGAGCTGGGTTTCCCTGTCTTTAGCGCTAACCTGCATTACTGGTGGTTCCCCAAAGGAACGGATGCCTCGATCGTAAATCACTTCGCTGATGTCATGGGAAAGGTGATGCAATCCGAGTATATGCTTCAGCGCACGGAGGAACTACAGATCCTTCCACGGATTATTGTGGGTGACGCGCTTAGCCAAAGAATTGACGACCGCATGGAAGCATTCGGGAAGATCAAACCAGAGCTCAGAATTGAGCTACCTGACTTTGAGGTTTGGACGATAGGTTTTGTATTGCTTTTTATAGTACTCTCTTTGGTAAGTCACTTCAGGTCCGAGCAATCCAAAGTCGATACCGTTTCTACCCTGCGTTTACGCTACGACTTTGCTTTCGGAGCCTTAGCCATGACGATCGTCTACGTCTTGCTGATGGGGCTTGGGATCCTTCCGTTCATTTGGGCGACCATCTTATTTGTTGTGATTGCGGGACTGTTTTTGACGGGATTAGATAAGCGCAAGTGGATATCCATTCTCGAAGTGGCGCTTCTCATGTCCTTTGGCCTGCATTTTGTATTCACTCAATTGTTCACCATCGACCTGCCTTAGTAACTGAAACATGGAAGCGATCCAAACAGCATCGGCTTATATATTTAGCATCCAAGGGATGATGCTCGTGGTGATTGGCACTATCCTGGGAATAACGATGGGAGCAATTCCGGGCCTTACGGGCGCGATGCTCATCGCTCTTACCCTGCCTTTGACGTTCAACATGGATCCCATCAATGCCTTCATCCTGCTCATCAGCATGTATGTAGGGGCTATCAGTGGGGGATTGATTACGGCCACTTTGTTACGCATGCCAGGAACCCCCGCGTCTATTATGACGACCATGGATGGCTATCCTATGGCTCAGGCAGGGAGGCCGGGGCGCGCTCTCGGTTTGGGGATCACTGCTTCGTTTGTGGGAGGGTGTATTTCCTGGTTGTTCCTGATCACCTTATCTAGGCCGATTGCTCTCTATTCTACGAAGCTGGGACCTTTTGATTTCTTTGCCCTGGTGTTGCTCGCTCTGGTTCTGATTGCATCGATTGGGGGCAAGTCGATGAGCCGGGCCTTTCTATCGGCTTCGTTAGGTGTCCTCGCTTCTTTACCGGGGATCGACAAGGCAACGGGGAATTTGCGGATGACCTTTGGCTTTGAGGAACTCAATGGGGGGCTCAAACTTTTGCCGGTACTCATCGGCATGTTCGCGATCAGTCAGGTCATTTCTGATCTTACGCGGCTCGAAGAAAAGATCACCATCATTCCTTTGAAGCGTGCCCGTGAGATGTTGTTCAGTTTGAAGGATTGGAAGGATCAAGCAGTCAACCTCATCCGTTCCTCCGTCATTGGAACGTGGGTTGGAATTCTTCCTGGAATTGGCGCAAATATAGGATCGGTATCTGCCTACAGCGCGGCGAAGTCATTAGCGAAGCCTGAGGAGCAGGAAAAATTCGGAAAAGGGTCCGAGACTGCGATTGTGGCATCGGAATGCGCAAACAACGCAACGATTGGAGGAGCCTTGATCCCATTGGTTTCTCTCGGAATACCCGGCAGTGTAGTCGATGCAATACTACTGGGGGGATTGCTGATTCATGGATTGCAACCAGGTCCATTACTCTTCCAGCAGAACCCTGAGATGGTTTATACCATCATGGGTTCGATGTTTGTATCCAACGTGTTCATGTTTCTCTTCATGCTGGTGGCCGTTAAGCATATCGCGAAGCTGGCCTCGCTGCCTCGGAGTTTGCTAATGCCGGTGATCCTGGTTTTCTGTATCATTGGGTCCTTCGCGTTGTCCACACGCATGTTTGATGTGTGGACCATGATATTTTTCGGCTTGCTAGGGTTCGCTTTTGAACGAATGAAGATCCCGTTAGCGCCCTTTGTGATCGGATTTATTCTGGCCCCTATTGCCGAAGAGAATTTGCAAGCAGGTCTGATGGCTTCGAGCGGAAGTTTTCTCCCGTTGATCCAGCGACCCATTTCGCTGATCTTCGTAGTATCATCGCTCGTTTTGCTAGCAGTACCACTGTATAAGCGTTTTAAATACGGACGCTCAAAAACTTCATGACGCATACCATTTCCAAAATCACCACCGATATAAAGGAATTTCCTCTGGAAGCCGGGGATGGAACGGATTCCATTCACACCGATCCCGTCTACTCATATATCGTAACTAGCTTGCATACGGATTCTTCAATTTGCGGAACGGGTATCGTATTCACGCTGGGCGCTGGAAATCAGGAAATTCGTTCTCTGATAGAAGGACTGGTGCAACCGTTGGTCGGCCGTGAGGTGGAGGAGTTGATGGCTGAATTCGGATATTGTTTCAAGCAGTTGGCGGAACATCCCCGTTATCGCTGGTTGGGTCCCCATAAAGGTATGATTCACTTGGCCTTAGCGAGTATCACGAATGCCTGTTATGATTTATGGGCCAAAACCCACGGAGTGCCTTTATGGAGACTGCTGAATGACCTGACTCCGGAGCAGATTGTGGATACTTTGGATCTGAGTTATCTTGAAGATGAACTGACGCGGGAGGATGCGATTCGTTTATTGAAGGAAAATCGAGCAGGACGGGAAGAGCGCTCTGAGATCATTGAGAAAGGTTACCCAGGTTACGATACCTCCATCGGTTGGTTCAATTACTCCGATGAGCAGGTCAAAGACAATGTTCGTCGAGCCGTTGAGGCTGGTTTCAAGGATATGAAGCTGAAAGTCGGATCACCTGAGACGGAGCGAGACGTTCGTCGGGCGTACCTAGTTCGAGAAGCCGCGGGAGTCGATGCAAGAGTGATGCTGGATGTAAACCAAAGCTGGTCGCTGCCCAAAGCGATTCGAACGTCGAAGGCCCTTGCGGGTATGTCGCCTTTTTGGATCGAAGAGCCTACGCAACCGGATGATGTGATTGGACATCAAACGTTGGCCAAAGAAATTGACCCTATCGATATCGCTCTGGGTGAACATGTCTCAAATCGCGTGATGTTTAAAAACTTCATGCAGGCCAGAGCGGTCACTTATGTGCAGGTCGATTGCACGCGGGTAGGGGGAATCAGTGAATTTATTACCGTGAGTCTCCTCGCACGGAAATTTGGATTAACTGTAGTGCCTCATGTGGGAGACATGGGGCAGATTCACCAGCATCTTGTTTTGTTTAATCACATTTCCATGGGACACGATGCGCTTTTTCTCGAACACATACCCCATCTTCGTAAATACTTTTTGCATCCTGCATTGGTGGAGGATGGAATATATAAAACGCCTCAAGAACCTGGCTCTAGCTCGGATTTCGTATGAAGATCGCTTTGAAGCCAGGCATTCGATTTTATTCGCTTCGCAAAGATGCCTCGAATGTAGCATCGTTGTTGAAAGATCGCCCGCTACCATAAATGTCTCGGAGCTTGCTTTGGGCATATTTGCTAAGTATTCAATCTAATCACCATGAAATCTAAAACCGTTACTCGATTTGCTGTTTCTATAACCTGCCTGCTTGCCAGTATTTCTCTCGCCCCGGCGATGCCATTTTCCTTAGACAGGGAGGCGATGATCAAATTCACACCTCAGTGGGAAGGGGAACGCTTCCCCAATGGACGTCCAAAAGTGTCCGATAGCATTCTTGAACGTATGAAGCTTGTGGATATCGAAGCTGCTTGGGTGGTTCTAAAAAACGAAGGCTACGAGTACCAGTTTGAAGACGGTTGGGAGCATGTTCATCCAGGTGAAACGCTTTGCGGTCGCGCGATGACGGCGATGTACATGCCTTTGCGGAAAGACGTTAGTGAAGTGGTAGACGCGCAAGCGAAAGTGGACGGACACTCCGGAGGTCAGGTTACTTGGCCGATCAGCTTGCTGCAGCAGGGGGATGTGTATGTGGCAGATGTATACAATAATCTGGATGATGGCGGCCCGATCATTGGAGCAACCTTGGGGACGAATATTTTCGAGAATTCGGGAAATGGCGTGCTTTTCAATGGAGTGGCCCGCGACTTGGAGCAGTTGGAAAGAATAGAGGGATTCAATGGATTCGTGCGTGGTTGGAATCCGAGCTTTTACTGGGCTTCCATGATTACCGGAATCAATGTCCCGGTAAATATTGGAGGGGTAACCGTCATGCCGGGAGATGTCATTCTGGGCAAGCGTTCCGGGATAATCGTAGTTCCCGCGCATTTGGCGGAGAAGGTGGTGAAAACTTCAGAGCTTATTCGTTTGCGTGACCAATTTGGCTTCGAGCGTATAAAGGCGGGAGTTTACGACTCAGGCCAAATCGATGACCGCTGGACAGATGAAATCGAAAAGGATTTCTCGAAATGGCTCGAAAGCCACATGGATCGACTACCTGTGCCTAAAGAGCAAATACAAGAGTTGCTCAAAGAACGCACTTGGTAGTAGGAGGCCTTTCGCTACCTTTTGAAAAATGGGAGCATGTATCCAGGATATCTCACAGATTTGCGGATACAACTCCCTTCATCCTCTCGAGACCTAATTTGGCAACCTGGAGTGGGTCTTGTTTCCAGTATTCGCGATTGAAAAGCTCTAGCGAGAAAACCATTCCCGGATTTATCGTGTGGAGCTGTTTGATGATTTTGTCGAAGGGCGCCACTCCATCGCCCGGCATGACGCGATGGCTATCGTTCATTTCCGTTCGTTCTGGGCTAGCTGGATAATCGTTCATGTGGATTACGGGCATAGCCTTGGGGCCCAGTAGGGAGAGGCCTTCGTATTTTGAGCCGCCCTTGTAGATGTGATAGACGTCGAGAAGACAGCAGGCGTCGGGATGCGAACTCTCTGCGGCAGCGAAAAGCGTTTGTCCTAGTCGGTGCAGATTAACGGAATGTCCCCACACTTCGAGCATGGGAGTGACACCGGTTGAGCGACCCACTTCGAGTAGGGCTCGATAGCGCTCTGCAACTACCTCCAAATCGAAAACGGTTCCTTTGTTGGCACCCGCTGGCGGCGCGGCAATGCGGGCGCCACCCAGGGCTCGAACGATTTCCATATCGCTCTTGGCCTCTTCGAGCGCTTTGGCCCGCGCTGCGGAATCCTCCACGATCCAATTGGCGAAGCCGATCGCGCTCTCGACTTGGATACCCCGGTCATCGAGCCGCTTCTTCAGATCGGAGAGTTTTCCACCTGATTCCATGTAAGCTCTGATCGTGCGTATCCAAGGCTCGATGCCAGAGTAGCCAGCATCTGCCGCTACCTCGATCTCGGCTTCTATGCCGATGTTCTTTTCGCGGATAGTACTCGTGTTGAGGCAGTAGCGGAAGGATTTCATAGTTTCGTTGGGTTTCGATTCTTTCGCGCACCCTGAAATCAAAGCGGTGGATGCGAGGGCGCTTGAAGCAGCGATGAATGTTCTGCGAGATAGGGAACTTGGCATAGTGGTCTGTAGCATTGCCAGGTCAGAAAGAGATTCCAATGAAATAGTCGTCCGGTTCGAAATCCACTATGTTGTGGGGTCTAGTTAGGAACGGGTTTTTCGCGCAAGTTCTTCGATTTGCGACCGCTCAGGAAGCGCCTTTTGAGCACCGACCTTTTGGGTCGCCAGGGCTCCCGCAGCGTTAGCGAACGCAAGGGCATCCTGAAAGTTCGTGCCGTCGGCGATTGCCATTGTGAAGGCTCCCGCAAAAGCGTCGCCGGCACCGACTGTGTCGATCGGAGTTACTTTTGGAGGCGGCATCTCCAAGGTCTCACCGGTTTTTGTTTTAAGAAATGTTGGTCCAGATCCACGGGTAACCACGATGGCTTCCAATCCCATAGACTCGAACAGATGGTTTGTGCACAGTGATGGATCAAAGGGGTCCACGCCAGTAAAGGAGGCGGCTTCCAACTCGTTTAGGATGATATAGTCACAAGGGATTTCTTCTGAAAGGAACTCGTCTTTCCAGGGTGAGGGATTGGCGACGATTTTGACACCGCAGGTTCTCGCGATTTCTGCGGCACGCTTGATGGCGGAAATGGGGCATTCCAGTTGAAAGAGCAAGGCCTTGGAGTTTGAGATGAGCGATTCGTTCTGTTCGATATGGCCTGGATTCAGTTGTTGGTTGGCTCCTGCATTCACGATGATCGAGTTTCCCCCCTCGGAGTTGACCGCAATGAAAGCGGAACCAGTAGGAGTTGATCGGTCAGGTATTGTGGATACAGAATCCGCATTTAATTCATTCCTACTAAGGTACTCAAGATAGTCTCTCCCTTTTCCGTCATCACCTACACAGCCAATAAGCGCTACTTGGGCGCCAGCTTTCTGGGCCGCCATGGCTTGATTGGCTCCTTTCCCTCCATAAGAGGAAGACGCGCGGGAAGAGGCTACCGTTTGGCCGGGAAGGGGCAGATGGTCCACTAGAAAAGTCTGGTCAATATTGAGTGACCCAACGACCACAATGGAAGGTTTCGAAGACATGCGTCACATTATCGAGAGTCTTGTGCCAGAACGCCAACGAAAATTATTGATCGTTCACGAACGATATTTGGGCCGGGTCGCTTATCCGTTCACACTTTTAACTAGGGAGATCTAACTTTCACTTGGGCCGTGTATACCGTTTTTAATTTGAACTCATGGAACGTTTTCATTGTGTTGGCTCTATGGTAGTCGCTCTAAACCTCGGTGAGGCCTTTCCCCAATACATTCCCTTGATAGTAACTTTGGGGATCGCTGCCGTTGCATTGACGTTCGCGGACTGGGCGCTCAAAAAACGGTCTCAGTGGGTTGGAAGCCGCCAGAACTTTGTTAGGCCCCTGGTCATGTTGGGAATCACCGCAGTAGCGTTGATAGCGATCATCATTGCTCTACCTCTAAATGAAGGAACCACGAATCAGCTTTTGGGGCTGCTGGGGCTCGTGCTGACGGGTATTATTGGCCTGTCTTCCACCACTTTTGTATCAAATGCCATGGCGGGGCTTATGCTTCGATCTGTAGGATCGTTTCGGTCAGGAGACTTCATTAAAGTAGACGCCCATTTGGACGCGTTTCGGGTAGAGGACTTTTTCACACTGAAATTCAAACCGAGGACCGGGACCTGACTACTTTGCCCAACCTCTATCTGATTTCGAACCCGGTGAAGGTGGTTCGTTCTTCGGGCACGATCGTTTCGGCAAAGATTTCATTGGGATATGACGTCAGTCATTCCAAGGTGGAAGCGCTCTTAGTCGAAGCGGCAAAAAGAGTGGGCCTCGAAGAGCCATTTGTGCACGTATTGGAATTGGGCGATTTTTCTGTTCAATATCGTATCGCCGGTTTTTTAGGAGACATCAAACGATTGGTAACGGCAAGATCTCAATTGTGTATAGAATCAATGAATACATTGCGCGAAGCAGATGTTGAGATACTTTCACCGACGGCTATGATGCAGCGACCTATTGGCGAAAGGCGTATCGTCCCACAGAAAGTTGTGGCTAGCGCGATTTCGATCAGGGACGACAAACCTATTCCCGAAGAGCGGATTTTCGACAAAGCGGAAAAGGCGGAAGTACTTGAACGGCTTGAGAAAGAGCTTTCGGAACAGGAAGCCGCCAAGACTGAGCTTGTAAAGCAATTGGAGAATTCCAGCGAAGAGGAAAAAATTGAATTACAAAAGCGAATAGAAGAAATGGACACTCACATCGAGCGATTGAAAAATTCGCTTGAAGTGGAATTAGAGCAGTAGCCAATAAGTCCCACGGATTAACTATCCGTTATCGGCTGAGGTGTGGTCGTGCAAAATCTTCCAGCCGTCCGAGGTATTTTCCATTAACAAGGTGAAAAGTCCAGTGGCATTGCCGTAGTCGCCTTCACGATACAATCGGTATCGCCCATGGACTTCGGCCCACTTTTCGGAGAGTATTTTGATCTTTAGTTCCTCAAACTCGAGCCTACCCATTGCTTCTTTGCTGGGATAGCGGGTCAGATATCTTTGCAGGGTTGAATCCCAGCCTTGCTGGACGGTGCCTTCTGAAGAGAATCTGAGAGCATCCCCTTTTACATAGGTTTCCATAAAGGCAGGAATGTTTCCCTGATTCCACTGCGACGCCTGTGTTTGGAGTACGGACCGGATGGGTTCTTCATGTCGCTCCAGCGCTTCTGGTGAGGGGGCGCATCCTTGAAGGACAGCGAAGATTGGCAGAAGGCAGGCGAAAGCAATGTGGGAAGGGCGCATGTGCATAGGGTGATACTGGAAGTATTTCGTCTGAAAGGAAAGCGAATCTCAGCGCTTCATCTACGGGAGCCCAACAATTCACGGCCTTGACAGGCAGGCTAATTGGAAATGGTATACGGGTTTCCCTGCGAGCGAAGGCACCCCTCGTCTTCAACCCTAAATTATTTGCAAATGAGACGGCATACCTTTTTGAAACACCTGCTTATCCTAGCCATTCTTAGCGTTGCGGTACCCATTGCGACGGCTTCGGATTTGGAAGATTCTGAAACGTGGAAGCAGTTCCGCGGAAACAACGCGACCTCGATTGCCTCGGGACAAAAGGTTCCAGTGAACTTGGGTAAAGAAACCCTTAGATGGTCGGTCAATCTGTCGGGTCCGGGCTCAAGCTCTCCCGTTATTTGGGGAGAGCGACTGTTTGTGACCTCTGAGGATCGGGAAGCGGGACAGGTCGAGCTCTTTTGCCTGAATGCCAAATCGGGGAAGCAGCTTTGGTCCAAAAGGATTTCGACGGGGACCTACCATGTCCACAATTTCAACAACCTCGCATCCGGGACTCCCTGCGTGACAGAAAAGCATGTGGTGTTGGGCTGGTATGATACGTCAACCACCCACGCTATGGTGACCGCTTTCTCGCACGATGGAGATTCTTTGTGGACGCGGGATCTGGGCAAGTTCGACAGCCAGCATGGAGTGAGCTTTAATCCTATCGCGATGGACGATCGAGTCATTGTTGGGAACCTGCACATGGGAGGAGGAACGGTCGTCGCTTATAGCCTCGAGGATGGATCATTGATATGGAGTCATACAAACCCCGTGGGGGCGAAAACATCTTACTCAGCGCCTCTGATTCGTGAGCTGCATGGTTCGGATGCCAAGGAGGTCGTTCTTGTGGGTGAGCTTTTTGGCATGGTTGGAGTGGATTTTGAAACGGGCAAAGAGAACTGGAGTTTGCCGGATGCTTTCAACCACAGAACGATCACGTCGCCCATTATCTTGAAAGACGATCCTGCAACGGGAGAGGTTCTCGTGGCGGCAGGAAACAAGAACAACGTCTATTTTGCGGTGAGAATGCCTCAGTTTTCGAATGGGGAAAAAGTATCCGAGGCGGAAAAAGTATGGTCGATGGAAAGCCGGGCCCCTTATGTCCCTACGCCGGTAGTTGTGGGCGACGTCGTTTATGCATTACACGATGGCGGGACTCTCTCTGCCCTCGACGTCTCAACGGGTGAGGCTCGCTGGAAAGGTAAGCTTCTAGGCAATTTTTACGCTTCGCCCGTTCTGGTTGACGAGAAGTTGTACTGTCTTTCTCGCGAAGGTGACATGTGGGTTGTGGAAACGGGCGATGAATTCAAACAGCTCAAAACATCCAGCCTGAACCCGCCTGAAGATGTTACGTTCTGCGATGCGACTCCGGCAGTGGCGCATAATCGCTTGTATGTTCGGCTAGGATCCCGTTTGGATTGCTACTGAACATGGCCAAACCAAAGATATTTCTATCCCGGGAAATGCTCCCTGAGTGCCTAGAGAGACTCCAGAGCGAATCAGAACTTGAATACAATCCAGATGATCGAAGCCTGACAGAGGAAGAGATCATTGCAGGAGTTAAAGGCAAGGATGGCTTGATTGTTATGGCTGCAGATCCGGTCGGATCGGCGATAATGGATGCCAATCCGGAATTGAAAATCATAGCCAATTTTGGTGTGGGGTATGACCGGCTGGATGTCGCAGCGGCTACAGCACGTGGTATACCGATCACCAACACACCGGACGTGGTAACTGAGGCGACTGCTGACATGGCTTGGGCCCTTTTGATGGCGGCGGGGCGCCGTATTGCAGAGGGGGACCGGTTTGTTAGAGCGCGCCGCTGGGTAACAACGAGTCCTCGTCTATTCCTAGGTCTTGATATAGCGGGCGCGACACTTGGGCTACTCGGTTTGGGGCGTATCGGGAAAGCAATGATTCCCAGGGCGAAAGGATTTGGGATGACGATCAATTATTGGAATCGAAGCCGATTGCCAGAATCGGAGGAGGAGCGTTTGGGAATACAATACGTCGAGAAGGAAGCATTGTTTTCAGAGTCAGATTTTGTCTCGATTCATGTCGCCCTCAATCAGGATACGACACATCTCGTGGGAGAAGCAGAGCTGGCTCTTATGAAGCCGACCAGTTATCTGATCAACACTACGAGGGGTCCGGTTGTGGATGAGAAAGCTCTGGTAACCGCTCTGTTGAATAATAAAATCGCGGGTGCAGGGTTGGATGTATTTGAAAACGAACCTAAGCTTGAACCAGAATTATACGAATTGGAGAATGCGGTACTGGTTCCCCATATTGGTAGCGCTACTGTGGATACAAGAACAAACATAGGAATGATGGTCATCGACAATTGCCTAGCCGGATGCCGAGGGGAGCGACCACCCAATGTCGTGAACCCAGAGATCTATGATTAGAGTTGAGGTAGCGGGCGATCTCCGAGCGCTCATTGGTGGGTATGCTTGCGGGCGCTCGGAGATCGCCTGCTACCTTGGGGTAACTACGGGTAGACCGTTCTTGTGCAAAAAGACGCGCCGCGCTTAAAACAGTTCAATGGATCGCGATTACTGGAACAGGATTTCTAAGAACTACGAACGCGAAGTATTGAGTGTATACGATAACGACTTACAAGGAGTCGTTGAAGAAAAGATCGCAGCAGCGGGGGTCGCCTATCCTCAAGGTCGTGCGGTTGATGTGGGCTGTGGCATCGGCAGGTTTACTCCCTTGCTATCCGAGACGTTTTGCGAGGTAGACGCTTGCGATTTTACGTCCGTGGGTTTGAAGAAAGCCAAGGCGCGTTGTCGCTCAAAGAAGAATGTTCGTTTCTACGAGCTGGACCTGACAAAGGACTCCTTTCCCTTTGAAGCGGTTGATTTCGTATTTTGCGTGAATGTGCTGATTATGCCATCGCTCGATTCGCGAATGCGGGCTTGGTGGAACGTAGCGAACCAGGTTGAATCAAAGGGTACGCTCCTTCTGGTGGTTCCGTCCTATGAGTCTTTTCAGATGGAATATTACCATAGGGTGCTTGCCCGCATCGGCGACGGTGAATCAACAGGCAGTGCCGTAAAGAATTGTATAGATGAAAAGGCTACCACCGCTGACATGCGCATGGGGGTGCTGCAGTTAGATGGCGTAAGGACAAAACACTACCTGAAAGATGAGGTCGAAGCGATGGTTCGGGCACGGTATTTTGAAATCGTTGAAGTGAGAAAGGTCAAATATCCCCCTCAAGGCGATTCGGAATTCGCAACCTGGGACTGGCTGGTGGTAGCAAAACGAAATTAGCGCTCGGGAAGTTTGATGCGTGAATGAGATCTCGGGTGACTTAGAAAAAAGACCATTGTCCAGTCCCTAAACCTACCGACGATGTAAAACGATATGGTAGGGATCGTTTTTCTTGTTCCCTTTGACGATTCGAGTGGAGAGGGACGCTTCTCCCGAAGGAATCCTTAATTTATGGATACGAGCTGTGTCTGTCTCGGACTCGATCTTTAGGGTGCTTAGAACGTCGCCAACCTTTAGTTCCAAATCGAGATCGCTAACCGGTTCTTTCCAAAGAAACTCTACATCGTAATGGCGCTTGCCCTCAAACCGCAGGAGCCACTCTCCGCCGTCTTTCGTTTCACGCCGATCTTGTGTAGAGAGAGTGGTACTGGTCTCGTATTCAGTTCCCAGTACAATACGTGGTGGCGCGTAGTTATCGGGTCGTGTACTCGAAACATCGGTAAACCAGTTCTCATAAGTTTGCATAAGCCGTTTGGCGATTTCTGGACGTTCCGCGTAGAGATTTTTTGTTTCCCCGGGATCGCTCTCCATGTCGTAGAGCTCCAGAGGCACATCGGGCGCCATGCTGCTATTGCTGAATCCCGTAGGGTGTACGAGCTTCCAGCGTTGTTCACGAACCGCGATGTGATGGAGAGGAATAGGCTCGTCACCTCGATGAATCTGTAAAATGAGACTGCGGTCGGGCCAGTTCACGGACTCGCCTTTCAATAGCGGCAGGATGCTCCTTCCGTCAAAAGGGTGATTCCTGGGCAAAGTCGCTTGGGCTGCCTCAAGCAAGGTAGGCATGACGTCAATATGGGCGGCGACTTTTTCGACCCGCATTCCGGCATCGAGTTGGGCAGGCCATCGAATGTAGAAGGGGGATCGAATGCCACCGTCGTGCACCTCGTTTTTCTTTCCTCGGGAATTTGCTACGTAACGCCTAGTATTGGGACCGTTGTCGACCATGAAGATGACGATGGTATTTTCCGCGATGCGACGCCTTTCCAGATGGGCTAGAATCTTGCCGACATTCTGGTCAATATTCTCGTTCATCGCGAATACGCGGGCAACCGTGTCCGTGTCTTGGTCATTGCCGAGCAAGATGGGGCTGAGGTCGCGATTCTTGTATTTCTGATAAAGGGCTTCTGGAACGTCGTGGTAGGGGCTGTGGGGAGCATTGGTTGCGATGTAGGTGAAGAAGGGGCGTTCCGCTTTGAGGGATTCGTCGATAAAATCGATCGCCCCATCAAAATATACATCGGTGCAGTAGCCGTAGGTCTGAATCGGCTGGTTGTTGTAGAACAATATCGGGTTGGTGTAGCGGCGATTGTTCTCTCTGGGCTCGGAGGGCTGGCCTAGTCCGCCTCCCAGATGAATAAGAGACTCGTCGAAACCCTGATCCGTGGGGCGCATCGGGTAGTTGTCACCTAGATGCCATTTCCCGTAAATCCCGGTTTTGTATCCTGCCTCGCTCAAAGCTTCCGCGATCGTGTATTCTTCAGGCTCCATCATGGAACGGCCTTTGAATGTATCTACTAGTCGGGTACGGTAGCTATATCGACCCGTCATGAGCGAAGCGCGAGTCGGTGAACAAACCGGGCTGACATAGAAAGTGTCTACGGAGGCCCCTTGGCGGGCGAGCGAGTCAATATGTGGAGTATCGAGCACAGTGTTCCCCATGGAAGACAAATCCCCATAGCCCTGGTCGTCGGTCATGATGAGAACGATGTTTGGCCGCTCGTCGCCAAAGGCGATGGAGTAGGCGACAAGAACGAAAGAAAAAAGGACCTGCTTAACAGTCATAGGAATGTCTTGGTTGGCATGTTGCGAAACTTGAGGGAAGAGAAGCAATCTAGAAATTCATTCCCACGGATAACTCGGATTTTTTAAACACTAAACTTTTAGTATTTGCATAGGGTTGTCCTGAGCATGTCGAAAGGAGAAGTATAGTATTCGAAACCCAAAGGGAGGGCTAGTGCTCGTGCTATGCCGCAGAGCAAGGGATTTGGTTCGATCGAAGAGCCCGAGCCCTCGACCACACTCTCCACACGAATTGGTTGTCATATCTCCAAACCGCGAATTTGAATGTTGAGCTTCAAATCCGAAGCGCTTTGGATCCCTCAAAATGAGATCTCACGAAATTGATTACGAGCTGCATGGCGACGACATGCAAATGGTGGAAGTGGAGCTCGACCCTCAGGAAACGGTGGTTGCGGAGGCAGGATCGATGAACTGGATGGAGGAAGACATTAACTTCGAGGCGAAGATGGGTGACGGTTCAGAGCCTGATAAAGGGGTTTTTGGCAAGTTGCTGGATGTCGGAAAACGCGTGTTGACCGCGGAGTCCCTCTTTTTGGTTCACTTTACCAATCAAGGATACACCAAGCGGAAAGTCACTTTTGCGGCCCCTTACCCAGGAAAAATTATTCCCATTGATTTGGCGGAAATTGGCGGAGAAATCACTTGCCAGAAAGACGCTTTTCTTTGCGCCGCATTAGGAACAAAAGTTAGTATCGCTTTCAACAAGCGAATGGGTGTCGGATTCTTTGGAGGCGAGGGATTTATTTTGGAACGCTTGGTCGGCGATGGACTCGCTTTTCTTCATGCCGGTGGCACGATTGTTAAGAGGGAGTTGCAAGGTGAAACGCTAAGAGTAGATACCGGTTGCATCGTTGGCTTTTCCCGCGGAATCGACTATGATATTCAAAGAGCGGGAAATTTGAAGTCGATGTTCTTCGGCGGAGAAGGCATGTTCCTCGCAACCTTGAGAGGGACAGGAACGGTATACCTGCAAAGCCTGCCATTTTCCCGGCTGGCCGACCGTGTGATCCAAAGCGCCCCCTCTCGGGGAGGTTCCTCAAAGGGTGAGGGCTCGGTCTTAGGAGGCATCGGCCGGATGTTGGATGGGGACAGGTAGAGCCCAGCTATATGCAGTCTCGAATGAGTGCTAGACTCATTTGATCCGTTTCAACTCAACTTGACAAATGAGCCTAATTACGACATCAGTCTAGCTATTGCCCACTAATGGGCTGAAAAGTATTTAGAAAAGAGCGATACATTATGATTGAAATACGAGACAATTCATATCCGACCCTAGGTCGTTCGCTCCCGCTTTTGAGTAGATAGAAATCTCCAGAAGTTATCCAGACTGCAAATGCCGCGAACGATCGTTTTCGCGGCTTTTTTGTATCCAAATATAAGGGGTATTCAATAGCCAATTCGTTTTCTAAATACGTTAATACAATGAATTCCAAATTACTTGAACTCGGCTGGTGCGACTACTTTCAGCAAGAGTATAATAAACTACACTGTAGCTCTTGGATTCCTGTACGGGTTGTCCGGGAGAATAGAGGACAATACATCGTTTCGTCAGGCGAGGGCGAATCCATCGCCCAGCTTTCGGGATCTTACCGGGTGCGGGCATAAGATCCAGGTGCTGCACCAACGGTAGGTGATTGGGTCTGTGTGGATCAACGTTCGCCCGATGAGGCTCAAACGATTCATTCCCTTCTTCCTCGTAAGACGAGGATCGAGCGCCAAGTGGCGGGCAATGAATCGGGTATTCAGCTGATTGCGGCTAACATCGACGCCTTATTCCTAATGAGTGGGCTAGATGGAGACTTTAATTTAAACCGTATCCAACGTTATTTGACACTGACTGGAAGCAGTGGAGCTCAAACGGTGATAATCCTCAACAAATCGGATCTCTGCCAGGATTTAGAGGGAATTACTCGAGAGGTGGCATCAGTCGCTCCCGGCGTACCGATCCATCCGATATCTGCGATTTCAGAAGACGCTCTGGAATGTGTGACACCCTATGTTCAAAGAGGTAAGACGATTGCCCTTTTGGGGTCATCAGGAGTTGGCAAGTCGACACTGGTTAACGCCCTGCTGGGTCAATCGAAACTGCGGACTCAGTCAAATCGCGCATCGGATAGCCGAGGACGGCATACCACTACCTGGCGGGAACTGGTCCTGCTACCGGATGGGGGTGTCCTAATCGATCTCCCCGGAATGCGGGAAATTCAGCTCACGGGGGATGAAATTGGCCTCAAGTCCACCTATGAGGATATCGAATCTATTGCCCAGAAATGCCGTTTCCGTGATTGCCGTCACAGTGGAGAGCCAGGCTGCAAGATTCAGGCGGCCATGGAGGAGGGTCTTCTTGATCCGTCACGTTATGCGCAGTACGAGAAGCTGAAGGGGGAAACCATGGTCGCAAAGGCCCGTAGATCGGAAAGAGTTCGAAGTGAAAAGAGCCCCAAGCGAGCGCGACTTGAAAAGGAGCAGTTCTTCAAGGAAGTGCATATCAAGTTCCGCAAAAACAAGAATGCCCAAGAAAAGTGGAAACGTCAGAATGATATGTTTTAGAAACATGGTTGAACGATCGGGAGAATGAGATAGGGGATAGGGATGAACGGTTATTCTTTTTCCCCAAGATTCATTCGGTGGCTCATTCTAGGCTTGATTTCACAGGCATGCGCATTTGCGGCGCCGACGGTTCTGAAAGATATCGAGTATGCCCGGCCCAATGGCTATTCGCTGCTGCTCGATCTTTATCTGCCAGAGCGAGTGCAGGATGAGGGTGCCCCGGTTGTGGTGTGGGTACACGGAGGCGGCTGGAAAAATGGGAGTAAAGAAAAATCCAAAGCCGCCTGGCTCGCGGAAGAGGGTTATGCCGTTGTCAGTATCAACTATCGTCTTACGGATGTGGCACAGTGGCCCGCTCAAATAGACGACTGCCGGGAAGCGGTGCGATGGGTGCGACGGAATGCGAGCGTGTTTGGGTTTGATTCGGACCGAATTGGAACTTGGGGCTCTTCGGCTGGCGGACACTTGGTGGCATTGATGGGCACCTTGCCGTATCCGGAAAACGAATCTGTTTCGAGTCGCGTGCTAGCGGTCTGTGACTGGTTTGGGCCGACCGAGTTATTGACCATGCCACCCAACAATGTTGGCGAAGGTCGGACGGAAGAAGACGTTGCGAATTCCAATGGAGCCAAGTTGCTGGGCTGCACCGTTAAGGAATGTCCCGAGCTCGCGAGGCAGGCCAGCGCCTACGACAATGTGTCAAAGGACGATGCTCCTTTTCTCATTATGCACGGTGACGAGGATCCGGGAGTGCCCATTCAGCAGAGTATCCAGTTTTATGAGCGCCTGCGGAAGACGGGAGTGCCCGTGCAATTCGAAGTCGTGGAAGGGGCAGGACATGGGGGGAAGCTTTTTGACACGCCGGACGTAAAGGCCACCGTACGGGCGTTTTTCGATCAATATTTGAAACTAAAGTGATATATTGTCTCCTCCTAAGTTTCTATTGAACAGATCGAACTTCGCGGTATAGGGCGAGCGCTGGCCCTGCGGGAGTTGGCTGGGCGAGACCAATCGGTTGTGCGGGTAGTGCTTTTGAAGTCGCAGGAGCAGTCCCTATCAATGACTCATTGACGCATTCTTTGTGCTCGACAACGCCAACGTTCTACCGAATCCAAGCGTAGATGGGGAAGTTGCGGAGGCTTTTCTCTTTGTCGTCAGGACTGGCGAGGTAGCAGGTCTCCCGGACTTTCGCATCGAGGCTTTTGGGGGTAATCTTGAGAAGGTACTTATGGCGGGGCTCGATCTCTTCGATCTCAAAGATGAACATCGATTCTTCCTTCTTGTTGTTCTTGATAACGACGTCATCGATGGTCAAGGGCCGGCTCGAGTGGATTACGATCTCGCAGTCTTTGGTTCCCGGTTCTTCGCCGACTCTCCATAGCAATGCGCGGCGCTTGAGTTCGATCAGCTGGGGAATGTCAACGTCCAGAGTGAGCACATAGGATTGGGTTTTCCCGTTCTCCTTGGTTTCGACGGTGATTTCCTTGTGCTGCTTCCCGACCCGATTGCCAATATCGAAGGTAGCGAGGAGCTTGCCTGACTCTCCCGGGGCGTAGGTGTCTTTCTCCAGTGAAGGAACGGTGCAGCCGCAGGACGCGCTGGTTTTTGAAATCGTAACCGCTTGGTCGCTGTTGTTGGTGAAAACGTAGTAGGCGTTGACCTCTTCTTGCCCGAAGTCGGCGTCGACGGAGACATTCGTCTGCTCCCAGGCGAGAGAGCCAGCGGCGGATAGTGGTTGGCAAATCGCGAATGAGGCGATTACCGCTACTACAGAGAGTGAAATTCGTTTGGTTTCCATAGCTAGAAAGGTTTATGGACGATTGGGGAGCGATTGTCGAACAAACTCCTTGCTCGTGGGCGGGTGAGTGGTTCTGATCGCCGGATGACTGCATTCTCCCGACCGGATAGTAGAGAAAAGGACGCGCTTCGGCCGATTTCTTTTGAGGCGAACTTCGCTCCGAACGCGACCGGATCTGTCCTGGTTTCCTTTGGCAACACGAAGGTGATTTGTGGCGCCACGCTTGAAAAGAAGGTCCCTGGCTGGATGCGAGCTCAGAATGTAGAGGGAGGTTGGCTCACCGCAGAGTATTCAATGCTGCCTTACAGCACTCACGACCGGAAGCAGCGCGATTCGTCAAAAGGGCGTCTAGATGGGCGTTCGGTGGAGATTCAGCGCTTGATTGGGCGCTCTTTAAGGGCGGTTGTGGATTTAAAAAAGCTTCCGGGCTATACGCTTTGGGTCGATTGCGATGTATTGCAAGCCGATGGAGGGACCCGAACCGCATCGATCACAGGAGCCTATCTAGCGGCTCGATTGGCGGTGGAATCTCTGATTGAGGACAAAAAGCTTAAGGAGAATCCTTTCAGCGATTCGATCGCGGCCATAAGTGTGGGGATCTACGAAGGCCATCCTGTGCTCGATCTTCCCTACCTGGAGGACCGGGACGCCAGCGTGGATTTCAATGTGGTCAAGACAGGCAGTGGCGACTATGTCGAAATCCAAGGTACCGGCGAAGAAGCGACTTTTTCGGAAGTCGAGCTTGCGGCCCTCCTCGGATTGGCTACCAAAGGATGTAAGGAGATTTCGACTCTCCAAACCACTTTTCTTTCCCAGCAATTGCTCAAAGGATTGGCGGGCTAGCGGGTTTGCGGGAGCCGAAAAGCGGAAATTCTTCCCAGATGGACATATCTCTTTGATTTTTTCCCGAGGCGTCCCTTAATGCAGATCCTTTTCCCAGACAGGTCTCAAAAATGAACATTCACGAATACCAAGCGAAACAATTATTTGAAAAGTACGGCATCCCTTGCCCGAAAGGCCATGCGACCAGTTCCAAGGAAGAATTCGGGTCATGCATCGAGCAGCTCGGCGATGGATTGATCGTTGTGAAGTCTCAGATTCATGCGGGTGGCCGGGGAAAGGGGACGTTCACCGATGGTTTCAAAGGCGGTGTTAAGTTGGCGAAGTCCAAAGAGGAGGCCCTTGATTTTGCCAACCGCATGCTCAATAACACCTTGGTAACGATCCAAACCGGTCCTGCGGGTCGAGAAGTGCAGACCGTCTATTTTACGGAGGGAGCGGATATCGACAAGGAGTACTATTTGGCCATTTTGATGGACCGGGCGACTTCCGCCCCCGTGGTCGTGGCGTCTACGGAAGGCGGCGTCGAAATTGAAAAAGTCGCCGAAGAGACTCCGGAGAAGATTTTTAAAGCTTTTGTGGACCCGACGATCGGACTACAGCCTTACCAGGCGCGAAACATCGCCTTCAAGCTGGGCTTCGAAGGAAAACAGGCGGGCGAGTGCGCCAAGCTGATTTTCAACCTCTATAAAATGTTCTGGGATAAGGATGCCGATATGGTGGAAGTGAATCCCATGATCAGCACGCCCGAAGGTGGCGTGATGGCCCTGGACGCGAAAGTGAGTTTCGATTCCAACGCGCTTTACCGCCACAAAGATATCCTGGAGTATCGGGATTTGAATGAAGAGGACCCGAAGGAGATCGAAGCCTCGAAGTACGATCTCAACTACATCGCCCTGGACGGAAACATCGCCTGTCTCGTTAATGGGGCCGGTTTGGCCATGGCGACCATGGATATTATCAACCACTGCGGAGGGGAAGCGGCCAACTTTCTGGACGTCGGCGGGGGAGCCACGGCAGAGCAGGTAACCGCCGCTTTCAAAATCATCCTCAGCGACCCGAAAGTTGAAGGGATCTTAGTCAACATCTTTGGGGGAATCATGCAGTGTGATGTAATCGCTCAGGGTGTAATTGAAGCCGCTAAGGCAGTAGAGCTGGACAAGCCACTAGTCGTCCGCCTGGAAGGAACAAACGTTAATGAGGGGAAAAAGCTTCTGGCGGAAAGCGGTATAGAGATCACCTCGGCAGATAGTTTGGCAGATGCGGCTCAGAAGATTGTCGACATCGTAGCAAAGAATTAATTGAACGCGTAACAAGGAATTAAATACAATGAGCGTACTCGTTAACAAAGACACACGCGTCGTATTCACAGGGATCACCGGTAAGTCCGGAGGATTCCACGCTAAGCAGTGCATGGAATATGGCACCCAAGTAGTCGCCGGAGTTACTCCAGGCAAGGGTGGCCAATTATTTGAGGGAAGCGTACCTGTATTCAATACGGTGACCGATTCAGTGGAGCAGGCTGGGGCCAATACTGCTTGCGTATTCGTTCCGCCGCCATTCGCGGCAGATTCTATTCTGGAGTGTCTCGATGCAGGAATCGAATTGATCATCGCCATCACGGAGGGCATCCCCGTTAACGACATGGCCAAAGTTAAGAAAAAGCTGCTGCAAACCAATGCGCGGCTGATTGGTCCGAACTGTCCAGGTGTGATTACGCCGGGTGAATGCAAGATCGGCATCATGCCTGGCTATATCCACAAGCCGGGTACTGTCGGGATCGTTTCACGTTCTGGAACTTTGACCTACGAAGCAGTTTGGCAAGTGACGAGTCTTGGCTATGGACAGTCCACTTGCATTGGCATTGGCGGCGATCCCATCAATGGCACAAACCACACCGACGCCATAAAGCTCTTTAATGAAGATCCGGATACCGAAGCCATCGTCATGATTGGCGAGATCGGTGGTGATGCTGAAGAGAACGCGTGCGCTTACATAAAGGAGCACGTAAAAAAGCCCGTCGCCGGATTTATCGCTGGCACCACAGCCCCTCCGGGCCGTCGAATGGGCCATGCCGGAGCCATTGTGTCGGGTGGAAGCGGAACCGCTGAAGCGAAGATAGCGGCGATGGAAGCGGCCGGCGTGGCAGTTGCTAAGACGCCATCGGACATGGGTACCGCTCTCTTGGAAGCCTGGGGTAAGTAGGTTTTTACCCACATTCGCTGGAATCTGCGATTCCTTTCTCGATGAGCTGGGTTCCCCTCTATTCCCAGGGTTTCTGTAATGTTTCGAAGTTTTCGATGATCTAAAAGGCTGGAACCCGGCGGACGAGTTTGTCTATCCTTCCATTAAAGTTGATCATCCCCACTATCAGCGAACAGTTGCACTTTCCTCTGGGTCGATTCGTGCGGCGGGTCTCTGAGCTGGACTCGATTCCCTGCAAAAATGCTTAAACTCTGTCATGCAAGCGCGATATTCCTTTTTTGCCCTCTTCTAGCGCTACTCACGGCGTGCAAAAACGCGCAACAGCCACCCGAGAGTGAACTGCTGGCCTATCCGGGCTACACAGGTATTTACGAGGGCTTCACTCTCGTTTTGGATGATCGCTTTAACGATGCGTATTGGCAAAAGGGTGACGGAGCCGTTGGAGGTGAATCGATGTACCGATTCCAGGACCAGGGGGTACAGGTGGTAGACGGAATCCTTGAGTTGGTTATCCGGGAAGAGTTGGTAAAGGGGAGCTGGTCCGAAGACCACCAGCAAATGAAGGGCGACTATGACTATTCGGGTGGTGAAATACGTACCCGTCCGGACAAGAAAATTAGATACGGCCGTGTTGAAACTCGTATGAGAGCTCCAACTCGTGCATCGGCCTCAGGCTACATATCCTCCCTGTTTACCTATGTAAATCAATACGATCCCGAGGCTGTAGCGAGCGAAATAGAAATGGAATGGGAGGAGATTGACATCGAACTGGAAGGCGGTCGACCGGACAAGTTCCAGGCCAACCTGATTTATGGCATCAATACCCGGGAATGGTGGCGAACCCGCGATTATGGTGCCTGGGAAGATAAGATTGTGGTGGGGCCGGTCGATGAATGGCGGGTGTTCGCCATTGACTGGCTGCCCGATCGCATTAGCTGGTATGTTGATGGCAAGCGGGTTAAAACGCTTCACCAATCCGATATCGATTGCATGCCAGAGTGTATCGAGCCGCAAAAACATCCGGCCCCTATCCCGGATAATTATGCCGATTTAATAATGAACTTTTGGATACCGAATGACGAAATTCAAAATGATTTTGGAGGCAATAAGGAGCGTAATGTGTATCCCATGAAGACTTGCTACGATTGGATTCGATACTACCAATACGATGCTGAGCCAGTTTCTAACTGGCCGTAGCCGATGCAAACGGAGTCTTTTCTGAAGGAACCCGGATCAATGAAGTCAGAGATCTAAACAGCGAGAATATCGATAACCTAGACGTTTCGCACTAGCGCATTTGCCTGTCAATTGCGCCAGGGAAATTTCAGGCTGGGCTGGTTGGCATAGCGATCGTGATAAATAGTGAGCTCGCTCCCGGTTCCTGGTTCCAGATGAACGGTGAAATGGTTGTCGTTTACGGATAAAATAGTATCGCCCGATTCAACGTGGCTGCACTGGTGCTCCCCGTAGCCGCCCGTTTGCACCACCACATCGCGGGCTTTGACTGGGTCGAGGTTTACTAGTTTTACTTTGGTCCAGTTCTCATGGACACCTGTCACCAGCGAGGCAACCTCTTCCGGCAATCCGGCCCTGTACCGCGCCGGGTCGAAATAGCGTACCCGGCTATGCAATACATACATCTTGGCTGCGATGTATCCACCTTGGATTTGGCGGTTCAGCTCCAACATCGGCTGCAGTGGATTGTATTGCGAAGGCCAATCCGCTAATCGAGTGTCTGGTGTAGTGGGATCGTTACGCAGGTCTTCCATCTTATCCCGAATGATTGTTAACTGCTTGCGCAGTTCCCTCTCCGGATAATCAGGGTCGTTCCCTTCCAGAAACCCTATCCAGCCTTCATCAGTGCGAATGCGGTTCAGATCTTTGCGGTCCATCGACCACAGGTAGATTTCAATATTGCGGGGTTCCCAGTAGGTTTCGGGCACAAAGTGGTACCACTTGGGTTCCTTGCCTTCCTCGAACTCCGGATCCCACATGTATCCCTCTTGGAGAGGGGCCTTCATCGGTCCCGTTTTGTCGTAGCCGACGCCGTATTGGCGCGGGATCAGTACCTGTCCATCGACGATCTTTTTCTGCGCGTACTGGTTGTCCATTTGCTTCCTCAACGCGTCGATGTACTTCTGGTCTCCCGTGAGGAGCAGGGCATTGGCGAAACCGGGCCACATGCCATGGTGCACATTGTTGTGGTACTGCTGCTTGTTGTAGGCAGGCTCCCAAAACGAAAAATCCCAGCCGTAGGTGCCTCCGTACCAGTTTCCAAAGAATTCACCGCCGATCGTGCCATCCAGTCCGATATTGCTGGGAATGTTTCCTCCGTTTCTTTTGGTACGCTCCATCCAGGCATCGACGTATTCAAGAATCCATTCCTTGTACTTGGACTCATGTTCGAGCATGTAGGCATTCAAGGCCAGAATGGTGGTGACCATATTGAGTGGGTGATCCCCTGTGCTGTTCCCGAAGCCGTCAAAATGGGATAGCATCATCTCATAGTTTTCCATGAAGTCGGCCATTTCCCCTCCACTTGTATGAAGCAGGTCGAACATCCCTTCCACCGGGTCGCCCATCCAGTCCTCGCGAGTGGCCAATCCAATCAGAGGACCATCACTCCCATTAAATAGACTGCGAATGATTTTCACCTCCGGATCGTAATTGAGCGCGTTCGGATCCTCGTTCATGTAGAAGCCGGCGAAACGACGGATACGCTGTTGAAAGATTGCGTCTTGCGGATCGTAGAGCGGCTGGAAAAAGAATCCTCGAAGGCCTTCTCCCTGATGATACCAGTCGGTTTGACGACGAAAGTCTTTGTGGTAGTCGGAATTGCGGGCAATCTCGGTCGTTACGGATGTGACTTCCTTGTATTGACGCAGGTGGCCTTCTTGGGCTTTGAGAAAGAGGTCATAGATATTCTCTGAAGCGCCCATGGCCGGGAGCAGCGTCATATTGGCAAAGGTTTCGATGGCGTCATCAGGACCGTCTAGGCTGCAGTTGCGAGGGGTATACAGCAGGTAGCCGCGTTCATCCAGATAGACGCGACAAAATTCTTCGATCGATTACGCGTTCACTTTGAGCACTTCTCGCTGTAGGAGCACCCAATTCGGTGCGGGCATCGGGGTCGATACGTTCAGCGTTTGGGCGCGAGTCAACGTGCCGCAAGAGTAGACTAGGCAGAGACCTAGGAGCAGGGGTAGATGTCGTTTCATAGTGTACAGAATGGAGTGATGTCCCAAGAACATTAACTTAAGCTTCGGGGACATCTAACCCACTTCAATAGCGGGATTGCTAAACGCGTTTAGCTTTCGAGAAAATCCCAAAAATTCAGAATAGGGATCGTTATACCTTTTGCGTGGTCTTCTCGACTGAGGGGCTACTGAATCGATCAACGATTAGGACTTTTATTTCGGATTGGGTATTGGTTGCCCAGTGGGCGGTTATCGCAAATATCCAATTGAATGAAGTTAATCTGAAATAGGTAGCCATTGGGTTTTAGATTAAAAGGGGGAGTATTGGCTTTGAATGCCTAGGTGTTGGACCGAGAGGTGGAAATTCTGGATTGATATAGGACAACCGCGAGATTGTGGGACTATAAATTTGCGCTTCGCCGAATCATGTAGCATTGATGAAACTTCCTTTTTGGACGTGATGTTAGCCGCCCAATTTGAATTCCTAATCGACCCCTTGTTACCTTGCTCATGAATCGTAGAAACCTCATTAAATCTGTCGCGGGAACCGGAGGGCTACTCGCCGTAGGGTCCGCTCCTGCAATCGCTCAAAGTGAAACGGCAAAGATCCCGGTCGACCTGTCTGATCGCCGAATCCCCAAGATTAAGATTACACAATGCGATACGATTATGACCGGTCGCGATGTTTTTGTGCGGATCGAGACCGATGCAGGAATTGTCGGATACGGCGATGCGACGAATCACTTTCTTCCCAATAGCGTGGAGGGGATGCTGAAGGATTTGTATCCTTACGTTGTCGGGGAGGATCCTCAACGAATCGAATACATCTGGCAAAGTTGCCTGCGCCGCCGGTTTATGCGCGGGGGTCCTTCCACCGGCAGTGCCATAGCGGGCATCGATCAGGCACTCTGGGACATTAAAGGCAAGCTAGCCGGCATGCCGGTCTATCAACTCTTGGGTGGCCTGGCACGGACTTCCGTTCGATTGTATAGCGGGGTGACTGGCATGACCGCAGCCGATGCGGCCAACCAGGCCAAAGAAAAAGTTGCCCGTGGGCTCACGGCCATTCGTTTCCGGGCGTTTCACAGCCACGATACAAACGATTACCACGACCACAAAACCGCCGTGTATCAGCAGATAGAATACCTGGAAGCTTTGCGCGAGGCGGTGGGAGAGGACGTCGATTTGATCCTAGAGGTGCACGGGCGCTATGATCCCGAGTGGGCCCTTAAGCTGTTCGAGTTGGCCAAGCCTTTCCGGCCATTCTTTGTCGAGGACCCGATCCGGCATGAGAATCCCGAGGCGCTAAAGTGGTTGCGGGAGCATACGGACCTGCCGCTGGCGATTGGCGAACGGTATCATAGCAAGTGGGATTTTCGCGAGACAATCGAGAATCAGTATGTGAATTACTTGCGGCCGGATGTAAACCACTGTGGCGGTATTAGCGAGATGAAGAAGATCGCCGCCATAGCGGAGGTCTACTACATCAATCTCGTTCCGCACAACAACGCGGGGGCTCTCGGCTCTGCGGCGTCTTTGCATGCGTCCTTGGCCATTCCTAATGTGACGATAATGGAAGCAGGCCAGATCTTTTCTAGAAACCCGAATACTGCAGTCGTGAAACCATTTCCTAGAGTGGTCGATGGGTACGCGCTTCCTCTGGAAGGTAATGGCCTGGGGGTCAGCTTTGATGAGGCCGCCGCCGCTCGTATCCCGTTTAACAATACCACTATGCAACCCCGTCTGAAAGCTAAGGATGGGTCTGTTAGGGATTTCTAGGTATTAGACGAATAGACGGTTTACTCAGAAAGGCCATTCATCAAACTCTACCTAACAATACTAATACATGCTATTTTCACAAATGGATTTCTTTAGACGCATCTCGATTTACGCCACGCTACTTTTTGCCGCACTCCTGAGCTCCTGCTCGAGCGATCGGTCCAAACGTCCGAATGTCCTGGTCTTTCTCGTGGATGATTTGGGCTATATGGATATCAGGGCGAACAATCCCGAATCCTTCTATGAGACGCCGCATATCGACGGATTGGCGAAATCCGGCATGCTATTTACTGATGGCTACGCAGCGAATCCGGTGTGCTCGCCCACCCGGTATGCTCTAATGACCGGCAAGCATCCGACACGCGTCGACGCGACCAATTTCTTTTCCGGCAAGCGCAGCGGCAAATTTGATCCGGCTCCGCTCGTCGACAATATGCCGCTGGAGGAAGTTACGGTTGCCGAGGTACTGAAAGAAGCGGGATACCAGACCTTCTTCGCAGGAAAGTGGCATCTGGGCGGATCAGAGGAATACTATCCCCAAAATCGAGGTTTCGATATCAATATTGGCGGGCATTCGCGTGGAGGTCCGTATACAGGAAACAAATACTTTTCACCCTTCGAGAACCCGCAAATGGAAGTGGACAGCACGGAAGGGGATCACCTACCAGATCGGCTCGCACGGGATACGGCGAAATTTATAGAGGAGAACACCCGTTCGACAAGCTTAGGGCAGGAGAACAAGCCATTCTTCGCCTACCTTTCCTTTTACTCTGTACACACGCCACTCATGGGGCGGCCGGACTTGGTGGAAAAATACGAAAAACGGGCCAAGGAAATCGAAGGGGCAGAATTCGCAACGGAGGAGCAGATTTACGGGGACAAGCCACGTCAAGTACGGGTTCTGCAAAAGCATGCCGTTTACGCCGCCATGGTTGAAGCGATGGATGAAGCGATTGGTAAGGTGCTGCAGCAGCTCGAGGACTCTGGAGTAGCGGATAACACGATTGTCGTCTTCACTTCCGACAATGGAGGCCTGTCGACCTCTGAAGGCCTCCCCACCAGCAATCTGCCTTTGCGGGGCGGTAAAGGCTGGGTGTATGAAGGCGGTATCCGCGAACCTTGGATTATTCGCTATCCCGGGGTTACGAAACCGGGGAGCGTTAGCGACGTGCCGATCAATTCGATTGATCTATTGCCTACTTTGGCTGCTGCTGTGGGTGCTGAGGTGACGCATGAAGTTGACGGATTGGATCTGAAACCCGCTTTGGAAGGAGGCTCGTTAGAGCAGAGACCCTTGTATTGGCATTATCCTCACTACAGCAATCAGGGGGGAATTCCCAGCGGCGCGATTCGGGAAGGCGACTTCAAACTGATCGAGCGTTACGAGGATGGCAGGGTCCATTTGTATAATTTGAAAGAGGATATCGGCGAGCAAAACGACCTGGCTCACAAGTATCCGGAAAAAGTGTCGCAACTGCGGGCCCAGCTGCATTCGTGGTACCAAGAAGTGGATGCGAAGTTCCTCCAGCAAAAAGAGGGCGGATCCGAACCGTGGAGACCCTCGGAACGCTGAGCCCCAGCTCGGCATCTAAAAATTTATGCCAAGCTGGGGCTTGGCGTTCCCAGACTGGATCACGTTAGCAAGTATGTTTTTGACAAGCTCCAAGCAAATATCTGCAGTGTGCGGCGATCGCGCAGTCGATAAAGGAGAACTCATGAAAAAATACCCTCGTTTGTTTGTTTTGGTTTTTTGCCTGTCCGTTTGTGCTGGCCACGCGTACGCGCAGAATTGGGTGAAGCACGTGATTATGGAACAAGGTCATTGCAATACGGCAGTCGCGCTAGATGTGAACGGTGACAAAGATCTTGATGTCATTGCCAGTTTCAATGGCCGCGTCAGTCTGTTCATCGCTCCGGATTGGAGGACGGAAGTCATCCTGCATCGGTTCGACAGTAATGGCGGGTGCATTCACAGTGCGACTTTGGATATCGACGGCGATGGGGATCTTGATTGGGCGGGGACGCTTGCTAGTGGCCATCCATTTTGGTTGGAGAATCCGGGGAAGGCCGAGGCCCAAAAAGGCGCTTGGACCCCGCGTGTAATCGATCCTGAAATTACAGGTATTCACTGTCTACTTACATCCGACATCGACAATGATGGCAAGGAGGACTTGGTTATCAACAACTTTCTCCCCGACAAAGGGCTCGCCGATTCGATCGCGTGGTTCAGCGTCCCCGAAAATCCCTTACGTGCCAAGCAATGGAATCGTCACATATTCGCGGTCGGCGACGCGCGCGGCGGTAGTCACTACATGGGCGCGGGGGATATTGACGGCGACGGTTGGAAAGAGATCGCCGTTGGCGCGAAAGGAAAACCGTTCGCCGATGGAAACTGGTTTGCGTTTTGGACCAACCCGGGAAAAAGCGGAGTGAAAGGAAAATGGGAAAAGACGATCCTTGCCGAAGATCAACTCGCAGCGACGAACATCTTGCCCGGCGACGTGAACGGTGACGGCAAGGTGGATTGGATAGCCACTCGAGGCCATAGCGCGGGAGTGCTGTGGTTTGAAAATCCTAGTTGGAAAATCCACGAGATTGACGAGGAAATCAAGCAACCGCATAGCCTGACCGTTGCGGACCACGACAACGACGGCGACCTGGACGTGGCTAGCTGCGGATACGGAAGCGAGTGGGTCCGCTGGTACGAGAACGATGGCAAAGGAAATTTCAAAATCCACACGCTAGACAGCGCCCAGCAAAGTTACGATCTGCGCACCGTCGACATGGACGGCGACGGCGACCTGGATCTACTCAACGCCGGCCGCGGCTCGATGAATGCCGTTTGGTATGAAAACCGATTGAATTAGCCCGACCGACTAGAGTTAGAACGAGGGTCACACGGAGCGAAATCAGATCGCGAGCTCGAAGTTGATGGTGGACGACTCAACTTGTTGGGCAGATAATACATCTTTTCCCACAGGGATTATCTCTACTAAGCTCGAGGCGAATAACGTACTGCTCAACGGCGGCAATCGATGCGAAGACTTTCGCGGAATAAAGGGTCTTTCACCTTACCTTCTGAATCATTGCAAAGCCATCTAAGAAAATCTGCTCGCGAAGCGAACCCCTGTCGCGCCGTGTTGTAAAGAAGGCGGATGCTGATGCATCGCATCAACCCTGTTGAAATATAATAAATCCGCCTTTGTTTCGACAGGAGACGCCTGTCGGCATCTCACTTGCTAGGCTTTACAGTATATACGATTTCCACTTTCTCAACGAATCCCTTTTCCCTGAGTTCGGGGCGGAGCGTGTTGAGCCAAAGCTCGCTTTCGTAGAAGCCCGCTCGCTCGGCCGCCATGTTTTTCTTACTTGAATACTGGCGCGACCAGACAAAAAGATTCTCGTCCTCCAATGTGCGGTAGGCGGATAGGATTTTTATACCGGCTTTTTCTTGAGGCTCGACCAGCTTGTCGTGAAAGAAGCGTTCCCATTCGTCCATCTTGCCAGGCGCGATTTTATATACCCGAACTTCGATAACGGGTTCCTCGTGATGGCCGGCGAAGACGGATGATTGAGAGCATAGGATCATGGAGGCCACGACCAGAATGGAAGCGATTTTGCGATTAAGAGATTTCATAAGGAATGAGGTTGAGGGTGGTTAAGTTTTAAAAATTTAATCTTCGCGATTTAGTAGGGCTGACTATCCTTAGTCAGCCGAAAAAAGATGAATCTGCTGTGGTCGACTAGGAATAGTCATCTCTACCTTCCGACTTGCATAAACCAAGTCAGACTGGAATGGCTAGGCTATATTCACGTCGAGTAATTGCTTTGAAGCACGTTTTGGTGCTGAAATCGGTAGCGGGCGATCTCCGAGCGCCCATTTAGAGGTTAAGTCTGTGGGTGCTCGTCCCAACGACAGTCTCAGGGGGGTGAGCTTTGTCGATTCAAGATCGCCCGCTACCTAAAATGATGGGAATACCGATTATCAATCAATGTTGCCCATCCGGAATTCCCACTTCACGGCTCTCCTTCTTGCGGGCTGGAGTGAAACGATGGACTGGCTTTTTGGTACGAACCTGCTCTAGCCAGAAAACGCCGTCGTAGGGGTGGCTGTTGCCGCGAGTGGATACGAATTCGAGGTCGCCATCCCTGTCGAGGTCAATTGGCACGAACTGGTCGAACATGCCTCGGATGCGGCGAGAGATGTCGTGGTGGATCCAATTACCGGTAGGGTCGCCCGGATTCTCGAACCAGGCAAGTCGACCCAGCTGATCGTTAACGGTTTTGTCTTCCCCATCGTGATCACGGGGAGAAGCGCTGTAGGTGCCTGTCATCACATCCATATTACCGTCTGAGTTGATGTCGGCGACCACAATTCCGATCCCGTTGTCCGGATCCTTGGCCCCGATGGGATGAAGATTCCAGGGTTTCTGGAAGTCGTCGGGTTGTTCCAGCCAACCGAAACGTCTCTTGTAGGGACTATGGTAGACAACGATGTCGAGTCGGCCGTCTCTATTAAAGTCATGGAAGTCCAAATTGACTCCAGTAATCGGATACGGAATCCCATCCTCTATGGCACTGATTTGATGTTCCTGGAATGAGATGGGATTAGTGCCCAGATTCTCGAACCAGAAAATCCGCTCCTCACCGCGCGAGGCTCCGAGTATATCGAGATCTCCGTCACCATCCAGATCGACGGGTCTCGCATTTTCGGGAATATCCACTCGGGTGAGTTCATGCTCCTTCCAGCTATCCTGATCCAAGGGGTTTCCAGTGATTTCGAACCAAGAAATGGGCGACAGCGTATCGGTGTGCAATCCGGGCAACTGCTTGCCTTTGTTCGGCGCGGTTACTTCCGGCTTTCCATCGCCATTGAAATCAGCGAAGAAGACGCGAATGAATGAGCCGCGGTTAGCCGTGATCTTGGGAATGATTCGTTCCCATGTGCCAGAACGAATGTCTTTTCCCGGGTTCTGAAAATAGATGAGATGCTCGATCTCGCAGGCAGCAATAATGTCGGGCCAGCCGTCACCGTTGACATCGGCGATGGCCGTATCCTCTGCCGCTCCAGCCTCCGGTCCCTGCGCTAAAGTAACAAGCTCCCATTCGTCTGGATCGGCGGAGCCAAAAGCTAAGCGAATGTGTCCATCGCCGACCCCATCGTATTCGATATCGGATTCATGAACCGAAATGACATCCGGATAGCCGTCGCGGTCTAGGTCTGCTACCTGGACCCCATCGCTCCCGCTCAGATCAATGTCGTTGGTCTCGCTTGTGTCGATGAGGTGTTCCTTCCAGGAAATGTATTGGCCGTCTGAGGACTTAGCCTCGGTCAAACGTGAAGCCACGGGTGGATTGTCGCCGGAGAAATCGGTTGCTGCTTTCATTGCGTAAGTGCCCAAATGGAAGCATGCGGTCGTCAGTATGAAACATACAATCGGTCTTGGCAGCATTTTCATCATCGTGGACTTTTGTTCAGGCAGCAAGTTACTAAATTCTTTCCTTTAATATCTTTTGTATTTGAACATTGGGCACATCAAGATTGTCTATATTACTACGCATCCATTGAGTAAAATCCTCTTCGATTTCGTCACTCCAATCGCCCGTATCGATTTGGCCGGGAGTATAAACCCCAGGCTTGAGCCGTTCGAAACCAAAGGCATCCTTGAGTCGAATGAATTCGGCCCGTTCAACCACTTTTTCGGCAAGGTGCGGTGGAATCACCACAACTCCTTCCCGTTTGCCAAGGATGACATCGCCTGGAAATACGGCCACGTTCCCAATGTTGGTGGGAATGTTGATACCCATGATCATGGACGCCCAATAGTATCCCGGATTCCAATTGCGGACGAATGCATTGAAACCTTCAATTGACTCCAGTTGCTCCAAGTCGCGAACCTCACCGTTGACAAGAACCCCATTGCCGGTTTTCGCGTAAATTGAGCTCGCAAGATTGCCTCCTATGATGGGGCCGCCGATCTCGCGGTTGTATACATCTGCCACGTAGATGTCTCCTTGGCTGAGCATGTCAATCGGCCAGGAGACTTGGTTGCCGATACGGCCCTCCTCCTTGCCGATTTCATTGGTGGTGTCGTTAGCCGCCTTGCGCAGTGGCATATAAGTGACCGTAAGAGCTCTTCCGCATAGCGTTTCACCGGGATGCACCATTTTCCATCCACGTTCGTACTGGTATTCATAACCTTCGTTTCGCAGGACTCCCCAGGCTTCCTCGATGTTGACTAACTTCATTCTCTCGATGATGTCGTCTGGAACCTTGGGCCGCCCGTCTGGGAAGCGTTCGCCCTCCCATAAGGAGGTGTAGCGAAGCAAATCCTCCTTGCTCATTTTGAGAGGCATTGAGAGTGCGGATTGGGAAAGGATCAGAGAGCCGATCAGAAGGATGCACAGCGCGGGGAAGCGTTTAGAGCTCATTGGAACGATCGTTGTTGGGTTGGGGGTTGGTGGAGAAGGGCGGTCAGAGTGCAGTATTATTGAGTGGAAAGCAATCGGGGTTTTTGAAATATATCAGAGATGCTTCGCTTGAAGAAAAGCTATGCGGATAATAGCGCGGTTTCAAAGTCTATGTCCTCCCGTATATGGGGGATAGCCAAAACCGGTAAGTTCGTTCATCGTGTCAGTTTGGAATACGGAAAATGATTCGACCCGAAATACCCCTTCTATTTACAAAACTCCCCAAGCAACTGTTGCTAGTGTTAGCATCGGCAGGCTTCAGCGCTCTGTCCAGCGCTATTGGCCCATGGGATCTGGATAGTCTCTACAAGGTCCCCGTATGGGAAGAAACCGCTAAGGCGGCAAAGCCTGGCATGAAAGGCGTCTTGTACGACTCGATACCGGTGAATGGCAGACGGGTCCAGGTGTTCGCCTACTATGGTGTGCCTGAAGGAAAAGCGCCGCAGGGGGGATGGCCTGCAGTCGTTTGCGTGCATGGAGGAGGCGGGACTGCGTTTGATGATTGGGTGAAGAAGTGGAATGATCGCGGCTATGCAGCGATCAGCATGGACTTGGAGGGCCATTATCCGATGCGCGAAACTGAGGACCGGCGAAGCCCTCGCATTCCAACGGAGAATCCAGGCCTGCGTCGACTAGGGATCTTTAAGAACTATGACGATCCGATTGGGAAGCAGTGGTACTATCATGCAGTGGCCCAATCGATCTTGGCCCATTCGCTTGTTCGATCCTTTCCGGAGGTCAATCCCTACAAGACGGGAGTCACCGGCATTAGTTGGGGCGGGACGCTCACGAGCACAATCATGGGCGTGGATGACCGGTTTCAATTTGCTATACCGGTCTATGGTTGTGGCTTCCTTCCGGACTCGGACGGGAATCAGGGCCTAGCGATCAAGCCCGGCCCCTATACGGAGGTAGTAAACCAGTTTTTCGACGGTTCCGCCTATTTCGAAAACGTGAAGATTCCAACGCTCTGGGTGAATGGGACAAACGATAAGCACTTCCCGATGCCTTCCACTCAGCAATCGGCTCGCGCGGTTCAAGGCCCCGCAACCCTGCGTTTTGAATTGAGAATGCGACACGGACATGGTCCCGGTTGGGCTCCGGAAGAGATATATGCTTTTGCGGATAGCATTGTTAGAGACGGCGCGCCGCTTACTCGATTTGAGGTGCCTGAGCTGGATGGAGATCAGGCATGGGTCAGTTTTGAATCAGCGACCAAGGTGACCGGAGTGAACGTTTACTTCACGCGGGATGAGGGCCTTTGGCCTGAGCGAAAGTGGGAGGAAGCTCCTGCCAGCCTTTCGGGTTCGACGATTTCCGCGGTGATGCCTGAGGCCGCGACGGTTTACTACTTTTCCGCGACCGACGAACGAGGTTTGATGGTCAGCTCAGAATTTGGAGTGGTTGAATGAAGGCTATGCATTTTAAGGTAGCGGGCGATCCTGGTTCGACAAAGCTCACCACCCTGAGCCTGTCGGTGGGCCGAGCGCCCACGACCCAGAGTTCTTTACTCGGCAGGATACATTCCTAAGATCGACTTTTCACCATACACAATATTATGAAGAAGATACCCGTCCTCATATTCCTAGTCGGAATTTCCTTTTCGGGTGGAGCACCGCTTCACGCGGCAGCCGACAAACCACACGTCGTGCTTATCGCGGGAACGTTGCATTACTCTCCGGAGCTGACCTTGCCGGTTTTTGCCAAGGAGCTGGAGCGCTTCGGTTTTAGAACCACAGTAGTTATGGGAGAAGGGGATCCGGAAAAAAAGACGGAGAATGTGCTCCCTGGGATTGAAGCCTTGGCAGATGCGGATGCGGCCATCTTCTTTATGCGATTTCTGAATCTGCCTGATGAAGAATGGCAGCCCATCGAAGATTACATAAAGTCCGGCAAACCAGTCATCGGGCTGCGGACCGCTAATCACTCCTTCAAATTCCCAAAAGGCCACAAGCGATTCGAATGGAATGACGGGTTTGGTCGCAGGGTCATCGGAACGCCGTACATTGTACATCAATCGAGTGTGACGGATATCAGCGTTGTCGATAAGCACTTGAAGCACCCCATTATGACTCATGTTGGCACGGCAAACTGGGACTCGTTGGGGACTCTCTATTTGACGCGTCTTCAACCGGGTTGCATTCCTCTGATGTCTGGGACTGGAACGGGCAAAATGCGGTTGCTAGAAAGGAGTTTTGGAACGACTCTCGTGAATGAAAGCGAAGCGGACATCGTCGCTTGGGCCTGGGAAAATGAGTGGGGCGGAAAGGTATTTGGCTCGACCCTCGGCCATCCGGGCGACTTTGGAGAAGAGGCCTTTACGCGTATGCTGGTCAACAGTGTCTGCTGGGCAGTCGGCAAGGAAATGCCGAGAGCGGACACGGCAATTAGTACATGGGACATTAAGAGAGCCGACAAGTAGTCAATAGATGAATACAAGAACGATCGCACGGTTTCTTTTTTCCTTTAGCTGTCTCCTGGGATTGGCGAAGGCGGACTCTCCCCTGTTACCTGGGATCCGCATCGCTATTGTGGGCAATACCTTTGCCGATCAGCTTCGCTCCCACGGATACTTGGAGACACTTCTATTGCAGCATTGGCGGGAAGAGCCGGTTTCGATTCGGAACTTGGGCTGGGCGGGTGACATGCTCTCGGCCCGCGATCGGCCCACCAATTTTCCGACCGAGGAGTCCACCTTGCGGGATCATCAAACCGATGTAATCATCGCCTGTTTTGGGATGGGGGAGTCTTTCGAGGGGGAGGCGGGTATCGAGAATTTCAAGTCAGACCTAAAGGCGTTCATAGCGTCTCATCGCGGGAAGCGGTACAATGGAGAATCGGAGGTACGTCTGATTCTAGTTTCCCCGATTGCTTACGAGGATCTTGGAGAGTTGACCCCAAAGCTTGTTGAGAGAAACCGTGATTTGCGCCTGTACACAGAGGCCCTGCGCGCTGTGGCAGCGGCGAAGAAGGTCCCTTTTGTGGATCTGTATGGACCTACGAGCGCAATGATGTCGGACCCTGATGCGATTCCCCTAACTACAAACGGCATTCATTTGAGCGAATATGGGTACTGGGTGGTCTCGCGTGCTCTTTATGAAGGGTTCTTTGAAAATGAAAGCGTGCCCAGTGGAAAGCCCTGGCGGCTCACCATCGATGCCAAAACGCAAAAGGGAGATGGGATTGGGCTTTCTCTCTCAGATCTATCCTCGAACCGTCGCGAGCTCAGTTTTAGAGTAACGGAGGAGACAAGTCCGTCATTACCACCGCCGACTCAACGGGAACTGCCAGCCAGTCTCAACTCGAGGCGGGATACGGTGGTTGTTAAGAATCTGCAGCCGGGGAAATACGTGCTCATGGTTGATGGCGAACGTGTTGTTTCTGCCAGTCACGATGAGTGGACAAAAGGAGTGGCGGTCGATTCTTCACCGGCTCATAGGGACGGTGAGGCCTTCCGTCATGCGGTGAACGACAAGAATCTGCAGTTCATCTACAGTTGGAAGGCCCTCAACCAGGTTCATATCGTGGGCGAACGCCGCAATTCGCCTAGTGGACGGGCCTTGCCTGCGGAGATCCTGGCTTTCAAGGAACTTGCGGACCAGAAAGACGCGGCTCTTGAGGGAGGCATTGAGCTCAAGACTCGCGAGTGGCGTTTAATTCCGGATACAAACTGAGGGTATGCGCATGAACTTGATCGAGTATTGTCTGAACCCCACACCGCTTTGCGACATGGCTACGCGAGGGTCTCGCATGGGTATCCTGCCTCCCGAACCCCACGCCCCGTTGAGGGTAGCCACGTCGAGTTCAGCTCGTAGAGCTAGGCCAGCCATTCGGCGTGGAATCTGCAAATAAAGTTAACCCAATTTTCATGAAACGCTTTCTAGTCATACCAGTTTTACTCTCTTTTTTATCGATTCCCTTGTGGGGCCAGGACGCGAGTGGCATCAAGACGGCAAACCTGCAAGGTGCCGACTTGGATTTGATGAACAATCATGATCCTGCGTCGGAGCTCGAGAATTTCGAATTGCTACCGGGGTACGAAGCCAACCTCTTTGCGGCGGATCCCATGTTGGCCAATCCCATCCACATGGTATGGGACTCAAGGGGTCGACTTTGGGTGGCCTGTTCCTGGGCCTATCCCCAGATCAAGCCGGGTGATGTCGCGAATGACAAAATCATCATTCTTGAGGATACGGACCATGATGGAGTAGCCGACAAATCGACTGTGTTTGCCGATGGGCTCTACCTGCCAACGGGAATCGAACTGGCGAATGGAGGTTGTTTTGTGGGGCAGTCTCCAGATGTGTTGTTTTTGAAGGACACCGATGGCGACGACGTGGCTGATGTGAGACAGTTAGCGCTGACAGGATTCGGAATTGAGGACAACCACCACTCGATCAGCGCCTGGCGGCGTGGTCCAGGCGGGTGGATTTACTTCCAGGAAGGCATCTTTCTCCACACTCAAGTCGAAACCCAGCATGGGGTCGTGCGCAATTTCAATGGCGGGGTCTACCAATATAATCCACGCACGAATGAATTAAGAATGTTCTGTCGGGGGACGGGCGGAAATCCGTGGGGTCATGTATTTGATTATTGGGGCCAGTCGTTCATGGTCAACAATCCGCGTATTATGTACCTGACCCCAGGCACGGGCTCTTCGAATGAGCCTTCCCGTATACCACCGCTCATCACTACGGAGAAACAATGCGGTGGGGATATCGTGACCGGCACCCACCTTCCCGATGAAATCCAAGGACAGCTTTTGACGGGGCGTTTTAAGAGCCGGGCGGTGGTTCGGTATGAGTTTATCGATGACGGAGCGGGTTTTAGCGCCAATGTCCTAGAACCGCTGATTAAGTCGAAACACCCAAACTTCAGACCAGTGGATACGAAGATTGGTCCCGATGGAGCGATCTACATTGCCGATTGGTACAACTCGATCATCAATCATGCCCAGCACGACTTTAGAGATCCACGTCGTGACCACGACCATGGTCGCATTTGGCGGATTACTTACAAAGACCGTCCCCTTGTAAAGAAGCCCCAGCTGGTGGGTATTCCCGTTCACGAGCTAGTGGACCACCTCAGTAGCCCGGAGGCCTGGACGCGGCATCAGGCTCGAAAGGAATTGAGCGAGCGAAATCCTGATGAAGTGCTGGCTGCCGTAGAGAGTTGGGTTGAAGCCTTGGACACGAATGAGGATCAATACGATCATCATCTGGTTGAAGCGATGTGGGCCTGCCAAAATGTGGAACGGGTTAGCGAGCCGATCTTAAGTAGAGTATTGTCATCAAAGAATGGACACGCCCGCTCAGCTGGGGCCCGCGTGATCCGCTACTGGCAGGACGAGCTATCGGATCCAGTGGGAATGATTGGGCAGCTAGCGAGGGACAGCTTCCCACGCACCCGTATGGAAGCGATCTTGTCAGCGGGATTCATTCCACAGGCTGAGGCGGCCCCTGCCGCCCTGATGGCCTTGGATCGTGATCGTGATCGATTTATCAACGCGACCCTTCCCTCAACGATGAAAGGGCTGGAAAAGTATTGGGTACCGGCTCTCGAGGAAGATGCCTTGAGTTTTGCGAAGCCCGCTCATCGCGAGTATGCGGAACAGTTCGCAGGGATCGGAATTGACAAGCGCCTGATCGACTTGATGGGTGACCCCAATCCGGCGCCGGGTGATATCGCTGCGGTTAAGAAACAGTTTTTAGCAACGCCAAGTTCGAAGCTTGTCCGGCTTGTCGTCAATGCCGTAGGGAAAAATGCAGTACAATCGGATGCGGTTTCGATAGATATTCTAGATGGCTTGAGGCAGGTGGGTGAAAGGACTGAGCTGGAAACTTCTCGAAACTTCGCTACCCTGATACCCGCTCTTTCCCATTCGAATGATGACGTCGTGGTTCAGGTGGCGGCGAGTTTGGGATCATGGCAAGTGCTATCGGCCGGTACCGAATTGCTTGGTATTCTTAAGGATAGTGAAAGAGCTCCAGATGTCCGGAAGGCAGCAGCGATAGCCTTGGGGAAACTGAGGCAAACGAAGTATGTAAATGCATTGAAGTCTCTCGCGAAATTGAGCGACATTGCCACGCGGTATCATGCAGTTACGGGTTTAGTCGCTGGCGATCTTGAGGAAGCGAAAGCGATGGTTGGGGATGTCTTGACTCAGGAACCGCTCGATGCGGATCCGGTAGCATTGGTCTCCGAGTTTACGAAAATTAGAAGAGGGGACGCTGTGCTTGCGGACTTGCTTGTAAACGTTCCCATCCATCCGGAGGTGAAAAGGAGCGTATCGACTTACCACCGACAGACGGGTCAGTTGCCCGAGAGACTGGTCAAGCTGTTCAGCGATAGTCACCAGGATTCCTTGAGCCTCGCCCTAATGAGTGAAGATAGAGAGAAACTTGCCCTCGATGTGGATCGCTTGGGAGATGCGGTAAGAGGGGAGATGATCTTTCGTCGAGCATCTCTCGCTTGCACGAGCTGTCACGGCATCGGATCCGTGGGACCGACGATTGGGCCGAATCTGGTAGCCGTGGGGACTGCTGCCTCTACGAGTTATATGATCGAGTCCATTCTAGAGCCCAACGCTTCGATTGCGGAACACTATGAAAACATGCTGTTTACCATGACCGACAATACGGTGCGCATGGGAGTCATCGCCTATCAGGATGAAAGCGAAGTTATTATACAGGACTCTGCTCTGGGAAAGGAAGTGAAACTCCCAGTAGGAAAAATCCGATCGAAACAAAGTGTGCCGTCGCTTATGCCTGCGGGGCTTGCGGATCAATTGAAGGGTCGGGACGAGTTCCTCGATCTCGCCAAGTTCCTGTCGGTCCTCGGAAACCCGGGCCGGTTCCAAAACGACGAAAGACCCTTCATACGGAAGTGGCGTGTGGCGGCAGCCGAGGGAGCCGAACCACCACTCGAGGAGGCACTTTGGAAACCTGCTTACAGCAAAGTCAATGGTGAGCTGCCTTTCGACGATTTCAATTTGGGGAAACGTGTTTTCGTCAGAGGATTTGTGGAGGTGCAGACTCCGGGCCCGGTGGTCTTGGACATCAACCACCGCGATGGACTAGAGCTCTGTATCGATGGCGAGGTGGTGCCCGACCCTTCAAAGCCCATCGATTTGAGTAAAGGGAGGAAGGAGATTACTTTTGCGTTCGACCCGTCGAAAAGGGGAGAGAAGGGCTTGAGTGTCCTGCTGGGTACTCAGTCGGGGTCACCCACAAAATTCAAAGTTGAGGGCGGTATATGATTCCTATCAGGAAGGTACTCAAATGAACCGAGAGCCCGAGAGTGCTGGGAACCCTGGGAACGCCGAGCCCCAGCTCGGCATTATAAAGGAGAAAGCCAAGCTGGGGCTTGGCGTTCCCAGCGAATTGAAACTATGAATACTCTCAAGAACCTCCTATTTGCGGCACTTTGGATGGTCGGCCCGGTTTTGATCGACGCCCAGCCATTGGCCACCCTTCAAAAAGGCATTGAACGTCCCTGGATCGGCCCGGAATATTGGACAAACCCAATGATGAATTGGAGGCTTTCGGACGGTCGTATTGAGAACACGCATGGAGGATGGGTTAACGAAGTGCACTCGCTAACGCATCAGTTGAAAGCAGGGGACGGGGATTTTTCGATGAGCGTTCGAATAGGTCGGTTAGACGATTCGAGTAGGGCGCCTCAGGAAATTGGGTTTGTGGGATTCAAGTTTGGAGCGGTAGGGCATCGGAACGACTACCGGTCGAATGTCTTGCACGATTTGAGTAATGGCTTTGCCAAAGAGCTGACACGTGAGCCGCCTCTTCGAGCCGGCCTCGCAACAGATGGCCGATTGTTGATTGGGTCTGGATTTTCCGATGAGCGAGTTCGTTTGGAGCAACTGAACGAGTCCACTCTGAATCTGAAAGTGTCCCGTCGCGGTCGAACGATTGATGCCCGTCTCAGTGTTTTCCATTCGGGTGCCGAAATCGCGGCCTTCGAATCGACGATCGAACGCGACGGGCTGATCGGAAATGTAGCCCTCGCGTGTCACGGCTTAAACCTTCCTCGCTCCTATCATCGAAGTTTGAGTGTCATTGATCATCCGAGATTCTGGTTCGCGGATTGGAAGGTCGGTGGCAGCAAGTTTCAGGTGAACCCAGAACAAATCTACGGCCCCCTTCTTTGGTCACAGTACACACTGCATAACCACAACTTGAAGCTAATGGCGTTTTTCACTCCAATGGAGGATGGGGCGAGTCGTACCGCGAGCCTTCAACTCAGGTCTGGCTCGATTTGGGAAAGCGTGGCGGAAAGCGAAATTGAGCCGCTGTCGTCGGCCGCCTTGTTTCGCGTGGATAACTGGGATAGCGATGTCAACCGCGACTATCGCGTGACTTATCGCTGGAATTCCTTGCAAGGACCGCAGCTGGCAACGTGGGAGGGGACGATTCGCAAAGACCCATCGGAAAAAAAGTCCATCGTGATGGCGGGGCTTTCCTGTTCGAACTCCGAACTCTTCCCGAACCGTTTTCTTACCGAGAACCTTTTGCGACAGGATCCGGATCTCGTGTTTTTTGCCGGTGACCAGATATACGAATCGAATGGGGGCTATTGGATTGTTAAGGCGGATACAAAGGCGGAGGTACCTCGCGCAGCCCTCAACTACTTGGGGAAATGGTGGCTTTCAATGATTGGATTTCGCGATCTGCTTAAAGACCGGCCTTCAGTGATGACACCGGATGACCATGACGTCTATTCGAACGACCTTTGGGGAAAGGGTGGAATTCCCATGAAACGGGAGCGGACCTTTGGGGGTTACGGGATGCATGCTGATTGGGTCAAGATGGTGGAGTTTACCCAGATGGGACACCGGCCTGACCCCTATGATGCGACCTCTCTTGCGCAAGGAATCCAGAATTACACTACAAGCTTGGATGTGGGAGGAGTAAGTTTCGCTCTCGTCAACGACCGGAAGTACAAATCTGCTCCTGGTGACGTCGTTGATGCCATGGAACCGTTGTTCGCCATGCGAGGAGAGCGCAACCTGCCGCAGATCGATACGATCAATGAGGAGAATTTTGATACGCGTTTATTGGACCGTCGCGATCTTGAATTGCTGGGCAAGAAACAGCTCGATTTTCTGCGGCAGTGGGGGAAGGACGGAAATAAATTGCGAGCGGTCTTGTCGCAGTCCCCTTTCTGTCAACCTCACCATCTGATGGTGGCGGACATGGATTCCAATGGCTGGCCACAGTCGGGACGAAAACGGGCCTTGGAAGTGATACGTGAGGCGAACGCGATCATGGTCCATGGGGACCTGCATTTCGCGACACTCGTACAGCAAGGAATCGATGATTGGGAAGATGCCGGTTGGGCGTATACATTGACCTCCGTTTCCACCCAGACTCATAGAGCCTGGCGGCCCAAGGTTGAAGGGGGTAATCGCCAGCCTGGGATGCCCGACCACACGGGTCGCTATCTAGATGGCTGGGGCAATAAGATCACGGTTTGGGCGGCCGCCAACCCTTACAGCTTTCTCATCGAGGATCCCTATGAGGGTGACGGTGAACGTACGCTCGAGTACCTGCGCAACAGCGGGCAGGGATATGGGATCGTGAGATTCAATAAGCCCGAGAAATCCGTCACCTTCGAGAGCTGGCCGGTCTATGGTGAATTCAAGGGAAAAGACGCCCATGAGCAGCATCCGGGATTCCCGAAGACCGTAAGTTTAAAAAAGAATTAGTCTCCCCTATGAAATCGTATCACCCGACGGTTGTCCTTTTGGCGTTCGCCCTCTTTTCGATTGGAATCGTTTTCGCCGCGGAACGCCCCAATATTGTTGTAATCTACGCGGATGACCTTGGCTGGGGCTCTCTGTCTTGCTACGGACAGACGGAATATGAAACGCCGCACCTGGACCAGATGGCAAAAGAGGGAGCACGCCTGACGAGTTTCTACGTATCCACGCCCAGTTGCGCCCCTTCGAGGGTTTCGTTGCTGACAGGTCGTTACCCGTTTCGAACAGGCGTCCCGAGCAATCCGGCTCCGGACGCGGGCCGCGACCATGGCATCAAAGCCAGTGAAACGACGCTAGCGGAACTACTCAATGGGGAGGGCTACGCTACAAAAGCGGTGGGCAAGTGGCACCTTGGGCACTTGCCGGAGTACTACCCGACGCGGCATGGTTTCGATTCCTATTTTGGAATCCTCTATTCGAACGACATGCGTCCGGTGATGCTGTGCCGGGATGAAATGGCAGTCGAGTATCCAGTGGTTCAAAACTACCTGACCCAGCGGTATACGGACGAAGCGTTGTCCTTCATTGAGGCCAATAAGGATGACCCCTTTTTCCTCTACCTGCCACACGCCATGCCTCACAAACCCTTGGCCGCGTCGGAAGACTATTATAAGCCCGGTGGAGTGGCAGCGGATCTTTATGCCAGTGTGATCCGCGAGCTTGACGGGTCGGTCGGTCAGATTTTGCAAAAACTGCGCGATTTGGATTTGTCGGAGAAAACCTTGGTGCTGTTTTCCTCCGACAACGGCCCATGGTACGGGGGAGATACGGGAGGGCACCGCGGGATGAAAGGTTCCAGCTGGGAAGGAGGCATCCGCGTGCCGGGAATCTTCTGGTGGCCCGGGCAAATTAAAGCGGGTCAGGTTTTGAACGAGCCGGCGGGGACGATTGACGTTTTCCCAACGGTTTGTCGACTGCTTGGGATTGATTCTGGTCAGTATAAATTGGATGGATACGATATTTGGAATTATTTGAATGGACAACCGAGCCCGGACCGAGCGGTTTACGCTTGGAATGGTAAGAACTTGATGTCGGCCCGTAAAGGCCGTTGGAAATTGCATCGGACGGCCCCCAACGCGAGACCTAGGGGGAAGCGGGATGAGCCGTGGATCGATAACCGGGGACCCGATGGGATTACCTTGATCGCCCCATTTGAGCAATCGCAGCTTTGGGAATACCCGAGCCCTCCGGATACAGCGGCGACCGCTCCCTCTAGGGCAATGCAGTTGTTTGATATGGAAACAGATCCCTGGGAGCAGGTCGATGCGACGAGGAATCATCCAGATATTGTTGCCCATCTAAAGGCGCTCATGGAGGCAGAACTGGCGACAATGGAAGAGGTGGCGCCGGTCAGCCCTTCCAACGTTCAGTATTACTTGGGACCGGGAAGGATAACGGAAGAGAATCCCATCACAATCGAAGAAGCCTTGAGAAGAACACGTGAGTGAGTGCTGCTGGTTGAAATTCGAGAACGAGTTCGATATCCCGAGCTTGAACCCCAAATATATAGTCAAATATCGTCCCAACCCACGTAATTAAGACAGAATGCCGCCCCGAAACTCATTGTTTGCCCTTGTTTGTCTGATTGTTTCCTCGCAATCAGTCGGGGCTGTTGTGCCAACGGCGAGTTTTGAGGACGATATTCGTCCCTTGCTAGATAAATACTGTTTTCGGTGCCATGGAGACAAAAAGCAGAAGGGGGATGTGCAGCTTTCTAGTTTCCACACCAAGCGCATGCTTATTGAGGAGCATAAGCTTTGGCAGGAAGTGATTCATCAGATCAAGTCAGAGGAAATGCCGGAGGAGGAACCACTTCCGACTGTGGAGGAACGGGCATTGATGGTAAACTGGTTGGAGCAGACCCTGAACGAGATCGATTGGTCTAAAGTTAAGAATCCGGGCCGCGTCACTATGCCCCGGCTGACCAAGACGGAGTACAACAACACCATGCGTGATCTGCTCGGAATTGATATCCAGCCGGGCAACACGTTTTCTGAAGACGGAGAGGGCCAGAGCGGGTTCAGTAACGACCGGGACAATCTCTTCATCACGCCAGTATTGATGGAAAAGTATCTGGAGGCAGCGGAACGGGCCATCGACGCCTTGCTGTCTTTCAAGCGCGAGCCAATCTTCTACCATCATGAATCGGAAGACATGTTCATGACGGAGACACGGGAAACGCCCAAGCAATTTGGAGAAGATTTTTTTGGATACGTAATAAATAGAGGTCAGATGACCCTGTACGAAAGTATGGATTTTCCTTACGACGGTATCTACGAGTTTAAGGCCCGCGCGTTAAGCACGGGAGGCCCCACAGGGGCCCGGTTGCGTATCAATGATGAAATCAAGGGCGACATTGAGGTCTTCAAGGAAGAAGCGGATATTTACGAAATCACTGCGTTTGTGCCGAAGGGCTCCAATCAAGTCGCTTGGAATATTCAAGTTCCGGAAGTGTATTTCAAGCCAAAGGAGGGAGTGGACAAGTCCGTCAGGCTGCAAAGCGTGGGGATTGACTGGGTCGAGGTCCGCGGACCCGTAAGGCCCAAGGATGCGTCTCCCGAGCCTCTGGTGTTTATCGCTAGACCGGGTCAAGGAATCTCTGCCAGTAAAGCAGCGGAGAAAATTCTGAGTCGCTTTACTGAAAGGGCTTTTAGACGTCCCGTTTCCAAAAAGGAAGTAAAGCGGTATCTGAACTTGTATGAGGTCTCGGCTGTTGCAGGTGAGTCGTTTGAGGAAGCGATTAAGGTGGCGCTTTCAGCAGTCTTGATTTCGCCCCATTTTCTCTATCGACCCGAACTAGCCCCTTCCAATACGGAAAAAATGTATCGATTGGACGACTACCAGCTGGCGTCGCGACTCTCCTACTACCTTTGGGCGACCATGCCGGATGAAGAGCTATTCCGCCTTGCGAAGTCAAAGCAGCTGAGAAAGCCCGCGGTGCTCGAGCAGCAGGTGGAGCGCATGCTGGGCGATCCGAGAGCTTCGGTGGCTATGGAGAGTTTCCTAGGCCAGTGGCTGGGTTACGATTCGTTGGGCAGGACGGTTTTTCCAGATAGGAGGAAGTTCCCCGAATTCGACCCGGTATTGAATCACGCCATGAAGCAGGAAACGATTCTGGCGTTTCAGGCGACTTTGGAAGATGGGGGAAGCCTGTTGGACCTACTGGATTCCCGTGAGACATTTTTAAACGAGCCCCTCGCCCTTCATTATGGAATCGAGGGTGTGAAAGGAAGCGATATGCGTCGAGTGTCTCTCTCGCATCGCGAGCGGGGCGGATTGCTTGGAATGGGGAGCATACTGACGGCTACTTCGAGCCCCATGAGGACCAGTCCTGTGAATAGAGGAAAATGGGTTCTGGAGACTCTTCTGGGAAGCCGTATTCCGGAGCCACCGGCTGACGCAGGTATCCTCCCAGAGAATGCCGGACAAGTTAAGGGTCAAACCTTGCGCGAGGAGTTTGAGATGCACCGCCGCAATCCGAGCTGTGTAGACTGCCATGAGAAAATCGATCCAATCGGGTTCGGGCTAGAGAATTTCGATGCCGTAGGTCGTTTCCGGACAACCGAAAACGGGGTGCCCTTGGACAGTTCAGGAACGATGCCAGGAGGTATTTCGTTTACCGGCCCGGTCGAGCTCAAGGAGTATATCGTAAAAGAGCAGAAGGACCCGTTCATTCGCAATGTGACGGAAAAGATGTTAGCGTTTGCCCTAGGACGTGAGCTCAAGCACTACGATGAGGGCCCGGTCCTTAAAATCATTGATGCTTTGGAGAAATCCGAGTATAGTGCAAAAATTTTAATTAAGGAAGTGGTCTTGAGTTACCCCTTCCAGAATCAACACCCCAATCCGAACGATGAGTAGACGCTGGCAAATATCTCGTAGAACCTTTCTCAAAGGAGTCGGCGCGAGCCTGGCTCTTCCGTACCTTGAAATTATGGGCGGACCGGCAAAAGCGGGAGCAGTCGCCACCCCGCCGACGCGGCTCGCCTGTATCTTCCAGCCCAATGGAGTGTTTCCGAAGGCGTGGGACGTCACGGGTGCCGGCTCGCAATTTGAACTGTCGCCGATTTTGCAGCCCCTCAAGGGATTGAAGGACCAGCTGACGATCATCTCGAATCTCGACAATGTGGGTCGAGGACACGTCCAAATGACGGGGGCCTTCCTCACGGGGAACACGATTGGCGGCGGGAAGAATGCGGTTTCGCTCGACCAGCGAGTGGCTCAGGCCATCGGCCACGAAACCTTGTTTCCGTCGATCGTTCTTGGAACGGAGCCTCCGCGTCAGGGTGCGGCCGGTCGTGATCCGATCTCTTTTGCCAACACCGTTTCCTGGAGTTCGGAAACCACCCGCATTTCGCCGGAGATCAATCCTCGGGTTGCCTTCGATCGCATGTTCCGCAGCCAGTCCGGACCGGAAGCCGTGGAAAAAGCGGCTCGCCGCAAAAGTGTGGTCGATCTCGTTTTGGAAGATGCCAAGTCGCTCCAGCGGAAGGCGAGTCACCACGACAAGAACAAAATTGGCGAATATCTCGATAGCGTTCGTTCGGTTGAGGTTCGCATAGATAATACTTTGAATCCGCCCAAGCGTTCGTGGACGCCACCCACGACTCCTGAACTCGTGCGCCCAGATGCGGGAATACCTCAGGATCGGAGCGCTCATCTGAAAATGATGATGGACCTGCTGGTGCTGTCATTTTGGACGGATACCACCCGAGTGGGTACGCTGATGACCGCTCATGGTTTCAGTCGCCAGAATTTCGCTTTTCTCGATGGAGTCACCTCCGATCACCACGGAATGTCGCACCACAAGAATCAGGAACAAGCGGTTGGGGAATACACCAAGGTGAGCCAATGGTATATTCAGCAGCTTGCTTATTTCCTCGATCGCATGAGCAGCATCGACGAAGGCAACGGAAGTCTGCTGGACAATTCGACAGTGCTTTATGGCTCTAGCATGAAAGACGGTAACGGCCACGTGAAAGACAACCTGCCAATCGTACTGGCAGGACGAGGCGGTGGCGCCATCAAGCCTGGCCGTCATATTGTTTGCGAGCCGCATACGCCGCTAGCGAATCTGCATCTCACCATCGCTCAGAACTACGGCGTCGAAACCGATCATTTTAATCACGGAAGCACGGGAACGATTTCGCAATTGGGGTAGGGTGCAATTTGGTAGGGCGAGAGCGTACCGCTCCGCCGCGAATTCAGATCTACACGTGTGGCGAGCGAGACGCTCTTGCCCGAACTGAATCGAACCGAGACATAAGCTATCTCCAATAAGCGGACCTTCCCCAAACTCGCTGCTAACGATAGGTCGAAATTTTACGGCTTTTGCGCTTTTTGCGGCAAATAATGGACCACGTATCCAATATCTTGAGCCTATTCCCCTATACAGACAACGTGCTTAAGTCCACGATGGAAAATCCTTCCATTGGCGTAGCTCGGTGAGCTAAGGCTCCATGTTTTTCCGGCGGGTCCTAGATCGTTGATTGAAATCAGAGCGGACGAATCCAGTTCAGCAGCCTGGCTGTCGACGACATAGGTCATCCCGATCATAGTGGAGAAATAGACGTATTGATTGACCGCAATCGGGCTGCCGCAGGTGACGTGTCCCCAGCCATCGCGCTTGGACCGTTTGTCGTTTGCGGTCGGCAGTCCGCGTGAATTGGTTCCATCGCTCGGGATGTGCTCGTTCCATAGAGGCTGGTCAGACTCATTGGGATGGCGAATAACTTGCCTTGGGACTTGGAGGTATTCGACCTGGCCGGTTTCTGTATCCAAGCGCCCAATGCAATAGCCCGCATGTGAAAGAAACAGGAAGTACTTTCCGACGAGGATCGAGGTTTGGTTGGTTGGTTCGGGTTTGAACTTATCGACCACTTTCGAGAAGGGAGCCCCTTCTAGAACTTGGTAACGATTGGAAGTCTGGTCCCAAATACGAATGGTTGCCTGGTCAAAGAGAGGAAATCGGTTTAGGACTTTACCAGTGGAGGAGGACAATTTGACGAGAGAACCTTCCTCAATGAGGTAGGCATGCTTCGAGTCGAAGTGGGAAACGGTGTAGGTCGCGGGGTTATTGGATTCAAAGCTCCACAGTGTTCGGCCGGCCTTTTTACCCGAAGCAAAACTCATGCTGAATCCGTAGGGTGTTTCTGGTGGCTTGTGCCCGCCGCCTCTACCATGGAAGACAAAAGCATCATCGCCGATGTATCCAATACGTGGTGTATTGTGAACGGAAGTGCCGGTTGATTCACTCCAGAGGGCCTGCCCATTGGCTTTGTTAAAACTGCGGGTAAAGGTCCAAGGCCACAACTCCGGATCGGTGTTCCGTTGACCGGGCGCCGCTTTCATTGCACGTCGGAGCGGGTCGTCAGAGTCGAGCATGGAAACGTAGAGGAGCTGATCCCCGATGAGGATGGGCTCGCACTGCTTAGCGTTGTGTCGCGTCCGTGCTTCAAAGGCTTTGCTCCAGACAGGTTTGCCCTCCATATCGAAACAAGACATGCGCCCGCCCGCGTTTATGAACCAGACGTGCTGGCCGTCGGTGACCGGTGTGGGACTGGAATTGTCGGAAAACAGGCCGGAGTAGGGCATCGGCTTGTTGCTGGTAATCTCTTTGCTCCAGAGGATCTCGCCGGTCTTCGAGTTCAGGCAATAGGCGATAATATCGGTTCCAACCGTTTCAGCGAGCGGAGTCCATTCGGGTAGAGGCTTATTGATGGAAAGAAACAGACGGTCGCCCCAGACAGCGATCCCACTTTGGCCTCCTTCTGGGAGCGTGGTTTTCCAGAGGATATTCCGGTTATTGCTTACGCTCCATGCAGTGGGAACGAGGTGTTGGGTTGTGGTTGTCCATGTACCTTGAGGTCCTCCCGACATGGGCCAATGATTGTCGGCATTGGGGATGGGTTCTTTAACGGCGTTTGTAATCGGTCCAAGGAAAATGCAGATGGCGACTAGGAGGGCAGATCGGAGATATCGGTTTCTTGTCATGAGGCCCCTCGAGATTGGGCAATATCAATTCGATGTCGACCACTTCTAGCACCAACCGCATCCTGTGTTTACAGGATTCGTTGGAGGAGCGCTTGCGTTATAATGTACGTTTGCGCTTATTGTCTTCTTCTTACTATGAAATTGAAACCGACCTTTTTTTGCCTGGCTTTATTATCCCTAGTTTCACTACGCGGTGACGACCGTGCCAACATCCTTTTTATTTTTGCGGATGATTGGGGCTGGGGAGATTTGAGCTGCCATGGGCATCCTTATGTGAAGACGCCGAATATCGATCGTCTGGCAGCGGAGGGAACCGATTTCCATCGGTTTACGGTAGCGAGTGGCGTTTGCTCGCCGAGTCGGACAGCGGTGATGACGGGCCACTTCCCCGCACGGTACAATATTGATGGCCACTTTGCCTGGGTGCCGAGCAATGCGAAGCGCAACATGCCAGACTGGTTGAGCCCAGATGCGCCTTTGCTCCCACGGTTGCTGCAGCAAAGCGGATACGCCACCGCGCACTATGGGAAATGGCATCTGGCGAACAATATGATCCCCGACTCTCCTTTGCCCAGCGAGTATGGGTACGACGAATACGGAGCCTTCAACTGTGCGGGGGAGCAGATTCCCGTGCACGAGGATTCCCAGCGAACGAGCGCGTTTATCGAGAAATCGGCGGCAGCAGGGAAGCCCTTTTTTGTTAACCTTTGGCTGCATGAGCCGCACACGCCATTTCATACCGTTCCTAAATACGAGTGGCGATTTCGGGAGATGGAGAGTGAAGAGGATCGAATATACGCTTCGGTCCTTTCTCATGCGGATGATCGGATTGGAGAAGTTCTGGATACACTTGACCATCTAGGCCTGACAGACAACACGCTTGTGATATTCAGTTCAGACAACGGGCCTGCGAGAGCCTCTGGTCCCACCGAGCTCAAGTTGATGTACGACACGGCAACCGGAGCGGGGTGGGGAATTGCCGCTGCCAGGGGAATTACGGGAGGCCGAAAGGGCTACAAGAGCGCATTGTTCCAAGGGGGTATCAACGTTCCCTTCATCGCTCGCTGGCCCGGCAAGATTGGGGCTGGAGAAATCGATGATCGGTCACTGATTTCGGCGGTGGATCTGCTGCCAACCTTTTGCGAAATCGCAGGGGTGAAATTGCCAGCCAGCTACGTGCCGGATGGCGTTAGTCAAGTTGAGGCCTTAAAGGGAAAAGGTTCGAAATTGAGAGAGAAGCCGCTGTACTGGAAGATGGGTTCGGCTTGGCCCATCCCTGAGGGCCGGCCTTATCACTGGGTGTCCTATGCCATCGTGGATCAGAAGTGGAAGCTTATGGCGAACCGGGATCTGAACTATTTTGAATTATACGATATTGCGGGAGACCCTTTCGAGAAGGTAGATCGCGCCAAGAGAGAACCCGAAGTGGTAGAACAACTACTCGGTAAAATAAACCGTTGGAAAGCGACCCTTCCAGAGAAGCCGGCGGGGGATGTATTTTCGGAAGAAAGGAAATCGCTGTAAGGTCGGGCTGACTATCCCTAGTCAGCCGCAGCGAGTTGCCCTTTATTCGGCTGACTAAGGATAGTCAGCCCGACCTGGGCTAATACAATCGCTTTTGATGAGAGGTTCTTCTGGTTTAATTTCGTAGGGCTAGCGCTCGCGCTAGCCCTACATGTGGACTCGGTCTCGTCTAGACTTTAGCCTTAGCCGCTGGGTCCTTCCACCAGCCGGTGGCGTTGACGGTGCTGGTCACGAACCACTCGGATAGGTCCCGTCGAAGCTTGACCTTGACCTCGGCGTAGTCGGGCGAGTCCCAAACATCGTTTAGCTCGTCCGGGTCCTTCTCCAAATCGAAGAGCTGCCCATCGCCTTTTCCGATGTATTCAATCAGCTTGTACTTCTCGCTCCGAATCATGAGCGAGTGATCGAGGTCTTGCAGCATTAGGTCCTTAGCATGTTCGGAATACACGTATTCGCGTTCTTCGGCATCCGGATCCTTTTCGAGGAATGGGAGCAAGGATTCCGCCTCCATTTTGGCGGGTGGCTCGAGTCCGGCCAGTTCTAGAACCGTTGGGCCGATGTCGAACCATTGCGTCAGTGACGAAACTTTTCGATTTCCCTCAAATCGATCGGGGCTCCAAACAACGAGGGGAACACGGACCGATTGATCGTACATGGTCCACTTTTCTACGAGTCCATGGTCGCCGAGACATTCCCCATGATCGGATGTGAAAATGACGACGGAGTTTTCCAGCAGCCCGGTTTCTCCCAATCGATCCATAATGCGGCCTACCTGCTCGTCGATCATGGTGACGTTGGCCAGGTAGTAGGCCCGTTGGAGCTTTCTTGAGGCGTCGGAGGCATTCGGGTCGAAGGCGATGGAGTCGGCGAAGCGCTGAGTGAGACGCTTGCGAAAGGAATGAAGGGTTTCTGGCTGCGCGTCCATTTCTTCCTGGGTAACAGGTAGCATCGGCAGGTCTTTTTCCATGTATTCCTTGGTGTACCGGTCGATCGGGTCGAATGGCGGGTGAGGTCCAGGGAAGCCGATCTCGAGGAAGAGCGGTTCGTCCTCGAGAGAAGGGCGCTTATCCTCGTCAATCCACTGCATGAGTTTAGACTGGTCAGCCGCCCAAGGTGACTTGTTGATCCATCGAAGCGCGAGATCGCCTATGAAGACGTCGGGATGAAGGTCGTCGGGGAGTTTCCACTCGTAGGCTCCTTGGCGTTCTTGAACGTCGGGCCAGTCTTTGTAAAAGGGTTTTTCAGGACGGTCGAAGCCGCGTAAATCTAGAGCCTTATCCCATTCATCCTCGAAGATATGCGGGTTCTTTTTCCACATGAGTTCGGACTCGCGACGCTGCTTATTCTCCACGACGAAGCGCTCGTGGAATCCATGGTTCTCGTTGTAGGGATCGGCGTGCATTTTACCGATGTTAACGCAGTAGTAGCCACTGTCGCGCAAATCTTGTACCCAGGTCCGCGGCCAAGCGTCATTGTTTTTCAATGCTCCCGAATTGTGAGGAAAGTATCCCGTGAAGAGGCTCGCTCGTGATGGACCGCAGGACGGCGCTGTTACGTGGCACTGCTCGAAGGCGACCCCTTCTTTAACGAGCCGGTCGGTGTGCGGTGTGTTCAGATGTGGGTATCCGAGGGCCGCGATGGTGTCGTATCGCTGCTGATCGGTAATAATGAGGATTATGTTGGGGCGTTTTTTAGACATTACCGCTAAACAATGGGAATCCATGCCTCTGCTTCAAGGCTACATTGAAGCGCCAGATCCGCACCGAGGGCACAGGACGTACTTTTAAGCATAAACGTTTATGGCCAAAAGTGCAGCGATCTGATTTACTCGCGGGTTAGATTGTTGGTATTGGTTAGGAATGGTCCTCTTTTTGTCGCTTTCGGGATTGGTGGGTCGTTTCTAATCAATAGCGCGGGTAGGATTGAGGATCTGATTGAGGTGCTTCCTAGGACGAAATTGCCGACCGAAGAAGCAGAGGCGGTTGGAGTGGATTGCGAGAATAACGTAGACTGGCTAGGAGAATGTCGCTTTCATCCCAGTTGAACTTCGTCTTTTCACCTCATTTCCCCTTATGACAGATGTTGCAGAAGCCCCAAAAACCTGGGCTGGAATTCGTAAACAACTAGGTCCAGGTCTGATTATCTCAGCTAATATTGTTGGCTCGGGAGAGTTGATCGTGACCACGAAGCTCGGAGCGGATGTGGGTTTCATCATGCTGTGGTTTATTATTCTTGGCTGCATCATCAAGGTATTTGTTCAGCTCGAGCTCGGCCGATACGCGATTTCAAAACGGAAAACGACCTTGGAAGCTTTAAATTCGGTGCCTGGACCCAAGCTGATAGTCTCCTGGCTGGTTTGGCTTTGGTCGCTCATGTGGATTGCCATCTTTTTTCAGCTTTCTGGCATGGTGGGAGGCATCGCCCAGGTTTTCGGCCTAGCCGGTTCGGAGTTGTCCCATACGGTATTGGCAATTCTGATAACCGGATCCTGCGCAATCCTACTGTATATCGGGCAGTACAAGTTCATCCAGAACTTCTCTTCGATCATGGTGGCATCGTTTACGGTCTTCACTATATTCGCGGTGTTTTCACTTTACTGGACCGACTACGGAATAACGGGGGCTCAACTGTCTGAGGGGCTTAGCTTTCATTTGCCGGACGACTTTGCGATCGCTTTTGCGGCCTTTGGAGTGATTGGGGTGGGCGCCTCGGAATTGATTACCTATCCCTATTGGTGTTTAGAAAAGGGATACGGCCGAAACGTAGGACCCGACGATGGAACGGAAGCCTGGATTGAGCGGGCTAAAGGATGGATACGAGTGATGAAGTACGACGCGCTTTTGTCGTTGGCCATCTATACAGGGGCGACGGTGGCGTTCTACTTGCTCGGCGCTGCGGTCCTCAATGGGAGAAACATCGAGGTGGATAATGAAAACCTGATGGTAAATCTATCGAATCTTTACAGCACCTCTTTTGGTGAAGTTGGATTGTGGATATTTATTGTAGGAGCCTTTGCGGTCATGTATTCGACGGTATTTATTGGCACAGCGTCAAATAGCCGATTGGGAACAGACTTTTTTAATCTGCTGGGTATTCTGAACCTGAAAACGGACGAGCAACGACAGAAGGCGGTGCGAATCGCGTGCATTATTCTCCCCGCGTTATTTTGTATATTCTACCTGTCTTTCAGCAAGCCGGTCACCTTGATAGCCATCGGAGCAATCGCCCAGGCTCTGATGTTGCCGATCATTAGCTTCGCCGCGCTTTATTTTCTCTACTTCCAGACGCACAAGCAACTAAGGCCTCGGGGTAGCTGGATTGTCTTTCTTTGGATTTCCGCGTTTGCTATGACCTCAGTGGGAGCCTTCCAACTGTTTCGGGCGGTTGGAAACTTTTTGGAGTAGGCGGTAGGTTGGGATTCCTGTTTTCCTATTCGATGGGCTACAATGACGTGATGGATTGGGGGTCGGGAAAGCGTGTAAGCAGACCCGCGAGTCGCCTTCTACCGAAGGGAGTAACAGGGCCGGACGACTCAAGGTGTGGCCGCCTTCTCGGCTGCTAATATCGTGCGACGTCGTTGCTCGAAATAAGCATGGCCCTCGTAATATAGTCCGCCTTGCTCGACGACCCGACGCGCAGTCGCCAGATCCTGCATTAGATAGCTCAGCCATGCATAACTGTCGATGACTTCGGGCTGTCGCGGCGCGACGGCGTAAGCGCGTTCCAATAGTTCCAATGCCGTTTCGAACGATCTCCGCGCAGCCTCAAGATGGGCCAGGCTAAACAGTGCCCCCGCGTCTCCCGGATCAACTTTCAGAATCGACTGAAGTTCCACCGCTTGACGGAGATAGGGTTCCGCATCAGCATATCGATCCTCACCCATCAAGTTCCGGACTGTTTGCATCACATGGCCGTAGATATGGTGGCGCACATCTTCATTGTTTGGATCGAGTTTGAGGGCCCGCTCAAAATAGTCTTTCGTGACCGCGGCCGAGTCACCCCTAAGGAGCCTTTTACGTCCCTGAAGATATTCCCCTTCGGCAGCGAATGCCGGCGCAATATTTCCCGGTAGCGCACGTATCCGATCACCGGCTGATCCTTGACCGCGCAGGGAGAGGAAAAACTCGAGATTGTGCAATTTCCGGTCGGTTTCCGGCACTGCATAATCCTGAAAATCGTAGAATTCCACCACCGGACGTTCCAAACTGTTCTCCGGAGCGTCAGCGGTCGCCTCCCGCAGAACATCCTCTGCCGCGATCACGTGAGACAACAAGGATTGGGCTGTCGTAATGCCAAATTTTCGCAGTCCCGCAAAGGGCCTTCGGGCTCGCCCAACTTCCGTCCAATCGCCGCCATATCGAAAGCGATCTCATGATTCGATCCGACGAGGAAACAATTGCCATCCGCATACCACAAGAGGACATGAGGGAACACGCGGGTGAAGGTCTGCAAGACCGTTCGGAAAACGTTCGGCGGATAGTGTGATGATATCCACTGAATGGCGACAACGCCAGGCGTCAGGTGGTCTCTCATTAGGCTGTAGTATTCTTGGGAAAAAAAGACGCCATTAACCCCATACTCAGGCAAAGTTTTCCCATCTGTTGAGATGATATCGAATTTCTCTTCCGTTGTCAGCAGATAGTTCACCCCGTCATTGACGACCACATCCACCCGTGGCGAATCGAGGATACCATTGTTTTCGGCGTCGAAATACCGGGCGCCTTCCACCACACTCGGGGCGATTTCCACTCCGACTATTTTCTCCAAAGTCGTGTGCTTGGCGCTTTCCCCGATCAGAATGCCTGATCCGAGACCGATCGATAATTCGGATCGATCTCCTTCAGCGCTTCAAGGTCGCTGTCCGGTCGGGGAGTTTGTAGTGTACGCGAGGAAAACTTCAATGGAAGGCAATGGTGAAATCCTCGCCTTGGTTTATGGTCGCGTCGAAATCGATGTATTGGCTTTTCTCAATCGAGCGTGTCGTGAAAGGAATCGTTTCGCCGCGTGCAGTGACTCGTTCGACGGTTGCGCCGGGCGGTAGCAATTGGGAGATTTGGGCCTGGGATTGTGAGGTTTCCACTTGGATACGAATATCGTTGGAATTTTCCTGATAGGCGTAGCGAAGCGATGCGCCAGAGCATTCGTAGCCTACCTGAACTTCGGCCAAGTTGATGCCAGCGGCGCTCCAGCGAGGCGCTAAGGATACACGGTCGAGGGTTTTTCCCTGGTCCTTGACCCCAGCAAGCCCCTCTACAAGTCCGCATAACATTGAACTGGATCCCCAGCCGTCAGTGGGGGTGGCATCGGGACTCGTGCTCGTGTCGACAGTTGATTCGGTGCCATCTGGGAAGTACCAGAGGAAAGTCTCATTGTTTTTAGAAATTAACTCGTAATAGCGTTTCAGGGTCTCGACACCTTCAGCCTCGTAGCCGGAGGCGAGGTAGGCGTTGGCGAGTTCGCCGCCTACGAGGGGCATGATCCCGCCGTTGCAATAAGCTCCTTCCACGATTTTTTCGTCTCCGAAAATTCCGTCGGGGAAAGGGGGTTGAATGGAGAACCATTCCGCAAACGCGCCTGTATTCTGTCCACGCTGACGGTATTCCCTAAGTATAGAACTTGCTTGTTCCTGTGAAGTGACGCCGCGATTGATGTCCATAGGGTTGCTGAAGCTGAGTTGGGAAGCTTCGTCGACCCCAGGGATTTCGACAGGCGTCTTTTTGACAAAATGCGTGTAGAAGGTCCCGTTCCAGCAGACCTGGTTCATTCGTGTTTTTAGTCCCTCGGCAAAACGCTTCCAATGGCTAGCTCTGTCGGGTGTACCAAGGCGGCTGTAGATTGCGGCCATACGGTGGCACGCTTGATAGTATCCACTGTTGTCGCCGTGGAGGATTCCCCAGAATGTGTTGTCGTCGATTTGGAACTGCAGCCAATCGTGGGAGCCCGCAGTGTAGGCGAAGTCCCAAGAATCGATGGTGTAGGGCCGCTTGACCAGCTCTAGTTCGGGGTCCCATCTCCAAGGATGAGTGAAAGCGTATTCGAGGGCCCGTTCGAGATTAGGGAGTATTGAGCGAATCCAGGCGTCGTCGCCTGTGGCCTGCCAGGCGATGAAGGCTGCGTTGACGAAACGATATTCAACGTCGGCCTCGACAGGTACTCGGACGTATTTGCACCAGTTTTCCCTTTCGCAGGGGACTTTTTCGGGTTGGACGGTGAAGTAGTCGAATACGCGACCATTGCGAGCCTGTGTGTCGGCGAAGTGGGTGACCGCAGAGGTCATATCCTGCTCAAAGTGTCGGAATCCGCGCATCATGTCCGAATGGTCACGGAGCCAAACCGCGGGTGTGTCTGGAGAACGGTATCCTCGGATTCGATCTCCATCGATCACCATGTCCATGGTGTCTTGCTCGAGAAAGGCTCGAATCTTTGGGATGAGCTCGTCGAACTCGGGACGTCCCGTTTTTACATAGGTCAAATCAGGCATGGTTGTAGAATGGAGACCTTTTCCCCGTTTGGAAAGAGTGCCCACACTTGAATCGTGGACCAACAGACCCACCGTTTTACAGTATATCGCCCGGATCCGTTGTCATCCGAGAAATAGGGAATAGAGGATTGTGTTTCGATGGGGCAATCCCTAATTAAAAACCGAGTCACCCCTCAATTGATGTTTTCACCCGACGCTAACCTAAACCTCGCAACTGCTTCACACCCTATTTGAGTATGGAATTTCTGGGTCTCCACTTCCTCGATATTATCGTTCTGCTGGTCTACCTGGTGGTCATTATCTGGCTGGGAAAAAAGGCGGGGGAAGGCAACGACAATACCGACGAGTTCTTTTTGGCAGGCCGCTCGTTGGGGAAATTCTATCAGTTCTTCCTGAATTTCGGAACCTCTACAAATGCGGACCAGGCGGTCGCGGTTTCGCGGGAAACGTATCGTCAAGGAGTTGGAGGAATGTGGATACAGTTCCTCGTTCTTTTCGTAACGCCCTTTTATTGGATTACTTCGCTTCTGTTTCGAAGGTCGAGGCTGACGACATTGGGCGATTATTTCACGGAGCGTTTTCAAAGCCGATTCGTCGGAGGGCTTTTCGCCGTGTTTACATTGATAATGACTTTCGTTGGCGGAGGTATCGGCTACATGGTAGCGGGTAAGACGATGATGGCGATTACGCCGAAGACAGCGGAAGTGCTGACTGTGGAAGAGCGGACGGTCGTAGAGGAGTTCAAGGAATTGCAAGAGCTCGGGGACTTGTCGCTCAGAGAACGCACACCGGAACAAAACGAACGCTACCACGTGTTGAACCAGAAAAGGCTGCGCGGGGAACTGAAGTCGTTCTACTCTTATACGGACCCCGTTACGTTCTATATTATCTACGGGCTTATTGTCGCTGTTTACACAATGATGGGCGGATTCCGAGCCGCGGCGATTACCGATGCGATTCAAGGGATATTGATCATTGTCTTTTCGCTAATTCTCATTCCGTTGGGCCTGTCCAAGCTCGGCGGGTTCGAAGGCCTGCATGCGTCCGTACCGGCGTTCAAGTTTGAGCTATTTGGGTCGGTTACCCTGAGCGACTACGGATGGTACACCGTGTTCGCGATGTTCTGTTCGCAACTGGTGGCAATTGTCGCGGTGGCTACCATGATGCAGACTGCGGGTTCGGCGACCAATGAGAATTCGGCCCGATTTGGAATAATCGGGGGGATGTTTCTCAAGCGACTTTTAATGCTTTTTTGGATACTGGCTGGACTGATTGCGTTGGGATTGTATCAAGGAAAAATTCACGACCCGGATCTAGCGTGGGGATTTATGAGTCACGATCTTTTGCTCCCGGGTGCCTTGGGGCTCATGCTTGTTGGCATATTGGCGGCGAATATGTCTTCGCTCGATGCGATGTCGGTCTCGAACTCCGCCCTTTTTATTCGGAATCTATACCAGCCGCTTTTCCCGAACAAGTCGGAGCGGCACTATTTGCTCGTAGGCCGGATTGTCATCGGCACCAGTTTACTCGGGGGAATTGGGGCCGCCTTGTACATCGACAACTTGCTAGAGATTTTCAAGTATCTCATATCCGTTCCGGCAATTTTTGGGGCAGCAATTTGGCTCGGTTATACGTGGAGGCGACTGACGAAGACGGCGGTAGCGATCGAAGTGATCGTGTGCTTCCTTCTGTTTGCCATCATTCCGAATTTGTTTTTGAGTCTGGATTGGGCCCGCAAAAATCCGGACTTCCTCGTGCAGACGGATGGGTACAGTCATGTCTACAAGACGCCTGCCCTGAATGACGACGTAGCCGCTGGCCGAGCCTCGAAGGTCGGCGACACGGTGGAGAAGGAAGTGTGGATCGAGCCCAAGGGCATATTCTTTGAGCGCGTGGTGAGACAGAATCCAGAGGAGCCGGATTCGCCGTTGATTGGCATGGGTCGGTTTGAAGCGGAAATCTGGGTAATGAGCTGGTTTGGAATCGACTTTACCGGGTTCAAGAAATCGCAGCTCGTCGCGACCCGATTCTTTTTCAACGCGTTTTTTCCGTTTTTCCTGCTCTTTACCCTTTCATTAGTGACTCGGCCCGTGGACAAATCACATTTGGATTACTTCTTTGGCAAAATTTATACACCGATCCAAGCATCCGATGAAGACGACAAGCAAGCGGTCGCGTTTACAGCAGAAAATCCCGATTCCATCCGAGCGAAGAAGCTATTCCCTAACACCAATTGGGAATTCGCGAAACCGGACAAGATGGACTGGATTGGGTTTGGGGGAAGCTGGGCTATGGTGGGCTTCATTATTCTGCTCCTGTGGCTGATGGTGACCATCGGAAAGGGATAGCGTTGTCGCTCTAGCAAACTTCCAAAAATTGAATACTAACCTTACTTTCTACCTCTCAGAAGATTGTTTTTAGGTAGGGCATCAAGAAGGCGAACTGCTCTGCGGAGTTCAAAGCTACGCTGCTACGGTTTTCTTAGTGGCGGGACGCACGCTGGCACCTTCCATCCATTCGCCTCGAATGAGTGTGACTGCAGGATTGTCGGTGGGGCCGAGCTGCTCGTGGGCGAGTTTAGTCTTGAGGACATCTATCGCGGTGGCCCCGATCTTGCGATAACCTACGTGCACTTTAGCGATTTCCCCCTTCGGAGTATCCATCGCTGGAGACAGCGCTGCGAAACTGATGTCATCGGGGATCTTGATGCCTGACTCTTTGAGCCAATGGTAATGGTCGACATTAGGGCTCAGTACCACATCAGGCTTCTCCTGTTTGACCCAGTCGATCAAGTCGTTGCGGCCGATTGTGTCTTTGACGAGTGGATGCACTCGATTCTTTTCCTGGATATTCTGCTGATGCCAAAGAAGGTAGCTTTGGTACAAGTGGTTTGAGCGGATATCTTCCGTTTCAGTGACACAGAACCCAATCCGTTGGAATCCTCTTTCGGTCAGGTTCGATATGCCGACATGCATCGATTGGTAGAAGTGGGGGTGCACTTGATTGAAACCAAGGCGTGCAGCAACACCGCAGGTGGCGACTCCCATAAAGTCCTCCTGAGGGAGCGAAAACACATCGTTCAGGCTCTCGACAGGGAGCACGATTATACCATGAATGCCTCGAGTTTGGAGGATCTGGACAATTCGTTGGAGACGCATTCCCGGCTCCTGCAGCCAGAAATCCTCGGTTTTAAATCCGAGATTTTCGGCTCTTTCTTTAGCGCCTTGGCGAATCATCAGGGAATCTTTTCCGAGTTCCTTGAGGGGCCGCCTCTGGCCGTTTAGGATGGCGATAACGGGTTCTTCTTTGCTGATGTCTCGCTTTCGCAGATAGCGCATCAATTCTGTAAGATTTGGGTCAGGTGTATAGCCTTGCTCCTTAGCGATCTTCTTGATCCGGTCGCGCGTCTCGGGAGCAACGCGTGGGTGGTCGCGCAGGGCCATGGAAACCGTCATACGACTCACGCCCGCGGCTTGGGCGATGGTTTTACAAGAAGGCCTAGTCTTTTTCATCGGCTGTGAAGCGATCGGATTGGTTCAACGCGGGCAATCCGGGTAGTTGTAGTTTGTAGTTTGCGTCGAGTAGAAGAGTCTTATTGTAAAATAGCGATATTTGCCGAAAGGAGTCAAGCGCCTTGGAAGTATGGAATATGGGGCAGGAAGACAGGATTTGGGTTCAATGAAACCCAATCGAGAATAAAGGGAGCGTATCTGCTGAGATATCAACTGTTTGACGAGTCTGGTGTGATTTCCGGATCGCATCGAGGACGAGGGTACCGTAGAGGGAATGGCGTGTGTTTGCGCGCATGGGCTTCCCGGATCGTATGCATCTCGCTATATCCTTATAGATTTCCGACTCATCGCCAAATATCTTACCCGTGATCGGGAAGTTCGTGCGAACTGCGGGTTCGTCGGCACTGGGATCCTTGGAAAGCAAAGTGAGCGATTCTCCGTCTGAGAGGAGCATGCCTCGAGTGCCCTGCACCATAAAGGATGGAAGCCCTTCAATCCCTTGGGTGAACTCAGCGATCCCTCGCGTGCCATTTTGAAACTCGATTATCGAAAGGAAATTGTCCTCGGCATCGCCGGGATTAATCGTTTGTAGCATCTGACCAAAAACGCGTATCGCGGGACTGGAGACAAGATCGAGAATGGGTTGCACAATATGCATCCCCCAATTGAGGAGATACCCGCCGCCGTATTTCGTTTGAGTTTGCCAATCAGATCGCTCCCAAAAGTGGGTGATGTGGCGGCGAATTAGAAACACTTCTCCAATGCCGCCGGTATCGATGAGCTCTTTCACTTGGGTAAATTCCGGTGACCAGCTCATGGGCATCCAGGGGAAAATCGTTTTCCCGCTCCGTTCCTGAGCGTCGAGCATCAGATCCGCTTCTTTGCGGTTCATCGCCCAGGGTTTCGTGACGACGGTATGCAAGCCTGCGTTCAGGCAATCTTGAACGATTTGGCAGTGAGTATCGGTGCGAGTCACTACGACAGCGATATCCAGATCACTAGATTGCGTTAGCAACTCATCTACATTTGAATACACGTCACATCCTAGATTCTTCTTGGCCTTCGTTCGCTGTTCCTGGGACAAGTCGCAAACCGCCCGAATTTCAAACTCGGGAAGCTGAGACATTACATCCGCATGGGAGAGCTTGCCACTGCCTCCGTAGCCGATGACGGCGGCTCGTATTGGTTGATTTTGATGTGACATCGGATTGGAAATAGACTTTGAGAGCGCTGGAAACAGCGACATAGGGAATTAGCGGCATCTGGCTTACTACCCCATGCGAATTCGCTAAGAGAAGAGAACGCTGTTGTACCGTAAAATTCGCTAGAAATTGGATTCGATTTCTAAAGGTGATTTCTATGTTAGTCAGTGCCTTACAAAAGAAATTACTGTAAAACACCAAAGGATTGGCTCAGTGACGCGTGTTGAGTTTTGGTGCTAGCAGAAAATAAACCGGCTCAGAACTTCTAAGGGCATGCTGCAAACGTGTGCCTCTTCGTAGGCCTGACCCAAAAAGTTATAACCAACCTATATCGATTCTTTGAACCTTTATCCAAGCTTGGAACTCCGTGCTGGTAGGGTGATTGGGAAACGAAAATGCTAAAACAAAACTGAACTGTACCCCTTTAACTATACGTATACCATGAGTTTAGCTAAACTACTAAGAACCTTGCTGTCATCAGGCAGTATTTTCGCGACCATGGGCTTGTTTGCCCAGGATGGTGCCTCTTCAGATGAAGAGCTTTTTGAACTATCACCCTTCGAGGTCACTGGTGGAACGGATGACGGCTATCGGGCGACCTCCACTCTCGCTGGCACTCGCCTGCGCACTGACATGCGTGATATTGGCTCTTCCATCTCTATCGTGAATGAGGAATTCCTTCGTGATACCGATTCCAGCAATCTCGAGGATGTTCTCATCTTCACCCCCAACACTGAAGTCGGTGGTCTGGGCGGAAATCACTCCGGTTCCCAAGGGGCGAACCCGATTCCTGCCCAACAACGCGGTGACCCCAGTGGCGGTTACACCCGCGTGCGTGGGTTGGCTAGCGCCGACCTCACCCGTGATTATTTCATAACCAACATCCCGTTTGATACCTTTAACACCGACCGTGTTGAAGTTCAACGTGGCGCCAACTCGGCCCTCTTCGGTTTGGGTAGTCCCGGTGGCATCATCAACGCCTCGACCATCCGTGCTGATTTTTATGGCGACCGTGGTCGCGTTCGTATCCAAACCGATGAACACGGCACCGCTCGCTACTCATTTCGGTACAATAAAATGGTTAATGACAATTTAGCCATCCGTGTCGCGGCGCTATCCGAAGACAAAGGCTACGAACAGAAACAGGCGTTCTTGGAAGATAGCCGCTACTTTGCTTCCGTAACCGCGAAACTCCCCTTTAACCTAACGGCTCGCGGGAACATAGAGGTTGGCAATCGCAATTCATCCAACCCTGACTACGTGCTACCTAATGACGGTATTACGCCTTGGATCAACTTGGGCAAGCCCATCTCCAGCAGTCCAGCGGAGGGCGCGGCCATTTTCCGCGGCTCCGGGGATTGGTTCCCTGGACGCGCCAACAACCAGGTGTTTCACCTTGCCGCTGGTAATGGAGCATCCGTTGGTTATTACCGATTCTATGATGATCCAACCGATCCGAATCCGACGCGGGGTGGTCACAATTACCTCGTCGAGACGCCTGCCGATAAAGCGCTTGCTCCGGAAGATCAACGTCCCGTTACGACTGGCCCTTCTGGTCAGTGGATGCGAATCAAGACTTGGGACGAGAACAATATCATTCGTCGCACGGGCGGCTACCGCTCCGATGGAACGAGGCTTCCAGATGGCTGGGCCCCCTTCTTTAGCAATGGTCACGTGTCCAACCAAATCACGGATCGCAGCATCTTCGACTACCGCACGAATCTATTCAGTGGCGGTATGGCTCAACAATACGCCGATTGGGAGAACCTCACCGCGAGCATCGAAGGCAACTGGTTCGACAATCGCTTGGGCTTGGAGTTCTCCCACAACGAACAGACTTTCGAAAGTGCGGATGCCAATTCCCTCCAAGGTGTTCAGCAGCGGACGATCTACATTGATATGAATGAACACCTGCTGGCCACCACGGATGGAACGGGTGCGGGTGAGTTGATCCCGAATCCAACCTTCGGTCGCCCCATCATGGGTGGAGGCTCAGGAGGTAATCGAACCTACAATGATCGTGACGCTACCCGTATCCAAGGTTACGCCGAAGTCCGCTTTGACGACTTCATGGACGCGGACAGTTGGTTAACCAAAGCTCTGGGCAAATTCACACTCACCGGCTTGCTAGACGAGAGCACCCATTACAATCAGACGCTCTATTCGGCCCGGGCAGATCCTCTCAATCACTATGACCTGTCCGTCAACACTCCTGGTCACCACCCTGTGTCTGCCCGGAGCGGTCAAGAATTTGCGCTTCCGGTCACAAATGACAGAAACTTCCTAACAATTAACTCCCTCGACGATCTGAAAGGAGTTGGCATTCAGGGTGTTCCCTTCGGTCGCGAACGGACCAACATGGTACTTGCTCCCATCCCTGCGAGCTTTACCGGATGGAATCCCACCGACGGACAATTCGTTGAATTCGACTCCACCGTTAACACGCTCTATCAACCCAACAGTTGGCCCGCCGCGTCACACGCGAACAAGAGCATCAGAAAGGTTGAATCAGAGGTGCTCATTGGCCAACATTCTCTATGGGACAATACAGTGGTCCTTACGGGAACGTGGCGTAACGATAAGGCCACTGAAGCCGATGGGCCTGGCCGCTCTGTAGGGAATGCCCGTCGGGACATCAGGGACACCCTCGATCCCGTCTACGTAGCCGGGCCTCAAGGGCCTTATAAGACCACTGCCGACGACGATACGACTTCGTATTCGATCATGGTCCATACGCCTGCGTTTCTGCGCGATAAACTTCCTTTCGAACTCTCTGTCTACACGAGTGAAGCCGACAACTTCCGGCCCACGGGCAGTAATGTAACCATTTTCAACGACACCGTACCGGCCACTGCCGGCACCACCGAGGAAATGGGATTTATCATCGAAGGACTCGAACGCAAATGGTCCGCCCGGATCAACTTTTATGAATCCGCTGTGGTCAACAATCGTTTCGAAGAAGGTGCCCTCTATCAACCGGCATCAATCCTGGTCGGTCTGGCTCACCAAGTGAATAATCCAGCCAACGCCGGCTTCTCTGTCGCGGATGTTCAAGCAGTGCTTCCCCCCGCCGGCGTAATCGGCTCCAGTGGCTTCCAAGTTGACTGGACTAACCCCGAAGCCGCGACCGAAGCTCGGAATTCTTCCGACACCGGAACGCAAGACTTCACGGCCGAGGGTATGGAAATCGAAATCGCTTACAATCCGATCGCCAAGTGGACTCTGCTCTTAACGGCAGGTGAGCAAGAAACGGTTGCCGATAACACCTACCCAGAGATGCGCCGTTTTGTTGACGAATTCGTTCAGCCTAATTGGGTGGATAGCAGCTTTGCCCAGAACTACTTCATCGATGAAGGCGCTACCCAGACTCTCGCTGAGCGGGCGCTGACTGGCATTGTTGAACCCGTCGCACGCGCAGCGCTGCAAGACGGTAGCCCTGCTAAAGAACAGGCCAGATGGCGCTTCGCCTTCAACACGGCCTACCAATTCGGGAAAGAAAGCGATATCATTCCGAACTGGTTGGGTGACCTGACCGTTGGTGGTGGCTATCGCTGGACTGACAGAACGGGAATTGGTTTCCGAGTGGATACCAACGTATTGGGTGACCTCGCTTTGGACATCAACCAACCATTCAAGGCTCCCCGGAAAGATTACATCGATCTGTTTGTTCGGTCGTCCTATGATCTGAAGAACGATCTTTCCCTCGACTTGCAGCTTAACATCAAGGATCTCACGAATAATGATGGTCTGATTCCATTCGTTGCTAATCCCGACGGTGGCAAATTCTACCGTATTGAAGAGGGCCGCTTGATCTCAGCTTCGGCTACGATCAATTTCTAAGAACTTAGAAATCGAACTCAGTCTCTATTTTCAAAGCCGGCTTCCCATTAGGGAGTCGGCTTTTTTCTTAATTCACTGTGTATATGATTGCCCCGATTACAGAAGAAGCCCGACACAAATATCGAGAAGACGGTTACCACATTATTCCTCAGGTTATTCCGGCCTCATTGCTCAAAGATTTGCGCCGCGAGTCGGAAAAGGCGCAAACAATTGCCCGCCGGATCGACGGACCCCAGGCCCAACGCCTTTCGACTCTTCACGCTTATCACGAAGAATTGGATATGAAAGTGTTCAAGCAGTTCGATGAAATCGAAGGTTTGAACCAAGCCATTCAAGACCTGCTCACCCCAGCACATTTCTTACAGCCTACGGCCGAAGCGACCATCTTGTTTGGGCCCCGTGATCGTCCTTGGTCTACGGAGTGGCACCGGGATTTCCGGGATCACATTGAGGAGGCGCCTTGGAAAGAAAATCTTGCGGACAAATGGGAGGTGGTTTCCAACGATTTCAACTTCTGGAATCAGGTAAATTGCCCGCTTTATGAAGATAATTCCACTTGGTATGTGCCGGGCAGCTTTCAGCGCGACTCCAACACTGTCAAAGAAAACGAATTATATGCTTCAACCACCCAGGAGATCCTACGCGACGAAACAAACGAACAGACAGATGAAGCGTTGGAGCTTTTCTGCCTCCAGTACTGCCAAGCCATGCCCGATGCCGTTCAATTGGTGCTGAATCCAGGTGACTTTTGCGTTTACCGAAACGTGGGTTGGCACATCGGAAACTATGTCCCGTATCGCAAGCGCATGACGATTCACACCCAATGCGATACTCCTGAATTCGTAGCATTTCGAAATGAATACTTTCACCTGCTCAACGCTCGGGCCGCTTCGCTGGAAAAGCACCGCAAATTGTCGAAGTAGAAAAGGCCCCGCATTGGGAATTGGGTTAGCAAAAAAATACCGGATACCAAGGCCAGACCTTCAAAAGGCGTAGCAGCCTGTCTTGTAATCAACGCTCCTCCGATTTTTTAGGTCGCTCGCTCAGCAATTAACCCCCGGGACGCGCCACATGTAATCGGGATCGACATGTGGTTCGTCGTTCTCGCGTCCTTCCATCAAGGCGATCTTTTTCCGAATTAGCGCGGCGATATTTTCGCCATAGACAAAAGTGGTTTCTCCCAGCTCGGACTGGATCATCCAATCGGTGGTGGCGTTCTCGACATGCTCTAGAAGTTTCTGGGCATTCTCCTTCTCATCAAGGATAGTTTCCCTGACAAGGCTTTTGCAGCGATCCTTCTCGGCTGGATCTTCAGATTCGATGTATCCGTGAACACCTTCGATCCACGCGGCGATGTTTCTTTGAGATCGAAACCATGACCGACTCCCTCTAAGGCGATCCAAATGGTGTGTCCATACCTTGGATGCGTCCCCGTTTTCCTTGGATAATCCGGACTCCGCTAGTTCGATCGCTTTGGCGATTGCCGGTAGTGTATGTTCGGTCATTCCTTCGCGGCATTTACCAGCGTATTCGGGAGTGCAGAACTCGAAATTGATTTCCCGTCTGAAATCGGTACGAATCCGATTGTTGACATGCCCTAGATGAAAATCCTCGTAGTAGGCGCGATCTTCCTCGCTTAGCGCTTCGAAGTTGGGAACGAATGGCCTAACTAAGATACGGTACCACGTGCTCCAGATCGCCAATACGTTTACGGGGGCGGGGAAACTGCGATAAGCTTCGTCGGCTTGAAGCCACAGCTCGATGAGGCAATTGGCATTTGCTGCGCCCACCCATTTTTCGGCTTTTCGTTGCAGTATTTCCTCGAAAGCCAAGTTGGGCTCATTCTGGAAAGTCTGAATTATCTCTTGGTTAATATTGTAGGGAGCCAGGGTCGCAGGAGTGGAGCCACACAGCCCAGCGATGTGAGAAGCTTCCTGGGCATGCAAGTCGCGGAGTTTTTCCCATAGGAGGCGAGGGTAGATGGGGGCTTTTACTGGTTCCATATTCCAGAAGGAGCCGGGACTGAAATACAAGTGGGCGTTCGAGCCCTTCGACTCGAGCAGCTCTTTTCTCGGTTTTTCTCTAGCGTCGAATTGGTTGAACAGCCCTGAAAAAGTAAACTCCTTGGCCCAGTCGTATTTTGGATGCCTATAGTCGGCGTCGAAGCCCTTGCTAACCAAAGTGTTGGTTTCGAGTTCAATCCCTTCTTCCACCTGGTCCCAAAGATGGTCCTGCTCGGCGTAGAACATTTCACTCCGAAGCATGCATTTGAAATCGGGATTTAGGCGACGTCCGGCATCACGGATTGTTTTCATAAAGCGGATAATGTTTTCCGCGGCTGCCTTGGCGATTTCGTCATCGTTCTTGAATTCGCGAATAACGTATCCGCCGCCATTGCGGCCTACATACAAAGAGCTCGTGTATTCGAATCCAGCCCCGCTGTCGTTCGACCAAATAGCCATGTAGTCGATGTTAGGCGCAGCCTGAACGATTTTGGTAAGCATCTCCGCATAATGCTCGAGGACGACGGGATGGGCAGTCGTCAAATTGTAGCGAGGTCGAAAACTCCGAAGGGGGTGATCCACTCGAGCTCCCCTGAGCATAGGGTACTTTTGTAGAAGCTCTTCTGGGACGGAACGGGGTTCGAAAGAGAGGATGCCAGCTCGAAGACCATACTTTTCTGCCAATTGGGCGGAATGAACTAGTTTCCTTAGATTGGCTTGCAAATAGTCATACGGATAAATGCCCTTATTCAATTTGCTGTAAACGAATTGATCGAGTGCGGGGCAGTAAGTATAAAACAGATACAGTAGTTCGCCGGGTGCCGCCTTTTCGTAGGGGAAACTGGCTGCATATCCGTTTACTTCTACGTGCGTGTACCCTTGGCGAGCCATTTCACGTATGTGGTCCTCGGGATCGAAACCCTTGGCGGTTCGAGCATGGTTGTTGAGGAGAGAATCATAGGCCGGTCGCAGGCGCTTGAAAGCGGGTTGGAACATTCTACCTCCGGAGAAATCATCTATGTCATCGTTCTGCCATTCGTCTACCAGTCGGCAGGTGAGACGATAGAGGAACCAGGTGTGTGAAACATACATTTCGATCCCTTTAGATTGAGACGACCGAACGTACATCCACTCATCTTGGCCGGAAACGGGCACCTTTCGTTCCAAAGCCTCTTCGGGCGTCAATACACCGAGAGTGATCCCTGCATTTGCGGGGGCGCCTTGGTCCGAATCATGGGGCTCGATTGCGTTGATGGCTGTTTGGATGTGCTCCATTGCAGTTGCCTCGACTTGTATCGTGTCGTGAAGACAAGTGATGGTGAGGTTGGATCTCAGAAACTGGGCTATTTTCATAATTTGTTCTATGCGGCTCGCATCTCGGAAACCGCACTACCGGTTTGAACTATGGCACAGTGTTATTGTGCTGAGCAAAGCGTATCGATTTTCTTTTAGGTTTACGATAAATTTCGGGAGAGGTGGTTCTTGGTCTGAGATTGGGAGAAAATAGAGGTCCGCTGAATATGAGTCTTTACAAAATAGATCGAAGAGATACCCTAAAAGGGGTTGCCACCATGGCATTGGGAGGAGTTCGACCTTTGGCTCAATCGAAAGCTCCCACTCAACGTCCCCACATTTTTGTTACATCTGAGCAGATCGATCAATTGCGTTCGGTAGCAGGAGTGAGAGAGTCGATTAAATCCGGTATATCGAAGGACATTTGGAATCAGATCCAGACCGAGTGCGATCGCGAGCGAGGGGCGCCGGCGCTCACGGCGCGAACCCAGATCGAAGTTCGGGCTGAGGCAACGGCGCGGCAGAATATTCCAGACTACACGATCTGCAAAGCGGCGGGACAGAGGATATTGCGCAGTGCCTTGGCCATGCTACTAACCGAAGAGGAGTTCTTCAAGAAGATCGCCTTGGATCAGATTGCGGCCTTATTGGACGAATCGGTTTGGCCTGACTGGAGAATCCGATGCAAGAATTGTGATATTCGGGTGGAAGTGACCCGCAATCAACTCGTGGTATCGAATGACTCCTTATTGAAGTCTCTCCGTGTCAGAATTTAGAATAGACAGTCTGATCGCTGTAGGAAAAGAAGACAAAAAGCGCTAGTTTGTTTCTGAATTACCTAGATAGTAATTGGGGGACAGGGTCCGCCTGGGTGATAAGATATCGCCCCGGTCGGAGGTTTCCCAATTCGGTAGGTGTTTGATTTCCCCCTGGCCATTGTATTTCAATTTTGGTGGCGTGGGTTGCGTCGCCCAAGCCAATGTGAATGATCGTTTCGTTTTGTTTGCCTGAATGACCCCCGGCCCCCAGCAATTGCCGACTTTGGACAGAATCGGGGGTGTTGGAATCTCCGTCAGTATCAGCAGTCACTCGAACGATTGCCCCGATGGCTGAAGAGGATACTCCTTTTTGCTTATCACCTATGAGATGGAGAATAAGGTAAGGGCGACCTTCGCTTGATTCATTTAAATAAAGGCGCGCTCGGGGCTCTGGCACAGCCCCGTTGTCCGAGTTCTCGCGGAGAGCTCCACTGGCCAAGGCAGCACTAATTCGCTGCTCTTTGGGAAGCCTGTTGAAGCTCTGACCAATGAGCAAATCGAGATCCCCGTCAAGATCGACATCCGCGAGCGAAGGCATTCCTGCTCCGATGTGATTCAGTCCTAGTTCTTTGGTTACATCGAGAAAGCGCCCATCTCCCTGTTGAAAGTAAATGCGTAAGCGTTCATCGTGCGGCGGCGGATCCGGGTAGTCGGAAGAGCATAGAACAAGATCAAGCCGGCCGTCGTGATTGAGATCCGCAAGCTCCGCGTATATGTCGCCTTGATTGTAAGACGTGTTCTCCTTGGTCAACGGGATGCCAGGCACTGGAAGGTCTGGAATGCGGTCGACGGAAAGATGGGCGAACGATTGGAACTGGAGGTTGCCGGTTTCGTTCAATTGATTCACTAGAAAACGCGACCGATCTGAGGACTCACCCGCCCAGGAATGGATTATGGTAGATACGAAAAGATCGAAGTCTCCATCGTTGTCGATATCGCCAATCGCGCAGTCGAAGGTATTACCATTAGCCCTAAACGGCGGTTCGTCAGGACGTTGCGAACGAGGATGGGCCTCGGCATGTTCGCTAGGCCATTTCGGATGACGCCCATGACGTATAGGGTCACCGTCGATTTTGGCAAGAGCCGCGATGTCCTCTCCGACGAGTTGTCGAATGAGATGATCGGCAATCTCATTGTCATCTTGCGGTATCAATGGGCTGAGGGATTCTTCATTCGACGGAATCTCCTTTAAGGGTCCACGGCGTGTCATGCGGTAGAGACGATTCCAGCGTCGACCGTAATTGAGCTCCAGCACCATTGGCAGTCCGTCACCAAAGCGCGGTAGCGCCACTCCGTAAGTAGGGCGTCCTCCTAGGTCATCGTTGAAGTCAGTGGGTGAGGTTTCATGGGGGACCGGCCAACGAGCAAATTCAGGAATACCTTCTGTAGTTGGATGTTGGAGAAGAAGATCGTTTGAAAAGGCTTCGTACCCAGTGAAATAACGTTGGTACCAGTTCCCCATCAGGCAGTCGAGCAAACCATCCTGGTTGACGTCGCCAACCGCGATCGCTCGTGTTGTGACCATGGGAGCCTCTTTAAATACCTGGGCTTCACCGAAAGTGCCGTCTCCTATACCGGGAAACCATGCCGATCGCTGTGGGTGGGAATTTGCGGGAGCGTAGTCGACTTGATAGATGTCGTTGTAGCGACCGAGGATAGCGTCTTTGATGCCATCATTATTTAGATCGGCGAAGACTAAAGTGTCGGCCGTTCTTACCGAAGGCAGGTTCGTCTCGGTTATAGCCTCTAATCGGAAGCTAATTTTTTCATCCGACTCTTCAGCTCTATTCAGGAAAACCCGAGGCGAAGTCCCTTGTTCGGATTTGGGAAGCAGAATGGCGTCTGGACGTCGGTCACCATTGAGATCGGCAAACTTTAGTAGTGAGAGAGACTGGCCTTCGATCCCCGCGGGTACGGTGGCATCCATCCATTGAGTGGCGAATGAGGGAATAGCGTTGCCTGCGAGGGAGGCTACCATAAACGATACGAAAGTTTTATAGCGGTAAACGATCATGTTTCAGTGGTAAGGAGATTGGGTTCCATTTCAATTGTCCGTTCCCTACAATGAGTTCGCAACTTGCTCGAGCGCCGCTTTGTCGACACTCATCAGGACAGTTATTTCCCGGTCGCCAAAATCGTCTGTATTGCACCAGAAATCGATGGCGCGAACGCCTGGATTGGGGGTATCCCAATAATTGGGAGGGGGATCGATCGACTCGGTTCTAAAGACATACTTCGAAGGCCCCACGACTTTGAGAAAAAGGGTTTTGCCCTCTTGCTTCAGAATGGCCTCGTTGTTTTCGATTTCCACTGCAGCCTCGGTTAGCATTCGCCAGCGCAAAGTAGCGCTTTGCCTGCCTTGTTGCTCGGTTCGCTGGCGGGCTCCTTCAATGCGATCATTTATGCTCAGGACTTTGTATTGCTGTACAGTGAATGTACGCTCGTATGAATCTGCCTGGCCTGAGTAAATATCTGAAAGATCGACCGTCCCGTGAACTTGGTTCTGGGTATCTAAAAACTGAGTGATTGAGGCGGAGCCTTCCGCGTTTTGCAGCCTTTGATCGATTAAGAGTTGATTGTGACTGTAGGGACCCAGTCTAAAGATCCTCCATCGGTCCGAATGTTGGCGACGATCCCAAATTCCAAGGCCCTTGGATTCGAGGCTGAGGTAGTCCTGTGCACCAAGATCGATTGCCCATCGGATACCTTCGTCTTCAAAAACAAAGCTGCCAGCGTCCATGTGGGCATGGCTAATCTGTCCATTGCCTCCTTTGAAAGCGAGGTAGAAAGAATTGGGGTCATCCCAGCTTTCCCGCACGAAAGCGAGTGGGTTGGGCCCATTTCCTCTCCAGTTTTTTGGAAGCGACGAAGTCGAGGTGCTCTCGCTACCGGTGTTCTCCGGGTACCAGAGGGCGAGCATAGCCAGATTGCGACCTCGGATATCTTCCGGGTTCCATGTGTTGCTTTCCAGATAGATTTTCAGACTGCGCTTTAGTTCGTACAGTCCTGTTGGATCATCGTACCGAGAGGCGAACCAGGCGGTTACCGGTTGAAAGCGAACCAGCATGCCGCCGTCATAGAAATTATAATACTGGCCACTTGGGGCGATGGCCAAGCTGTGAAACACTATAGACTGCCGAAAAGACTGATGCTCTGATAGTCCAAACGAGCTATTTGTGGCGTTTTCCAGAAGGTCTATCAGAACGGCTGAAAAATGAGTACCGTATCCCCAGTAGACAGGGCCTTCCGGGTAGATGCCGTCGGGATCGGTAGCGTCCATGGCGATTGGAACGGAGCGGATAGCTCGCCGGATAACCCCTTCCGCCAACTTCGGGTCACTTTCCACAATAAGTAAGGCGCTGGCGACGAGCCCCGCATGGCAGACGGGATTCCAGTTGTTACTACTCTCGACCCACCAATTGTAAGGATCGCCTTCATCTAGGGAGGGTTTGATGGCTTTGTTGATAAGTGTATCGAGAAAACGCTCTCTTTGTTCGCCCGACAATTCCTCCCAAAGCCAATCGGTCCCGATCGCAAAACCAAGGGCCATCTCGCCGATGTCTAAATAGTGCTGAGGATTCCAATCAGGAAAGCGAGAGACGTTCTCCAATTCTCTTATCACTCTGTCACGATAAGATTTGTCCCCAAAAACGCGATACAGTAGAGCCCAGGTCGAAACTCGTTTCAGAAATCTTCGCGATTGGTGGAGGAGCCGCTTTCCATCGAGTTTGTATTCGATTGGTGGTTGATTGAGCAGCTCGTGTCCGGTTTGTTTGAGGAAGGACAGGTACCGGATTCCGAGTGAATCCCAGTTGGGGTCTCGGATTCGTTGGAAGTCGTCCTCCGAAGCCAAGATCCGGGGATGATTGAGTCGGATTGAATCTACGTTAAACAAGTCTGGCGAGACTTGGGCCTGAACGGGCGAAAGAGTGGCAATGCCACTGGTCAGAAAAAGTAAGATAGCTTTCGCGAAACCCTTAGTCATTGAACCCATCGATGGCGTCGAAGAGGACGCGGAGTCGTCTTACATCTTCGCGAGTGGATTCCAGAACGGGGAATACATGCGTTTCGAGCGTAATGTGACTTACAGGTTTGTCTTTGAGGATAGCGCGCAATTGCCCAAGCCAGTTAACACCTCCGTCACCGACCAATCGATTCTCCCATTTGTCGGGTGGAATCGGTATGGCGTCTTTAATATGGATATTCTGGATAAGGGGCAAAGCCGCTTCGTAGCCTATGGGATAGGCGACTTCGCCCGCCACCAAAGCGTTAGCGCAATCCCAGTTGATGCCCACATTTTTCGCTCCTATGGATTCAACGAGGGCGGCCGTTCTCAAACCCGTGTCGCAAAAGAATCCGGGCTCATTCTCGACAGACAATTGCAGGCCAAACTGTTCGGCGACTTGCCCGGCTTCTCTAATAAGTTCGACAGCGTCGTTAGAACTGCCCCCTTCATTCGTCATGAAGCTAAACGCGATTACGCGCGGGACTCCCAGCTGCACTGCGAGCTCACAGGTTTTAGGGAGCGTAGCCTCCAACTCCTCCTTGATTTTTGCGGTATCCGAAAGGCCGATTTTGAATATTCCCGGAGTCAAAGCCGTTATCTCAATCTCCTTTTGTTCCACCTCTTTCAATATGCGGGATTCCACCTTTGAATTCAGATAAGGGACCCGGTGTTCGTAGGAATCCGCGCAGCGCAGCTCGAATTTGCGGAAGCCGAGCGCTTTCCCCTCCTCAAGGGCTTCGTTGATATCGAGCGATATTTCGTCTGTAAGGATTGCGAGTTCCACAAGAGTGCCGGTTTTGGGGAAACGAATTGTCTAGGTCATCGCCAATTGCAGAGCTTTCGAGCGACTGGGCATGTGTTGAAAGTGAGTCAGGATTGGAGCTTTTATCACGTTGCAGTTCGATCTCTACGTCATTTTTCGGTAAACCAACATTGCTTAGAGCCTTTGCGGAGTATCAGGATTAGCGCAGACATCTTGCCAGTATAAACAGGCTGTCCATTCGACGAAGCTCATGATCGACGAGAGTTCTATCGCAGACCCCGACCGGTCGGCGCCTTCGTTGGTGATTTGGGTAGCGGGCGATCCCCCCGGGGAGGCTTCAATAGATTCCCGCTTAGAGCCCTTTCAACCTTCGTCATTGTCCCTGCAAAATAATCGACTTAGCTATTACCCTCTGCCTCAACCAACTCATTCCAGACCGAATGTATTTCATTTTTGGCGACGATGGCATCGTCCCATACATTGGGGAAGCAGTTAAGCGCATAGCCAGATCCCTTCGGTCCGAGCTCGACCACGGCCCAAAGCGTTTGATCCGGTTGGGCGCCCTCGAGCCACGCGGCGAGCACGGGCCGTAGATACGAATCTCGCCACGCAATGAAATCCAGATCGAGTGCCCCTCTGCCATCGGTGATCGGGGTTTGGCAGTGCGAGCCCGTGAAGGGGCGAAAGTGAATGAGCTCGCTCTGCTTGAAAAGGTCGACGCGGTATTCGGAAAGCCGCTCCCAGAAATTGTCGGGAGATAGGTGTTTGACCACAGCGGGGTGAGAATGGTCGAAATTGACTCGTAGTGTTTCCCCGTAACGCCGCTGGTATGCATCGATTAAGGCCAGTCCCTTTTCGGGAGTCTCCGTGCAGGTGTCGCGATGGCACTCGATCGCCGGCTTCAATCCTAGCGACTCGCCATGCTGCAGGGCTGCTCGGGCGATCGATACCGCCGTTTTGATAGGTGTATCGTGATCGCATAGCTGTACGTTTACATGTACAGCTCCCGATCCCTTAAAGCGATTCAGTTTAGCCTCAACTTCTTGGGAGCTGCCGATGTCGACCATGCCGACCAGTTCCATTCCCCATTTGGAGCAGGCTTGGACGACGTCGGAACTAGGGCCGGCGCTGAACCCGTAGAATCCAGCCTTCTTTGCTTCCTTCACCTTGCGGTCCATGGACCATTTTTTTTACAGACGGGTGCCTCATGAGCGTCCATTCCGCGTTGCAGAGTTTGAGCTGGGGCGCGTCTTTCTGTTCGTTCTCTGGCATTTATTTTTAAAGTAGCATCAAATTGAGGGAGGGCTTTGAAAACAGGGATAATAATGTAGAAGTGTCCCTTATGTGCCTCAACGAAATCTGCGAGAATGTTGGGATCGTTTATCTATTTTGCGATCTCATTTTCAATTGCCAAGATTCAAACGGATAATGAATCTGGCATCGCGAAAGAACTTTCGCGGATCCAGCTCATCCTCCGCGATTTCGTCATTCTTTTCGGGAGCTAGTCTTGGATTGCTCTCCAAGGGCTCGCTTTCGGTATACCGAGGGTGGTTCGCCCGTGATTTGACGGAAGGCTTTCGAAAAATGGAAGACGTCGCAGAAGCCGAGCTGGTCGGCGAGCTGTTGGAAGGTGAGCGCATTCTGGTAGATTGCGGCGCAGGCATGCTCGATGCGGCGTCGCTTTTGGAAATGGGCCGGGGATTCACCCAAGCGCTTTGCGAATCGCTTGCGGAAACTCTCGTAGCTGATACCTAGCTTTTGGGCGACCAATTGAGGAGAAAGCCAGGCCCCTTCGAAGGGCTCCGATAGCAAAGTCGAGCTCTCGTCAATACGGGTATCATCGGAATGCTGGCGCGTTTCGAAGTGGGTGGCGGCCATATCAGCCAGCAGGTAGGAAAATTGGGCGATGGTTTTTAGAGAAGAAGGCTGGTTGGCTCCCGGCACGCTTTGAACCAGTTCCTTTAGCCGCTGTTTCCAGAAGGCGACCGGCTGAAGGCGCCAGATGGGCTGTGCCGAATTGAGAACGCTTGTCTGTCGCAGAAGATCGAATTGGGGGCCTTCGAAGACGATGTAGGCATGCTTCCAGCAGCCGTTTTTGTGCGGGCCATAGGCATGCGCAATTTCGGGAAACACAAGGATCGCATTCCCAGGTTGAATATCCGCAGACGCGCCTCGATCGTCTTCGTAGAATCCCAATCCGTCTAGAATCAGAATCAGAGCGTATTTCCCCAAAATACGCATGGACTGGGCATCGATTCCCAGATTGTTCTCCAATTCTCCCGCCAGTGATAACGTTCCTAACCGTGATTGAATAGGGGTGTTGAGCCAAGAATCAGCTTTCGGTTTGAGTTGTGCCACGAGTTTCCCAAATTATACATGTATAAGACCATTTCAACCATTTAAATTCGGTTATAAATTGGGTATACTGAGGGTATTGTGTTTACATATCACAACTCGATGAACGCTACTTCTGCATTGCCCCAATTTTACTCCTACGACCGCGCCATGGATATGGACGCGGACAAGTTTGGCACCTTGCGCAGTTCGACTGACGCGGCGGACGACATGCCCGAGTTGAGGCGACGCCTTGCGGAAGACGGCTATTTGTACATGAAAGGCTACCTGGACCGGGATCAGGTTTTGGGAGCCAGAGCGAGCATTGTATCGCATTTGGCAGCAGAGAATCTGCTCGATCCCGCTTACCCAGAAGCGGATGCTATTTGCCAGCCAGGAACGGAGGGAGTCGCTTTTATCCCGGAAATCGCAGATAAGAGCTCGGAAGTGCAGGAGCTCCTCTATTCCGGAAAGCTGGTCGAGTTTTACCGCCGCTTGTACGGAGAAGAAATTCGGCACTACGATTTTACCTGGCTCCGAGCGATGCCTCCTGGGAAAGGGACGAATCCACATTCCGATTTGCCCTACATGGGGCGAGGGACGGACAAGCATATGACTTGCTGGCTCCCGTATGGTGATATCCCCTACAAGCTGGGAGGGCTCATGGTCTTGGAAGGGTCTCACAAGCGCATGGATTTGCTGAAGAATTATGCTTACCGGGACGTAGACAGCTACTGCGTCAACAAGCCCGAACAGAAGCGCCGGGCTGAGGAAGGGAAATGGAACTTTACCGGCACGCTTTCCCATAACCCTCCTCGTGTGCGGGACAAATTTGGCGGCCGTTGGCTAACCACGGAGTTCGAAGCGGGCGATTTTCTTACCTTCGGCATGTTCCTCGTGCACGCGGCAGTTGACAATAAGACGGAAAACCAGTTTCGCATTTCCAGCGATAGCCGCTACCAAAAAGCGAGCGAGCCCATCGACGAGCGCTGGATCGGGCCGAATCCTCCGGGCCATTCTACCGCCGGAAAGAGAGGGCGTGTATGTTGAGAAACGGATACCGACTCAATAATCGTCAATTCTTAAAATGAGCGCTCCCGCATCTTCAGGCCAAAAGCCGACCCGGGGAACTGGGCGCATGGCGGCAGTCAAGGAAATGGGTCAGCTGCTGCGGATGCTTTTCGAAGTCGAGCGGGAGTTTGTCAGAACGGTAACCGTTCTCATCCCTCGCGTAGGAAATATCGAGCTCAAGTATTTGCTCTGCCAGCACGTATGGGAATCGGCGGGCCACGCCCGTTTCATCCGCGAGCGCGGGCGCGAATTGACCGGTTTCGGGAAAGGCGATGCCGTAAGGGAATCGTATCGGTCGATTTTCGAGGAAGCGATTCGAGCCGAGGATCCGATGGTTGGACTGACTGGGTTCTACAAGGTTCTAAAACCGGCCTTGCTTGATGCGTATCGTCATTATCTAGAGTCAACGCATCATTTGGCCGACTGGCCGTCGCGTAAATTGGTGGAAGAATTTATCGTCGATGAGGAACGTCACCTCCGCGAGATGGACCCATACCTTTCGCAGACTAACGATCGAGACTGGGAGCAGCATCTCTCAATTACCCTCGACGGGCTGGGGGGCTGGCTGGGTGAGCGCAAGCGGAAAGCAATCCCTGAAGGATTCAAATGGATTTGGGAAGAACTGCCGTATCGGCACCCTGATACCTGCAATCGGGGCGAGTATCCGGTGTGCTCAAGTGTTTTTGGACACGATCCAGAATCGGATCCCATTGTGAGGGAATGGCTGGAGGATCCGAATACTGATGCGAGGGTCGTTCGCCTAATGGTATTTATCTGGCTCATGATGGAGCTGGACGCGGTCGACTATTTGTCGCCGATTTTCTACGACACAACGGATGCTCTCTTTGACCTTCACTACGATTTGGCGCGGCATTTGTGGGACGAATCGCGGCATAGCGCATTTGGGCACCGGCAGCTGCCAAAGCTAAAGGTTGACTTGGGGACGCTCGAGCATTCCTTGGATCTTTACAATATACTCATCCAGATGTCACCACCCGAGCGTTACGCCATGATGACGATGGAGTTTGAAGCGGGCAGCTTCGCCACAAAGGCTCATGTGATGGATCGAGTGCGTGAGCTGAGCGATTTTGAGGCAGACACCTTGCTGGCCTTTGACCGGAATGACGAGCAGCAGCATGTTCGCTTTGGGCATCGTTGGCTTCCTGAAATCATGCGGCTTTTCGGGGAAGAGGGGTCCGTGGAGGCGTTTGTCGAATCGTCACGAAAGCGATTCAAGGCGCTGGAAAAGGAGTTTGGAGGAAAGACGCCCCACAGCCTGAGTCCGGAAGTAAGGCTGACCGGAAATAAATTGCGGGCCATCGCCGAAGTGGCCTAAGATTCGAAAAGCAACTGGAATACGGATCCTCCTATGCCGCAAAGTTCATCCTCCGAAAAAACGAACGTTCCACTATGGGGACGCTATAGTGACTTACGGCCAGCGGCAATCGAGGCAATCTTGGAGCGGACACCCGTTGCCTTTGTCCCTTGGGGCGCCTTGGAGTGGCATTGTTTGCACGCCCCGATTGGTCTGGATTCGGCCAAGGCGGAAGGCATTTGCCTGGCCATCGCAGAGAAAACGGGGGGAGTTGTGCTGCCCGCCATACCCCTGGGGGTGAATACGATCAAGCCTTTCAAGGGCTTCGCTCACTCCATCGACATCTCGGCTGAATTGGCTTCAAAAGTGGCTGAAGAGATTTGTATCCAGTTAGCGGATGAAGAATTCAAGATCGTAATTTTGATGACCGGCCATTATCCGCCTGAGCAGATCGATGCCCTGGAGGAAGGCGTGCGTCGAGCGCGAAATGTGGCGACGCATACCCGTTTCGAAGTTTGGGCCGACAATCAGTTGCTGGGCGATCACTTTGTGGGGGATCACGCCGGGGCGACCGAGACTTCTTTTCAAATGCTTTTCTCACCTGATACAATCGACTTGTCGGCGCTACCCGATCGGAAACTGTCTCTGGATGGGGACGGTGTGATGGGAGATGATCCGCGGGAAGCGTCGCCGGAGAGGGGGCAGAGGCAATTAGAAGTCGTGTTGCAAGCAGCCATTCCGAAAGTGAATGCCTTGCTAGCGGATCGGAAGGGTTTGCAATGAAGAAAAGGAAGCTAGGGGAAACGGATCTCGAGTGTTCAGAGATCGGGCTAGGGACCTGGGCATTGGGAAGCGGCCTTTATGGAGAGGTAAAGGCGCGCGAAGCGGATCGACTCATTGGTGAATCGCTCGATGAGGGAATCAACTTTTTCGACACGGCTCCTTTGTACGGTAACAAGCAGGAGAATGGTGTGGCGGAAAGCGTCTTGGGCAAAGGCCTCGGGTCGCGGAAAGACGAGGTCATCGTATCCACGAAGTTCGGGCGTACTGCCATGGCTGTAATGCCCCCGCGCTTCAATCGCAAGGAAGCCCGCGAATCGTGTGAGGCCAGTCTGAAGCGAATCGGGCGGGAGTGGGTCGATCTGTTCTTTTTTCATTCACCCTTCGAGCCTAGCGAAATTGAAGACGAAGTTTGGGAGGAATTAGCCTGTTTGAAGTCGGAAGGGAAAATCCGTTTCATCGCTCACTCCGTTTCCATGTATGAGGAAACACACGAACTGTCGGCCCAGTGGATCCGGGAAAGAAAGATCGAGGCGATACAAGTCGTTTTGAGCCCTTTCAATCGCGAAACGCTTCCTCTGATCGCTATCGCCGAAAAAGAGGGTTGCGGTGTAATCGCACGCGAATGCATGGCGAATGGCTTTCTCAGTGGGGGTATCCAAAAAAATACGACCTTTCCCGAAGGAACCTTGAATGCCCGCTATTCGCGAGAGGAGATCGTGGAACGCGTGGATTATGCCGAGCAGCTCAAGTTACATTTGATACACGGGGATATTGAAACTCTGCCACAAGCATCGTACCGGTGGGTCCTCGATCAAAAAGGCGTTACTCTAGCGCTTTCGGGAGCTCGGGCCTCAAAAGAGATGCAGGACGCGGTTCGGGCCTCTGAAATCGCACCCTACTCCAAGGACACGCTTGCGGATGTAGACGCAATTCATTCCAGGGATTTCTGCCCGGCCTGAATAGAGGGTAGGGAGGATGCGTCGGTCCTCTTTGAGGGGTTGAATACGTCGAGAACCTGTAGACGCGGTCACCGATCGCGTCTACAAGATTGGCCCGCGACCAAAATCAGTAGTACAGGCCTTTAGCCTGTCGTTCGACATCCTATTACACAGTCAGGATGCCTGATCTACTTTTCCAATGGGCGCTCGGCTTGCGGCTCCGTAGCTTCAGCGAAGGAGAGAGATTGCATGTTTGCTGCCAATAAACCGGAGGAATCGTCGCCCCGACGAAAAGACCTACATTGAAGACGTTTATGAAGTTCCGTCATGAGATCGGAGGTATTAAATCCGAAGAGATGGATCCCAATTCTGGCGGCGGTCTAACCGAAGGGGAAGTGCTCATGGGTAGGTAGGTCCAACTCGATGAGATCATCGTTTAAGTTATTAAATGACAGTGTTTAACGCGGAATTGGCCGTTGCTTGTTTTACGGGAAAATGGACAGTTCGCTTTACCGGAAAAAGAGCTTTTTGATGACGGATTAAAGCTTCAAGCCTAGTGTACCCTTGTTTAAAAGGCAAACGTCTGCTCACATCCGCTCGGACAGGTGGATCTTTGACGTTTCCCTGTTGATGCATTGCTCGCTACTATGATCCCCGAGAACTCGAATCCCACACCCATCAGACCCAAGCCGCCGTACAGGGTAGGCTTGATTGGTGTTACCGGCTATGCTCATGACTATTTTAGATCGCTCAATGCGCTTGTAGCGCAAGGACGCATCGTTTGGGGGGCAGTTACAATCATCAACCCGGATGAAGCCAAAGAGCAAATCGCGATCTTGAGCGCTCTTGGGGTTCCCATCTACCAAGACTATCAATTGATGCTTGAGGCTGAGAAACGCTCGCTGGATTGGGTTTGTATCCCAACGGGAATCGGAAGCCACACGCGCACGACCATAGAGTGTCTAAATCTTGGATTGCAGGTACTAGTTGAAAAGCCGCTGGCTCCGACATTGCAGGATGTTGCGGCGATCCAAGCAGCGGAGCGAGCCTCTGGGGTATCGGTTGCTGTGGGTTTTCAACATACTTACATTGAGGATACGTGGCATATAAAACAAAGTTTGCTGGATGGTGAGATTGGAGAGATTCAGAAGGTAGACTGCTTAGGAATGTGGCCGCGTTCGCAGAATTACTATCATCGCAATGAATGGAGCGGGCATTTACACGATGGAGATTCATGGGTGTTGGATTCCCCGCTACACAATGGACTTTCACACATGGTCAATCTCATCTTGTTTTGGCTGGGGGACTCCCTGGGTACTCGAGCTGAGTTGACTCGTGTGAGTGCGGAGCTGTATCGCGCGAAACCGATCGAGGGATTCGACACCGTTCGAACGGTGGGTGTTATGGAAAGCGGCGTTGAAGCGGCAATTATATTGACCCACGCGTCATTGCATCAAATGGATCCGGAAATTTTAATAACCGGTTCCAACGGCACCTTGCGGTGGCGATTTTGCGGGACCCATACCATTGCTTCAAAGGATCAGGTTCGCACGATTGGATCTCCCAGTCAGTTGAAAGTCAGAGAACTCATGTTTGAGGGGGTGCTTGATCACATCGCTGGAAATACGAACCGGCTCTGTACAACCGAGCAGGCGAAGGGAACCTGCAAGTGGGTGAATGCGGTGCATGACATTTGCCCGATCCAGAATATCCCAGCCCAATACCGGGAGGAGGTCGTAGTGGAGGAAGGGGAAATATTCGACGTGGTTGACGATTTGGAAAACTACGCGATTCGTTCTTACTACGATCGTTGCCCTTTCCGCGAAGCAGGAGCGCCGTGGGCAATCCTTCCCCATGAGCGGGATGTGAGGAACTATACCGCCTTCGAAGGAAAATTTTGCGAGGTTCCGGAGAGAGAAGACCCCATGGCGCGGGCGAGTTTGTAGCGAATTTGAAGAGGGCTTTGGTTTTCGAATCGGCATGGCAATTTGGAAAAACCAGCGTTATCCATTTGCCAGAACGAAGAGAGTTTTGCGTAATAGACTATGCCAATGAATAGGAAGGACTTCGTTGCGACTCTCGGACTGGGCTCGTCAGCGATTTGGGCCACCGGATGTGGGAGCAGTAGGGAAAATAAGGATGAACTTCCCGTCTTTGATTCCAATGCCCCTTCTCGGTTTTGGGCCTTTGTGAGAAAATCCTATTCTCTCACTCCTGATCGGGTGTATTTAAATTGTGGAGGACTTGGACCTGCTCCGAAGATCGTTACGGATGCCGTGGCTGAGAAATCCGCGGAGCTTCAGCGCATCTCAGAAACCGGGCACGCCCTCATGGATGTGGCTCGGGAAGCCGTGGCTCGCTATCTAGGAACTGGAGTGGATTCGATCTGCTTTACTCGAAACGCCACCGAGTCGAATTCGATTATTGCGGCCGGACTTGATTTGAAGCGTGGGGACGAGGTGATTTTTGAATCGCACGCCCATCCCGGCGGTTCATTCCCTTGGTTGAGTCGAAGTAAGTACGATGGTATTCGAGTCAAGGTGTTCGAACCGGACCCGTACTCACCAGAAGGCAATCTTGATCGTATAGAGTCACTCATTACGCCTCGTACAAGAGTGATTCAGGTCAGTCATATTACCGCTCCAACCGGAATCTTGATGGATGTGAAGGCGATCGCTAGATTGGCGCGATCAAAGGGCATTTGGTTTCACATTGACGGCGCTCAGAGTGCGGGAATGATCCCGATCAACCTGTCCGAAATTGGGTGCGATTCCTACGCTACCAGTGGTCATAAGTGGATGGGAGGACCGCGCGGAACCGGGATATTATGCATCGACCAGGAGCGAGTCGACGAGGTCGATGCAACCCATGTGGGCGGCCATTCTTCGGCCTCTTATACTTTGCCGGACAATATCGTATTTCTCCCCGGGGCGCGTCGCTACGAGTATGGGACGCGCAATACCGAGTTAGTCGAAGGATTGCGGGTGGCGGTTGACTTCCAAACTCGAATTGGGGTTGAACGCATAGAAGCATACGGATCTTCGCTCGTGGACCAGCTCTACCAGGAGCTTGAGGCGATCGACAGTATTTCGGTGCTGACCCCGTCCGATCCTAACATGAGACGTTCTATCATTACGTTCAAAAGCTCGAAGGTGTCATTTGATCCGTTTAATAATGCTCTCTCTCGTGATTACAAGTTGCGTTGCCGCAGAGTGACAGAGCAGGGTCTCAACGCCGTTCGCGTTTCCCCGCACATATATAATTCCCCAGAAGAATGTGCCCGCGTGGTGGAGGCGGTGAAAGAGATCGTGTCGAGAGCGTGAGGATTGAATGTCTGAATCTATTAATTGCTTCTTTGCAACGCTCAGTGTGCTAGCCGAGAGAATAGGCCACTCCTAATACCCTAAAACTACGTTTTACCGTTGATATTGAATGGGCGCGAACGTGAAGCAGAAATATCGTAGAAAAATTCAAAGGATGAATTATTAGAAGCAAGTTCGGCCAAACATCGATTCTTGTCTATTGATTTGGCTGGGGACAGAAGGATATGTTTGCAGCCCGTGGGCGAAAGCGCGAAGCGCAAATATTTGATTTTAACTAACGATGAGAGAGATTAAGAGGAATGCGTGGATTGTCTGAAAAGGTAGTGATCATTGCGGGAGGACTGGGTGATTTGGGATTTGCCTCGGGAAAGCGACTCGCGGAAGAAGGCTGTTCGGTTGCATTGCTGGATCGAAAAATTGATCGGGGTCGGGCATTGTCGATTGGTTGCTTGAGTTGGGAGGTTGATATATTGGATGAATCGGCGATCCAGAATGTGTGTGAAAGTGTCATGGATAGATTGGGACCGACTAGCATATTGGTAAACGCGGCGGCCCTATTTGTCCTGAAGGGAATCGAGGCAACGCCGGAGGATTGGGATAAGATGACTGGGGTGAATATACGCGGGGCGTCTTTGATGACGAAGCATGTGGTGCCTCAGATGAAAAAAGTAGGGCAAGGGAGTATTGTCAATTTCTCCTCGGTAAGCGGGTTTGTAGGACAGCCGAATTTCAGCACCTATACGGCGACAAAGTTCGCTGTACGCGGATTAACGCGAGGTTGGGCGACAGACTTGGCGGAATCGAACATTCGTGTTAATACCGTTTGTCCGGGTTACATTTACACCAGCGCGTTTATCAACTCGTGCAAAGATCTAGGTCTGGATGAGGAGGAAGAGAACGAGAAGGCCTCCGCAATGCATTTGATGGGCAGGCAAGGGCGGCCGGAGGAAGTGGCAGCAGCGGTCGCGTTTTTGGCAAGCGACGAGTCGTCTTTTATGACAGGGAGCGATTTAGTTGTGGACGGCGGCTACTTGGCTCGTTGACGCGAGCGTTAGCCTTGTTAACCTTATTGACGATTTATGAAGCTAGTCGATCTATCCCACCCGCTCGAGCATGGTCAGCAGACCTTTCCGTTCGATCCGAAATTGAGCATCATTCCGCATGGGAATACCCGCACGTTGCGGTACAATATTTCGCAAATTTCTATGAGTTCGCACCAAGGGACTCACTTGGACGCGATGTATCATTTTATCGATGACGGGAAGACGATTGATCAAATGCCGTTAGATTGGTTTTACGGACCGGCTCGATTGTTAAGGATTCCAAAGAAGACGAAAGAGGAGATAGGAGTGGAGGACTTTGAGCGGTTCGAGGAACATCTCGTGCCCGGGGCCAAAATCATTTATGAAACCGGCTGGCACCGCAATTTTGGAGCGGATAATTTCTTTACGGAATTTCCAAGCATGACTCTGGCGGCGAGTGAGTATTTGGCCTCGCGCGAAATCCGCATGATTGGAATGGATACGCCAACTCCAAGCCAGGATTGGTATGAAGTACACCATGTCTTGCTCGGAAAGGAAATCGTGATTGTCGAGACCTTGACCCGATTGGATGAACTCCCGGACACGTTTGTTTTCATGGGCTTCCCTTTAAACATAAAGGGCCGCGACGGCTCGCCGATCCGAGCGGTGGCGCGAGTGGACTAGCGGGTTGGCGAGATGTTTTTATGGTAAAGCGCGTTTTGCGTAGCTCTGATCTGGGGACTCTGACAGCTTGATGGATCTCAAATTTATGAAAGGACCCCATTTCAAATTCTTAATACCGTTGTTGGTGTTCCCGTTGGTGGTGTCCATGGCGGATTCCGACTGGAATGGCCGTTGGCGGCTCGATGTGGAGCGTAGTTCCGCGCTAGATGGCTGGACGAACATGGATATTGGAATCCAGACGAGTGGGTCTGAGGTATCCATCACGCACGACATGCGTTGGCGCTCGACACGGGTTTTGAAGACGAATGTCGTGAACACGCGTCGTACGGTTAAGGTTCCGGATTTCTTCCGTATAGAGGCCCGTCACATGGCGGTTTACGCGCCGAAGACATTTGCGGCGACGGTTAGTTCGGAATGGCTGGACGGGGGTCGCGCGTTGCGGGTGGAAGCGGAGCTCCCAGTCGAGGTTTCCCAAGGCGACGCGACAATTCGGGTTTACAGCGAGTATCGAATGGGGGAAGGAGGCGAAACGCTGACGCTGATTGAGCTTCGTTCGTCCCGCAATAATCCGCTTGTGTACCGATTCCGCAGACTGCCGGTAGGTGATACCTCTAGACCTTAATTGATATGAACCGCTCGTTCCAGGCTATATCCCTTTTATTAATCGCGATGGGTTCCGCTTTCGTATTTGCGAAAAAGGAGCCGATCAAAAACGCGTATTCGATGCGATTCGATCTCGATTGGGAGGTCGCGAGCGGATTGCCGGAAAAGGCGATGCTTGTGAGTCTGCAAGGACTGGCCAATAGAGAAGAGGCTCAGCTTTACATCATTCATCCTCCGGATTTCCAATGGGAGATCACCGAGCCACTCTTCGATTTTTATAAGCGGAAGCATGGTGTGTCGTACACGGAAATAAAGACGGCAGACGCCGCTTTGGAGCGCTTCAAGTCTGCGGCAAAGGGCTATGTGGTTTGGGATACCGAGGTGGGGCCTTCCCTTAATGTCGCTTTCACAATTGCGGGACTGGAAGACGGTGTAGTTGTCACTGAAGCGCTGATACCGATTGTTCAAAAACACGGCCTTAGACCCATCGATGATTTACGGGGGCGTTACACGGGTCAAAGTCATGCCGAAATTTATTCAGACGCGATCGAGCGGTATTGGCATCGTTGCAATCGAGACAAGATCATGCTGATGGGTGGGCACCGTGGACGCGTGATGATGCCGGCGATGGCGGACTGGGGAATCCGCGAACGGATGTTTTTCCACGAGTTGTCTGCGGATCCGGAAGAAGCGGACGAATTGGTACTCAATCGGCAGTTGCTTGAAGACCTCAATGTGGGTGCGACTGTATTCGGCTGGCATCCCTATGGTAAGGACACGGAAGAGCAGTCGACCATGCTCTTATCGATGTATGGGATTAAAATGGAGGGACTCCACAACCTGCCGAATTTGAGCTACAATTGCCAGTTTGATTTTACGCCCGGATTTCGCTTTACGAATAACCACCAGGTTGCCAAAGACGCGGTACTCATAGCGGAAGGGAAGGTCTACATTACCTTTGTCCAGTCCGACAGTGTCGGCATCGGCGTATGGACAAAGCCCGGACGCGGCAAATTGCCCTTTGCCTGGCAAGTTACGATGAACTGGACGAAGTTTTCTCCAGCGGCCCTCGAGTATTTCCACGAATCTGCGACGCCCAATGATTACTTTATCGGCGGGCTTTCTGGGCCGGGCTATATGTATCCAAATAATATTCCTAAAGACCGATTTCCGGTCTTGATGGAGGAAGCGAAACAGTTGATGGCAGTGCTCGACGAACACGTTATGGAGATCATGGACAACTCAGCTGCGGATGGAAATGTAGGGAATGCGGATCTATTCGAAGAAACGGTGGATGCGTACTACGAGGCATTCCCGGACGTGCTGGGATTCATAAATGGATACGGTCCCGCCCGTACGAGGGATCTGCGCGACTCGCGTCCGATGATCTCCTACGACTACTACATCGATCCGAAACGGCCACGCGATGAAGTGACGGCTGACTTGAATGAACTGATTACTCTGAATTCAAAACGGCCCTACTTTTTGGCGGTTCATGTGAGGGAGTCGAACGACGTGAATAGCCTGGTCACAGTGGTAGAGAATCTTGAAGGGCCGGTAGAGGTGGTGGCTCTTGACCGTTTTCTGAAACTCGCTGCGAGCAATAAGACCTACGAGACGCGTTTTCGACAGATGGACGACCCGGTACACTTTAAGGGTTATTAGCTAACGATAGAACGGATCGCTGGCCGATCCTGTAGCTGCGACCAGCGATCGTGGCTACAGTGAGATCATCCGCTACCTTGATGGCTCTTTTACGACGGCGTCACAGATCGTTAGCGTATTGAAATCAAGGGTACGCTTTAGTCGTCCGTGGGTGATTTCAAGTATCTTAGAATTCTTTTCCGCGTTTAGATAGGGGCCTTCGAAGAGTTTCCATTTAGAGTAGTCGACCCGTTTTCCATCTCGCAGGGGGGCTTTCCCGAATGTGCAGACAATTTCGGTTCCGCGCAGACTTCTCATGGAAACGCTAGGGACCGGATCGAGTTCGATTTCAAGTGGCAGCGATTTGACCGCCTCTTGGAAGGCTTCGTAACTCGCGAACTCTGAAACGGAGGCTGCTTGCAGAATCGTGCCGTTTTGACGATGAGGGCTGATGAGGACCTGGCTGCCTGTTTCGACACGTTCATAGCGGTAGCCGTTGCCGGTAGATGGCAGTCGTTGGTAGGCCATATGCGGTTCCCATTCATATTTGGCGAGTGGACGGTAGGCGAGGTAGCAGTCTCCGCCTTGAGCAAAAATCCAGCCAGATGCGTCTTCTGTGAGATTGGAAAGATCTTTAGAGAAAAATCCGTTGACCTGTTCAAAGCGTGTCCCTTTTGGGATGTCGTACAGAGCGACGACTGTATCGAGATCTTGGAACACTTGTTCGTAAGGAGAGCAGCCGACCAGCTTGTCGGCGACATCGTAGGACGGTTTCCCCTCCGCGGCGACTGCTTTGACCATTGTGTCTGGACCGACGTTGAAGTAGGCCTGCATTCCCTTAGATGCGGAGTAAGGGTGGATGGAAAACATCGTGGGGTGGATGCCGCGCGGGTCTGGAGTCTTCCAGGTTACATCCCAGACATGGGTTTGAATGGGGTCTGCCATGCCGCCTTGGTAGGAACCGACCGCGTATTCACTGGTTGTGTAGGAAGTCTTGTAGATAGGAGCCTTGCCCACGTCACTGTATCGCCACTGGTGTCGGGAGCGTTTCAAGTCACGTTGTTCAAAGGGCATATCGCGATCAGTGGCTATTCTGTAGATAACCTCGGGCACATCGTAGTTGTCGGCGACTATGGCGTAGTAATTACCCCAGCTGAAGCCGCGGGTAGGCGGGCAGTTGCCGAAATTTAGCCAAGAGAAGAAGGAGCTAAGACTGTTCCACCGTTCGACGACGGAGCTGTCGTCGGTACGGGCATTGGGGCCGCGTAGCACGCCATTGAGCGTGTTGGCGGCAAGTCCAGCATAGAGCCAGTCGAGAACCATTTTTCCACGTATCCGCATTTCGGGGTCTTCAGCCCAAGCGACGAGGTAGAGCATGGGGATTGCGTATTCACCAATATAGTGGGTGGGATTGAACTCACCCTGCCCAATAGTGGTCATAATATCCATCCAGTCGATTAAGTAGGCACGCGATTCGGCTAGGTTCTCTTCCGAACTTTTCCCTGTATACCATTGGTCGCCCGATTCGTTTGGATACATCTCTGACATGAGATAGAGCATCGTATAGTACATGGCAAAGTGGTTCTCGGTGTCGCCACGCAGTTGATAGGTCGAACGCCAGGCGTCGCGAATCGCGTTTTTGGCTTCCTCGGAAAGCAGGTCTCTACCGGTGAAGGCGACACAAACGGTGGGCAACATCCAGAAGGGGCCGGATCCAGGCGTTTCCATCATTTCGATGACTCTATCGGAGCAAGCGTCGAGTTCGCGTCCCAGTCGGAGATTCGCTGAAACGGATGCGAGGTCCATTTTTTCTGAGTCACCTCGCTCGACAATATGAGCCCGCCATTGGATTACCTCTTGGACGCGCTCATTGTACTGCATGCGCCGGAGAGTCGGATCTTCGACGACTGCGACGTTTGGGTGAGGACCTTCGTAGGACGGTTGAGCCTTGACAGGGGCATTGATGGAAAGCGTGGCCAATAAGACTGTTGTTAGGAGCGGCTTCATGGGTTTGTCGAGGTTGGAGCGGGGAGAAAGAGGAAGCTATTAACAGCGGATCCTTCTAGCCCGATCTTTTGCCAAGTCCGTCCAAAATCGTTGGATGTGAAGACGGCGTTTTGGTAGACGCTGGCGAATAAATGCCCGGTGCTGGGGTGGACGCCGACGCGCCATACTCTTTGGGGCATAGGAAGACCTTCGTTCCGGGGTACCCAAGTGGTGCCGCCGTCTTCGGAAGTAAGTACTCCAAAGGTGTAGCTACCGATAGCGAGACGATCGGGGTTCGTACCGTCGAAAGCAATATTGTATAGGGAGCCGTCAGTGGGGGTATTCGGTAGATTGGTCCAGGTTCTACCTGAGTTGCGCGAGATCCAGGCTCCCGCACTCTGGGTGACGGCGGCCCAGGTATTTGGATTGTGGGGCGACTGTTGAACGTCGTTGACGGTTTCTCGGGTTTCGAGGACACGCCGCCAGCTCTTTGCGTGGTTTTGCGTCAGATAGATACCGCTCTCGCAGCCAGCGAGAACATGGCCTGGTCGGACTCGGTCAACTTCGATGGTTTGCGCGTATTTGCCGCGATCTGGAAGTCCGCGTTCACGGGCTTGCCAACTCATGCCTTGATCATTTGACAAGGCGATTCCACCAGGGTGCGCGAGATAGACGGTGTCAGGTGAATGAGGATCGACACAGACGTCCTTGGGTTCGGTGATATCCCAGCCCGTCATGATTCTCCAGCTAGCTCCTCCGTCGACGGTTCGAAGGGCGCCGTTTAGAGCCGCCGTATAGAAGACTTGCGGGTCGCGGGGATCGAAAGAGACTGCGGAAACGGTCGGGTCATTGAGGCCGATGTGGCGCCATTCCCCGGATGGATCGAGTCGATGCAATCCGCTGGTTGTGACGATTTTCGAGCCAATGACGTAATTTTTGTTTATGGCGGCGCAAACGTAGGTTTCGATGGTCGGGGGTTGTCCTGCCGTGGAAAGAGTAGCCCCAAGCGAATAGAATACACAGATGAGGGTTTTTGAGATAGTGTTTGGGGACATAGTTAAAATGGGTAAGGTAGCCCTGTCGCCGTTACAAGTTACCTCTGACAGGAGTGTACAGTAAACCAATTGGAAAGTCGTTGGGAAGGATCCGTTTTACGATACAGCACGCAATGCGTTTTGGAAGCAGGCAAGGGTTGCGACTATCTGGCGGAGTGCGGTGGTCCAAGGTTTGAGCTCCATCTCATGCTGAGCAATGGAATGATGAATCAAGGAAAAATTACGCGACGGGGAGCAGTCTCATTTTCAGTCGATCGCATGTCTACCGACCCTTTGGAAGCGTTGTGCTTAGCTTGGGAGCGCTGTTCTGATCGACTGCGGCGGTTTAATAGCCAACGATATAGAGGATGAGAGCCAAAGCGGTTGTATTTAAGAGCAAGAACGAGGTCTCGTTCGAATCGGTCGACTGTCCCGTCCCAGAGTCGGATCAGGTCGTTGTGGATGTGAGCCACTCCTGGATAAGTAACGGGACGGAAGGTTCCTATTTGCGAGGAGAGCGCATTGATGGCGATACCCCTTGGCGGCCTGGCGATCCGACCCCGTTCCCAATTGTGGCGGGCTACCAGAAAGTGGGAATCGTGGATTGGGTAGGACCCGATGTTGTTGATTTGAAGAAAGGGGACTCCGTATTTGTATCCGTTAGCTCGATATCGGGAATGTTTGAGCCAAGGGGTGGTCATGTTTCCCCGTCGGTTTCGAGTCGTGGAGCGGTTCTGAAACTACCTCCTGGATTGGACCCAGTGGCGTACTCGGGGTTGGTATTGACCCAAGTGGGATTCAATTGCGGCGATCGGCCTCGGTTCCAACCGGGTGACGCGGCAGTGGTCGTGGGAGATGGCTTGGTGGGGCACTGGGCGGGACAAATGTTGGCTGCGCGAGGCGCTGAAGTGGTGATGATTGGGCGACATGAGGATCGATTGGGGCATTTTAAAAAAGGCGAGACGCTGCTGGATAAAGAGGGTGCTTGGATGGAAACAGTGAAGGAGCGATTTCCTGATGGCGTACAGGTGGGCGTGGATACCGTGGGGTCGCTGGGAGTCATGGGTCATCTGGAAAGCCTGATGAAGCGATTTGGACATTTGGTGTCGGCGGGTTTCTACGGAACGGATGATTGCCTTGCTCTGCAGCCGCCTCGCTACAAGGAGCTGTCTATCGATCTCGTATCCGGAGCGACACCGGAACGCCTGGCGCAAACAATGAAACTCGTTTCCGAAGGAGTGTTGGAAACCTTGCCACTGATTACACATCGGTTTCCGGTAGAAAAGGCGGCGGACGCGTGGGAGTTGATTGAATCGAAGAGCGAGCCCGTGTTGGGTGTAGTCCTCGATTGGATGTAGGTATGAAGGCAATACAAATAATTGAAAAAGGGCGTCCGGAGCTTGTCGACCTGCCGCAACCCTCGCCCGGTGCGGGACAGGTTTTGATGAAGGTCGAAGGCGTGGCGACGTGCCCGCACTGGGACATGCACATTATGGACGGTGTCTCCATGGTTCCGGGGGGCAAGGTCGAGTATCCGTATCTGCCCGGGCAACCGGGTCACGAGGCAATGGGCTCCGTGGTGGGAGTGGGTCCTGGGGTTGAGGACTTTGCGATAGGCGATCGCGTTGCTCTTTGGCAGGATCAGGCGGGGGCTACTCAAGGCTGCTATGCGGAATACGTGGCAGCCGATACGGGTAATTTACTGGCTATACCCGGTTCGCTGGCGCCGGAAGAAATTGCCTCGCTGGAATTGGCCATGTGCGTTCAGGTATCCTTCGACCAAATCGCGAATATTCGGGATATCGAAGGGAGCCGATTTGGCGTGAGTGGTTTGGGACCGGCGGGTTTGGTGGCGATTCAGTTGGCCAGAGCCTATGGCGCCGCGGAGGTCGTGGCCTTCGATCCTGTGGAGTCACGCCGTGGGCTGGCTCAGTCGCTCGGGGCTGATCGCAGTTTGGATCCGACCCAAGACGACGCGTTTCCCAATGACCGGTTCAGTCCAGAAGCCTTGGATTTGGCGATCGATTGCACCGGCTTGCCCGTTTCGGTCGAGTATCTCATGGATCGTACGCGAGACGTTGTCGCATTGTTTGGCGTATTGCGGGAAGATGCTCGATTTGGCTTCAAGCATTGGTGTCGGGCACTTCATTTGGTGGGCTATGGCTCGCACAACAAGGGGGCGGCTGAAAAAGCGTTGGCCCAAATTGTGGCGGGAAAGCTGAAGCTCGGACCCCTTATTACCCAAACGCTGCCCTTGAAGCGCTACGCCGAAGGTGTGGAGTTGCTGCGTCAACAGAAGGCGATAAAGGTGTGTTTTACGCCATAGTCGGGCCTGTCGGTACAGGGTAAAAAGCGTGTTGTGCACTTTATCTGTTTTACCTTACACCGAAAAAGCTTTCGGCACAGGAAGCGCTGCTCTTAGGATCTGCGTATCGATCATTCTTTCCCCTTATGTTTCCCGATACTCTTTTAGTTAGAAAGCGCATTTTGTTTGGCCTTATGTGTTGGGGCATGGCCTGCCTCGGAGCGTTTGCGTCGCCGCCTCCAGCAGCGCCGATGAGCGATGCGGAATTTGTCCGCTTGTATCGGGAACGCTGTGAATACCTGATCGATCAGACGGTTGCGAGTACGGATCCGGATGATTTAACGAAAGGCAGCAGTTTTACAATCGCGGCCAACCTGCATCGGAGGGCCAACCTGGAATGGGCGAGCAAGCGATTGCGGCTATCGAATGATCCCCCATCGGGAGCTATGTTCTGGATGCATCCCATGGTCTTGCTGATGGAAACGGGAAGGGGGGTCTTAAGTGATGATGATTGGGCGTTTATCCGCGAGTTGTGGCGGACTTATTTTCCGTATCGCGGCGACACTGAGAATCATTGGGTCATGTACTATGTGAGTCTCTATTTGGCGGCAGAAATGTTCCCGGATGCCGGTCCCGAAGCCTGGTACAATGGAAAGTCGTCAAAGGAAATTATGGCCGACGCGAAAGCGTTCATTTTGGATTGGATGCGTATCACAACATCGTACGGCCAGGGTGAGTATGACTCTCCCAACTACATTGAGGAATATACCCGCCCGATGGCCTTGCTGGTGGGCTGGGCGAAGGATCCGGAGTTACGACTGAAAGGCAAGATGATGATGGACTACATTTTGCTCGACTATGCGGTTGAGAATTTGGAGGGACTGTATGGCGGCGCCCACAGTCGCTTGTATCCACGCTATCTGTTACAACCTGGGATGACACAGGCAGCGGGTCATGGATGGCTTCTGTTCAACCAAGGCGAGTATCGCTCCAATGGAGGAACTTTAATGATCGCCCTGAGCGGCTACACTCCACCGCCGATCCTTTTTCGCATCGCGACCGACCGGGATAAGGCTTACGTGCATCGAGAATTGAAGCGAACACGCTGGCGCTTTAGGCATGCCGGTCCAGATGCGTTCGAAGTGGATGGGAAGAGCACCATACCGGTCTACAAATACAGCTACGTGCACCCCGACTATATTTTGGGCTCGTCTCAGGGCGGATTGCTGCAGCCGATTCAGCAGCAAACGTGGAGTCTCGTTTGGCGGGAGGAAAACCTGGATGGGAAAACCAATACCATGTTCGGTTTGCAGCCTTATTCCTCGCCCATAGAAGGTACCATGTATTTCTCATCTGATTGGGATACGGTTACGGATTTGATCGCACGATCCAAGGTGGATTACGATTCTGAGGACAAACTCGAGGGTGGGTCGCCCTATGAGCAGGTGTTCCAGCATAAGTCGTCGCTTATCGCGCTGTACGACATCCCGGAAGGTACACGATTTCCGTTGATAAGCACCTTATTCAGTCGGGATATTAGACAGCGTATCGAGGATCAATCCGGATGGATATTCGGGCAAGGAGGGCCTCTCTATATTGCTTATCGTCCCTTCGCTCCGGGGGAATGGAAACCGGTCGATTGGACGGGGTTGCTCAAGGGGGGAGCGGGCGGATGGTTTAGTACTGGATTCAAAGAGCTCTCCGAAGGCAGTCAGTGCCTCGTCAGTCGATCGTTGAAGAATGGCTATATTTTGCAGGTGGCCCCAGTTACCGCATTCGATTCGTATACGGAATTTCAGGACACCATTCGATCCTTGCCAATAGAGTTTTCGCTGGAACCCACCCCGAGCGTTCAATTTACCGGTTTGGACGGGGTGGCGTTGACGGCTCGTTATGGCAGTACGCCAACGGTCGCGGGCAAACCGGTCGACTATTCGAAATGGAAATTGTTCGATGGGCCTTTTACTCAGGCCGATCGGAAAAGCCAGACGCTGGAGATGATCTATGGCCAACAGCGCTACTTCCTGGATTTCAAAAATGGCAGTGCCAAAACTTCAATCGTGACTGAACCATGATACGCTGGCTCATTATACTTCTAGGAGGGGTTTCGCTTAGCGCCGTATTGTCTGCTGAGCCGAAACAACGGTTGTTCGTGGCTTTTGCGATGACCAAAGCGCAGCAGGCGAGTTCGCTGCCGACGGACTCTGGCGTATTCTTGCAGGGACAGGAAGTGGGTGAGTGGAACCGGATCGGTCCGGTAATCCAAGCAATGAACAGCATAACGGCGGATCCCTCAAACCCGTCCACTCTTTACATTGCTTGCGGAAACGGAATCGTGCGTTCTAAGGACGGAGGCGATTCATGGCGAATGGTTACGGGGTGGAGGGAAAGCGATTTTACGAAGATCGCCGTTGATCCAGAAAATGGGGACAATGTGTATGCGGCCTCGGTCTGGGGATTGAGCTTAAGCCGCGATGGTGGAGAGAGCTGGAATCCTTCCAATCTCGGGCTCAAGGAAAAGTATTGCCGGAGCGTAATTGTCGACGAACGCAATCCGAAGCGATTGCTTCTGGGAACGGGCGCGGGCATTTACCAAAGCCGTAATCAAGGCCGGTCCTGGAATCCCATCAGGACATCGCCTCAGTCAAATATTCTACGTTTGTCGCGCAGCGAGGCGGACTCGGACTTGTGGATCGCAGGGACGGAAGGAGAGGGCGCTTTCCTTTCCCGAAATGATGGAAGAACATGGACCCCTGTGGCGACGAAACTCAAGGACCGCAACCTATATGGGGTGGCCCTCCATGCGAGCGATGCGCGCCGAATGGCCGCGGGCGGCTGGAACTCGGGCGTCTGGGTATCAGAAGATGGAGGAGAGACTTGGATCGACAGGGGAGCAGGATTGCCGTCTCCAAATGTGACAGCTGTGACTTTCGACCCTAATGTGCCGGATCGTCTGTGGGTTTCTACATTTGAAGAGGGGACTTATTACTCTGATGATAATGGCAAGATTTGGGTCGATGGCAATTTATACGGAGCCTACGTCCTCGATCTCGATTCGATTCCCTTCACCCAATAGCATGAACACGAGGCGAACATTTCTAAAAGGAGTGGGTTCGCTCTCAACGCTAACCCTGCTGGGAGCTTGTACAGAGAAACCTAATACAATGATCTCGGCACCCGATTCAAAACAGCGGAAGAAGGTCAACGCATTGCTCATCAGCGCCACGACGAATCCCGGGCAGAAATCGTTGGAGCATGCTCATGAAATGATCGTGGATACTTTTGGAACGGCCAAGCGTATGCTTTTAATCAATTTTGCCAGTCTTCCAAGTAAGCGTGATAGTTACGCAAAGCGCATGCGTGCTGAATTTTCCAAAATAGGACCTGGGTATGAAATGTATTCACTGCATGAATTCGCGTTTTCCGAATGTGCAGACGCGGTAAATGCGGCGGATGGTTTTTATGTGAGTGGCGGGAATACGTTTCTCCTTTTGAAGGAGCTCTACGATCGAAATCTCGTTGGATTGATCCAGAAACGAGCATTGGCTGGGACGCCGTACATCGGGTCTAGCGCGGGATCCAATATTGGGGGTCAGGTGATTGGGACCACCAATGACTTTCCTTTGGTAGACATCCCCACGCGCCGCAGCCTGGGGTTACTTGGAGCGGTTTACAATCCGCACCATCCGGACCCGGCGAGTGACAAAACGCAATTTGATGCCAGGCAATGGAAGATTGGAGAGTACGTGGCTCACAACCGAGACCAGGCTGTAATGGGAGTGACTAATCCAGGAATGCTTCGTATTCGTGGAGATAAGGTTTATCTGGCGGGAGTAGATGCAACCGTATTCATTCACAAAAACGATGACCGCTCTGTGGTCCAGTCAACGCTAGAAGATCTCAGCCCTTCGCTCTGATGGCGAAGTTCGAAAATTTATCGATGCTTTTGAGGTCGTTGGTATCTTAGTAGAAAAATACGCAAGAAGGCCCCTATTTTCGCTGCGTTGGATCGAAGAAGCTTACAGGAAGATTCATAATAAGCATCTAAAATGGTGGAGGTGGCGGGAGTCGAACCCGCGTCCCTTGAGCCTTCACGAAAGGCGTCTACATGTTTGTTTTCGTTTTTGATCTCGCCGATCTAGCCGCGACGAAACCGCGCTGCTTGGATCAGCCAGTCCGCTGATGAAGTACGGCTTGGGCGCAACAGACAGCCGCCCAAACTATGCTCGCTAGTCGTCGCCCCCTCCATCTAGCGAGTATCAACGGAGGGGACGTAGCTGCCATTATGCAGCTAGAGGCATTTCTTCATGTGTGCCATTTATGTGTGTGATGGATATTTTTGCGAGGCCAACCATCATCCTCGACATGCAGCCAGACGCTCCAACTAAAGGTCGAATCCGGAACACCCCCCTTTGCTAAATTAAGAAGTAGGAATTAAGAATTATGAAGTAGGCTCAGAATTCTAAACTCGGGACCCGATCTGTCGGATGCTGTAACAGCAACTGTGACAAATCAAAGAACAGGAATGACTTATCGGTAGCGTGACCGAAGAAATCAAGTTGAATTAGTCAATGGGGTTCGGGTAAGGTTCCGGGATGACGTTTTCTTCCTCATTGCTTGTGGCCGCTAATGTGAGTGAGTGGTTTTCCGGGATCTGGGCAGACTATTTGGCGCCTCGCTGGGGCTCTTTTACGCAAGTCTTTGTGGGGGAGGATCTTCTTATTCAATTGGGCGCCATCGCAGGAGCTGTCATACTCTCGTTTGCCGTTACTCTTGGTCTTCGACCGCTGTTCAAAAAGGTTACTGAAGCGATTGAGGAGCGGGATGACTGGATAGAGCAGGGCGTTGACTGGATCAGCGACAATCTTTTCCGCCTATTGCTAGTGGCGCTTCTATGGTCGGTGTCTCTCTATCTAGATTCGAATACAATGGAGCCATCCATTGAAGCGGCGGTCTTGAGCGATTCGGCTGAAGCGGCTGCCATAGCGTTGGATGGGGGGGCAGAGGCCACCGAATCGCAAGCGGTTGCCTTAGCGAGCAAGACAACTCCGGTGAGTAAAAACTACCTGCTTGTTAGAGCAGCCGCGAGCATCGCTACCCTGATGCTCGTGTCGGGAGCATTGCCGCGAGCGATCAAGCAGCAGGTCTACTTCCGGACGCTGTTTTTCGTTTTAGCCATGGTGCTGATCTTGAATTTGCTGGGCATTTGGAGTGTGATTCGAGAAGGGCTTGACGGCATCGCGCTATTCCCGATTTCCGGATCTGGCGTAACGCGGGTCACCCTGCTGACTTTAGCAAAGGGGGTCGTTGCGATTTCGTTACTAGTTCCGTTTACTAGCTGGCTTATTAGGACTTCCGAGTCGCGGGTTACGCGAATGGAGAAAGTTTCGCCTGCCTTGCAGGTATTGACGATTAAAGTGCTGAAGGTTCTGATTGCGGCGGGAGCGATCATGTTTGCGATCAGTTCCGTTGGAGTAGACCTCTCCGCCTTCGCGGTTCTTGGGGGAGCGATTGGTCTGGGCTTGGGTTTTGGTTTCCAGAAAGTCGTGTCCAACTTGATAAGCGGGGTGATACTTCTGGGGGACAAGTCGATCAAACCGGGCGACGTGATCGAAGTAGACAACACGTATGGATGGATCAATACACTGGGTGCGCGTTACACTTCGGTGATTACTCGTGACGGTACAGAACATCTGATTCCCAACGAAATGATGATCACTGAAAAAGTGGTCAACTGGTCATTCAGCGATGAAAAGGTGCGAGTCAGGATTCCGTTCGGCGTGTCCTACACGTCGGATATCCACAAAGCCATGGAGCTTGCGCTTCAGGCAGCAGGCGAAGACGGCAGAATTTTGAAAGATCCGGCAGCTGCGGTTCGACTGACTGGATATGGAGACAACTCGGTGGATTTCGAGTTGAGGGTATGGATTGTCGACCCAACCGATGGGCTTGGGAATATTCGCAGCGCGTTCTATTTGAAAATTTGGGATCTGTTTAAGGAAAATGGAGTAGAGTTCCCGTATCCACAGCGCGATGTGCATCTGAAGGAATTGCCTCCGGTGGAGGTAAATATCCGAAGGAACGGATAGGGGTTGTTGAGGACCGAAGCGTCCCCCCCCTATCAGTGGCTCTTGGCCCTTCGACAGGCTCAGGGTGGTGAACATAGTCGAACCAAGATCGCCCGCTACCACTATGGCAGCAGATCGCTAACCATCGACTTCTCTTCGCTTAGTTCGGCTTCGGTTGCCTTGATCTTCTGACTGCTGAAATCGTTGATTTCCAGTCCTTCAATAATGCTGAGGCTCTGGCCATCGCTTTTCATGGGATAGGAGTAGATGAGTCCAGTTTCGATACCATATTCACCTTTTGAATTCACGGCCACGCTGAAGCAATCGTCGGAAGCGGTGGGGGTTGTGATGGATCGCACAGTGTCAATCGCCGCATTTGCCGCAGAGGCTGCGGAGGATAGGCCGCGAGCCTTTATGATGGCCGCTCCACGTTGTTGAACGGTTGGTATGAAGTCTTGAGCAAACCAGGCGTCGTCTGTGATAACGTCAGGAACGGGTTTCGCATCTATCGTTGCGTCAAAGTAATTAGGATACATTGTCGAAGAATGGTTGCCCCAAATGGCTAGATTCTTGACGGAGTCGACGTCTACTCCTGCTTTCAACGCTAATTGGGATTTGGCTCGATTCTCGTCGAGGCGAGTCATAGCGAACCATCGGTCCTTGGGGATGTCTGGCGCGTTGTTCATCGCAATGAGGCAGTTGGTATTGCAGGGGTTGCCCACCACCAGAGTCCGAATGTCCGAAGCGGCGTTCTCCTGGATGGCCTTCCCTTGGCTGGTAAAGATCTTGCCGTTGATTCCGAGGAGATCTTTGCGTTCCATTCCAGCTTTGCGTGGTACGCTGCCGACCAAAAGCGCCCAGCTCGCTTGGTTGAAACCTTCGTTTAGGTCGCAGGTGGGTACAATCCCCTTTAGCAGGGGAAAAGCGCAGTCTTGCAGCTCCATGACTACTCCCTCCAAGGCTTTCATTCCTGGCTCGATTTCGATGAGACGGAGAACGACTGGCTGGTCGGGTCCGAGAAGATGTCCTGACGCGATGCGAAAGAGCAGTGAATATCCGATTTGACCGGCGGCACCGGTAACTGCGACATGAATGGGTGGTTTCATAGGAGACTTCTTAACTATGGACTCGAGTATGTGAAAGCGACCAAAAAAGTAGCGGATTCAAGTTGGTTTTAAGAATCCTAATTGTCGCGATAAATTTGGCGAATGTGAAAATACGGAAGTTGAAAGCGCGGATCCAGATCCTAAGCGGTGGCAAATCGAGACGCCAAGTTTTCGTAGGCCTTGAGGATCGAGGCTTCTGTCGTTGCCCAGTCGATACATCCATCGGTGATCGATACGCCGTACTCGAGGGCATCGACCGGGGCTGGGAACTTTTGGTTTCCCGCCCCTAGATTACTTTCCATCATGGCTCCAATGATAGAGTCGTTTCCGGACTTAATTTGCTCGATAATCGAATCGAGTACTTCGGGCTGTTTCTCTGGCTGCTTGCTGCTGTTGCCATGGCTGCAGTCGATCATGATCGCTTTTTCCAAGCCCGCCTTTTCAAGGTCGGCTGCCGTTTTGGCCACGCTGTCGGCGTCGTAGTTCGGGCCAGAGCTTCCGCCCCTGAGAACCACGTGGCAGTTTTGGTTACCTGCGGTGGTAACGGCAGAGGCCTGTCCTTCCTGGTTTATGCCGAGAAAGGTTTGGACTCCTCGCGCCGCCTTTATGGCATTAATCGCGACTTGGCAGGTTCCGTCCATGCCGTTCTTGAATCCGACTGGCATGGATAGACCCGATGCCATTTGACGATGCGTCTGAGATTCTGTGGTTCGAGCGCCGATGGCTGCCCAGGAGACCAGGTCGGCGATGTACTGGGGTGTGATAGGGTCAAGAAGTTCGGTGGCTGTAGGAACGCCGAGGTCGATGATATCTCTCAGAAAATTGCGCGCGACACGGAGGCCCTTGTCGATATTGGCCGTCTCGTCGAGATCAGGATCCATGATAAGGCCCTTCCATCCCAATGAGGTGCGGGGTTTTTCGAAGTAAACCCGCATGACCAGGCAGATTCGGTCCTTCACTTGTTCGCTGAGAGCGGCAAGTTTTCTTCCGTATTCGAGTCCTGCCTCGACATCATGAATAGAACACGGGCCTGTTACTAGAAGGAAACGCCGATCATCGCCAAAAATGATGCGGTGGATGTCTTGGCGGGATTGGGTTATGAACTCCGATTGAGCCTCGGTTCTAGAGATCTCTTCGAGGAGCTCGTGGGGAGCAGGGAGCGCATCAGTGCGTGTGACGTTTATATCGGAGGTTTGCTTCACGGCGGTGATAGTTGGGAGAGGCCGGGTTGAATTTCAATTGCGAATTCGAAAAATATCTCTGATTGGGCCTGTTGAGAGGGCAAAAGTAAGGCGGGTAGCCTACCCCTAAGCTACCCGCCATCTCGTTTTCTTAGTTACCCCAAAATCCCGCTAAGCGGGAAAGTGTTTGTTGTTGACCGAACCAGATAGAGAACATCAGGTGTCTGTCAACTAATATTCAGCGTTTATTTAAATAAAATATTCAAAGCCTTGATAGATGGAAACTTCCAGAGCGCATTTTTATTTCCCAAAGGGTGTGTTTTTCGTGGAGGGAGAGGATTCGGCCTCTTTTTTGCAGGGTCAGTTCTCGCAGGATATCAGAACGGCCGATGGTTTTAGGGCTTATGGGCTGTGGCTTAACCACAAAGGCAAGATTCTGGCGGACAGCTTTATGCTCAGGATTTCTGAATCACGCTTTTTGGTGGTCAGCTATTTCGGTGAAACAGATGTGCTACGGGATAATTTAGAGAAGCGGATTATCATGGACGAGGTCGTGACTCGATCTGCTGAGTCAGGCTGGTTTGGGGTATCCGTTTGGGGCGAAGCGATTGATAGGGTACTGGAGCTAGTGAAATTGGAACGGCCTAGTGCGGATCGGTTTTCGTCAGGCGGAGGTGTATACGCATTTTGGGGACGAAGAGGAGGGGAATCCAATTTGGAAATCCTGTTTGGCAATGAAACCGATCGCAAAGGCGTAGAACGCAGCCTCTCGGAAATAGGCATTCAAATCCTAAGCGCTAAGAGTGTGGGAATCCTCGCTTTGAGAGAAAAATGCTTTCAAGTTGGTTTAGATGTTCGGGACTCAGACCTTCCCCAAGAGGTCGGTCTTGCAGATGTCGCTGTTTCGTATTCAAAAGGTTGTTACATTGGTCAAGAGGTGATGGCCCGCTTGAAGTCGATGAGCCGTTCCCGCCGAGTCCTAGAGTGTGTCTCCGTATCGGGAAATCTGGAGGGAAACGGCCCGTGGGAATTGCGAGGAAAGGACGGGTCTCGTGCCGGAGAATTAAGAAGCGTGGTTAGCGATGGAGCTGAAATTATAGGTGCGGCGATGCTCAAGCGATCCTTGTTCGAAGAAAAAACGTTCGAGGTAGCTGGGCAATCCGCAGTTGCGATATGCCAAACTCTGCAAGGGACAGTCGATTGAATTCCGAAGAAGAGCTGAGTCAGGTAAAAGCGCTTTTGAGCAAGTTGGGGGCGAGTGACGTCGCATCGGACGTAATGGCTAGGCAGTTGGTCAAAAGAGCGGATCAATGGGTAGGGGAGCGAGGAATCGGCCGGGTTGAGGCGATGCGCCAGCTGCTGGAGCTTGTCTTTGCGGGTCGGTCTGGAGGGCTTCCGCCTGGTTTTGAAGGAGCATTGGAGGATAATTCGGAACAATCCGATGATTTTTGAATGAATACGAACAATTCGTTTGACGAGCTTGCTTAAGCTCATTCGATTCATTCGGTTTTCTATCTGGAAACACTTTTATAATCACAAATAACAATTATATTCCCATATGAATAAATCCGAACTTGTCTCAGAAATTCAGGCAAACCTTGGCGGCGCTTCTAAAGCGGACGCAGAAAACGCATTGAGCGCCGTATTGGCCTCGGTCAAAACAGCGATCAAAAAGGCAGGGAAGACTGTCAAGGTAAGCGACAAAGACGCGAAGCCGGCGGTTGCAATCCAGCTCGTTGGTTTTGGAACATTTTCTGTAACTCGCCGTAACGCGCGTTCGGGAATCAATCCTCTCACGAAGGCTCCTTTGAAGATCAAAGCCAGCAAGGCGATCAAGTTCAAGCCAGGTGCCGGACTTAAGGACGCACTCTAGTTTCTCGACTTTAGTTAATCTTTTTTTGTCCCGCAGCTTTACGGCTGCGGGATTTTCGTTTTTAAATTCGAGCCATGCCACCGGTGGAAAGACTGAAATTCCGTTTTAAGAAAAACTATGACGCTGTTCCGGACGTCATAGCGGCGGCGCCGGGGCGGGTTGAGTTCATAGGCAATCACACCGACTATAACAATGGACCTGTAATTGGAGCAGCGATTGACCGCCATGTCTTTGTTGCTCTTAGAAGGACTGAAGAAGCGGTATTCCGTTTTTCGAGTGGCGATTCATCTGTTGCCTCTGTTGAAGATCCTTCTCAGAAGCATAAAGGCGAAGCGTCATGGATAAATTATCCTCTGGGCGTATATGATAGTTTGATACGGCGGGGCCTGAAGCCTTCGGGGGGATTTGAGTTAGCGGTTGATTCGGATGTTCCAATGGGTGCAGGATTGAGTAGCAGTGCAGCTCTGGAGCTAGCCGTGTGCCAAGCATTATGCACGGTCTACGGGCTGGGGCTTAGTCGAGAGGAAATGGCGCTTGCGAGTCGAGAGGCGGAGAACGAATTTGTGGGAATGCCCTGCGGGATACTGGATCAAGGTGTTTCGGCTATGGGGAAATCCGGTTCTTTGGTCTACATCGACTGCAGAAAGATGCTTTTTTCAACCATACCGTTGGGGGAGAATTACAGTATCTGGATATTTAACACCCACAAGAAGCACTCGCTTGTGGAATCCATGTATTCTGAAAGGCACAAGGAGTGTTCTCAAGCAGTAGACGGTTTAAACGGAGCAGGAATGGGAATTCAATGCTTGGCAGATATTTCTCTTGCCGACTTCCAGAGCGCCAAGAGTCGCTTGTTGGGAACCTTGTCTAACAGAGCGGAGCATATCGTTTCTGAGATTGAACGGGTGAATCGGGTTAAGCATCTACTTGAAGGCGGGAGGGTCTCAGAGGCAGGGCAGCTTCTATTTGAATCGCATGCCAGTTCGAAGGATCTTTTTGAAAACAGTGTGGAAGAACTCGACTATCTCGTCGGTATATTGAAATCGCTGCCGAACGTAATCGGAGCGCGGTTAACTGGAGGCGGATTTGGTGGAGCTGTTATGGCTCTAACCGAAGATGCTTTTTCGCCCAACTATGCGGAGTCTGTGGCGTCAGCCTATCGCGGCAGGTTTGGACAGTCGCCTGAAGTGATTCAGTGCCGGCTTTCTGATGGAGTCCGCATTATGGAAAGTATAGAAGCTACGGATACTATTGAGCCAGCTCTTGGATGAGCGCTAGGTATTCGTCGACCGGTGTTTCGAATGCAAGGGCGTACAAGAGGGCTCCAGAAGCGAGCATGGGACCGAACGGCATTTCTCGCCCTATCAGGCCCTCTCCCTCCCCTGATTCCTTTGGCCTTAAAGCGGGAACGATCGCCTTGGCAATCGTCCAGCCTAGCACTCCAATAGTGCCTATGACAGCCCCGCCAAAGAGCGCGAACACAGCCCCTTGCCATCCCAAAAAGGCGCCGATACCACCAAGCAGCTTGACGTCCCCAAATCCCATCGCTTCTTTGCGAAGAATTTTTTCGGCAACGAGGGCGATCCAAAGAATTAAGCCCGAGCCAATCATTAGTCCGATGAGAGACTCGAAAATGCCTTTGACCGAAGCGTAGGCGAAAGTGGGATCGCTAATGCCGTGTAGTGAGGGAATGAACCCCGATAGGATCACTCCGATGATGCCCGTCCCAATTGAAAATCGATCTGGGATTTCCATATGGTCGAAGTCTATGAAGGTCGCGCAGATTAAGAGCGCTGCCAGTACCATGAGGCACAACGCCTTCGCGTGGGGCTGTTGTTGCCAAGCAGCGAGAAACAGGCAGGCGGTCAGGAGCTCGACAAAAGGATAACGGAAACTGTAGCTGGCCTTGCAGCAACGGGCCCTTCCGCGAAGGATGAACCAGCTAAGAATGGGAATATTGTCGAACCACTTAATGGGTTGGCCGCACGAGCAGGTTGAGCCAGGGAATATAATCGACTTTTCAGCTGGTATGCGATAGATGCATACATTGAGAAAACTTCCTACTAGGGCTCCGAATATGAAAATCGCGGAGGATAAAAAGGCTGGAAATTCCTGATCGATGTATTGCAGCTCGGATAACATGTCGTTTGGGATCTTTATCGAACTACGCTCGTGACAGCAAAGCTGCTTTGGCTGCTTGGTTCATTGTCTCCGCATTGACGTTTTTCCCTGACCAAATTTCGAGGGAGCGAGCTCCTTGGAATACCAGCATGGATAGCCCGTTGGCTGCACGTCCTCCTCGTGATAAGATGAGCTCCATCAATTGGGTGGTTCGGGGATTGTAGATCATGTCAAATAGGGTTAGAGAGTGGTGAACGCGCTCGTTGGGCAACGGCAGAGGATCGTCAGAGTTGAGGCCAAGAGAGGTTGCATTGATAATTATTGCACTGGAGGGAAGCGAAAGTTTTGGATCGTTCGGTGAACAATCGCTTAGGGGAATCGAAAATCGTTTGGCGATAGGGCTTAAGTTTTGGATCAGATTTTTGAGGCGGTCTTGGTTGCGGTTGACGATCGTAAGGGATTGGCATTTGCGATACAGGGCTTCGACTGCAGCTGCTCGCCCAGCTCCTCCGGCTCCTAAAATGACAACATCCTTTCCTTCAAGACTTGTCTGAAGGTCTCTTTTGATTCCCTCCGAAAGGCCATAGCCGTCCGTGTTGAATCCTTCATAACCGTCATCGAGACGTCTCAAAGTATTGACGGCTCCGATTTCGAGTGCAGCGGAGTCCACTTTCTGGAGAGCGCCCAAGGCGATTTCCTTGTTTGGGACAGTTAAATTGAGACCGAAAAACCCCTTTTCGTGAAACATCGGAAGCGCCTGAATCAAGTCCTCGGGTCGTACTTCGAAGCGAAAGTAACGCCAATTAGAGAAGCGGTCATCGGACGGGGCGATCTCCTTAATGGCTGCGTTGTGCATGGCAGGACTGATTGAGTGCCGCACAGGATGCCCAAGGACCGCGAGACTGACCCCGTCGAACTCCCAGCTTTTCAGATCCTCTAGGGTGTATGTTTCCTCGGGATTGAAGGTTTCCATGAGTGAAAAAAGGAATTCGAAAGCGCTCGGATGAGCGAGGAAATTATCACGCGAGGGCGATTCGCCCTCCTTGCATGCCCCGGAGGGAAACCTAAAGCTGCTTCTCGTATGCGTCTTTGAACTCCTTCAGCATATCTGAGAACAAAGCGGCCATCGACGCCTTTCCCGACTCGGTGTAGTGGAAGACAAGATTTCGGCAAATACGGGAGAGCGTTTCGTGTGTCGTAGCAGGTGCGAGATAGCTTAGATTGGGGGCGATATTACTGGCTTCGATCCGCTTGAGCATGTGCCCTGCTGTCAGGAATTTGCCATGTTCGAATGGATCGATATAGAAAGGAGCTGTTTCTTCGAAGCAGCCGACGACGAAATGTCCAGGAGCGTTGATGGGAGCGATATCCAATCCGAGTCTCTCAGCTATCAGAAGATAAAGAACTGAGAGGGTTATGGGGAGGCCTTTTTTAGACTGAAGGACCGCATTGATAAAGCTGTTGTCTGGGTCGGTGTACTGTTCCGAGTTGCCTCGAAAGCCCGCCTCGTGAAAGAGGACCCGATTGATGACGGCACATTGGTCTCGGGAGGACGCCGGCCTTATCATGAGCTCTTTGCAGCGATTCGCATATGAGTCCAATTGGTTGCAGATGCTTCCAATCTCGAGATTGGGATAGGCGACCCGGCTGATCATCATCCAGCCAGTTTCGAGCTCGTAGTTTCCTGAGCGAATGAACTGTCGAAGCTCTTGGGCAAGATCGACGGATCGAAGCTCAGAAAGGTAAGTTCCGGCGTGCCAGCCTAGTAGTCGATTGCTGCTCTTGGCGGCTTCGTTCAGAATTTCCAAGCCGTAGGGCCCCATTGAATTTAGAATTTTGAGAAGCTCTTCTCGTACGGCGGGACTGGGGTCGTCCAACAGACTCAAAAGGGCGACTTTTTCTTTGGCCGTCATCGTATAGTCTCGCACGTTCCCAAGGTGTGGCGCTATTCCGTAAATCGCAATAGTAGAAGATCGTTTGGATGAAAATTGGGGTGATATGATCGCAGTAGTCTGTATTCACTTGCAGCGTACTTTGGCTGGGAGAGATTGAGCCCTTGAATGACTTCTTACCGTGAGATTGTGTAGCGAGCGGTGATTCGTGCCAACGAGGATCGAATTGCTGGGGATCTGTAAATTATTGTCTAGTAATTTACCAGTAGGATACAGAGCCTAAACGGGAATAGTCTGTTTCCTTTAAGGGAGCTTTATTGGCTTATTTTGACCAAAATTCGACTATTTTTTGAATTATTAAGTAATTGTTTATTAGAAGGTTATGGTATTTACAATTGATTGATCACGATTCGGTGATCTATTGAATTAAGGTCGCATTTGGGAAACCGATGAGAACGTTAAGGCATTTAAAGTGTCTCGTTGAATGGAATCGTTATAACCTGGGCATGGAACCGCTCTATCCACAGAACATCATAGAACGTACCTTTCCGCACCTTCGCGAACAGCGAGAAAAGGCGGAAAAGGAAATGCGTATGAACCCTAAAGTCGAGGAGACGCGTGAGCGTTCAATTGATGAGAGGGCGTTCGATGATGAGAACCTGTATTTTGATGTTCCTTACGAAGGCGGAAGCACGGGGAAGCATTTAAGCACTTTCGCGTGAAGTGATCAACTCCTGTCGTTTGATGACGGCATTCCTAATCAGCTGAATCAGCTCGGCTGTTTGAAAGGGCTTCGTTATGATTCCGTCGATTGCCCTATCGCCGATCCGCTCTTTGATCTCTTCGCTCAGGCACCCGCTTATCATGAACACGACGAGATCGGAATTAAATGTGAGTATTTGATCCAAGAAGTCTTCCCCTCTAGAGTTCTCAAGATTTAGGTCGAGGAGGATTCCACTAATAGTACCGTTGTCTTCCTCAAGAACACTGAGCGCTTCGTTTGACGTTCCAACGCATATCGAGTCAATTCCCGCCGAGCTCAATATCAGATTCAATAGTGTCCGTAGACTCTCGTCATCGTCTATTACGAGAAAGGTGCCTAAACTCGAATTGACCATTAGTAACTGCGAGGCTTAAAAAGGCCTTAAATAATTGCAATGGGAAAGCGCAAAAAATGTCGTCACTTGCTCACTACGAAGATATCAGGCTTTCTTTCTCAAGATGTGGGAATTGCAGATTCATAACCGATCGCATCTTTGACGCTTTGGGGGAAACACGGTTTGGAGATTTTGGCTTTGCTATTAGGTCCTGGTGAGCCTTTCAGTGTTGATGTGGTTTTCGCTAGAATCAGGTTATTTATTGGAATCTCAATATTGGGGCTTATCGTGGCTGCGGTTCTGGTTTGGCTATTTCGTCACGAATTGGGTCAAGTGGATGTTCAGGCGGGAATCGACTGGATTGCTGATTTCGGGCCGATTCCTTTCTTCGCGGCGATGGCTATTCTGCCGAGTTTCTGGGCCCCTGTATCCCCTTTTCTTTTATTGGCGGGAGCCTTATACGAGATGCCGGTAGCGATTGGTGGTTCCGCAGCTGCCCTAGCCACCAATATGGCGCTGTCATGGCTTTTGGCGGGAAAGTTTTTCAGACCCCCGTTTGAGAGACTCGTACATCGGTTTGGGTACAGTGTTCCCGAGCTAAAGAAAGAAAGCATGTTTACGGTAGCGGTTTTGTTGAGAATCACTCCAGGGATGCCCTTTCCATTGCAGAATTATTTGCTCGGCTTAGCTCGCATGCCTTTTCTTTGGTACATGGGAATATCGCTGCCTCTTACATTAATCCTATCGCTCAGCATCGTTATTTTTGGAGACGCCATTCTGAAAGGGAACACGGCATTGATTCTATTGGCCATCAGTTTGTTTGTGGCGTTGAGTTTAGGGGTGCGTTTTCTACGGGCTCGGTTGAAAGCTAAAGTGATTACAGGGGAGCCATCGTGAGCGATTCTTTCCTGTCACAGTTTGGCGAGGAGGAAACGTGCACCGTTTCGGAATACACGCGTCGAATAAAGCGGTTACTCGAAGGTTCCGTAGGGCCAGAATGGATTAAGGGCGAAGTATCCAACTTTAGGAGGCAGGCCAGTGGGCATCTCTACTTCTCCCTAAAAGACGAAGGAGCACAGCTTCCAGTTGTCATGTTTCGTGGAAATGCCTCCGGACTCGATTTCGATTTGGACAACGGTATCGAGATCGTGGTGTATGGGGAATTGAGTGTTTACGAGCCTCACGGACGCTACCAGCTAATCGCCCGCTCGGCGGTCGCCTCGGGTCAAGGGAGATTGCACAGAGAGTTTGAGCGACTGAAGAAGAAACTGTTTGAAGAAGGGCTCTTCGACAAGGAGCGCAAGAAGCCACTCCCCCTTGCTCCCCGGAGAGTGGCGTTCATTACCTCGCCAAGTGGGGCTGCGATCCAAGATTTTATCCGCATTCTTAAGAGAAGGGGCTGGTTTGGCCGGCTGATTGTAGTCCCTGCCAAGGTCCAGGGTTTAGATGCTTCGAAGTCTCTTTTAGACTCACTTTCCATGGTCTTAAAAATGGGTGGCTTCGATCTAATCGTTCTGGGTCGAGGGGGTGGAAGTTTGGAGGACATGTGGTGCTTCAATGATGAAACGCTCGCCAGGGCTCTTTCCACTTCTCCGATTCCCACTATCTCAGCGGTTGGGCACGAGATTGACTTTTCGTTAACGGATTTTGTCTCTGATGTCCGAGCGGAAACTCCATCAGCGGCAGCGGAGCTGATTAGCAGCGCCTATATTGACGTTGTCAGCCGAATCGAGTACGCGCGGGATTCACTCGAAGACCAGGCAGAAGACGGAATCGCTTTATGTCGGCGAAACTTAGGGGATTGGGCGACGAGATTGAAGGCCGCTTCTCCACAGCGCAGTCTCGAGTCCGCAGCGTTGCGGATAGATGAATTGAGTAGCCGATTGTTGTCTGTGTGGACCCGAGAACTCTCCCGAGCCAAAGGCGAGCTCAATCAATCCAAACTAGCCTTTGGCAGGCTCCGGCCAGATCGTGTTACGAGTGAATACCGACTACGAATAAACGAATTAGCAAAGCGAATACTCGATCGTATGGAGCGTAAGCTCGCGCTTGCCAGACATGGTCTGATCGAGACGAGCGGGAAGTTTCAATCACTGAGCCCGAAAGCTACATTGAAACGTGGATACGCCATTCTGTCAGAAGAGGATGGCAAGACTATTTCTTCAGTGTCTCGTCTCTCAAAGTCCAAGCGCCTGCGGGCTACGTTGTCGGATGGGGAAACGTGGCTGCGAGTAGATAAATCGAGTAACCCTTAAGCTAAGCTGAGTTCAGGCGGCCCAACTGGGACATCTGAAATTTCGTCTAGAACACTTGTCGCGAGGACGACATTCTCAACTTTCATAATTAGACGGGTCGCAGAATCGCTGCGATCGACCGATGCGTAAAAGTAGTCTATATTTATATTGGCCCGAGCTAAGGCGCTGGTGATCTTTGCGACTTGCCCCTTTTGATCGTCCAGTTTAACTGAAATAACGCGCTCGCAATCCACGTCTAAGCCGTTGGAAATCAAAACGCTTTTGGCTTCTTCCACCTTGTCCGTGAGGAATCTGAAGTAGCCGCGGTAGACCCCGTCAGCGACTGACATTGCATTGGCGTTAACGCCATTTGAGGAGAGCAAATCGCTGATACGGGCGATTTCTCCTGGGGCGTTAGCAATTTCTACTGAAAGCTGCTGCTCAATATTCTGGTACACGGGACTAAATGTGGATTGTTGAAATGGGTGATTTGTTCCCTCCAAACCTTTGGGATGAACGGTTGGAGAAAATGAAAAACCGGGCTCCAAAGAGACCGGTCCAAAAATTCATTCCTGTTTCCTAACGACTAGTCAAGTCGAGATTGGATAGGTTTCTGAGACTTCAGAAAATATCTGGAAACCCGTTCATGGGCGATATTTCGCTTCAGAGTGGGTCGGGCAAAAAGGTAGTCCTCCGTTTCGGCGGATTGAGACAGCACTCTCAAGGGAGGATTGTACTGAAATACATGTATTGGTCTTGGGGATTTTTTCATTGGGGGTATAGCGGGTTTTCTCGCTTTGATGAGAGCTCGCATTTGTAATTTATCGACTGTCTGGCAAATAAGTTTAAATTTATGAAATCTAATCGTAGTATTTGTTGCGAACAAGGGAGAGGGGGTTAGTTCCCTGCGAAGGAGGTATTTTTCTATAATGGGTAAATGAATTGGAGGGAATTAATCGAATGAAATTTTGCAGTCTCGTTTTTATTTTCGTTTTTTCACTAATTTTTGTGAGCTGCCAGTCTACCTCCAGCCAATCGTGCTATCCGATCACTTCTAGTGGAATGGCGAAGGAACTCGACGGCGGGACGGTCGTTGATCTAAGAGAAGTCGTAATCGATGGCACATCTTCCGGGATTGGCGCCTATGGAGGAGCTATTGGAGGGAGCGTAGCCGGAAGAACAATCGGAGCAGACGTCAGTGGAACCAGTTTAGGAGCTGCCGTTGGCGCGGCGGGGGGAATGATCGCGGGCGGTGTGGTCGGACCGAAAATCGAGAAGGCGTTAACCTCCAAAAGAGCTCAAGAGCTTACGATTCAAATGGATCAAGGGGGGACGATCATTGTCGTGCAGGAGATTAGGGAGCCGCGATTCAACATTGGTGATCTGGTGAGAGTCGATTCCAACATGGCGGGGGCGGCTCGTGTATTTCATGCGGATGACAATCCACACATTGATCCTGACACGGGCGCCTACTTGCCAGAGGACTTCGAGAGTCTATAGCGCCAAGAAGAAAGTTGATAAAATATTGAATCGGCGTAGGATGTAATGAGTGGTTTTTTGAATCCGCAATCCACTTTGGATCGAACAAGATTTCATTGGAAGGGATAGAAACATGGAATTAAAAACAAAAGGAATCACCGGAGCGTTCAGTACCATCATTTTAGCCCTCTTATGTGGGTGCGCTTCGGGAGGTGGATACGAAACGGTCCCTCGATCCTCAGCGGGCACAACCCAAACGATTGACCAAGGGACAGTAGTGGCTACGCGGGACGTTAGGATCGAAGGAGAGAGCTCTCAGCTAGGACTGTATGGCGGAGGTATTATGGGAAGCGCAGTTGGATCCACCGTTGGGAGCGGGGATGGGCAAGTGCTGGCCAGTGCCGGTGGGGCGGTTGTTGGCGCGGTAGTTGGAAAACAAGTTGAGAAGGCAATGACTTCGAAGATCGCTCAGGAAATCACGATTGAGATGGACGACGGGAGCACTGTCGTGGTCGTGCAAGAGTTACAAGAACCTAGGTTCAATACCGGTGAGCGAGTAAGTGTTTTAGAAGCTCGCGGTGGATACGCTAGAGTGAGACACGAAGACTATACAGTTTCACAGTTTTAGCAGGGCATAGATTCCACAGAATTTATTTGGGAGGGGAAGAAAAGGGGAGGCGGTTATCTGCCTCCTCTTTTTACTTTGCCTATTTGTTTATCAGCGCTCCTGATGACTTTGTTACCGTGCAGTCCGAATCTTCAGAATCCAAGAACCATCTGGCACAAAGTAGGTCGCCTTATCTTCTCCAGCACGTAGCCAACCCTGTCGACTGGCACGAATGGGGAGAAACGGCATTCCATATCGCGAAGGAGCGCGATATGCCGATATTTTTGTCGGTGGGTTATTCGACCTGTCAATGGTGCCATGTGATGGCTCACGAAAGTTTCGAAAACGAAGCGATCGCCTCTAAAATGAACTCACACTTCGTGAATATAAAGGTGGATCGCGAGGAACGCCCAGATGTGGATCGGATCTACATGGCCTTTGTCCAGTCGCTTACGGGTGGTGGCGGATGGCCAATGAGTGTTTGGCTGACTCCAGATCTAAAGCCGTTTTACGGAGGCACTTATTTTCCGCCTCAAAACCGTTATGGGCGGATAGGATTTTCCGAGTTGATTGACAAAATTGGGGCTCTCTGGAGGGAGAAACGTGCGGACCTGTCGGAGCAAAGTAACAAATATGTCAATACGTTAACAGAAAGCTCGATTCCAGATCACCCGAAGGAGGCCGGACTCACAATGGTGGCCGCTGATCGGTGTTTGGAAGAACTGGACCAGCAATTTGACGATCGTTGGGGCGGATTTGGAGCGGCTCCCAAATTTCCTATGCCAAGTTATTTGAGTTTCCTGCTCGAAAGAGTGGATTTTGGGGAACAGAGTGAGGAAGAAAGAAAGCTACTTGGCATTACGCTGGACCGAATGGCGGAAGGCGGTATACGGGATTTCATAGTTGGAGGTTTCCATCGCTATTCGGTAGACCGTTATTGGCATGTTCCTCATTTTGAGAAAATGCTCTATGACCAAGGGCAACTAGCAACGGTTTATGCGGATTCTTCGCGTTTGCTAGGTCGTATGGATGATTTGGCGACGGCTAGCGAAATCGTGTCTTATGTGGGAGAGCGGCTTGCTGCTCCTGAAGGAGGCATCTATTCGGCTGAGGACGCAGATAGTCCTTTGCCTGGGAATCCAACTAAAAGCGGAGAAGGCGCCTTCTATGTATGGAAGGCTGGCGAGCTAATTATAAGCATGCAGGAGCTATATGACGAGCCGAAGGCGGGTGACGCGTTTACAATCCTCTCGGCTGACTCGGTAACCGGGAATTTCTTCAGTACTCGCGTATTGAACGGTTCTAATCGAGGAGCTGGGGTATCGCGCAAGGTGAAGGTGGATCTCGCTTACACCTCCACTTCTGTTGACGCGACGGTTGCCCTGCTTGCCATCGAACGCTATTCTGACTGGAAAGACGGTTTTTTCTCCGAGGCGGACGCAGCGGACGACTCTATAAGCGGAGCCGGCAGAGATCCTGATGGAGATGGATACAACAATCTGGCCGAATACGCACTCGGCGGCGATCCGAGATCGCTCGATCCGGATTTGGTGACCTACGAAATCATGGAGTCGTCAACAGTAGTCACGAGTCTCTCGACGACTAGCGAAACTCCCACTGCGAGCGAGAGCGTGGCATCGATCTCCTTCAATTGGGCTAATGATGTCACAGACGCCACTTGGGAAATCGCGCGCTCTTCCGACCTAGAGAATTGGGAAGCGGTTGATCCCCTGGATATCCTTATGGAGCCGAACGGCGACTACACACGGATTACCGGGACCCAGCTCAGGCCGACTAGCTCGGAAGAGGATCTGTTTCTGCGTGTGCAGATTGTGGAGGCGCCTCAGCCTTAATAAATGTAGGAGCGGCTTTACGCTATTTCGAAGATGGTATTGGGTAGCGGGCGATCTCCGAGCACCCACAAAATAGAACTTCTAATGGCCGCTCGGAGATCGCCCGCTACCTTTTAGGGACTTTTCCAAATAGGAGGCGCTTTCATCTAAACCGCCGGGGCGGTTGCGTCGCAGCCATTGTTCGCGGTAGGCTTTGATTAGAGATTGGAGTTCGGTATCCAGATTTCTACGGTCGGTCGAAGTTTCGTTCAATCTTGACAGACCTTTGTCCACTGTGAAACAAAGTAGTTGGCAGGAGAGAATCAACTCCTCCTCTGCAAATTTAGCATTTCCGAAGGGGTCGTTTGAGCATCCCAATTGTTCCAGCAATTTCAAAAGTCCGGATCGGCAATCTTCCAGTTCCTCCTGATTTGCTTTACTGAGGTTATGCTGAAATTTTTCTCCACTAGTAAAAAGGAGATCGTTCAGGAGAGTACGGTTGATTGGCTGATAAGAGAAGTCATTTATTAGGTTGCTTAGCGAGAAAATCGCTTTGGCAAGGTCCAAAGAAGTGTCTTCAAAGAAAACCGTACTGATAGCCTGGATATCGTCAAACTCCGATTCGGAACTCCTGTTCCAAGACAGCGTTGCTGCCCATACGATTGCGGGATAGCTAATGGGAGGAAAGTGGTGATGGCCAAAGTCGCCCCAGTCCGTGAGAAGGGTCCCTTGGGCTCCGAAGCGAATAGCCTGTTCGGTCGCTGTTTGGACATTCGCGATGGCGTTTTTTTGACGCCCGCCGATCGTATTCCAGGCGGAAGTGCCTGGCGCGACATAAAAGGGAATGCCGGAATCTTGGAAGGAAGCGCATTGCTCTGCGAAAGGATGATCGGCCTCGTAACCCCAAATGACGCCGATCGCATCTTTGGGCAGCTCCTTAGCCAGATCGGGCGATTCCAGGATAATGTCTCCCCAGAATTGCATCGTTTTGTCTCGGGCCGTTACTTGTTTGTGGATGGAAAGAAGGTGGTCAAGGTAGACGCGATGCTTCCCTTTGGCCTTCACGATATCACGGCTCCAGCCTTGGCCGAGTTCCCAGGGTTCGTCGCCACCGATGTTGAATAGTTTGCTGCGGAAATTTGGAAGAAGCTCGTCGTACAATTCGGACACGAAATCGAGAGATGCTTGGTCTGGCTTGAGGGTACCGCCCCATGGAAGAGGACCCGATATGGGGTGCTCATAACCGTCAGGGCACTCGGCTAGATGTTTGTAATTATCGTGGCGCAGCCAGCGATCCATATGTCCAAACGAGTTTTGATTGGGAACGAGTTCAATGAATCGATTGTAGCAATAAGTATCCAGCGCTTGGATTTCTTCAGCCGTTAAAGGAGACGCGTCTCTCCAAACGTTTTGGTGATTCTGGTAGGCGAAGGTGTGCTCCGTGTAGAATTGCAGTTGATTGAATTTGAGAGAAGCAAGTGTGTCGACGAGCTGGAAAAGGGACTCTTGGGTTGGCACCTTGCATCGGCTGATGTCCAGCATGTATCCGCGGACCTTGAGGTCGGGTTTATCTTCAATTTGTATACAGTGAAGGAGCTGACCTTTGATTTGTACGATCTGGCTAAGGGTGGTCAGCCCTCGGTAAAATCCGGAATCGGTTCCCGCCTCTATTTCTACTCCCTCAGGTCCTATGGAAAGAGAGTAAGACTCTTCTACTGGTTTGACCGCGGTTTTTTTTAGCCGAACTGAGGTGGAGTTACTTTTGCTGGATTCGAGCTCGATCGAAGGAAAGGTTTCCAGAGTGGATTGAAGCCGCGGGCTTATTTCGAAATCACTTGAAAGTGCAATCGGCACGGCGAGTTCGAAAGTTCCTTTTAGAGGGATTATTTTTTGGGGAATCGGGACGAGGTGCATCACTAGATGACTGAGTCGACCGCAATAGTGTCGATTAGGTCGGGCAGCTGGGAGATTGATTCAATTTGATAGAAGTTGTCATGTTCATGTGGAGTCGACTCCACTCGCTCGTGCTCCCAGGTAATCCTATAGGGGATATGGATTCCGTGTCCTCCCAAGTTCAATACAGGAAGAATATCAGATTTGAGGGAATTGCCGATCATGACGAACTGATCGACGGGCACCCGACTTCGTTCCAGTACGCGGGCGTAGGACTCCACGGTCTTGTCTGAAACGACCTCTGCGTGGTCGAAATAGGCAGCTAGCCCAGATTTGGCAATTTTCCGTTCCTGGTCCCGGAGGTCGCCCTTGGTCACTAGAATGAGCCGAAATTTTGAACTGAGGTTTCTCAGTACGTTTTCCACATCGTCGAATAGCTCGACTGGATGAGAAAGCATGTGACGGCAGTGTTCGATGATGCGGCGGATTTCTTCGGCCTTAATCTCTCCTTTGGTCAAGTGGATGGCGGTTTCTATGCAGGAAAGAGTGAATCCCTTTATTCCGTATCCAAAAAGCTCGAGATTTCGCATCTCGGTTTCATAGAGCACCTTCTCAACGGTTTCAGCGTCATGATACTCGGAGAGAAGCTGGCAGTATTTTTTATGATGGTCCTCGAAAAGATTCTCGTTGTGCCAAAGTGTGTCGTCAGCGTCGAATCCAATCGTTGTTATCGGCCATTTCATAATCGTTAGAACACGTTCCATCAAGAATCTGGAATCAGTGTCGAGTCAATCCAGTTGCCTCAAGGCCTATTTTAAAGTCAGGCCAAAGGGAGGCTTCGATCTCTATACTCACTTGTGAAAAGGGGTGAACAAGCGATATGCTGCTAGCGTGCAAAAAGAGCCGAACGAATCCATACTGCTCTTTAAAAGCGAGATTTCGCCGCGCGTCACCGTGTTTGGTGTCGCCAATGATGGGGCAGTCGATGTGGGAAAGGTGCCTCCGTAGTTGATGACGACGACCCGTCTTGGGATCAAGTTCCACCCAAGCATAGCGGGTTTTAGGGTAGCGTTCTGTGGGGATGGGCTGCTCGACGGTAGCTAGAGTGCGATAGAGTGTTTTTGCCTCTTGGGCCGTGTCGCTTTTCGTTTTTGGTCCTCGGTCGAGCATTTTTCGCAAGGGATGATCAATCACTCCACTTTCAGAGGGATGACCGCGGACGATTGCGTGATAGGTTTTGTTGACGTGACCCATTTCGAATGCCTTCTGCGCTTTGGTTAAAGCGGACTCGTTTAGCGCGAAAAGAAGGACGCCGGAGGTGGGCTTGTCCAGCCGGTGAACGGGAAAAACGCGTTGTCCGATTTGGTCGCGAAGGAGCTGTACCGCGAACTGTGTCTCCTGCGAATCGATGGCGGTCCGGTGGACAAGCAGTCGAGGTGGTTTGTTGATTGCGACGTATTCCTCGTCCTGATAGACGATGGAAAGAGGAGAATCAGAATCGGGCATCATTAATCTAGCCGCGATTCTGAAGCCTTTACTGTGAATTGGAATCAGAATCCACGAGGGAGTGGATGTATGAGGGTCACACTAGTTTGATGGGCTCTGGATTCTGAATCCGCAGATTTAGAGGTAACCCACGTTGATGCTTCCTCCGGAGGTACGAAGCTCGAGTAGGGGGCCGCCACCGTTGACGGGGCCTTCGGCGGTTTGGCTGCGTTTGAGTTCGCCGGTCATGGTGATGGGAAACTCGGTGTTTACTCCTCCTCCGCTGGTACGGGCGTTGAGATAGAATTGTTCCCCTTGGGGAAGTTTAGCCGTGATTCCTCCTCCTGATGTTTTCAAGACCGTATCTGCATCGATTCCTCCAGGAAAACTTGCCGTTATACTTCCTCCCGAGGTTTTGGCGTCTAAGGGTCCGTTGACTCCTGTAGCACTGATGCTGCCCCCCGAGGTTTTAAGTTTCGAATTGCCCGAGATGGAATCGACTTTGATTCGCCCCCCAGAGGTAGAAAGATCGGCTTCGCTTCTTAAGTTGGTTGCTGTGATCGACCCTCCGCTGGTATGAGCCTTCACTGGGCCACCTAAATCGACTAGCTTCATGTGACCTCCGGAAGTGCGCGCGGCGACTTCTCCTTCTACACCTTCAATTTCGATATGTCCCCCAGAAGTGTGTAGATCGACTTCGATGGATTTCGGTACCGATAAAGTGGCATTGAATTGAACGCTGGGCTTACTTCTGAACAAGCTCCAGAAGTTCCATTCACTATCGTACTTAAATTCTATATACAATACATCGTCACGTACTTCGATGGTTTGCTCGATTTCTGCGTCTATCAAGTCGGCGTCTTTCTCAGTAGCTTTGCGAAAAACTTTCTCGATCAGCACGTGAGCATCGGAGCGCTGGTCTCCGTTGAGGTTGATGAAACCACCTTGGACGCGGACTTCTATTTTTGCGACTCCGTCGAGATTGATCGTTTGTTCTATCGGTCGTACGATCTTGGCAGCAGCGAAAGCGGATAGAGATAGCAGGGTTGTGGCTGCGAATGTAAGTATGGAGAGTCTTAATTTTAGGGGCTGAAGTAGCTAACGTTTAATGTTTTGTTCGTTTGTACCACTGTTTAAGCTGTCTGAGGAGCTGTTGATGGTTGCCTCCATTGAAGCGCCATTCGCACTCCTTCAGGAACCAGTAAAAGCCC
>Ga0255783_10000003_pt1 | contig 225803 bp, 203 predicted proteins | sample 011ome_22_FD_179981 | JGI IMG/M metagenome (GOLD analysis project Ga0255783, IMG submission 179981) | Coastal salt marsh microbial communities from the Groves Creek Marsh, Skidaway Island, Georgia - 011507BT metaG (version 2) | ecosystem: Environmental > Aquatic > Marine > Intertidal zone >... | reverse complement strand
TCCATAAGGCGCATCGACGAACTTCTCTCCGAAGGGATGACGAACAGCAATAGCGCTGCGGCCATGACAATACCCGCATCACTGAGACCTTCAAGCCCTGCGATGTTATTGAGCCACTTTCTCGACATCCACAACATGACCACCGCTAAGAACACAAGTCCGACACGCCGCTCTGGCACTGACATTCCACCCATTTCACGGCGCATATCCTCGATAACGCCCGCTGCCTCAGGGCTCGAAGGAACATCCACACTGAACGCCACCCGGGTAAGCACAAGCCATCCCAAGGGGAGCAGAACCATTGCCAGTGGTAAGCCAATGAGCATCCAGTCGAAAAACGCGATTTGTTTGCCGTAGGTTTCTTCAACAAATCCGGCCAACAAGACGTTGGGGGGAGTACCAATAATCGTAGACATGCCCCCAATCGTGGTGGCGTATGCAAGGGCAAGTAACAAAGCCACTTGAAAGCGACGTTTAGCAGCGTCCGAGACGCCTGCTGACTTCTCAGCCACCATAGCGGCAACCGATGCCGCGATAGGCAGTAGCATCATGGCGGTGGAGGTATTGGTCATCCACATGGAAAGCAGGGCGGCAGCCAGCATAAAACCCAGAATCAGCTTCCGTCCGTCAGTCCCGGTTCTCGACAAAACGCTCAACGCTATCCTGCGGTGTAAGGACCATTTCTCAACGGCCAGTGCCAATACAAACGCGCCCATAAACAAAAATATTGTCGGGTGGGCATAACTCTGAGCAACGGCTTTTACCGGCATCACCTGTAAAAGCGGAAAGCTCACCAGCGGAATGAATGCGGTTGCCGCAACTGGAATCGCCTCGGTCGACCACCACGTTGCCATCCACAGTCCGACGCCAGCAACCAGCCAAGCCTCGCGCGACATCGCCTCTTGCCCGCCACTCGTGAGCAACATGAACAAAAAGAATAAGGGGCCGGCCCAAAGGCCAATCTGCTTAACGGTAGATTGTTTCTGATCTTGAGTTGTATCCATCACTTGCCCCCAAAGACAAAAAGGCCCCCTTACGGAGGCCTTGATCATACGGCAGATCTTTCGACTGCCTTATCGGTAGATTTAGAAGCTCAACCGCAGGTCGAGATACATGTAACGACCATAATCTGAGTGTGCATCGGCGAAGTAACCGAAGTATCGGTCTGCTAAGGGTGCACGCTCGTCCGTTAGGTTCTTCACCCCAAGACGCATACGCGCACCGGTATCAGCAATATCGAAGCGATAATCAAAGGTTGCGTCATAAGTCGTCATCGACGGAATGACGTAGCGCTGACCATCGCTGAGCGTTAATGAGCTCTGGTAGAACGAGCCAACCTGGTAGCCGGACAAGGACGCACCAAAGTCACCTTTACGCCATCTCAAGCTCGCACGGTGACGCTCTTCCTGGTTGCCGTCTCGTCCGACAAGATCGGCAAATCCATCGATTGGGATGTTCGCAGGGATTTGACCCGAGGCTTGGCTCGCAACCAACAGAGCGGCATCGCCGGAGGCTTCTTGCTCGAACGTATCGAGGAACGAACCGTTATAGCGGAAGCTGAAGTTACCTAAATCGGTATCCATTTCGTAATAAACCGCGATGTCATAGCCTTCCAACGTGCGCTTATCGAGGTTTGCATACGCGTCATCAACACGAATAGTGTCACCACCGGGGCAAATCCCCGCTTCGGTAAAGGCCGCAATTTGATCATCATCCGGCGCCTGACGAACTACTGCAGGGTTGAACGTCATCGAGCAGTTGGCTGTGCCCGCCTGCAAGCGGTAGTAGAGATCCAAAATCATGTGGTTCTCTTCACCAAAGAGGCCGATCGTGTCGTCTTTCTCGATCGTCCACCAATCAGCGGTTAGCGTCAGACCTTCCAGCGGCTCGAGGACAAAGCCGATCGACGTGTTCTCTCCGGTCTCGGAGCTCAGGAGTTCGCTACCCTGTGCCGAACGTTGAATCGAGTTACTGCAATCAAGGTCATACACCTCATTGGTGACCTGATTAGCATACTCACAGGTCCAGTCAGTTCGAGTGTTGCTTCGCGCAACGAGTCCTTCGTTCACCGTCACCAAGTTTGGCGCTCTGAACGTTTCTGACCATGAACCGCGGATCAAGAGCGACTCAACAGGACGATAACCGAAGGCCGCCTTACCCACTGAGATGTTGCCATCGCCAATATCTGAGTAATTTTCATTACGGATCGCCAGCTGCACATCGAGATTTTCAAGCAGTGGGATCTGAAGTTCTGCAAAAGCAGAAGTCACTGTTCGTGAGCCCGAGCTATCGCCCGTTGGGCTCGAGTTCACGATGTCACTGACGTAGGGGTAGGTGTCGCCCTGATAATCAGTAAAAACAATCGTGCCATCTAAACCTGGATCGCGGTCATCCGAATACTCCTCACGACGCCATTCAACGCCGACAAGACCTGCCACAGAACCCGCGCCAATCTCAAAGAGGTCATTGTTCGATACTTTGAAATCGAATGTCGTCAGCTCTGTCTCGGACTTTCGGTAAACGTCAACCAAGATTCTGTCGATGTTCGACCCCTCTCTTGTCGGGTCGAAAGGGTTGAACGCCGCCATGGAGGAGTCGCTGAGCGCCTCTGTTGCCAGCGTGTTGGAGACGCGATTACGGGTGATGTCATCCTTTGTCGCCTTGGCGTAGGACACAGCGGTTTCCCAATCCCAGTCGCCCTGAGTACCTCTCAAGCCTTGAAGAATACGGAACATATCCCCGTCGTTATCGACAATTCTCGGAACCTGTCCAAAACGATAGTTGTCGATGATGAGATCTAAGCCTTCAGCAGGCACGCCCGACATGGCGTCATCAAGATCAGGACCAGAAAGACGCCCAACGCCACTGCCCAAAGGGTTGTAGGGGTTATCTGCACCCATGATCAACTTCACTGAGCTGAAGGGTGCCGAAGCATGACGAATCAAGTTTGTCTCAGACTGATAAAAAGACAATTCGGTAAAGCTCTCGGTGCCATTCTCAAGCTCGTGCGTGATGTTGGCGAAGATGCTCATGCGATCCAGCTCAGACGCCAAATCACGACCGAAGCCATTATTACCGTTCAAGTCGTAGCGATAAGTACCCTGGCCATCCACAGCGCCACACGTTGTCGCATTGATCGCGTACTGACAACGTGAATCACCAATAGGATAAGTCTCGAATTCACCCGCTGTATCGGTAATTACCCCGTTCAAGCTGGTTGGCTCGCGAGAGGTTCGGACATCCATCTGAGGATACAAGCCATTCGCCGAGTCATTCCTGAAGGCTGTATTACCCGCCCAAGGCGAGTCCTCAGGAATCCGGCGTCTGAAATCTGAGTCCGCCCATCGCGAATCGTCATTCGAACTTACGCGATCGCGGTGGTAGTAATTAAAAAACACACCCACGTTTGTGCGGCCATCATTGAAGTTCTGGCCCCATTCAGCCGTGATGCTTTGACGCGTGCTGGGCGTATTTTCGAACTCGGAGTGACGAAAGCGAATGTTGAAGCCTTCAAAGTCGTCCTTGAGAACGGTATTCACAACACCGGCAACAGCGTCGGCACCATAAATAGCTGACGCTCCGTCACGAAGAACCTCAACGCGATCGATGCCCCAGACCGGAATATGGTTCGAGTTAGCTGTATTGACCGGAATGAAACTCCCGCCGACCTCTTCGGTTTGGTACGTCGCAGAGTTCACAAGACGGCGGCCGTTCAGAAGTACAAGCGTATTTCCGGTTCCCAGGTTTCGCAGGTTGAAAGCACCCAAGTCACCCCGCCCCGAGTTAACACCGCCTGAAATGTTCTCGGCTTCGTTAAAAAAGTTCTGGCCGTTTTCAGGGATGAGCGCAAGAAGCTCGTCTCCCGAGTCAACACCCATAGCTTCGATATCAGCGGCGCCAACAACGCTCACCGCAAGTGCTTCTGAAATCGAAGCGCCTTTGATCTGCGATCCAACAACGATGACTTCCTCAATGGCAGTCTCGTCGTCCTGTGCAACGCTGTGTGCTGGGATGGCGCACGTAAGAGCGGCGACCGCAATGGCAAGAGGCTTACGTGCAACACTAAGAGCCCCCGATAAGTGCTTAGACATATTTACTCCTAGGTAGTGTGAGTGGCGGAGCCACTTTTTAAGTACTGTTTATGTTTATGTTTATGTTTATGTTTATGTTCAACAGTTGATGAGGATAAAAATAGTACAAGCGATATCGGCGCGCAAGGTCTACCGCCGCAGCGCCATTCCCGCTCGCATATGGGTCAGTTCACCATCATCAATAGCAAAAACACCGTTAACCAGAAGGTAGTCGACACCCTGTGACGGTAGATTCCAGTCAGCAAAGGTCGCACTCTCTCTGAGTGCTTCTGGATCAAAGACCACGATATCAGCAACAGAATCGTCTGAAAGAGTACCTCTGCCCTCCAGTCCCAGTATCTCTGCAGGTAGACCCGAGCTTGCTCTCACAAACGCCTCGAGGGTCAGCGTTTCCCGCTGGCGGACATAGGTGTTGTACTTTCTGGGGAAACTCCCAAACTTTCGCGGGTGTCCCTCGGTTCCGTCACTCGAAGTGGCCACCCAGGGCTCGACCATGAACGTCTCGATATCGGCCTCGGTCATGTTGAAGGAGACAACGCGCGCGCGCCCTTCTATAAGCAAATGCGCAGCCGCCGCCTGGGGCGACATATCCAAGGCGGCGGCGATATCGTCGAGGCGCAGTCCATGCCACTTCGCATTCTCGGTCTCGACCAAAAGCAGGCTCTCAGGCCCTCCTCGACGCTCTATATTGAGAGCGATATCCCCTAGGATTTCGTCTCGAGTAAGCGGATCGTTTAAACGAGACCGAATGCCTTCCAGACCACCGGCTTGAAACTCCCGACTCACGACCGCGCTTTTGAGTTGCGTTGAGGATGCGACCCAGGGGTATTGGTCGGCGGTGATTTCAAGGCCGCTGGCACGCGCTTTTTTGATTTTATCGACAATGTTGCCCGACGTTCCCCACACGTCTTTACCGAGTACCTTTATGTGAGCAATGTGCGCAGGGATATTCGCCTCCTCAGCAATTCTGATCACTTCGTCTACCGCGGCAGCAACACCTACCCCACGCGAACTCTCTGCTCGGATGTGGGACTCATAGATTCCGCCCTCTTGTGACACCAACTTGGCGAGCTCGATGACTTCCTCGGTAGTGGCATATGAACCGTCGGCGTAAAACAAACCTGTGGAGAGTCCGAACGCCCCCTCATCTAAGGCGCTCTTGAGTATCCCCTTCATAGTCTCGATTTCTTCAGAGGTTGCCGTCCTACCAGTATCATCCATAACGCGCCGACGTAACGACGCATGCCCCACCAATTGCGCCACATTGAGGCCCGCACCGTGCTCAAATATGCGCTCAAAACGACGGTTGATACGGGTCGCACCGTCGCCATCATTACCAATGACAACCGTTGTAACACCCTGGGTCAGGTAGTTTGATAAGAGCGCGCGCTCCGCATCCACCAAATCAGCGCGAGCATGCGTATGAATGTCGATAAACCCAGGCGCAATGATCTTGTTGGGAATGGCGATCTCTCGAGCCGTTGTCGCCGACTCCCCTACCGAAAGCAACGTCACGCTGCCCTTACGGATACCCACATCAGCCTGGAAGGGCTCATCGCCCGTCCCATCAACAACGAGTCCGCCGCGAAATATGACGTCGTACATCACATTGCTGTCCGCTTTTGCTGTCTGCGCGCTCAGTTCAGTGTTCGCCTGCGCGGTCGCCTGGCCAGTCGCCTGTAAATCACTGCGCGCCCCGGTCTCTGATTCCGACTGACGGAAATAAGCTGTCATAAACGCTTCAGCCGCATTGCGACCATAAGCCTTTATGAAATCCCGATCCGTATCGTCTCCAATCTCAAGCGTTGTTGATGAGGCACCATAGGTTGAGAAGAAATAATGTTTTGCGGCGTTGACCTGAGGGTTCTTAGAGACCTGCCTCCGGATTTCAAAACCTTCAAATTGCTGCCGCATTGTCTGGTCAAAAAGGGTCAGCCAGTCCCCGAGCAAATCGGGCATAACCGTGGCCGACTGGTCAGGCTGAGTATAGAAAACCTCATAGTAGGTAGAGTGAAAATCAATCGCTTTGATTAGCTGGCTGTTGTGCGTTTGCAGCCAAGTTGCAACATCCTCATTGACGGCTTGATTCTCAGGTTGCGTGAAAGGCCCCCATTCACGGTTGAGATCTTTCCCCCCTAGGTTGTGCCGCCAGTGCCCTTCATCAACGCCATCGGGATTTATCAGCGGGTACAGCAAAATACCTACCTCGTTGCGAAATCGTTCCGCAAGTGCATCCGACTCGAACAAGCGCTCGATAAAGCCGAATAAGGCGAGCGCACCCGTCGTCTCTGGTGGGTGCTGGCGTCCGAGTAAAAGTAACGTTTTGTCTTTCGGCGCAGTAGTTGCGCGCCATAAATCACGCTCGCCCACAGACTTACCAACCGAGCTCAATGCCAAACCGTGATCTGCGCTCAGGCTGTTCAACCAAGCCGCGTAATGCGAGGTAGTCAGCAACGGTTGTGCGGCGACCACCAGCGACCGATTAGCAGGGACAGTCACCACAAAACCCGCAGCTGACTTATCGGCTTTCACATCAACTCTATCCTCGGGATACGTCTGCCAGGTCACGCCATCCAAGCTTATATCGGGCGTATATCGGTGCTTGAACTTTCCATAGTTGAGGGTAATTCGGACATCTGCCTTGTCTGTAGCCTGCAAGCGAAAGGCATACCATGGGCTTGAGTTAATCGGCGTATTCTCAGGCTCAATCTGAATACTCAAGTCACCGCGCTGCGAAAAATCACAACGGGCAATGTTTCCGCCTTGAAAATTGGTAAACACTTTCAGGGTCTTAGATTTGCATATGGCTCCGTCATCCACTGCCAACGTCAGTGAACTGGCGAGAGAGCTGAGAGCTAAAAAGAAGAGCGTTTTAATCTTCATAACCAACCTGCATTGTTTTTATTGAACGGTCTATTTAACTGTCCCTGTTCGCTGCTTTTGTGACTCAGCTACTCAGCTACTCAGCTACTCAGCTACTCAGCTACTCAGCTACTCAGCTACTCAGCTACTCAGCTACTCAGCTACTCAGCTACTCAGCTACTCAGCTACTCAGCTACTCAGCCATTATGAGCCCAAGCGGATGCCAGCCCACAACATCCATCATCAATCTTCACAGCTTTTGAGGCTAGTTGCGTAGCGAAATCACCGCCTCGGGATTCGACCAAAAACCGCCCAATAAGTCCGTTTGAGAGATAACGTACAAAGCCTCGCTATCAAGAATCACCCGAGTATCACCGTCAACCGAATAAGGCGCGAGTGTCACTTCCCCAACGGGCACTACAGCCGCCTCTTCAGGCGTATTTTTATTGGCTATTTCGAAGAGGGCGATGCGGTCGACTTGAACGTATTCATCCTCACTAAGACCACTCGCCGCGTACGGCACCGTAAGTCGATCAGTTTCCTCCCCCGCGAGATAGGTAAACGCATAGCGGTTGTATTGCGCCGGGCTGTAACTCCACTCCATCTCCTCACCCAATTCAACAAGTCCCTGTGAGGTTGGCGAGGTGACGTCGCTAATGTTGTATAGCTCTAGCTTAGGAAAGAAGCGCTCACTGGAACCCAAACCGAGTAATAAATCGTCCGACACCTCATGCAGCAAATCGGAGAACCCGGGCACCTCTAGCTCTCCAACAATTGAGGGTTGAGCGGGATCTGAAAGATCGATGACATACAAAGGATCAATTCGCTCAAAGGTGACCATGTAGGCCCGATCCCCCATGAATCGAACGCCGTAGAGATCTTCATTAGGCTTTCCAATCCGAACTTCAGGATCGCCACCCAGTGATCCCAGAACCTCGAGCTCAGGCGCGGCATCGTCGGGCGAGAGTGTGAACAAGCGATGCGTGAACGCATCATCGGGATTTCCTGTCCACTCAGTGGTCACAAGTCGCAGCACCCCAGCAGACTCGCTAATACGAAAATCGGCATTCCCACCACTATAAAGCTCGCCCTGGACCGACTCGGAACCTAGGTAATCGAAGTTATCGCGCGCCAATAAATGGACCAACGTGCTTCGAGGCTCTAAATCCCACCGAACATGCGTCAAGGCGATGAAGGTGCTGCCCATGTAAACACCTGATACCGGTTCGAATGTACATGCAGCGCGCAAAATCTCACCTGTTGCGGCGGATATCGCGAGGAAAGTCGTCAGCGTTGAATCGCTGGGAGCTGGCTCTGCCAGAGGGTGCTCTGGGTCCACTCGATAACAGCTATCGAGCGACAAAGGCTCAACAAGCTCACCGTCGATTCGAACTTCCGGAAGAATATCGGCGTCCTTAGCCTCAGCGAGCAATGCTTCGTTATTGGCAACCTCTTCTTCCGTTTGAGGGTAGCTCACCAAGCCCTCTATATTGGGCGCGTGACGCGAGATAAGGAAGATCTCGTCACCGGCACGACGTGAAGCAACCAGCGCACCTTCTACTGTCAATGTATTGATGAGTGAGGGATTCTCAACATCGGTGAGATCATAGTTAAGCAGTGACACCTGCTCGTCGAGCCAGCCGTCAGAGGTTGTAAGCTGATCGCCAAAGGCGCCCCAGTAAGCTGTTGATAACAACACCTGAAGTCGCGACTCTGAAAGGTACATCCCTTCAGCAGTTTGGCCCTCTTCCAGAGAGATAACACTCGCGGGCGTTGCTGACCCCGAACTTGGGTCAGTCGAATAAAGGGCTATTTCGGTCTCTCCCTCGCCTCCCGGTGGGGGTGGTAGGGCATCAGAGGCAATACGCGGCTCAACAACAAAGCAGCAACCGCTCCGACTTGGAGCGACAGCCAACGTTGACCCGTTGTATTTGACGATATCGAACTCGTCGACGTCAGCTTCCAACGTGTAGGTCGTCGAGAAACCGGCACTGGCTCCAACCGACGCATCAGCAGCGGGTGCCGCTTCAAAAACAGGCCCTCCGGTAGCACTGCGAGTTAGTCCAATTTGGGTCAATTTTGCGGCGTAATCTTTCAGTCCCGCGCCGTCGGACTCACTTCTAACCCATAGCCCGGTAGGGTCTTCTGGTGGTGGCGGCTCGACAACAGTAGGTGGTGGTGCACTTGTGGATCCTCCGCCGCCACAAGCACTCAAAAACGACAGGAGGCACAGGGTAAATAAGTAGGGAAGGCGTCGCATCGGCAAATCTCCAAGGAAATCCGGGTCAGGGTCGTCGATATCTAGGGCTGTCCAAATAACATGCAGTTTTACAAGAGCACTCAGGTCACGTACTCAGTATCAGATGCTACACCATCAGGGCTGCAACGAAAAAAAATACAGCCGCCACGCCAGCGGACAGCAGGGCATAGGGCAACTGGGTAATCGCATGTTGGTAGGTATCACAACCGGCACCCTGCGCAGACAAGACTGTAGAGTCGGAGTAAAAGCAGGCATGACTGCCAAATCCGCTTGCCGACAAGAGTGCCCCGATGACAAGTGGAATACTGACGCCGTAGGCCTCCGCCAACGGGAAAGCCACCGGCATGGCAATCGCGATGACGCCCCAGTTTGAGCCCGTGGCGAAAGACACCGCGGACATGGTGACAAAGATAATCACGGGCAACCATGTTGCGGTCATGAAGGGTTTTACCGATTGAATAACGTAATCCGTGAGCCCAATCCGGTCATTAGCCTCTACGAAAATAAACAAGGCAAGAAGCATCGCGAGCACGGGGACCATGATTTTAATGCCGTTCGTGCACGTGTCGAAAAGCTCTGAAAGGGGCATGATTCTCAAAGACGCGTAATACCCCAGCGTCACAATAATGCCCGCTATCACGCCGCGCAGTAGGTCGACACTCGGTGACAAGGATAAAACGGGGAAGATCGTGAAGTAGAGGAGTGCTGCAATCGGAATAAAAAACGTGCCCGCCCCGCCCGATCCAAACTCCAATTCATTCGAAGGGTCTTCGCAAATACCCAACTCGCCAGTTTCCTCGGCAAGCGCTTCTGCTGTCGCCATGGCACCAAGACGAGGAATGACACCAAGAACAACTAAAGGCACTACAAGCACCGCGATGATCGGGTAAAACATGAAGGGAATCGAGTCGATAAAAAGAGTCAAGCCTTGCCCATCGGCGGCAACCGCATTCTTTTCTAGCAGGCCTGCAAAATAAGCCCCCCAACTCGATATCGGTATTAACAAACAAAGCGGCGCTGCAGTCGAATCAACAACGTAGGCAAGCATGGCGCGCGATGTTTTGAAGCGATCAGTTACTGCTTTCATTGTCGCCCCGACGGTTAAGGAATTCAGGTAATCGTCGAGGAAAATTACCAGCCCAAGGAGCCACGTCGTTAGTAGGCTTTGGCGCTTACTTTCAAGACGAGTCAGCAGCAACCTGCCAAAGGCCATGGAACCACCGCTCCTAACAAGAAGCGCAATGAAGACGCCATAAAGTGCGCACACCAAAATAATCCAAGCGATGTCCTCATCGCGAAGCACCGACAAAGACACCTCTGCAAGGGTCTCGACAAAACCCATACCATCCATGATGAGAAAAGCGAAGATCGCTCCCGCCACAACGGACTCGAGCGTTCGCTGTGTTTTTATCGCCAGCGCCAAGACAAGCGCTGTCGGCAGCAAGCTGACAATTCCATATTCCATTGCAGCCTAACCCCCCTCCGAGACATTCATAAAAAAAGAGTCTACATTGCGATGGCGCAAAAAATTCACCTCGGCTTGAGTTTTTTAGGCATAACCTCCATCCTCGCGCGTCACGTAAGTTCGACACATAGGTGGATGCTCTGAACACACCAAAAGACAGTCAAACCCGTATTGCCGTTATTGGCGGTGGCTCCTGGGGTACGACGTTAGCCTCACTGGTGAGCCGCAATGCTCAAGTGACGCTTTGGGCGCGGGATGAGGCGGTTGTCAACGAGATCAATACCGCTCACACCCATGAGCGCTATCTAGGCGGCTTAGAGCTAAACCCGCTGCTCTTTGCCACAACGGATCTGAGGCAGGCACTTAAGGATGCCCAAGCGGTTCTCGTTGCGATTCCCTCGCATACCTTCAGAGGCGTTTTCGAGCGTGTTGCGGCGCTGGTCCCTGAGAGTATTCCGATCGTTAGCATGACCAAGGGACTCGAGGCGAGCACCCAAAGGCGAATGACCCAAGTGATCAACGAATATTGCCCTGACCATCCCGTTGGCGTGATAACAGGACCAAATCTCGCTAAAGAGATACTCCAAGGCAAGGCAGCCGCTAGCGTATTAGCGCTGGACGACCCCTCCGCTGAGTGGCTACAGCCCGTTCTGAACGTAGGGCTCTTTCGGACCTACCACAACAGTGACGTCATTGGATGTGAGCTGGGCGGCATCCTAAAAAACATAATCGCAATTGCCGTCGGACTCGGTGACGGCCTCGGGGCGGGCGATAATACCCGCGCAGCCTTAATCACCCGTGGTTTGGCTGAGGTCACTCGCTTGGGAACTGCAATGGGGGGACGACCTGAAACCTTCGCGGGTCTCGCGGGAATGGGCGACATGATTGCTACCTGCAACAGCCCGCAAAGCCGAAACCGTCACGTAGGTCTGGAATTAGCTCAAGGAAAGTCGGTCGAAGAAATCACCAACGCTATGAACATGGTGGCAGAGGGCGTAAAAAGTGCACCTACCGTTGTGTCGCTTGCCAATAAGCTCGATATCGAGGTGCCTATTTGCACTGAGATACACCGCATTCTTGAAGGACAGGCGGATGCAACCCGTGTCTACCGAGGTCTCCTTCGTGTCGTAGCGGGGGCAGAATCCGAGCCCGGCTGACGGGGAGTCCACAGACTTACATGTTCTGTCAATGCCTGGCTCTGCCTGTCATGGGTCCGATCTCAGACAATGCGACAGCCAGTACGACAGCGATTTAAGTAACACCGATTGGGAGCTTTTAAACCATGCGCCTTCTGAATATTGCAGCTGGATCTTTTCTTATCTGCCTTTTAACGGCGTGCAGCACGAGTCCTACGGGCAGAAGCCAATTCCTCATCGTCTCGCCCGAGTCTGCAATACAGCAGTCGCGGGGCGCTTATCGTCAGGCCGTAGAGGGCATTCGAGAAGAGAACCAGATCTCTCAAGATCGGTTATTGGAGGCACGTATCCGGCGCATAGCAGGTCGTGTGGTAACAGCTGCGGTTAGAGAGTTTCCGCGATCGGCCAACTGGGACTGGAGCGTCGTTGTCGTTGAAGATGACGATACGGTAAACGCTTGGTGCATGGCAGGTGGTCGAATGGCCGTCTATACGGGCTTGTTCGAGCAGCTTAAGCTCACTGACGCCGAGTTTGCGCAAATCATGGGGCACGAAATTTCACACGCACTGGCAAATCATACGGCTGAGCGCATGTCGCGCGCCATGGCGATTCAATTGGGCTTGATTGCCGTAAGTGCAGCGACTGACGGCAGCCAAAACGCGGGGCAAGGCGCAGAACTGCTGGCACAAGTAGCGCTCGAATTACCCAACAGTCGCACAGCGGAGACGGAGGCAGATCGACTCGGAATGCGGTTAGCAACAATGGCTGGTTATGACCCTGAAGCAGCGGTCACGTTGTGGCAAAAAATGTCTGGACTGGGGGAAAAGCGCCCACCAGAGTTTCTCAGCACACACCCTGCGCCCAACGATCGGCAGGCGCGACTCAACGCTATGATTCCCTCAATGAGGTCGTTGAATCCGACGGGCAGCAAGCTGCCCGCCACAGAGATCACCATCGTCAATTAAGTACGCCGGTGTTGCTCAAACTGTGAAAGCACATCTGCGATGACCTGCGCCTCTGTCAGACCCCACAAGCAATAACCAGCAGACCCTGAAGCGAGGTGCACATCAGTCACCGATGTGGATCCCTCAACGGGCAGGGACACTTCATCACCACTCGCATCAGCAGAAGCATCGACACTCTGCGGCGCCAGCTTCACCGAGTAAGTAAAGGCTGATTCCTCGTCACCGGCAGTGCTCAATGAAATGGAGCCATCGCTATCAGTCTGATCAATCACTTCGGCGGCCACGCCGTTTTTGCTGAGCTCAGTGGCGAAGGCTGAAAGCGCGGGAAATACCGTTTCTCGCTGAAACTTAAGGACCGAGTTGTCAGACGGCTCTTTCAGCAATGAGGCCAGCCGCGTTTGCCACTCGACGTCCGCATCGGTATCAAAGCTTGCCGGCGCCTTTCCAAAACTCGACTGCATATCAGACTGAAGTGATCGTTGAAGCCCCCACAGCGCGCCTAACAAAATAAGCGAGAATGGCAGCGCGCTGGCGATCGTTGCGGTTTGCAAGGCTTGCAAGCCACCGTTTATCAGCAACGTCGCGGAGATGGCGGCGATGATGCCGGTCCACAAAACGCGCTGAAAGACGGGGGTCTCATCAATACCGCCCGAAGCCATCATATTGAGGACAAGTGCTCCGCTATCCGCGGAGGTCACGAAAAAGATAACAATCATGACCAAACTAAGAAGCGAAAGATAAAACGTGCCGGGCAGATAATCGAGAAAGAGGAACAGACCCAACGGCTGATTATTAGCAACCGCATCGCCAAATGCCACCTCACCCGCATGAATAAGCTCGATGGCACTACCACCGAAGACATTCATCCAAAGTACAACAAATAGGGTTGGCGCCAGCATGACACCAATCAAAAACTCCCGAATAGTGCGGCCACGCGAAATGCGTGCGATAAAAATACCAACAAAAGGTGCCCAACTTATCCACCACCCCCAATAGAATATCGTCCAACCACCCAGCCATTCAGTGTCTTCATAAGTGAAAAGGTTGGTCGAAGTGGTTATCAGGTTAGCGACATAGAAACCGAAGTTTTCAAGCGTACCGCCTAGAATCAGTGCCGTTGGCCCCACCAAAAGCACGAAGCATAGAAGCGCTATAGCGAGGAAAGAGTTAATCTCGGAAAGTCGCTTGATACCCGTATCTAGCCCAAGGGCTACCGACACAGCCGCCATTGCCATAATCGCCACCGTAATGGCGAGCGTTAAGCCACCCGACTCAGGAACATCGAACAGATAATTTAGTCCAGTACTTAGCTGCTCTACACCTAACCCCAAGCTCGTCGAAATACCAAAGGTAGTACAGACGATGGCGAAAACATCAATCGCCGCACCCAAAGGGCCGTAAATACGATCACCTAAAATAGGGTAAAAGGCCGACCGCAATGTCAGCGGCAAACCACGCCGGAACGAGAAATAGGCTAGCACCAAAGCCATGAGTGCATATACCGACCAAGCGTTAAAACCCCAATGCAGCATCGTCAGGTTTACCGCCTGATGCTCGCCTCCAGGCGACGCTCCCATACCGACGGGGGGCTTTAGGTAATGAACAACAGGCTCCGCCACGCCATAAAACATGAGTCCAATCCCGACGCCCGCCGCAAAGAGCATCGATAACCAAGAGAACAGGCTGTAATCGGGTGATGAGTTGTCAGGGCCCAGCCGAATATTCCCTACTCGAGAAAACGCTAATACGGCCGACGTAATTAGCAGTACGGCCATCACTAGCCCGTAATACCAGCTTGCGTGTTTCACGATGGCGCCCTGCATAGCGCCGAATGCCGCGTCACTGACCTCCGGGAAGGCGAGAACCCCTCCCACAGTACTCAGCAAGAAGACAATTGAGGGGATGAAGACAGCACGGTCAACAACAAAACCGCGATCGGACAAAGTCGACATGAACACGCCCTTATTAGTAAGAGCCCAAAGTGTACCAGCATCTAGGCCATCCACTAAGCGCGAAAAATCAAAAGGGCAAAAAGCATTTAGGCTGCGAAATATCACCGGAAACAATAAAATATTTTATGAAAATCAAATATTTATCTTTATTCTTAGGCAGGGTAGAGGATTTAAATGCTTTGAGTTAAAATTGCCTCACCACTCTAATAAATGGAAGATCTCTATGTTTCGCTCGAAGCCCAATGGCAAGCGGCCACTTTCGCTTGCTGTAGCCGCTGCCATTACGCCTGTTTTGGCGTCAACAGCGCTAGCTCAAAACCCACAGTTAGAAGAGGTTGTGGTGACCGCGACAAAGCGGGCTGAAAACCTCCAGGACGTTCCAATTTCAGTGAATGCGCTGACAGGCGACGCGATGCGTTCACAAAACATTTTGACGTTTGATGAATACGTAGAATTTTTACCTAACGTCGTCAGCGCCGGTATTGGCCCTGGCCAAAAGGAAATATACATCCGCGGTTCTGCCTCTGAGCAATCTTCGATTACCGTGGCACCTGCGCAGGGCTCAGCGCCCGGCGTGGCGTTGTATTTTGACGAAATGCCCGTCTCATTTGGCGCGAGAAATCTCGACGTCTACGCAGCCGACCTACAGCGCATCGAGGTGCTGTCTGGCCCACAGGGAACATTGTTTGGCGCGAGCTCGCAGTCAGGCAACATGCGCCTGATCACGAACAAGCCTAACCGCGATGAGTTCGAGGCGTCTCTTGATTTCGGCATCAGTAACACGCAGGGTGGTGCGGCGAGCAACAACGTCGAAGCGATGATTAATCTGCCGCTGACAGATAAGCTAGCCGTACGCTTCGTCGGCTACAGCGACAACCAAGGTGGTTGGATCGACAATCAGCAGGCGACCTTTACCCCTAACGGTGAAGTCATTGACCGCAACAACTCAGCTGGTTTTGGCCCCTTCTTCGGCGACTTCCCGCTGACAACGATTCGGTCTGTAACCAACACAGATATCGTAGAGGATGATTGGAACGAAGCTACCTATAACGGCTATCGTGTGGCGGCGGCTTACGACTTCAACGACGAGTGGAGTGGCACAGTCACTCGAATGTCTCAAGAGATTGATGTTGAAGGATCCTTCCTCATTGATCCAAGTCTGGGCGATTCAACGGCGGAGAAGTATGTTCCAGAGAGCAACGTCGACGAATTTGATATTACGACGTGGACGCTGGAAGGCCGTATTGCAAACCTGGATGTCGTCTACACAGGCGGCTATATCGACCGAGAAGTTGACGCGCTCATCGACTACACCCACTACAACAACGGCGGCGGCTACATCACGTACTACCTCTGCAGTGGAAACATCTACTCAGGCGACAAAGCAAATGCGCCTAACAACTGTTTTGATCCCACCAAACAGTATGCGGATGCCTCTACTAATGAGCGTACTACCCACGAATTCCGCGTAAGTAGCGACCCTGACGAGCGTTTACGCTGGATGGCCGGTGTCTACACGAGTGATGTCGATACAACGCACGTGGGTGAGTTCCAGTATCTTTCAACCAATGATGCGTTTAGTGATCATATTGTGAATTACTTCGGATCCGGTGCACCATTCCAGGTCGGCAACACCACGATTCCCGATACAGCAGGTACCAATACTGACGGCCCAAGAAGCCCATTAACAACCTTCTATAATGACTTCACACGAACAGAAGAGGAGACGGCTTTCTTCGGCGAAGTTCAGTTCGATTTGAATGATCGTCTGACAGCGTCCTTGAGTGCACGTCGATATGACCTGAAATCTCAACTTCAAGGCGCATCAAACTTTTCATTTGGTTGCCGATACGGCGCCCCGTTTACTGACCGCGACACACCTGCGGGCGCGGGTTTCGGCAACGCAGAAGTCACTGCTGATGGCCGTTGTAACTCAAACGCCTTCAGCAACAGCGTAACTGATCGCCTACTTACACTGGGTGATTACGCGGCAAACGGTAATGCTGACACTATCCTGAACGCGACGAGCCCCAACGGCGCTCGTGATATGTTCCGTGGCGGTGGTAGCAACGCGGCAACGCTTGCCGCAATCCAAAACGGAAACCTTGATATTAGCGCCATTTCAGAAGACGGTTCGACGCGCGAAGAAGACACCATTGTCCGCTTCTCGCTGAACTTCAACCTTACCGATGACGTAATGCTTTACGGCATTTACTCAGAGGGTTACCGACCAGCAACGCAGAACCGTAATGCGGGTCAGCTTGCGGCGAACCAGAGCGGTGTTTATGACGGCTACGTGGTACCTGCAGTGGCCGTTACCGACACACTGGAGAATATCGAGTTCGGTATGAAGGGTGAGTTCCTAGATAGAACGCTTCGATTGAACGCCAGCTTCTACATGACCGACATCACGGACCTCCAGGTTTCACGTTTTGACCCATCAAACGTTGCCTTCCTTGTCTTCATGGAGAACGTCGGTGATGCCGAGTCAAACGGTGTTGACCTTGACTTCCAGTGGGTGCCCACCAATAACCTGATCATTTCAGGTGCGGCGAGCTTCCTGGATACGAAGATCACTCGATTGAACCCTCAGCTTGAAGGTGTTGCAGTGCCGGTAGGTTCAGAGCTACCGCTCGCACCAAGCTTCTCGGGTAATATCCGTGCTCGTTACGACTTCGAGCTTCCCAACATGGGTGCCAACGGCTACTTCACAGGTGCGGTTACTTACCGTGGTGAGTCTGTAGCAGGCATCGTGGGCAGTGCGGCGTTCATGAACGACACCGGCATCCTCGCTTACGGACGTGACTCGGGCCTTGGCGAGCAAAATGAGGGCGGCACATTTGGTACGGTTGCGGATCGTAATGGCGACCTGCCAGCGAACTCACGTTTCGTGAACGAAGCAGCCACCATGGTTAACATCGCCGCTGGCGTTGAGAAAGATAACTGGCTTGCTGAGCTTTACGTCAAAAATATCACCAGTGAGGAAGGTGCCATCGTGCAAACTGCGGGTAAGTTCTCGCCCGAAGCAACGGTTAACCGACCTCGCACTGTGGGCCTGAGACTGTCTTATCGCTTCTGATTAGATACCGAAGCGTAGTACCCTCAAAGGGCGGACGATTGTCCGCCCTTTTTTTTGCCGAAACAAAGATGTGACTTAAGTGATTTCAGAATCGATACAAAAAGCCCGGGTGGCTATGAGTAAGCGTGCGTTCGATGAATCCAGGGCGCTACTCGACGAGGCTTTAAAGGCGGAGCCTGAGAACTTTGAAGCTAGGTACACCCTTGCAGTACTGAATCGTGCAGAAGGACGAGTCGACAACGCCAAGAGGCTGCTAAGAGCGCTTGTCGAAGAAAAGCCAGACTTTGGCCGTGGCTTCCAAGAACTGGGCCTTTGTGAGTTAGCGCTTAAACAAGAACCTGCGGCGATAAGCGCGTTCGAGCAGGCCGTTGAGCTGGACGGATCGCTCATCGAATCTTGGAAGTTTCTAGCGACAGCTTATCGACGTAAGGGTGACTCGCGGGCCGAGCAAGCGTCTAAACAGGTTGATTTCTTGGCGTCGCTTCCGAATGAGCTACGAACAGTTATCAGCTATCTAGCAGCCAACCGATTGGGCGATGCTGAGCGCCTATGCCGCTACTTTATGCAGCAAAATAAGACTCACGTTGAAGGTATGCGGCTGATGGCTGAGATAGCCACGCGCACAGGCGTATTTGACGATGCAGAATTTTTGCTGGAAACCGTCATGGAACTTGCGCCGGATCATCTCGAAGCAGAAATTCAGCTAGCGCACGTGCTTCTGAGGCGACAGCGTTTCCACAAAGCGCATAAGCGCGTAAAGGCAATTTACGAAAGGAACAAGACCCCGTCAGCTCAAGTTCAAGCGCTTTACGCGTCAGTATGTTTTGGAGTCGGAGAGAACGACGAGGCCATCAAAACCTACCAAGAAATGATTCGGGTTTCACCCAGTGACCCGCAATTGCGGGTATCGCTGGCGCACATCTACAACGCTACGGGCGAATCCGCCAAAGCCGTAGATCTTTTCAAACAAGCCTATTCGCTTAAATCCGACTTTGGTGATGCCTTTTGGAGTCTGGCTAATACGAAATCGTATCGTTTTACCGAGGCCGAATTGACAGCGATGACGGATCGCGTCAACGCGCCCTCTACGCCACAACTCGACAAAATACAGATGCACTTTGCGCTGGGTAAAGCCCACGAAGACAGTAAAGATTTCGACACCGCGTTTCGCCACTACCAAGAGGGCAATACGCTAAAGCGTGAGACATCTACTCACAGTAAAGAACAACTCGACATTCGAATTTCTTCACAGCTTGAAGTGTGCACACCCGACTTGTTCGAGCGCCTTAACGGCGTAGGGCACGACGCACCCGACCCTATCTTTATCCTTGGGTTACCGCGCGCTGGATCAACCCTGCTTGAGCAAATTCTCGCCTCACACTCGAAAGTCGATGGGACCATGGAGCTGCACGACATTCTGGACCTCGCAAAGCGTCTGCGAGGCCGGGACAAAGCGAGCGACTCCAGCCCTCGCTATCCACGCATCCTGGGAGAGCTACCAACTGAGCGATTTGCGCAGTTTGGTCAACAATTCATTGAGGATACGCGCGCCTACCGAGGAGCCGCGCCGTATTTCATCGACAAGATGCCCAATAACTTTTTCCATATCGGCCTCATCAAGCTCATTCTTCCAAACGCAAAGGTGATCGACGCGCGACGTCACCCTATGGCCTGCTGTTTCAGCGGATACAAACAGCTGTTTGGTGAAGGCCAAGAGTTCTCCTACGGGCTGGAGGAAATCGGGAATTACTATCGCCAGTATGTTGATTTAATGAATCACTGGGACGAGGTCTTACCTGGTTTTGTTCTCCGAGTTCAGCACGAGGACGTCATTACTGACCTCGAAGGGCAGGTGCGTCGAATACTCGAATTTTGTGGATTAGATTTCGAGGAGTCCTGCGTCGAGTTTCATAAAACTAAGCGCACTGTAAGAACGCCAAGTGCGGAACAGGTGCGACAACCGATCAATAAGTCGGGTGTCGACCAGTGGTGTAACTTCGAGTCTCACCTAGACCCTCTGAAGCAAGCGCTCGGCTCCGAGATTCTCGATGCCTACGGAATAACGCCACCTGCATGATTTTCTCATCGAGCAAAAAGTTCGTTTTTTTTGCCGTTCCAAAAACAGGGACTCACGCGGTCCGAGAACAACTCCGCCCACTGCTCACTGGACATGATTGGGAGCAACAGGTACTCACTGGGCAAATGCTGAGCCCGATCACTCAGCTTGCAGAGATTGGGCACGGCCACATTTCCTTCACACAATTAGCCTCTGTGGTAGGCGAAGAAACGTTGCGGGAAATGCACTGCTTTACTTTTGTTCGTAACCCAATCGATCGATTCATGTCAGCTTGCGCCTTTCTCGCACGAACAGACCCAAGCTACGACCGCGACCCCGTCGGATGGGCGCAACGCGCATTTTCGCGTCCCCAATTTCGGCGTCGGGTCCTTATTCGGCCACAGTCAGAAATGTTGACCGATACTAACGGGAAACTAGCGATGACCTGGATTGGTCGATACGAAGCACTGCAAGCGGATCTGAATGTAGTCTTAGGACATTTAAACGCCCCCACCGCAACGCTCGCTCAAAGGAACGTGACTCAAAATCAGAAGCCGCGCCTAAGCGGTTCGCCCCAGTTTATCGAAGAACTAAAAGACTTTTACGAAGCAGACTTCAGACTGCTGGACTACGACCCGGACTGAACTCGGCAACCCGCCTGGGCCGCAAGGCTGCGGCGAGAATACGCTGGTTAATAATGGGGTTGATGCCAACGCTGTTGGACGCGGTCACCAAGACGCGTGGCTGGGGTAGTAGCTGGGCAGCCGTGCGTTCCAGCACTTTCCGGAATTGGGGGAACGCCGCTTCCGTAAATCCGTGAAGGCTCCAAATCTCTCGCCAGTCGTGCACAAGATCGAGCAGCAAATGGCGGTACTGACGCATTATGTTGGTATCATTTTCAGGGTTTGCCTCGCAGTCTTGTAACACCTGCTCGACGATCGCCAGCATTTCACCAGGAGCCATGACTGGCGCTACTGGGAATTGTTCGGTACGCAAGGGAAGTCGCTCTCCCACACCAGGCAAGATAGCAATAGGTGCCATCGTTTCCGCTTGTCGGACGGTTTGCCAGAAGCGCGAGGAGCCAGCTAGATCAATAACAAGGTGCACGCGCCTCACATTGCTTGCGTTGACAACACGGTGACGCCGCCAAGAATCGAACAACCAGCTCTCTCCTGCGCCCATATGCACTGACTCATCACCACAGTAAAAGACCACACCTGGGTCAGTGATTATCGGCACATGGATGCGAACGCGGCTCACCCAGTGATAATTAAAGTCGACATGCTCGGCGACCTCTGCGCCAGGCTCAAGGCGCATGAGCCGGGACCGAGCGACAACCTCGTTAAATGACGCAACCGTTTGGTTTAAATAAACCGAAGAACTCAGAACCCTCGTCGCCTTCATAGCACCATCAAAAGCGTGATTCATTTCACCGTTAACCGAAACAAGCGGTACTGCTGAGTTGCCCGGCAAACCAGATGGATGCGCCAGCCAATCATCGTCAGAGAGACCTGTGACCTCATTACTGAGTGCTTCAGCGTCAAAACGCCAGGGTAATCGCAAAAATGGCTGGTCAAATTCCATGTGTGAATTACGCCACATTTGATCCGAATATGACATATTACAATTGAATGCTTTGGGCTCAAAGTATTATCATATGGACTCGCTTAACCATGTTACCAGCAGGTCCGTATGTCTACGGCAGAACTCCCAGATCACGTGCTCGTTGCATTACGACGCATCATTCGAGCAACGGACTTACATTCACGAAAATTGGGCAAGCAAACCGGCCTTACAACGCCTCAGCTCGTCATTATTCAAGCCGTGGGTCGCTTGGAAGACCCAACAGTGTCAGACATCGCCAAGGCGGTGAGTCTGAGCCTTGCGACGGTTACCACCATCCTAAATCGGCTGGAGCGCAATGGTTTGGTCAACCGTGCTCGCTCCTCAGTGGACAGACGCAGAGTCATAGTGACGCTCACCGAGCAAGGACAAACGCTCAGAGCCTCTGCCCCCAAGCCTCTGCAAGACAGCTTTGTCGCGAAATTTAGTAAGCTGGAAACATGGGAGCAACATTCGATTGTGGCTGCCCTGGAGCGCATTGCGGCAATGATGGACGCCGACGAGCTCGATGCTGCACCGCTATTGGCTAGCGGTGAAAAAGTTCTTTAACTTAGCGACTCTCTCAGAGACTTCATTACAACGGAGAAGTCTTCTCGCCCCAAGCCTTGCTCTTGCAAAGACCGGTAGACATCACCAGCACGCTTTCCAAAGTCGGCGTCAATTCCTGACTGCTCCGCGAGTTCATTTGCTAAGCCCAAATCCTTGGTCATGAGATCGACCATAAATCCGGGTTTATAATTATTACTTGCAGGGGCACCCTCCATGACGCCCGGCCAAGGGTTGTAGACCTGCAAAGACCAATTATTACCCGAGCTTGCTTTCATAATCTCGGATTGCACGGCAGGGTCAAGACCGTTTGCCGCGCCAATTGCCAGTGCCTCGCAAGTGCCGATCATATGAATCGCTAGCAACATATTATTTGCGGCTTTTGCTACCTGGCCAGCACCATCGGGTCCTGCGTGGAAGATTTTCTCTTCATTGCCCATGCCCTTGAGTACGTCTTTCGCCCTTGCGAAAGCCTCGGCAGTGCCACCACACATGAACGCAAGAGTACCAGCCTGAGCCGCCGCTACTCCGCCTGAGACCGGCGTATCCATAAAGGCAAGGTCCGAAGCTCGCGCAGCCAAATGAAGCTCACGGGCTGTAGCCGCGTCGATAGTGCTTGCATCGAGCACAAGCGTGCCCGCTGGGAGGGTTCCGAAGACACCTTCATCCCCCATCATGACTGACTTAACGTGCTTACCTGCAGGAAGCATCGAGAAGACAACGTCAGCACCAGAAGCCGCATTAACTGCCGATGAAGCCGCCATTGCGCCGGCTGCCGTAACCTCAGCGAGTGCCGCTTCCGAGAGATCAAACGCCGATACCGACCAACCTGCTTTCAGCAAGTTTTTAGCCATTGGCCCGCCCATATTTCCAAGGCCTATAAAAGCGATTCGTGGCATGATGCCTCCAATCTGAATTAGTTAGTGAGTATTTACTACCACGGATAATGCATATTCGGAGCTCCCTCTGGCTCCTTGAAAAAAGAATCAAGCACATCGGTCGGAACGTCCTGCACTGACGGGTATTGCCACCTAGGCTGTCTGTCTTTGTCGACCAGTAGCGCGCGCACGCCCTCGGCGAACTCAGGGTCTCGCATGATGTTTGCGCCTAATCTCAGCTCTGTATCAAACACTTCTTTAAGCGAGTAGTTCACCGACTCGTTTAGCTGACGGAAGATCCACGCAGCTGCAAGTTTAGAACCGTGAGCGAACCCATCTCGCGCCTTTTGTAGCCATGCGTTATCACCGTCATAGGCGAGTAGCCGGTTGGAAATTTCGCCTAGGTCATCGCCCGCCATTAGTGCATCAATCTCGGGCATGAGTGGCTCAACAACGCCCTCAGGCATATCCGCTGCAGGTGTCATTCCCAAAATACTGTCGACAATTGCCGTATTGGTCTTGGGATCTGCCGTCCAATCTGCGGCCGCAAGTGCAGCCATCACATCATGTCGTTGCTCATGCGCGAGGAAGACATCACCGAGATTGGCGTAAAGTGCATCCGCTGCATTAATGTGCGCAGACGTGAGTGACAAGAAGCGACCAACCATGCCCGGCGTTCGGTTAAGGAAATAGCTGCCGCCAACATCAGGGAATAAGGCGATGGTGATTTCAGGCATGCCAATGCGTGTTCGCTCGCTGACAACTCGGTGACTGCAGCCCGCCATGACGCCCATACCGCCGCCCATGACAACACCATGACCCCAGCAAATAACGGGCTTTGGGTAAGTGAACAAGACATAATTCATCTGATACTCGCGCGCGAAAAAGTTCTCCGCGTAGGTGCAGGGGCCGCCGGGATTTTCTATCGAGGACCGGCGCAGCTCGTGAACATCGCCACCGGCACAGAATGCTTTCTCGCCCTCACCATCAATATAAACCGCGGCAATCGAATCGTCTTCAGCCCACTCAAGAAGCTTACCAAGCATGATTTCGATCATCTCAGCGTCGAGCGAATTAAGAATCCGAGGCACGTTAAGGGTTAAACGACCTACGCGGCGATCGCCCTCGCCTAGGTTTGATACTTTTACTACTTCTTCGCTCATCGGTTTTTCCACTCAGGTGTTCGTTTTTCTAAGAAGGCGTTGACGCCCTCTTTTTGATCTTCTGTTGAAAACAGCGCAACGAACTCGTCACGCTCTGCCACCAATCCAGCGCCAATCGCAATGTCGCGCGCCGAATGAATAAGCCTTTTACAGGCGGCGATCGATGTTGGACTTTGATCTGCTGCTCGTTTCGCCAAATCAATTGCAGCTGACAGCGACGCTCCCTGTTCGACGACCTCCTCAACAAGACCGAGTGCCAAAGCTTTGTCTGCGGACACACGCTCTCCACAAAGAATCATGCGCTTCGCCCATCCTTCGCCAACGAGCTGAGCCAGTCGCTGCGTGCCGCCTGCACAGGGGAGCAAACCCACACGGGCCTCGGGCAAAGCGAGGGCCGCATGTGACTCAGCGATGCGAATATCACACGCCAGTGCCACCTCCAAACCACCGCCCATGGCGTAACCATTGATCGCCGCGATTGATACACCGCGGTAATCCGCGAGCGTCTCGAACGCAGCGCCGAATGCATTACCCATGGCACCTGCGGCAACAGGGTCACCACTGGCGAACTGATTCAAATCAGCACCCGCTGAGAAAAACTTCTCCCCTTGACCCGTTATGACCAGCGCACGAACGTCAGCCATAGCGTTAAGGGCGTTCACAACCGCCTCAAGTGCAGGCAGGCTCTCGAGATCCCAAGTGTTGGCGGCTGGATTGCTTATGGTAACGGTAGCAATGCCATCCGCAATGGATACCAATACCTTATCACTTGAACTGACACTCATTGAATAACCTCCAGCGCACCATCCATCAGCGCTTGTCTTGAAATGATGACTCGCATTATTTCGTTGGTCCCCTCTAGAATCTGGTGCACGCGCGTATCGCGAACATAACGCTCCATCGGGTACTCACGGATATAACCGTAGCCGCCGAATAACTGCAGTGCGTCGTTACAGATCTTGAATCCCGCATCGGTTGCAAAGCGTTTGGCCATAGCGCAGTAAGTTGGCGCACTCGCGTCTTTGTTATCGAGCTTGCTGGCTGCCAAACGGATCATCTGGCGCGCTGCGACTAACTCGGTAAGCATGTCAGCAATCTGGAACTGCGTGTGCTGAAACCCTGCAATCGTTGAATCGAACTGTTTGCGATCCTGCACGTAAGCTGTGGCATCGACAATGGCCTGCTGAGCTGTGCCTACTGAGCACGTAGCAATATTTATCCGACCACCGTCGAGGCCTTCCATAGCGATGGAGAACCCCTGCCCCTCTTCGCCCAAACGATTAACGGCAGGGACACGAACATCATCGAAACTGATTTGACGGGTGGGCTGCGCATTCCAACCCATCTTGTGCTCTTTCTTACCGTATTTGATACCGTCCAGGTCTGCCGGCACCAAAAAAGCCGTGATACCGCGAGCACCCGAATCACCGGTTCGCGCCATGACCACCAGCACATCAGTATCCCCCGCTCCTGAGATAAACACCTTGCTTCCCGAGAGGCGATACACATCGCCATCTCGCTTTGCCGATGTTCTTAGCGATGCCGCGTCAGACCCCGCTCCGGGCTCGGTTAAACAGTAAGACGCAAGCTTCTCGCCAGCGACCAGCGCAGGACACCATTCATCGATCACGGGCTGCTGACAGTACTTCCCGATCATCGCCGTCGCCATATTGTGGATAGTCAGAAAGGCTGCGGTTGTTGTACATCCACGTGCCAATTCCTCCACGATCAAGCTCGCATCAAGTCGTGACATTCCGAGACCGCCGGCTTGCTCTGGCGTGTACATACCCATAAAGCCAAGATCACCCGCGGCTTTGAGCGCCGCTTTTGGAAAGGTCGACTCCTCGTCCCACTGCGCCGCGTAAGGACGAAACTCCGACTGCGCAAACTCTCTAGCGCTGGCCGCATACGCCCGCTGCTCTTCGCTTAATTCGAAATCCATGACGTTTTCTCTACTCACTCAAGAATCTTGGATTATGACATAGTGAAAATGACGGGCACTTCCGAATGATGACATGAGGCCACAAACCTATAATCTCAGCGATTACCGTCCTGACATCCAAATCCATTGCTTACTCGGCTTACGATTGCCCTCGGGGATTTCGCGATAGCAGCGCCCAGTGTTATTGTCGTCGGATGGTTGTTAGCTCGCAAAAAAACACGATTTTCTTCACCAAAAAAATACAAAATGCCTAAACTCGAAGCCACCACAGCCGCCTTTGCGCAGGTGATTGATAAGCTGGGAACCGACCAACTTATACCCACGCTTGCCGACATCCTTTGTCAGTTTGCAGAAGCCGACGACGTGACCGTTATTGTTTATGGCCAAGAAGAAATGCCAACTGTCAGTTTTGCGCAGCCATTAAAGGGTAACTATGAAAGTACCCTCAGCACTTATTTGACTGGACCCTTTCTCCTGGACCCTTTTTATAGAGCAGCCGCTTACGATGAGCGCTTCGGTGCATTCCGTCTCGCAGAACTTGCGCCCTCTAGCTTCCGAACGTCTGAGTATTACAAAAACTGGTACAAGACCTGTGGATATCAGGATGAATGCGGGCTTTTGATAAAGCTATCAGAAGACAATTTCCTCAACATCTCGATTGGACTCACTGGAGAGGGTGCCCGATTCAAAAAGAAACATGCAAGGGCGTTGTCGGATGTCTATGCGCTCACCGCGGCCCTTTGCCGAAAACACTTCCATGACGCCTCAGAATCACAAGCACCAACAATGCGGGAGCGAATGCATCGTTCCTTGGCGGCATTTGGCGCTAGTATATTGACTAAACGAGAGCGACAGACAGTAGAGCTCGTCTTGCTCGGGCACAACACGCGACTCATTGCCGAAAAATTAGGTATCTCGATTGAAACCGTAAAACTGCACCGCAAGCACGCCTACGCAAAACTCGATATCAGTTCACAAGCAGAACTCTTTTTCTTATTCATGGAAGCATTATCACACTGGTCAGGGGACCCAGATACTGACCCTCTGATCGCCTATATGGGAAGTAGCTCAGGGTGACAAAGCTCACACTGGCAGATGGGTTTTCCGCCCTGAACCGCGGGGATCTCGCAACCGCGGGCGAGGCCTGTAAGCAGGCCCTGAGTCTTAATCCTCAGGCGGTGCCCGCTCATTTCCTTGTTGGACTCGTTGCCTTAGAAGGCAAGGAGCGACGAGTCGCTCACGATGCGTTTAAGTCGGTAGTAAAGCTTGACCGAAACCATGCGGCCGCTTGGGCGCACCTGGCAAAGTTAAATGTCGGCGAAGGCCGCATCGCGGCAGCAGAATCAGCGCTCAAAGAGGTTCGCCGAATTCAGCCTGACGACCCAATGGTGATTGAACTGACCGGCACGGTGCTAAACTCGCTCGGTGAGTACGAGGCTGCAGAGCTCTTTTTTGAGCGCGCCCACCGGATGGTGCCCAACAACCCGTCAGCATTAATGAACCTTGGCAATGTCCGAGTGTTTCTCGGCAAGATTGATGATGCTGTCGACCTGTTTAAGCGAGCTATTGCCCTCGAGCCAAATAGTGCGCAGTGCCATTGGGGGCTCGCCAATTCAGAGAAAGCAAAGAACAACGATCACATTGACCAAATGCGTGGCTTGATAGAGGCGGGACGTCAGTCAAAACGTTCGCAAGGTTTCCTTCACTACGCGATCGGCAAAGAGAGCGAAGACTTAGGTGACTGGTCTAGTGCATTTGCTGCCTTCAGTCAGGGCGCAAAAGCGCGGCGGGAAACGGTGGAGTTCAATGAAATCGATGAGATCGCTATGTTTGACGCCATCAAGGCGACCTACACCGCCGACTGGTTAGCCGCATGTCCTCCCGGCGAAGATGATTCATCGCCTATTTTTGTACTCGGCCAGCCACGAACGGGCACTACATTGATCGAACGAGTGATTACCAGCCACTCGCAAGTGCTTTCTGCGGGTGAGTTACAGCAATTTGGCCTGGCCGTGCGTCGAGCGGCGCGACACAACGACCCAAAACGCTTCTCCAGAGACCTTTTCCTCGCGGCGGCAAAAGTCAATCCTGCTGAAATCGGTCAAATGTACCTCCGATCCACCGCAAAACAACGCGCTAAGAAGCCCTTCTTCGTCGACAAATTGCCCGTTAATTACCTCAACGTGCCGCTCATTCTTGCCGCACTTCCCAACGCCAAAGTTGTACACCTCGTACGAGGCCCTATGGACGCCTGCTTTGCTAGCTTCAAGCAACTATTCGCGGATGCTTATCTGCATTCCTACGATCAGGAGGAGATGGCGAGGCACCACGCGCGTTATCGTGACTTAATGACACACTTCCATCAGGAATTTCCCGGCAGAATCATTGACGTGAGCTACGAATCGGCGGCGAGAGATCTTGAACCGAATGCTCGGAAACTCATTGCCGCTTTGGGACTCGAATGGGAGGACGCGTGTCTTAACTTTCACCAGAGTAGTTCAGGGGTAGCCACAGCGAGCTCGGTACAGGTTAGAGAACCCGCGCACACTCGATCCATTGGGCGCTGGCGCCGATACGAAACCGAACTTGCACCGATGATTGCTGAACTGAATCGGCTAGGGGTTCCCTTAGATTAGCGCCGGAGTATACTGGCGGGTGAAGAAACTGAAGCACAGGCCTTCTCAACACTAGAACCCGTAATAAAAGTGAGCACATTTCCCGAAATCATTGCTCAGCGCCACCCGAGGAAACCACTATGTCAAAGATCTTTGGCACAAAACCCAGCACTAAGCTCGTATTACCCCTTGCCGTTTCGGCTGCGCTTATCAGCACGGGACCTGCAGTCGCACAAACACTCGAAGAGGTGATTGTTGTAGCCACCAAACGTGAGCAGGGGATTATGGATGTACCGCTCGCTATTACGGCTCTATCAGGTGACTTCATCGAGGATACTAACCTCAACGATGTGAAAGACCTCATTGCTTATACCCCGGGTGTTAGCGGTAACTCTCAAGATTCCTATATCGACGCAGTGAGCATTCGCGGGGTTCGAACGCAGGACTTTGGTGTAGGTGGCGATCCATCATCAGCATTCTTCAAAAACGATCTCTATGAGGGCCGAAACGGTTCGGCGGTAACGAGTCTGTTCGATGTTGAGCGCGCCGAGATCTTGCGTGGTCCTCAGGGCTTCCTGTTTGGCCGTAACTCGATCGGCGGTGCTTTCAGCGTGCACACGCGCAAAGCTGAAATTGGCTCGAACGATGCGTTTATAGATTTCGACTTTGGACAGCGCGAGCACGCAGTATTCGAGGGTGCGGTAAACATTCCTATCAACGACAATTTTGCAATGCGTTTGGCGGGCTACAGCTCGCACGAGGAAGGATTCGCCAAGAACGTCTTCTCGGGTCGCGACGTCATCGATCACAGCAAGAAGGCAGTGCGCTGGTCTACTCACTTTGAGTCAGACGCTCTCTCAATCGACACTGTCGTCGATTGGGAAGATCGTAAGCAATCGGGCTCGATGTATCGCGCGATTGATAGCGGAGATATTTGGGAAGCGTTTGATGGCTACATCGTCGACGATACTGAAGTTAATGGGAATGCCCAGCAAATCGACTCGGACCTTGAAGCAGGCGATGCCGACATTGGCGACCTGCTGACAATCGGCGTCTTCATTGACTACGATTTGGGCTTTGCAACACTCACATCAAACACGGGTTACAAAGACCACGATTACTATTATTCAGAGGATTACGACGGGACGTCTTTGAATATTAATAACTTCCAGTTCGAGCAATCGGGCCAGTACTTCCAACAAGAATTGCGCCTGGTTAGTAATGATGAGGGTCCCCTGAGTTGGTACACCGGTGTGTCTTATTACGACGAAGATCTCGACGCTGAGTTTACGGCCATTGGCTCAGAAGACTTGATGTGTCAGTACTACCTGAACTACTACGCCGAGTATTATGGCTATGAGTTTTACAGCGGTTGTTCTGACTACTACACCGACTTCTATCCAAGTTCAGACGGTAACCTTGTGGAAACCGGCATGCTCAAGGGCAAATACTCAGGCTGGGCCGCTTATGTAAACCTGGACTACCAAGTGACAGATGAGCTTGTCGCTTCGGTCGGTGTTCGTTACACCAAAGACGACAAAGACTTTGGCATCTTGGTACCTGAGCCCGAGAGTTACTTGGGGCCCTACTTCACCTATGGTTTTGCGACCGCTGAGTACATCGAAGACTCGAAGTCTTGGAGTGATACAACAGCGCGCTTTGCTGTGACGTGGACGCCTAATGACGACGCCATGTTCTTTGCGAACTACACCCAAGGCTTTAAGTCGGGCGGATTCGGAAGTTTCTGGATCGAAGACGCTAACGGAAACCCTCCTGCCTATGAGACAGGCATTACGCAGGGCGACGGCTACTTACCCGGTTCATTCCGACCCGAACAGATGGACTCTTACGAGGTCGGCTTCAAAACAAGTTATTTAGACGGTGCTGGTAATTTCGACCTCACAGCGTTTATGTATGACTACACCGACGCACAGGTCATCAGCTACGTAGATGTCGATTTTGACGACGATGGCGTCATTGATGCGTTCTCTGGGCGCGTGCTTAACGTGGGTCAAACCGATGGTATGGGTGTTGAAGCCTCAACTACCGTTGCGGTCAACGACTACACAACGCTGTATTTATCGCTGGGCTACCTAAACACTGAAGCAACTGGCCTTGAAGAGATTTGTAGCCTAGACGGCCCCGGCGGCGAAGGCACTGGCTGTGAAGGAAGCCGCGTTTTCTGGGCTCCCAAACTGACCGGTGCCGGCAAGCTCGACGTCGACGTTCCTGTGAACGGCGGCACAATCGCATCGAGCTTTGAAGTGTCGTACGAGAGCGAGCGCGGCGGAAGCTGGGAAGGCTATCGTGAAGGGATGATTGGCTCATACGCCGTGGCAAACCTGCGCGTTGGCTATGAGTCTGACAACAACTGGTACGTGCAGGCTTACGCCGAGAACTTGTTCAACGAGTTCACCTGGGACGGCTACAACGCCAACGGCGGTATATTACCTTCACACTTCTTTGGCCCAATGCGACCAAGAACGATCGGTATCCGCACAGGTATTAGCTGGGATTAAAACCCCGCTTTCACGCCTATGAATCGGCCAGCAATCCCTCGCGGTGCGCTGGCCGAGATGTTTTTGGGGATAACCAAATAGCGATAAACATCGACGCGAAGTCGGGGTCCTCAACAGCCCCTAGCCACTCACCGTTAAAATAGAACCGACTAACACCAGAGGCATCTACATCGAAGGTGATAGTGTCGCCTTTGCTCACGTCTGGCCATATTGTCTCGAGGTATTCAACCCAGCTCGCCTGCCGCTCATCAGTGAAGCCCAAGTGACTCCATTCCTTGGTGGTCTGGTTCGCGAGTACGCTACCCGAAATATTGCGTGCATAAGTAAGCTCATAACGGAACGAAGTTTTGGGGTCCTGCCACTCACCGGTTTCGGTGAAGAGCGCTGAGTCAAACACCTTAAACACTATAACTCTGAGGGAAGAGGTCCCCACCTTCTTGAGCGGTGGGAGCGCGTCATAGGCTATGACGAGAGTTGAGGTGGCCACGTCCTCGCTAGCTAAGTTACCGCCTATGTCCGACTCGTTAGCCTGCACCAAGACAGCAACACCAGCGGTTAATACAACCAGGACCGCGAGAACGCTACCTTTCATGCCGCCTGCTTTTGATACTGACTAAAACGCACCATGAAAGGCAACATGATCATCCACAGCGGAACCAGCAGTATCATCGTGTGTACCTCTCCGAGAGGAAGCGTTACTGCACCAAACTTTTGCCCTGCTAGATAATTCAGCGGCGCGACAGCACCCAGGATCACTGGGCGCCACCAACTCCCACCTAGAAACGCCATAGCACGCGGCAGTGCCGTCGGAAAAACACACCAGAGACACACCATCCAAATTGGAAACAATTGGTCACCAAAATGAAAAACACCCAACAAGGTCAGCGTAAAATCGACGCCTAAACCTAATACCAAGCACGGTAATACGCGGCGCAACTCAAGCCGTAAATCAGCGACTGCCCAGTAATGAAAGGCCATTAGGGCAAACGTCAATAAAAGCCAATCGTCGCGCCCAAGCACGCAACTGAACCACGTCGTTTGGAACCAGACAGCGTTAAACCAGGATTTTTCTACGATATTCATGCTGCTGATACGGCGAAGCGAGCACTTAAGATCTCGAACGCTAGCTCACACCATAAAATTGTGCAGTCTTGTCGAGGGCTGAAGCTAGGCTCGACAGCAGCGCATCCACCTCAAGAATTGAAGTCACGAAGGGGGGTGACATGATCATTGCATCCCCAGTCTGGCGCACCATCAAGCCACTCTCAATCGCACGATCACGGCAATAAACAGCTGCACCAGATTCAGGAGCAAGGCGCTCTCTTGAGCCTTTGTCCCGCACGAGCTCAACCGCAGCCACGAGACCCTTGGAGCGAACTTGCCCGACAATCGGATGATCAGCAAGGCTTTGAAGCGCATTGGCAAAGTGTGGCGCCAAGACCGACTTTGATTGCTCCAGAATGTCGGTATTCTCCAAAACATCCATCGTAGCCAATCCTGCAGCACAGGACGCAGGGTGCCCTGAATACGTCAGACCATGCGCGAATTCACCACCATGCCCAAGTAAAACGTCCGCTACTTTATCGCTTACCAAGCAGCCACCTAGTGGCATATAGCCATTTGTGACTGCTTTCGCAAAGGTAATAAGGTCTGGCTTCGTATCGTATGTTTGAAAACCAAATAAATTTCCGGTGCGCCCAAACCCGCAAATCACCTCGTCAGAGATAAATAGAATGTCACGCTCATCAAGGATTTTCTGAACAGCGGGCCAGTAGGTATCTGGCGGGATAATGACACCACCCGCGCCCTGAATAGGCTCAGCGATAAAAGCAGCAACCTTATCCTCTCCCAGCTCGTCGATTTTCTTTGCGAGCTCGTTGGCGGCCCACAGACCGAACTCATCGGGGCTCATATCACCACCCAATTCAAACCAATGAGGCTGCTCGATATGGCGAATGTAATCCAAGCCCTCAGTTTGCTCGTGCATTGCACTCATACCACCCAGCGAGCCTGCAGCAATGGTACTTCCGTGGTAGGCATTTTTACGGCTGATGATCAGACGCTTATCAGGCTTGCCCAGCAGCTGGTAATACCGATGCACAAACTTGATCTGTGTATCGTTTGCCTCAGATCCTGAGTTGGTAAAGAAAACCTTGTTGAAGTGCGCGGGCGCCATGCTGCTCAATCGCGAGGCCAGCTCTACAGCGGGCTGATTCGAACACTTGAAGAAATTATTGTAGAACGGCAGCTCCATCAGCTGGTCAGCCACAGCCTGTTTAATTCCGTTCTGGCTGTAACCTAAGCTGCAACACCACAGCCCCGACATCGCGTCCTGAATTTTGTTTCCGTCAGAGTCGTAAATGTAAATATGTTCTGCACGACTAACGATCCGACCACCGTTTTCAGCGTAATCACGAAAGTCTGTGAACGGATGTAAGTGGTGTTGCTGGTCAAGTTGTCGCAACTGATTCGTTTCTAAGGTGGCATTCACGGTATGATCTCCAAGTAATGCTTATATTTTCCACAAGCTTTCGCAACAGCGCCGTACCCCGACAGGGTAAGAGCACGCACAGGCGCACACAATCTTAGGAACAGCCGTAAATGATGGTAAATGAAGAGTACCGAGGTCTGGTTTATCCCTGGGGCCGAAAAAGTCCAATGGGCTATGGCGAGCCACTGGAAGTGGCGCCCGGTGTTTGGTGGGTCCGATTTGAAATGCCCGGCGGACTCGATCACATCAATATTTGGCTATTGGAGGAGGAAGGCGGCTGGACAGTTGTCGACACCTGCATGAAGCTCGATAGCGCCAAGGCGCAATGGGAGCGGCTATTTGACGGATTTATGCAAGGCAAGCCCATTCTACGTGTTATTTGCACTCACCTACATCCAGACCACATAGGACTCGCTGGCTGGCTTTGCGAACGTTTTGATTGCGAGGTCTGGATGACCCGTAGCGAGTATTTAAACGGGAGCTTGCTGCTGAGCTATACGTCCGACGAGATTCCCAAAACAGCCCTCACGTTTTATAAGCGCGCCGGCTTTAGTGATGAGCTCATGTCGAGCTATCAGCAGCGGTTCGGCACGTTTGGCAAAATGTCCGAGCCATTGCCACATAGCTATCGCCGCATTGTTGACCTTGAAACCATTAATATCGGCGATCACTACTGGCAAGTGGTTATCGGTCAAGGGCACTCGCCTGAGCACGCATGTTTATATTGCCCAGGCTTAAAGCTTATTATTGCCGGCGATCAAATTCTCCCGAGAATCACGCCCAACGTTTCAGTCTTCCCAACGGAGCCTGAGGGGAATCCACTCGAATATTGGCTGTCCTCAAATACGCGACTGCTCGACATTTTGCCCGAGGACTTACTGGTACTGCCGGCGCATCAATCGCCCTTCAAAGGCGCAAGAACCCGGCTCAACCAAATCATTGATGGACATCGGCAGTCGCTTGCCCAGCTTTACAATCACCTGACCGAGCCAAAAACGGTACCCGAGTGCTTTACGCCTTTGTTCAATCGGGTGCTAAAGGACCACGAGGTCCACTTGGCGACGGGTGAGACCGTGGCTCACCTCAATTATCTTGTTCAGCGGGGTAACGTGGATCGCACGATCAACTCAGATGGACTGTATACTTATCAGGCCAATCCGAACTCGCAATTTATCCACGCAGATGACGTCGCTGCTTAATACATTAATCGCAAAATTTGCTCGCTCGTTTTACCTCCGCCGTCACAACAAGGCATGGGAGGGAGTGCCGCGGGCCAAGCTTCCTGTGAGCAATCTCTGTATCGAGTTAGAGGGTCGCCAGGTAAGTTTACGCATGTACCACGGCAACCCAGACAAGCCCATGGTGATCTATGCCCACGGTGGGGGCTGGGTTGTCGGCAATTTGGACACGCACGATCGCTTCTGTAGAGCACTCTGTCTGGAAAGTGGCTGTAGCTTGATCTCGATTGATTACCGACTAGCACCTGAAAATCGGTTCCCAGCGGCGCACGATGACTGTTTGAACGCAAGCCGATGGGTGATTGATAACTTAGACAAACTAGCGCCGAATAACGGGATGTTTATCCTCGCGGGGGATAGCGCTGGCGGTAACATCGCGATCGCATCAACGCTTGCACTGCAACACCAATACGGCATGGCCGGTTGCCTTGCCATATATCCGGCTACACAGCACTACATCAGCGATCTACCCTCCTACACCGAGCACGCAAAATCAGGGCTGGTACCCGCCCGGAATATGCGTTGGTGCTTAGACGCCTATCTAGGAGACATCGCCTCTGCAGATCCTGCGCTTGAGCGCATATTTCCCGGGCATAGGACATCACTCAAAAACTTCCCTCGCACCTTAATCATTACCGCCGAGAGAGACCCTATACGCGATGACGGGGCACGCTTCGCGGTAAAGCTACATCGCGCCGGTTGCAAAGTGATGTACAAGCACCTCGAAACAGCCAGTCATGGATTCGTCTGCTCAGAAGGAAACTCGAGCGACTTTGAAAGGGCGGTGAGCCTTGCCAGCCAATGGCTGGCAACACCCCTTATTCTGATATCGCCTCAAGAAGATTGAGGATTTCAGACTTCTCAAGCTGTCTGGGGCAGAAGTAGCCATCGCCCTCATCCATCGCTGCTTCTGCGATGATGTCAAACGCCTCACGCTTGATACGCCCATCAGTAGGGGCAATACCCACGTCAGCAATCAACTTCTCTACCTCTGCGATAAAGGCGCGAGCTCGGGTCTCGGGGTGACCGGAATCCGAGACGCCTGTCGCCACAGCGAGCTCAGCCAACCGCTCAACGGCGGTCTCTCCGTAAAGCGTTAGCACGTGAGGAAGAACAAGCGCGTTCGCGTGCCCGTGTGGGATGCCAAAATTCGCGCCTAACTGGTGAGCAATCGCGTGGACGTTACCCACGTTCACCTGGTTAATGGCAACGCCTGCGTTGTACGCAGCGAGCGCCATCCCCTCTCTAGCATTCATATTTCCCGGCTCCTCGCAGGCCTGACGAAGCCAGCGGAAAACACCCTGCACTGAGATACGTCCCATCTCGGTTCGGTTGCCACGCTCCCACGTCGAGATATACGCCTCAATACCGTGGGTCAGTGCGTCGATACCTGTTGCAGCCGTAATCGGCTTTGGCAGTCCCACCATGAGGCAGGCATCGAGTGCCACTGCCGCGGGGTGAATCGAGGAACCAGAAATAATTTCTTTCTTATGAGTCGACTGGTTGGTAATAACCGCACCCATAGTTGCCTCGCTACCCGTTCCCGACGTAGTGGGAATGGCAAACAGCGGTGCGGCCTCACTGGGTGCTTTACCAAAGCCAGACCAGGTCGTCATATCCCCGCTGTTATGCTTTGTTAGTGCAATGACCTTTGCGCAGTCGATGGATGATCCACCCCCCACTGCAATGATGGCCGTAGCGCCAGATTCACGCAAAATACGGGCGCCTGCTTCAACATGACCGTAGGTAGGATCTGGATCAACTTGGTCGTACCAACTGAGCGTAATGCCCTCTCGGTTTAAACCTGCAACAGCCTCATCAGCTAGTCCCAACTCACGCAATGCCTTGTCAGTCACCACGAGTACTGAAGTGTGGCCAAGCTCAATAATGCGCTCGCACAATCGCGCGCAACTCGCCTTCCCCACAAAGGCCATGTACTGCCCCGAGGGTTCACCTGCGACGAGCTTGGCCATGACATAGATGAGACGGTTTTTTAACTTTCTGAGTAACATTGGTTTAGCCATGATATACCCCTGCTTTTGCGATGACCGGCCAATTACGGCTATGCTGGTCTGAACTGTTTTAGTTTGGTTTAACAGTAACCTCAGGAATGCGATTGCGCCACCATGACATATCACTTTATACACGTAGAAGACCCAGAGACATTGCGCGTTCAGGAGGGCGATGACCTTCACTGTGATGCGGATGAAATTGTTATTGATGTCGCCTATGCCGGCATCAATCGCGCAGACGTATTGCAGCGCATGGGGTTTTACCCGCCACCCCCTGACGCCAGTAAAGTCATGGGGTTGGAGGTTTCAGGTTGCGTAAGAGTTGCGGGTGAACAAAGTGGCTTCTCAGTAGGTGACCGCGTATGTGCTCTAGTGCACGGCGGAGGCTATGCGACACAAGCAATTGCGAAAGCCGCTTGCACCATGCGCATTCCCGAGGGCATCGATGACTTAACTGCCGCATGTTTACCCGAGGCATTCCTCACCGTCTGGTATAACGTCATCGTTCGCGCCGCCTTGAAGGCCGGAGAGACGTTACTTGTCCACGGCGGCATCAGTGGTATAGGAAACATTGCGGTGCAGCTAGCAAAGTCGATGAACTGCAAAGTCATCGCTACTGCCGGAACGCCAGAAAAATGCGCGACTCTCAAAAGTCTCGGCGCGGATATCTGTCTGAACTACAGTGAATCATCTCTGGCAGAGCAATGTCAGGAGCAAGGTGTGATGGGCGAGGTCGACGTCGTATTGGATATGGTTGGTGGCGACTTTGAGCAATTCAATCTTGAATGCCTGGCAGTTGACGGTCGTATCGCCTGTATCGGTCTCATGCGCGGCGGGGAGTCCACCATTGATCTCACACTGTTACTCATGAAGCGCGCCACGTTGACTGGTAGCACTCTCCGCAGACTGACACCGTCAGAAAAGGCACGCTGCTTTGAAGAAGTTGAAGCACACATGATGCCGCTCGTTGCGACCGGCGCGATGAAGCCCCTCATCGATAGGACCTTCGACCTCGCTGATGCTCTAGAAGCACAAACCTACATGGCGTCGGGGAGTCACGCGGGCAAACTCTTACTCAAATGCAGTTAGAAAAATAATGATAATGGACCCCGAAATAGGATACTCAGAGACCACCCCAGAAAGCCCCGGCAACCAAAGACAACTGATAACTGGGGACCACTGATGACAAGCGCAGGTCTCTAAAAAGCAAAAAGGCTTTGCTCACCCATCCATGGAGGCCTCGGAAGCTTCAGGCTTGCGAGAACTCTCGGTGAGCACTGCGAAAATCAGCCCTGAGACTGCACCTGTCGCAACTTGAACTATCAGACCACCGAGCGTTCTCCCAGAGGCCACCAGCACACCACTGAGCCCCATGGCCATGTCGAAGCCTATGTAAACTAGAAGTAGCGAAAGTGCTCCTGCAGAAGCGAATATGATGCGCCTGCTCACAGGGTGGGAGTCTGGAGATTCGCTTGCAAGCGGTAAAAAATGATTTGCCAATAAGAAAACAACCACATGCAGCCCGAGATAAATCGGCAAGTAGGTGCTAGCAAGTCCGGTCCATTCGGTAGCCACCATTTGAAGTCGGTCCCCGACGCTAACTTCAATACCGAAGCCAACAAGCGTCTCAGCACTTACCACCGAATTAATCAGCACACTCAAGGTGTAGCCCACAGTTGCCGCAACGATAGCAATGATGAATAAACGCATGACCCGTACCTTTCAACTCCACAAGGGTGGGCATGTTGCGCTATAGTCGTGCCACAATCCAGTGCAGGTTACCCGGTATGTTTCTTCGCTCACTCAAGACGTCGGCTTACATTCTCTCGGCGACACTTTTTTCTCATGCGGCGCAGTCCGATATCACGATTCAGACCATCGCAGAGGGTTTCGACACGCCCTGGTCAATCGCTGAACTCCCGAACAGCCAAGGCTTTCTCGTAACAGAACGACCCGGAGGTCTGCACCGTGTGTCGATCTCAGGTGAAACACAACCCATTAGCGGTGTCCCTGCGGTCTTCGCGAAGCGGCAAGGAGGGTTATTCGATGTCGTCCTTCACCCCAACTTCGAGGTCAATAACACGCTTTTCTTGGCTTACGCGGCGGGCTCGGAGGAAAGCAACCGAACGACGGTAGCGAGGGCGCGATTGGGCGATGGCGAACTAACCGACCTCGAGGTCATCTTTGAGGTAACACCCGACAAAAAGGGCGGTGGTCACTTCGGAGGGCGAATGGCTTTCTTGGCGGATGGAACGCTTCTCTTATCGGTAGGCGAGGGCTACACGCTGAGGGAAGACGCGCAGAAAAAAGAAAGTCAACTCGGTAAGCTACTTCGGATGACTGAGACGGGTGAGGCGCCAGCCGATAATCCTTTTACGGATGCACCCTACGTCTATAGTTACGGCCACAGAAACCCACAGGGACTGCTTGTTGACGCGCCCACCCAAACCATCTGGATGACTGAGCATGGTCCGAAAGGCGGTGATGAGCTCAATAAAATTATCGCCGGAAAAAACTACGGCTGGCCGGCGATTACCTACGGTGTCGATTATTCCGGTGCGATTATTTCTCCCTTTACCGAGGCACCGGGTATGGAGCAGCCCGTAACGCACTGGGTACCCAGTATCGCTACGTCAGGCTTAGCGCTCTATAAGAGTGACGCTATGCCTGATCTCAAAGGCAAGCTGCTAGTCGGCGGTCTAAAAGCGAAGAAAGTAGTCGCTGTCGACGTGTCGGGGGGCGAGGCCAGTGTCAGTGAACCATTCCCAGAACTCGAAGGAAGAATTCGTGATGTCCGAGCACTCACGGACGGTTCTATCGCTGTCATTGATGAAGCCGCCGGTAAAATCATCCGCATCAGTGCAGGGGCTGACTAGCACTTGGCATAGATACAGATAAGCGCTTTCGGAGCTTGGTGGCGTAGTTTAGTTGGCGCGCTATTTGATAGTGGGCCGCTTCTGACCCGAAGGCACTTTCTCGCAGAGGGCCCCTATACGGTAGCGGATTACTAGGTGGGCACTCTCTCCAGCTTTTTTGCCCTCTCGTCTACTTGGAGGCGTCCAGCCGGTGCCCATCGGCGTCTGACACCGGGGGAAGGAGAGATGTAGAATAAATCCCCGTTTTGACCCGTCAGGGTCAATGACACACCGCAACGCTGTGCAATTTTAGCGTTCGCGTCCATATGACGTTGCTCACCGTGAACAGGAATGCAGACTCTCGGCTTGATCACCTGATAAAGATCAGCCAGCTCGTCCTCACACGGGTGACCCGACGCATGCAAGGTAGCACCAACGTCGTCCGCATGAATGACGCTGACACCTCGATCCTTCAACCCGAGAATTAGTCGGTTCACCGCCGTCTCATTCCCCGGAATTGTCTTTGAGGAAAAGATCACTGTGTCACCCTCGCCCAGTGACATATGAGGATGGGTATCCATCATCAGGCGGTGCAGTGCCGCGCCGATTTCGCCCTGAGTGCCTGTGGCTACCGCCAGTACTTCCTCTTCGGGCAGGTAGCCCAAATGCTCGGCCTCGATTATCGGCACTTTTGGCTCGAAAATACCTGAATTCCTAGCCGATCGAACCATGATATCGAGCGACCTGCCTAACAGTCCGACACGACGATTTGACGCATAGGCCGCGCGGAAAATACTTTGCACGCGCGCTACATTACTCGCAAAGCAGGCGACAACCACACGCCCCTTTAGCGAAGTGATCAACTTCACCAGCGCGTCGCCTACCTCACCCTCGCTTGGTGATCGGCCCGGCTTTGTAGCGTTGGTTGAGTCACAAATCACAGCATCGATACCTTTCTCACCGATACTTTTCCACTGAGCTGGCGACCAAGCCCCTCCTATCACTGGCCGCATATCGATCTTCCAGTCAGCGGTATGGAGAATGCGGCAGTCGTCTGTCTCCAGAAGGAGTGCACAGGTCTCGGGTGTTGAATGCGTGATCGGCAGCCAAGTAACCCGAAATTGGCCAATGGTATGTGTATCTCCAGGCATCACTTCAATAAGTGGCTCAGGCGGTGGCGCTCGTCGCCACGCAGCTTTTTTTCGCAGCACAGCAGCCGCAAAGGGAGTTGCATAAACCGGACATTGCAACTCCTGCCACAAATAAGGGACTGCGCCGAAATGGTCCTCGTGAGCGTGAGTAATAATCAACCCATCGAGTGACTCACGCTGACTAGAAATAAAGCTGGGATCGGGCATTTGAATCGCAGGGCGGCCCTGCGAGTCGGCAAGCGCCTGCTCAAAGGTTATCCCGCAGTCGACCATTAAGTAACGGTCTCCGTGTGAGAAAAGGTTCATGTTCATACCGATCTCGCCGCAACCGCCGAGTGGTAAAAACGCTGTCTTAGACGATGGGTTTGTCAATGCGAGACGCTTCTTGGAGAGGGCGTAACAACGCCATGGCTACCAACTATAGCCAACCCTAAGGTTATATGACTGGTCTACCGCCTCTTTTCCTGTGGCAGCTGCACCGTCGTAATCGATGGAGAATTCGGCAGCAGCTTCAAGTCCAAAGAAAAAAGGAAAGCCCAAACCAACCGTTGTGTCGAGAATGACACTGTTGTCGTCGCTGATATTTAGAATCCCAACATGGGTCAAGTACAAACGAGACTCTCCTCCCAAAACCATACTCTCACCAGTTAAGTTCCAGTTTGCGCCGTAGTACTCTGTGTCCTCCGCATTATAAAAATCAGTTTCGACACGCACGAATCCTAATTCGCCGTCGAGCTTTCCCCAAGAACCATTAAACAATTTTCGTCCGTAATAAGGCCCTACATAGCTTCTGAGCCGAATATCGGTAAATTCATCAGCCTCGACTGAAGCGTTAATACCAAGGTAGTGCTTGGTCGAGTCTTTGAGGTAGAAGTCGTACTTACCAACAATTTGCCAGTTATCCGCCGAAGGCTTACTTACACGTTCAAACGAGCCGTCACCAGAGGCCGAAGGCACACTCACAATGGCCGTATCACGATTGGCCTTCGCTCTTAATGTGATTCGATCCCGAGTGCTGTCAAATTGCGTATTCACTGAAATGTCCAATTGATCGGCATCCGTGTTGCCGCGCGCAACTGTCAGAGCAACCGACGCCAAGCCCTGCCATGCATAGCCTCGTCCCATTTCCCAAGGCTCTGGGTTAAGCTTGTCGACATCGGATAATTTGACGATCTCACCATCAGAGAGTGCGAGCAGTCCGCCCGTAACAATAAAGGGAGCCGCTTCAACCGTGCGGCCGTCCTTGAGCAACAAGATGGCGATACTTAAGTCTTCGGCAGACGCCTCGATATCCTTAATCAGACTCGAATCGACAGAAAGCCGGGGGTCAAAGCTAGTATTCAAAGTAACCGCATCACTTCGGTAGCTGACGATATCGCCGACGATGACAGAGCCGTCAAAAAGTAACACTCGAGACTGACTTAGCGCATGAGCCCTGACAGGCCACGTAGCTAGAATCAAGGCAGTCACCAGTGACAAAAGCAATAGCGACCGATCAGCGGATTGATCACAGTTCCAAGGTATAATCGACATTCATCAGATCTTCGTTGAGCGCATTGGTAGGTTGCATCCGCCGGCCCTCTAGCGAAAAAAAGACCGGGCAGGTAATACATGGATAATGATAACAGTTGCGATTTATTTGTCATCGGCGCCGGCTCTGGCGGGGTTCGCGCAGCGCGAATTTCAGCGGGTCTTGGCGCTAAAGTCATCGTAGCCGAAGGGCTATATCTTGGCGGTACCTGCGTCAATGTCGGCTGCGTGCCAAAAAAGCTTTACGTTTACGGCAGTGAATTCGGAAAGGCATTTAAAGATGCTCAAGGCTTTGGATGGACAGTCGATGGGGCGTCGTTTGATTGGCCAACGCTGCGCGACAATAAGACACGAGAGATCAGCCGGCTAAACAGCATTTACGATCGACTCCTTGAAGGCTCAGGTGCGCAAGTGATTAGCGGTATGGCTAAGCTGATTGATGCGCATACGGTCGAAGTCAACGAGACGCAGTATCACGCGAAGAAAATTTTGCTTGCGACAGGCTCCTGGCCAACAAAACCCGAATTCCCAGGCAACGAGCTCGCCATCACGTCAAACGAAATCTTCGACCTTGATACCTTCCCGCAACGGTTGCTGGTTGTTGGCGGCGGGTATATCGCTACAGAGTTTGCCTGCATATTTAATGGCTTGGGTGCTCAGGTCACGCAGCTGTACCGGGGCGATCTATTCATGCGCGGATTTGATAACGACATTCGCACATTTGCCGCCGAGGAAATCAGAAAGACCGGCGTTGATTTGAGATTTAACCTTAATATTGTCTCCTTAGCGAAAACCAACGAAAGTCTGGAAGCTCAGCTGACCGACGGCTCGAGCCTTGTTGTCGATGCGGTTCTGTGTGCTACGGGACGCCATCCTAATATTGCGGGTCTCGGCTTGGAAAAAACCGCAGTAAGACTCGATGACCGCGGTTACGTCAGTGCCGACGAGCATTTCCAAACCGACGAGCCGTCGATCTTTGCATTGGGTGACATGACAGGCGGTCCGCAATTGACGCCCGTTGCTATTGAACAAGCAATGGCCTTTGCTCAAACCCAATTCGGGGACACATCAAAGGTTATGGACTATTCGTTCATTCCAACCGCAGTGTTCTGCCAACCCAACATAGGAACCGTCGGCTTTACTGAGGAAGAGACAAAAGCGCGCGGAATAGAGATTGATGTGTACCTATCTGACTTTAAGCCGATGAAGCACACGCTCAGTGGGCGTGATGAAAGAACCTTAATGAAGATGATCGTGGATAAGTCATCGGATCGGGTGATCGGGCTGCACATGGTTGGCCCAGACGCAGGGGAGATCTGTCAGGGTATGGCGGTGGCTATGAAGGCGGGAGCAACGAAGGCGGACTTTGACAGCACAGTCGGTATTCACCCAACGGCAGCCGAGGAGTTCGTCACGATGAGAACTGCGCGCAGATGATGGATCTTGTTTGGTGGGAAATCGCGATACTCATTGTCGCAGGCTTTGGCGCAGGCGTTGTTAACGTGATGGCTGGGGGAGGCTCCATCTTAACCGTCCCCATAATGATGTTTTTGGGGGTGCCTGGCCCTATTGCCAATGGCACCAATCGCATCACCATCGTGGCTCATAACGCATCGGCTATAGTGACTTACCTGCGACATGGCATACCCCATGCAAAGCTGTGCGCAACGCTTACCGCCGTCGCGATTCCTCCGGCACTTCTTGGTGCTTGGCTAAGCACGCAACTCAATAACGAGCAGTTTGAAGGTTTGTTGGCCTTTGTGATGGTGGCGGTTTTGGTGCTCATGCAGGCGCCCCAAGGCAAGAAGAATGCAACTGCTGAAGATCAGCCCAAGAATCTCGCTCTGGGTCACCTCCTGATGGCGGTGGCTGGGTTTTGGGGGGGCTTTATCCAAATCGGCATGGGCTTTGTTGTGCTGCCGATTATGCATCGTGTGATGGGCCTTAGCCTCGTCAGCACCAACATACTTAAGGTATTTATTATTTTTACCTACACCCTGCTGGCCATCTTTGTTTTTGCAGCGACCAGCGAGGTGCTTTGGGCGATAGGTGCAATTGCCGCTATTGGTAATGTGGCTGGTGGGTATGTCGGTGCGCGACTCACCCTCACCCATGGCGAAGTGCTCATAAGACGCGTTCTGACCGTGGCCATTATCGGCATGATCATTAAGCTGATCTTGTTCTAGTCACTTTTTGCTACGGGAGCCGGCTGCTCCAGTCACTTTTGAATCTGAAAGTTTGGGCCTGTCTTGGCGCCGGTCTGATAACTGTTTCTCCTACCGCTCCTAGATTGAATGCGCGGCGAGCGCAGCAACGATGAATGATTAGCTCAACGCAGCAGGTAGCGCCTCACCTCGCAGGCCAGACACCAAATTCCTCAGCGCCAGCTCGAACATGGCCTGCCTAGTTCGCTCGGTCGCACTGCCAACATGCGGTAACAGCACACATCCCGGCAACGAGTGAAAAACACTGTCGAGCGGGAGAGGCTCCTGCGTGTAAACATCGAGACCGGCTCTCAACCTACCCGAGGCTAACTCCTCCGCTAGCGCGGCCTCATCAACAATGGCGCCTCGAGCCGTGTTAATCAAAATCGCCTGATCCCTCATCAAACTCAGCCGATCTCGACTTATCAAGCCTCGCGTTTCGTTAGTTAGTGCCGTGTGCAGCGAGACAATATCGGCGCTCGATAACAGCGTATTTAGATCAGTGAACTCGACGCCGGGCACTTCTCGAGGTGAACGATTCCAAGCAATTACTCGACAGCCAAAACCGGCCAATCGCTTCGCAACCGCCTGACCGATTGGTCCCATCCCGATGAGCCCAACAGTAGATTTACTGAGGTCAGTACCGAGTAATAGATTCGGCTTCCAACCGTCACTCCAGGCGCCGTCGCGCACCAAAGCGTCACCTTCGGCAAGACGACGACCCACCGCTAACATCAGCCCGACAGCCAAATCTGCCGTGCTATCAGTGAGCACCCCGGGAGTGTGTCCAATCGCAATATTTTGAGACTGAGCAAAATCAACATCTATGTGATCAACGCCCACGGAGACCGTCGAGATCACCTTCAAGTGCGACGCTCCCGAGAGCACCACCTTTTCAAGCGGGCAGGTCAATGTGGTCAGCACGCCCTCAACATCCGACAACCAAGCTGCGAGGGTATCCGCAGGAATCGGCTCGTCACTCTCCCAGAATCGGCAGTCGAACAAGTCCCCAAGAAAAACTTTCGCGGCTGTAGGTATGGGGAACGTGACAGCAACTTTCATATCAACTCAACTCCAATCGCTTAAATTCGCGCGCAGCGGTGAATGACCAAACTACTAAAAATAGCACCATCATCCCGCTACCAAACCATGCAGTGCCAAAACCCTGAGAAGAGAGAAGCCATGCAGCAAAGAGCGGACCGATAATTCTTCCCGCAGATGATGCTGAGGCCGTCAGGCCCATCATCCTGCCGCGATGGCCAGGCTGCACGATCTCAGATGCGATAGCGTTTAATAACGGCAGACAGACTGTGGAGCCCGAGAAGGCGAGGATAATCATCGCCGGCATCCACAAAGTAGCATCACCAAGTGCCACGGCAAATAACGACAGTGCAAAAACAACAGCACCAACTCGAAGTACATTTAAATGGCCAAAGACCCGACTCAGAGTGGCAAGCAAGCCCCCTTGCAGCGTAATCATCGACACTCCTACGACACCAAAGAAATAGCCAACGTTGGAGGGACCCCACTGGTAGGAATCGGCCACCCAGAGTGGGAACAAGTAGATAATTGAACTTACTGAGCAAGTGTGTGTGACGTACTGCATGAGTAACAGCTTATTCTTTCGGGGCGTCAGTACTGAGGGTGGTGGTTCAGCCTGAAATTCACCAACATTCACACCACTGGGTTTCACCATCTGGGACGGTAATAGCCAAAATGCACAAATGGCCGCGATCATCGACATCGCAGCCGCCGTATAGAACGGCAACGCAAAGCTTTCTGAATCACCAGTCAATAAGCCTGCGAGGACAGGGCCTGCAATCAAGCCCAAGCCGAAAGCCGTACCCACCAAGCCCATTGCCTTTGCTCGCCTCTCAGGAGGGCTAAGATCAGCCATCAGCGCCGTTGCAACAGGCAAACTACCGGCAGCCAACCCAGATAAGGCGCGCCCCAGATAAACCTGAAAAAGCGTATCTGAGAGTGCCGTCACGACGTAGGCGGCAGAACTCGCTAGAAGTGCAAGCACCAAAGCGAATCTTCGGCCAGCTCGGTCGGACAAACGACCCCATAGCGGCGCTATAACCGCCGCTCCTAATGCATAGGTGATCATAATAAATGCGACGTCAGATGCGTCACCACCCAAAGATGGCGCCATGAAAGGGAGAAGCGGTATAACCAATCCAAAACCTACGAGGTCGATCACGATGACCAGGAAGACAAACCAGATAAGAGGGCTGTGACGGGCGGAATTACTCGCTGGCATACGAGACGCGCTCCCTTGAAGGCAGCGGGTTTTGAGTGCGCCAAATCATAGGATCTATTTTTTCAGACGCATGACTCAATCGGGCTATTTGATCGAACGAGTGGATAAGACCTCCGTTTAAAACGCTGAGCGCAAAACGCCTTGTAACGCGCTTCAACGACGCGCGGATCTTGCAGTAAGGCCGACTGATCAAAGAGCGCAAGCGCTCCTAATACAGCGGCGGACTCATTGTAATTCAAAGCCTCGGATTGGCAATTAAATGCACTGACTTGGTGCTCGAAGTCATTAGGGGTGAGGAGCTTAGCTCTCATCAGGTCTATTGCGTTCAGATAGATTTACACTAACATAAGGCCCGCATTACATGGACGGGTAACGCCCTCGTGAAATTTAGATTCTTGTTGTCAGCACTTATCGCTACCTTTTTGGTGGTGGGTACGGCTGCGCACGGAGCCACCCACGATTATGCGCCCGAGATTGGTCAGGAACTCGTCGATTGCCAGGGCTGTCATTTCCAGTCGAGCGAAGCAGAAAAGAACGACTTTGAGTATTGTTTTTCTACACAAGTAGCCCCATTCCCCACCTCAGCGCAAGGGTTGCGCCCCAATACATTTGGACATTACCGGAGTCGTGCTCCGCCTAAGTTTTAAGTCAAAACAAATTTCTGACCTTAAAACTTAAGAGTAATCCAATGATGCGCTTTTTTCCGCTTGCAGTGGCCGTTGCCATTGTCCCTCTTGCCCTTGCGCAAGACGAATTTATCGAGGAAGTGGTGGTCACTTCCTCACTTGTACACAGTAGCCTGACGGCAACAGCGTTTGTTGTCTCAGGTGAAGCTATTACCGAATCCGGCTCACAAGCCATCGGTGAGCACCTCAGTACGCTTGCCGGTGTTTCGTCAAACAACTATGGCCCTGCCGTGGGTCAGCCTGTCATACGAGGCATGTCGGGCAATCGAGTCAAACTTTTGCAAAACGGCTTGGTAATCCGCGACGCCTCTGGTATCGGTCCTGACCACGCAAACGATGTTGATTTGAATAATGTTCAGCAAATTGAGGTTGTAAGAGGTGCATCGGCACTTCTCTACAGCAATGGTGCGAGCGGTGGCATCATCAATATCGTCGACAACACCATTGCGCGCAGTAATGTTGAAGAAGCCTCGGCTTATGTTGGGGTCGAATCACAGTCGGTAAACGGTGGGAGTGGTTTCAGCGCAGGCGCGAGAGGCAATGCCGGCGGCTTTAATATCAGCTACGACTACGGCGAATTCGACGCCGATAGCTACGATATACCGCGTGGCTCTATTATCCATGAGGAAGAGCATAACGATGATCATCATGAACAGCATGATGAAGAACTGACCACGCTTGCTAATTCAGATTACGAAACCGAGGCACACCGGTTCGGCATCTCTCGAACAGGTGACTGGGGCTACGTCGGTGCCTCCTATCAGGAGCTCAGCTCTACCTATGGCATTCCATTTCACGGAGAGCATGAAGACGAGGGTCACGAGGGTGAGGCGCACGAAGAACACGGCGAAGAACGTATTTTCTCGCAGACAGATTCTGAAATCCTCACATTCGAAGGTCAGCTTAATCTGAATGGCGATCTGCTTAAGAACGTTCGATTTAGCGTACGGGATACCGAGTACCTACTAAGTGAAAATCATGCTGAAGTTGAAGAGCACGAAGGCGAGGCGCATGTCGATGGAGACCACGAAGGGCATGGTCATTCTGAAGAGCCCACGTTTTTCAGCAACGAATCCACTGAAATCCAGTTAGTTTTTGAGCTAGGTACGGACGAGGAACCTCGTAGAGTCGTTGTCAATCACGTCAGCGAAGAGATCGCCGTGCTGGGTGAAGAGGCGTTCATGGAGCCTGTGGATTCGACAGAGACGACCATCGGGTTCTTTGCTGGTTTCAACGCCGGTGATTTTGATATCGATGTCGGTGCCCGATGGGACGACATCGAACGTGACGGAACTATTCGTGAAATGCATCATGAAGAAGAGCATGAAGGTGAGCACGATAGCGAAGAGTTTGAGCTAGAACCCTTCATGTACAGTGATCAATCAGTGAGTGCCGCTGTGACTATTGGTCGTCAAGTGAGCGACTTTGTCAACGCATCACTCAATCTCGGTGTTGTAAATCGTGCCCCATCAGCAATGGAGCTCTTCATGAACGGTGAACACCTTGCCGTCGCACGTTACGAACTCGGTGATGCCAACCTTTATAGCGAACGGTCTAACAACATCGACCTCGGCCTGAGCTATGCTGCCGACAATTGGTTCGCCATCGTCTCGGTCTACCGTAACCGGGTTGATAACTACATCTATCTTCAAGATGAGATGGATGACGATCATGTCCATGCAGAAGAAGGACATGATGAAGACCACGAGGGTCTTTTGATGGCGAGCTACGTGCAGAATGATGCGACTTTTAGCGGTTATGAAATCGAACTTGGTCGTCGCTCTGCACTTGCCGGTGGCGAACTAGAGGTCCGTTTACAACGTGATGAGGTAAATGCCGATTTCTCCGGTGGTGGTGATGTCCCACGTATCACCCCAGCGAGAAACGTGCTGGCATTTGACTACACCCGTGGCATGACTAACGCCTCGCTCGAAATTCAAGACATTGAGCGCCAGAACGCCGTGGCAGATTTCGAGACAGCAACGGATGGGTTTACTTTGGTAAATGCACGCATATCGCATAGCTTTGAACTAAGCGAGCGAGCCGTCCTCATGATTAGCGCTTACGGAAGGAACCTCACAGACGAGGTTGCACGAAACCATACGTCATTCGTGAAGAATGAGATACCACTTGCCGGCCGTAACATTGGGATTAAGGCGCGCCTGTCGTTTTAAGACATAACTACAGGACCTTTTCTGTTATCAACGCGGCCTACGGGCGCTAGCAGGGTTAAGGGGTTGGGTTACCTGCCGTAATTTCGCAGTAACCCCTTTTTGATCGATTTAGGCAACGCTTAGTTAATCGTCTTTTTGGCGCTCGAGCATCTCGCCCATTTGCTTCCAAACGGCATTCACAGCCTTAAGCGGGCGAACCATCACTTTAAATTCAATAATCTGGTCATTTTCAAACGTGATCATATCGACGCCATTAACGAATATGCCGTCTACCATCACCGTGAACTCTAAAACCGCATGGTTGTCCTGCACAACCTCGCGCACGTACCGAAAGTCCTCTGAGAGCGCTTTGTTCGCTGCCCGCAAATAAGCGTAAGTAATGTCTCGACCCTCTTGTGGTGTGTGCACGACAGGCGAGATGAAAACACAGTCTGGGTGTAAAAGATCAAATAGGGCAGTCATGTCGCCTCGCTCCATGACCTGGTGCCAGCGCTCCAATCCTCTCATAGGCTTCCCCTTCGTTATTTTTTAACTTTTATCGTGAATTAATAAGTCCGGAGGCTACGGCTGAGACTGTGCGGCCTCAAAATCTCGCTCGGCATTCTTACGCGCCTCGTACGCCGCCTGCCCACGCAGCTTATTAGATGATTTCAGTCGCAGATCTCGACGCCGCCTTTGTGCTGAAGCTAGCTGCTCAGCGAAGAACTTCGGTTGATATTCGCCAACAAGCAGCGCTTCGATCAGAGCAATATCGATTCCTAACCGATAAGCAATTCGGCTAGGTCGAATGCGGTTCGCATGGAACTCCGCGACGAGACGGATCTGCTTTGCTTCAGTGAGCAAACACTCTCTGGAGTAACCCAGAGGAGGGTTGGGCGCTCGTTTTTTGTCGTTGGTCATCACCGCGTAAATATCCTGTGAATAAATTGACGCTTTGAGGAGAGGAGTATTGCAGACTGAGTGTTTTTGAAGAACAAAATTCGTCTTATTCTGAGAGAATCCATTACGGGAATATAAAAAATAACGTCTCAAGGGGGCGCAATGGCACCACTACACGCAAGACCTACGATCATTGCACATAGGGGAGCATGCGGTTATCTGCCCGAGCATACGCTTCAGGGGGTAGAACTAGCTCACCAACAGGGTGCTCATTTTATAGAGCAAGACGTTGTGCTCACCAAAGACGGAATACCGGTTGTTCTGCACGAGATAACGCTTGAACTTACCACCAACGTGTCTGTCCTGTATCCGGAGCGCCGACGCAGTGATGGGAAGTTTTACTGCAGCGACTTCTCGCTCACAGAAATAAAAACGCTCACTGCACACGAGCGCACAGACGAAGAGGGAAATCGAGTATTTCCAGGCAGACATGCCGGTCCATTTGATGGTTTCGAGGTCCCTACGCTCGCCGAAGAATTGGCGTTGATCGATAACTTGAACGCTAAAGGTGATCACACAGCGGGCGTCTATATCGAACTGAAGCAACCCGAGTATCACGAGCGCATCGGTGCCGACCTTTTCGCCGCGGTCTTCCGGGTTCTAGAACAGTTCGATCGTCTTAATGACCCGTTATGCACGGTTATCCAGTGTTTTGATCCAGAGACACTAAAGCGCTTCAAATCACACGATGAGTTCTCCAGTACGCTAGTTCAGCTGATCTGTGAGGAAATGCCCTCAGATATAAGGGGCGATTTTGATCGCATGCAGACCGAAGAAGGAATCGAAGAGATCGCCACATATGCGGACGGTATAGGCCCCCACGTTCCCTTACTGTTTGATGAAGAAGGTGGCCCCAGCGAGATGGTCACCACAGCAAAAAACTTAGGGCTTTTTTTGCACCCCTTCACTCTTCGGGCAGATTCCCCGAGTCTAGACGGTGTAAACTTCGAACAATTACATAAGAAGGTATTTGTCGATCTTCGGGTCGATGGGGCATTCACGGACTTCTCAGATAAAACACGTGACTTAATACAAAAGCTGGAGATCTACTAACCGTGCCACAAAACGCTGCTCGTGTGCATCGCAGAACAAAAATCGTCGCAACAATTGGGCCTGGCAGTGACAGTGAGGACATGATCGGTAGGCTGATTGCGGCTGGGGTCGATGTCTTCAGGCTGAATTTTAGCCACGGCTCTGCAGAACACCACCAACGTGTAGCCGATCGTATTCGCAAGCAAGCTCGTTATCACAATCGTTACGTTGGCGTGTTGGCGGACCTACAAGGCCCAAAGATTCGGATTGCAGGCTTCCGCGGAGGCTCTGTGGAACTGACTGCAGGCGATGCGTTTGACCTGAGTCTCGCCAAGGGCACTGATGATGGTGACAGCTCGTGTGTAGGCATAGAGTACCGAGACCTCCCCAAGAGTTTGAAAGTTGATGACATTCTTCTCTTGGACGACGGGAAAATGCGACTGCGAGTCGATAGCGTCTCTGACACGACCGTAAGCTGCACCGTGGTAGTAGGCGGAAAGCTGAGCTCGCGGAAGGGCGTAAACAAACTAGGGGGTGGTATCGCTGCTCCAGCACTCACGGATAAGGACAAGGCTGACATCAAAAGCATGGAAGCTATCCGGCCTGACTTCGTAGCGGTTTCATTTGTCGCCTCAGTAAGTGATATCGACGAGGCAAGAAGCCTGCTGCGCGATGTTGGCGTCAACGCTGCGATAATCGCGAAAATCGAACGTGCAGAGGTCGTTGCAGAGAGTGCACTGCTTGACGACATCATCGATGCCAGCGAGGGGGTCATGGTGGCACGCGGTGATCTAGGCGTTGAAGTGGGTGACGCACAGTTGATCGGAATCCAAAAAGACCTGATCTCGCGAACGCGGAAACGCGACCGAATGGTGATTACAGCAACGCAGATGATGGAATCCATGATCGAGAACTCGATGCCGACCCGGGCTGAGGTGTTTGATGTTGCTAACGCCGTACTTGACGGTACAGATGCAGTCATGCTCTCGGCAGAAACAGCTGTAGGGGCATACCCCGTCGAGGTGGTACGGGCCATGGCCAGTGCCGCTTTGGGGGCAGAGCGCCACCCAGTCGCCCGAACGTCTCGCTATCGGCAGGATCGTGAGTTTCGATCACCACAGGAAACTATTGCATTGTCCGCTATGTATGGCGCAAATCACTTTCCCGGTGTCGCGGGCCTCGCCTCCCACACCGAGACGGGGAGCACGCCAATGCTGATGTCTAGATTAAGCTCCGGCCTGCCTATTTTCGCCTTAAGCAGAAACCCCGCGACACTTCAGCGACTCTCGCTCTGTCGCGGCGTCATCCCCTTATATTTTGACGTCAGCGCCTTCGATAGCCGCGATGTTGAAGCCCGTACTATGGAGTTCCTTGGCGACGCAGGCTTTGTCTCAAAGGGGGATTTCATACTTATGACAAATGGAACGCGCATCGGACAGGCGGGCGGCACCGACTCTATCAAATTACTGTCCGTAAGCTAAATTTCGCTCTTCGGCCTCCAGTCCCGCGCGGGTTGAGTAGGCTTTCCGTTTTTTTGCGAAGAGGCGATACTGGGGTAAGACAACGTTCAATCGATCTTTTATTAGGCCCGAGAGTACCGATACATTTCAGCGTACCCCCCCCAGTTCCGCAACAAACCAACATCGGCATAAATTGGTAAATGTTGGCTCAATTGTCACCGCAATGAAATGTTCATTAGACTGCGGTTGGCGATAGGCCTATAGTGGCGGCTCGCTTACGTTGCGTTGATGTTGCATTTGTTGCTCAACCCATCTCTGCGAACAAGTGCGATTGCGCAAAACATTTTTTAAGTTATAGGTAAAATAGTATGTCTACAGTTACAGGTACCGTTAAGTGGTTCAATGAAACCAAAGGTTTCGGTTTTATTGAGCAGGAAGGCGGACCCGACGTGTTCGTTCACTTCAGTGCCATTCAAGGCGATGGTTTTAAAACACTCGCTGATGGTCAAAAAGTTGAGTTCACGGTCACAGCTGGCCAAAAAGGACCTCAAGCCGAGAACGTGGTTCCGGTCTAAGTTTTTTCCCGCACAAAAAAAGCCGCCCTTGGGCGGCTTTTTCGTATCTCCAGAAAGGTATTAACCTAGTTCCTTCGCAATCTCATTGATACGCTTTTCTTCACTGTTAATGTACTTGAGCCATTGCTGAGCGAAAGTCTTTGCACGCTCATCCTTGGCCGCCTCACGAAAAGCCTTGCGCGCCGAATTAAATTCACCAAGGTTGAAATACGCCATGCCAAGCGCTAGCCGAGCCTGATCACTTCGCTTAACGCCACCGCGCTTTAAGCCTTTGCTAATTGCAGCAACCGCCTCTTTGTTCTTATCGACATCTAGGTAAACACTACCGAGTCGTGCATAAAGCTCACCTTTCTCTGATTTTTCAGCAGCGAGCTCAAGCATAGGCAGGCTCTTCGCTACTTCCTGTGCTTGCCGCCAAGCCACACCAGCAAGCTCGTAGTTCTTAGAGTCATCTTCGACAATGTCATCTTTAAAACCTTTTTCCAGCGTTCGGGCCGCCGGGTAAGGCACTTCAGCGTTCAAATACAGCTGCGACAACAAAACAAGATCTTGGCTTCTATCCAGAAGATTCTGCTCGTAACTTGCCTCTAGAATCGCAAGTTGACGCGCCTCATCTTTTTGCTCACCGTACAGGTGCGACGCCTGAACCCAGTATTGCTTCTTCGGGTAGTACATAATGAGGATCTCAAGGATCTCCAACGCCTCGGCGTAATTATCGCGATCAAAGTGAATAAACCGCGCTAAGTTATACCACTGCTCTTTAGGTAGCTTACCGGCAGCTTCTTCGCGATCGATCGCAATCTGAATGTTCTCTAAACTACGATCGTAGTCTTTAAGCTGAAAATATCCATTCGCCAGTAAAACGTAAGCATTTGTACTAGGTATCTCAGTAACTGCCATCCACTGGTTGAGGGTATCGATACCTTTCTGCCAATTCTCCTGAAGAAAATGAAGCTGCGCGATAGTAAAGAGCGTACCGACTTCTAACGCTACCGGAATTTGCGGTCGCTGATCGATCACTTTCTGGTAGTAGTTGAGGGCGCCATCGTAATCCTCAACGGCATAGCGCAAAAATGCGTAGGTGTTGTAGACGTTGGCAAGCTCGTAGGCGTTAAGCTTGCTCTTCTTGCTCGTTGCGTCGAGCATCTCGTCGAGGATTCCTTCCGCGGCCACATAGTCCTTCGCCTCAGCAAAGGTTTGTGCTTCGGCAAGCTTCTCGTAGATGTTATTTCGAAGTGCTGGCGTCTTTCGTGTTTCTTGCTTCTTACGCTCGTTTCCCTGCGCAACGGCGTCTGAGACCACCGAGACAATATTGGCACGATCTAAAGCAACGGTGGCTCCTAAAACCACGGTCGCCATGCACGTCGCCGAAATAATACGGCTAACACGTGAGGTCAATCCAGTCATCATCGACGTCCTCCCTCGAGCTCGTAGGTGAATTTGTTTTGAACACCGGCCACTTCGATTGCCTGCCCATCAACAACTCGTGGCTTGTACTTGAACTTCAAAGCCGCCTTGATCGAGGCTCTCTCGAATATACCCTTCGGCGAACAGTCTGTTTCGTTCTCAACATACGGATCGCGAATCGCGCCGGTCGTAGTAACGGTGTAAGTCACAATACAAAAACCGGTAATACCACGCGTCTGAGCGCGACGAGGATAAATCGGTGCAACCTTTACAATGGGCAAGTACTCACCATCACCGGAGGACAAGCCTGATGCGTTGATGCTTACATTCATCGCGACCGTCGGCGCCATATTCGCTGAATTCATATCGACATCCATATCGAAATCCAGAGGCTCCATATCAGGCGGCGGCTCGTCGGGGTCTTCGACTTTCTCGGGTAATACTTCTTTTAGATTGGTCTCAATGACTTTATCAGGAACCACGATGTCTGCGATCTTGCGGGTCTTGACATCCTCTTGTTCAAACTGTGTGTCAATGAGGCTCTGCATTAAGTAGAACAGTCCGAACGCGATGGGTACCGCGACGACTGCTCCAATAATTGATCGTAATGTCGCTGGCATTTTACTACTCGTCAATCGTAGAGAGGCATGGAGGCGCGGTAAACGTCGATCTTAAGGAATCAAACAACTCCTCTACGACATAGCCTGGGCTATCGTAATCGGCCTGAATCACGATATTCGCTCGAGGCGTTTCATCCTTCGCCGCTTTGGCCAAAAAGCTTGCCCGCTCAAGTTTAATGGGGTTTTTGTTGTAGTGGATTTTGCCTTGATCGTCCACCGCAAAAATAATCGTTCCGTTCGGGCACGCCTCGGTTGTTGTTGCGCCCGGCTTATCGATTTCAACACCGGGCTCCTTTACAAACGAAGACGTCACAATAAAGAAGATCAGCATGATGAAAACAACATCAAGCATCGGCGTTAAATCGATTTGACTTTCATCCTGCTGCGAAGCCGTGGACGATCCAGCCTGGTCTCGTAAACTCATAAGTTAACCCTTGTCAGTGGCCCAACTAACGTTGTACTGGCCTGCTTCCCTCGCCGCATCGGCAACATCAGCCACGATTCCTGTTGTTGCGCCCTTAGCAACCTTTATGGTCACTGGCGCCTCGGGATCTTCCGCGAGTAAGCGCTGGATGTTTGCCCGAACCGCGCGAACATCAACGCGACGGTTTTCCATCCACAACTGATTATCAGAAGCAATCTCAACGACAATACTCACCGAGTCATTAGGATCCTGCGGTTGGTTGTCATCAGGACGATTAATTTCTAATCCCGCTTCCTTCAAGAACGACGCAACCACGATAAAGAAGATAAGCATGATAAAGACGACGTCCAGCATGGGCGTCAAATCAATTTCTGCACCTTCTTCTTCGCGCTGTTTAGCTAATTTTCTCACTTCAAGTTCCTCGGTTGATCACTCAGTGGTCTGAAGTCAGCTGATCTTCCAACAATTGCTGCTCACGCGCCGCCATCCTCTGAAGCTGCGTGTTAGCAAACAGACCAGAAAGGGCCGCAACCATGCCTGCCATTGTTGGGATCGTCGAGCGCTCAACACCACCCGCCATCGACTTTGCATCGCCGCCACCGGTGACCGCCATTACGTTAAAGACCTCAATCATGCCGGTCACCGTGCCCAGCAACCCAAGAAGAGGGCACAGGGCAACGCAAGTAGCAATAAGGCTCATATTGTCATTGATATAGCCTCGACTCTCTGACAGGAGCTTCGCGCGGATTTGTTTCGCGTTCCAAGACCTGCGCTCGGCACGGTCTTCCCAAACATTGACCGTCGTCAATCGGTCAGCCTTCCAGCCACCTCCAAGGAAGTAGATAAAACGCTCAATAATCAGAGTCCACATAAAGAAGACAAGGGTAGCAATGATCCAAAGAACATTGCCGCCCTTATCCATGAACGCCAGAATGGTGTCGAACAATTCCATCGCCTTCTACTCCGTACTCAGCTAGCTGCTTAGTTACCCGCCGCCTCAGCGCGCTCTGCAACAATGCCTGTCGCCCGCTCGTTGAGGATGTGGATGATCTTCTGCGCGCGGCCGTTTACAACGGTGTGGAGAAGTACAGTCGGAATGGCTACCAAGAGACCCAGTACAGTAGTAATCAATGCACTAGAAATACCGCCAGCCATTGCTTTGGGGTCACCGGCACCGAAGATAGTGATCGCTTGGAAGGTAATAATCATACCGGTAACCGTACCCAACAGACCCATCAGCGGCGCTACGGCGGCAATTATCTTAAGCAAGGTAAGACCCGCTTCTAGCTTTGGCGTCTCACGCAGAACCGCTTCCGCCATCTTCAACTCAAGCGTTTCAGTATCGATATTTGGATTCTCTTCGCTAACGAGCAACACGCGACCCAGTGGGTTGTTAGCCTTCGCTTCACCCGACTTGAGCTGGCTGTTAACTGCCGCACCCATCAGAGTCAGCATAATCACGCGGATAATCGCCAACAAGAAAGCAAATACACCCACGGCGGTAATCGCATAACCAACGTACCCGCCCTGGTGCCAACGCTCTTCAAGCGTGGGCGTGTCAATGATAGCCGCGAGGAACGAACCACCGGTCGGACCTGTAGGGTCAATACCAAACTGGCTGAGACCGCTCGTGGCGTCTGCCAAAGCCGCTGCCGCAGCAACTGCACCGCCGCTTGGCTGACGTGGAAGTTCTGCGAGCTTTTCATTTCCATACGTGAGGTAGTTACCATCAACATCGATGATATTAAACGCACCCACACGGACGACTTCACGTTGAGCGATCTCACCCGAAGGCGTCGCTACGTCTGCAGTGAACCGAGAGACAACACCTTGCTGTGTGATCTCGTTGAGCATTTCGTACCAAACCTTCTCGATCTCCTCGATCTGAGGCAACTGATCCGTGCCGCTCATCTTAGCAATCAGCTCCTGAAGGAAACCTTCCCGGCTTGGGAACTCAGAGCTGACAAGAGAAACCTCGATATTTGAGGCCAAGTCGCCAGACGCTGCCGTCAAGTGACCAAACAACTCAGACAAAGACCCCAGACGCTCTTTTAGCTGCTCCTGCTTTGCTGCAATGAGAAGCTCATTATCTTCAAACTTCTTTTCAAGTCGCGCAGACCGACGCTCTTCAGCGGCGCGCTCGCGCTCAGCGCGGTTAAGCTCTGACTGCTGACTCGCTTTATCCTGAGCAAACCGCTGCTCCCGCGCTCGATTTTCACCGGCAGCACGCGAGCGCCCCTGCTTAACAAGATCAAGCAGCTCGCTCATGTTCTGTGCAGCGACTTCCTGAGGCGTAGGCCCTGCAGGGACCTCCGGTGCCGCATCGTCTTGCGCCACTGTTACACCTGCAAACATACCTGCAACGACGAAGGTTGTTGCTTTCAAAAACTTAGCATTCATCTTAGTTGGCCTCCGGAGCCGCGATAGGCATATTCAAGAGTTCGATAGTCGCCTGCTTCTTGGCGATGCGGACCGCCTTGCGAACGGCCGCTGAATAGTCGGCAGACGAAAGCGTCTCCCAACTACGTGAGCTGTTATCCCACGCGCGTGTCTCAGCACCATCGGTTGTTTGCGCTACCAAGGCAACGCGACCAATACGAAGAACGTCGACCTCACGCTCAGCGCCATCAACATCAATCGTATCTGAGTAGGACTCAATACCGCGCCCGTATTGCAGCTCGATCGAGTAGAGCTCGAGGACTTGGCGGAACGCTTCCGCAGAAGTCACATCTGAGCGGTCAAGGTTTGTACGAACAGCTTCAATATTGCCCTTACGAGAGTCGAGGTCAAACGGCATATCTAAATCAATAAACTGATCGAGACCATCGAGCATGCGCGTGACCAGCGGTGGAATCTGGCGCTGAATAATCGCTGCGTCTGAAATCGACTGATCGATATCTGTGATTCTGCGCTCCTGGTTCGCAATTTGACGATCGAGGCGAGCGTTGTAGACCTTTAGGCCCTCAACCTGCTTCATAACCGTCTTGTAATCTGAAAGCAGATCGCGTGTCTCGTCTGCAAGGCGATCAATTTTGCCTTGCGAAGAGCGCGCATCTGCAGTGCGGTCCTTACCAACCTGCATGATCGCTTCGAGTGAGTCAGCGTTAGCAAAAGCTGCTCCACCCAAGGAACTGGCGGCGATAGTCGCGGCGCCGAGAAGAGTTTTAAGCCGAGTGATAGTCATGGGATTTGTGTTTCCTCACGCAAAAGTGTTCATGGTCCACAAGTGGGCCGTTTGTCGTCGGTACGGTAATTTTCCGGCCGCAGATCTGTTTTTAGCAGCTATCGATCTGCCGACGCGTGAACCGAACTCTATAACCTACGTTGAAACAGTGCAATGACCGGTACAAAGGAATTAAGCTAAAAAAAGAAAATATTGGGCGGATTAAGTATTTTCGAGCTCGATAAAGCTGAAATTGTGACTGTTACGATCGCCTGCCTCTATAAATAGTCGACTGACCTCGCACCACGAGTCGAGGGCTTCGAGGTCAAAATACGCATCGCCAGAAACAGCGCCGTGCACTCGAGTAAGAAAAGCCCGACTAGCAAAGGGTAGCGCTTGACGATAAATCTCCGCACCTCCGATCACCATAACGCTATCAGCGCCATCGATGAAGGCTTGGCCCTCTGCAACATCGATCGCCTCGTCCATCGAGGTGACCGCTGTTACGCCCTCGGCTGTCCAGCTAGCGTCTCGGGTTAATATGATATTGAGTCGACCCGGCAATGGCCTACCGATCGACTCATAGGTCTTTCTCCCCATGATAATGGGGCGCCCCAAAGTCGTTCGCTTAAAATGCTGCAAGTCATCGGGAAGATCCCAGGGGAGCGCATTACCGCGCCCAATGACACCGTTATCGGCCACGGCGACCACAATAGCGACCGGAAGACTGTCGTCAGTTCGCATAATTAAATCGCAACGGGCGCTGAAATATTGGGCTCCGGGTCATAGCCCTGTAAAACAAAATCTTCGAAACAATAGTCGTAAACACTCTTTGGCTTACGCAGTATTTCAAGCACAGGTCGAGCTTTTGGTTGTCGCGCCAACTGCGTTTCGACCTGCTCAGCGTGATTGCTGTAGAGATGGCAATCTCCCATGGTAACAACCACTTCGCCTGGCTCGAGATCCACCTGCTGACAAAGCATATGAACCAGTAACGACACTGACGCTATATTGAAGGGCAAGCCCAGGAACGCATCGCTCGAACGTATATAGAGCATCGCGGACAACTTGCCGTTCGCCACATAAAACTGATATAGCAAGTGGCAGGGTGGAAGCGCCATGCGACCGGCTTCAACATTCTCTTGTGGTGACATTGTCTCATCGGGGAGGTATTCAACATTCCACGCATGAAAGAGAATGCGCCGGCTCTCGGGTCGGTGCTTTAAACAATCAATAACGTAGTCGATCTGGTTAATCGTCTTGCCATCTCGTGTCGGCCAGCTAACCCACTGGGCACCATAAAGTGGGCCCAAGTCACCGGAATCGGTGGCCCACTCGTCCCAGATTGAGACGCCGTTTTCTCTTAACCACTGCGTATTGGTATCGCCATTAAGAAACCAGATAAGTTCATTCACGACGCTTTTGAAATGCACCTTCTTAGTGGTCAGAATTGGAAAACCATCGGCGAGATCAAAGCGCAGCTGCCGTCCAAAGACTGAGCGGGTACCGGTGCCTGTGCGGTCTCCTCTATCGACTCCGTTATCTCGAATATCTTTGAGCAAATCTAAATACTGTTGCATGTCAATGCGTCCTAGGCTTTAGCGTCACGTCTGTAAGCCCAAATTATAATCATCGCTCCAGCCATAATCATGGGGAGTGACAGTAATTGACCGCGAGTAATCCAGCCAAGTGCGTCAAACCCTATGTGCGCATCGGGCTCTCGGAAGAACTCCGCGGTAAAGCGAAAAACGCCGTAGCCAAACAAAAACAAACCTGCAGCTGACCATCGCGGCCTCGGCACACGGGTATACCAATATAAGATAACAAAGAGTAGAACGCCCTCCATTGCAAATTGATAAAGTTGCGAGGGGTGGCGAGCCAAGCCCGAAGCGTCATTGGGGAAAGCCATTGCCCAGGGAACGTCGGCTGGGCGACCCCACAACTCCTGATTGATAAAGTTCCCAAGGCGCCCCAAGGCCAGCCCCACGGGCGCAAGCGGCGCAATGAAGTCGACGAGGCCTCCAAACTCTATTTTGTGATTCCTGCACAAGAACCACATAGCAATCACAACACCTAGGAATCCGCCGTGGAACGCCATACCGCCTTCCCATATACGAAACACCCTAAGCGGATCATCAAGCAGTGAGCCCGCCCCGTAAAAGAGCGCATAACCCACTCTCCCGCCGATAATGATGCCAAGTGCCGCGTAAAAAATAAGATCATCAATTTGCGATTCTTTTATGGGCGAATTAGGCAATCGCGCACGCTGCTTGCCTAGCCACCAGGCAAAGACGAGCCCACCCACATAGGTCAGCCCGTACCAATAGATCGTGATGGGGCCAAGCGAGAGTGCCACAGGGTCGATATTAGGATATTCAATCATCTTCTACCTCAAACTTTCGAGTGGTCCTAACGCTTTCGACGGCGACGGCGCGAATTCGATTGTTGCTTACCGCTCGCCCCTGGCATCGTGAGCGATGACAACTCAGTCAGCGCTGATCGATACACCTGCTGCTTAAAATCGACAACGGACGAGATTGGATACCAATAACTTACCCACTGCCAGTCCTTAAATTCTGGCGTTTCATCACAGTCAAGGCGCACCGCGTCGTCAGGCGCATCAAGTCTAAGCAAAAACCACTTTTGTTTCTGGCCGATGCAAATGGGGGTTTCATGCTTCCGAATGTACCTCGAAGGGAGGCGGTATCGCAGCCAGCCGTTGGTAACACCGAGGACTGTAACGTGCTCGGGCAGCAGGCCAATTTCCTCCTGTAACTCCCTAAACATCGCTTCCTCGGGGGTCTCATCTGCATTGATGCCGCCTTGGGGAAACTGCCAAGAATCTCGACCCTTTACCCTTTTGCCCCAAAGTACCTGACCGCTCTCATTGCTCACGATAATCCCAACATTGGGGCGAAAGCCCGACTCATCGATCACTCGATCTTTTTCTGATGTACTCACAGAAATCCTTTTAGATGCATTTCCAAAACAACGAAATACAGTTGTACTAAACTTTAATCTGCGTAGTGTCCCACATCGTGCGCCACCGCGCTTACTCGTCGTAAATTTAATGGCCCTTTTTGATTAGGCCGAGATGCGGGCATTGCGTTAAGGATGCCTGGGCTAACAACTCCAACCCAAGGAACGTATATGAGTCTCGCGCTCTTCGATCTCGACAACACGCTTATTGCTGGCGACTCGGACCACCTGTGGGGCGATTTTCTTGTCGCACAGGGGCGTGTGGATGCCCGTGAACACAAGGCACTCAACGCACATTTTTACGCACAGTACAAAAAAGGCGAGCTGGACATCGACGAGTACTTGGCTTTCGCTTTGGGCCCGATGGCCGGTATGACGCCGGAAAGTCTAGCCCCACTGCAGCGCCAATTTGTTCGCGAACACATCGAACCCATTTTGCTCGACGCCGCTTTCGACCTTTTGCAGAAACACCGTGTCCTGGGGGACACGCTTGTGATCATAACGGCCACGAATATCCTGGTTACCCAACCCATTGCAAACCGTTTAGGTGTCGAACACTTAATTGGGTGCGAGGCAGAGATTGTGCATGGGCAATACAGCGGAAAGCCCACAGGAGTGCCCTCGTTCGCAGAGGGCAAGGTGTCGCGCATCCAAACTTGGTGCGATGAGAACAACCAGTCTATGGAAAACGCTGTTTTTTATAGCGACTCGCACAACGACTTACCCCTCCTAAGAGCAGTAGATCGACCCGTAGCCGTGGATCCTGATGATCGCCTTCGCGACGAGGCCTCAAACCGCGGGTGGGAAATTATTTCGCTGAGAGGTTAGTCCTCCTCGTCGCAAAATTGCTCGTATTCCTCGGCAGACATCAGCGCATCGAGTTCACCCATATCCTCAGGCTGAAGCTTAAAGAACCATCCGTCATTGAACGCGTCGGAGTTAACGGTTTCGGGTGCATCCTCAAGCGCTTCATTCGTGGCAATCACCTCACCGGTGACAGGAGCGTAAATATCAGAGGCCGCTTTTACCGACTCAACCACACCAGCTTGATCTCCCGCAGCTATGGAATCGCCTACCTCGGGCGTCTCGACATAAACAACATCACCCAGCGCGTCTTGCGCATGTTCTGTGATACCTACAGTAACCGTTCCGTCCTCTTCACGGCGGACCCATTCGTGGGTCTTTGCATAGTAGAGCTCAGATGGATTCTTGCTCATGAATGTATACCTCAAAATCAGTTGAATTAAATTTTGCAGAAATTGTAATCCGACAAAAACGTAATTATCAGGCTAAGGATTACCAATAAGGATAATTTCCGAAGCATTAACGTTTGGGCTGGCCTCTATCTAAGCGCTGGCACCCCGTTTATTGACCCATCTCCTACTGCGAGTCCTTTTGTAGACCTTGTTACGCTCTCTACGGGCTGGCGTTTAAAATATTGCGCCAAGGCTTAAGACTCGAAAAACCCCTTTTCGGCACGCATTCTCCCGCACTAAAACAAGGTCACCCGACGGCCTGCTGGATAAACCAACGTTTAGCCCTGGGTAACACATCGACCGCGCTTAACCCCGCATTTCGCAACATAGTAACCGCCGGGTTACGGCTACCAAATCCCCATTTAAAGGCCTGCATAGTCGCCATCATCGCCAAGTTATCGCCTTTGCGTTGACGCTCGTAGCGTTTCAGGACAGAGGGTGCCCACCATGTTGCACCTCGTTTATGCGCGTAACTCACCTCACCGGCCAGTATCTGTGCATCCGACAATCCCAAATTAATTCCCTGACCTGCAAGTGGGTGAATCGCGTGCGCTGCATCCCCAATGAGCACAAAGCGATCGCTTAAATAATCGACGGCATGGCATTGAACAAGGGGGAACAGCTGGCGCTCGCTTACTTCGGTTACAGAGGGACCGCGACCGCTTAGGGCGGCATTCAGTCCTTTCAAAAACGCTCGATCATCTGCGTCTATCCACGTTTGCGCCTCACTATCGTCAAGCGACCAGACAATGGAGCAAAGGTCAGTATCTGCTAGAGGTAGCAGGGCTAGCGGACCTGTCGGAAGGAAGGCCTGCCAACACGCAGATGAATGCCCAGGATCCACACGCACGGTTGCCACAATCGCTTTTTGCCCATACGACCACTGACGTGTGCGTATGCCGGCGAGTTCGCGGCTTACCGATCGCCCTCCATCCGCGCCAACAACGAGTTGCGCGTGAATCTCGTCTCCCTCACGGGGAACCACGTTTACATATGCCTCAGTAAAGTCTAGCTGCGCCAGCCAAGTGTCCCATTGGATCGTAATATTGGGTGTCTGATTAACCCGATTAACTAACGCGTCGGTGGTCACTGTAGATTCGACAATGTAACCAAGCACATCGAGCGACAGTGATTGCGCATCAAACTCTATAAGCCCTGTTCCCTCAGAATCCCACACAACCATATCGGTGTAGGGCCCGATTCGACCGCCGTCAGACATTGCCTGCCAGGCGTCGATCTTTGACAAAAATTGGGTTGAAGCTGGTGTAAGCGCGGTAACTCGACGCGCCCAGTCCGGTAAATCGCGGCCGCTAGAGGGCGGAGCGTGTGATGCTTGCGCATCTAACACCAATATATTGAGCTTAGTCGCAGCAAGCGCCAACGCGGCGGACAGCCCGACGACGCCGGCACCCACAATCACAATATCGGCTTCTTTATAAGACATGACTAGCGCTTACCCATGCCAAATTGTGCAACGCCACGCTTCACACCACTCGATAGATCAAGCAACGACAAAGCAACGCTCGCCGCGATATCAATCACCATTGAGGGCGAATCAAGCATGGATGCCAAAAGTGACGTGGCTCCAATGGTCTGTTCATGGTCGTGGCGACTCTTGTCAGCAAATATTGAAAGACGCTCCACCGAATCGAAGGGCGACAGTCCCTCAACTTCAGATGAAATCAACGTAGCGAGGCGCTCGACATCGCGCAGCGATAAATTAAAGCCCTGTCCGGCTACTGGATGTAACGTGTGCGCGGAATTACCCAGTAACACACAACGCGACCGCACGAGCTCTCGAGCAGACACTCGCCCCAACGGCCACCCTGTGCGCCGACCAACGCGCGTTATCTTGCCTGCGCGCCAGCCAAACTCTGCTTGAAGGGCCTCGATAAAATCCTGGTCACTCAGATCCAACAATTCCGCTTGCCGCGCTTTGTGGGCGCACCAGATCACGTTGTAGCGAGCACGAGATGAGGATGCATTGGGAATCGGGAGTAACGCGAGAGGGCCTTCAGGGGTAAAGCGCTCATAGGCAACGCCCGTAGTCGCAGCCTCAGTCTCGCAGTTAACCGCGATAGCGAATTGCGAGGGAGGGTGATGCACCGCACCAATCCCCAGCGCGCACCTCAATGATGAATTTGCACCGTCAGCAATCACGACAAGATCCGCCTCAAGAGCGTCACCTGTGCTTAATGTAAGTCGTGGTCGGTCACTTATTGAGGAGAAATCAACAACCTCAGAGCCTTCTAAAAGCGTCACACCCTCGACCGCAGAACAGCCAATCAGGGCATGCTGTAAGACGCTGTTCTCAATAACCCAGCCCATAGGTTCGAGATCTTTCACAGGGTCACGTAGCGTTGCACTCCCAAAACGAGCGCTCCGAGAGACATGAATATCTTCGATGGGTTGAGCGCCAACCGACACCGCCTGCCAAAGCCCCCAACCCTCTAAGAGCCCTTTGGATTCTCGGCTTATCGCCGTTGCTCTGGTGTCCAATGACGCCTCCGGCGTCTCTGGAAGCGCTCGCTCAATAAGGGTTATCGATACACGATCGCGACAAGAGACAGCGACGACATAGCCGAGGAGCAGGCCCGCCAGGCCGCCGCCTACAACCACTATCTGGGCTCTTGGGGTCGATGCACTGTTGGCCAGTGCTGTCTCTGTTTCCTTCACGTACTAAATCGCTTCTTCCGTGCTTTTCCGTGCTTACTCGGCCTGATAACTCGTAACCACTTGTCACCTGTCATTCGGTTAGTCCCGAAATATCAAACTGAGTTTCTAAACGACCGACATCAGCGCCTCAATCTCGTCCGCGTCCTTGGGCACGCCTGCAGTAAGTACGTGGCATCCCGTTTGTGTGACCACAACGTCATCCTCAATGCGTACGCCTATACCACGCCATTTTGCATCGACATTCATATTGTCCGTCGCCACATAAATTCCGGGCTCAATGGTTAGCACCATGCCAGGCTCGAGCGGGCGCCATTTGCCGTCGATTCGGTAATCACCGACATCATGCACGTCCAAGCCTAGCCAGTGCCCAGCTCGATGCATATAAAAGTCAGTGTAAGCACCGTCTTTGATCAGCTGATCAACGTCCCCAGAGAGAAGCCCTAGATCCACCAGCCCCTGAGTAATCACCTTCACCGTGACATCGTGGGGGTGGTTCCACTTTTTGCCGGGCTTAGTTGCCGCGATGGCGGCAAGCTGAGATTTCAGAACGACGTCATAAATCGCGCGCTGCTCTTCCGTGAACTGACCGGCTACAGGGAAGGTCCGTGTAATATCCGCCGCATAACCCTCGTATTCGCAGCCGGCATCGATCAGAACCAAGTCGCCCGCGACCATCTTGCAGTTGTTTTCCGTGTAATGAAGGCAACAGGCGTTCTTTCCACTACCAACAATCGAATTGTAAGCAGGAAAGCGAGCGCCATGTTCCGCGAATGTATGTTGAATCGCGGATTCAAGGTGATACTCATACCGCCCAGGCCTCGACTCGCGCATCGCTCGGCTGTGGGCTTCGGCACTGATGTCTGCGGCGCGCTGCATAACGCGAATTTCAGCCTCCGACTTGATAAGCCTGTGCTCGTGAAGAAGGAAAGAAAGGTCCGATATATCACCCGGTGGCTTCGCACCTGTGCGCACTTTGGCACGAATACTGTTGACCCACCCCAATACCTGCCGATCGAATGCATCGTCATGACCCATTGAGAAATAGATCGTAGAACGCCCTTCGATCAGACCTGGAATAATGTCATCCACATCGGTCACCGGATACGCATCATTCATCCCAAAATTCTTTACTACACCCTCGGGCCCCTGACGGTAGCCATCCCACAATTCTCGCTCTGGATCTCTATCGCGACAGAACATAATTACCTGACCCTGCCGACGACCGGGTATGAGTACCAAAATACCGTCGGGCTCTTGGAAACCCGTGAGGTAGAGGAAGTCGCTGTTTTGGCGGAAGGGATATTCCGTATCTCTGCTGCGAGTCACTTCACGCGCCGCGGGAATAATAGCTACGCTGTTTGGCGCCATTTCAGCCATTAGGCGCTTTCGTCGCGAGGCAAACTCTGACTTGCTGATTTTCACGCTTCTAACTCCCTTGAATTCATAGCGTCTTGCACAATACTGATTGCGGCCAATCGGACGTAGTCTATCAACTCCTCGAGCTGCCGCTCCGTCTCTTCCGACTCTGCCTGATCCGTCTCAACTTGCGCTAAGGCCGCAAAATCTTTCAATACCTCGGCCACGTCAGGCTGAATGTTTGCGCCGATGGCCTTGCGAACCGTCATACCCTCAGTAAATCCAGAAATAAATCCCATGACCCAGCTGGAGAACGATCGTAATCGCTGCTCGATGGGGTCGTCATCATCGGGGAGCACCAGGCGAAATGCATAGTCGGTGTCCACAATCGCCGACAGCGTAGCGAGATTCAGCCTAGACACCATATCGACCAACTCTCCCTGTACCTGCACGCCTGACGCCTTTTCAACGGATGACAGTGTCTGCTCTAGATGATGCTGATCATCAGGGCTAAAACCCGCACCCATTAAACCAACTAGCACTCCATGTAACTCCGATGGGTTTAGTGTTAAGCCCGCATTAAAAAGTAGGTCTGCGACTTCGTCCCACTCTGGCATTTCCTCGAACGCACCCAATAAATCCAGCATGATTTTTTTTCTCTCGGAAGGCCCTAAATTTGAGGGTCGTATTTTGCATGAGATTGACCCGTTTGGGTCGCTTACCTATAGTGAAGCCCAATAGCGAAGAGGGTGCAATCGAAGTGTCAGAGAAGCTTGTAAAAACGCTCGAAACTAAGGTCGATAACCTTATTGAGTTGAGTACAGAGCTCAAACTAGAGAATCAGGCGCTTAAGAAAAGACTCTCTGACCTGCAGCATGAAAAGCGCGACCTTCTAGAGCGACACAGACAAGCGGGAGATCTGATCGACCAATCGATTAACCGCCTTAAAACCCTAGAGAATAATACCTAATGCGCCAGCACACAGTCAGCATCGATATTCTTGATAAAAGCTATCAAGTCGCCTGCGAGCCAGAGCAAGAGGCCGAACTCAAGCAAGCGGCCAGCGACCTCGATGATCAGATGCGTGCTATCCGATCTACGGGCAAAATCATTGGGTTGGAGAGGGTTGCCATTATGGCCGCTCTCAATTTGAGCCACCAGGTTCTGGTGATGAAGTCTGGCGGACAACCGGAAGACCCTTTGGAAGATCAGCTAAAAACGATCACTAGTCGAATTGATGAAGCGCTTTTTCAACTTAGACAGTTTGAAATTTCTTAATCCCGTCATCTTCCATCAGGTACAATCGATGGTGACCTGGGGTATTTGCTAGACCGTCAGTCCTCGAGCCGATAATGCACCACCCGGAGATTTCCACTTCTTGCTGTTGTGCAAGCCCGGCGCGACCGGGAAGCCTGATGCAGAATGGGGATCGCCACCTTGAACCGCTACGGTTCAAGGGCGACACCGTCGGCGGTACTTTGGGTCACACCTTAATCAAGTTCGGCTTACGCTATGTCATCAGCGAAGGATAATTTGCGCCGTGAAGCGCTCATTCGGCGCGCCGAGCTCACTACACAGGCGCGGGCAGACAAGAGTGAAGCTGCAATACGGCACTTATTGCAGACGCCTGTTTTTCAAGCTTCGAGCACTGTAGCGATCTATATTCCGCTTAAAGTGGAATTAGCACTTGATCGGCTACTGACGGTTGCTAGCGATTTAGCACACCGTTTCGTTGCTCCAAGGGTGCTCGTCGAAGGGCAAATGAGCTTCCATGAAGTGACGAAGAACTCAACCCTTCAGCAAGGCTATGGCAATATTAAGGAGCCCGCTGTTACCGCTCCCCAAGTCAACATAGACGACATTGACTTGTTTTTAGTGCCCCTTGCCGCCTGTGATCGGCGTGGAAATCGTCTCGGTTTTGGAGGTGGTTTTTATGATCGCGCCTTGAGGAATCAACGCGGCTTTAAACTGGGCGTAGGCTTCTCTGTGCAGCTCGTAGAGCATATCGAGAGAGAGTCTCACGACGTGACGCTCGATGGTTTCATCTGCGAGGACGGGGCGGTGTATTTTTAACCGAGGATCCAAACCTGCCCACAAACAGTGGATATCGTTAGCATCCCCATGAGGTGCTTCTATAAAAGAGAGATAGTAAGGTGAAGATGTGGTGCCTGTTATGTGTAGTCACTGGATTTAATTACGCCGTCTGCACCCAAATTAGCGCTTCAGTGAAGCCATACCGGCATAAACCGCTGTGATGAGATAATTACCGACGCTACGTTTCATTACTGACCTGGACTGACCCGGACTAATCTGGGTGGTGTAGCTCCACGGGTTGTCAGCACTGACTTAGTCGATTGACGCTCGAGCTGTATTACTACTGTCCTTTGCCAAGTGGTTATTGGCCGTTAACGCACTGGCGGCGATCAGTAACGCGAGCCCTAGCGTCAGCGCACTGAACAAACCTGGTTTTCTTTTGCCCACTGTTCCCCCAATTATTGTCTATCGCTTTGTGTCGTTTTTATTCTTGTTGATCGAAGCACCCTTCGATCAGCTGGGAGCATAATGGTAATTTGTCACAATTCAAGTGTGCTACTGAAGATAAATTCTGTAGGCCGGATTTTCGGACTCTTCCCAATAACGAAAACCCACTCTATCCAAAGTTTGAGGCAACACCGAAGTGTATGCAGCGTCACCCGTAAAGCCGACAAGGATCCTGCCGTATGCCGCCCCGTGATTACGGTAGTGAAACATCGAAATATTAAAGTCGTCACCTAGCGCATCCAGGAACTTCATCAAAGCACCAGGCCGCTCGGGGAATTCAACACGAAAAACACGCTCATTTATTCCAGTGCCGGGCTGAGGACCACCAATCATATAGCGGACATGTAACTTAGCCATCTCGTTATCTGTGAGATCCAAGGCCTGGTAACCTGACGCCGATAACTTAGCGGTCAAATCCGCGACGTCGTTGCTCACGGGTGCGACGGTTAGCCCAACAAATACATTGGCGGAGCTTTTGTCGGTACCCCGGTAATTAAACTCGGTGATATTGCGCTTGCCAATAGCACGACAAAACGCCCGAAAGGCACCGGGTTTCTCTGGGATCGTGACACTCAGGACGGCCTCGCGACGTTCGCCAATATCAGTGCGCTCAGAGATATAGCGCAATCGATCAAAATTGGTATTAGCACCACTCAACACCGCAATGACCGACTGACCCTTCAGCTGATGCTTAGCGATATAGGACTTCATTCCCGCTATTGAGAGCGCACCCGCGGGCTCCGCAATAGCACGAGTATCATCAAAGATATCTTTCACTGCGGCGCACATCTCATCGGTTGTGGCGGTAATAATTTCATCAACGTACTGGCTGATGACTCGGTGGGTCTCCTCACCTACACGCGCTACCGCACAACCATCGGCGAACAAACCGACTTCATCTAGGGTCACCCGGCTCCCGCTCTCTCTTGCCGCAAGTGCGCAGGCGGCATCTGCTGGCTCGACGCCAATAATGGTTACTTCTGGCCAGACATGCTTGAGGTAGACCGCCATACCAGACAGCAAACCGCCGCCGCCACACGGAATAAAGACGTAATCTGCAGGCTGGCGAGCCTGTCGTGCCACCTCTACACCCACCGTCCCTTGGCCTGCAATGACACTCGGGTCATCGAAAGGATGGAGATAAGTCGCGCCGCGCTTTTCTACGAGCGCATTTGCATATTCTGATGCCTGATCGAAAGCATCGCCCTGCAACACGACGTTGGCACCACGTCGACGAACTGCGTCAACCTTAATTGAGGGTGTGGTAACCGGCATTACGATGGTCGCGTCGACACCCAACTTTTGCGCCGCCAATGCCACGCCTTGCGCATGATTGCCTGCTGAGGCGGCAACAACACCACGCGCTCGTTGCTCGGCCGATAGCGAGGCCATCTTGTTGTAGGCTCCACGACATTTAAAACTGAAAATTGGCTGAAGATCTTCCCGCTTTAGGTATACGTCGCAGGCTAACCGCTCAGACAACGATGGCGCTTCAGTAAGCGGCGTTTCTTTAGCGACATCGTAAACGTCGGCATTCAGGATTTTGTCGATGTAAGGGTCAATCATGGCAAAGCGCAAACAAAAACCGTGAGTCTACGCGATTGCGCGGGCCTTCGCCGCTATTTGTAGACGCTAATTGGACTTCCTTTTACCGGGTCTGGTCATCGGAACTCACAGACTGCCGTTGCTATATCGCTCTTGCATGTCCGACAATGAGAGTGGTGTGATCTTAGACGCGTGACCCGCACAGCCGAATGCTTCGAAACGAGCACTGCAAATATCGCGCATAGCAACTAGGCTCTCTTTAAAATACTTCCGGGGATCAAATTCGGCCGGGTTCTCAGCCAAAAAACGGCGAATTGCACCCGTCGACGCAAGTCGTAAGTCCGTATCAATATTTACCTTCCGAACGCCGTGCTTGATGCCCTCAACAACCTGCTCAACGGGGACACCATAGGTCTCAGGGATGTCGCCGCCGTATTCATTGATAACGGCTAACCACTCCTGCGGAACGGCAGAGGAGCCGTGCATAACGAGGTGAGTATTTGGGATGTGTGTGTGGATGGCCTTTATCCTATCAATGGCCAAGATATCCCCCGTGGGTGGTCGGGTGAACTTGTAAGCACCGTGGCTAGTCCCGCAGGCAATAGCGAGCGCATCCACATGCGTATCGGCAACAAACTGCTTTGCCTCGTCCGGGTCTGTCAGCATCTGATCGTGCGTAAGTTTCCCCGCGGCACCAACACCATCCTCCTCTCCAGCCTCGCCTGTTTCAAGCGATCCCAAACAGCCAAGCTCACCCTCTACCGAGACGCCGCAAGCGTGTGACATCTCGACCACCTGCCGCGTTACACTCGCGTTGTAGTCGTAGTCCATGGGTGTTTTACCATCGGCTCCTAAAGAGCCGTCCATCATGACCGACGTAAAGCCCAGTTGGATTGAACGTTGGCACACTGCGGGTGAAGTACCGTGATCCTGGTGAACAACAATGGGGATATGGGGAAATTCAGTAGCCGCTGCTTCCATCATTGCCCTTAAAAAAGGCGCTCCCGCGTATTTCCTAGCGCCGGCACTCGCCTGCATGATCACGGGCGAGTCGCACTGGTCAGCCGCCTCCATAATGGCTCGCGTTTGCTCGAGGTTGTTCACATTAAACGCAGGGATACCGAACTGATACTCCGCCGCATAATCGAGTAGCTGTCGCATGCTAATAAGCGCCATTGTCTTCTCCTAATAAGCTCATTTCTGTTGATACAGAATCAACGGTCGGTTTGGTTCTCCAGTATCGCAACCGCAGGCAAAGTCTTGCCCTCAACAAACTCTAAAAAGGCGCCGCCACCCGTCGATATGTACGACACCTTGTCGGCAATCTCAAACTGATCGATAGCGGCCAGTGTGTCGCCGCCGCCCGCAACCGAAAAACCCGCGCTCTCAGCAACGGCATTGGAGAGCGCTCGCGTACCGCCAGAAAATGCGTCGAATTCGAAGACACCCACGGGGCCGTTCCACAAAATCGTTCCTGCCGACAAAAGCACCTCTGCCATGCGATCCTGCGACAAGGGGCCAATATCCAAAATCATATCGTCATCCGCCACGTCCGCCGCTAACTTTACGGTTGCCTCGGCAGAGGGAGAAAACTCTTTGGCTACAACAACATCGATGGGTAAGGGAATCTGAGTCTTCGCCATAAGCACCCTAGCCGTGGGTATCAAGTCCGTCTCACAAAGGGATTTGCCAACGGGATAGCCCGCGGCTGCAAGAAACGTATTCGCAATCCCACCACCGACAACCAACTGGTCACACACCTCAGACAGCCGCTCGAGTACAGCCAATTTTGTCGAAATCTTTGACCCGCCAACCACAGCCACCATGGGTGTCGCTGGTGCACTCAAGGCCTTCGCCAAAGCCTCGAGCTCTCCTGCAAGCAAGGGCCCTGCGCAAACCTCGGCAGCAAATTTAGCCACCCCGTGCGTTGATGCCTGGGCGCGATGTGCGGTGCCAAAGGCATCCATAACAAATACGTCGCAAAGCGCTGCGTAGCGCTTTGCAAGTTCATCGGCATTGGCTTTTTCACCCTCGTTAAATCTAACGTTCTCGAGCAGCCAGATCTCACCCGACTCGGGTGCACCAGACGGCCAATCGGACTGCAAATGAACCGGTATTTGCAAAAGCTCTGAAAGCGCATCAGCCACGGGGGCCATCGAGTATTGCGCATCGAACTCGCCTTCAATAGGTCTACCGAGGTGCGACATGACGATCACATGAGCACCGGCATCAATAGCCGCCTTGATAGAGGGCACAGCGGCTCGCAACCGCGCGTCATTTGCAACTCCGCCATCTCGAATCGGCACGTTCAGATCCTCGCGTATCAAAACCCGCTTATTGGATAGTGATAATTGATTCATCGAGCGCATATAAACTCCCAGACCTGTGTAACGTTCAATTCGTATTAGTTTGCTGGACGGATGCCTTCTCGTCTTCGAAATATGACATTGCGATGGCGATATCTACCATTCGATTGGCAAATGCCCACTCGTTATCAAACCAAATCATCAACTTGATCAGTCTGCCCGCACTGACCTGCGTTTGCGTCGCATCGACAATACAGGACGCGTCCATACCCAAAAAATCACACGAGGCGAGTGGCTCATCATTGACCGTGAGAACTCCCCCGAACTGGGGGCTCGCATCACGAATCATTTGATTGACGCTCTCCACTGTCGTGTCGACGCCCACCGCCAAAACAACATCGAGCGATGATACGTTCAGCGTCGGCACACGCAGTGCTCGCGCCTGAATCTTGTCTCCAAGGTGCGGCAAAAACCGCTCGACACCCTGAGCTAAACCGGTCTCGATCGGAATGACCGAATGGAAGGCTGCACGTGTTTTTCGTAAATCGGTATGGTGATAAGCATCGATCACCGGCTGATCGTTCATTGCAGAGTGAATGGTCGTGATAATGCCTGCGTTGATACCTAAAGCCTCGTCAACGATAGCAAGAATTGGCATCAGGGCATTGCTAGTGCACGAACCGGCGGAAACAATTTCCAAGTCCGGGGTGAGAACGTGCTGATTGAGCCCCCAGATAACCGTCGCATCAACGTCTGCGCTTCCCGGTTGTGAGAGGAGAACACGCTTGACCGAACCACCAAGGTAGTGACATGCCGTGGCCCTGTTTAGCTCTTCGCCCGTGCAATCGATGACGAGCTCCACACCTTGCGAGGCCCATACACCGTTTCCTAACGACGCATCATGAGTTAGCGGGATAGCTTGGCCCGCAATGTGAACCCCACCGCCACCAACGACAACGCTTTCACCAAAGCGTCCGTGGGTAGAATCATATTTTAGGAGATGCGCCACTGTTTCAGCGTCAGCAAGCTCGTTAGCTGCCGCTAAGGTCAATGAAGCACGAGCGTCATCGCGCTCGGTTATTCGGCGCGCCAATAAGCGTCCGATCCTTCCAAGGCCGTTGATCCCAACGCGTGTCATTAGCTGAGGATCACATCCTCAATCGCATCGACAACGTTCTCGACCGTGAAGCCGAACTCTTTCATCAACTGCGGGCCCGGAGCTGACTCACCAAACGAGCTCATTCCCACAACTCGCCCATCGAGACCGACATACTTGTACCACCAGTCCATGTGAGATGCCTCAACGGCTACACGCGCCAGAATATGGCTCGGTAAAACAGACTCTCGATAAACAGCATCTTGACGCTCAAAAACATCCGCACAAGGCATGGAGACAACGCGAATACCGCGCCCAGCTGCCGACAACTTCTCAGCGGCCTCGATCGCAAGAGCAACTTCGGAACCCGTCGCAATTACAATCGCTTCAAGCTCGCCTTGCTCCTCTCGAAGAATGTAGCCGCCGCGAGCAACATCAGACACACGCTCAGCCGCGCCGACCTGGTGCGGCAGTGTTTGACGCGAGAACACAAGTGCCGACGGACCATCTTGTCGCAGAATCGCCTGCTTCCATGAAACAGCTGACTCGACAGTGTCGCAGGGTCGCCACGTATCCAGATTCGGCGTTGAGCGCATTGATGCTAGCTGCTCTACCGGCTGATGGGTCGGGCCATCTTCACCCAAACCAACTGAGTCATGCGTGAACACGTAGATGGCACGCTGGCGCATGAGTGCAGCCATGCGCACTGCGTTTCGCGCATATTCCATAAAGATCAAGAATGTGCCACCAAAGGGAATGAATCCGCCGTGCAGCGCGATGCCGTTCATCATGGCTGCCATGGCAAATTCGCGGACACCATAGTAGATGTAATTAGCTTCCGCACCGGATGCGTCAGCACCCTTTGCATCTGGCCAAAGCGTCAAATTAGAACCCGCCAAGTCCGCGCTGCCACCCAATAATTCGGGTAGTGTCGGCGCCAGCGCTGCAATCGTCTGCTGTGACGCTTTCCGCGAAGCGACATCAGATTCATTGGCAACACACTGCGCAATGAAGTCATCAACACCTTTCATGAATTCGTCGGGGAGTTCACCTCGCATACGACGCTCGAACTCATCTGCAAGCTCGGGGTAGTCGCTGCGATAGCTATCCAAGGCACCGTTCCAGGATGCCTCAGCTTGAGCCCCAGACGCGCGCGCATCCCAATGCGCATAGATCTCGTCGGGCACTACGAAAGGCTCGTGGCTCCATCCGAGCGATTCGCGCGTCAGGTCAATCTCGTCATCTCCAAGGGGAGAACCGTGACACGACTCGGTTCCCTGCTTGTTAGGACTTCCTTTTCCGATGGTCGTTTTGCAGCAGATAATCGTTGGACGGCCGGTTTCGGCAATAGCTTCGTCGATCGCTCGAGACACTGCCTGTGAATCATGGCCGTCGACATCGGAAATCACATGCCAACCATAAGCAGCGAAGCGTGCAGGCGTATTGTCGGTAAACCAACCTTCGATCTCACCGTCGATTGAAATGCCATTGTCGTCATATATAACGGTGAGCTTTCCCAAACCGAGCGTTCCTGCCAGCGAGCAGGCCTCGTGACTTATACCTTCCATCAGACAACCATCGCCTACGAAGCACCACGTTCGGTGGTCGACAAGCGCGTGATCGCCTTTGTTGAATCGCGAGGCCATGAGTTTCTCAGCAACCGCCATACCTACTGCGTTCGCGAGACCCTGCCCTAAAGGCCCAGTGGTGGTCTCTACGCCCGGCGTGTAGCCGAACTCGGGGTGGCCAGGTGTCTTGCTGTGGAGTTGTCGAAAATCCTTAATATCGTCGATCGAAAGGTCGTAGCCGCTGAGATGCAACAGCGAATAGATCAGCATGGAACCATGACCATTCGAGAGCACGAATCGATCTCTGTCCGCCCAATTCGGGTTGCTGGGATTGTGCTTCAAATACTTCGTCCACAAAACTTCAGCGATATCAGCCATGCCCATAGGTGCTCCGGGGTGGCCTGAATTCGCCTTTTGAACCGCATCCATCGACAGGGCGCGGATGGCGTTGGCGGCTTGCTGTTGCGTTACGGATGTGGCGCGGTCTTGTTGCAAAACGAAGTCCTCATTTAGGCGTGTCAGTTGGGTCACAATCATCTCACGGATTGATCATTAATTCGTCTGTTGTAGTGCATTTTGTATTACCTACTTTGTAGTAGCTCGAGGCTTCATTGAATTAACCCGCGGCGTTCTAGTCGGGACCTGCTGGGCTATTTTTTATGATTGCGCTGTAGGTCTGCGCGGTCTCCCCCCCTAATGACCTGCACACCCACCCAATTGAACAGCCGTATCCCACTATTGGTCTGGTGGACACCAAAGCCGTAAATGCGACGAGCAAAGCACCTTATTTGTTCCATTTTGCGTTGAGTTTTGTTAAAAGCGATGTTGGAAGACCAGAGTGGGGGAAGACCCCCAACTCTCCATAAAAAAAAGGAGTCGAACTGCAATGTTCAAACTAAAGCCATTAGCGGCCGCGACTCTTCTGGGGACTTTGTTTTCAGCTTCTGCTGCGCTAGCCCAAGAAGAGCAACTAGAGTCGTCAACAATCGAAGCTGTTGCAGATGAATCTGCTTCAGCGAACACAGGAACTGTGGAAGAAGTCGTGGTAACAGGCTCGCGTCTGCGAAGCTCGACCTACTCAAGTATTTCTCCCTTACAAATCATCGACGCAGAGTTTCAGCGTGAAGTTGGTCTGATCGACGCAACCGACATCCTACAAAACTCTACGAACGCCGGTGGCCAGCAGATTGACCTCACGTTCAACGGGTTCGTTCTGGATAACGGCCCAGGTTCAACCACCATTAGCCTTCGTGGTCTTGGTGCGAACCGAACCCTAGTCCTGATGAACGGTCGCCGACTCGCACCTAGTGGTGTAGAGGGCGCGCCATCCGCACCGAACATCTCGCTGGTGCCGCAATTGATGATCTCTCGCTACGAGAACCTCCTCGACGCGGGTTCATCGATCTACGGTTCAGACGCGATCGCAGGTGCAACTAACATCATTACTCGAAAGGACTTCGATGGCTTGGAAGTCCAAGTATTTGCTGACACGCCTGATCGTAATGGTGGCGACAGCAGCACGATCAGTGCAGCTTGGGGCTTCAATACGGACAAGAGCGTTTTTGGTATCGGTATCGAATACGCGGAACAGGACCGTGTTCTCTATGCTGATCGCCCTTGGACCAACGAGTGCACGGGTAACGTAGAGATCACCGAAAGCGGTGAGATTCGACGCCAAGATCTATATTACGCCAACATTGGCTATCCGGATGTTGGTCAATGTTCATCCTTAAGTCTTGCTGGGCGCACATTCATTGGAGACATCCCTGCCGGGTCGATTTACTACACTCCAGGTACTTCTAACGGTGGGTGGCCAAACTTCAGTGAATCGGGTGACCCCTTCTTAGGCATCGCCTCTGATGGAAACGGCGATGGGATTGGTGACATCAACTTCCTCGACTACAACCTTAACGGTGCACCGAGTGATTTGAACTCAGATCTTCTCCCGAAATCTGAATCGATGAATATTTTAGCCTATGGTGAGACCACCCTTGACGGTGACATGAATATCACGCCTTACTTCGAGGCGATGTACAACACCTACGAGGTTAATCAGAACAGTGGTGAAGGCCAGCTTTTCCCCAATGTTCCCGCCTTAAACCCTTACAACCTCTGCAACCCGAATCAACCTAACGGGGTCGATTGTGGATTGGCGTACGGTGCGTATCTAGACAATCCGGGCATTCAGCAGCAGTGGATCAATAACTTTGGTGCGCCTGCGGCTTACTTCCGTGATGTCCTTGGGCTGTCGTTTGTAGGCGGTACCGCTACAGGGCCTGTTGATACGTTGCCCATCGTTTCTGTCCGTGGCGACCGAAACTTAGTTGACGTAGAAATGGAACAAGCGCGCGTCGTATTCGGTGCGACCGCCGACCTTCCGTTCCTCGATGTGGGCACGCTAAGCAACTGGCGTGGTGATATCTCGATCGCCTACAACCGTTCCGAGGGTGATTCATCGCGTTACGGCGTTCGTGAAGATCGTCTTGAATTGGCTCTTGGCTACTACTCAAGTACGAGCACACCGTGTGAAAATGACACCGGCGCCAATTTGGCCGCTGATACAGCGGGCTGCGTACCCGTAAATATGTACGCACCCTCGCTCTACCCCGTTGGTACAGTGACCGGTGACTTCGAGACACAGGCAGAGCGTGACTACCTCTTCGACTCTCGTGACTTCAACACAGTCTATGAGCAGACGTTACTGAGTTTAGTACTCGACGGCGACATCTTTGAGATGCCTGGCGGTGAAATGGCTCAGCTCGCGGTTGGTGTTGAATATCGTAACGACGATATTCAATCAAACCCCGACGCGGTTGCTCGTGATGGTTTGTTCTGGGGATTCTTCGCAGACAAAGGCGCATTTGGCGACGTATCGTTGACCGAAGTGTTTGCGGAGGTCCAGTTGCCACTCATTGCGGACAAGCCACTGCTGAAAGAGCTGACTGTAAACCTTGCGGGCCGCCTCACCGACCACGAATATTATGGTGAAAACGATACGGCTTCCGTAAAAGTTGGCTATCGTCCATCAGAGCCATTCCTCATGCGGGCAACCTGGGGCACAGCATTCCGAGCGCCCAACAATCGTGAGCTTTTCCTGCTGGGTTCCACGGGCTTCACCAACGTGTTTGACCCTTGCTACATTCCGGAGTCAGCACTCGCCAATGATCCGTCCGATCCAAATGCGACGGGAGGCTACAATCCTGAGCTCGATCAGCGTGACCCTGAGCTGTTGGCAAACTGCCGTGCAACCGGCGTTGACCCAACGCTGGCGAACAATGGCGGCTTCAACACCTTCAGTACGGAAGTGCAGCAGGGCGGGAGCTTGACGCTTGATCCAGAGGAATCTGAGTCGTACTCATACGGATTCTCTTACGAGCAGGATTTCAGCAACAAGTTCGACCTTTCACTGGGTATGACTTACTACTCAGTTAAAGTAGAGAACACCGTGATCGAGCCTTCGACGGGCTTCATCATCTCTGACTGTTTGTACGACGAGGCAGGAACAGGCGCCTCAGTGTTCTGTGATCGCATCCAGCGAGATCTTTCGGACCCAACAGATCCTCGGATCCAGTTGATGGATCTTGGCTTCATTAACCGAGACCTCGAGCGTGCGCGCGGTATCGACTACAACCTGAGCTTCAGTGACGTTATCGATCTGGGTGTGCCTGTTGATTTCTCTGTCAACTTGACCGCGAACCGCAATCTTGAGCGCTCACTGACGTTCACTAACCCAGACGGTAGTGTTGATTTTGAGCGCTATGAGGGTGAATGGGGCTTCGCAGAGTGGCGCGCACTGGGTCAGGTTCGCTTGGCTTGGGACCGCTGGACTATGAACTGGCAGACACGCTACCTAGGCGCGGTTTCTCAAGATGCAGATGCCGTTGATGACTTCTCTGATGCGTTTACAGCGTCTGATACCTGCTTGGGACCACCCGATGACGAGCTTTGTCGTGATCTGGGTGAAACCGGAAGCTATATGGTTCACAACGTTTCGCTATTTTATCGTGAAGACAACTGGACGCTTGGTATGGGCGTTCGGAACCTAGAAGACAAGGCGCCACCACTAGCTGATCCCACTGAGGTGCTCGGTGTTAAAGCGCGCCCAATCGGCTATGGCTACGATGTTTTCGGACGTACGTTCTTCGTAAACGCGTCGTACAACTTTGATATTGGCTTCTAAACTGAGGCCCTCTCATCACGAAAGCGCACTTCGGTGCGCTTTTTTTTTTGTAAAATCTATTACGATAGTAAGTGATGACAATATTTAATGCTGCAAAGGGTCTGCCGAATCGCAAACCACCTAGCGTATGAAGGAGAGTACAAATGTACCGGCAAGGATATCTCGCACTGCTCTTTAGCCTTTTCGTTACAGAGGCAACGGCTGACCCGTATCCACTTGACTATTGGGCACGACGCTCAGCGGTGAGCGGAGTCTCGCTGTCGCCAGACGGCTCTAAATTCGCACTCACACGCATCCTAGAGCGCGGCGGCAACCCTATTATTGAGCTTTACGACGCTGACAATTTAGAAGCGGAGCCGCTGCGCATTGACTCAAGTCCGATGGAGATCCTTCCTGGTATTCGCTGGATTGATGACGACGTATTCTTGTTCAGTGCCCGTCAGCAGGTACGGGATATTATCGAAGGGTTTAACCAGGGCGTTTACGAATACCAGAACGTCAAGTACGACGCGTCTAAGAAGAACCCAATTGGGCGCATTCGACAGGATTTTTTCAGTGTGGAAGAAGTGCTGCCGAAAAAGAAGAACAAGATTCTTATTTCGATACAGGAAGGTATTCCAGACGGATTGCAGGCGGTGTCTTCAACGATCAGGCCGCGTTCGTACTGGGAATATGATGTAAAAACGAACCGCCGAAAGTTGCTTATGCGCGGCAAGATTTCGCTCGGCAATATTCAGTTCGATAGCGACGGCAATGCAACACACGCGTTCGGCTATGATGTTCGGACCGATGAATACACCTACCACTGGCGTCCCAAGGGCACCACTGAGTGGCGCGAAATGTACCGGCTGCATGAAGACAGTTTCGAGCAGTTTCGCCCCATCGCACCTGACCCTGTTGCCGAGAATCACTTCTTAGTCATGGCGCACAATGGCTACGACAAGGTAGGCCTGTGGTCTTTCGATGCAGAAAATCAAAAATTTTCCGAGGTGCTTTATCGAAGAAATGATGTCGATAGTAGCTTTCCGTTCTCTCACAGTAACCGCCTTTCGAACTCAGACGACATCGCAGGTATCACGTGGTGTAAAGACAAGTGCCATCGGGAGTTTTTCGACGCGCAAGAAGCGGCGCTTTACCGCCAGTTGGAAGAGCTGATTCCTAACGCCGACCAGGTTCGCATCTCTGGACGTTCGCGAGACGGCAATACACTAGTCGTAACGAACTCGGGTCCGAGAGACCCAGGTACTTACTACCTGATTCGCAAAGGCAAGGTGTCCAAAATCAGCGGTGCTAAGCCGTACCTTGAACACGACCAACTCGCAAAGGTTGAATACATTACTTACAAGGCCAGGGATGGCCAAAAGATTAACGGCTACGTTACCGTGCCAAACGGAGAGGGTCCCTTCCCGCTGGTGGTGATGCCACACGGTGGTCCATACGTTTCAGAAACCGTTGACCGGTTCGACGAGTGGTCGCAAATGCTCGCTAATAACGGCTACATGGTGCTGCAACCGCAGTATCGCGGCTCGCAAAAGTACGGCTTGGACTTTTATAAATCTGCATTCATCAACGGCTCAGAAGCAGGCCGCGCTATGCAGGATGACAAAGATGATGGTGCCTTATATCTAGTCAAGCAAGGCCTTGCTGACCCCAACCGTATGGCAATGTTCGGCTGGTCATACGGCGGCTACGCAGCGCTTATTGCTGCATCGCGCGAAGAGCAAATCTACCAGTGCGTCATTGCGGGTGCTGCGGTAACCGACCCTGATATGCAAATGGATTACTATCGATACCGCATCGAAGGCTCAGCAAAGATCGAGCAGCTCACCACTTGGGATGGCGCTGTTTCGCCGATCAAAGAAGTGGCTAAAATAAACGTGCCCATGCTGATCGTGCACGGAGACAATGACCAGCGCGTGCCTCCAGAGCACTTTGACAAGTACATTGCAGAACTTGATCGCGCAGGTATTGACTACCAGAAGCTCATCTTAGAAGGAGCTGACCACTTCTCGAACACGCTGTTTTATCACCACAAAATTGCGCTGTACGAATCTATTCTCGAGTTCTTCGGAAACGATTGTGGAGCAATGAGCGCAGGTGAGTCGGTCGCTACTCGCTAGATTGTAATAAGACCTGAGGGGTTATTACGATGCCTCTCTTAAACGCTTGCGCAGTAACCTTTCCAAAGCCCTCTATTCGAGGGCTTTTGCTTGTTTACTACAAACACAACGAGATCTCGTAGCCGTTAGCACGTTTGTCGCGACCGCGATTGACGTTCCATTCATAGATCGAGGGTGCGCCCAACCGGGGTTAGGCTAGAACAAAACGCGTGTTCGCAATGTCCCTTCAATGGCCGACAGCTGGCTAATCAGCGTCTTTGAGTAATCTGTCTCGATATCGATCACCACGTACCCCGTATCGCCCATAGTTTGCAGGTACTGTCCGCTAACATTTACAGCACTTTCGCTAAAGACTTGGTTAATGGCGCTCATGATACCGGGGATATTTCTGTGTACGTGCAGCAACCGGTGCTTACCTTCGTGTTCCGGTAGCGCCACCTCGGGAAAATTGACCGCAGAAGTTGTCGTCCCATTATCGCTGTACCGTGTGAGTTTCTCAGCGACCTCCACTCCAATGTTTTCCTGGGCTTCCTGCGTTGAACCGCCAATGTGAGGGGTTAGTAGGCACTGATCTATGCCCCGCAGCGGCGAGATGAACTCATCGTTATTTGATCGAGGCTCAATAGGAAACACGTCAATAGCAGCACCGCCTATGTGGTTCCCATGCAGCGCCTCTGCTAAGGCCTCCAAATCGACGACATTACCTCTTGACGCGTTAATAAGCATTGCGCCAGAGCGCATAGCAGCGATCTCCCGACGCCCAATCAGCAGCTCCGTGCTCGCATGCTGAGGAACGTGCAAGCTCACCGCATGTGCCTCTGCTAGCAACGCACTAAGGGTTGCCTTTGGCTGAGCGTTGCCTAGTGGTAACTTAGACTTAACGTCAAAATATATAACCTTCATACCGAGGCTTTCGGCAATAACTCCAAGTTGCATGCCAATGTTGCCGTAGCCGATGATCCCTAACGTCTTACCGCGACACTCATAAGAACCCGCCGCTGTTTTCTGCCATTCGCCTCGATGCGCGGCAGCATTTCGCTGCGGTACGCCGCGGAGTAGCAGAATAATTTCAGCCATAACAAGCTCAGCAACGCTACGTGTATTCGAGAACGGTGCGTTAAAAACGGGAATACCCCGCCGCGCTGCCGCTTCTAGATCAACCTGATTAGTCCCAATGCAAAAGCAACCAATGGCCACCAGACGCTCCGCCGTATTAAGCACCTCTTCAGAGAGCTGTGTACGCGAGCGAATCCCAACAAAGTGCGCATCTTTTATTTCTTGCTTTAAGTCAGCAGTCGAAAGCGCTTTTGGATAAGTCACCACATTGGTGTAACCGGCTTTTGCCAATGCATCGATTGCGCTCTGATGAACACCCTCGAGTAACAAGAACTTAATCTTCGACTTTTGCAGCGACTGTTGTTTCATAATCTACTTCTGAAGGTGAGTGCTCGGAGCGCGGATGATAACATTACGATTCTTAATGCTTTGGAGTTCACTGTGTCCGAGTCGTCAATAGACGTTATTCATGAGCTTAAATCTGTACTCTCTGACGATCAGGTCTCGACGGAAGCTTCCGTCCTAGAAAGCTACGGTCAAGACTGGACACGGTTCACCCAACCGGCGCCACTCGCGATTGTCTTTCCTCGCTCTACAGGCGAGGTGGCTGATGTCGTTGCATTTGCGAGATCTAAAAACATCGCGCTTGTGCCATCGGGAGGTCGCACGGGATTAAGTGGTGGTGCTGTTGCGGCCAACGGTGAAGTGGTGGTCTCGCTCGACAAACTTAATACGATTCATCCGGTTAACAAGACAGATCGGACGATTCGTGTGGGTGCAGGTGCTGTCACTCAAGCAATCCAAGAGGCAGCTAGTGATGCAGGGCTTTTCTACCCTGTAGATTTTGCATCGAGCGGCTCTAGTCAAATTGGCGGAAACATTGCCACGAATGCGGGTGGGATCAATGTCATTCGTTATGGCATGACCCGCGAATGGGTTGCTGGTCTAACCGTAGTTACTGGCGCGGGTGAGACGCTAGAGCTTAATCGTGGCCTTATGAAGAACAACACAGGCCTTGATTTTAGGCACCTTTTCATCGGATCCGAAGGCATTTTAGGCTTTATTACCGAAGCAACACTGAAACTCTGCTCACCACCAAAGGATCCCACCGTATTGGTCCTGGGACTCAGCGATATGGATGCGATCATGCAAGTCCTTCAGCGCGTTCAGGCGACAACGTCGCTGCTCGCCTACGAGTTCTTCTCAGAACTTGCCGTATCAAAAGTTGTTGAATATGCCGGCGTTGCTCGTCCCTTTGAGACAGAAACTCCTTTCTACGCACTAATAGAATTTGAACGCGATAGCGAAGAAACCGAGTCAGTAATCTTTGAGGCGGTGGAGGCCTGTATGGAGGCAGGCTGGGTGTTAGACGCCGTTATGAGCCAGAACGTTGCGCAGGCGCGGGCACTTTGGCGACTCCGCGAAGATATCTCAGAGACCATTACGCGTTGGACACCCTACAAGAACGATATTTCATCGACCGTCTCCAAAGTGCCAGATCTATTAATAGCGGTTGATGAGGTGGTGCATCATCACTATCCCGATTGGGAAGTATGTTGGTACGGACACATCGGTGACGGCAATTTGCACCTAAATATCTTAAAGCCTGATGCTCTCGACATAGCTGATTTCAAAGCAAGATGCGGCGAAGTTTCCGTAGATATTTTTAAGGCAATCGAGGCACTAGGCGGGAGTGTCTCGGCCGAGCATGGTGTAGGAACACTGAAAGCACCCTATCTTGAATACACCCGATCAGCTAGCGAGATCGCCTCGATGCGAGCAATAAAAGCTGTTTTTGATCCCGATGGCATAATGAACCCTGGCAAAATCTTTTCCTCGGACTCAGCCGAAGTACAGTAATAAGGATGTCCTATGGACGCACAAACGCTAAAACAGATGGTGGCTCGTGAAGCTATCGAGAGAGTTATGAGTGCACATGCTGACAATCTTGTTGTTGGTATTGGGACTGGCAGTACAGCAGAGTGCTTCATTGCTGAATTGCCGAGACTTCGCGACAGGATTCAAACAACGGTGTCGAGCTCAGAACGGTCATCCGAGCTGCTGCGTGAACTTGGTTTTGAAGTGAAAGACCTCAACGAGGTTAATCGCGTCGATGTCTATATAGATGGTGCCGATGAGTCGACTGATGAAGGCTTCTTGATAAAAGGAGGCGGCGCGGCCTTGACGCGCGAGAAGATTGCAGCCGCCAAAGCCAAGGAATTCATTTGTATCGCCGACAACAGCAAAATGGTGTCTAGGCTCGGAACGTTTCCGCTGCCCGTCGAGGTAATCCCCATGGCGCGCACGCTTGTTCAAGACGCATTAAACCAGCTCGGCGGTGATGCCATATGGCGAGAGCGTGTTGTCACAGATAACGGCAATATCATTCTCGATGTACATGGGCTTCACATTGACGACCCCAAGGCGCTTGAAAGCGAGATCAACAATGTGACGGGCGTGGTCTGCAACGGTATCTTCGCCCACAGGCCCGCTGATGTCTTATTAATCAGCACACCCGGTGGGGTTGTCCGTATTTTGTAATGCCGGGAAATTGTTGACCCGCCATAAATCAACATTGACACATAAAGATATCCTTATATAGTGGCCCCTCAACATACCGGGGGAGCTTCCTGTGAGTTCATACACACTTTTTACGTCGGAATCCGTATCGGAAGGCCATCCTGATAAAGTGGCGGATCAAGTTTCTGACGCGATTTTAGATCTCTACTTGTCCAAAGACGCTAATGCGCGTGTGGCGGTCGAAACACTCGTCAAAACTGGGATGGCGGTTCTGGCAGGTGAAGTGACGTCATCGGCCATGATTACGCCAGGCGAAATTGAGAGCACTGTCCGAAAAGTGATCTGTGAGATTGGCTACGACAGCTCGGACGTCTGTTTTGACGGTAATACCTGCGCGGTGATCAATGCTATCGGCTTGCAATCACCTGATATCGCTATGGGAACGCACGAGGCTGACGAAGCTAATCAAGGTGCGGGCGATCAAGGCCTCATGTTTGGCTACGCGGCTAATGAAACCGAAACTTTAATGCCTGCTCCCATTTTTTATTCTCACCGCTTGGTGGAGCGACAAGCTGAGCTTCGTCGGTCCGGCCAAGCTGATTTTTTGCGCCCTGATGCAAAAAGCCAAATTTCGCTGCGCTATGATGACAACGGCAACCCTCTTGCGGTTGAAGCTGTGGTGCTCTCCACCCAGCATTCACCCAATATCGATCAAGCCACACTGAGAGATTTTGTTAAAAGCGAAATAATCGAAGCCGTGTTGCCCGCTGAGTGGCTTACGCCTGACACGCAGTACCATATAAACCCTACTGGGCAGTTCATTATAGGCGGTCCTATGGGTGATTGCGGCCTTACAGGCCGAAAAATCATCGTTGACACTTACGGGGGTATGGCTCGCCATGGCGGAGGTGCGTTTTCAGGTAAAGACCCCTCTAAAGTCGATCGATCAGCCGCCTATGCAGGACGATACGTCGCGAAAAATATTGTGGCAGCTGGGCTCGCAAGCCGCTGTGAAATTCAGGTTTCCTACGCAATTGGCGTCGCGGAGCCGACCTCGATCTCGATCGATACCTTTGGAACAGCTAAGCTTACTGAAGCTCGCATTGTAGAGTTGGTAAGAGAGCACTTTGATCTCCGCCCTAAAGGCCTTATCAATATGCTCGATCTCAAACGACCTATTTACCAACCCACGGCAGCTTACGGACATTTTGGACGTGAGCTGGTTTCCTTTACTTGGGAACAAACTGATAAAGCCGATGCGCTCCGCGCTGCGGCGGGAATTTAAGTTAAACAGACACCAGGAGCTGTCATGACAACCGCCATAGACTCAGCAACATTTTCAGACTACAAAGTAGCCGACATTACCCTTGCAGAATGGGGTCGCCGAGAACTCGCCATCGCAGAAACAGAAATGCCTGCTCTCATGTCGCTGCGAACGCGCTTACGTGGCGAGCAGCCATTGGCAGGGGCGAAAATCTTGGGATGTATTCACATGACCATTCAAACGGGTGTGCTGATCGAGACACTTGTCGATTTAGGTGCCGAAGTGCGGTGGTCGAGTTGCAACATCTTTTCTACACAAGACCATGCGGCAGCTGCCATCGCCGCGCGCGGGATTCCTGTCTTTGCTTGGAAGGGTGAGACTGAACCAGAGTATGAGTGGTGTATTGAGCAAACCATCCTACAGGACGGTAAGCCTTGGGATGCCAATATGATTCTCGATGATGGCGGTGATCTCACAGCCATGCTCCACGACAAGTATCCCGAAATGCTAGAGCGTATCCACGGCATTACGGAAGAGACAACAACGGGTGTTCACCGTCTTTACGAGATGTTGGAAGACGGTTCGCTCAAAGTGCCGGCTATTAATGTCAATGATGCCGTTACAAAGTCAAAAAATGACAACAAGTACGGCTGCCGCCACAGCTTAAATGATGCTATCAAGCGTGGACTCGACCATTTGCTCGCCGGAAAGCGCGCACTTGTCTTGGGCTATGGCGATGTCGGCAAAGGCTCTGCTCAGTCACTCCGACAAGAAGGCATGATTGTACGTGTTACCGAGTGCGACCCCATTTGTGCGATGCAGGCATGTATGGATGGTTACGAAGTAGTCTCTCCCTTCATCGACGGCATCAACGATGGAACAGATGCCTGCATTAACAGAGAGCTATTGGCTCAAACTGACCTTTTGTGCTCAGCAACGGGCAACTTCGATGTATGTAACGCCGCTATGCTTCGAGCGCTGAAGCCCGGTGCTGTCGTCTGTAATATCGGTCACTTTGACAACGAAATAGATACCGCTTACATGCGTGAAAATTGGGAGTGGGAAGAAATAAAGCCTCAAGTTCACAAAGTGTATCGAGACCGTGGGAGCAATGATCACTTGTTGCTCCTTTCGGAAGGTCGTCTTGTAAATCTAGGCAACGCAACAGGTCACCCATCTCGAATTATGGATGGCTCCTTTGCTAATCAGGTCCTTGCGCAAATCCACTTGTATGCGAAGCGGTTCGCGGATTTGCCTGCAGCTGACAAAGCAGAGGCAATCAGCGTCGACGTTTTGCCAAAACACCTCGATGAACAGGTAGCTGCTTTGATGGTTGAAGGCTTTAGCGGTGTTATCACTAAGCTTACGCAAGCGCAGGGCGATTACATTGGCGTAAGTGTTGACGGACCTTTCAAGAACGACAGCTACAAGTACTAAACGTGGATTCACTGATACACTGCACGACATGCGCAGTTATCGAGTTCATTCCCATTCGGACCTCACAGTAGGACAGCAGGTCGTTCTTGACGAACGTGCGAGCCATCACCTAGCACGTGTCCTCAGAGTTAAGGTAGGTGAAGCCGTCACCGTTTTTAATGGTGACGGCTACAACTACTTATCTCTCGTAACCTCCAACACTAAATCCGAGGTTAAAGTGGACCTCTTGTCAAAAGAGGATCCGAGTAACGAGTCGCCACTGACTACCCATTTGGGCTTAGCCGTGTCGAAAGGCGATAGGTTCGAATGGGCCATCAAAAAGGCTACTGAGCTAGGCGTAGCTAAAATCTCGCCAATACTAAGCCAACGGGTGGACGTCCGGCTGGCACCCGAGCGTTGGAAAAAGAAACAGGATCACTGGCAGCAAATAGTCATCAGTGCCTGTGAGCAGAGTGGCCGCGCCATCGTCCCTGAAGTGCATACACCGCAACCGCTGGCCGGGTGGGTTGAGGCGGCTGACGCAGACTGCAAGTTTTGTCTACACCCCGGACTAAGTAATACGCTTCCTGAGACACCGCCATCCAGCATTACACTACTGATTGGTCCTGAGGGAGGATTGAGCAATGATGAAGTTACGCTGGCTTCTGATCATGGGTTTCTTGGCCTAAACCTAGGGCCTCGAATTTTGCGGACCGAAACTGCCCCGCTTGTTGCGTTGTCTGTAGTTGGCGCTCACTGGGGTGACTTAAGATCGACATAAACGCTTGAACCGGCTGCTATAGGGACTCACACTTAGCCATAGTGACTAAGTGGTGAGCACCGAATTATGGGACTGCGTATTGGGGTATTAATGGACCCCATCTCTGGCATCAATACAAGAAAAGATACAACTTTGGGCCTATTACGTGCGGCGGTAAACGCGGGGCACGAACTTGTCTATCTTGAACAGCAAGACCTCTTTATAAAAACGGGGGAAACGTTCGCTAACCTACAGCCACTCCAGGTATTTGACGACGACGATCACTGGTACTCATTAGAAGATACCTACACGGCATCGCTGTCGTCACTAGACGTGGTTCTTATGCGAAAAGATCCGCCCTTTGATATGGAGTTTTTCTATACCACTCAATTACTTGAAGATGCTGAGCGGAGAGGGACCCTCATTGTTAACCGTTGCGAGAGTTTAAGAAACTGTAACGAAAAATTATTTGCCACCCAGTTTCCCCAGTGCTGTCCACCGCTCTTGGTATCTCGTGACCAGAACGCGCTCAAGCAATTTCATAGTGAACACGGTGACGTCATCTACAAGCCGCTCGATGGCATGGGTGGTCAATCTATCTTTAGAGTTAGCGAGAATGACCCCAACCTGAACGTCATTCTTGAAACGCTGACGAAAAACGGGGGCGAAACGATTATGGCGCAACGCTTTCTTCCGGAGATTAAGGCAGGTGATAAGCGGATCCTCATGGTTAATGGGGAAGCGGTGCCGTTTTGTTTAGCGCGGCTACCCATGGCAGGCGAGAATCGAGGCAATCTAGCCGCGGGGGGCTCAGGTGTTGTACAGCCGCTATCAGAACGAGATAGATGGATCGCCGCGCAGGTCGGCCCAACATTACGTGAGAAGGGTCTTTTGTTTGTCGGTCTTGACGTCATTGGCGACTACCTCACTGAAATCAATGTCACGAGCCCAACCTGTATGCGTGAAATTGATCGTGCCGAAAATACACAAATCGCGGAAAAAGTTATCGCCGGTATTGAAGTCGCGTTGGTGGAGCACCGTGCAGGCTGAATACAACGTATCGGGCAGCATGCCTACAGCGACGGTCGTATCCGTTGCCGTACATATTATTCTTACCCTGCTGATATCGAGCTCTGTTGTCTCTTCAGTGAATACATACCGCTCCAATGCGGTCACAGTTGTGCTTACACCAAGTAAACAGGCACCCACTGATGCCAGCCATTTGGCGAGTGAACATCAAATCGCGAGTGTCGTCAGAGAGATGCAAACACCCCTGGGCGAGCAATCTGTAACGACGCAACTGGCAATTATGCAAGCGCTGGCGGCTGAGACATCAGATACCAGCGATTTAGTGGCAGAGGTTCAGAAGCTGCAGAGCGAGCTTACACAAATACAGGAAACGAATGCGCAAAACACGCGTCTCGGCAGTGTGGCTGCCCGTAGAGCTCTTGACGCCGATTATCTTCAACGCTGGGTGAATCGCGTCGAGAAATTTGGCAACGCGGCACTTGCTAATGTTGGAAGTGCGAGAGGGGATGTTCGCTTGCTCGTTGTTGTTGATAAATTAGGCATTCTCCTCGACGTCACTGTGCTTCAATCGTCAGGCTTCCCCCACTTGGATCGAGCCGCGATAAAAACGGTACAAGACGCTGCACCCTATCCTGCGTTTCCTCCCGCATTAAGCGCGCAAGTCGATAAACTAGAGATTGTCAGGACCTGGCTATTTAGGCCTTGAAAACGAACCAAGAGACAAGTAAATCAGACGGGTTTCAAGCGGCTTAAAGAGATAAAATAGCCGCAGACCGGATTAGGCCTCAACACAACGATTGCAGCATCAGACGTCATAAAATCACTATCGAGTGCATCTAACGCCATGAAAGTTCAGCGCACAACCGACAGCTTAAGAGGCCACTTTTTAATTGCTACGCCTACCATTGAGTCGGGCTTTTTTAAGCAGACGGTGATGTATATTTGTGAGCATGGCGAAACCGGGGCAATGGGGATCGTCATTAACAAAGCCCTAGACCTTCAGCTTGCCGATATTTTCGAACACCTCAACATTCAGCCGCTACTTAGCCACGATGAAGTACCTGTCATGGCGGGCGGACCGGTGAAAGTCGATCGTGGCTTTGTACTTCACTCTCCCGATAAGACCTTTGATGCTACATTAAAGGTCAATGCTGATGTCTGGCTGACCACATCAAAAGATGTGCTTGCCAATATCGCTGCAGGATCGGGGCCCGAAAAACATTTAGTCGCCCTCGGGTATGCAGGGTGGTCTGCAGGTCAACTCGAGCAAGAAATCGCCGAGAATAGCTGGCTCACTGTGTCAGCAGACGAAAAGGTGCTATTTGAGACTGCTATCAAACAAAAGTTTGAAGCCGCTGGCAATCTACTGGGTATCGATATCCGGCTGCTTTCGCAGCACGCAGGTCATAGCTAAATGTCAAACGTGCTTTCTTATCTTTGTTTTGATTACGGCCTAAAAAACATTGGCGTAGCAATTGGCAACACCCTCACCAAAGAAGCCAGACCGATAACTATTCTTGGCGCGGTCAACGGAAAACCTCGCTGGGACGAGGTAGAAGCCTTAGTCGAGGAGTGGCAGCCAGCGGCGATTATTGTCGGAAGCCCAATTGACGAAGATGGGAGACCGACTGAGCTCTCAGCAAAGGCGGCAAAATTTGCCCGCCAAATAGAGGGCAGACTGGGCCTTACGGCGAAGCTCCACGATGAACGGTTTAGCTCTAAAGAAGCTAAATTACGAGCGAAAGAGTCAGGCCACAAGGGTGATTTTATGAAAGAGCCAATCGACGATTTGGCCGCCGCCATCATCCTCGAAAGCTGGTTGAGCCGTGATTACTTTTGATTATGCCACCATTTATCAACATGAGTCCCAGTGGGCATCTCAACATCAAAAGTCTGACGCCCACTCGCGTGGCTACCCGATGAATCGAGCTTGATAGCCAGCCTTACATCATTTTCAGAGTCGGCAGCTCTCAACGCCTGCTCAGCAGTGATTACCCCTTTTTTGAACAGAGCAAGCACAGCCTGATCAAAGGTTTGCATACCGTGCTCAGAGGACCGTGCAATGAGCTCGGTAATTTTTGCTACGCTGCCAGAACGAATATGCTCCTGCATCAGAGGCGTAGATCGCATGATTTCAACAGCCGCAACGCGCCCGCTACCATCGCGTCTCGGAAGAAGCTGCTGCGCCACAATAGCGCGGAGATTGATCGAGAGATCCATCCACAATCGACGAACATACTCGTCAGGAAAGAAACTTTGAATGCGCTCAAACGCCTGCTTTGACCCGCCGGCGTGGAGGGTGCACAAACACAAGTGCCCGGTCTCAGCGTAGGACAATGCAATGCGCATTGCTTCCGCATCGCGGATCTCACCAATCATGACTACGTTGGGAGCCTGTCGAAGTGCCATTTTCAGGGCCACTTCAAAGGACTCTGTATCAACACCCACCTCGCGCTGACTGATAATCGACTTCTTGTGGCTATGAAGAAACTCGATGGGGTCCTCGACGGTGATAATGTGATCTCGCCGATGCTCATTCCGATAATCAACCATGGCAGCAAGCGTTGATGACTTACCCGTGCCCGTTGCACCGACAATCATAACCAAGCCCTGCTTGAGCAGACTCAATTCCTTAAGCTGCGCCGGAAGGCCCAACTGTTCAAAGGTCGGTATATCGTGGTGAATTCTGCGAACAACAAGCGCCGGCTGCTCGCGCTGGACGTAAGCACTTGCGCGAAAGCGTCCAAGACCAGGATGTTCAATGGCGTAGTTAGCGTCGCGATTAGTAGCGTATTCTTCAAACTGCTCTTCGGTCATACTCGCTTGAATCAACGCTCTAACGTCGTCAGCGTTCAAGGTTTCATTGCCCTCAGCCAATAGGTCACCATTGACCTTGAAAATGGGCGCAGACCCTACTGAGGCAAAGCCATCAGAGGCCTCCTTCTCTACAACCAACTTAAGAAATTCTGTCAACTCCATCGTAACGGTCTCACACAATATTATCCGGCTGGCGCGCTTTGCTTCGCGCGACAGACACATCGATAAGGCGTTTATCCACTAATCGCTGCAAGCTCTGATCCATTGTCTGCATACCCACCGATTGACCTGTTTGAATCGCAGAGTACATCTGTGCCACTTTGTCTTCTCTGATCAAATTACGAACAGCAGGCGTGCCTCTGAGAATTTCGAGCGCAGCAACCCGACCACCCCCATTTCGCTTTAGCAGCGTTTGCGACACGACCGCCATCAAGGATTCCGAGAGCATTGAGCGCACCATTCCCTTCTCCTCGGCTGGGAAGACGTCGATGATGCGGTCGATAGTTTTTGCCGCAGAGGTTGTATGCAATGTACCGAATACTAAGTGCCCCGTCTCCGCTGCCGTCAAGGCAAGTCGTATAGTCTCGAGATCGCGCATCTCGCCCACCATAATAATATCTGGATCTTCTCGCAGGGCTGAGCGCAGTGCTGTGGTAAAACTGTTAGTGTCGCGATTGACTTCGCGCTGATTCACCAAGCATTTTTTACTTTCGTGAAGAAATTCGATCGGATCTTCAATGGTAAGAATATGGTCGAATCGCTTCTCATTGATAAAATCAATCATACCAGCAAGCGTTGTCGACTTACCCGACCCGGTGGGTCCGGTTACCAAAACGAGGCCCCGCGGCATCATCGAAAACTCTTTAAGAACATCGGGCATACCGAGATCTTCTAACGAGAGAATTGTCGAAGGAATGGTTCGGAAGACCGCGCCTGCTCCGCGGTTCTGATTAAAGGCATTGACTCTGAAGCGCGCGATCCCCGGCACTTCAAAAGAGAAGTCAGTTTCTAGCTGGTCCTCGTAATCCCGACGCTGCTGGTCGCTCATAATGTCGTAGATCAGACTCTGCACCTGCGCATGGTCCATGGGCGGTACATTGATTCTGCGAATGTCACCGTCGACACGGATCATGGGAGGCAAACCCGCCGAGAGGTGGAGGTCTGACGCGTTCTGCTGCGCTGTAAATGCCAACAATTCAGTAATGTCCATCAAACTCATCCTCTGCATAAGTACCGGTCTGATGCTATCGCGCGTACCATACCGGCATGAACTTTCATGACCTACATCAAAACATATCTCAGATCAGAAACCGACTCTCAAAAGCAATAGATGCCGCCCAAAGAGAGCACGATAGTGTGAAACTGATCGCAGTGAGTAAAACCAAGCCTGTTGAAGCTATAAAAGCCGTGTACGACATGGGTCAACGTGATTTTGGTGAGAACTACGTCACGGAAGCCGTCGAAAAAATGTCGTTCCTTAGGTCACTGGATATTTGCTGGCATTTTCTGGGTCCCCTTCAATCCAACAAGACACGGCTCGTGGCCACGAATTTCGACTGGATTCACAGTGTCGACCGAATAAAGATAGCTCAGCGATTAAACGACCAGCGGCCTGAAGAACTGTTATCGCTGAAGGTTTGCCTGCAAGTTAATATACCCGCGGAGCCAACGAAATCAGGGGTTTCCTCAGAGGCCGAGCTAGTCGACTTGGCGCTTGCAGTCAGCGAAATGGACCGTCTTGAATTGCGTGGAATTATGGCGATTCCTCAACCCTCAAAAGATCATAGAAAGCAACGCGAGCAATTCAACCGTATCGCCAAACTTCTCTCGATCCCTGGATTACCCAAAGAAATGAACGAGCTGTCAATGGGTATGTCTGGCGACATGGAGTCAGCGATTGCCGAGGGCGCGACCATGGTCAGAATAGGAACAGATATTTTCGGCGCGCGGTATAATTAGCGACGAGCGTTAAAGGTGTTCTTCAAAGGGGTAGACGAGTGAGTCAATCAGCAATCACATTTATTGGCGGCGGCAACATGGCCGGCGCCATTTATGGGGGTTTACTAGACAACGGCTTTAATCCCGATCAGATTAGTATCGTTGATCCGTCGGAGGGGGCACAACAGCAGGCGAAAAGCACAGGTATTACCCGTGTTTACAGCACTGCACCTGAGGCAATCGAGGCTGACTTAATCGTACTGGCGGTAAAGCCTCAAATTGCATCACCGGTCCTCGCCTCACTCCAAGGTAAACTATCGGCCTCGACCACAGTGCTCTCGATAATTGCCGGCATTGACTCAGAATCGCTAGCTAAGATGCTTGGTCTCGCCAATACATCCACCATTATTCGCTGCATGCCCAACACGCCGGCGCTCGTCAGCGAAGGCATGACCGCTTTACTATCCAACAGCCAGTGCAGTGAGCGAGGCAAGATGCTAGCCGAGCAAGTCATGTCGGCTGTTGGCAAAACGCTCTGGGTTTCAGAGGAGTCGGACCTTGATACCGTGACTGCGATCTCTGGTAGCGGACCCGCCTATTTCTTTCTTTTCATGGAAAGCCTCACAGAGGCTGCCATCCGACTTGGGATGCCTGCTCAGGAAGCACGATTGCTAGCAGTTCAAACAGCGGTAGGTTCTGCAAAGTTAGCGGCTGTGAGCGATGACAAGCTGTCGCAACTTCGCAACAATGTTACAAGCCCGGGTGGTACGACTGAGCAAGCGGTGCTGTCATTTGAGCAGGCGGGTCTTCGTGCGATCATCGATGATGCGGTGTTGTCGGCACGGAAACGGTCTATTGAATTGAGTGAGGAATTCGGCGCATGAACAATGCCTTGTCTGACATTGCAGTCACAATCGCCTCGCCTTTATTTAGCCTAGCGCTTTTTTTAATTGCGATACGCTTTCTCGCTCAGCTATGCGGGGTAAGCCCTTTTAACCCAATTTCGACAGGGATTCGCAAGGCAACGGACCCAATTGTTGCCCCGATAAACCGTTTAATCCCAGCAGGTAAAAGGCTGAATGTGGGAGCGATAGTAGCGCTCGTGCTCTGCCAAACAGCTTACATCGCCGTAATGTTATGGATTATGAGCCGCTTTGGCGCTTTTAATATTCTGCAAGCCCTTATCTGGAGTGCGCTTGGTGCTGTAGGCCTGTTAATCAACATCATTTTCTACAGCGTGCTTGCAATCATTGTCGTCAGTTTTCTTGCGCCGCAGAGCGGTCACCCAGCCGTGGAGTTTCTGTGGCAACTCACGGAGCCTGTCATGGCGCCCCTCCGAAGTATCATCCCTCCTATGGGTGGCCTCGATTTCTCACCCATATTACTGTTCATAGGGATCAACGTTATCCGGGTGTCGCTAGCGAATATGGCGGTCGCGGTGGGCATGCCAGCCTTTGTCATCGGAATCTAACTTGGTGGCTGACGCAAAAGCACAATCGAGCGTAGGTATCGTCGAGCCCAAGTCCGCCTTTTTCGATGAGCCTCTTTATCTTAAGTCGGGTGAAGTGCTCGATGAATACACGCTTGTCTATGAAACCTACGGCAAATTAAAGGCAGACCGCAGCAACGCAGTGCTCGTCTGTCATGCATTGTCAGGCAACCATCATGCGGCGGGCTATCATAGCGAGGCCGATGCAAAGCCGGGGTGGTGGGACACCATGATCGGCCCGGGCAAACCCATTGATACCAATCGGTTTTATGTGGTCTCCCCGAATAATATCGGAGGCTGCGATGGCTCCACGGGCCCCTCCAGTATTAGCCAAAGTTCTGGAAAACCTTGGGGCAGCCTTTTCCCTCAAGTAACAGTCGAGGACTGGGTAGAAACACAGAAACGCCTCGCCGAGCATCTTGGTATATCGCACTGGGCCGCGGTCATCGGTGGCAGCCTAGGTGGCATGCAAGCACTTGAGTGGTCGGTGCGCTATCCGAGCTGGCTGAGTCACTGCGCCGTGTTCGCCGCCGCGCCCGGACTGACCGCCCAAAACATCGCCTTCAATGAGATCGCTCGACAAGCCATTTTTTCAGACCCCCAATGGCGGCAAGGTGACTATGCGCTGTCTGAGACGGTACCTGAGAAAGGTATGGCCTTGGCGCGTATGGTGGGCCACCTAACCTATATGTCTGCGGATAAAATGTCTGACAGATTTGGCCGTGAGCTGCGGCACGGAAGCTTTGAGCCGAATGACGATGAACCGATCTTCCAGGTTGAGAGCTACCTACGATACCAAGGCTCACAATTCGCTGAGCGTTTCGATGCAAACACCTACGTCATTATGACGCGCGCATTGGACCGCTTCGATCTAGCGGCGCGCGCGGAAGGAAACTTAGCCGAGGCACTGGCGACAGCGACGGCCGAATTCCTTGTGGTTTCGTTTAGTTCGGATTGGCGTTTTGCGCCGAGCCGCTCACGGGAAATTACCAACGCACTGCTGGCTTCCGGAAAAAAAGTGACCTACGCAGACATTGAGTCTGACGCAGGGCATGACGGCTTTTTGCTCGAGGATAGCGACTACATGGCATTGGTCGGTGCTTGGATGCAGAGGGTTGCATCGTGATGCTGCGTGGTGACATGGATGCCATTCTCGATTGGGTGAAGCAGGGCAGCCGTGTGCTCGACCTGGGTTGCGGCGATGGCGAACTGCTGGCAGCGCTTACCGAGCAAAAAGCGGTCTCAGGACTCGGCCTTGATATTGACGTCCAAAATCTCATTGCGGCAGTCGATAGGGGTTTGTGTGTAGTCCAGCAAAACATGGAAGACGGATTATCTAACTTCAATCGAAAGAGCTTCGATGTAGTGATTATCGCCTTCTCGCTCCAAGTGCTGACGCGACCACACAACGTGCTTGATCGGGTCGTAGATATTGGCAACGAAGCGATAGTTAGCTTTCCTAATTTTGGTCACTGGCGCTCTCGACTGTCGTTATTATTGTCGGGCCGTATGCCGAAAACAAAAGCTCTGCCTTACAGTTGGTTTGATACACCCAATATCCATTTCTGCACCGTGGCTGATTTCGAGCAACTTTGTGACCAACTACAGATCGATATTATTGAACGTAAGACATCTGAGAACGGACACATATTGGCTAAGCTATGGCCGAATTTATTCGCTAAGTCGGCGAGCTACAGGATTAAGCGAGCGTGAAATATTTACTGACCCTCCTTATTTTTCTGTGCGCATCACAAGCGCAAGCGCAGCAATCTGAACGCTTCGACCAATTTGAGTTGCACTACAGTATTGTCTACACAACGTTTCTTACGGCTGAGATCGCCGCTAAATTTGGCATCCCCAGAGGCAAGGACAAAGCGATGCTTACCTTGTCCGTCCGAGATGCAGAAGCAGGTGATATACAGGGTCGCCCAATGGAAATCGAAGGTCGAACCTGGGACTTAATTACCGGTGGTAATATGAAGGTAAAAGAGGTCAAAGAAGGCCGGGCGACCTATTATTTAGTACCGTTCGAGTTCCTCGACAGGGAGTATCGATTCTTCGAATTCACCTTTAAACCCGAAGGTGCCGAGAAGACCTATGAATACAAGTTTCAAACCCAGTTGTGGCGCCAGGAGTAACTTCCGGTGGCATTTATATTGGCGAGCAACAACGCCGGGAAGCTTAGAGAGTTTGAACAACTGTTCACAAAACTGGGTTTAGAGGTATTACCGCAGGCCCAATTTGGCGTGGAAGATGCGGATGAAACCGGTTTGTCCTTTATCGAGAATGCTCTTATCAAAGCTCGTCATGCATCGGAGAAAACAAGCCAACCGGCAATGGCTGACGATTCAGGTCTTGTTGTCCCGGCGCTCAATGGCGCTCCTGGGATCTATTCCGCCCGGTATTCGGGTAACGGAGATGTAGCTAACAACAAGAAACTGCTGCAAGCACTTGAGGGCGTTGAGGGAGAGGGCCGCAATGCCTTTTATGTTGCCGTGATCGCATTGGTCAAACATGCGAATGACCCAATGCCGATCATCGCAGAGGGCCGTTGGCATGGTCGAATCGCAAAAACGCCCTTCGGCGATGGAGGCTTTGGCTATGATCCATTATTCATTCCAGACGGCTTCGACATTACAGCCGCCGAAATGACACGTGAGGAAAAGCAGTCACTGAGTCACCGTGCTACTGCGCTAAACGCACTCGCTCCACAGCTAAACGATTTTTTGTGAAGCCAGCCATACCACTTTCTTTGTATATCCACATTCCATGGTGCGAGAGGAAATGTCCTTACTGCGATTTTAATTCGCATGAAAATTACAGCCCAGATGTTGAGCCTCTATACGTGGCCGCCTTACTCAATGACCTCGATCAACAGCTCGAACTCGTGAATGATAGACCGATATCTACAATCTTTTTTGGCGGAGGCACCCCAAGCCTATTTTCAGCTAGATCAATCGACCAGATTTTGGAGGGGATCAGAGCTCGCGTGTCATTAACTGATGATTGTGAAACAACGCTTGAAAGCAATCCCGGCAGCGCCGAGACAGCCAAATATCAGGCATACAGAGAAGCGGGAATCAACCGATTAAGTATTGGTGTGCAAAGCTTCGACGATGATAAGTTGAGGCGCCTTGGCCGAATTCATAGCGGCGACGAGGCGAAGGCTGCAATTGATATGGCGTTTTCGTCCGGGTTTATGCGACTCAATATTGATCTGATGTATGGCCTGGAGAATCAGACGCGTGCCGAGGCGATTGCGGATGTGGAAGCTGCCATGAGGTTTGGCATATCGCATCTGTCTTGGTACCAGCTCACTATTGAGCGAAATACAGCATTTTGGTCAAGACCGCCGATACTGCCAGACGCAGATATCGTCGAGCCATGGCTAGAGAGCGTTCGCAATTTACTGGCTAAATTCGATATTTATCAATACGAAGTATCGGCGTGGAGTACGGAAGGCGAGGAGTCTCGCCACAATTTGAATTACTGGCTGTTTGGCGACTACTTAGCCATCGGCGCAGGCGCGCACGGCAAGGTTAGTGTGGGTGATGGTGTTTATCGATTCCAACGAACGCGACATCCAGCTCATTACTTGGAAGAGTTTGGGCACTCACGCACAACCTCTCGCATCAAAACCCTCACAAGAATTCCGGATGAGGATATTGTGGGTGAATTTATGATGAATGCGCTGCGATTGCGTAAAGGCGCACCGGCAACACTTTTGCACCAACGAACCGGTAAACCAAGCGATTCGATTAGTAAAGCGCTTGAAGCACTTGAGGCGCGTGGGCTTATGCAGAGTGGAAAAGAGAGACTGGTTACAACACCTAATGGATACCGCTATCTAGATTCCGTGGTTGAAGCTTTTTTTTGAGGGTTGGGCCAATCTAGGCCAGATCCGACGTGGCTCTCGCGAACATCAAATCCCACACGCCGTGTCCGAGCCGATGGCCGCGGCGCTCAAACTTCGTCTCGGGGCGTGATTCTGGCCTAGGGATATAGTTACCGGGCCCAGCCGTATTAGTGAGGGCAGAGTTGCCAGACAATACTTCCATCATGTGTTCTGCATAAGGCTCCCAGTCGGTTGCCAAATGCAAATGCCCGCCGCCAGAAAGACGGCTGACAACCAGTTGCACAAACTCAGGCTGTATCAGTCGCCGCTTATGGTGGCGCTTTTTGTGCCATGGATCGGGAAAGAAAATTTGCAGCAAGTCGATCGAATGAGGCGGAATCGCATCTTCCAACACCTGAACCGCGTCCTCTGCGAACACTTTTAGGTTTTTGAGGCTGCGCTTATCAACCTCTGACAACAGCTTGCCCACGCCCGGGGTATGGACCTCTATGCCCAGAAATCTGTGGCCAGGGTTTTGATCGGCCATCGCTACCAAGCTGTCGCCCATACCAAAGCCTATTTCTAGAATGCGACGTCCTGCGACATCAAACGACTGGTCCCAATCAAAATTCTTATCACTCAATTGAAAGCCGTGCAGCGGGAATCCATTGGTCCACCCTTTTTGCTGGCTTTCAGTCATCCTACCCGCGCGAATGACAAAGCTCTTAATTCGCTGCCCTATGCGATCAGTCATTGTCAGCCAACCCTAGCGACGCGACGAAGGCACAAACCCAGCCAAGCAAGAGCAAAAGACCACCCACAGGGGTAACTGCACCCAGCAAAGGGGTATCCGTAACTACGAGCAAATACAAGCTGCCAGAAAAAACAATAATCCCTGCGATAAAGGCGCGCAACGCCCGATCTAGCCAAACAGAACGTGTGCCTCTGAAGAGACCTGACAAGGCTAGGATTACTACAGCGTGAAGCAGGTGATAGTCGACAGCGGTCGCCCACGTTTCTAAACGGTTCGATGCGGCGATGGAAGCAAGCGCGTGTGCACCAAAAGCGCCTAATGCAACGCCTGCGAACCCAAGCACGCAGGCGATAGTCACATAAGAAAACTTCATAGCACGGTGTTTAGGCGAGCATTCCCGTCCGCAACTTTTTCATGGCGTTGCTCTCAAGCTGTCGGATACGCTCAGCCGACACACCATACTCTTCAGCCAGCTCATGCAAAGTTGCCTTCGGCTCGGACAACCAGCGGCGAGCGACAATGTCGCGACTCCGGGCATCAAGGGAAGACAAGGCTTCAGAAAGCTGACTTTGCTCATGAGCTACGTGATCAGCAGATTCAACCATCATGGCTGGATCCATCGACTGGTCCTCTAGGTACTGCTGAGGCGCCTGCCATGCTGACTCTTCGTCGGCATCTACCGGCATATCAAAAGCCACATCACGACCCGACAACCGGCTTTCCATACGTGTCACTTCCGCGGGATCTACGCCAAGATCCTCTGCAATCGCCAGCGTCTCTGCCTCGGTGAGCCAATGTGTGCCTTTTTTCTGGCCACGCAGATTAAAGAACAACTTGCGCTGCGCTTTGGTCGTAGCCACTTTGACGATTCGCCAATTTTTCAGAATGTATTCGTGCATCTCAGCTTTTATCCAATGCACAGCAAAAGACACGAGGCGTACACCTTTGGTTGGATCAAAGCGCTTCACTGCCTTCATCAAACCAACATTACCTTCTTGGATAAGGTCAGCTTCTTGCAAGCCATAGCCTGAGTACGAGCGGGCGACATGAACTACAAATCGCAAGTGAGCAAGTACTAACTCACGCGCAGATTCAACGCAGTTCTCATAAAAAAGTCGTTCAGCAAGCTCTCTCTCTCGCTCAATCGAGAGAATCGGGATTGCGCTAACGGTCTGTACGTACGCGCCAAGATTAGCCCCAGGCACCATACTGAGAACGGCACTTGGTGATAATGCAACTGCTGTATTGGTCTCTGACATACGCGAAACTCCTAAACTCTTCGAAGATTTTAGCACTCTTGTCGTGAGAGTGCTAATTCGCATAAAAGTTCCAGCTGTAGGCTAGCGAGGCTGAATACGCGTCAAATGGAGCTGAACGGAGTAACAGGCACTTGTCCAGCCAAGAACTGAGCCCAGACCCACTAGCACCGTCAAATCGCTAAGATCGAAAATGGCGACCGTAATCGAGCGATCGTATAATTCGAATAATTGAGATATCGGCGCGTTCAGTATTTCGAGTGTCATGAAAATCAGTACACCTGATACCAGTCCTCCGAGTGCACCGATCAATGCGCCCGTGTACAAGAATGGGCGCCTAGCAAACGCATTGCCGCCACCTATCAATTTGATGACGACGATTTCTTCTCTGCGCGACTCAATACCTAGCCGCAACGTATTCCCCAGTGTCAACACAACGCCCAACGCCATTGCCATACCTAAGGCCACGGCGATGGACCGCGCCAACGCCAAAAACGCCTCTAGCCGCTCTAACCAGCGGCTGTCTAAAACGACTTCTGCAACGCCAGGCAAGACCGTCAAGTCTTGACTAAGTTGCTCAAGACCCGCTGAACGAATATTTGGAGCTGGATACAGCCATAGTGTGTGGGGAAGTGGATTACTCTCCAGTCGACTTGATAGTGCGTCCAAACCTGTAGCTTCAATAAACTCCGTTAAGGCCGTATCGCGATCGATGACTTTTACCGAAGCCACGCCTGGTCGTAGCGCGATTCTCTCGGCTAATAGTTTTGCATCGTCAAGCGTCACACGGGATTCGGTGAGGAGGGAGAGCTGAGGCGGGGCGTCTAACCGCTTGACCTCTTGATTGACGGCGTTTGCTAATGCGAGCCCGAACGTTGGGAGTGCCAACGCAATAGCGATGACTAGGACAGTGAGCGTATTAGAAATAGGCTCTCGCAACATTTTTTCGACACTTGTTTTGGCTGCTGCACGATGGTGGTACGCCCAGGCTAGCACTTTAGGCCTTGGGCCTGACCCCACCCCTGCTGGTGACTGTCCCACCATTAACTATCACCTCGCAAATCAGTGTTTAGCGTGATTAGACGCCCTTCTTTAAGCGTAAGGATTCGCTGTGACATCCGAGAGATCAGTCCCAAATCGTGACTAGCGACAATGACTGTGACACCGACGCTATTAAATGCGGCAAATAAACCCATGATCTCAGCGGACAGCTGGGGATCTAGATTACCCGTCGGCTCATCCGCTATAAGGATCTTAGGGCGTGCAACGACAGCCCGTGCAATACCAACACGCTGCTGTTCGCCTCCAGATAACATCTCAGGTGACGCCCGTTCTCGGGCCAGTAGACCGACTTTGTCTAGGGCAGCGCGCACACGACGGTCAATATCACGCTTTGTAAAACCCGCTATTTCGAGTGGGAGCGCTACGTTATGGAAAACTGAGCGATCGAACAGCAGCTTATGGTCTTGAAAAACCACACCAAAATCTCGTCGGTACGCAGCGATACCCGAGTCGCGGATTTTCGACAGCGGCCGACCGTTTACCGAAACCTCTCCGGAAGTGGCGCGATCGAGCAAAAGTAATAATCTCAGAAGCGTGCTCTTGCCCGCTCCCGAATGTCCTGTCAGAAAGGCCATCTCGCCACTTGCCATGCTGAAGGTTAAATCGATCAGCGCATCACGCTGGTCAAACCGTTTCCCCACACGATCAAAAACGAGATCCATAGCTAACTACCGACCGGTATTAAACAATGCATCAACGAACTCGTTAGCATTGAACGGACGGAGATCTTCAACGCCTTCTCCAATGCCAATGAAGCGAATGGGACGCTTGATCTGTTCGCCAATGGCGAAAACGACACCGCCCTTTGCCGTGCCATCTAGTTTCGTCAGAGCAATACCTGTCACACCTACACAAGCGTCGAATTCTTTTGCTTGTGCAACGGCGTTCTGTCCGGTGCCCGCATCCAGAACCAATAATGTCTCGTGAGGGGCGGATGCATCGGCCTTCTTCATGACACGCACAATCTTTTCTAGCTCGGTCATCAAATGCGCCTTGTTGTTCAGTCGTCCAGCCGTATCAGCGAGAAGCACATCAATATTACGTGCTTTAGCCGCGCTCAACGCATCAAATAGCACGGACGCACTGTCGGCGCCCGTATGTTGTGCGACGACTGGGACATTATTTCGCGCGCCCCAGGCTTGAAGCTGCTCAACCGCTGCTGCTCTAAACGTATCGCCCGCAGCGAGCATCACCGACTTTCCCTGCGACTGATATCGGTGGGCTAACTTGCCAATAGTCGTGGTCTTACCCGCTCCATTGACACCGACGACCAAAACAACGAGTGGACCCTCCTCAGGTTCAGGAAGCTCTGCAGTCTCGGTTGCCAAAGTCTCAACCAGAAGACGCTTCAGTGTCGCCATCACCGCCTCAGCATCTACGGCAGAGTTGCGAGGATGCGCTGCAATCAAGCGATCCATGATGACGTGGGTTGTGGCTACACCAACATCTGCCATCAAAAGTTCGGTTTCAAGCGCCTCAATGACATCATCGTCAATCGTTGCGCGCACACCCAGCGCTGACTCTAAGCCCGAAATAAGTGATTGACTGGTTCGACCCAGACCCAGCGTCAAGCGTCCAAACCAAGAAGTCTGCCCAGCCTCCTTCTTCTCCACTGCCGTGTCTTTGGCAGCAAGATCAGGCGACACCTGCGTCTCTTCTTTGTGCTTACGTCCAAACCACTTCATATTATTTCAACTTCCTATCATCGCCGCGCACAAGATCAGCGCTATGCTATGCGAGTTTAACATCAGGTGCTTGCCTCATGAGCAAAAGTCGGCCGCGGCAATCCGCGAACCAACTCCGGATTATTAGTGGACAATGGCGCGGTAGGAAGCTGAGCTTTCCGGATGCCGAGGGACTGCGTCCCACCGCTGATCGAGTACGAGAAACCCTCTTTAACTGGCTGGCAGGGCATGTTGTAGAGTCAAGGTGTTTGGACATGTTTGCGGGCTCAGGCGCGCTCGGCTTTGAGGCGCTCTCCCGAGGCGCGAGCCACTGCTGCTTTGTCGATCAAAACTCCGCCGTGCTTCAGCAAATTCAAACTAACTGTCGAATGTTAAATGCGACTTCGAGAACCGAGCATCTACTAGCTGATGCGAGTAAGCCTTTAGAAACCATCGGCAAATTCGATATCGTCTTTCTCGATCCGCCGTTTAGAGGCTCTGCACTGCAAGCCTGTCTTGACTGGCTATTAACAAGTCCCTTACTGAAATATGACACCCTTATCTACATTGAGACAGCTAAGAACACGCCATGGCGAAACGAGGCCCTCGACATCATAAAAGAAAAACAAGCTGGAGACGTCTCTTACAGACTAACTAAACTTAGATAGTTTGATTTGTCCCCGTGATTTGGGTTGTGTAGTCTCTGCCCGTATATAAGAAGAGCAGTTGTTATGCGAAACCACACCATTGTCTACCCTGGTACATTTGACCCAATTCACAAAGGTCACGTTGACCTTGTCGAGCGAGCAGCGCTTTTATTCGACAGAGTTGTGATTGGGGTTGCCCATAGCGCAAAAAAACAGCCGCTTTTTTCGACGGAAGAGCGGATTGATCTCGCCGAGCAATCGTTTGCTCACCTCGATAACATCGAAGTAAAAGGCTTTTCCGGTTTGTCTATTCGCTTTGTCGAAGCTCAAGGGTCGAATTGTGTGCTCCGAGGTATTCGTACTACCGCAGATTTTGAGTTCGAATATCAACTTGCCAACATGAATCGAGCAATGAACCCCAACTTCGAGAGTATCTTCCTGACACCGACCAACGACCTCTCCTATATCTCATCGACATTGGTTCGAGAAATTGCCTCCATGAACGGCGATGTCGAAGACTTCGTTACACCGGTCGTACTTGCTGCCTTGAAGGAAAAGTTTGCGGCTAACGCTGGCAATTTGGGCAAAACACCGTAGAGCGATTTGACTGTCTGATTTCTCTCAGCTCCCGATCTTCGCAGCGCTTACACAACTCACCCGCACGACCATAAACCTGCAAACTCTGTGCGAAATAACCGGCTTTTCCGTCACCACCCACGAAATCGCGTAATGTCGTACCGCCCACCTCAATCGCAGTCACCAAAACTTGCTTAATAGTCTCAACTAACAGCTCATATCGCACTTTACTGATGTTATTAGCCGCTCGATCCGGCCTTATACCTGCTATGAAGAGCGCCTCGTTTGCATAGATGTTTCCAACACCCACGACCACTTTTGCATCCATTATAAAATGCTTAACCGGAGACGAGCGTTTACGGGAAGTGCGGTAAAGATAGTCCGCAGAAAAATCCGCCGACAGGGGTTCGGGGCCTAGATGGTCGAGCAACACATGCGATGTATCGTCTAACCAGTGCATGCTGCCAAACCTACGAGGGTCGTGGTAGCGGAGCAAGAGTCCGCTTTCGAGCACTATGTCGACATGATCGTGTTTACGCGGTTCCTCATTCTTAGAGGAAAGACGCAGAGAGCCCGACATTCCCAAATGAACCAGTAGACTACCGTTCTGAAAGTCGATAAGCAGATACTTGGCGCGACGCCGAGTCGACAGCACTCTTGCGCCTTGCAACCGCTGTTCCAAGTCATCGGAAATTGGCCATCGCAGTCTCCGGTCACGAATCGTAACCGCCGTCACCGTGCGCCCAACAACGTGGGGCTCAATTCCTCTTCGCGTTGTTTCTACTTCAGGTAGCTCTGGCACCTATTTCTCCAAAACTTCTCTCTCCAAAACCCATTTCGCCACCATCTATCTACCTCACGAAACAGCTCGGTTCTATTCAAAAACACGTGCTTCAGAACAAATTGTTTAAGCGCCAAGGTATCGGACAAAAAAAACCCCGGCAATGCCGGGGTCTTCGAACCGCTTTACGCTTACTTGATCTTACCTTCTTTGTAGATCACGTGCTTACGTGCGACAGGGTCGTATTTCTTCATTTCCAACTTGTCAGGCGTTGTACGCTTGTTCTTGTCGGTCGTGTAGAAATGGCCTGTGCCCGCTGTAGAATTCATTCGAACTTTTTCACGCATTGCTAACTACTCCTCAAACCTTTTCGCCGCGGGCTCGCAGTTCAGAAAGAACTGTCTCGATTCCGCGCTTATCGATAATTCTCATACCTTTAGGCGAGACGCGCAAAGAAACGAATCGCTTCTCTGACTCGACCCAAAAACGATGATTGTGAAGATTAGGCAGGAAGCGTCTGCGAGTGCGATTCTTCGCATGCGAGACATTGTTGCCCGTCATCGGGCGCTTACCTGTAACTTGACATACTCGCGACATCTGTCTGTCCACCAAAAAAAGGAGCGGCAAGATACCAAAGGGCTGGCGCTTAAGCAACACGCAGATTTACACAAATCCTAAGTTTCTCAGGCTTTGGCAACGGCCCGAGGCGACGATGACATGATCTGCGAGCGCGATATCGACAAGCTTTAAACACTTCGCCAGCTTTCGCGTCGTTTCGATATCAGCACCGCTTGGAATAAGCGAACCGGAGGGATGGTTATGAGCCACAACAATCGAGACCGCATGATGCGACAGCGCGCGCGTCAAAACGACTCTTTGATGGACACACGCACTGTCGATTGACCCCACAAACAAAATTTCGCTAGCAATAAACTGGTGCCGCGCATCTAAAAACACCGCAACAAATGTCTCTCGTATCCGTCCGTCTAGCACCTCGATCAAGTACCGCTGAAGCTCGCCCCAACCCATTGGGTCTCGAGCGATATCAAAGCACTCCTCAGACATGAGGATATGAAGCTTGAACATAGCTCTAAGTCGAAGCCGCCCCACTCGGGTAAGTGCCGGATGACAATATTCACCGTCGCTAAGCCCCCGAAAAAATGCGCGCCGAGAAACATGGGACGGGCAACTGCACACCAACGCCTCGGCCGCGGAGGCAGAAATAGTGAGTAGTTCAGCCGTCAGCAAAATAAGATCACGATCACCGCCCAAAATTCATCCTTTCATTGTTTTCCAACTTATAGGCACCTAAAGAAAAAAGCAGCGTCGTTCATAGCACTTTGCCACCGCCAACGGATCAAACATCCCTCGAGTCGTGCGAAACCGCCCAGATACAGCTTTAATTGCAACCTCTCCGAGCTAAACTTCGCTCAGCTACTCGCAATTTGCTGTGTGATCTTCTTCGTCAAACCAAGGTGTCTCGAACACAACAACTCGGCCTTTTCGCTTCGCGGCCCAACTCGACTTTTTATTTTTGGCTTTTAAGACCCAAGACCAGGAGCAACACCAATCTGGCAACTTAGGCAGCTTCAACGTCTGCTTTACGGCACCCAGTAAGATCGTCAATGAAGGCAACAAAGAAACATTGCTTTCATTTAAGAAAGCCTCACAACCTATATCGGGCTGATCTTTGGGAAGTACTACCAGCCGAGATCGGTAGGATTAATCGCAAGTGGATGCTACCTTTAACAACAATACTCCCAGTTGCATCGGGCAAATGGCACGACTTTTAAATCGCAATTTCATCATTGGCATCACCGGTAGTATCGCCGCATACAAGGCCGCCGAAATTACACGCGAATTAATTCGTGAAGGCGCCAATGTGCGCGTCATAATGACAGAAGGTGCCTGCGAGTTTATTACACCACTTACCCTGCAGGCGCTTTCAGGCAATCCTGTTCACACGGGGCTTCTTGATACTGAAGCAGAAGCGGCCATGGGCCATATCGAGCTCGCACGCTGGGCAGATTCGGTCATTGTGGCTCCGGCGAGTGCAGACTCTATTGCTCGACTCGTTCAAGGAAGGGCTGACGACTTGCTTGGCGCCTGCGTACTCGCGACGCCAGCCCCCGTATTTGTAGCCCCTGCTATGAATCAAGAAATGTGGGCTAAAGAGGCAACGCAGCAAAATATTGAGGTCTTGAGAAAGCGCGGGATAGGCATTCTGGGACCCGATTCGGGCAGCCAAGCTTGTGGGGATATAGGTGCGGGTCGCCTGCTTGCACCGAGCGAAATCGTCGAGTCACTCATTGCTCGTTTCTCAACCGGCCTGCTTGTAGGTAAAAAAGTCGTAATCACGGCAGGGCCAACGAGAGAACCACTCTGTCCTGTCCGTTACCTCAGCAACCGGAGCTCCGGTAAAATGGGATATGCGTTAGCTGAAGCCTGTGTGAATGCAGGTGCACACACGACGCTTATTTCAGGTCCTGTCCACTGCGAGGCCGCGGCGGGTATTAACGTAGTGCAAGTAGAAACGACTCTGGAAATGCTTGAGGCAAGCGTAGCCGCGGCAGGCGAAGCAGATATCTTTATCGGCGCTGCTGCGGTCGTGGACTTCAAGCCCGAGGTAGTGGCAACACAGAAGATAAAGCGCGCGGGATCGGAAACAATGGCGCTCAATTTGGTCTCGAATCCCGACATAATTGCTACCATTTCAGCTTTGGAGAATCGGCCTAGTTTGGTCGTTGGCTTTGCCGCAGAAACTAACGACGTCACAGCTTATGCACGTGACAAGCTCCACCGAAAGAATCTTGATTTCATTTTTGCTAATGACGTGAGTAACGAAGCGATAGGATTCAACAGCGAGAGCAATGCGGGAACTCTAATCAGTGCGGACAGCGAAATTGCGATGGCTATGTCATCCAAACGAGTCCTCGCGGAAATGATAGTCACTGAACTAGCAAACCATCTGGCGGGAAAATGAGCACCTCTGTAATACCACCAGAAGGCGAGATTTTAGCCGAAAATAAGCGTAATAGATTAGCGTTTTTGGCTGGCATTGCTATGGCTGTTTTGCCCGCGCTAGCTGCAGTGACCTACCTGAGTACCGGCTTATCATTTTCAGAGGAAAATGCCCTTTTTAAAGCCCAAACAGATAACGCGCTTCAGCAACGCACACAGCTTATAGAAACCGATATTGCGGCTATCAACGATGGCGTAGAAAAAGTTCTGTCCGATCCTTTCATTGAGCAAAATCCACAAACGTTGGTTCGCCTCATTCCCGGCGCCACTGAAATAAAAGTCATACCACTGGGTGATATGGGCGTTGCAAGCCTAGACCCCAAAGACTACGGACTGACCTCTCTCGTTTTGCTTGACAGCGTCCGAAAAGCCTTTGAAACCGGCGATACCATGCTAGAAGTTGTCAAAACTGGGGAGATCCCTAAGCTTGTAGCAGTAGGGCGGTTTACAACGCCCTCGAAACAGGGTGTTGCGGTCGTAACATTTGACGGGTCCGTTTTGGCGCGATGGTTAAGCGTAGCTCCCATCGGCGAGTTCACCTTGTGGCAAAAATTTGCAGACGCCCCAAGCCGACAGATTGTCGCCGCGAACGGCGCCAGCACTTCTGAATCAATAGCCAAAACAAACCGAACCATCCGGGAGACACCTTACGTTTTAGGGTTAAGAGTTGACCGATCCCTGATGCCTACAGCGCCCGTGCTACCGCTTCTGTTTTGGCCACTAATGCTAGCTGGGATTGTAGGGAGTTACTGGGTTTTAGTGGTGCGAAGGCATGCGACCTTAGAGAGTGACGTAAAACGCATTCTCGATACGGCAGATTCGCGTGAGGCGGTAACCCTCCAGCATTCGGAGTTATACCCCATTGCGTTCACCATCAGACAACTCGCTTCGAATAATAAAAACCGGATTCAGCGCTCACCGTCGGCCGCGCCTGCAATAGATAACCCAATCGACCAGAGCGTAATCGAGCCAGAGCCCAGCGAGTTAACGTCGATCGCCTCAGGTACAAGTGAAGGTTGGACATTTAATGGGTCATGGCTAGAACTAACGGACTCTCAAAACGAGTCAGCAGAGTTGGATGCGCTGAAAAAATTAGCTTCGGGTATAGGTGGTTTTATATCGGGGTCTTCAGCTCGCTCCTTTGTCATCTCCTACCTTGGAGGAGAGGCAGAGATGAGCGCAAAAACCGCTTTCATTAAAGCGTTGCTATCAGAGGGTGTTGACATCATTGACCTTGGGGCTGCCCCCCCACCCGTAGCGCATATGGCAACCCATAATGGCACGTCATCGGGTGCGGCACTGATGATTCAGAGAGATGGCAATGAAACGATAAAGGTTGGCGCGGTAAACAATCGCAAATGGGCTGGAGAGGCTTTTTGGCGCAAAGTTATTGGGCTATCAAGCGAGTCCATTGCGACCTCATCTGACGGCCGAAGCATCAAACTCGACCTGATTAATGATTATTGCGATCGCCTCTCTGCTGACATGGCAATGGCTGCGAGCCTCGATATTAATATTGTATGCGACAATCCTGTTACCTTAGCGGTCGCTGAAAAATGCCTGATGAAGGCTTCTTGCGAAGTTCACTCAGTCTGCCTTGATCCGGGCTTTACGAGCGAAGACGCCCAGTCAGTATTTGAAAATCATAAGGCAAGCCTGAGCTTCATATTAGACAGTCACGCTTCACGTCTCACAGTTTTCGACGAGCATGCAAATCGAGTGCGGGATGACCACGTATTTATGCTCATCAGTCAAGACGTACTCGCACGACATCCGGGCAGTGATGTCATTATTGGCAGCAAGAGCTCACGAGCGCTTCCTTCATTTATCACCTCATGCGGGGGCGCCTCTAAATTTGTAGACACAGCGCCTCACGTCCTGCAAAGCGAGATGGCTGAAACTGGAGCCGTGGTAGGCGGAGACTGCAACGGGGCCTTTTACTTAAGAGATCGGTGGTTTGGTTCCGAAGACGCGATCTACGCGGCCGCGAGACTCACAGAGATCGTCAGTAATGAGGGCGCTCTTACAGAGCTCCTTTCGACCTTACCTGAAACATCCCTCATCGTTTTGCCTCTGAGAGATAAACGGTCACTGCATGTGGCTCTATTTTCGCTTCTGGCGGAAGAAGCCAACTTTGCAGGTGCCCGAGTCTCACAGATTAATGGAATACGCGTAGACTTCGCGGATAGCTGGGTTCACATCGATGACGTCGGATCATCAAGCGAACCAAGCTTGAGGATCGAAGGTGACGACGATAGCTGTCGAAGCCGACTTGAAGGGCTTATTTCCGAACTCCTTTCACGCGATAACCCTGAGCTTTCACTAACATTCCCCACATCCAGCATGACAACCCTCAGGAGCCCGTAGGCAATGTCATTAAACAGACCGGACGCAGAGCAATTTGCGCGTGTCCTCACCGAGTCACTGCCCTATATTCAGCGGTTCACCGGCAAAACAATGGTGATCAAGTTTGGCGGCAATGCGATGACTGACCCTGAACTCCACGAGAGCTTCGCTCGCGATGTTGTACTCATGAAGTTGGTGGGTATGAATCCTATTGTTGTGCATGGCGGAGGCCCTCAAATTGGTCAACTCCTGAGTCGCTTAGGAATTGAATCCCGATTCGTCGGTGGTATGCGAGTTACTAATGAGGAAACGGTCGATGTTGTCGAGATGGTCCTCGGGGCTTCGGTTAACAAGGAAATTGTCGAAAGTATTCATCGAAACGGGGGTCGCGCCGTAGGTATTACAGGAAAGGACGGCGAGCTTATAAAAGCCAGAGCGCTGACAGGACACCTTAACGAAGAGGGTGCCGAAGACATTGGTTTGGTCGGGGAGGTAGACAGTGTAGATACGGACATCCTGACCATGCTCGCCAACAGCGACTACATCCCAGTCATCGCACCAGTGGCTGGAGGTGCTGATGGTCTTACCTACAACATCAATGCCGATCTGGTCGCGGGTAGGCTGGCAGAGGTTCTGCAGGCAGAGAAGCTGATGTTACTCACTAATGTGAACGGCCTATTGGATGGCAATGGGAAAACACTCACTGGGCTAACAACGCAACGAGTTGATGAGCTAATAGCCGCTGGCGTCATAACGGGTGGCATGCTTCCTAAGGTACAGTGCGCCATGGACGCCGTTCGATCAGGTGTAACCAGTGCTCACATCATCGATGGACGAGTGCCGCATGCTACATTGCTCGAAATCTTTAGCGATGAGGGCATCGGCACCTTGATCACGAACAAGACCATGGGTACGGTTGACCGCCCATAATCGCAACTCTTCACACGCACCGGCGGACATGATGCCTAAGAAACAAAGTGGTCGAAAAGAGCAAATCCTTCAAACACTGGCAGAAATGTTGGAGTCGAGTCCTGGAAGTAAAATAACCACGGCTAAATTAGCTAGCAACCTCGGCGTATCAGAGGCTGCGCTGTATCGCCACTTCCCATCGAAAACGCGGATGTACGAATCATTGATCGACTTTGTCGAAGACACGCTTTTCAGCCGAATAACTCAAATCCTCAGCGAAGAAACAAAACAACTAGCCCGGTGCAAAAAAATCCTCACGCTGTACCTAATTTTTTGTGAGCGAAACCCGGGAATCACGCGCATCCTTAGCGGCGACGCACTCATGGGCGAACATGAACGTCTACGCGATCGAGCAAGTCAGGTTTATGATCGTATCGAAACCCAGTTGCGTCAGTGTCTGCGCATGGCGGAAATAGAGGAAGGCTGGAGAACGGCGATACCTGTTAACTCAGCTGCAAATATGCTGATGGCAACGGCTGAAGGAAGGGTCGCGCAATTCGTCAGGTCAAACTTTTCGCGGTCACCTACTGAGGGCTGGGAGGAGCAGTGGGCAATCATCACTAGCGCACTTGCAATCGACGTGCCCGGAAGCCAATAACAAGGACTAGTTGTCAAGCAGTGCTCGGTCTCGACTGAGCGATCTCCGCAACGCAACCACGTCCTGCAGCTGCAGAAATCGATCTCGGTCGCGAGCATAATCCTCAGTTACAGCAACAATCTGGCCTTCACGCTGCTCGATTGAACGTCCCAAAGATGCGATTTCCAATCTCAATGTGTCAACCGCCTCTAAATCCTGCTCTCGTGCCGTCTCACCGCGACGTTCAAGGTCAGCGAGCTGGCTAAGTGCCGTTTCTAACCGTCCTTTCGCAACTCGTTGATTACTGGCCAAAATAGAAAGTCTAATTTTGAGTTCACGCAACGCTCGGTCGCGAGCCGCATCGATGTCTTCTATGGTGCTGTAGCGCAACAACAAAAAACGATCCCACTCAGCCAGGCGTGCACGCTCTGCTTCCGCGCCGCGTTTTAGACGCTCGACGAGGTCTTTGTCATTTAGCTCGGAATCACTCAATTGGCGGGGTACCACCTTGATAACTTCGCCCAAGGGGTTTAGTACTTCATAACCTCTTCCAGCGAACTTTGCAGGTACGTGCCAATCTACAACAGTACCTCCGGCTTCATTTTTATAGCGGTACAAATTATCAGCGGTAGCTACCGAGCAAGTGAACAGAACCAATACCAGTGCTAGTTGCTTAGACACCATATTGCTCCCGATAGGCCTTCATTTTCTCTAAGCTGGACTCAAGATCCGACTGAGCCTCGAGCCAATCAATAATGTCGTGCATATTGATAACTGACCTCACCGTTAAGCCCAAAGTGGTTTGAACCTCCTCAACAGCAGACTGCTCACCCACACCGCGTTCACAACGATCCAAACCGATGACAACTCCCACGGGATTTGCGCCATATTCTCTAATGAGATCGACTGAATGACGAATCGCTGTCCCTGCGGTAATCACATCGTCAACGATCAAAATATCGCCTTCCAACGAAGCGCCAAGCAAAATGCCACCCTCGCCATGAGTTTTCGGCTCTTTTCTGTCGAAGGTAATGGCAAGGTCTCTATCGTGATCTTTCTGCAGTGCAATACCCGTTGCCGTTGCCAGCGGAATACCTTTATACGCAGGGCCAAAAAGCCCGACCACGTTGTCGAGCATAGGTTGCGCGGCGTGCGCGTAACAAGCACCCAACGTTGCCATCGCCTCACCTGTTGAAAATACGCCTGCGTTGAAAAAGTAAGGGCTTATTCGGCCAGATTTCAGCGTAAATTCGCCAAACTTCAGCGCACCAAAGCGGATTGCCAGTTCTATAAACTGATTTTTGCTTTCCGATTCTTGCACCAAAACGCTCCACTGAAACAGGAATATAAAATGGTAAAGATTTAACCTCACGATGTCTCGAAGTTTTCAGTCTCATACCATCTAACGTAGTATACCCCTCTCGTGAATTAGGAAACAAAAATGAAGGTGTTGTCACTAGTTGTGGATGGCCTCGAGCGTGCTCGCGAAGAGGGTCTCGTGCCATGGGTATTTCAGCAAGGAGCCGACATCATCTGCCTGCAAGATACGCGTTGCTCTGAGTATTCCCTATCCTCCAACGACTTTTTCCCGAGTGAATATCACGCGTATTTTGCTGACAACTATGACGATCATCGTATTAACGGTGTCGCCATTTACTGTCGAGAAATGCCAAAAGCCATTATGTTCGGTTTAGGGTTTATGGATTTCGACCCTCTCGGCTTGTATATCCAGGCCGATTATGCGGATTGCAGTATCGGCAGCATTTTGGTGCCCTCATCGAAGTCAGAAAATGCTGCACAAAAGATGCACTTCCTCAACCAGCTGAGTGGTCACCTGCAAAAAGTCCGCAACAAAAAGCGTGAGTTTATTCTCTGTGGTGGATGGGAGCTCGCTTGGCAGCCCAGAGACGCTGAGGAATCAGGTAATCGCATAGATATTCCGGGATTTACCAGTGAAGAGCGGGATTGGCTGGGCTCTCTATACCGAACCGGCTACACCGATGCCTTCCGACAAGTAGATCACGTGGACGATGATTTCACGTGGTGGCCTGAGGGAGACGAAAAGCCGGGCTTACGCACAGATACGCATATTGTTTCGGATGGCATCGCCGAAAGGGTAACAGCCGCCTACGTTGAGAGCGAAGAGGCCTTTTCAAGTCACGCCCCCGTAATTATCGACTACGATATCGAGCTATGATGCTGTGAGCGCCGCCATTTGAGCCGCGTTGAGTTCAGTGCCCGCCGCCTCTGCCAGATCCAAGAGTGCGTTTAATTCGCCCCGGCTGAAAACCTTTTCTTCAGCCGTTCCCTGCACTTCTATTAGGCCACCATCAGCCAACATCACAATATTCATGTCGCTGTCAGCAGTTGAGTCTTCAGGGTAATCGAGATCCAGGACGGGTGTACCTTGCCAAATGCCGACCGACACAGCAGACACCATACTCTTGAGTGGATCTGTTTTAAGGTCGCCGGCGCGTTGCAACACGTTCAAAGCCGACACAAGCGCAACACTTGCCCCAGTGATGGCTGCTGTACGTGTACCTCCGTCAGCCTGGAGTACATCACAATCAATGGTAATCGTTCGCTCACCGAGTTTCTTTAGGTCGATGCTTGCGCGTAGCGATCGTCCGATTAATCGTTGGATTTCAACAGTTCGGCCACTTTGTTTTCCTCGAACTGCCTCTCTGTCCACTCGCGAATTGGTGGAACCAGGAAGCATGCCATATTCGGCGGTCAACCAACCTTGGCCTTTACCGCGCAAAAATCCCGGCACTCCCTCACTTATAGAGGCGGTACACAACACACGTGTATCACCAAACGATGCCAGCACACTACCCGCCGACTGCTTGGTAAATCCCAGTTCAAACGACACTTCTCGCATTTGATCGGGGCGTCGTCCGCTGGGTCTCATACATTTACTCGCTGTCATTTCTCGCCTTTTTTGAGAGGGTTTATTGCAATAGCTGTTCCTGCCCAGTCTACTTGATAGACTAGGCCGATTGTTAAACGTTGGAGCATTCCATGGCACAGAGCATGACAGGCTTCGCCAATCAAACCACCACTTTGGGCGAATGGAAGCTGTCATTTGAGTGTAAATCTGTCAACAGCCGCTTCCTCGACATAACATTGAAACTACCGGAGGTGCTAAAGACGACTGAGCCACAAATCAGGCAAGCTATTAACAACAGCTTGTCTCGAGGCAAAGTCGAGCTTACGGTTCGCTTGGAACGCGACAAAAGCTCGCCTGAAGCACAAGTGGACACGGATAAGCTTTTGGAACTCGAGAAAGCTCTAGAAACTATTCGCAGCACCTTGCCCGACATACAAGCGCCAACGACGCTCGATGTACTGCAGATGCCCGGTATCTGGGTGAGCGAACAAACAAATGTTGAAAGTCTCCATGCCAACTGCGTGGCCCGCATGCCCGAGCTGTTGAGCGCACTAGTCGCCCATCGTAAAGCCGAGGGCGACCGTCTTGAAGCAATGCTCATAGAAAGATGCCAGGCAATTTCAAAGATTGTTGCGGATTATCGCAAGGAGCTGCCGAAACTCAATACGCTGCATCAGACAAAACTCCGCGAACGAATCACTGCTCTCAACGTGGGTCATGATGAGAAGCGACTCGAGGAAGAACTGGCGTATCTTGCCAATAAGTCCGATGTGGCTGAAGAGCTCGATCGGCTTGAAGCACACATTGAGGCAATTTATGAGTCACTTCAAAACGATGAGCCCTGCGGCAGACGACTCGATTTTCTGATGCAAGAGCTTAATCGTGAGGCAAATACGCTGGGATCCAAAACGACCTCACTTACCACCACGAATACGGCAGTAGAGCTAAAAGTGCTGATAGAACAAATGCGCGAGCAGGTACAAAACCTTGAGTGATAAAGAAAAAATAAGCGGGCAACTTTATGTAGTTTCAGCGCCGAGTGGTGCCGGAAAGACATCGCTCGTCAAAGCACTTGTAGAGGCGAACGAAGGCCTGGTGGTCTCAGTTTCTCACACAACACGAGCAAAGCGCCCTGGAGAAATCGACGGTGTTAACTACCACTTCGTTTCGGAAGCAGAATTCCGCGACTTACAAGAGCAAGGAGGATTCTTCGAGTGGGCGCAGGTGTTCGATAACTTTTACGGTACCAGCAAAGAAGGTGTCATGCGACAGCTAAGTCAAGGCATGGACGTGATTTTGGAAATAGACTGGCAGGGCGCAAAGCAAGTTAAACGTCACATGCCCGATGCTGTCGCTGTGTTCATTTTACCGCCATCTACCGCCGCACTGCGTGAGCGCTTAACCGGACGTGGGCAGGATGACTCTAGCGTTATAGAAAGGCGAATGCAGTCTGCGCGAGACGAGATCTCACACTATGGCAAGGCGGACTATGTGGTCTTAAACGACCGGTTTGAAACGGCGCTGACCGACCTACAGGCCATCGTCAAGAGCCAACGCCTGTCCCAACGCCATCAATCGTTGCGTCTCACGTCAGTTATTGCTGATTTGCTAGGTTAATGGCGCCTGGCGAAGTATCGACAATTACTGTGCGTAGCCGATATACTGCGCGACCTTTTAATTTCAGGACATCCGCATGGCACGCGTAACTGTTGAAGATTGCCTCGACAACGTCGACAACCGATTTGAACTCGTACTATTGGCGGCTAAACGCGCTCGTCAGCTAAGCACAGGTGGCAAGGACGCACTGGTGGAAGTCGATTCAGACAAAGCGACTGTATTAGCGCTTCGCGAAATTGCAGAGGGTTTGATTACACCCGATGTCATGGCGCGAGAGCACGAGCTCGAAGCAGAAGAAGAGTTCGCCGCGAGCTTTGAGACGCCTGTACTCTAAGTTGCCCAGCCGAGGCTGAAAAGCTAGGACTCGTGTCTACGCCGCTACAAGCATTAGGAGCCTCTCTCACCGACGTTTCTCGCCGGTGGAAGCTCCAAACAACTTCCCGACCTCAACTCCTTCCTACACACAACCAACGGCAGTCATTGACAGGCTTCGAAGAGGTGCTAAAAACCTATCTGCCTCCCGAGCAGGTTAGCACGATAAAACGTGCTTATTTTTACGCTGAGCAAGCCCACTATGGTCAAGCGAGACGCACCGGCGAGCCCTATGTAACCCACCCTCTAGCAGTGGCTACTGTGTTAGCACGGATGCACATGGACCATGAGAGCATCATGGCGGCGCTGCTACATGATGTCATCGAGGACACAGGGGTATCCAAAGAAGATATACGAACGCAGTTCGGTGAAGAGGTTGCTGACCTTGTCGATGGCGTGAGTAAACTCACCCACGTCGAATTTGACAGTGCGGAAATAAAGCAAGCTGAGAACTTTCAGAAAATGGCGCTTGCCATGGCGCGTGATATTCGCGTGATTCTCGTGAAACTTGCGGATCGACTACACAACATGCGTACTTTGGGGGCCCTAAAACCCGAAGCGAAGAAGCGGATTGCCAACGAAACACTCGATATTTATGCACCGATAGCGACCCGCCTGGGCATGAATGAAGTGCGCATGGAGTTTGAAGATCTCGGCTTTAGAACGCTCTATCCCATGCGAGCACGACGAATCGAGGCGGCGCGCGAGGCGGCTCGTGGCCGTCGCAAACAACTTATCGAGGATATTAACGAGCAGCTTGAACAGACATTACAGCGAGATCACATCGAAGCAACAGTTGTCGGGCGCGAGAAGCACCTTTATAGCATTTACTCAAAAATGCGAGAGAAACGAAAATCCTTCTCTGACATCATGGACATTTTTGCCTTTCGGATCATTGTCGATGACGTTGATGCCTGCTATCGGACACTAGGCGTCGTTCACTCATTATACAAACCGGTGCCAGGCGAGTTTAAAGACTACATCGCCATCCCCAAGGCGAATGGCTATCAATCTCTTCATACGGTTCTAAGGGGAATGCACGGCGTGCCGATTGAAATCCAAATTCGTACTCGCGATATGGAAGATATGGCCAACAACGGCATCGCTGCTCACTGGCTCTACAAGAGCAATCAGGAAACCGCAAATATCCCGCAGATGCGCGCTCGCGAGTGGGTTAAAGGTCTGCTTGAGATGCAACAAACCGCCGGCAACTCGCTCGAATTTATTGAAAGCGTCAAAGTCGACCTGTTCCCAGATGAGGTCTATGTCTTCACCCCGCGTGGCGAAATTATGGAGCTTCCAAAGGGCGCCTGCGCCGTTGATTTTGCCTATGCCGTCCACACTGATGTGGGTAATCGATGCGTCGCATGCCGAATCAATAACCAGTTGGCGCCACTGTCGGAACCGCTTGAGAGCGGTGCCAGCGTTGAAATCATAACATCACCCGCAGGACGACCCACCCCCTCATGGCTGAACTTCGTGATTACTGCACGCGCACGGTCTCAAATACGACATTTCCTGAAACAGCAGCAGCACGAGGACTCGGTGGCCCTCGGGCAGAAGCTATTGACCAAGGCAATCGCCGCACTTACGCCTCATGACGTAATCGACAACAAGACACTCAAAACACGTGTTGAAGAGCATTACCGGGGATCAACCTACGAGACGATCCTGACAAACTTGGCACTGGGCAATCAGCTACCGCAAGTTGTTGCAGCAACGCTGCTAGGGCAGTCCGGTGCGTCTTTAGAAAATGACCAAAGCGCAATGGAGATCAAGGGCACGGAAGGCTATGTGCTGGTTTACGCCAAGTGCTGTTGTCCGCTACCTGGGGATCCCATCGAAGGCTTCCTTAGCCCAGACCGCGGTTTGGTTGTCCATCGAGAGAACTGTCGGAATCTTGATGACTTACGTGAACAACCAGAGCGTTTAATGCCTCTGCGATGGGATGATCAAATAGAGGGCACATACCCTGTTGCTCTTAGAATTGAAATGGCTAATCAGCGTGGCATGATCGCCACATTGGCAACGAAACTCAGCGCCATCGGCCTCAATATCGAGCGGATCTCCACTCAGGATGAGTCGGTGCACTTCTCCAATATCATCATCGAATTACAACTCAATAGCCGAGTTCACCTTGCTCGCGTCATGAAGCGTATTCGCGTTATGGACGGAGTTCGCAAGGTTGTCCGTTGTAGCCGGCGATAATCAAATCACAGCTTAATCAAGACAGGTAACCCCATGAATAATCGCGCAGTTATTAGCACCTCAGCCGCTCCCTCGGCTATTGGTCCCTACTCTCAAGCGGTAAAGGTTGGTAATACCGTATGGATTTCAGGGCAAATCCCGTTGGATCCGACAACGATGGAAGTCGTGAATGGCGGCATCGAGGTAGAAACCCGTCAAGTGTTTGCAAACTTACAAGCGATTGCTGAAGCCGCTGGCGGCAGCCTTGATAACGCCGTAAAGATCAACATTTCACTCACGGACTTAGATAACTTCCAAGTCGTCAATGGTGTGATGGCTGAAGTGTTCAATCAGCCTTATCCAGCGAGAGCCTGTGTGCAAGTCGCAGCACTGCCCAAAGGCGTGCAGGTCGAGATCGAAGCTATACTCGCTATCTGAGCTAACCGACGACTGAGCATTACGCCCAGAGCCGCACTATCACAGTGCTTTGCTCACCGCCTCCTTATAACCCTCACGATAACTCGGATACTCAAGCGAGAAACCCATTGCCAGAAGCTTGGCGTTGCTTACTCGCCGATTTGCACGCGGCTGGTTATCTCGTTGTCCCTCAGGCTCGCGGCCTAGCTCTCGAAAACACCACGCCTCGAGCTCCCCCGTTGTCACTGGGCTGTTATCGTTGAGATTAAGCGTTGCGGGCAGGCTCTCGCCATGAAGGTCTCGTTTTATGAGTTCAACAATCACATTTGCTGCATCATCTCTATGAATCCGATTGGTGAAGCCACTGTTGATACTCGATGACAGGCCCTCGAGTATCGGTCGTAACATAATCGGGTTACCACCGTCGTAGAGACCACTCGGTCGAACAACGGTGGTATAGGCGTGGCGCCTAAAACAAGCCTCACCAGCGAGTAAAGCGTCGACAAAGTGGTCCCCTGCTGCGAGCGGTGAGTCTTCGTTGACCCACCCGCCGGATCGCTCGGCATAGACCCGCGTCGACGATACGTAGATAGCCCTCTGGGCCTCGCTGAGTAAACCAGCACCGACTATATTATGCGCGGCTCTCGCATAGCCTTGCTGATAACCGACGACATCTCGGCTCGCCGGCACCGGCGTAAAAATCAGGTAGTCGGGCTTTAATTTCGCCGCTTCTGCCAAACTCTCGATAGAGCCATAGTCGCCATAAACTCGCTCGCTTAATGCCTCGGGCAAACCATCAGGATGGCGTGAGACACCGACTACATTGGCGAACTCTGAAAGCGATGACAAAGCGCGAGAGGCAAGGTCGCCAAAACCTATGAACATTACTGTCGGAGTCTTCACCTGCGCACCTTTGTCCCGTTATTATCAGAGGTCAAGGTAACCGAAGCTCACTGTGTCGAACAATAATCTTCAAGTGCCACTGCAGGATTTCAAAGGCGTTGGCCCAAAAGTTTTCAGCAAACTGGAGTCTATGGGGCTTAAAACAGTTGAAGATCTTCTATTTCACTTTCCCCTCAGGTATCAAGATAAAACTCGACTTACTTGCATAGGCGAGCTAAGGGAGGGAATCGATGCGGTAGTGAGGGGCACAATAAGGGCCTCGGGTATTGCTAAAGGCCGAAGACCGACGCTGATTGTAAAAGTAGACGACGGTACCGGACTGGTAACCTTGCGCTTCTTTCACTTCCGCCGTGCCCAAGCCCTACAACTTCGTGTTGGCGACACCATCACACTTTTCGGGCAACCGCGGCTTGTCGGCGGCGGAACCGAGTTTGCGCACCCTGAGTATGTTGTCGGCGATAAGGAGCCACAGCTCGAAGAGGCGCTCTCTCCGATCTATCCCGTCACTGAGGGTATGGGTCAGTCGACGATGCGTAATTTGACCCATCAAGCACTGAACTATCTACGGCAAAGTCCACCCGAGGACCTTCTGACGGACCTACCTGACAGCAGGCCATCAATTACCGATTCGATTAACTTTCTACATCGACCACCACCCAATGCCAATATCTCAGCGATTGTTGCTGGTGAGCATCCAGCGCAATTGCGGCTGGCGTTAGAAGAGCTTATTGCTCATCAAATATCGCTTCTTTCCCGACGTGCACGAATACATCAAAAAACAGCTGTATCCGTTACCTCACAAGGCAAGTTAGCGACTGCCATTACGGACGCGCTGCCCTTTGAGCTAACATCCGCACAGAATAGAGTCTGCTCAGAGATCTTAGCTGATCTGCGCAAATCCACACCGATGCTTCGTCTCTTGCAAGGTGATGTTGGATCGGGAAAAACGCTTGTCGCTGCTTTGACTGCCTCGCATATGGTTGAGGCCGGACATCAAGTCGCTTTGATGGCACCAACAGAGCTTCTCTCTGAACAACACTTTTCGGGTTTCCAGAAATGGTTCGAGCCTTTGGGAATAAAGGTTCTTTGGCTAACCGGCCAAGTAAAGGGCAAAGCGCGCAAAACAGCACTTGAAAGTATCGAGGCGGGCGAAGTCGATATCGTTATTGGAACACACGCCTTGTTTCAGGATACGGTTGTCTTTAAGTCCTTAGGGCTTGTACTAGTCGACGAGCAGCACCGTTTTGGCGTCAACCAGCGGCTATCGCTCACGAGGCGCGGGCTAAACGAAATGACACCGCATCAGCTCACGATGACCGCCACACCTATTCCCAGAACACTGTCCATGGTCGCCTATGCTGATTTAGATTGTTCAACAATCGACGAATTGCCACCGGGTCGGAAACCCATTACCACCGTACTCATCGATAACGAACGTCGGCAGAGTGTTATCGAGCGCGTGGGAAATGCTTGCCAGCAAGGCCGGCAAGCGTACTGGGTGTGTCCGCTTATTGACGAAAGCGAAGCCCTTGATGCCAACGCAGCAGAAGTCACAGCGACAAAGCTAACAGAAGCGCTTCCCAATGTACGTATTGGGCTTCTGCATGGGCGCGTATCTAGTCAAGAGAAGGCGGAGGTCATGGCCGCCTTTACAAATGGCGACTTGGACATTTTAGTCGCTACCACCGTTATCGAAGTTGGTGTCGACGTTCCCAATGCGAGTCTTATGATCATTGAGAATGCAGAGCGGTTTGGTCTCGCCCAACTTCATCAGCTTCGAGGGCGAGTAGGGCGTGGCGCCGTTGAAAGCCACTGCTTACTGATGTACCAGCCGCCGCTCAGTCAAACGGCTCGCGATCGACTCACCGTTATGCGCGAATCCCAAGATGGTTTTATTTTGGCCGAGAAGGATCTTGAGATCAGAGGCCCCGGGGAGGTGTTGGGGACACGGCAAACTGGCCTTTCCTCATTCCGCGTTGCAAAACTGCCCGAGCACGACTACCTATTGGAGGAGGCGCAATCGATAGCATCCAAGATACTAGCCACTGACAGCGCGCGCGCGGAAAAAATTGAGCAGCGTTGGACCCACACACTCGAAGCTTTTGCGCGCGTATAATCACGCGCACAATTTCAAGTCAGTGGTTGTCGCTTCTTGCAGCAGCGTTTTGCCGCTACCATTTGCGGCTAATGCGATAGGCTTTACATAATGACTGTGCTCAGATCCGGAAAGTTAGCTGCGTTAACACGCGTGATGCGGTTTGATAAACCGATTGGCACCTACCTACTCTTGGCACCGGCGCTATGGGGGCTGATCATTGCATCATCGGGCCTCCCGTCGCTGTTCCTGCTTGTCACCTTTATTTTTGGCGCCTTTGTCATGCGTTCAGCTGGCTGTACGACCAATGACCTAACCGACAGGAACCTCGATGGGTTTGTTGAGCGAACGCGAGATAGACCACTGGTTACCGGTGAGGTATCGGTTGTTGAAGCGATGGGTTTGCTGGTCTTACAACTTGCCATTGCACTCTGGTTAGTCGTTCAAATTAATTGGCTAACGGTTCAACTCTCACTAGTTGGCGCCATCATCACTATTGTTTACCCATTTATGAAGCGGATAACCCACCTGCCGCAAGTGGTGCTTGGCGCCGCTTTCTCCTGGAGTATCCCGATGGCGTTTGCTGCGACGCAGAACCAATTGCCCATCGGTCTATGGTGGTTATTTGCAGCCAATTTGCTGTGGGTGGTGGTGTATGACACGCAGTACGCGATGGTAGATCGTGAGGATGATCTTGAGGTCGGCATCAAATCTACCGCTATCTTATTCGGTGAAGCCGACACGCGAATTATTTTGTTCTTACAGCTAACGTGTCTGGTTTGCTTCGTAGGAACAGGCCTAAGCTTCAATCTAGGCCCCGTTTATTACGCCTCTATTGCTATGGTTGCAGGTCTATTTCTGCGCCACCAACGACTGATCGGTGATCGATCTCGCGAAAAATGTTTTCAGGCGTTCAACGAGAGTAAGTGGATAGGCCTAATTGTAGGAGCGGGCCTGCTGGGACATTTTGCGGTCTAACCCGTATAACTAACGATACGAGCAAACCGGTGGTCCTGTGGAACTTCGAATTTTTCCGAATGTAAAAGACCTCCCCTCTGATCAGTGGGAACGGGCATTTTCGTCGGGCTACCCCTTTCTAAAACAGCGCTTCTTGGCAGGACTCGAATCGTCGGGTAGCACGGGTGCCAAGTCAGGCTGGCAAAACTGCCATCTGATGTTGAGCGATGGTAATTCACTATTGGCCATGGCCCCCGGATTCCTCAAAAGTCACAGTTATGGCGAATATGTATTTGATTGGTCATGGGCGGATGCTTGGCATAGGAGTGGTCTTGAGTACTATCCCAAGCTTGTAACTGCCATTCCCTTCACGCCAGCAACTGGCCCGCGGATTTGGACTGACGAAAAAAACGCGCACGCTTTAACGAGCTTTGTGGAAGCAGTCACCGACTGGTGCGAGTCTGAAAAAATCTCCAGCTGGCACATCCTGTTCCCAGAAGAAGCAATGTCACGCGAGTTGGCTGATCTGGGCTTAGTCCAGAGAATGACCACGCAGTTTCATTGGTTTAACCGGGGCTATTCTTGTTTCGATGACTTCTTGAGCGAATTTAATAGCCGGAAGCGTAAAGCGCTCAAAAAGGAACGAGCAGCAATACCCGCTCAGAACCTCCGACTAGTTACCAAAACAGCGTCTGAAATATCAAAAGATGACTGGGCGTTTTTCTATTACTGCTACCAAACCACCTATTTGAAGCGCAGTGGTCACGAAGGTTACCTAACTGGAAGTTTCTTCGCCGACATCTGCCCCTCGTTGGGCGAAGATGCGGTCATGGTCATTGCGCACGAGGGGGAAGACCCCGTTGCTGCAGCCCTTTATTTTGTCGATAACCAAACGCTGTACGGACGATATTGGGGTTGCTTAAAAGAATTCGAGTTCCTACATTTCGAAGCCTGCTACTACCGCGGTATCGAGTATTGCATAGAAAACGGGCTATCGCGTTTTGACCCCGGCGCGCAAGGCGAACACAAAATTCAGCGTGGCTTTGAGCCGACACTTACGTATTCAAATCACTGGATCGGTGAACCAAGACTCAAAGACGCCGTAGCAGACTTTTGTCGCCGCGACTGCGACCACGTCCGCCGTTACCGGGACGAAGCAACGACGCTACTGCCTTTTAAACAGCAGAGTTCCTAAGCCGGCACTTCATCGCGCAAGAAAACCCATTGATCACCTTTAGATTCGGCTTCGCTGTAGTAATAACCAGCCTCGGCGAAAGACTTTAGCGCTTCAGGTTCTGTTATACGGTTATCAATGATGTACCTAGCCATGATTCCTCGCGCCTTCTTGGCAAAGAAGGAGATCATCTTGTACTGGCCGTTTTTAAGATCCTTAAACTGCGGCGTAATAACGTCGGCGTTGAGCAGCTTAGGCTTAACCGCTTTGAAGTATTCGTTAGAAGCAAGGTTGATCAAGACTGCTGTGTTCGCGCTGGCAAGGTCGTGATTCAGTGTCTCTGTTAGCTGCTCTCCCCAAAATTCATAGAGGTTTTTTCCGCGCTGGTTCGCAAATTTGAGTCCCATCTCGAGACGGTAGGGCTGCATCAGATCAAGCGGGCGCAGCAGACCGTATAAGCCAGAAAGAATGCGCAACCGGTCCTGTGCAAAAGTAAGATCATCTTCAGACAGGGTCTCCGCCCGCAGCCCCGTGTAAACATCTCCCTTAAACGCAAGAACTGCCTGTTTCGCATTGTCTTTGGTCGACTCCACTTGCCAGTTCATGAACCGCTCATGATTTAAATGAGCGATCTGCTCGCTGACACCCATCAGTGCACTAATATCTTCTGGGTTAAGACCCCGAGCATCATCAACGAGAAGCGCCGACTGATCCATAAATCTTGGTACGGTGGAAGTCTGGGTGATTGGCGCCGTATCGTAATCGAGCGTTTTCGCGGGTGACAGTACAGTAAGCACGGTTATTCTCTCTGCAATTGCTGTTCACTCGATGATAACCTTCAACGTCGTCTTGAGAAACGGGTTAACACAGTGAACTACTGGGCAATTTTTGCGCAGACCATCAACCACACGAATCGAGTTATTGGTAATGGTGTTGCTTTTGCAAGTATTACGATGGCGCTTGTTACGACCGCTGTTGTTGTTCTCCGTTATGGATTTGAGCAAGGGGCCATCGCAGCGCAGGAATCCGTTCTCTATTTGCACGGCACATTATTTATGTTGGGCGCAGCACCCACTTTACTCGCAGACAAACATGTACGCGTCGACGTGTTTTACCGCAACTTCAGTTCGCGTCAGCAAACCTGGGTAAATACGCTGGGTCACACCTTATTCACGACGCCTATTTGTTTGCTCATCATCTTTGGCTCTTGGGACTATGTCACTGAAAGTTGGTCGATTATGGAATCCTCACCGGAGCCCGGAGGTATCCCCGCGGTCTTCCTGTTGAAAACGCTTATACCTGCAATGGCCGTCATGCTGCTGCTACAGGCAATAAGTGTGATCATTAACGGCCTGATAGAGTTAAGCGAGGTGGCCGGTGATGCTTGAAGGTGAGTTGGCACTCGCTCTGTTTGCGAGTGTTTGTATCCTGTTGCTTTTTGGTTTTCCTGTAGCACTTACACTGGGTGGCACGGCATTGCTATTCGCCTCGTTTGGTGTAATTGCCGGCCACTTTGATCCTAGCTTCGTCGCAGCCTTGTCCGGTCGAATTTTCGGCACCATCACCAATGAAACGCTGGTTGCCGTACCTCTGTTTATTCTAATGGGAGTCACGCTAGAGCGCGCGAAGATTGCTGAAGAGCTACTTACTGCAATGGCGAATGCCTTGGGTAACAGGACCAGCGGGCTAGGCATGGCAGTCATCATTGTCGGTGCACTATTAGCCGCGAGCACAGGGATTGTCGGTGCAACTGTTGTGACCATGGGCGTGCTTGCACTGCCTTCTATGTTGCGCGCAGGATATGACCCTAAGCTGGCAACCGGGCTGATCTGCGCAACCGGAACGCTCGGCCAGATCATACCGCCGTCAATCGCACTGGTCCTTCTAGGTGACATTATGTCGACTGCCTATCAGCAGTCACAACTTCAAAGTGGCATTATAAATACCCAAACCGTCTCGGTTGGGGATCTCTTCGTCGGCTCTCTCGTGCCGGGTATCGTACTAGTAGGCCTTTATCTCAGCTATTTGCTATTCATCGGCTGGCGTAATCCGGCAAGTTGTCCTCCACCTAAGGATGAGACTGGGATTGAAAAAGCAAATATCGTAAGCGCGATTGTTCCTCCTCTTGCACTCATAACCATCGTGCTTGGATCGATTATATTAGGGGCAGCAACCCCGACCGAGGCCGCTGGCGTGGGCGCTATAGGTGCAATGATCTTAGCGGCCTATAAATCTGCGCTGAATGTCAGTGTGATTAAGGAAATTACACGCTCCACGATGGAGACCACGAGTATGGTCTTTCTCATTCTGATCGGCGCCGCGCTCTTCTCCTTGGTTTTCAGGGGTTTCGGTGGTGATGAGATGATCGAAACATTTTTCGAAACACTTGGCGGTGGACCACACATAGCGCTTTTAGTGGTGATGCTCGTCATGTTCCTGCTTGGCTTTATTCTCGATTTCATCGAGATCACGTTTGTCGTCGTGCCGATTGTCGCGCCGATTTTGCTGTCTATGGGGTTTGATCCGGTGTGGTTGGGCGTAATGATTGCGGTAAACCTACAGACATCGTTCCTTACACCACCTTTTGGCTTCGCTCTATTTTATTTGCGAGGTGTGGCCGATGAATCGGTGGCAACCAGCGACATATACCGCGGCGTAATCCCGTTCGTGCTGATTCAGCTAAGCTTGTTAGCGACGCTTTGGCTGGTTCCTGACATTGTCACCGGGTTACCCAGCTTGATGGGGCGCTGATCTAAGGCGTCGAAGCGACTGTAAATGAAAGATAAAGACACGAACGCCATTTTTCGGAGAAACAAATGAATTCCATTGATGAAAACCCGAGACCCCAGGGTGAACTCGCGCTTCAAACCGTTGCTATGCCTGCGGATACGAATGCCAACGGGGATATCTTTGGCGGCTGGTTGTTATCTCAAATGGACATTGCCGGCGGTGTCGCCGCAGCAGAAGTAGCGCGGGGTCGCGTTGCAACAGTCGCTGTACAAGGTATGTCTTTTCTCACACCTGTTCATGTTGGCGCAGTCGTCAGCTGTTATTGCGATATCTTAGACATCGGGCGTAGTTCAGTCCGCGTGCTGATCGAAGTGTGGATCAACTCTCAGCATGATGGAGAGCCCATCAAAGTAACCGAAGGCGAGTTTATTTACGTCGCTATTGATAACGCGAAGCGCACAAGAACTATTGGTCAGTAAACGAGATTGGGGGTAATACCCGATCTCTTGCATTCAAATAAGCGCGCTCTGAAATTTCGTGATAAGTGCGTACACCATCGAGAAAATCTTCGTAGGACGCAGAGATCTTTGCAGCCATGGGGTCGCCTTCCTTCAGCTTATTCAGAGAAATGACCGCATTGGTGTGCAAGATATCCATGACATCGTCAGGCAATGGGCGAAGCTTTGTTTGGTAGTCGTTGAGCAGGGCTGTCAGAGACGAATTATTACGCGCAGTAAACTCATCAAGCATGTCTTGGTTCGTTGCTCTGGCGGCACCCTCAACAATGGCCTGCAAATCCGAGGGCAACCGATCGAAGGCTGCCTGATTTACCGTAAATTCAAGCATAGCGCCGGGCTCATGCCAGCCCGGATAATAGTAGTACTCAGCAACCTCCATGAGGCCCAAAGTGCGATCGTTGTAAGGACCGACCCACTCTACAGCGTCGATAACACCGGTCTGCATAGACGTGTAAATCTCACCCCCTGCAAGGCGCACAGAGGTGCCGCCAGATGCCGCGAAGACCTCACCGGCAAGACCTGGAATACGCATTTTTAGGCCTTTGAGGTCTTCAGCCGACTTCAGCTCGCGGTTAAACCAACCCGCCATCTGGACACCCGTAGAACCACCGGCAAACGGTCGCACACCAAAAGGTGCATAGAGCTCGCGCCAGAGCTCAAGGCCACCACCGTAATGCAGCCAACCATTCATTTCTTGCGCAGTCATGCCAAAGGGAACTGCGGTATAGAATACAGATGCAGGGATTTTGCCTTTCCAATAATAAGAAGCACCATGTCCCATTTCCGCAACGCCCTGCGAAACAGCGTCAAAGACCTCAAAAGGCGGCACGACTTCACCGGCACCATATACGCGAACACTGAGCCTACCGTTGCTCATTTCCTCAACGCGGCGTGCAAAGTTCTCGGGTGCCGAACCTAAACCCGGCAAACCTTTCGGCCAGGTTGTCACCAGCTTCCATTTAATTTGCTCACTACCCGCTGTTTGTGAGTAATCTGCTGCCACGACTTCTTTTTGCTGAGAATCAAGCGCCCACAAACCCAAAGTACCAACCCAAAGAAGCAATAGACCAACAACAACGATCGGTAATACAGTTCTCTCTTTCATGAGTGCCTCACAGTGGTTGCAGATTCGCGTATTGCAGGACCAGCCATTTGCTTCCCTCGGCGAAATTTACCTCGATGCGCGCATTCGCACCGCGGCCTTCTATATTGAGAACCATACCCTCACCAAACATTGGGTGCAGAACGCGCTGCCCCAAACGTAACCCCGAATCATTAGAACTAGCAAAGGGTTGTTGCAGTCTATCCACAAGGGGGCGCGTCAAACCGCCGTGCAATCTGACCTCTTCAATCAAATCAGCGGGTATCTCTCTGACAAACCGCGAAGGCGTGTTGTAGGTCTCGCTGCCGTGCAAGCGTCGACTCTCTGCATAGGTAATCAAAAGTCTTTGTTGCGCTCGCGTAATACCAACGTAAGCTAGCCGGCGCTCTTCTTCCAAACGCCCCGGCTCCTCTACCGACATACGGTGTGGAAATAGATTCTCCTCAAGTCCGGCGAGAATCACGAGCGGGAACTCGAGACCTTTCGCAGAGTGCAAGGTCATCATTTGCACGCTGTCTTCATAAGGGTCGGCCTGGCTGTCGCCAGCATCGAGGGCAGCTCTATCCAAAAACTGCTGCAACGGAGAAAGGGTGTCGTCCTCCGCCTTAAACGTTTTGGCCGCGGAAACAAGCTCCTCCAGGTTCTCGACGCGAGCCTGACCACGCTCGCCTTTCTCTGCTTTATGGAACTCAATAAGGCCTGTGCGATGGATAACGTGCTCAACCATTTCTTCAAGGGGAAGATCAAGCGTTTCACTATCGAGTTCATTTATCAGCACAGCGAAACCGGACAGAGACGAGCGAGCTCTGGCGGCAAGCAAGCCTTGCTCTTGTACCAGGCCGATGGCCTGCCACATCGAAATACCATGTTCTCGCGCCACCGAACGAAGCTCGTCGATCGTTTTACTCCCGATACCACGCGTTGGTGTATTGATCACACGCTCGAGTGCTGGATCGTCACCACGACCAATCATTAACCGCAGATAGGCAAGCGCGTTACGAATTTCAAGACGCTCATAGAAGCGCTGGCCCCCATAGATCCGGTAGGGCAGACCCACACGGATCAACGCCTCTTCAATAACCCGTGATTGCGCATTTGAGCGATATAAAATAGCGCTCGATCGACGCGTATTCCCTTCGTCAGTCCAAGACTGAATCTGCTCTACGATAAAGCGAGCCTCATCCTGCTCGTTAAATCCGGCGTAAAGCTTGATGGGCTCCCCATCGTCACCATCAGTCCAGAGATCCTTACCGAGGCGCCCTGAGTTGTGGCTAATAACGCCATTAGCGGCATCCAAAATAGTTTTAGTAGACCGATAGTTCTGCTCAAGCCTGACGGTTTGGGTGTCTTTGAAATCGTGCGTAAACCGCTGAATATTCTCAATCTTCGCGCCACGCCAGCCATAAATCGACTGGTCATCATCACCCACCGCGACAACCGGTATTGCCTCCCCCGCTAAAACACGAAGCCATGCATATTGTATCGAGTTCGTATCTTGGAACTCGTCAACCAATAAAATGTTGAAGCGTTCTTGATAATGTTTGAGCGTTTCAGGCGACCGCAACCATAATTCGTGTGCCCGCAACAATAATTCGGCAAAATCGACAAGCCCGCCCCGTTGACAGGCTTCCTCATAGGCTTCGTAGATACGCACCATCGTCCTTGTATAGAGGTCACCCATGGGTGGGTCGATGTGCTTGGCACGTAGCCCTTCGTCTTTTTGTCCGTTAATAAACCACTGCGCTTGTTTAGGCGGCCACTTGGCGTCGTCCAAGCCGAGTTCTCGACACACACGTTTTACTAATCGGAGTTGATCGTCACTATCAAGAATCTGAAAATTTTGTGGGAGGCCTGCTTCAGCCCAGTGTGTTTGCAGCAACCGATGCGCAAGACCATGGAAGGTACCAATCCATAGCCCATGGGTCGGCCTACCAAGCATTTCCTCGATACGACCCCGCATTTCCTTAGCGGCCTTATTGGTAAATGTCACAGCCATCACCGCATAAGGAGATACACCCTCTGCGCGAATCAACCATGCAATGCGATGCACAAGAACTCGGGTCTTTCCTGATCCCGCGCCAGCAAGCACCAGTTGATTGCCACGCTCTGTAGCGACTGCCGATCGTTGAGCTTCGTTTAAACCGTCAAGAATATCTGATACGTCCATCGCCACAGTGTACTAGAAACTGAGATTTACGACGTTACTCTCTGCGCGTTCCGCGCACCGTTCTGCTACTCTTTACTGGGGCTTGAGAGGTAACAGCATGGACGACAAAGACGACGACAAGAAACGCGTACTCACTCCACCTTCTGAGTGGTCTGAAGGGATGAAACCAACGTTTTCGCCCGAAGCTGAAGAAATTAACGAGAGTACTGACTGGCTTGAGGATGACGACTTCGAAGTCCCTCCAGAATCTGAGCGCGCCAATGACCGGGAACATGCTACCGACGAAGAGCAGGCAGCGGTTGAGCAACCCACAGCCTATAAAAACCCGCCAGAATCAGAAACACCCCAAACAGCTCAGTTACCAACACCCGGCGCTGATGTAATCCTTACTGATCACGCCGATGCTCAATCGGGAAAAACCAGCAGCGCTTCAAAGCTGCCCTGGTTCGTTGCAATAGCGGGGTTTGTTGTCGCAGGAGGCATGGGTGGACTATGGCTAGACTCACAAGAGACTGCAAAAGCAGAGATTGCGGAGCTGAGAGACACGATTCGGTCAATAAAGCGCTCGGAAAACAAACAGTCCGACCAAGACAGCGGTTTAGTGGCCGATAACGAGGCACTTAAGCGCCAAATCGCAGTATTGCAGCGACAAAACACGGACCTCGCTGATGAAAACGAAGCGCTGAAACGGCGCGAGGCCGAACAAACTCAACGAGCTACACTAGCGTCGACGAATACAATCTCAGCGACAGAAGTGCAGGCATCTGTCATCACGGCACACGCCACCTCGTCTAGCCGGCAAACCAGCTCAGGGCCTCAAACTGCACCACCCAAACAGACGGGCGGGCTGTGGTTCGTAAATCTCGAAAGCCACAAAAGCCGCGCCGTTGCGGATGAACGCTTAGAGTCACTCGGCGCTAAGCTACCGGTCACCCAGCTTTCGATAGCAAGTGCCAATGTGAATGGTCAAACGTATTATCGGGTTAGGGCCGCGGACTACGCCTCAAAAAACGACGCGACAGCCGCATCAAAATGGCTCGCCCAGACGCTAAATGCTGGGCCCTTTTGGCTGGGTAAAGACAGGAAAAATATCCGTCAGGCGCCCACGACAAACGCTAGCACAGTCGATCAAGAAGGCGCGAATCAACCGCTTGCAACAACGTCAAAGCCACCCGTTAAAGAGACTGCAGTGAAAAAGCCTGTCCGTTTAAGATCGTTACCCATGCGAGACAATTGGTTTGTTTTTGTCGATACCTACGACAGTGATCAGCGCGCCGATGAGGTTATTTCCGCGCTCAAAGATCAGGGGCTTGATGCAAAAGTTGCCGTTGAGTCGCGCTCTGGCGAACTTTTTTATCGCGTTCAAATTGTGGGAATCGAAAGCGAAGCAACGGGGAACACTATTGTTGCTCAACTCAAGGCCGACGAATTCAAAAACGCGCGATTACGAAAGACCGTTAACTAAATCCCGGTAATCCAAGGTTCAGGGAACCGTTCCAGCATCATCTCTATCTTTGCCGGAAGCTCGCCTACGCCGAGCGAAACCCACAAAATCAAAAAAGTCAGAACAGTAACGACGACTTGGCGCTGCCGCCTTGAAATGCCTAGTCGCTATGCACAGTAAAAGATAGGATCGGCAGCGATGACGCCTGCTATAGAGCATCCGTAAAGGCACCAACCGGCGCAAGTGGGGCTTTTATCGTCAGTTCATTACCCTAAGCGTTCAGACCTTAAGCGTCGTGGAGCTCTGAAATTAACAGGCCTGCCTCACGGCGAATCTCCGAAGCGTCGGGTCCAATAAGCGTCATATGCCCAAGCTTCCTACCTTTGCGAATGCCTTTTCCATAGGTCTGTATCGACGTCCGAATAGGGCCCTGCGGCATTTTCGCTGGAAGCTTGTCATCGAGTAGATTTACCATCGACGCGGCCTCGGTGAATACAGGTTCTCTGACAAACTCACCCATGACGCACCTAACGTGCTGTGTGAATTGGTCCGCGCCTACGGCACCGATGGTCCAATGGCCCGTGTTGTGAACACGAGGCGCGATTTCATTAACGATCAGTTCACCCTCAGTGAGGAAAAACTCGATTGCTAAAACACCCACGTAATTCATCGCTTTGACAAGACGATTCGCGTATTCAACGGCAAGAGCAGCCTTATCCTGATCGATTCCAGACGGGACAAAGCTACCGATTAAAATGCCGTCACGCATGACGTTCTCTGTCATTGGGTAACACGCGGTTTCACCCTGAGCGTCGCGACCAATAATAATGGCGTACTCGAGATCGATCGAAATCTCTGCTTCGGCAATAACGGGGTAAGCATCGTCAGGAATTACATCGAGAGAGTCACGATCGACTCGCCATTGGCCGCCACCATCGTAACCACCCAAGGTACGCTTGCAGCGAGCATACTGGCCGGGTAATTTATCCATGGCACTCGCCAACTGATCGCCGGAAGAAACTAACGACCAAGGTGAGGTTGGGATATCAAGCTTATCCAACATCGCCTTTTGCGTATCACGCTCACGGAGTGCCACGAGGGCCTCATAGTTAGGCGACAAACCCACCTCAGCCGCCCTGCGGAGCATGTCATCAGGCAAGCTTTCGCGCTCGACGGTAATCGCATCACACTGATCTAGAAACTCATCGAGTTGATGGGGGTGATAAATTGGACCGAGACCTGTGACAACGGGCGTCTCATCTACGCACATATAGGCCACGGTAAAACCAAGGCGATTTGCCGCCTCTCCAAGCATCTGGCTTAATTGGCCACAGCCTATAATTCCGAGACGTTTTGACATCGCTCTTTCGCTCTTAGTCGAACGGATTGATAGGTACACCCGCTGATTGTGCATCGCGGTAACGATCTAACGCATCACGAATGGCGGTATCTTCATTGGCCAGCATCGCCGCAGCAAACAAGGCCGCATTAATAGCACCAGGAGTACCGACAGCGAAGGTCGCGACCGGGACGCCTTTTGGCATTTGCACAATTGACATCAGTGCATCAACGCCCTGCAAAACAGTCGCATCGACAGGAACGCCTAGGACCGGAACCGGTGTCATGGCCGCAGCCATTCCCGGAAGGTGAGCGGCACCCCCAGCACCCGCAATGATCGCTTTCAATCCGCGATCTCGTGCTGATCGCGCGTATTCGTAGAGACGATCAGGCGTTCGGTGCGCAGAGACAACCTTTGCCTCGTAGGACACACCCAACTCGTTGAGCACTTTTGCAGCATTTTCCATCACGCCCCAATCCGAACGTGATCCCATAATAATACCGACGGCGTTAGCCATGAGCTTCCTCACTTGGCGCCAGTAATGTGGTGCGCCAGAAAATGGAAACCGGCGAGTATACCTGAGAAAAATCGGCCTGTAGTGTCAAAACTTACATCAAGAAAGGCTGCTAGAAAGACCGTAACTGCCTGTTCCGACCTAGAAACCGTGCAGTAAGCAAGTGCTGACTAAAGCTTCTCGGCTAATTTGGAGTTTCGGTGGGGGTCGGAAGGGTCGCTCAAACCACGTTTTACACCTTCAAAATCATTGGCATCCTTATTCTGGCTCATTTTCCACTTACCCTGAATATCAGTAACGATGACCTCTAAACCCACAATTCCTCGCAGTTGAGCGTCAACAAACGGTTCGGGGGCATCCGTCACTTGCCAAGGCTGTATTCGGTCACTCTCAAGCGTATTGGTCGCATGACTAACTTGTTTATACAACCACTCAGGAGACTCGTGCAGTACAGGCGTTCCTCGCATCTGCACGATCTCATAGCTCCAGGTAGGCACCACGCGGTGATGCTCTTCTTTTGAGGGATACCAAGATGGGGTGACGTAGTTATTCTCTCCTTGAAAGACAACCAAGCACTCTTCGACCGACGCTAGCTGCTCCCAATGAGGATTAGCTTTGGCCATGTGTGATCGTAAGACCGGTTGATCGCTATTATTGATAAAAAAGAAGGGAAGTGGGGACGCTATAGGGAAAGCACCCTTCGCCACTTCGTCAGTAGAGGCTGTTTCTTTGGAGGCATCTGCCTTTGAGGAGATGACTAAGCCAAGTGGGTAGTCTCTGATCAAATCAGCGATCTTTTGAAGATCGACTTCCTGGAAAAGAGGGGGTGTATACACAACGCCCTCGCATTGATGCCTGAAACGATTGTGCTAGGTCGACTTACTAAACAGGTTGTTAAGGCTGCCCATGGCAACGGTAGCCAACACAGCCAAAATCAGTACAACGTTTTGCGTATCTTCAACAATGGCCACCACGAGTATACCCGCGGCCCAAAAGATCGACTGGCTGATCATCACCTTGTTCTTCATGTGTTTCCCCGTTTCAAATTAGTCTGCATTTTTTAAATTACAACCCGGGACTAATCAGGTTTGTAATTCTCATCTAAACCGCCCTGCTGTTTCAGATTCTTAACAAGCTTCTCTTTTCGAAGAAACGCTAACAGCCCAAACACAAACCCTAAAATCCCCAAAACTTCCGTCGCTAGACCCCATAGCTGAACGCTAAGTCTGTGGATGAAGCCGCATAAGCCCGAGCGCAAAGAAATCGAGCGCTTCGGCCTATAAATCAGGCTTCGGTTATTGATTATTCAACAGTCACCGACTTCGCTAAATTACGGGGCTTATCGACATCCGTGCCTTTCGCGACGGCAACGTGGTACGACAGCAGCTGCAAAACAACCGTGTAGACAATGGGCCCCGCGAGCTCTGAAACCGATGGCACGTCGATGACCGTAACGCCAGGGCCGCTCTCGTATTGAACTGCCTGATCAGCAAAGACAAAAAGCTGGCCACCGCGCGCTCTGACCTCTTCAAGGTTTGATTTTAATTTGTCTAGTAAGTCATCCCTTGGAGCAACCGCCACAACCGGCATTTTATCATCGACTAGAGCAAGAGGGCCGTGCTTTAGCTCGCCCGCAGGATATGCCTCAGCGTGGATATAAGAAATTTCTTTGAGTTTAAGGGCACCCTCCTTCGCAATTGGATGGTAAACCCCTCGTCCAAGAAATAACGCATGATCGCGCTGAATGAAATAGCTCGCTACTTCTTTAATTTTTGCGTCTTGTGCAATGGTGGCTTCTACCGCCGCTGGCAGTTCGGCTATGGCCTGACGCACCAACGCCTCATCGAGCCGGCTCTTGGACTGGCGCCTAGCGATACAAGCTGTCAGCACCATAAGTGCGGCTAACTGTGTAGTAAACGCCTTAGTTGACGCTACGCCAATTTCTGGGCCTGCCTTGGTCAGAAAAACGAGATCGCTCGCGCGAACAATAGCGCTGTGATCAACGTTGCAAATAGCCAACTTGGCAAGTGCATGATCTTCGGATAGGTGCTTGATAGCCGCTAATGTGTCAGCGGTCTCTCCCGACTGCGAAATCGTCACAACCAATGTGCCAGGGAGGGCGACCGACCGCCGATAACGAAACTCTGACGCCACCTCCACCTGACAAGGAACACCCGCCAGGGCCTCGAGCCAATGGCGAGCGACCAGGCCCGCATGATAACTTGTACCGCAGGCGATAATCTGTACGGCCTTAACTTGGTCAAAAATGTCTGCCGCGCGGTCGCCAAATAGTGAGTCATCAAGCGACTCAAAGGTTAGCGTGTCGCGGAGTCGGTCGGGTTGCTCATAAATTTCTTTGAGCATGTAATGCTCAAACTCGCCCCGATCGGCTTGACCATCACCACCGGTAAGGCGTGTCTTTGAGCGCTCTATGGGCTCACCTTGCGCATTGAAGATTTCAAACCCTGCTGGTTTCAGAATGGCCAAGTCACCATCTTCCAAATAAACAAAGGTGTCAGTCACCTGACGAAGGGCGAGCGTGTCTGACCCAGCAAATGTTTCACCGATGCCAACACCCAGTACCAGGGGGCTACCGTCCCGAGCGACAACAACTTCATCTTCATGCTCAGTGTCCACGACCGCTATCGCGTAAGCCCCTTCCAAATGAACCGTGGTTTGTCTGACGGCCTCAAAGAGTGAAGCACCAGCGCAGAGGGCCTTATGAACTAAGTGGACAATAACCTCGGTATCAGTTTGGGACCGAAACTCAACGCCCTCAGAGATAAGCGCGTCTCGAAGTTCAGCGTGATTTTCGATGATGCCGTTGTGAACGAGCGCGACACGATCACCAGCGAGGTGAGGGTGGGCGTTAGCAGAGGTAGGCTCGCCGTGCGTGGCCCAGCGTGTATGGGCAACGCCGCGACAGCCGACAATAGGACTTTGGGAGTTTGCATCCTCTAATGCCTGTACCTTCCCGGAGTACTTATGAAGCTGAAGCGTGGAATCGTTATCGATAAGCGACATACCAGCAGAGTCGTAGCCACGGTACTCAAGTCGTCTAAGACCCTCGAGCAAAATTTCCGAAACTTCCCGTCTCGCAGCCGCTGCTACTATGCCGCACATATCGAACCTCGCTTTTGCTTAATTAGTCGTTGCTACGCTGGGTTGGGCGTTTCCACCCTTGAATATTGCGTTGCTTGGCGCGTCCGACCGCAAGCTCAGACGGCCCAACTTTAGACGTTACTGTCGAGCCAGCAGCAACAAAACCATTGTCTTCAACACTTAGCGGCGCGACGAGTGTGCTATTCGAACCAATAAAGACATTTTCACCCAGTTCAGTTCGATGTTTATTAACACCATCGTAATTACAGGTAATCGTGCCAGCGCCTATATTGGAATCAGCACCGATTTCAGCATCACCAACGTAGGCTAGATGATTGGCCTTTGCGCCCTCACCGAAGTGGCTGTTCTTCACTTCGACAAAGTTTCCAACTTTCGCCTTTGCCGACAGTTCCGCGCCCGGTCGCAGTCGAGCATAAGGCCCAACCTGGCAATCGGGCCCGATCGTCGCGCCCTCGATATGCGAGAAGGACCGGACAAGGGCGCCTTCGCCAATCGTGCAGTCCTTCAGGACGCAATTTGCTTCGATCGTGGCACCGCGGGCGATACTGACATTGCCCTCAATCAGCACATTGACATCAATCGATACATCTTCCGCACAATGCAGCTCTCCCCGAAGATCGAAGCGTCTTTTATCAGAAAGGTAAACCCCATTCGCCATTAACGCTTCTGCCTGACGAATTTGTAGAGAGCGTTCTAGGGCTTCTAGTTGAATGCGATCGTTCACGCCTTGTGTTTCAATGTCGTCATCTGTCACGACAACCTCCACGCTATACCCGTCGTTAACCGCAAGTCCTAAGACATCGGGTAAGTAGTATTCGCCTTGCGCATTGTGATTCGTCACACGCGATAACCAACTGTTTAAATTCTGAGATTTCGCCGCTAGGACCCCCGTATTGACTTCGCGAACAGCCAGCTCCTCAACGTTGGCATCTTTTTGCTCAACCACCCGCTCAAAAGCTCCGTTGGAATCACGAATGACGCGGCCATACCCATGAGGATCCTTCACTGACGCAGCCAGTAATACAGGCCCTGATTCAGCTGCTTCAATAACGCGCGATAAGGTCGCCGACGACAGCAAAGGCACATCGCCAAAAAGCACAATAACCGTGCTCTCAGACTTACAGTGCGGCGCCGCTACAAGCGCAGCATGCCCCGTACCTAGCTGCTCGGACTGAACATAAGTGGAAACGTCATCGGCCGCAATCTCCGAGGAAACGAGTTCGGCACCGTGACCGACAACCACATGAATTTTGGATGCCTTTATCGCACGCGCAGTATCGAGCACGTGGCGAATCATGGGTTTACCGGCTAAGGCGTGTAGTACCTTCGGTATTGATGATCGCATGCGCGTACCACGGCCGGCAGCCAGCACTATTACTTCAAGCATAGGTGTTTACAGTTCAGAACACGCCCGTGAGCATGTCACAGCGATATGACGAGAGCTAGGTGAAATAGGTCTCAGAAAAAACAACCGACAAACGTGACGCGCTCGCCCGTCTTTCAACAATAAAAGCGTTTGCTTACTTAACGACCTGCGCGGTTCTTAAGCTTCCGCAAGGTTGCAAGTTGCGCGGCAGCCTCTGCCAGCTGTGCCGATGCACGACCGTAGTCGAGTTCGCTGTTTTGATTTGCCAACGCCTCTTCCGCCGCTTTACGAGCTTCCTCAGCCGCAGCCTCGTCAAGGTCATCACCTCGAACCGCCGTATTGGCCAGGATGGTTACCACGTCGCCTTGCACTTCGAGATACCCCCCCGAAACGTAGTAAACTTCTTCACCCCCTCCTTGCGTCACCACTCGGATCGTTCCGGGGATGAGATTAGTGAGAAGTGGGGTATGACCGTATGTTATGCCAAGCTCACCTTCAGAGCCGTTGGCAACCAACAGCTCGACGAGACCTGAAAAAATTTGAGCTTCTGCGCTAACGATATCGCAGTGAATGGTCAGTGCCATTGCCGCCTCCGATTAAGCGCTCATTTTCTCGGCTTTCTCTACAGCCTGCTCAATTGAGCCAACCATATAGAACGCCTGCTCAGGAAGGTGATCGTACTCACCTGCCAAAATACCCTTGAAGCCAGCGATAGTATCTTTCAGTGATACATAGATACCGGGTGAGCCAGTGAAGACTTCTGCTACGTGGAACGGCTGAGACAAGAAGCGCTCAATCTTTCGAGCACGTGCAACGGTCAGCTTGTCTTCTTCCGACAGCTCGTCCATACCCAAGATGGCGATGATGTCCTTCAACTCTTTGTAGCGCTGAAGTACTGACTGAACGCCCCGAGCAACTTCGTAGTGCTCAGTGCCAATGATTAGCGGGTCGAGCTGACGCGACGTCGAATCAAGTGGGTCCACCGCGGGGTAAATGCCTTTTGCTGCAATATCACGGCTCAATACAACGGTTGAATCCAAGTGCGCAAAGGTCGTCGCAGGCGAAGGGTCAGTTAAGTCATCCGCAGGTACGTATACGGCCTGGATCGATGTAATCGACCCCGTCTTGGTCGAGGTAATACGCTCCTGCAATACACCCATTTCTTCAGCCAGAGTAGGCTGGTAGCCCACGGCTGATGGCATACGACCCAACAGCGCTGACACCTCAGTACCCGCGAGTGTGTAACGGTAGATGTTATCGACGAAGAGTAGTACGTCACGACCTTCATCACGGAACTTCTCGGCCATCGTCAAACCAGTCAACGCAACACGGAGACGGTTACCGGGTGGCTCGTTCATCTGACCGTAAACCATTGCTACTTTTGACTCGTCCAGATTTTCGACGTTTACAACCTTCGATTCCTGCATCTCGTAATAGAAGTCATTACCTTCGCGAGTCCGCTCTCCCACGCCAGCAAACACCGACAAACCAGAGTGCTCCGTCGCGATGTTGTTAATGAGCTCCATCATGTTTACGGTTTTACCAACACCCGCACCACCGAAGAGGCCAACCTTACCGCCCTTAGCGAATGGACATACGAGATCGATTACTTTGATACCGGTCTCGAGTAGTTCTTCAGAGGCGGCTAGCTCCTCGTAACTTGGAGCCGCGCGGTGAATAGAAGACCGCTCCTTCTCGCCAATCGGACCGCGTTCGTCGATTGGGTTACCCAATACATCCATGATACGGCCCAACGTCTCTGTTCCAACAGGAACAGAAATAGGCGCACCGGTGTTGTCAACTGACAGGCCGCGACTCACACCTTCTGATGAACCCATAGCAATGGCACGAACAACGCCGTCACCCAACTGCTGCTGAACTTCGAGCGTTAAACCTTTATCAGTGATAGTCAGGGCATCGTATACCTTCGGTACGCTGTCGCGAGGGAACTCAACGTCAACAACCGCGCCAATAACCTGTACAACCTTTCCACTACTCATTTTTGAGTCCTCTGTTCAATTTTTGCAGCGCAAATCCTTCGCGCTGCTATAAATCTAAGTTTGCGCTCACGCGCTTATCCAATAGCGGCGGCACCGCCTACAATTTCTGATAGCTCTTGGGTGATCGCCGCCTGACGAGCCTTGTTGTATACCAGCTGAAGTTCGTCAATCAGCTCACCTGCGTTATCCGTTGCGTTCTTCATTGCAATCATTCGTGCCGCTTGCTCGCAAGCACCGTTTTCAACGACTGCTTGATAGACCAAAGCCTCGATATATCGAGCTAAAAGCCCGTCGAGCAATTCACGGGCATCGGGCTCGTAAATGTAATCCCAGTGGTGTGCATACTGCTCTTGAGCATCAGCCTCCAGCGGCAACAGCTGCTCAACCGTTGGCGCTTGCGTCATGGTGTTAACGAAGTCATTAGATACGAGATAGAGCTTATCGATAGTGCCGCCAACATAGGCGTCGAGCATGTGTTTAACAGCACCAATCAACTGCTCAACCGTTGGTTCCTCGCCAATATCACGAACGCTAGCAACCACATTGCCACCTACAGAGCCAAAGAATGCCTGAGACTTGCCACCAATCAAGCACAAATCAACGTCACGCCCAGCGTCAGCGTGTTCTTTCATCGACTGCAATGCACGCTTGAACAAGTTGATGTTCAAACCGCCACACAGCCCTCTGTCTGAGGATACTATGACGTAACCGACGCGCTTAACATCACGCTGTTGCATATACGCATGACGGTACTCCGCCGAGGCATTTGCAATGTGTCCTATAACAGCACGCATTCGACGAGCGTAAGGCTTGCCAACTTCCATGCGGTCCTGTGCGCGGCGCATTTTACTCGCTGCGACCATTTCCATCGCACTCGTAATCTTCTGAGTACTCTGAATACTCGAGATCTTCGTCCGAATTTCTTTACCAGCTGCCATGGCTAATTACCAAGTCTGTGTTGAAACGAAAGTGTCTAGACCCGATTTAAACGCCGCCTCACGGTCGTCATTCCAGTTACCGTCGTTTGCGATTTCCTGCATCAATGCACCGTGCTCGGCATGCATGTAAGACAACACTGCAGCCTCAAAATCAGCAATCTTCTCAACCTCAACCGCCTTCAAGTAGCCTTCGTTGGCCGCATAAAGCAGTAAACCCATCTCAGCAACCGACTGCGGTGCATACTGCTTCTGCTTCATCAGCTCTGTCACGCGTTCACCGTGCTCAAGCTGCGCTTTTGTCGCTTCGTCTAAGTCAGATGCAAACTGTGAGAAGGCTGCGAGTTCACGGTACTGCGCCAACGCGGTTCGAATACCACCAGAGAGCTTCTTGATAATCTTCGTCTGTGCCGCACCGCCTACTCGAGATACTGAAATACCCGCGTTCATCGCCGGACGAATACCGGCATTGAACATATCGGCTTCGAGGAAGATCTGACCATCAGTAATCGAAATCACGTTTGTTGGTACGAACGCAGAAACGTCACCAGCTTGCGTTTCAATAACAGGCAAAGCAGTCAAAGAGCCCGTCTTGCCTTTGACTTCACCGTTGGTGAACGCTTCGACATAGTCAGCGTTTACTCGAGCAGCACGCTCGAGGAGACGCGAGTGCAAGTAGAAAACATCACCAGGATAAGCTTCTCGGCCAGGTGGGCGACGTAAAAGCAGTGAGATCTGTCGATATGCAACAGCCTGCTTAGACAAATCATCATAAATGATCAGCGCGTCTTCACCTCTATCGCGGTAATACTCACCCATCGTACAACCCGCAAATGGTGCAAGAAACTGCATCGCAGCCGGGTCAGAGGCGTTGGCGGCAACAACGATAGTGTGGTCCATCGCGCCGTGCTCTTCGAGCTTACGCACAACCGACGCAACCGAAGATGCCTTCTGCCCAACAGCAACATAAATACACTTAATGCCAGTGTTTTTCTGGTTGATAATCGCGTCGACTGCAATTGCTGTCTTACCCACCTGACGGTCACCAATGATCAACTCACGCTGACCTCGACCAATTGGCACCATCGCATCAATCGCTTTCAAACCAATCTGAACCGGCTGATCTACCGACTGTCGAGCAATTACACCCGGAGCAATCTTTTCGATCGCGTCCGTCATCTTTGCCTCGACAGCGCCTTTACCATCGATTGGGTTGCCCAAAGCATCAACAACTCGACCTTGAAGCTCGGGACCCACGGGCACTTCAAGAATACGCCCGGTGCAGCGACAGGTTTGTCCTTCTGCGAGTTGCTTATAGTCACCTAGAACCACCGCGCCTACCGAGTCGCGCTCTAGGTTGAGTGCAAGACCAAATACATTGCCTTCAAACTCAATCATCTCACCATACTGAACTTCAGTGAGGCCGTGAATTCGGATAATACCGTCCGTTACTGAGACGATAGTTCCTTCATTTGTCGCTTGTGAAGCAACATCGAGCTGTGAAATACGCTGCTTGATGATGTCGCTGATTTCTGACGGGTTCAGTTGTTGCATGACCGGTTCCTCTGTCAAGATTTCAACGTAGTCGCTAGCTTGTGCAAGCGCCCACGAACGGAGCCATCGATAACCATATCGCCAGCTCTAATTATGGCACCCCCTATAAGTGAGGGATCTGTTTCTACAGTCATATCGACTGTTTTTCCCAGCTTTGTTGTCAATGTTGCTGACAGCTGTTCAAGTGTTGCTTCGGGGACGTCAAACGCACTGGTAACCGTGACATTAGCAGCTGCATCAAGTACCGACTTTAGTTCCGCGAAGAGAGCCGCAACCTCGGCCGCTAACGTCAAGCGATGATTTTCAGCCATCACGGCAACGAATTGAGCGACTCCCGTGGGTATGTCGTCACCCAAAACCGCTGAAACGATATCCGCACGCTGTATCCCTGTACTGGCGGGATCATCCAAAGCCTTGGCAACAGTTGGATCGGCCACAACGGCCGCAAGGGTTTCTAATGCACCGTGCCATGAATCAACGGCGCCGTTCTCCACCGCATACTGAAAAGCTGCGCGAGCATAAGGTCTTGCCAAAGTTGTTGGCTCGATCACGTTTACTGCTCCTTAACCAGCTGCTCTAAGAGTGCAGCGTGCTTATCAGCATCAATCTCTGCTGCCAGCACTTTCTCAGCACCAGCAATCGCGAGTGTGCTTACTTGTGACAACAACTGCTCTTTTGCTTGTGCTTTCTCACGCTCGAGTTCGGCAGACGCGAGCTCTTTAACGCGATCAGCTTCTGAAACAGCGGCCGCTTTTGCTTCATCAACGACCGTCGCCGCACGCTTATTTGCAGCATCAACGATGGCCGCGGCTTCTTTCTTGGCTTCGGACAAGCGATCTACCGCTTCCTTCTGTGCCAACTCGAGATCATGGCTAGCACGATCAGCAGCAGCGAGCCCGTCAGCAATCTTTTGCTGTCGCTCTTCCATGGCAGCCAAAATAGGCGGCCAAACGTAGCGCATACAAAACGCGACAAACACGAGGAAGGCAATCATCTGTCCGATGATGGTCAGATTAATGTTCACAGTTTTCTCCCGTGGGTTTTACACACGCCGGGCAGACCGGCGAGGAAAAAAGGTTTCTTAGCCCGCTACCACAAAGATGAGGTACATAGCGATACCAACACCAATAATGGGGATCGCGTCAACCAGGCCCGCGCCCAAGAAAAAAGTACCTTGGAGACGTGACGCAAGTTCAGGCTGGCGCGCTGAACCTTCGATGAGCTTACCGCCCAAAATACCCACGCCGATAGCAGCACCCATGCCGCCCAAGCCCATCATAATCGCAGCTGCGATGTAAATCATTTCCATTGTTGTCTCCTATTGAGTCTTAGTATGGAAGGTCAGAAATTAGTGGTCCTCGTGTGCCATGCTGAGGTACACGATGGTGAGAACCATGAAGATAAACGCCTGAAGCGTGATCACGAGAATGTGGAAAATCGCCCAACCCAACTGAAGCAATGCGGCAGGTAACATCCACATAATGCCAGCACCAAAAAGCGCTGCTATGAGAATAAAAATCATCTCACCAGCATACATGTTGCCGAATAAGCGAAGTCCAAGCGAAAACGGTTTTGCCAGCAAACCGACCACCTCCATGAAGAGGTTGACCGGGATAAACGCCGGGTGATTAAACGGGTTCATTGTCAGTTCACGCACGAACCCAAAGCCTTTCACCTTGATCGAATAGTAGAGCATCAAAATAAAGACACCCAAAGCCATGCCCATCGTGATGTTCGGGTCCGTAGACGGAACGATTTTCTGGTACTCAACACCGGCGAGCATTAACGCTTCTGGAACCAGATCCACCGGAATCAAGTCCATTAAATTCATAAGGAAGACCCACACGAAAATAGTCAGCGACAACGGCGCAATGAGCTTGTTCTTACCGTGGAATGTGTCTTTCACTTGATTGTCGATAAATTCGACAACCATCTCGATAAAATTAACAAGGCCAGATGGTGTTGTAGCAGAGGCGCGAACGGCTACCCAGCGAAAAAGTGCGCAAAAAATGACTCCAAGACCAATAGACCACGCAAGCGAGTCGACGTGCAGTGCGTTAAACCCCATGGCTGCAATTTCATCTGCGCCATGTGCAAACACCCACTCACCACCCGTACCAACAGTTTCACCGTCGTAGCGCTCAAACCCTTCAGGTAACTTACCGTAAGTAAGATTTGTGAGATGGTGAACGATATAGTCTGAAACTGTCTTTTCTTGACCAGCTGCCGCCATTAAACGCTGCCCCGTTTAAAAACACGTCGTTACTGCGTGTTTTAACAATCAACTATCCTTTTTTGCGGCCAGGTAATAAAAAACCGGACTGCAAACTAAAACTACAATCGCACCCGAGAACAAGGCTCCCGGTTGCGGATCTTGGGCTTTGACGAACCAAACCCCGAACAACAGTGCACTGAGACTAAATTTTGCTATTCCCAGAAGCGTCGGCGCCTGCGCACCGAAACGGCTAAACATACTCAATGCTAGCCAAACCTGGGGGCCTGCAATAATTGCAGCGCCAGCACATAGCGCAATCGCAGCGCTGCTGCCCACTAACATCCATATGCTTACCGCGATAACCCCAATAACCGTACTTGTTTGGGCCAGCGCACATATCAGGTGATGAGCCAGCTGTTTCCGCGTGTACTCCATCGCCAGGCACTCCCAGACTTAAGGGTTCTCAAGCGCGCGCAAGTCTATTCGAATTGGGTAAGGGCATCAACAAACTAAAATGCCAATTTTTAGTGGATACGGCCAAGAATTCCGTCTAACACGTCCAAGTTGCTGTATTGAATAATAAGCCGTCCTCGGCCATTTTTATTTTCAATACTAACTTTTGTACCAAACTGTTCTGACAGCTTGCGTTCAAGTCGATCAATATCCGGGTCGCTCTTAGCCTCAAAGTCAGAGGGGTTTGGGTTTAACAATGCTTTAACGAGCACCTCGGTTTGTCTCACCGATAACTTCGCGTCAGCCACTTTTCGAGCAGCAATGACTTGTTGACTACCCTCGAGTGCAAGAAGCACTTTTGCATGACCCGCGTCAATTTGTCCGGTTTCCAGCAACTCAGCCGCGTCCGGCTCCAAAGATAAAAGTCGCAGAAGGTTAGCGATGACAGAGCGCGATTTACCCACAGCGTTTGCCACTTCCTGCTGGCTAAGATCAAATTCGGTCTGAAGTCGCTTTAAGGCTCGGGCCTCTTCCATAGGGTTGAGATTTTCACGTTGGATATTTTCGATGAGAGCCATCGCAATCGCAGCTTCGTCGCTAATGTCCCTCACTAGCGCGGGGATACTATTTAAGCCGGCTATTTGACTTGCTCGCCAACGACGCTCGCCCGCAACGATTTCAAATCGATCGTCGGACACTGATCGAACAACTATGGGTTGCATTACCCCTTGGGCTTTGATGCTGTCAGCTAGATCGTTCAGGGCCTCTTGATCGAATTCCATTCGTGGCTGGTATTTGCCACGTTGTAATCTTTCAAGGCGAATTTCTTTCAACTCACCCTCTCCAGAGCCGGCTATAGGGGCGTCGTTGATCGAGGACGATGCTTCAGTCCCTTTCTGTTTGGTAAGCTCCGCGCCCAACAAAGCATCTAGGCCACGATTCAATTTTCTTCTTTTCGTTGTCATTCAAAATACCTTAACAGCCTCTTATTGTCGGCGCGAAAATTCCTCTGCTAAAGCCATATACGCCCGAGCGCCTCGCGAGTACCTATCGTAAACTATGCCCGGCGCTCCATGACTCGGGGCCTCAGCTAAGCGCACGTTTCTCGGAATGACCGTGCGGTACACTAAACTGCCAAAATGGCCGAAGAGCTGTTCAGAAACCTCCGTTGTTAAAGAGTTTCTAGGGTCATACATGGTTCGCAAAATACCCTCTATTTCGAGATCTGGATTCACTGTCTCGTTGATTCTACGAATAGTATTGAGCAGTGCAGATAACCCCTCTAATGCGAAGTATTCGCACTGCATAGTGATAAGAATAGAATCGCAAGCAACCATGGCATTTATAGTCAGCATATTAAGCGATGGGGGACAATCTATAAGTACAAAGTCATAGCGATCTGCTGCTTTTACCAGGCCCTTTTTTAACCGCCTTTCCTTCCCATCGACATCAATCAACTCAACTTCTGCTGCGGTTAAGTCACCGTTTGCAGGAATAACATCGAAGCTCCCTGTGGGCGACGGGATGACGCAATTCTCTATATCCCCCTCCTCAAGTAACAGATCAAGGACCGAGAACTCTACGCCGTTTTTTTCGATGCCCGAGGACATGGTTGCATTGCCCTGCGGATCTATATCTACCAATAGAACGCGTTTTCCCATCTGTGCTAGCGATGCAGCTAAATTGACAGTGGTTGTGGTCTTTCCAACGCCACCTTTTTGATTGGCTATCGCTATTACTTTCATTGCTTATTCTCAGATCGGTTAAGAATGGCAAGCATCCTTGAATCACTTAGAAACGGCACGTTCAGCTCTACCCGTTGCCGTACAGTGAATTTGCAATCTAAATCCGGTATCTCACTCTCTGCTGTTTGTGACTTCATAGCAAACCAGTGGCCATCCTCAGCTAATAGGTGATGGGTAGCGCGACACATGCGGTTCAAATCAGCAAATGCGCGTGAAATCACGACGTCAAAAAGATCTAATGGCTGGAAGTTCTCTACACGATCTTGAACAATTTCAACGTTGCTAAGATCCAGTTGGCTCTTCACTTGCTCCAGGAAACGCGTTTTTTTGCCATTGCTATCCAGAAGAACAAACTGCGTGCCTGGAAAAGAAATTGCAAGCGGTATGCCCGGTAAGCCAGCGCCGGTACCAACATCACAAATACGATTAGTTGAGCTCAAATAAGGCGCCACAGACAGACTATCCAGCAAATGCTTTATCACCATATCCCGCTCTGACCTGACTGCTGTCAGATTGAAAGGCTTATTCCACTTTTTGAGTAAAGCCAAATACGCTTCAAGCGCTGCTTGATGGCCAAGCTCTACACCAAGCGCAGAGAGTCCTTCTCCCAACACATTGTTTCTAGCACTAGCCATTACTAGCGCTGGAAACGTTTGGAAGCTGAGACTCCCTTTTCAAATAGACGAGTAGCAGCGATAAAGCTGACGGCGTTACTCCTTGAATCCTGCCGGCACGGGCGAGATTTTCAGGCTGATGGTCCATTAACTTTTGGCATATTTCGTTCGATAACCCGCTGACTTGCGCGAAATCGAAATCTCTAGGAATCACCGTATTTTCATGGCGCTTTAACCGATTAATTTCGTCTTGTTGCCGAGCGATGTAGCCAGCGTATTTCACACGCGTTTCAATATGATCTGCCGTTGCTGAATCTAAGACCGCCTCCCCTTTGAGATTAGCAACATCCAGATAACTGAGCTCAGGCCGTCGCACCAAATCTGTCATCGAATACTCTCGCGTTAGGGGCGAGGATAACTTCGTATTTAATGATTCGGCTTGTTCTGTATTGGGGTGGATAAACGTCGCATCAAGACGATTTAATTCGTCGCTAATTAGTGTTCGTTTTGCTTCGTACCTCGCCCAATGCTCATCAGTTACTAAGCCCAAATTACGGCCAATGTCTGTCAGGCGTTCATCCGCATTGTCTTCTCGAAGCTGCAAGCGATATTCAGCACGAGACGTAAACATGCGATACGGTTCCGAGGTTCCAAGAGTAACCAAGTCATCAACCAATACGCCAATGTAAGCTTCGTCTCTTCGTGGTTCCCATGACGCTAGTTCACGAGTAAATAACGAAGCATTTAATCCGGCCAATAAACCCTGTGCGCCTGCTTCCTCATAACCTGTGGTACCGTTTATTTGACCAGCAAAGAAAAGACCAGAGATCTGGCGCGTTTGGAGATCATGCTGTAAGTCTCTGGGATCAAAATAGTCGTATTCGATGGCGTACCCCGGACGCGTTATGTGCGCATTCTCCAGGCCCGGAATGGTTCTCACCATGGCGTCCTGAATATCGAAGGGTAGCGACGTCGATATGCCATTAGGGTACAACTCTGTTGTTGTCAGACCCTCTGGCTCTAAAAAGATCTGGTGAGAATTCTTATCAGCGAAACGATGGATCTTGTCCTCAATGCTCGGACAGTACCTAGGTCCTGTGCCCTCGATAACACCACTAAACATAGGGGAGCGATCCAGGCCACTACGAATGATGTCATGTGTGGCTTCGTTAGTTTTTGTAATCCAACAGCATATTTGGTCTGGGTGATCATCAATCGACCCCAGTTGTGACATTACAGGTCTTGGCTCGTCACCCCATTGCTCCTGCAGTCCCGAATAATCCACACTATTGCCGTCTATTCTAGGCGGTGTTCCTGTCTTTAAACGTCCCGTTCTAGGGCAGAGTTCACGTAACCGGTCGGCCAAGGTTGTAACCGCTGGATCCCCCATACGGCCACCTGTTTGATTCTCTAGGCCGATATGTATCTTACCGTTTAGAAAGGTTCCCGCTGTTAGAACACATGCTTTTGTTTGAAATCGAATGCCTGTCGCAGTGCGGACCCCCGATACGGAAGTACCATCGAGTTCGATATCGTCTACCGCGTCCTGGAAAATCGTTAGGTTTTTTTCTGCAAACAATAACTGCCGTATCGCATTTCGGTAGAGAACGCGATCTGCTTGAGCGCGTGTCGCCCGAACTGCAGGTCCTTTCCGCGCATTAAGAACGCGAAATTGAATCCCAGCGCGATCGGTCGCCCTAGCCATAGCACCACCCAAGGCATCAATTTCTCTCACAAGGTGTGATTTCCCGATACCGCCAATAGCCGGATTGCAGGACATTTGTCCCAAGGTATCAATAGAGTGAGTAATGAGTAGTGTGCGCGAACCCGCGCGAGCCGCTGCTAGCGCCGCTTCAGTACCGGCATGCCCGCCGCCAACAACAACGACGTCATATGTTCGATTAGCGGTAGTCAATTTTCATCGCCTCCGATGGGGCGCGCGAGTATACGGACATTTTCGCCTCAACATAAGTTCAGTGTCACTGTTCAAAGTTGGCTTTGACTGCAAAGATGATCATCAAACGGCAAAGGGGTTTTCTTGTTAAGTGAGGGGACCTAGTCCAACACAGCAAAATTGTATACAGATTACGGCCGGCTTGTGGTGCTTCATATTAAGCAGCAATTAATGGATTGTTTGATTACGAAGTCCGGCAGACAGGACTGTTAGGCTCGGGCCAACAGTGGCGAGTAATCGTTATGAAGTTCAGTCTTATAAAGACTAATAATTAAGAAGAGTATTTATAAAGAGAAGATTCTTTATAGTTATAGTTATTAGGGTCTCAAATTTTGTGCATAACCCTCTGAAACGCTTTGCTGGCGTGTATATCAAGGATGCATAAGTGGGCTCACAGTCTACGTATTGCCTCGTAGTAAGCCTTTGATGGCTTCTGGATAAATCCGGTATGTGGCGATACCGGTTGCTGACGATAAAACATGCACAGTTTCATTCACAGGGTTTTATGCGCGCTTCTGCACAGCGTTATCAACAGAGCCCTGTATTTTCGATAAAGGAACGCTGAGCAGTTAGTAAGCTGAGGTTAAGGTGTGAACAGGGTGTTATTTGCCGATACAAAAGGAGCTGAAAATCTGCCCTAGAATGTCATCACTTGAAACTCTTCCGGTGAGAGAGTCTAACGTCGCTTGGACTAATTTTAGATCTTCAGAAAGTAACTCAGCTGCGCTGTAAACACCAAAGGCAGCTAAAGCATCGCCAAGTTTTTCGTTAGCGGCGGCGAGCGCTTCAACGTGTCTCTGTCGTGCACTGAACTGGCTATTTTGATGACCTTCGCCAAGTAATAGATCTTTTACGGTATTTGCTAGCGTCGATAAGCCTTCGCCCGTTTTTGCGCTCACACCTACTTCGGTGACGTTTTCTTTTGTGGCGCTAATGCCGGCTTCTCTACCGGATTGGTCTATTTTGTTACGGACTTTTAGGATTAGATTGCCGTCACTTTGGAAGTCAATTAAGTTTTCATCGGTGATTTGAGCTGCATCATCGATGACATAAATAATCAAATCAGCCGACGTAGCTGTCGCTTTTGCTCTCTTAACACCTTCTTGTTCGATGAAATCATGGGTTTCCCTGATGCCTGCCGTATCAATGATTTCAAGCGTTAAATCACCGATGTTGATGCTCTGCTTCAGCGTATCGCGGGTTGTTCCCGGCAGATGGGTAACAATCGCAACGTCATCATGAGCCAATGCATTCAGGAGGCTGCTTTTTCCCGCATTCGGTGCGCCGTAGAGCACCGCCGTGTAAGTTTGGGTTTTGCGCTGGGATTTTGATACCTCATCTAACAGTGTTGACAGTGTCTCTTTACATTGCTCGAGTCGCTGTATGACGGAATGACGCGTGAGAACATCAATATCTTCTTCAGGGAAGTCGATTGATGCTTCGGTAAGCGCTCGTAGCTCGTTAAGTTGCTCAGAAAGACTGTTTACATGTTTGGAAAAGGCGCCCGTAAGGGATGAGCTAGCGAGTTTCGCCGCAGCTTCGTTCTCCGCCGCAATTAGGTCGGCAATGGCTTCGGCTTGGATGAGGTCTATTTTACCGTTTAAGAAGGCTCTCTCGGAGAACTCACCGGGCTGAGCACTTCGAGCACCTAGCTGTAAGCACCGGTTTAATAGCGCTTGTAAAACGATATGTCCGCCATGGCCTTGAAGTTCTACAACATCTTCGCCAGTAAACGAATTGGGTCCGGGAAAATAGAGCACTATGCCCGAATCGAGCGTTGAACCCATTGAATCCGCAAACGATACGTAATGAGCAAAGCGTGCTTTAAGCTCAGAGCCTGTTACGGTCTGTGCGATTGAGAGAGCCTCTGGTCCACTCAACCGAATAATACCCACAGGGCCGTTACCCCTTGCGGTGGCAACGGCGGCAATCGTGTCGCTGTCTAGTCCTGCCAACTTTTCGAAACTCTATTAAAACCCTAGCGGGCTGCTTGTTCTATTTGTCGCGTGACAACGTACTGCTGAGCGAAGGATAGTAGGTTGTTGCAGAGCCAATACAGCACTAATCCTGCGGGGAACCACATCATTAAGAATGTGAATGCGATCGGCATATACTGCATTACCTTTGCTTGCATGGGATCAGGTGGCGCAGGGTTGAGGCGCTGCATTAGGTACATGCTGATCCCCATGAGAATAGGGAGTACAAAGTAAGGGTCCATGGCTGAAAGATCATCAATCCAAAGAATAAAAGGAGCGTGTCTCAACTCTACAGACTCAAGTAATACCCAGTAGAGAGCAATGAATACGGGCATTTGGATCAGCATGGGTAAGCACCCGCCCATAGGGTTGATTTTCTCTTTTTTCCAAAGCTCCATCATCGCCTGTTGCTGTTTGTTTTTATCGTCCGCGTATTGGTCTCGAATGCTTTGAATTTTTGGTTGTACGGTCCGCATTTTTGCCATGGACTTATAGCTTGCCGCTGACAGTCTGAAGAATGCTAATTTGACGACGATTGTGAGAATGATGATGGCGAGACCCCAGTTCACAACATAGTTTTGAATAAACGTAAGCAACCAGAATAGAGGTTGCGCTAACCACCATAGCCAGCCGTAATCAATAACAAGATTAAGGTTTTCAGCGATGTCGCCTAGTGCAACTTGGTCTTTTGGGCCAATGTATAATCGTTGAGTGATGTTTGAGGTTTCACCTGGTTGAACGGTCAATGATGCGTTTTTATATCCGATAACGTTATCGCCATTCGAAAGTTTACTCGCAAAGAAGTCGTGCGATTGATTTTGATCAGGTACCCAGGCGGACACGAAGTAGTGTTGAAGAATAGCGACCCATCCCGCGGGTAGTCTTTTTGCAAAGGGTTCGTCAGCTAAGTCAGAGAATGACAGTTTTGTATAGCGTTCGTCAGGCTGCGAAAGTGCAGCACCTAAGTAAGGGCTTACGCCAAAACCCACATTGCCGTCGGGAGCTTCACTGTTATCTCTTTTTAGCTGAGCAAAAGACGTCATAGTTGCGGGTGCTGACCCCGAATTAATAATCGTGTAGTCAACATCGATAAAGTATCGATCATCAGCGGCAGTAAAGCGCTTAAACACTTGTATACCGTCGTCTTGGTTGCCTATCCAGGCAAGTGTGATAGTTACAGTGTTGTCGCTATTTTCTTTAGTGCCTAGCGAGATGTATTCGGCTCGTTTCCCGCTTACATCAATACCGTCTGGCCCAATCAGTCCGCTCTGCGCGACGTAGGTTCTTAACGTACTTGATTCTAGTAAGAGAAATGGTTGGTCGGGTGTATCGAGTCTTGTCGGGAATTGAGGTAGAGATGCATCAACGATATCACCGCCAGCCATGGCAATTGTAATATTGAGGGTGTCAGTGTCCAGATACGCGAGATTAACGGCGTCAAGGCTAGCGTCGACCGGGCTCGGATTTGTGGAGATGGTGGGGATATCTGAGTTTTCCTGGATAGAGGCTGTATTAGTAGCCTGTCCATTAAAAGTCGATGATGTAGCGGGTGCCCGTGATGCCGCTTCCGCATACCGTGCAGCCTGATCTTTTTGGTAGTCATCGGAATATTGATTCCACTCTATGAGCAGCATGAGCGAGAGAACAGCGGTCGAACTGACGAGTAGTAAGCGTACGGGGTCCATTAAATCCTCAGTGTATTATTCGTTTCTACTTGTTGGCGGGTTTGTCGTGTCCGGAACAGGATCATAACCGCCGTCGCTCAATGGATGACAGCGGGAAATACGTTTTATGCTAAGAAGGCTACCTTTGAGGGGGCCATGAGAGCTGATCGCATCGACGGCATATGAAGAACAAGTTGGGTGAAATCGGCATCGACTCCCTATAAAAGGGCTTATGCACAGTCGGTAAAACTTGATTGGTGCAATAATCAACGACGCTATTAGCCGGTTGATGCGGGTTTTCATGCGTTTAATGCCAGCTTCTTCGACAGCTTTTTCCAAATGACGGTGAGGTCTTCTCGCAACTCAGCATTGGATTTATCAGCAATGCCATGTCGGGCCAAAAAAATCAGATCGGTAGGGACTGGAAGAGGGTTCAACCTGAAATACTCTCGGACAACCCGCTTGACACGATTTCTTTGGTTTGCTCGGCGGACGTTTTTCTTGGCGACAATAACGCCTAGGCGTGATTCAGTATGGGTTGACCGAATGGTGAGCACCAATCCAGACGCACACCCCACTTTCATAGGTTGGCCATCGAAGACGGCACTGAAAGCGTGTTTGTCGAGAAGTTTTCGGTGTTTTTGAAATAAAAAATGCATGGGCGAAAAGCCCACTACAAATTATGCAGACAAGCGAAGACGTCCGCGGGCGCGACGACGTGCTAAAACCTTGCGGCCGTTTTTTGTGGCCATGCGTGCACGGAAACCGTGACTGCGCTTGCGCTTCAGAACGCTGGGTTGGAATGTACGCTTCATACTGGCTGCCTTTGATAGAAAGACGTGAAATTAGGGGGCGGGAGTATAGGTATGTCGGTCCGGACTCGCAACAGGTAATTCGCCATAAAATGACGTAAGAGTGGTTTTAATTTAAGCCATTAAAAAAAATTAGTGTAAGTATCCACTACCGCTTTGAAGCCTAATTGGTAGTGCGTTTCTAAAGGGTGAGGGCGTGTTGCCTCAGTTTTACAACAGAACACCCATAAGTTAATAACAAGTTATCCACAAAAAAATTGTTTTCAAGGGTTGATTTATTGAAAAACTAAGAATTTGACAACAACCCCCTAAGTGATTGAAAAATATTACTTTATTTGTTCTTGATATGAAGATAAATATGTGGATAACTATACGGGTTCGCTTTTCAACGAGTCGTGAGCGGTTCCGAGTGATGCGCGCGTCTGGATGGACAGTAGAAAACACCGCGTGGTATCGATTAGCAATGAAGTACGCGCGAAAGTTATTGGCTAATACAACATAATAAGATGCAACAACTATCCGTGAATCATAGATCCTTAAATAATCATACGCTCTGGAACGAATGTCTCGTCCAGCTAAAACGTGAAGTGCCGGAGGTTCAGTTCAATACGTGGGTCAGACCGCTTACACCTGTGGATGATCAGACGGCGTTTGTGCTGAGCGCGCCTAATCGGTTTATTAGGGATTTCGTCGAGGATAAGTACAGCCATTTAATTGGTGAGTGTCTTTCGACGTTAAGCGCAGATGCACAGAACATTACGGTAAGAGTTGTTACAGGGGAAAGAGGGTCGGTCGAAACGATTCCGAGTTTGTCGGCAGCCCCATCGCATAGCGTTACGAGAACAACAAGTTACGGCGATTTCCGATCAAGAACCGACAAGCATGTTGAACAGCCAGTAAAGCCTGAGATAGTGGTTCCGTCACATCAACATAACTTGGTAGAGAGTTACACGTTTTCTAGTTTTGTGGAGGGCAAGAGTAACCAGTTAGCATTAGCGGCAGCACAGCAAGTCGTTGAAAGCCCTGGGGATGCTTACAATCCTCTATTTCTCTACGGTGGAGTTGGCTTAGGTAAGACTCACTTGATGCATGCTGTCGGTAATGCGCTCAGACAGCGTAAACCTGACGCGAAAATCGTATATCTCCACAGTGAGCGGTTTGTTGCAGATATGGTTAAAGCGCTTCAGCTAAATGCGATAAACGATTTTAAGCGCTTTTACCGATCGGTGGATGCCCTGTTAATCGATGACATTCAGTTCTTTGCAAACAAAGACCGTAGTCAAGAAGAGTTTTTCCATACGTTCAACGCCTTACTCGAAGGCGGCCAGCAGATGATTTTGACATGCGATCGTTATCCAAAAGAGATTGATGGTGTTGAGGAGCGTCTAAAGAGCCGTTTTGGCTGGGGGCTTACTGTTGCGGTTGAGCCGCCTGAGCTCGAGACGCGCGTGGCTATTTTGATGAAGAAAGCCGAACAGGCGGGTATTAGTATTTCCCACGAAGCGGCGTTCTTTATTGCGCAGAGGATTCGATCTAACGTTCGGGAGCTGGAAGGGGCCCTAAAACGTGTGATTGCCAGTGCAAATTTTACAGGTCGTCCTTTTGACATTGAGCTGATAAAGGAAAGCCTGAAAGACCTGTTAGCGCTACAAGACAAACAAGTGTCGCTCGATAATATAAAACGGATGGCTGCTGACTATTATAAGATTAAAGTGTCAGACCTTCTCTCAAAACGAAGAAATAGGTCGGTTGCCAGACCAAGGCAAGTGGCTATGGCCCTGTCTAAAGAGCTTACAAATCATAGCCTTCCTGAAATTGGTGATGCATTTGGTGGTCGCGACCACACGACAGTGTTGCACGCTTGTCGTAAGATAACGGAGTTGCGAGAAACAACGTCTGATATTGGGGAAGACTATAAAAACCTGTTACGTTTGTTGACAACGTGATTAGTCAGCAGGCTGCTGGAATAGAGAGAACGCAAAATGAAATTTTCGGTATCTAGGGATGCGCTTATTAGGCCGCTTAATTTGGTAGCTGGTGTCGTAGAGCGCAGGCAGACACTGCCTATTCTTTCTAACGTGTTAATGAGCCTAGAGGGCAATCGTTTGTCGTTGACTGGGACGGACCTTGAAGTCGAGCTTGTTGGCCGCATCGAGGTTGTGAATTCCGGGCCAGACGGTGACATAACGGTGCCCGCGCGCAAGTTAGTGGATATCTGCAAGAGTCTGCCAGATGGTGTTGAAATCAATTTCAGTGTTGAAGATGGTCGCGTCACAGTCAAAGCTGGACGAAGTCGCTTTACTCTGTCCACCTTGCCGGCCGCTGAATTCCCGACAGTCGAAGCTGGTGCGGGCGAGGTTGAGCTAGATTTGCCACAGTCCTTGGTTCGCCAGATGATTGAGCGTACAGGCTTCGCCATGGCACAGCAGGACGTTCGGTACTATTTGAATGGTATGTATCTAGAGATTAAGTCGGGCCGTTTGCGTTTTGTGGCTACCGACGGGCACCGGTTAGCGCTGTGCACAGCGCCTGGCCAGCTTGTTGCGGATGACAGATCCGTGATTGTGCCCAGAAAGGGCATCTTAGAGCTAGCGCGTTTATTGGAAGGTGATGGTTCTGTGACGCTCATTGTTGGCTCGAACCACATTCGTGCAGCCACGGACCAATTTACGTTTACCTCCAAACTTGTCGATGGAAAATTCCCAGAGTACGAGCGTGTGCTTCCTAAGTCGCCAGATAAGGCGGTGTCCGGTGATCGTTCCGAGTTGCGTCAGGCGTTTGCTAGGACAGCTATTCTCTCAAACGAAAAGTATCGGGGAGTTCGGCTTTCACTATCGGATGGGTCATTGGAGATAACAGCAAACAACCCCGAACAGGAGCAGGCGGAAGAGTCGGTACCGGTCGATTATTCTGGCGACTCACTTGAGGTTGGCTTCAATGTCAGTTATTTGCTCGATGTGATGGGTGTTTTGTCGGGGTCGACGGTTCGTATGTCCCTGTCTGACTCTGCAAGCTCCGCGTTAATCGAAGAGGGTGAAGCGGTTAATGGTGAGGCGGAAGCGCTTTACGTTGTAATGCCTATGCGCCTTTAAGGCGTTGCCCAGCGTTGCTTAATCAGCTATCGATTGAGAACTTTCGGAATATCACCTCAATGTCGTTGCCCTTATCGAAAGGGGTGACGGCCTTTGTCGGTGCGAACGGTGCTGGTAAGACAAGCATCCTCGATGCTGTCCATCTTTTAGGAACGGGAAAATCTTTCTCGACCCATCGTTTCGATAATGTTATCCATCGCGATGCTTCGGCGGTACAAGTGGTGGGTCACGTAGCCAGCCCTAATAAAGTCGTTTTAGGGGTTCGGCGAAACCGAGGTGGAGGTGGAGAGGCTCGCGTCGCTGGGGCGCCAGTTAAAGCGCTGTCAGAACTCGCTAAGGCGTTGCCCCTAGTTGTTATTAATGCGGACACACTGAATGTTGTTCGTGATGGGCCAGAGGGTCGCCGTAGACTTATCGATTCGTTCGTGTTCCACGTGGAACAAAACTTTTCCCAAATTTCTCGCCGCTATTCTCACGCGCTTAAGCAGAGAAACGCACTGTTGCGTGACCGTCGAAGGGCGGACGATTCGGTGTGGATTCGTGATTTGGCGATATCAGGGGAGTTGTTGGTGGCCGCGAGAGCACGAGCGGTCGCAGCGCTTGCAGGCGCGCTCGATGGTGTGTTGGTCGATATGGGTGTTTCCTTGCCAGAGTGGCGGTTGTTGCAAAGGCGAGGGTGGGGCTCTGGTAGGCCGCTTGCTGATGCTTTGGTTGCGGCTGCTGAGAGTGATCGCCAAAGGGGGTTTACACAGGTTGGCCCCCACAGAGGCGATGTTGTTTTTTTGGTTGAGGGGTCGCCCGCACACGAGGTTTTATCGCGCGGCCAGTTAAAGGTGTTAATGGCCGCAACAAAGCTGGCGCAGGCGAGAGTAATGCGTCAAGAGCAAGGCGTGTTACCTGTGTTGTTGGTAGATGATGTGGCGGCAGAGCTGGACTCAGAAAACGCCGCGCGCTTGTTTGTAAACCTGGCGTCCGATGAGTTTCAGGTTCTGGCGACAATGGTTGACGCGGCAGGCCCATCTGCTTGGACGCAAAACCGCTTGTCAAATGTGTTCCACGTAGAACACGGTGCGATCACTGGCGGCAATTAAGTGGCATAATAGGCACGAGTAAAAGGAGATCTCATGGAAGACACAACACCTGGTGCAGAAGAAACCAATTATGACTCGTCCAGCATTAAGGTTCTTAAGGGTCTTGACGCCGTAAGGAAACGTCCGGGCATGTACATCGGTGATACCGATGATGGCACAGGTCTACACCATATGGTCTTCGAGATCGTAGACAACTCTATTGATGAGGCCTTAGCCGGGCACTGCAATCAGATAGACATCGTTATTCATCCAGATGAATCGGTGAGTGTTAGTGATGATGGTCGAGGCATTCCTACAGAACAGCACGAAGAGGGCGTCTCTGCAGCAGAGGTGATCATGACGGTGCTGCATGCTGGCGGCAAATTCGATGACAATACTTACAAGGTATCTGGTGGTCTTCACGGTGTTGGCGTATCCGTTGTGAACGCATTGTCAGAGGAGTTGTGCTTAACTATCCGTAGGCAGGGTAAGCTACACGAACAGATTTATAGACATGGTGTCCCCGACTCCCCGTTGGCGGTTATTGGCGAAACGAAGGAATCGGGTACGTCCGTGCGGTTTAAGCCGTCCGCAGAAACGTTCACCAATATTAAGTTCCACTTTGATGTATTAGCAAAGCGTTTGAGAGAGCTTGCCTTTTTGAACTCCGGGGTGAACATTGTTTTAACGGATGAGCGGAGCGGTCAGAGTGAAACTTATTGTTACGATGGTGGCTTAAGTGCTTTTGTTGATTACCTCAACCACGCCAAATCCCCAATTAACAAAGTATTCCACTTTGATACGCAGAGCGATGATGGTGTAGGTGTGGAAGTCGCTCTGCAGTGGAATGATGGCTTCCAAGAAAATATTTTTTGCTATACCAACAACATTCCGCAGCGAGATGGCGGCACGCACCTGGCGGGTTTCAGGTCTGCATTGACTCGAGGTCTTAATGGGTACATTGAGCGGGAAGGTATCTCTAAAAAAGCCAAGGTAAGCACAACGGGTGACGATGCTCGCGAGGGTTTGACGGCCATTGTTTCGGTAAAAGTTCCTGATCCTAAGTTCTCGTCGCAAACAAAGGATAAGCTTGTTTCAAGCGAAGTGAAGCCGATTGTCGAGCAGGCAATGAGTGCCGCCTTTGGTGAGTTTCTCCTAGAGAACCCCAATGATGCAAAGCAGATTGTGGGCAAGATGATCGATGCTGCACGCGCGCGAGAGGCTGCACGAAAAGCGCGCGAGATGACTAGACGTAAAGGTGCGCTAGATATTGCCGGTCTTCCAGGAAAGCTCGCCGATTGTCAGGAACGGGATCCCTCATTGTGTGAGCTCTATTTGGTGGAAGGGGACTCCGCTGGCGGCTCTGCTAAACAAGGTAGAAACCGTAAATTCCAGGCGATTCTTCCTTTGAAGGGAAAAATACTGAACGTCGAAAAGGCGCGCTTTGATAAAATGCTGGGCTCCGCAGAGGTTGGGACTATTGTTACTGCTCTCGGCTGCGGCATCGGTAAGGACGAATTCGATCCTGACAAGCTTCGGTACCACCGTATTATTATCATGACTGACGCAGACGTGGATGGCTCGCATATTCGCACGCTGCTCCTCACATTCTTTTTCCGTCAAATGCGCGAGTTGGTTGATCGAGGTCACATCTATATTGCGCAGCCACCGCTTTACAAATTGACAAGGGGCAAAAGTAGTCAGTACCTCAAAGATGAGGAAGCGCTTGCAGAGTATCTAACCAACGCAGCGTTAATCGACACCACATTATTCAAAGACGAAAATACCGAGGGCCTCTCCGGTGATCAGCTGGCAAATATAGTGTCTCGGTACCAATACGTTGAACACACAATTCAGCGCCTGAGCCGCGTTTACACGGCTGATATTCTGTGGGAGCTGGTGTACACCCCTCGTTTACAGGTCGAATCGATGGCCAATGAAGCGGAGGTCGCAGCCTTTGCTAATGAATTAAGTGAGCGCTTACTATCGCTAACAGGAAGCAATATCAGCTATGAGTGTTTACTTCGACGCGACCCAGAGCGAGGTAATTATTACGTTGTAGTGCGACGTACTGCTCACAGCGTAGCGACTGATATAGTGTTGGGCCATAACTTGTTTAGCTCAAATGAGTATCGCGATCTTACTGATCTGGGTGACCTTTTGGCTGACTCGGTGACTGCAGATAGTTTTGTGGAGCGAGGTGAAAAGGTCTTCGCGTCATCAGATTTCGCAAAGATTATGCGCTGGCTCCTTGATGAGGCACGACGCGGTTGCTCGATTCAACGGTACAAAGGCTTGGGTGAAATGAATCCCGATCAGCTTTGGGAAACAACTATGGATCCAGGTGCGCGCAGAATGCTGCAGGTTACTATTGAAGATGCTATCCGTGCAGACCAAATGTTTGTAACGCTCATGGGCGACGATGTTGAGCCACGGCGGGAGTTCATTGAAACCAACGCGCTAGCTGTGGCGAATCTTGATGTTTAAGGTATATCGATAGTCGTTCAAAGAAGCCCGGCACCTCCAAGTATTTCGGTTAGAGCGTATTAATCTAAACGCCTGGCATGGTAGGGAAATTCGGTTCTTTCTGACGGCCTTCCATAGCCAGTCCTTCGAGGAGCGCTGGTTATTAAACGCGATCGCTTTGAATAAGGCTCCTCGTTGAGGCGTCTCTCTGACGAAAGCCTTTTGACTTCGGTTGTGTGCCAGGACTCAGGGACGCCGCGCCAATCTAAAAACACTGCTTGACTAGACGCTTCAATACAAAAGCTGTAGGTGCTTGAGGACAAAGGTGCTGCTATGGGGTTAACAACCTTATTTGGATTTATGCGTCTTCGTTGGGGGTGGCCGTTTTGTCAGTGGCTAGCGAGAGCTGACTGGCTTCAGTTTGCTCGGGCAGAACATCGAGGTTCTCTGGGAATGACTTAGAGACGCGGGTTGATAATGTCTGGAAGCGGTCAACTTTGCCGTGAAGACCCTGCCGACCTACCAAGCTTTTAACCGCATCGTTGTAACGCCGGGTGGTTTGCGACAATGAACTACCCACACTTTCCATCCGTTCAGCAACGAGACAAACCGCGTTAAATATATCTCCAGCACGGTCACTGATTTCCCGGGCTTCCTCGTTGCTTCTCTCAAGCATCCAAAGGTTGGCAACTGTCCTCAAAATAGGCATTAACGTCGAATGCGACACCAAAATCACGTTCTTTTTGTAACCGTAGTTAAAGAGATCGCGATTAGCACGCATGATTTCTATGTAGGCGGGCTCTACGGGCATAAACATCAGGACAAAGTCTGGGCTCTGTAGCCCTGCCAAGTTTCCGTAATCCTTGTCAGATAGCTGATCTATATGACGTTTGACCGCATTTGCATGCGCACTCAGCGACTGCGTGCGGATAGTGTCATCATCCGTGGTGACAGCTCGCTCGTAATCCACTAGCGATACTTTGCTGTCGATAACAATGTGTTTGTCTTGTGGCAGGAAAATTACAAAGTCTGGAAGCAACCGCTGCCCATCTTCGCCTTTGCGGGCTTGCTGAGCTTCGTAGTGCTCGCCCCGTCGTAGTCCCGCTAATTCAAGCGTTCGCTCAAGCTGAGCTTCTCCCCAGTTCCCAACAAGCTTTTTATCGCCCTTGAGTGCTTGAGTCAGGTTACTCGCTTCGGAGGACATAACCTCGCCCATGTCGTGCAACTGCTTGATCTGCGTCTTAAGAACCGCGTTTTGACCTGTTAGATCCGTATGAACTTGATTAACTCTGGATTGAAAGCCATCGATTTTTTCAGACAGTGGTTTGAGCAGTTGATCAAGGGATTCTTGATTCCGTGACGCTAAAGACCTTTCGCCCTGGCTGACCAAGGTTTGCGCCGCTTTTTCAAATTCAAGCCTCAGGACCTTCTTGGCGTCATCGAGCAGCGCAATCTTAGCCGCATGCTCCGTCTCCTTGACCGCGAGTGTTGCCTTGAGGCCTTCTTCGCGGGCAAGAGACGCCGAGAGCCTTTCGTTTAGCGTAGCCATTTCGGCTTTTAGGCTCTCGAGCGCTTCTTTTGCCACGTCGCCACGCGTCAATGCCTCACTAACGCTGTCCTTATATCGTCGGTGCTCTCCGTTATTGCGCGCAACTACAAGGGCGAAGATAACGCCTAGAACGAGCAAACCGATAACTGCTTCAAAACCCATTACGAGCAACCTCGCTTATCGCGCTAACACCGCCAAATCTGCGACTCGAAGGAACTGGCTCCTCAGTTTCTTGAGAAGTGCCAATCGGTTAAGCCGGATGGCGTTATTTTCTGCGTTAACGAGCACTTGATCAAAAAACGCATCGACAACGTCTCTAAGTCCAGCCAAACACTTAAGTGCTGCATCATAATCGGCGACCGCTAGCGTTTCGTCCAGGTCCTCTTGGGCCTTCTGGAGCGACTGGAATAGTGTCGTTTCTGGGTTATCCTCAAAAAGTCCAGAATCGACGTCGCCTAAGACCTCCTCAGTTTTTGACAGAATGTTAGCAACTCGCTTATTCGCTGCAGCAAGCGATAGTGCCGCATCAGACCCCGCAAAGCGCTGAAGCGCCCGGCTCCGGCCATCAATATCGCCCAGTGTGTGCGTCCCTACTACCGTGACCGCTCGTAGCATTTCAATAGACACGCCAAGCTCTTCGTAGTGTGCAGGCAAGCGTTCCAACAAGTAGTTGAAGACGGTTTCGGCGGTCTCGGCAGCCAGTGTATTTGGCTCAAAACCCGAAACGGCTTTGTTAATCACAGCTTTGACGTCTGCTTGTGGTGCAAACTCGAGTAACAACCGGATTATCGCTACCGACGCTCGCCGCAAGGCGAAAGGGTCTTTCGATCCTGTTGGGCTTTGTCCGATACCGAAAATCCCGACGAGTGTATCCAGCCTATCGGCTAGCGCGAGGGCCGCTGATTCGGGTGATGAGGGAAGTTGGTCACCCGAAAACTTAGGCCAGTAATGTTGCTCGATAGCATCTGCTACCGCTGTCGGCAGCCCATCGTTAACCGCGTAGTGTTTGCCCGCAACACCCTGAAGCTCTGGAAATTCACCGACCATATCGGACACCAAGTCCGCCTTCAGAACTGACCCCGCGGCGCTCACAGTCGTCTCGTCTGCCTCGAGTTCTTTACACAAGGCTACGGCGAGTTGAGAAATTCTCTGCTGTTTCGCTGCAAGCGTTCCCAAGTCACGCTGGAATAACACACTTTTGAGTCTTTCAGACTTTATAGCCAGACTCGTTGCCTTGTCGGTCTCAAAGAAAAATGCGGCATCTGCCAGTCGCGGCCGGATTACTTTTTCGTTTCCGTACACCACGGCCTTCGGGTTCGTGCTTTCTATATTGGAGATCGTAATGAAGGACGGTACGAGGGAGCCATCACGGGTTTCGATGTGGAAGTATTTTTGATGTTCTTTCATCGACGATATGAGTGCTTGGCGAGGTACAGATAAAAACGCATCGTCGAAAGCACCGCGCAATGCAACAGGCCATTCGACTAAGCCGGTAACTTCATCAAGCAAGTCATCATTGATCACCGCAGTTTCATCGTCGTTTACTAACGCCTCAACCTGTTGGCGTATCACTACTTTACGTTCGTGATGGTCGGCAATCACATACTGTTCGCGTAGCAGTCTTTCGTAGGAATCAGGGTTTGGAACCGTGATTTCGCTTTTTCCATGAAATCGATGACCACGCGTTACACGTCCCGACTTGAGCCCAAAGAGCGAAATATCGAGTGAGTCATCACCCAGTAACAACATCAACCATTGAACGGGACGCAGGAACTCGTGTCGTTCCCTCCCCCAACGCATACGCTTTGATACCGGTATTTGTGCCACAGCATGGCTAACAATGTCTGGGAGAACTTCGGCGCAAACGGCCCCAGTCATCCGCTTCACGACGCCCAGTCGGTCACCCTTGTCGGTTGCAATGGTGTCCAGCGCTTCAACTGCGACGCCTTGTTTCTTGGCAAAGCCTATTGCCGCGGGAGACCAGTCCCCTTCCTTTGTTTTGGAAGCCGCTATGGGTGGTCCCAAAATTTCTTGATCAGTGTCAGAAGCATGTGTCGCAACATCTGAGATTATGACGGTTAAGCGCCTTGGTGTGGCAAGCACCTTTGCTTCGCCATAGCTAAGGCTATGACTTTTCAGGCCATTACTAATACCTTCAGCGAGGGCTTCTGCCATTGTCACGTACTCCCCAGCGGGAAGTTCTTCTGTGCCCAGCTCGAATAAAACCTTGTCTTTACTCACGCCGCAGCCTCCTTTGCTAGCGAGGTCAAAGCAGCCTCAGCTAGATCCGGGTCGGCCAGCGGAAAGCCTAACTTTGCGCGGGCGGCGACATACGCTTTGGCGGCTGCACGCGCAATGGTTCGGACCCTTAAAATATAGCGCTGCCTTTCGGTAACGCTGATCGCGTGACGAGCATCCAACAAGTTAAATGTGTGGGACGCTTTCATTACAAATTCGTAGGCCGGCAGTGGTAACTCGAGCGAAACAAGCCGCTCGGCTTCGTTCTCACAAAAGTCGAAATGCGCAAACAGATGATCGACATCCGCTTCCTGGAAGTTAAATGTCGACATTTCCACCTCGTTTTGATGGAACACGTCGCCGTATTTGATAACGCCTGTTGGTGTTTCTGACCAGACTAAGTCATAGACCGAGTTTACATCCTGGATGTACATCGCCAGTCGTTCAATGCCGTAGGTAATCTCGCCCGTAACGGGTAAGCACTCCAGCCCACCTGCCTGCTGGAAATAGGTGAACTGTGACACTTCCATGCCATTTAACCAGACTTCCCAGCCTAACCCCCAGGCGCCAAGCGTTGGTGATTCCCAGTTATCTTCAACAAACCGGATATCGTGCTCCAGAGGATCTAAACCCAGGCGCTTTAAACTGCCCAGGTAAAGTTCTTGAAAGTCTGCGGGTGAAGGCTTCATCACCACTTGAAACTGATAGTAATGTTGCAGTCGATTAGGATTTTCTCCATAGCGACCGTCTTGAGGTCTTCGGCTAGGTTGGACGTAAGCAGAGTTCCAGTTTTCGGGACCCAATGCTTTCAGAAATGTCGCTGGATGGAAGGTACCGGCACCAACCTCTAAGTCCAGTGGCTGTAATATGACGCAGCCGTTATCTCCCCAGAACCGTTGTAGCTCGAGAATCAGCTGCTGGAATGTTAGTGGTGAACTCACGTAAATACCCCGATGCATGGAAGACGCGAGTATACAGCGGCCAGCACTGGCATAATATGAGCAATAAACGGCAATTAAGCGCATCCGGGTGTCAAAGAGTCACAATTCAGCAAAGTTTTTAGTTAAGGACCGTGTTGCAGTATTTGCGCTACGAGCAAGCCTGCGCCTGTCAGCCTTACTACCGCTCGAGTTTGCTCGCAGTGCTGGTCGTCTTCTGGGTCGGCTCCTGTATTCGATTAACTCGACGACTGTGCGCGTTATTCGGCGCAACATCGAACTGGCTTACAAAGATCGAAACCCTGCTGAGCGAGAGAGGTTGGTAAAAGCCACTATTAGCGAGCAAGGTGCGCTGATAAGTGAAATGGGGCATGTCTGGCGACGCTCGCCAGAGTATGTCAGGTCTAAAATCAGGATTGTTGGTCAGGCCTATTTCGATACTGCATTGGCGGAACAACGAGGTGTGCTGGTGTTAGCTCCGCACGTGGGAAACTGGGAGGTGCTACCCCATCATTTGGTTACGCAAGGGGATCTCTTTGGTCTGTTTGAGCCCCCTAAGCTACCAAGTGTCGGTAATGAGGTTTTGGCCAACCGACGCCGTCCCGGTGGTGAGTATGTCCCGACGACTCCCAAGGGCTTGGTGCAACTCATTCGGCATTTTAAACGGGGTGGCTTGACGGGAATCTTGCCGGATCAGGTGCCGAACCATGAATCAGCGGGGCTAAACGTCGCCTTCAGGGGTGTTGAGTGTTTTACGGCAAGTCTGTGTGCCAATTTACTCTCGAAGTCAGGTGCTAAGGCCATCATTGCAGGTGTATTTCGGGTTAGAGGGGGTTGGGAGGTGGTATACCGACCTGTTTCCGAAGCTATTTATGGCGACAACCTTGAGATTGCTCTGCGTGCGATGAACAAAGATATTGAAACGTTAATTGATGGACGTGACGAACAGTATCAATGGTCATATAAGCGTTTCCGGACGCTGCCGCGCTCGCTGGCCGATCACTACGCCGGTGTGAAACACCGCGGAGGTAAAAAATGAATGTTTTTCTCGGAAAAATCTTAGGCACGTTTATTGGGTTTTCAGCACTCGGAGTGATTGGTGGCTTCGTTGGGTTTTTGGTTGGACATCTCTTCGATTCTGGCCTGCTGCGGGCGATAAAAATGACAGGGCCCGACGGGCTTCATGAATTACAGCAGGAATTTTTTGAGACGACCTTTGTGATGATGGGTTATATCGCCAAGGCGGATGGGCGAGTGTCAGAAACAGAGATCGCACAGGCCGAGGCGATGTTTGCTCAGTTCAGGCTAACCCCCCTCCAGCGCGAAAATGCGATTAAACGATTCAAGCGGGGTGCCGACGCTAACTTTGATCCTGCGCCTGAGTTGGCTCGTTTCAGGCGCATTGTCGCCCTGCGCCCAAATACGTCTCAAACCTTGATGCTTTTCCTTGTGAGTATGGCATTAGCCGATGGGCGCCTTGACACTGCAGAGCAGCAGGCTCTGTCGCGTGTCGCTCGTGCATTGGGTGTCTCGGACACCGCCTTGCAGCGAATTATTAGCATGGTCGCAGCGCAGGCGAATTTTGGCGGTCATAGACAGCAGCAACGCCAGCAGTACCAGCCCCAGCGTAACCAATTGGGCGAGGCGTATAAGGCCTTGGGCGTCAAACCAGACGTTGATGATCGTGAGTTGAAAAAGGCTTACCGCCGGCTTATGAGCGAAAACCATCCAGATAAGCTCAGCGCTAACGGGGTTCCTAAAGAAATGGTTGATTTGGCGACGGAGCGATCTCAAAACATAACAACAGCCTACGATCTCATTAAACAGTCGCGTGGCTTGAAATAAATTTGCGTTTTGTTGCCTAGCTCAAGGGCGCCAGAACGTCGGTGTGAATAAGATCAACAAGGTGAAGATTTCTAATCGGCCTAACAGCATGGCTACGCATAGGATTACTTTACCTGCATCAGATATACCTCCGTAGTTAGCTGCGACCGTGCCAAGCCCAGGACCCAGATTGTTAATGGAAGCCATCACTGAACTTACCGCCGACAAAAAGTCGAGTCCCGTACCCAACATTGCGAGTACCAAGACAAGTGACGAGAACATGTAGACGGCAAAAAAACTCCATACGGCGCTGACCACTTCTGGCCGTACACGCCGATGATCGAGTTTGAGCGGAATAACGGCATTAGGGTGCAATAATTGGCGGAGCTCACGGAGGCCCTGCCGGAAAATGAGCAAGATCCTCATTGCCTTCATGCCGCCGCCCGTCGAACCCGCGCATGCGCCCATAACACTCAGCATTAGTAGGAAAATGGGTAGGAATGAAGGCCAGGTAGAGAAATTATCGCTGGCGTACCCTGTGGTCGTCGCTATGGAAACGGTTTGGAAAAGGCCATGAATCAACGCTTCCCCCCATGGCAGTGTATCCAGCAGTATCAAAGTTCCGCAGGTAACTATGATCGCTATGAGCATCATTCCAGAGAAGAATTTCGTTTCCGAGTCATAACGATAGATCGTCGGGTCCCGCTTCGAGAACGCGACAAAATGCAGTCCAAAATTAACGGCACTGATGAGCATAAAAACACTGCTAATCAGCAAAATACTATTGCTGTTGAAGTACCCCATGCTGGCGTCGTGAGTAGAAAACCCACCAATTGCAATGGTGGAAAAAGCGTGGCTTATGGCGTCAAAGGTGCTCATTCCCGCAAGAAAGTACGCCAAAGCGCAAGCCAAAGTAAGTCCTAGGTAAATACTGAAAAGTGCTTTTGCGGTCGATGTTATGCGAGGCGTCAGCTTGCTGTCCTTTGCTGGCCCTGTGCTCTCTGCGCGATACAACTGAACCCCACCAATGCCAAGCATAGGAAGAACCGCCACGGCAAGGACGATGATACCGATGCCACCAAGCCACTGAAGTAGCTGACGGTATAGCAAAATCGATTGTGGTATCTGGTCGAGACCTACAAGGACGGTTGCTCCGGTTGTGGTGAGGCCTGATATCGACTCGAAGATGGCATCAAAAACCGAAATTTCTACAGCGTCGCTCAACAAAAAAGGCAATGCGCCATAGACACCAAGAACGATCCAAAACGCAGCAGTAATCATGAACCCATCACGGATTTGTAATTCGGATTTCACGTGCTGGGTCGCCAGCCACAGCACCACTCCAGAGGTTGCCGTTGCAGCGAAGGCCTGGCCAAATACCGTTGCCGTGCCGTCTCCTTGGACCCAGCCGAGTGTCATCGAGGGCAGAGTCCCTAGACTGAACAGCATCAGTAATAAGCCAACGATACGAACAGAAAGGCCGATATTCATTAGATGAAGCTGCCGCCCACGACGAACAGCTTTTCAACCAAGCTTATTTTCGATGGATCGGTCAGGAACAAGATGACATGGTCATCCGCTTCAACAACGACATGGCGGTGCGCGATGATGACCTCGTCGCCCCTAAGAATCGCACCCACAGTTGCACCTGGCGGCAAATCGAGTTCATCGAGTCGGCGTCCTACGACTTTTGATGTCTTGGGGTCACCATGCGCAGTCATTTCTAGCGCTTCGGCGGCCCCCCGGCGCAACGAGTGCACAGTGCTGATGTCGCCCTTTCTGACGTGAGTCAGTAGGCTGCTGATGGTGATCTGTTGCGGAGAAATCGCGATATCGATCTCCTGTCCCACCAGTTCCGCGTAGGCTGAGTTTGTAATTAGGGTAATCACTTTTTTCGCGCCTAGTCGCTTAGCCAGCATCGACATCATGATGTTGGATTCACCGTTGTTAGTAAGGGCACAAAATACATCGGTATTGCCAATATTTTCTTGCTGTAAAAGCTTCGAGTCATTGGCGCTGCCGTTGAGCACAATACTCTCCTCGAGCTCCTCTGATAGTTGTCGACAGCGGTCATAATCGAGCTCGAGTACTTTGACCTGATAGTCCTGTTCGAGTCTTTTCGCGAGTGAGGCCCCAATTTTCCCGCCGCCTGCGATCATGACTCGTTTGTAGGGCGCGTCTAGCTTTCTGAGCTCCGATGTAACAGCCCGAATGTTTTCGCTGGCTGCAATGAAGAAGGCCTCGTCATCTGGTTCTACCACGGTAGAGCCCTCGGGGATAATGGCACTTTGCGACTTGCGGAAAATAGCTGCCACGCGAGTATCAACGCTTGGCATATGTTCACGAATTTCCTGCAGTTCACGCCCTACAATGGGACCGCCGGCAACGGCTCTTACGGCAACGAGCCTTATCTTACCGCCGGCGAAATCGAGTACCTGGAGCGAGCCCGGATTGAGGATCAGTTGATGGATAGCGTCGGTGACAAGGTGTTCTGGACTGATTGATACATCGACGGGAATTGCACCTGACTGAAAAAGCTTTTTATCTTCGTTCAGATAGTCAACTTCACGGATTCTGCAGATTTTGGTCGGTGTACGGTAGAGCGTGTACGCTATCGTGCAGGCTAACATGTTGACTTCGTCGCTATCGGTAACAGCGATTAGCATGTCTGCATCTTCAGCGCCTGCTTCTGCCAAGGTTGTTGGCTTTGACGCGTCACCCTTAACGGTTCGGATATCAAGACGATCCTGCAGCTGCCGAAGGGCGGAGTCAGAGCTATCCACTACCGTGACATCGTTCTGTTCGTCGGCGAGATGCTCTGTGAGCGTGCCGCCAACTTGCCCCGCTCCCAATATAATGATCTTCACGACGCTTTCGGTTCCTTGAACAACGGGTGATCTAAGTCATTACTCGCGAATGGTACTCCGATTTTCCGCGAACTCCAGATCAGATGGCTTTTTCGAGCATGCAGTAATAAAGGCCGTCGCCACCACTGACGGATGGCAAGGCCTGTCGCCCCAATCTTTTCTCAAGACCAAACGACTCCGTCAGTGGGATCGTTTTGGCATCTGTCGTGAGTGTTAAGAAGTGGCTGATTATATCTTCGTTTTCTGCCGGGAGCAGTGAACAGGTGATATACAACAGCCTCCCATTGGGTCGCACCTTTTGCCATGCGGACGCGAGAAGTGACAGTTGTAGCTCAGCAAACTGAGCAATATCGGTCTTTAGGCGTATGAGTTTAACATCAGGATTTCGTCGCATAACGCCAGTTGCAGAACACGGAACGTCGAGGAGTACCAAATCAAATGCATCGCCCTCAGCTATATCCGCAAGTTCTCGTCCATCCCCTACAAGGGTATTAATCGATAGTCCGAGACGCCTCGCATTTTCCTCGACTCTTGCTAGCCGTGAAGGCGAAATATCCATCGCGGTGACATCCGCACCAAGCTCAGCAAGGTGACAGGCTTTGCTTCCGGGTGCCGAGCAGACGTCGAGAACACGAAGTCCATGAGATACGCCCACCAAAGACCCTGCTAGCTGCGCAGATTCATCCTGAACGCTAGCGAGGCCATCGAAAAACCCGGGAATTTGAGAAACTGGGAGGGCGGACTGCAAGGAAACGCCGAAGGTTCCGGCGGGTGTTGCTCCTATACCCGCGGTCGCGAGCTGTTTGAGATAGTCATCGCGTGATGACTTCCCATTATTCACTCTTAATGTCAGAGGTGGTTTTTGACGGCCGGCTTCCGCGACGCTGTCTAAATGATCTGAATAGTGCTTTTTCAGAAGCTTGAAGAGCCATCCGGGTAGCGCCGCTCGTTCACTTTCGCCCAGCTCTTCAAGCAAGAGTTCCCGGTCTCTTTGGTATCGGCGTAGACAAGCGTTCACCAGTTTGCCGCCCCATGCCCGCTTGAGTTCCGAGCAAACTTCAACCGCGGCTGAGACTGACGCGTAGGAAGGCGTTGAGCATTCATCGAGCTCATAAAGCGCTAGGATGATCAGAGCTTCGAGCGAACTGTCCTTGGATTTGAGCGGTTTAGCCAAGAGTTGTCGGGTGATGCCTTTGTACATTGGCCACAGCCGCAGGGAGCCGTAGACTAGTTCCTTGAAGAAGGCCCGATCTGACTCGTTGACCTCGCTTTGTGCCGATTCAAAAAGTGCATTCAGAGACCCGCCTTGTTGGACCGCATCCAGCAAGAGTGTCGCGGACAAGCGCAGACTCATTGTTGTTGGCTCATGAATCGACTACCAACCACCAAGCGGTCTCTGTGTCCGTTCATGATATCGCTTAGGGACATAGGTTTTTTGTTGGGTAACTGAAGTTGTGTGATGATCAGATGGCCGTCACCAGACGCTACTCTAAGACCCTCTTTCGTCACAGCCAATAATGTACCCGGAGGTTCTGCGGCTGCTGCAGTCGTATGCTCTGCCCTCGCCTCCCAAATTTTGATGCGTTCATTATCGTAGACGGTAAAACAGCCCGGTGCAGGCGTCAGCGCCCTTATTTTACGGCTTATTTCTTCAGCTGACCGACACCAGTCTATCGCGGCCTCTTCCTTTGATACCTTGTGAGCGTAAGTAACGCCTTCGATGGGCTGTGTAATCGCTGTTTCCAGTGATGACTCCAAGTTGTCCAGCGTCGCAATCAGTGTCGCTCCTCCTAGAATCTCTAGTGCCTGGGTAAGGGACTCGGTGGTGTGCTCTTCGCTGATAGTAATAGCAGCTTTAGATAGCATGGGTCCTGTATCAAGGCCTTCATCCATGGCCATGATGGTTACCCCGGTAGAGGCATCACCTGTTTCGATGGCTCTGTGAATCGGTGCTGCACCGCGCCATCTCGGCAACAGTGATGCATGGACGTTTATACAACCGAGTCGTGGAGTCTCTAAAATTTCTTTTGGTAGCAAAAGCCCGTAAGCAACAACGATCATGACGTCAGCATTAAAGGCCGCGAGATCTGCCGCTGCGCTCTTGTCTCTCAACGTAGGTGGTTGAAGAACTGGAAGTGCATGTTCCAAAGCAAGCTGCTTTACGGGTGATGGTGTAAGTCGTTTGCCGCGGCCCGACGGTCTGTCAGGTTGTGTGTAAACGGCGATGACTTCGTGGTTGGATTTGAGCAGCTGTTGTAAGTGTGCTGCTGCAAATGTGGGCGTTCCCGCAAAGACAACTCGCAGTGATTTGCTCATGGCTTACGCTCTACGACGCTGTTCTTTCTCGAGACGTTGTCTGATTCTCTGGCGCTTGAGAGGGCTTAAGTAGTCAACGAAAAGCTTGCCTTGCAAGTGATCCATTTCGTGCTGAAGACAAACGGCAAGAAGACCTGTCACCGTCTCATCGATGGCTACACCCTCTCGGTCTAGCGCCCTTACCCGTATAGTTTTTGGGCGTTCAACCGATTCGCTAAATCCTGGCACAGAGAGGCAGCCCTCTTCGAAGCCGTCGAGTGAATGATCGACGACTTCTATACTCGGATTTATAAACACGCGGGGTGTTGAGCGGTCATTCGATAAATCAATCACGATGACTTGTTCATGAACGTCGATTTGCGATGCGGCGAGCCCAATTCCATTTGCGTCGTACATGGTCTCGAACATATCGTCTACGAGGGTTTGTATCCTGTGGTCGACGGTTTCCACGGCGGCGGCTTTTGTGCGCAGTCGTGGATCGGGAAATTCGAGGATTTTTCTGATGGCCATGCTTTGGTCTCAAACGCGTTGTGGATGTAATAGCTGACTTTTGCCCTTAATCGAGCTTGTTTTGACAGCAAGCTCAGCGCAGACTCGCATTATACCGTTAAGCAGAGATAGGCCAATTTTCTTTCGTCAGCCGCGGCCGTTAATGATGCGTGTGGATGACAAAGTGACAGATCGGGGAGCGGACATGGGCGGATACTATCTTTTAACTGAGCTGAAAATTATGTCAGGACGATTTTCAGTGCGTTTGATTCAGTGCGTGCGCACGGCGTTAAGCGCCGGTGCATTTAATAATAGCCCCCAAATTAGACGCCTTTTTGCTACGCTATTTGCGAGCGCGCTGCTTATGTTGCCCACGCTTAGTCAGGGCCAGTCGGCAATTCCTAGACTTGCGGAAGACGCACCAGACATCTACGTGGTGGAGCGTGGTGACACACTTTGGGATATTTCGGCATTGTTTCTTGACGAGCCTTGGCGTTGGCCTGAGTTATGGCGTGTAAATCCTGATATCAGAGATCCCGATCTTATTTACCCGGGGGATAAACTGTACCTTCGTTGGGAGGACGGGCAGCCAGGTGTGTATTTATCAGCCGCCACTCCTTACTCAGGGTCATCTGACGTTGTAAAGCTTAGCCCGAAGGTCAGAACGGCGCCCATTACAACAGCGATAGATGCGCTCCCAAGAGAGGCAATCGATCCATTTATTGCTCGTCATCGTTTTGTCACTGACTTTGACCTCGAAGAGATGCCTCGAATTATTAGTGGTTATAGTGGGCGCTTGATATCTGGGATGGGCGATCGGGTCTATGCCATTGGCGCATTTTCCGGTGATGAACTGCAGTTTGATGTGGTGCGGCCGGCGAGAGAGATTCTGCATCCGGAAACAGGTGCGATGTTAGGTACGCTTCTGTCCTCTGTTGGCAGAGTTGTTCTGTCGAAACGAGGTATGAGTGATGACGAGGCCAGCCAGTTTGATGTGCTGGCATCTCGCGAAGAGCTGCGTCCTGGTGACGTATTGCTCCCGGTGGAGGACAGGCAGCTGGTTGCTCAGTTCGTGCCCACAGTCCCAACGTCTAATTTGGACCCCGGTTTTATGCTGTCGCTCGAGAGTGGTACAACGCAAATAGGCGCTCTCGATGTCGTTGCTACGACCTTTGGTGAAGTCGATGATGTTGCGGTAGGCACTCTCCTCTCCATTGCCAAGGTGAGTGACCCAGTTCAGGATAAGGTTAGCGGTAAGTGGTATACGCTACCGTCAGAGAATGCTGGAATACTGATGCTCTTTGCTGTTTATGATCGTGCGAGTTTTGGTTTGGTGCTCAATGCAAACCAACCGCTGTCGGTCGCGGACCGGCTGGTTAATCCCTAACACGAATTACGCTGCAAGGACGCAGCAGGATAACTCAAGGATGAGTGATGCTAGTAATGCTTGGAGGCGAGGGCGTTCGACCCGAGCACTGGGTTGGTTACGCCCAATACATTACCTTACACGCCCGCGAACATGCGGGTGAAGCGATATCTGAACAGGTAAAAAGTAGACCGAGGTGTTCGCTTGAGCTCATGGCTCAATGGCCAGATCCTGAGTCGGTTATGCAGGCGGTTGCTACGCCAGATTTGGATCCTTGGCGGCGAAGTATCCGTGAGACGCGAAGTTTATCTCTCCCGAAGGATACGTGGTTATTGGGTCTTTCGTCGTCGCATTACTCCCCTCTGTTAGCCGAGTGTCGCGATGCGCCGTCTTTTTTATATGGTCGTGGTGACCTAGGGTGCTTTCGAAGACCAGCAATTGCCATCGTTGGCAGTCGTCGGCCATCTCTTGATGGATTAAGGCTTGCCGAGCATTTTGCTTTTGAGCTTGCAAAGGCGGGCTTTGTGATTGTAAGCGGACTTGCGCAAGGTGTTGATACTGCCGCCCACAAGGGTGCGCTGGCGGCTGGCGGGAACACGGTCGCGGTTATGGCCACAGGCATCGATGCGATTTATCCGTCTGTAAATCGGGCATTGAGTAATGAAATTGTGTGCTCGGGCGCACTAGTGACAGAGTTTTCTCCCGATAGTGCGCCAAAACCGCATCACTTTCGGCGTCGAAATAGAACGATATCTGGCTTATCTATTGCAACAGTGGTGATCGAAGCCGGTGTGCCCAGCGGAACCTTAATTACGGCAACAGCCGCGGCTGAACAGGGAAGGGATGTCTATGCGCTTCCTTGGTCGATCAACCATCGGCAAGGTGAGGGCTGTCTAAAGTTGTTACTTGAGGGGGCGCTCCTTGCGACCGATCCCCAAGATGTTATCGAGGGGAGCTGTTGGTCTCAGCCGATATCCGAGGCCGCTGTCATCGGGGACTACCGATCAGACTATGGCGTTAGCGAGAAGGTTGTTGGACAAGATGTCGATAACGCGTTGCAACAAAACACAAGTTTGCAGTCAAAAGTCATCCCGAAAGAACCGCCTGACCACGACCTTTCAGCCAATGATTATTCTTTGAGCGATGGAGGTTCTAGAGGGCTGAATGATTACGCTGACCCGCCACAAACGTTGACCGTTGAACAACAATCGCTTCTGCAACTGATGGGTGATGGGCATCATTCAGCGGAGTCGCTGTCTGCCGCGACCGGATCAGATATCCGCGTTATTTATCAGTTACTCGCTGCGTTAGAGATCTTGGGTTTCGTTACTCGGCACCGCAGTAGTTACCGCAAACGCTGATTGTTTGAGTAAACTATCGAGATGCCGCGTCATTATATTAATGTAGCTTTACTAGCATTGGCCCAGCGTTCATCGTAAGTGCTTACAATGAGCAATACGGTGAGATGCTGTCAGAAACGCAGCCGAGATCACGGTGAATAAGAGACTATTGGGACGCGCCAACTGCACTTAGCTCCAACCTCGCCCAAAAAGGACCGGTAACATGACATCCCTACTTCACATTCGGCATGCTGCAGCTTGTGTCAGGGGCGGCGGCGTCATTGCTTGCCCAGCTGAGGCAGTATGGGGCCTCTCTTGCGATCCATGGAATCGCGGTGCGGTGCAGCAACTGTGTGATATGAAGCAAAGGCCGCTATCAAAAGGCGTTATTGTCGCGAGTGCCGATGTGGCCGATTTTGCGCCTCTCTTGGAAGGGCTTAGCTTAGAGCAGCGGCAAACAGTCTTGAATTCTTGGCCGGGCCCTGTGACGTGGCTCGTGCCGCACAGAGATTTTTTTCCCTCTTGGGTAACGGGAGAGAGCGCTGAAGTGGCAATACGTGTAACCTCTGCACCTGCGCTGTCCAAGTTGTGTCGCGAATTGGGCGGGCCGGTTGTAACAACCAGTGCTAACTGGGCGGGTGCTCAGCCTGCGAAGCATTCGTTTCAGGTGGTGCGGTATTTTGGTGTAGGTGTCACGCGGGTGCCTGGGCAGGTAAACCTACAGGGTCGCCCATCATCGATAAAGCGTGCAATAACCGGTGAAGTGATACGGTAAGTAACGCGATTAGATAGAGGCAGATAAAAGAAGGAAGCCCTATGGATTTGCCAGCTGTTGAGCAGTATCTGAAAGGCCTACAAACGTCGATTTGTGATGAGCTGAGTGCAATAGACGGGTCAGCAGAGTTTGAAACGGAGTCTTGGGAGCGCCCTGAGGGCGGTGGTGGCATTAGTCGTGTATTGGCCGACGGAAAGGTGTTTGAAAAAGGCGGCGTCAACTTTTCTTATGTAGAAGGCACCCAAATGCCTGGTACTGCGACGCAACATAGGCCTGAACTGGCGGGCCGCAGTTTCAAAGCGATGGGCGTGTCGTTGGTCATGCATCCAAGAAACCCCTATGTTCCGACGTCCCATGCCAACGTCCGATGTTTTGTGGCTGAGAAGCCGGGGTATGAGCCTGTATGGTGGATGGGCGGTGGGTTTGATTTAACGCCCTACTATGGGAGAGACGAGGACGTTGTTCATTGGCATCAAACCGCGAAAGATGCCTGTGACCCCTTTGGTGAGGATGTTTACTCTAAGTATAAAAAATGGTGTGACGACTATTTCTTTCTACCGCACCGTGGAGAGCCTCGAGGCGTCGGGGGTCTCTTTTACGATGATTTAAATGAGTGGGGCTTTGAGAGGACCTTTAAGTTTATGCGCTCTGTAGGAGATGCATTCTCAAAAGCCTATGTCCCAATCGTGATGAACAATAAAGATCGTGACTATGGCGAGCGTGAGCGTCAGTGGCAGCTTTACCGACGAGGCCGATATGTTGAGTTCAACTTGGTTTTCGATCGAGGAACGCTGTTTGGCTTGCAATCAAACGGTCGTACTGAGGCAATTCTCATGTCATTACCGCCGCTTGTTCGCTGGGAGTATGGACTGACGCCAGAACCGGGAACACCCGAGGAAAAGCTACTCGACTACTATTTAAAGCCAAAAGACTGGGTGAGATAATTACGATTAGATAGCGGGGTAGTCATCACTTTTTTGGTTTGGAGTATTTTATGAGGCGCTTTGCAGTACTGGGCAACCCAATCGCTCACAGTAAATCGCCCGAGATTCACCATGCGTTTGCAGCGAGTTTAGAACACAACGTTGATTACTCGCGCATATTGGTCGAGGCAGTTGATTTTGATGCGGTAGTTACTCGGTTTTTTGCAGACGGTGGTGTAGGCCTGAATATCACAGCACCCTTCAAAGGCGATGCCTTTGAGATTGCGGCTATTCGGACAGCCGCTGCCGAAGATGCCAAAGCAGCAAATACGCTGTGGCGTGACGGTGGCGGAAGAATCTGCGCGCATACGACCGACGGTAGTGGTTTATTGCAAGATCTCGAACACAACCTTGGATGGGCCATCACCAACAAGAATATCCTGTTGTTGGGTGCGGGTGGCGCAATGCGCGGCATCATGGGTTCGCTATGCGATCGCAACCCAACCTCGATTCACATTACCAATCGCACGGTATCCCGAGCTACCGAACTGGTGGATTTATTTGGGGATCGCGGCAACTTGAGTGCGGGTGGCTTTGATGACATACCTGATAGGCCTTGGGGTCTAATTATTAACGGCCTTAGCAGCGGATGGGATGGTAGCTTCCCAGACCTTTCCATTAATACCTTCGGTCCGTCCACCAGTGCTTACGATCTGATTTATAGCGACAAAGACACAGCGTTCATGGCTTGGGCTCGAGCTAGAGGACTAACTCGTGTTCAAGACGGGTTAGGTATGTTGATAGAACAGGCCGCTGACAGCTACGCAATTTGGCAGGGCATACGACCAAAGACGGCCGCGGTGTTTGAATCTTTACGACCATGTGGTTAAACGCTCAATTCCTGAAGGAATTTATCTTTAAGATTGACGTAGTTTTTTGCTGAATAGGGCAAAAACGCCCGTTCGCGTTCTGTTATTTCACGGATCGGCCTCGCGGGTGATCCCGCATAAAGCCATCCGCTTTTGAGCGTTTTCCCCGGTGTTACAAGGCTCCCAGCGCCTATCATTACCTCATCCTCAACGACTACGCCGTCCATCACAACCGACCCTATCCCCACTAATACCAGGTTGCCGATCGTGCAGCCGTGAAGCACAACGTTGTGACCAACGGTCACATCGTTGCCGACCATTAAAGGAAAGCCAGGTCCATTGAAGTCGCTTGCGTGAGTAATATGCAGAATCGACCCGTCTTGAATATTGGTTCGACTGCCAATACGGATGCTGTGCATGTCAGCTCGAATTGCACACTGAGGCCAGACACTCGAGTCATCGCCAATAGTGAGGTCCCCCAGTACAACCGCAGACGGATCGATCATGACCCGCTCACCCAACTTTGGGGTCTGGCCTTGATATGACCTAATATTGTCAGGACCGTTGTAGGAAGTCGTCGCCATCTCACCATTCCAATGCGATTTATGCTGCTAACATTCGCACAGATGCTAGAGCAACTTCAAATCGCGCTTGCTGCAGGGTAAGCAACGCGAGTAATTAATGCCTTTTTCATTTTTTCGTGGTGCTGGGGAGAAGGGTATTTTTATATTTGAGGTCGGGTGTAGTTGAGGCTTAGTGTGCGTAAGGTCCCTTTTTGGGTTTACGTTATAACTTGGGCTTAGGTTATAACTTGGGCTTAGGCTATAAAAAGGCCCGCTGTGTTTTTGGTTCCCTTTGTTAATGGCTCTTTGCGTCTAGGGGCGCTGCAGATTTGGAAGCTATGTTTTTTGCGCACAGCGATCAACGAAGCCGTCGGAAAACACCTGCTATTCTTAAGCGGACTTAAAGACTTAGGCGGAATAAAAAGTGCAATCACCGGTTACGGTCCATGAAGAAATATAGGTGAACTTCAGATGACGAACGACGCGACACCGCAAGCCCCACGAAGACCGCGTTTTATTGCGGGCGCCGTTTGCCCAAGCTGCAAAGCGATGGACCGTATTGTGGTAGACATGGAGACCGACGAGCGGTCCTGCGTTGACTGTGGATTTTCGGAGAAGCGTCCACAGACTGTCGCACAAGAACCCGCAACACGCGTCACTCGCGGTAGCGCGAGATTAGTTGAGACAACGGCAGAGCCTGTCAGGTTGATGGTGCCGGATACCCGTAAGGACTAAATTACTGTTAACAAATGCACGGTATTTGTCTAAGTGCGGTTTTCCGGCTGTGAATCCAATTTGACTTCGCTATAATCGCGGCGCAAAAAAAAGCGTGGTCCGACCATCGGGGGCAGGACCAGCACAACGCTGTTATGGGGACACAACGATGCTTAACGCACGGGCACTAGCCGCAGCGGCTCTCTTGCCGCTATCCGCGAATGCACAGAACCAAGTCAACATGTCGACTGGCGTGTCTGATGCAGGCGCAGTAATCACTGAACTCGGTGTCGAGATCTACGACCTACACATGCTGATCTTCTGGATTTGTGTTGTTATTGGTGTCGGTGTTTTCGGCGTCATGCTTTATTCGATCTACGCACACCGGAAGTCAAAAGGTGTAGAGCCTGCTCAGTTTCACGAGCATACAGGCGTCGAAATTGCATGGACTGTCGTGCCATTCCTAATTTTGATCGGGATGGCTGTGCCTGCCACATCGACGTTGCTAGAGGTCTACGACAACGATGACGCCGAAATGAGTATTCTCATTACCGGGTATCAGTGGAAATGGAAGTACGAATACCTGGATGCTGATGGCGAGAACGTCTCGTTCTTTTCGAACCTTGCTACGTCACAGGAAGAGATTTACAACACGGATAACAAAGGCGAGAACTACTTGCTTGAGGTCGATGAGCCTCTTGTTATTCCCGTAGACACCAAAGTGCGCTTTTTGATCACTGCTAATGATGTGATTCACTCTTGGTGGGTGCCCGAAGTGGCCGTTAAGCGTGATGCCATCCCGGGCTTCATTAACGAAGCGTGGACCCGCGTCCTGCAAGAGGGTGTTTACCGCGGGCAGTGCACCGAGTTATGCGGCGCATACCATGGGTTTATGCCTATTGAGGTTCATGTCGTTAGCCGTGATGAGTTTGATAGCTGGATGGCTGCCAAACAAGGCGCCGCCGCGGCTGACGCTGCATTGGCGGCACAACAGCTCTCGTTTGATGAGCTGTATGCAAGAGGCGAAGATGTCTACAACGCGAGTTGTCTTGCTTGCCATGGCGCGAATGGTGAGGGCGGCTTGGGTAACGCTATCGCCGGCAGCACTATTGCAACGGGTGGCCTCGATTCGCACTTAAGCGTCATCGTTAACGGCGTTGCGGGTACCGCAATGCAAGCATTTGGCGCACAACTGTCGGAAGTTGATGTTGCTGCTGTTACCACGTACCAGCGAAATGCATTCGGAAATAATACTGGGGATGTGGTTCAGGCGTCTGACGTCGTGAGCTACAAAGAAGGGTAATTGGAGGAAATACACATGGGCGATCATCACCACGGTCCAGCCAAAGGCCTCTCTCGTTGGCTGTATACAACTAATCACAAAGACATCGGAACCATGTACCTATGGTTCTCCTTTGCAATGTTCCTCCTTGGCGGCGCATTTGCCATGGTCATTCGTGCGGAGCTCTTCCAGCCCGGCATGCAGCTCGTTGAGCCTGGATTCTTCAACCAGATGACAACCCTTCACGGACTGGTGATGGTATTTGGCGCCATCATGCCATCGTTCGTAGGCCTAGCTAACTGGCTTATTCCTATGATGATTGGCGCGCCAGATATGGCCCTACCGCGCATGAATAACTGGAGCTTTTGGATTTTGCCTCCGGCGTTTTTGATGTTGGCGTCTACGCTTTTGATGGAAGGTGGCGCACCAGCGTTTGGTTGGACATTCTATGCCCCACTGTCAACGACTTATGCACCACCCTCGGTGACTTTCTTCATTTTCGCGATCCACATTTTGGGTGTTTCGTCCATCATGGGATCAATCAACATCATCGCTACTGTCATGAATATGCGTGCCCCTGGCATGACTTACATGAAGATGCCGCTATTCGTTTGGACATGGCTCATCACGGCGTTCCTGCTTGTTGCTGTTATGCCCGTTTTGGCCGGTGCAGTAACGATGATGCTCATGGATATCCACTTTGGCACGAGCTTCTTCTCTGCCGCTGGTGGTGGTGACCCTGTTCTGTTCCAGCACATCTTCTGGTTCTTCGGTCACCCAGAGGTGTACATCATCATTCTTCCCGCATTCGGTGTGATTTCGCAGATCATCCCCGCATTCTCGCGCAAGCCGCTCTTTGGCTATGCATCTATGGTCTACGCGACAGCGGCGATCGCGTTTTTGTCATTCATCGTATGGGCGCACCACATGTATACCGTCGGCATGCCTGTCGCGGGTGAGCTGTTCTTCATGTACGCGACAATGCTTATCGCGGTACCTACGGGCGTAAAAGTCTTCAACTGGGTCACAACAATGTGGCGTGGTGCTTTGACGTTTGAAACACCCATGCTGTTCTCGATTGGTTTCTTGGTGCTGTTCACCATCGGTGGTTTCACCGGATTGATGCTGTCAATCGCGCCCGCTGACTTCCAGTACCACGATACGTATTTTGTTGTCGCTCACTTCCACTACGTCATGGTGGCAGGCGCTGTGTTCTCTATGACCGCAGCCATTTATTTCTGGCTACCTAAGTGGACCGGTCGAATGTACGACGAGACCATGGGCAAGGTGCATTTCTGGATTTCCTTTATCGGCTTCAACATCACCTTCTTCCCGCAGCACTTTGTCGGTCTCGCGGGCATGCCAAGACGTATTCCAGACTATGCGCTGCAGTTTGCTGACTTCAATATGATGTCATCGATTGGTGCGTTCATTTACGGCGCGTCACAGCTCTTGTTCCTATATAACGTTATTGCTGCCATCGTTGCGGGCAAGCGTGTTTCAGACGAAAAAGTGTGGGATGGTGCAGAGGGTCTTGAGTGGACGCTGCCTTCACCACCGCCTTATCACACGTTCGAGACGCCGCCCAAAATTGAAGAGCAGCCTGCTCACTAAACTTGGGATATAGCCTCTCGTGCAACTGAGCCAAGACCCAACGACAGACACGGTAGCCAAACTGGGTGCCGTGGCTGTTGCGATGTTCGCCTTTGTATTTGTGGTGATGGTGCCGCTGTACAACGTGTTGTGCGACGCTTTGGGTATTAACGGTAAGACCTCCTCAGAAGCTTACACATCTGTTGTGGCGCAAGTTGATGAGTCGCGCTCAGTAAAAGTGCAGTTCGTTGCCACCAACAATGATGGAATGCCATGGGTATTCTCGCCGGATGTGACCGAGATGGTTGTGCATCCTGGTGCCGCAAACGATACGGTATTTTTTGCCGCGAATCCGACGGCTAATTCAATGATTGCTCAGGCGGTCCCTAGCGTCTCGCCTTCGCGCGCAGCTGAATATTTTCACAAGACTGAGTGCTTTTGTTTCGAGCAGCAGCCTTTAGACGGCAATAGCGAGGCAGAGATGCCTCTGCAGTTCATCGTCGATCAGGACCTACCTGCCGATATAAAAACAATCACCCTGTCTTACACATTGTTCGATGTGACTGCGCTGCTGCGCGATAAAGTTGCATCGAGATAAACTAAAAGGGGGCCCCGGGGGGACGGGGTATAACGGAGAAAAACATGTCTAGCGCCCAATCATCATCAGAGTACGAAAAGTACTACGTACCCGAGAGTTCTAGCCTCGCGGTAAGAGCAACCATCGGCCTAGTGTTGACCGTGTTTGGCGGAGGCCTCGTACTGAACGAGATGACCTTCGGCGGGACACACGATACGGGCGGTACCGCGAAGTATGTGTTATTTGCCGGATTGGCAATGTTCATTGCGACGCTCACTTACTGGTTCCGTACAGCGATCGCCGAGAACAAGGCAGGGATGAACAGCGCTCAGCTCAGTCAGAGCTATGTGCTTGGCATGTTCTGGTTTATTTTCTCTGAGGTTATGTTTTTTGCCGCGTTCTTCGGTACGTTGCTCTACGTTCGCTGGTTAGCGGGCCCCTGGCTCGCTGGCGAGGGTGAAGGTGGTCGAATGAACTTCCTCTTATGGGAGGGTTTCGAGTACACCTGGCCGCCCGTAGCGACACCGCAAGAAGTGGTGGGTGGTGCACTTAGCCAACCTATCGCCAATAACGGTGAGTTTGTGTCTCAAGAGACGTCGATGTCATTTGCAGACGCGCATCACTGGTATGCGTGGCTACCACTTTGGAACACCATTATTCTGCTTACCTCGAGTGTGACCTGTGAGTTTGCACACCGTGCCTTGTCTGCGGGTAACATAAAAAAGTTTGAAGCTTGGCTTGCAGTGACAGTTGGTTTGGCCATCATCTTCCTGTTCTTGCAGGCGGCGGAATACTATGAGGCCTACGAGCTTTTCGGCCTGACGCTCAACTCTGGTATTTACGGTTCAACCTTCTTCATGTTGACGGGCTTCCACGGCTTCCACGTCGCGATGGGTATGACGATGTTGTTGATTCAGCTTATTCGCTCAGTTCGCAACAAGCACATGACACCAACAGACCACTTCGGTTTTTCTGCTTCTAGCTGGTACTGGCACTTCGTCGACGTGGTTTGGGTATTCCTCTTTATCTTCGTGTACATCATCTGAAGTTAAAGGGTGAGATAAAAGGGGCGGGTTTATCCCGCCTTTTTTTTACTCTGAGGATTCCGTCACGGGACGAGCGTCCCAGGGGCTCTGATGACCTAATTGGCCGCTGGCAACACCGTAGATAATGAGCGCCATAAGCGTTCCGGCAATGCCGACTCGAACACGCAATGAATTCACCAAGCGAGTTTTTTTGACGTCACCGCGATCGATCATTAAGTAGTAGAGACCAAAACCTAGGGTAACCACCAAGGCGATCATGAGTAAGACAATCAGTCCTATTAGCATGCAAAATCCTTACACTAGGCAGTGCTACTCACCTCGTTCTGAGGTGAAGCCCATCTGCCGAAACGAGCGAGGAGTGTAACGAAACCAACATGAAGTTGCGCGTTGAACTTGATTGGCGAACCACATTAGCCACGGCTTTTCTGTTTCCCACTTTGCTCGGCCTCGGGTTTTGGCAGCTTGAGCGTGGTGATGAGAAAGCTGAGTTGATAGCGCGTTTGGAAGAGCGCCGGCTAGAGCCGCCGATGTCGCTATCTTCGGCCCTGCGCTTGCCCACTGAGGAACTCGCGGACCGGCAGGTTGTGTTTACTGCCACGTTTGACGAAGACAATTATGTCCTTTTAGATAATCGCTTACGAGAGGGTCGGTTCGGTTACGAAGTCGTGGCGTTTGTAGCGGTGGGTGACGCGTTAGCACATACACTCATCGCGCCTCTTAATTTAGGGTGGGTCGAGGGCGATCGTTCGCGGATGACAACGCCCTCGCCCAAATTACCTCGAGGTGAGCATCGAGTTCATGGACGGATTTACCAGTCTTCGGGTGAAGCGTTTCTTTTGGGCGATAACGCGTTTCCCCTTAAGCGGCCAGCGGTCGTCCAGCAATTGACGCTTGCCCGTTGGGAGGAGCCCATGCGCGAGACCTTGGGGAGCCCTGTTTTCCCTTTTGAGGTACGTGTTTTACCGACAGAACCCACGGCCTTTAGGGCCGAATGGGCTGTCGTTAATCAGACACCCGCAAAACATCGGGGATATGCCGTGCAATGGTTTACTATGGCAGCGGCTCTGGGATTGGCCTTTATTTTTCGAAGCAGCAACCTCGCTACGTGGTTGCGTCATCGACTCGTGAGTAGCGGCGATTAGGCCGTTTTGGGGGATTCAACGTGACCGAAACAAACAACCGAACCGGCGGACGCGCGATTTTATTGCTAATCGCTGGTCTGCCTGTGACGATGATTCTGGCGTCGACCTGGCTTTGGTACTTCGTCGAGCGCGGCGATATCGACATTATCGGTGCACTCGGCACCGCAAACAGTGGTGAGCTGCTGCCGGACCCTATCAATATCCAAGCGCTTGAGTTTGAGGCTGCCGACGGTACACAAACGAGCCTTTCCACTATCGAGCCCAAATGGACTTTGATGCTGGTGAACGATGGGCCGACTTGCGACGCAGCTTGTAACGAGCTGCTTTACATTACGCGCCAAATTCGCATTGCCATTGGTCGCGACTATCAACGCACTCGACGGCTTCTGATGGTTGATACGCCAATCGATGCGATTCAATCGAGCGGCGAACCTGGCAGCGTCTATGACGTCACCGAGCCCCAAGCGCTGCGGCCTCAGCTTGAGCGTGAGCATGTCGACCTTAAGGTCTGGCACCGACAGGATCAGCTGGTAGTCCCCGAGGCGCAGCTAATGCCCAATTCTTGGTACCTCGTTGATCCCTCCGGGTGGGTCATGATGCGCTACTCCACTGAGGTGAATTACAAAGATGTGATTGGAGACCTTAAGTTTCTGCTTAAGAACTCAGGGGGTTGATCATGAGTGATACGCTGATGGCCCGATGGCCAGACTTTTTAGAACTCACTAAGCCTCGTGTGGTGGCACTTATGCTGATCACTGCGTTGATTGGTATGTGTATGGCAGTCCCCGGCTTTGTGCCCTGGGAGCCCCTTATCTTGGGCAATCTCGGTATTGGCCTGTGTGCAGGTGCTGCGGCTGCTATAAACCACGTGGTTGATGAGCGGATTGATCAAAAGATGTCGCGAACGACCAATCGACCCGTCGCAACCGGCCGTGTAAGCCAGACAGAAGCACTGATATTCGCTACATTGCTCGCCCTATTAGGCGCGTGTGTGTTGGCGCTTACTATCAATATATTGACCGCAGTGCTGACGGTTGCGAGTCTAGTCGGATACGCGTTTATCTACACTATGTTTTTAAAACGGGCGACGCCGCAGAACATTGTGATCGGGGGGCTGGCGGGCGCGGCACCACCACTACTGGGTTGGACTGCTGTAACGGGCGAAGTCCACGCGCACGGACTTCTTCTGGTATTGATTATTTTTGCATGGACGCCGCCTCATTTTTGGGCGCTGGCTATTCATCGTAAGGAGGAATATGCGGCTGTGGGGATCCCGATGCTGCCAGTAACGCATGGCAATCGCTTCACCGCCCTGCACATTCTGCTTTATACGATCCTTATGTTTTTGATCACGTTGCTGCCCTATGCGACGTTATTGAGCGGCTGGATTTATTTGGTGTCCGCCGTCGTGCTCGGCGTGATTTTCCTCTACTGGTCGATTGAGATTCTGCGTGAGAAGAACCCTAAGGCACCGATGGAGACCTTTAAGTACTCGATTAACTATCTCCTTCTCCTATTCATTGCCATGTTGGCGGATCACTGGATATTAGGAGTTCCGTCGTGAGCTTTACTCAGCGCCAACGTATAGGCCTAACAGTTGCTGCAATTCTTCTAGGAATTGCGGTAATCGTCTCGGGATTTGTCCATCGGATTCAACAACCGAGAATCATGACGGTGTCTGAGATGCGGGCGAACGGACTGTTTATCTTTGACACGCCGAGAGACGCCGGTGAGTTCGAGTTAGTAAACCATCACAGCGATCCCTTCACTGCGGAGAGCTTAGAGGGTGATTGGACTTTGCTCTTTTTTGGTTTTACCTATTGCCCCGACGTATGTCCCACTACTATGTCCTTCCTTGCTGAGCTGAAGGGTAACTTAGTTGGTACTGAGGCGGAGAGTACCCGCGTGGTGATGGTATCCGTTGATCCTGCGCGTGACACAGTGGAGCAACTCGCGCAGTACGTGCCCTACTTCCATCCAGAGTTTTTAGGTGTGACCGGCGATTTCCCCGATATTTTGAGTTTCGCTCGTCGGTTTAACGCCCCCTTTCGTAAAGTCACCATGGAAGACGGCGACTACCAAATCGACCATAGCGCAAATGTGGTGCTGATTAACCCCAAAGGTGACTTCCACGGTTTTTTCCGGGCGCCTCTCGATTTGGCCAAAGTAAAAGTGACCTTGCGTTCAGCACAATATTATTGGAGTCAGCAGTATGACTGATGCGTCTCGGCTAATTCTGGTTGACGGCTCTTCTTATCTGTTCAGGGCGTTTCACGCGTTGCCTCCGTTGACAAATAGTAAAGGGCTAAACACTGGAGCTGCTAAGGGCGTTATCGGCATGTTGAAGCGGCTGCAAGCCGATAATCCGGCTGATCAGCTGGTTGTTATTTTCGACGCCAAGGGCCCGACGTTCCGAAACGAGATTTACTCTGAGTACAAGGCGAATCGACCTCCCATGCCTGAAGAACTGCGCGAGCAAATCGAGCCAATACATAATGTGATTCGCGCCATGGGCCTCCCATTGATTTCGATTCCCGGTGTAGAGGCTGACGACGTTATCGGAACGCTATCGGTTATGGCCTCAGAACAGCAACGGCCCGTTTTGATTTCCACGGGCGATAAGGACATGGCGCAGTTGGTTAATGACCATGTCACGCTCGTCAATACCATGACGCAAACCGTACTCGATCGCGAGGGTGTCGTTGAGAAGTTCGGTGTCCCTCCAGAGTTAATTATCGATTTACTGGCGCTTATGGGTGACTCGGTAGATAACATACCGGGTGTAGCGGGCGTTGGTGAGAAAACCGCTTTGGCGTTACTCCAGAATCTAGGTGGCGTTGCCGACATTTATACACAATTGGATCGCGTGCCTGACCTCCCGGTTCGTGGCGCAAAGTCGCTGGGCGATAAGCTCCTTGCGAGCCAAGAAATGGCGGAGCTGTCATACGTGCTTGCGACGATAAAGACCGACTGCGATCTCGATTTAGCAGAAGCGGATCTTCGTTCAACATCACCCGACAATGAGCGCCTCATTGCGCTTTATCGTGATCTCGAGTTTAAGTCTTGGCTGGATGAGCTTTTGAGTCCCGGACTCTTTGCAGATGCAGCGCCCGAGGCTGCGGCGGCAAGTGTGCCAGAGCTGAAAACGGTGACCATTACTGACCAGAGTGTTTTTGCCGAATGGCTACGCCGTCTCGAGAACGCGCCACTGTTCGCTTTTGACACTGAAACCACCAGTCTCAACTATATGCAGGCAGAGATTGTAGGTGTCTCCTTTGCCGTAGAGGCAGGTGAAGCCGCCTACGTACCGCTCGCTCATATTAATCCGGGGCTTGAAGGCCAGCTTAACCGCGAAGCAGTCCTCGAGCAGCTGCGCCCATTGCTTGAGTCGGATGCAGTCAAGAAGGTCGGACAGCACCTTAAATATGATGCCAATGTATTGGCGAACCACGGCATCACGCTTCGTGGTATTGCACACGACACGATGCTTGAGTCCTATGTTTTGGATGCAGTGGGTAGCCGTCATGATATGGGAAGCCTCGCACTCAAATACTTGGGGCAGCGAGTTATTTCTTTCGAAGAGGTGGCAGGTAAGGGCGCCAAGCAGATCACTTTTGATCATGTCCCTATCGAGCAAGCAGCAGAGTATGCAGCTGAAGATGCGGACGTGACGCTCCGCTTACACGAAACACTTCATCCCAAACTGGCGGCGGAGCCGAAGCTTCGAGAGGTATACGAGCGACTTGAGCTGCCTTTAGTGCCTGTTCTGTCGAAAATTGAGCGCAACGGAGCTTACGTTTCAGTCGAGCGTTTGCGCCAGCAGAGCAGTGAACTTGCAAGCCGACTTGCCGAGTTAGAAACCAAGGCATGTGATCTTGCTGGGCAGCCTTTCAACTTGGCCTCACCCAAGCAGCTTGGTGAGATCTTGTTTGAGAAGCTCGAGTTGCCGGTCATTAAAAAGACGCCCAAAGGTGCACCCTCAACCGCAGAAGAGGTGTTGGTTGAGCTTGCGAACGATTACGAGTTACCGGCAGTGCTTATCGAACACCGCGGACTGGCCAAGCTAAAGTCAACTTACACAGACAAGTTGCCCGAAATGGTTGATCCTAAAACGGGTCGTGTACATACGTCATACCACCAGGCAGTGACAGCTACTGGGCGTCTCTCTTCCAGCGACCCCAATTTGCAAAATATTCCCGTAAGAACTGAGGAAGGACGGCGCATTCGACAGGCGTTCGTTGCGCCCGAGGGTCGAAAAATCGTCGCTGCAGATTATTCGCAAATCGAACTTAGAATCATGGCGCACCTTTCGAGTGATGAAGGACTACTTCATGCCTTCGCTAATGAGCTCGACGTTCATAGCGCGACAGCCGCAGAGGTTTTTGATGTCGTTTTAGGTGAGGTAAGTAGTGATCAGAGACGCAAGGCCAAGGCAATTAACTTCGGTTTGATCTACGGTATGTCAGCATTTGGCCTCGCGAAACAGATCGGAGTTGCGCGCGGCGAAGCCCAAGAATACATAGACCGGTATTTTGCGCGCTATCCTGGTGTAGCTGAGTACATGGATGCAACCCGAGCGCTCGCCCATGAGCAGGGCTACGTTGAAACGTTGCTTGGCCGACGTTTGTATTTGCCAGAAATCAATGCGAGGAATAAGCAGCGCCAGTTGGCTGCAGAACGTACGGCGATCAACGCACCGATGCAGGGTACTGCGGCAGACATCATCAAACTGGCAATGATAGAGGTGGACCGATGGCTCACCGACTCAGCCCTTGATGCCAAGATGATTATGCAGGTTCACGATGAATTAGTATTTGAGGTTGCTGAGGATGCCTGTACCGAGTTGTGCAACGAGGTAACAACCCGCATGGCCAATGTTATTGAGCTAAAGGTTCCGCTACTCACCGAGGTCGGTCTCGGTGATAACTGGGACGAGGCGCACTAAGCGCTCAATCACTAAACCGCTAATAGCCGTTTAGCGCGTCTTACTGAGAATCTGGCGTTTGATTTAGTGCTGGGTCGGCCCACCCGTTTGGCTCTTCTTCAATGGGTGCGCCGTCGGCATCAGGCAACGTCAACCACCAGTTTAGCGTTCGTTGGAGTTCGTCCATTCCGTCATGGTTATGCGATGAAAATAGCTGAACCGAGATCCATCGATCGTGATCTTTGAGTTCTTTTTTGACGGTCAGCAACGTATTTCTTCCTGGGCCACGTTTTAGTTTGTCGCTTTTGGTTAGTAATATATGCACTGGCATTTCGCTTTTGACCGCCCACTCAATCATTTGCCGATCGTAGTCTTTGAGTGGATGCCGAATATCCATAAGCAGGATTAGTCCTTTGAGGCTTTGTCGCAATTGCAGGTAGCGCTCAAGTTGTTTATTCCACTCCTGCTTCACGCTAAGAGGCACTTTGGCAAAGCCGTAACCGGGCAGGTCTACTAAGCGAATTTGATCGGCCACGCTAAAGAAATTGATGAGCTGGGTTCTTCCAGGCGTGCGAGAGGTTCTTGCTAGCTTGCTGTTACTGGTGAGCGCATTAATCGCACTAGACTTCCCCGCATTACTTCTGCCGGCAAAGGCAACCTCACAGCCAAAGTCTGCGGGCGCGTTACTTAAGGCGCTCGCAGATTGTAAAAATTCAGCGCTTTTGAAATTAAGCTTTTGAGACTTATTGGGCGTATTAATGACAGTAATCCACGTAAAGTTTGGTGTTTTCGGCTCAGTGACTATAATGCCGAGCCGGGAGACGTGGGTACAGCCACAAAATCACAGAATTAAACGGTCTTTGCACCGCTAGAAAGGGTGAAATCATGAAATTAAACATCTTAAAGTTCGCACTCATTGTAGTCACATCGCCATTAGCCGCCGTGGCAGTTAACGCCGCGGAGCAGCCACCTCAATACGCGGCATCCTGCGGTGCGTGCCACGCATACGCCGTTGCCGGTGCTCCTAAGACAGGTGATGCGGCGCAGTGGGAGCCACGTTTAGCAAAAGGAATGGAAGCGCTCGTGTCGTCGGTCAAGAATGGCCTGGGTGTTATGCCCGCTGGTGGTATGTGTACAACTTGCAGTGACGACGATTACAAGGCCCTCATCACATACATGTCGACACCCCAATAATTGGGTAACAAGGAGTTAAGGATGATGTTTTATCGCGCGATTGCGGCACTGGCCTTCTTTATGTCCAGCACTGTTTCAGCAGCTGATGGTGTCTTGAAGGGCGACGTGGCTGCGGGCGAAGCCTTGTCGGCTTCCTGTGCAGCGTGCCACGGTACCGATGGAAATAGCCTCGCACCAACGTTTCCAAAGCTTGCGGGCCTCGGTGAGCGCTACCTTCTCAAGCAGATGAAAGATATCCGTGATGGACGTCGTCCAGTTGCGCTTATGGCGGGACAGGTTGACAACATGACCGATCAGCAATTGGCAGACCTTGCGGCCTTCTACGATTCGCACGAGCGAACGTCAGGCACTACGGATCCAGACCTCGTGAAGCTAGGTCGTAAGATCTATCTTGCAGGCGTTGCTGAGCGTAAAGTCGCTGCGTGCTCTGGTTGCCACAGTCCCTCGGGCAAAGGAAATGGCCCTGCTGGCTACCCTGGTCTTGCAGGTCAGCACGCTGACTACGTACAGCAGCAGCTTGAGATGTTCCGACTAGGTTACGAGGACGAAAGCGGTCGAACGAATGGCGGTGACAGTAAAATCATGCGAACCATCGCCTTTGGTTTGAGTGATCTTGAGATCAAAGCTGTTGCAAGTTATGTTGCTGGTCTTCAGTAAGATTTAATAACAGCTCGGGGGAGATCAACATGCTACGCCTTCTACGTACCGTTTCTTTTATTGCATTCGCACTGTTATCAGTCGCTGTAGCTTCGCAGGAGCAGTATCAAGAAGGGGTTCATTACGAGTTGATCGAACCCTCCGTTCACACCGGTATAAGTGACAAAGTCGTTGTTTCCGAGTTTTTCTCTTACGGATGTGGCCACTGCTTCAATTTTGAACCCCTGCTGGAATCTTTTGAAACGCGGTTGCCCGAGGGCGTGGTAGTGCAGCGAATTCCAGTTATCTGGGGCAACAATGCGGGCATGAAGTTACTAGCGAAAGCGTATTACGCAGCGCAAATTTTGGACGTGCTTGACCCAGCTCATGGCGCCATGTTCAACGCGATTCACCGACAGCGCAAGCGCATCGCAACGCCTGAAGCGGTGCGTTCCGTCTTCGTTGACAGTGGGGTTGATGCAAAGAAGTTTGACCGCGCATTCAATTCATTTGGTACTGACAGCATGGTCCGGCAGGCGGCCGCGAGAACGGAGGGTGCACGAATCAACGGTACGCCTTCGCTGATGGTCAACGGGAAGTATCGAATCGACACGCGTCAAGCGGGTAGTCAGGCGAACATGCTGAAAATCGCCGCATTTTTAGCAGATAAAGAGTTGGCGCGTATCAATGCGGCTGCGAGCGCTTCCGACTAACGCCGCTGCATAACGCTTTAGTTAGCCGAGTGGTATTTCCGTTCGGCTAATGACCTTTCTCAATACAAAACTCGAGTGCACGCCTGTTACGCCAGATATTCGCGTGAGTTTGCCTAGTAAAACGGCTTCGAAGTGCTTCATATCTTTGACAACAACGCGCAATAAGTAATCTGCGCTCTGCCCGGTCACAACCGAGCACTCAACGACTTCATCGTAGTTCGCAATTTCAGCTTCAAAATTTTCGAATCGATCGGGGGTATGCCGGTCCATAGAAATACTGACGTGCGCGGTTAAGTCATAGCCCAATTTTTCAGGGTTTAATACTGCTACTTGCCGTTCAATAAAGCCCGCGCTCACGAGTCGCTTCACGCGTCTAGCACAAGGCGTAGGGGAGAGCCCCACTCGGTCAGCAAGTTCTAGATTGCTCAAGCTTGCATCTCGCTGTAGCTGTGACAGGAGCTTCAAATCTACGCGGTCTAATGTATTTGTGTCGTCCATATTCATAAAGATAGCGATTTTGACTAAAAAGATCGACGTTTTTGTCTTTTATCTCTTCCCGAGCGGGGTTTTTGCTACCAATTTGACATCTTTCGCTCCCACTGACGGCGTATACTCGCGCCCCTGAACGCAGAAATGGTGAGTAAGTATTATGAGTAGCGAAGGCTTTGGCGCTTTTGATCATCGTAAGTACCCGATATATCAGCCGCTTAAGAAAAGCGATCGCCGATGGCCTGATCAAGTGCTGACGAAGGCGCCCGAGTGGTGCAGCGTCGACTTGCGTGATGGAAATCAAGCGTTGATCGAGCCGATGACGTCTGACAAGAAACTACGCTTGTGGGAGCTTCTCGTTGACCTTGGGTTCAAGCAAATTGAAGTAGGCTTCCCGTCGGCGTCGTCGCATGACTTTGATTTTCTCCGCAAGCTAATCGAAGAGGACAGAATTCCCAGCGACGTGACAGTGCAAGTGCTCACTCAGGCCAGAGAGGAGCTGATCACACGCACCTTCGAGGCGCTAAAAGGCTGCCGTCGGGCGGTTTTGCACTTCTATAACAGCACATCAACCGTACAACGTGATTACGTATTTGGCCTCGATCGCACGGGTATTACGGAAATTGCCGTTAACGGCGCTGAGCTCGTAAAATCTGCAGCGGCTAAGTACCCAGAAACTGAGTGGGTCTTTGAATACAGTCCCGAGAGTTTTACTGGCACCGAGATGGATTTTGCCGTTGAGGTCTGTAACGCGGTTATTGACGTCATCAAGCCGACACCTGAAAACAAGATGATCATTAACTTGCCGGCCACGGTGGAGGTCAGTACGTCTAATGTGTATGCGGATCAAATCGAATGGTTTTGTGACAACGTGAACCAACGAGATTCGCTTTTGATTTCACTACATACCCACAACGACCGTGGCGGTGCTGTCGCTGCGGGTGAGCTTGGCTTGCTCGCTGGCGCGGATCGGGTAGAGGGGACCTTGCTTGGCAATGGCGAGCGCACCGGGAATATGGACATCGTTACCATGGCAATGAATATGTATAGCCAAGGTATCGACCCAAAACTCGATTTTTCTAAGATGGACGAGATGATTGCAGTGTGTAAGGAATGTACTCAGTTACCGCTGCATCCCCGACACCCCTACGCCGGTGAGTTAGTGTTTACAGCCTTTTCGGGCAGTCACCAAGATGCAATCAACAAATGTTTGGCAAGACGGGATGCCGACAGCTTGTGGGAAGTGGCTTATCTGCCGATCGATCCTGCAGATATCGGTAGGAGCTATCAAGAAGTCATTCGCATTAATAGCCAGTCAGGAAAAGGCGGCGTTGCCTACGTGTTGAACCGGGATTATGGCCTTGATTTACCGCGTTGGTTGCAGGTCGATTTTAGTGCAGCGGTTCAGGCGCTTGCGGAGCAATCCGAGTCGGAGGTGCAATCGGAGGATATTCATGCGCTTTTCTTGAGTACTTACCAATTAGACGAGCCACCCTTATCGGTTGGGAAGTATCAGCTTTCTCGCGATGAAACTGTGGATCAACTTAACGTTCAGATTAACGGCCTCGATGACTCACCCACGCTATCCGGTCAGGGAGCGGGAGTCGTAGGTGCATTTACTGACGCCATTTCGAAATACACGGGGCACAAAATCATCGTTGTTGAATACAGCGAGCACACCTTAGGCTCGGACGGTGATGCTGAAGCCATTTGCTACGTGCAGCTAGCGATTGATGGAACGCGTGTGTGTGGTGTGGGTCGAAGCACTGATATTGTGCATGCCACGATGGGAGCTATTTTGTCAGGTTTAGGTCGACACAGTAACGCGTATTCAAGCGCCGCCTAGCGAGCCAGCCCGTAAACCCACAGCGTCTGGACTTACAGGGATTAAACTCTGATAGGGTGGCTACGTTGCTTTGAGGATTTCATAAGGGGTGGTTAAAGCATGAAAACCGAGCGTCTATTGCTGATGTTGCTTCTAATGATTTCGCTCGTCGGTTGTTCAGCCAACCGCCTGCTCTACAACCGAGCCGATACGTTTATTCGTTGGGCGGCAGATGACTACGTTACCTTGAACCGCGAGCAACAAGCGGCATTCGATCAACGGCTGGATCACTTCCTGGCTTGGCATCGGAGTGAGGAGCTACCGCGCTATCGGGAGTTTATTGTTCGGTCTTTAGCAACTCTCGATGACGGCGTAACCCTCGAGGAAGCTGTGGTGATTTCAGAGGAAATTGATCTCGCTGCTGATCGATTTCAGGTGCAATTCATCGAGTTGCTTCTCGCGACCGCAGAAGATCTTTCTGAGGATCAAATACAGGAGTTCCTTGCCGAGCTTGAGCGAAATCAAACGGAGTATGCCGAGGAGCGCCTAGTTAGGGATGAGCAGGATTATTATGCGGACTCAGCCAAAACGATGATAGACCTGGTTAAACGTCTGATGGGAAGGCCTAATCAGGATCAAAGTGAAGATATAAAGGCGCGCAGCAAGGAGCTCATTCGTCTTGATGGTCTTTGGCACGCCGATCGCGCGCGCTGGGGAAGTGCTTTGCGAGTCATTCTCGAGACAAAACCCCTGGGCTGGCAAGTACAAGTTCGTGAACTCGGACAAACACGCTCTGAGGCGCGCACTCCCGAGTATGTCGCGGCTATCGAGCACAATGGTGCCGTGATTCTTTCGACCCTAGTCGAGATCATTAATTCGCGAACCCAACGACAGGACCGCCAGATGCGGCGGTTCCTAGAGGGTCTTATCGATGATATCGATGCGTTGACAGCAGCGTCTATCGCCGAGCGCTTAGTTATCGAGCAAGGATAGGTCTCTCACAGCACCCCGGTCTGCACTGGTGACTGTTTTGGCGTAGAACTTTAGCGCGGGACTGACTTTGCGAGGCCGATGCTTGGCGGGTTTAAAGCCAATTGCCGCTTGAGCATCACGTCGCGCATCGAGTTCGTCTTGACTAAGTTGAACGTTGATTGTGCGGTTCGGAATGTCGATTAGGATACGATCACCGTTTTGTACTAAGGCAATGGCGCCACCGGCAGCCGCCTCGGGTGAAACGTGGCCAATTGACAATCCTGACGTGCCACCTGAAAAACGTCCATCAGTGATCAGTGCGCAGGCTTTGCCTAATCCTTTGGATTTGATATAGCTCGTGGGATAGAGCATCTCTTGCATGCCCGGACCACCGCGGGGACCCTCGTACCGAACAATAACAACATCACCAGCGTGTACGCGATCTTCAAGAATGTCTGCCACTGCATCCTCCTGACTTTCACACACATGCGCCCGACCTTCGAATACCAGCAGCTCGTCCTCAACGCCCGCTGTTTTAACAACACAGCCGTCCTCAGCAATGTTACCGAATAGCACTGCTAACCCACCCTCGTCGGAGTACGCGTGCTCGGCAGAACGAATGCAGCCACCCTCTCGATCTAGATCGAGCGAGGGCCAGCGCGTCGCTTGGCTAAATGCTTCTTGCGTCGGGATGCCAGCAGGCCCTGCTCTGAAGCGCTCTAGCGCGACAGCATTGTCTGTGGTGGCAATATCCCAGCTTGCTATAGCCTCACCAAGGGTGTTGGTATGAATCGTATTGCAGTCTCGGTTGAGGCGCCCCGATCGCGCTAGTTCGCCTAAAATAGCGAGGACACCACCAGCACGGTGAACGTCTTCCATGTGGTACAGCGGCGTACTCGGTGCAACTTTGCATAGCTGGGGTACGTTGCGCGAAAGCGCATCGATATCGGCCATGGTGAAATCAAGTTCGGCTTCCTGTGCTGCTGCCAGCAGATGCAGAATGGTATTGGTCGATCCCCCCATGGCGATGTCGAGACTCATGGCGTTTTCGAAGGCGGCACGGTTAGCGATATTGCGGGGCAGCACCGAGTCATCGTCCTCGACGTAGTACCGCCGAGTAAGCTCCACGACGAGCCGTCCCGCTTCTAAAAATAATGCTTTTCTGTCAGCGTGGGTCGCAAGCAGTGAGCCATTACCGGGAAGGCTGAGGCCCAGTGCTTCGGTCAGGCAATTCATTGAGTTCGCAGTAAACATCCCGGAGCAGGAGCCGCACGTTGGACAAGCTGAGCGCTCATAGGCCTCAACTTTTGCATCGTCCGCACTGCTGTCAGCGGCAATGACCATGGCGTCCACAAGGTCAAGCTTGTGTTCTGATAAGGCAGTTTTACCCGCTTCCATCGGGCCGCCAGATACAAAGACCACAGGAATATTCAGGCGCATCGCGGCATTTAGCATTCCTGGCGTAATCTTGTCGCAGTTAGAAATGCAAACCATAGCGTCAGCACAATGCGCATTCACCATGTATTCAACGGAGTCAGCAATAATGTCACGTGACGGCAGGCTGTAGAGCATGCCATCGTGGCCCATTGCGATGCCATCATCTACTGCGATGGTATTGAACTCTTTAGCAACCCCTCCCGCGTTTTCGATTTCTCGCGCTACCAACTGGCCTAGGTCCTTAAGATGAACATGGCCGGGCACAAATTGAGTAAATGAGTTAACTACAGCGATGATAGGTTTTTCAAAATCACCGTCTTTCATGCCCGTTGCACGCCAAAGCGCTCGTGCCCCCGCCATATTTCGACCGGCGGTAGAGGTTCTGGAACGATACTCGGGCATATTACTTCTCCTGTGGCCGCGAACGGCGCTATTAGATCGCGCGTATTAGCGTATTCGAATTTCTATCTCGACACGACTTTGCCTGCTCAGCAGGTGGCAGCGCGGCTTGCTCAATGGGTTGAAAGCTCAACTCACGAAACCAGTGTCCGGTCTGGGTGGTACGCACGTATACCTGCTTGAGGTGCAGTTCTTTGGCGTTCTGGACGAGCTTTTCAATAAGGCGTTCGCCATGCCCCGAGTCTCGGTAATCGGGGTGAGTCGCCACGCAGGCAATTTCACCAATGGCATCCGTTAAATTTGGATAAAGCGCCGCACAAGCAATGACGCGGCTGTCTTTAGTGATTACGGTGAAATGATCGAGGTCTGCCGCAACTTGTTCGTTAGAGCGCTCAGCCAGAATACCTTCTTGCTGAAGCGGTCTAATCAGCTCGAGGATACCCGCCAGATCGTGACTCTGCGCGCCTACCATTTGTTCGTATTCATCAGATGATATGAGCGTTCCAACACCATCGTGTGTGTAGAGCTCCTTGATTAATCCGCCGTCGCACTTGTAGCTAACCAGGTGAACTCGTGGCACGCCGTCCTCACAGGCATTACAAGCAAGAGCGATGTTGTCGTCCATGCCGCCTCCTACAAGATTGGTGCTCCTGCGAGCGGCGTCTACTGTAAGTTGTCGAATTAGAGAACCGTCGTCTCCCGTTATGCCCTCGTGTTCAGACATCACAATCAATTTTTCAGCGGCGAGACTGCGGGCAACAACACGCATAAGCTCCAATGCGTTAATAGCAAATATGTCACCTGCTGGCGAATGCCCGGTAGGAGACAGCAAGCAAATGGCGGAACCGTCCAAGGCATGTGTTATACCTGCCACATCAATATGGCGAACGATACCCAGTGCGCCGTGGTCTATCCCTTGGAGTACGCCAGCAGGGCGAGCAGTAACGAAATTACCACTGATAACACGAAGCTTCGCATTGTGAAGCGGAGAGTTGGGCAGACCCATGGAGAACATACGCTCAATCTGACTGCGCTCGGATCCAATATCGGTGAGTGCACTTGTCATCGCCGCTTGTGAAATGGGCGAATTCTGGAAGTTAGTATGCTCATGAATGATCACTAAACGCATACCAAGTGATTGCATCAGCGCAAGATCATGCACAACATTAATGAAGTTGTCTTGCGATACGGCACCGGCCCTTAGCCCGACGACAACGGTGGTACCACGATGCGTGTTGATATAGGGCGCCGTATTTCGAAACCAATCGATGGTGTCTGGGTTACTCATTTGGGTGCCTACTCCGGTTACCCGAGCAGCAAACTGAGCAAGAAATAGAAACCGATCGAGAGAACGGCTGCGATGGGCAGCGTAACGACCCACGATCCTACGATTTGTTTGACGACGCCAAAGTCTACGACCCCTGTGCCGCGCGCAAGACCTACACCCAGTACCGCGCCTACTAGGGTGTGTGTGGTTGAGATGGGTAGACCAGTACCTGACGCGATGACCACCGTGCCTGCTGCACCGAGTTCGGCAGCAAAGCCACGGCTTGGCGTGAGTTCCGTAATTTTTGAGCCGATTGTCCCGATGACGCGCCAGCCATAGGTGGCCAAACCTAGAACGATACCTGCACCGCCAATTAAAAGTATCCACCAGGGCATACCAGAGCTAGCCGCAATCACACCACCGTCTTGAACCGTTTGTACAACAGCGGCTACGGGCCCTATCGCATTGGCCACGTCGTTAGATCCGTGCGCAAAAGCCATGCCACACGCAGTGAAGATCATCAGAATTCCAAATATGCCTTCGATGCCAAGATTGGCATTGTTGGCAAGCTGCCGGCGCACAAACAGGCCGCCAAAGGCTGCGACAACTAATCCAATCAATGCCGCCAGCAAAGCTGAATCTAAAAACGCTGATCCTGTGCCGAGGTCTATATCGACACCCACATGTTTGAGGCCTTTGAGCATAGTGACCATTGAGATCATGAAACCGACCATCCACATGTACACTGGAACCCATCTCGCAGCACTCACCCGCGTGTCGCTGGAATTCAGTACAAGCACTTCAACAGTCTTGTACAGGCACCAGGCAATGCTTCCTGCAAGCAGTGGTGAAACCACCCAGCTCGCCGAAATTTCACCGACTTTACCCCAGTTGACGGCGTCTACTGAGACAACGACAGCCGAGAATCCCACAATTGCTCCGACAATCGAGTGTGTTGTCGATACGGGCCAGCCGCGATTACTCGCAACAAGTAACCAGGTTGCTGCTGCGAGTAGGGCAGACAGCATGCCAAGGACAAACTTGTCGGGAATCGCCTCGAAAACTACGGGATCAATAATGCCCTTTCTGATAGTGCTAGTGACTTCACCGCCGGCGAGAAAAGCCCCTAAGAATTCGAAGACGGCTGCAACGATGATTGCTTGCTTGAGGGTGAGCGCACCAGATCCAACCGATGTGCCCATAGCATTTGCGACATCATTAGCGCCGATGCCCCACGCCATGTAAATGCCAAATCCCAGCACTAGAAACAATATGATCCCGCTGTTCGCTGCGAGCATTTCCATGTTGTCGTCCTACCGGGTTGGTTTCTCTTAGGTTATTCAGCGAATGTTGCAGGACTATTGCAGTAATTTCATCACTGCACCCCGCACGCGCGAAAGAGTATATTCGTAGTTGGTTTGTGTTCATACCCTTTATCGGTTGATATACGTGACTAGGAAGGCGCCGCACATTTCCGCGCATTTGCGACAAGAGACTGGACGCATAGGGCTGAGAGGATCAATACAACGAACAATGACGCAGCATGATCAGCTAAGTTTATTAGCCAATCGACTGGGCAATGAGCGTTACCAGCGATTGATTACGTATCTCGATGCCTCCGTAAGCCACTCACCCTCAGACGCTGCGCAGACAAGCGCGGCAACTCGTATGCTGGCTGGCAGCGAGTTTTTCCGGACCCTAGTTGAACGACAAATTGCCTGGTTGGAAGAAGAGGCGGATCTAACTCAGCCCACAATCGATGATTTGTTGGCAAGTATGACACCTGAGGACCTTTATCAGCAGGATGAGGCGGAAGCGCTTAAGCGCCTTCGTATACTGAGACAGCGGGCAATGCTGCATATCATCTGGCGAAGTTTCACGAGCGACAACGGCCTGTCTGAGACCCTGGGCGCTATGACCACGTTAGCGGATTTTGTCATCCGCTGTGCTGTAGGTTACGCGGAGAATAGTCTCAGCAAGCGCTTTGGTCGGGCAATGGGTAATGAAACGGGTTCGATTCAACAGCTGATCGTTGTTGGAATGGGTAAGCTGGGAGGTCGCGAACTCAACCTCTCCTCAGATATTGACATCATGTTTATTTACGACGAGCCGGGCACCACGCAAGGAGGTCGCTCCAGTACGAGTAATCAAGAGTACTTCACGCGGATTGCTCAGTTAGTGATCCGCCTCATTGATTCAGTGACGGGCGATGGTCGTATTTTCAGAGTTGATACTCGATTGAGGCCTTTTGGCGATAGTGGTGCGTTGGTGGCGAGCTATCCGTCTTTGGAGAATTATTATCAGCAGCACGGCCGCGACTGGGAGCGTTATGCACTGTTGAAATCCCGATGCATCACCGGTACCAAAGATCAGATCAAACCCTTTGAACAACTGGCAAAGAATTTTGTCTACCGGCGCTACACGGACTTTGGTGTTATCGAAGGTCTGCGCAGTATGAAGGCATTGATCGATTCGGAACGGGTCAAAAAAGGCCTAGTTAATGACGTAAAACGAGGTCCAGGTGGAATTCGCGAAGCCGAATTTATTGTCCAATCACATCAGCTCGTTCGCGGTGGGCGGATTCCCAGCATTCAGACAACAGGTTTTAGGGAATCTATCCATGCATTAGTGAGCGAAGCGTGTCTGCCCGCTGATGTTGCGCAGCGCTTGCATGCGGACTACCGACATTTAAGGCACCTCGAACATGGGATACAGGCGCTCAGGGACGAGCAAACGCACACGCTCCCTTCAAATCCAGACGATCAAAAGTCTCTGTGTATGCTCTTGGGGGCCAACGATTGGGATGAGTTGGTCGTGTCGGTAGATACTAGCCGATCTGCAATTGCACATGAATTCGAGGCGCTGCTGGCGGATTCGCCTGCGCAGGCAAATCTTATTTTGGGGATTGGTTCGGAGGCCCCTGCTCTTGATAGCGGTGCGCTGCAAGCTTTGTCCCTCACATCTTCAAACATGTTGGCCGAGACACTAAGAACATTTATTGCTGAGACACGATTTTCTGTGCTGGATGCCGAGGCAATACAAAGGCTACAAAAAGTTTTACCTCTGCTTGTAAAAGAGGTGGATGCGTACCCTGATGCGGGCGCCGCGCTCGAGCGTGCGATTTCCATAGTGAACGTTATTTTAAAACGTAGCGCGTATCTTTCTCTGTTGGTTGAAAACCCTCAAGCGCGTGAACGGTTTGTTGGTTTGGTAGCCCGTAGCCCTTCAATTGCGAACAAGCTTAAAGATGCCCCGGAGTTGCTCGAGGAACTGTTGTTTCCCAAGCGTTTATTTACTGCACCCAATAAAGAAGACATTCACCAGCAGTTGGATGCACTGATTACCTATGTTGACCCCGACGATCTCGAGGCTGTGATGCGGCAGCTGCGGCGGCTAAAAGATGCGATCACTTTTCGTGTGGCTGTTAGCGAGCTCGAGGGTTCGATTCCCTTGATGAAGGTGAGTGACAATCTTAGTTTTCTTGCAGAGGTAATCGTCGAGCGGGCGGTGACCGTGGCGTATCGTGACCTTGCGAAAAAATACGGCGAACCCACGAACGGCTCAGAGTTTTGTGTTTTGGCTTACGGCAAGCTCGGCGGTATCGAGTTGAGCTATGAGTCAGATCTCGACTTGGTGTTCATTTCTTCGGGTGACGAGGGTTTCACGGCCGGTCCCAAAGCGATTGAGCACCAGCGGTTCTTCACGCGACTGGCACAGCGGGTGATTCACATTCTATCCACGAACATGATGGGTGGCCGACTCTATGAGATAGACCTTCGATTGAGACCCAATGGTGACTCGGGCCTACTGGTTACTTCGTTTCCAGCGCTGAAAAAATATTTAAAAAGTGATGCTTGGACTTGGGAGCATCAGGCACTGGTTCGTGCGCGCGTCATTGCCGGTGGGCCAAGGCTAGTGAATAAAGTTGAGGCATTGCGCGTTGAGGTGTTGTCACAAAATCGAAACGACGCCACTCTGATCACCGAAGTGACATCGATGCGAAGGAAAATGCGGGGATATCAAGGTGATATTCCCACAAAGTCCAAGCGAATAGATCTGAAATACGGTCGTGGTGGTATTGTCGATATTGAATTTGTGGTCCAATACCTTGTGCTTAAAAATGCTATCAACCATCCGCAAATCTGCCGTTGGTCCGACGTTGTCCGTATTTTGGACTCACTTGAGGTTGCGGGTATTTTGAGCAAAGACAACGCCGATAGTTTGCGCGACGCGTATTTACAATTGAGAGCTGCAACGCATCGTATCGCTATGTCTTACGACACGGAGGATGACCTCGCCCAGGCTACAGAATCTATGGCCAAAGCGAAGGCTGACTGCGCAAACCTATTGCCAAATTTATAATGCGCGACGTATCGACCGCGCGGTAGATGTGAGGAATTTTTATGGATCTGTCAAAACTGACTGGATCAATTTGGTTAGATGGCGAGCTTGTTCCTTGGGAAGAGGCGAAAGTTCACGTGCTCACACACACATTCCACTATGGGTTAGGGGTATTTGAGGGGGTTCGAGCCTACGGGACTCAAGATCAGGGAACCTGCATCTTTCGACTAAAAGAACACACCGATCGCCTATTTCGCTCCGCAAAGATCCTGCAGATGGATATGCCTTACGACAAAGAAGTGCTCAACGAAGCGCAACGCGAGGTTGTAAGAGTTAACAACCTCGAAGAAGCATACTTGAGACCAATGTGCTTCCTCGGCTCAGAGGGCATGGGGTTGCGAGCGGATAATCTTAAAACACACGTGATGATCGCTGCCTGGTCGTGGCCGTCCTATATGGATCCCGAGGCAAGAGACCGTGGTATTCGCGTCAGAACATCGAGTTACACGCGACACCACGTCAACATAACCATGTGTAAAGCAAAAGCTAACGGTAACTACATCAACTCAATTCTCGCGTTACGGGAGGCGCTAGACGCTGGTTGCGAGGAGGCGCTGCTCTTGGATAACGAGGGGTATGTAGCTGAGGGAAGTGGTGAAAATGTCTTTATGGTGCGAGATGGAAAAATCTATACGCCTGAACTGACCTCCTGCCTTGAAGGCATTACGCGTGACAGCATTTTCCGCATCGCAGCTGATCTCGGCTATGAAATTAAGGAGCGACGAATCACGCGTGATGAGTTTTATGTGGCTGACGAAGCTTTCTTTACTGGCACTGCCGCTGAAGTTGTGCCGATCCGCGAGCTTGATAGCCGACCTGTAGGGTCTGGTTCACGAGGCCCGCTGACCGAAAAATTACAATCGATTTACTTCGATACAGTTCGGGGCCGTGAGGCGCAGTATGGGGATTGGCTGACGGCGGTGAGCTAGTCGATACAGGTCAATGTGGCAAAGCCTAAAGGATCGAAAGCTAAAGTGGCTAAGGTCTGACAGGCGAGGAAAAAATAACACACAGCCCTAGGGTTTTGATGGCGGGTGCCCTAGGTTTTGCTAGGGAATAAGCACGGGGCGCGGCAGCTCATACTGGCAGCTTATTAGCTTGAACCTATTGGCCTTAGTGCCTGCCAAGGGTAAAACAACGCTCAATTAACGCTAAAAATGAGGGCTTCGATGGAACTATTAACAGGGAAGCTGGACAGTGGACTGTTTTTCCGATCATGGCCAGCAAATGATCAAGCTAGCGCAGTTGTTCTCATCAGTCATGGTTTAGGTGAACACTCGGGGCGCTACGAACATGTTGCTGCCGCCTTTAACGCGGCGGGTTTCCACGTCTTCGCACTTGATCACCTCGGACACGGGCAATCCCCGGGTAAACGCGCTTTTATAAGTCGATTTAGCGAGCTGACAGATGGCGTCGCTGAACTTCGAGCTCACATTGCCCGCGAACTTCCCTCGTTACCCGTCTTTCTTGTTGGCCACAGCTTGGGTGGTTTAATAGCAGCAAGCACAATTCTAAATGCAGCGCAGGATTACAAAGGGCTGTTAATGACGGGACCGGCTTTGAGCGTGCCCACCCCGCCTCCGGCGTGGCAAGTTCTTCTACTGCGCGTATTCAGTGCCATCGCGCCTGGGCTTAAAGCGCTCGAACTCGATGCTAAGGCTATCTGTAGAGATCCGGCTGTTGTCGAAGCTTATATTGCTGACCCGCTTGTTCATCACCAGAATATTCCTGCACGGATGGTCGTCTCGCTGTTCGATGAGGGCACGCGGGTCCTTGCCCGTGCAAAAGACATCAAGCTGCCTGTGCTCCTACTTCATGGTGCTGAGGACCAGCTGACATCTGCTTCGGCTTCAACCGAATTCGTGGAAATGCTGGCTTCTCATGATAAGCAGTGCACTGTGTATGAGGGAATGTATCACGAGCTCTTTAACGAGCCGGAGCAGGAAGTCATTCTCAAAAACTGCTGCGAGTGGATAACGGCGCGTGTCGCTAGGAGCGATTCCTAAATCTGCTAAATTAATATAGGCAGCATTTCGTGCCTGCCAAGCGTTTGATATCACGCCCTCGAACCTTGTTGTTTCGCCATGGCGGTATTGGCATACTCTCTGCCAACTTTGGTCTGTGTCCGCGCGTGAATTCTCAATTACCTGACTCTGCGACTGCGTCGTTAAGCGATGCTGAAAGTCCACTGCGAATTGCTTTGTTGGGCTATCGATCTGCACCGCACTCCGGGGGCCAGGGTGTTTATCTTAATTACCTTTCGCGCTATTTGCGGCGTCGAGGTCACAGCGTTACTGTGATTTCCGGTCCGCCTTATCCGCGCCTAGATGACGACATTAACTTGGTGAAACTCGAGAGCCTCGATTTGTACGCCAACGGCTTGAGGTCTGTGAAGCCCGGGCACTTTTTCTCACGTTTAGAACGTATCGAGTGGTTCAGTAAGTTAACGGGTGGGTTTGCCGAGCCATACACCTTTGGCGAGCGCGTCAAAAAGTGGTTTGTTGGCCGTGAAAATGACTTCGACATCATTCATGACAACCAAACTATTGCAGATGGTGTTCTTGATTTGCAGACTCGCGGCCTGCGTCTGGTCACCACCATTCATCACCCCATTACCCGCGATTATCGCGTCGCATTGGCTGCTGAACCAAAGTGGTACATGCGCTTATTAATCCATCGGTGGCATAGCTTTTTGCGGATGCAAAAGCGAGTGGCACCCCAGTTGGAGTCGGTGGTGACTGTTTCAAACGCCTCGGCCAAAGATATTGCGACTGATTTTGGCGTTTCGCCCGAGGCAATCTCGGTCATGCATTTGGGGGTTGATACGGAGATGTTCCGTCCTCTACCTGCCATAGCGAGAGAGCCCTTCCGGCTGATGACCACCGCGTCTGCGGATGCGCCGCTAAAAGGCCTTGTCCATCTATTGAAGGCGGTCGCGGCTTTGAGGCCGGACTATCCTGACATCAGGCTCACGCTAGTCGGCCGTCCTAAACCTGATGGTGACACACAGAGGATTATCAACTCACTTGGGCTCGCTAATTGTATCGATTTCTGCAAAGGCATTAGCCACGAGGAGATGGTAGAAAAGTATGCCCGAGCAACCGTTGCTGTTGTGCCATCGATATACGAAGGTTTTGGACTACCTGCTGTTGAGGCAATGGCTTGTGGGGTGCCGCTGGTTTCGACCAGCGGTGGTGCTCTGGCGGAGGTGGTAGATGATGCTGCGCTCGTTGTTTCCCCGGGCGATTCCGATGCGCTGGCGAGGAACATAAGAAGACTATTTGACGACGAATCGCTCAGAGCTGAGTATGCCACTCGGGGGCTTCAGCGCGTTGAACAGCATTTCTGTTGGGAGCGTTGCGCTGAGCGCATGGAAGCGTTTTACCGAGAGCGCATTGGCCGATGCTGACAGTTGATTTTGATTACTTTGACCTGCAGCCGGGTCATATTTGCGTTGATTTAGGGTGTGGTGAGGGCAGACATGCACTTACTGCCTACAGGGCAGAGGGTGTGAATGTCCTTGGTTTTGATCTCGCGTTCAGTGACCTTCAAACGGCGAAATCGCGTATTTCAGATATGGAACCGTACAACCCTGCGGGCGCTGTACACTTTGTTCAGGCGAACGGTATGACCTTACCGCTGGCTGATAACTCGGTAGATCGGCTTATCTGTTCCGAGGTCTTGGAACACATTCCCAATTACATCAGTTTTATAGAAGAGATCGATCGGGTGCTGAAGCCCGATGGCAAGCTTTGCATCACGGTACCCAGAGCGTGGCCTGAAAAGATTTGCTGGCTCCTGAGTGACGAGTACCCCAAAACGCCCGGTGGCCACATACGTATTTTCAACGCTCAGCATCTTCAGCGCGAAGTTGAGCGCTACGATTTTGAGGGCACCCGGCGCCATGGCGCCCATGCGCTGCACGCGCCTTATTGGTGGTTAAAATGTTTATTTTGGAATGTGGAAAAAGAGCCCTGGTTGCTGCGGGCCTACCATCAATTTTTGGTTTGGGACTTGATGGAGCAGCCATTGCTTACTCGCGCACTTGATGCTGTCATGAATCCCTGGATGGGTAAGAGTGTCGCGCTCTACTTTAAAAGATGCGGATCTCCTTGCTCCAACGTTGATGAATCAGGACTGAGGTAGATAACGGCTATGGCTATTACTCCTCAGAAACGCTACGCCTATCCTTGTGCAGAACTGAAACCCACGGTTGATTACCTGTTGGCTTTACAGCGAGAAAATGGCGAAATTCCGTGGTTCGAGGATGGACACACTGATCCTTGGAACCACACTGAGGCGGCCATGGGTCTCAGCATTGCGGGTGAATACGCTGCAGCAGAGCGGGCTTATCACTGGTTGATTGACGAACAGCTCGAAGATGGCAGCTGGTGGGCTTCCTACGTGAACGGCAAGCCATCTAATATTACTCGCCGCGAGACTAACTACGTAGCCTATATTGCCACCGGTGTCTGGCATCATTTTTTGATTACGCGAAATCGAGAGTTCTTGGATCGCTTATTCCCTGCCGTGGATGCAGCCATCGAGTTTGTTATCTCGATGCAGTCTGAGCACGGAGACGTGGCTTGGGCCTGCAATACGCTTGGCGAACCGATGGATGACGCGTTGGTTACCGGTAGTAGCTCTGTTTACAAATCACTCGAGTGTGCCTTACACATTGCGCGTGCGGTTGGCGTATTACGGCCTAACTGGCGAACGGCTCGACAAAAGCTTGGGACTGCTTTGCGACATCGACCTGAGCGCTTTGATCGCAACTGGGAAAGCAAGTCGCGATACGCAATGGATTGGTTTTACCCGGTCTTGGCAGGCGTCTTTCAGAATGAGCAGGGCTTGGAACGAATCGATGCGCGCTGGGGTGAGTTCGTAGAAGAAGGCTTGGGTTGCCGCTGTGAAAATCATCAACCTTGGGTCACGGTAGCCGAGTCCTGCGAGCTAACTATGGCGCTATTGGCGGTAGGCGAGACTGCACGCGCACAAGTACTTTTTGACTCCCTTTGGCAGTGGCGGGATGAAACCGGCGTGTTCTGGACAGGGTACCAATTTGTCGAGGAAATCTTGTGGCCTCTCGAGCAGCCCACTTGGACTTCAGGTGCTGTTTTGTTGGCGGCGGATGCCTTAAGTCAGCATACCGCGGCCTGCCGTCTCTTTACCGAGGTAGACGAGTTGAAAGGGAGTGTTGCGGAGCAACGAAAGCGCGCACCCTGACGCTTGCCCCCCTCAAACTACCCCTATAGCCTGCGCAATGCGCGGATACTCTCGCAGCTTCCTGCAGGTTCAAACAGGCCAGACTGTTTTGCGAGTTGCCAGATCGCATGTGGCGCCTGCCCGCCCTCAGCAACGTGCGTAAAAACATCATGAATAACTAATAGCCCGCCTTTAACAAGGTGCTGCGACCAATTTCGGTAGTCCGCCAGGGCCGCGTCGAGACTGTGACCGCCGTCGATGAACAAAAGGCCCAGCGGCGTAGTCCAGTACCGGGCTGCGAGCGTTGCCGAGGCTATGAGAGGGATGACGACATCTTCCGCGGCATGTGCCAGAAGGTTGCGACGAAATTCGGGTAGTGAGTCGAATCGACCCGCTTCATTCACCAGCGCTTCATCGTGGAAGAACTCGCCCACTTGATGCTCTTCGCTACCGCGGTGATGATCGACCGCGAAAACAACGGTATTCGACTCACGCGCTACTTCAGCGAGCCAAAGCGTTGACAGCCCGCAGTAGCTTCCTATTTCAAGAAGCGGACCCAGTGAGGCAGTCTCACGCGCCCAATTAGCAAGCTGTGCGCCCTCATTTTCGGGAAGGAATCCTTTAACGTCGGCAAAGCGGGTCGGTGTCATGATAGGCTCCTAAAAACCTCAGTATATGGCGTAACGGCTGAATCCCAGAACTCTCATCACGTGTAATCATCCCCGACTCTTATGGCGCGTTTTCTCTACAGTTTACTGATCTCACTGCTTTCGCCTCTCTTTGTGCTGCGACTGCTCGTCAAGAGTGTGAATGAGCCTGGCTACCGTCGTCAGTGGTGGCGCCGCTTTGCGCTAGGCATGCCTAGCCGTATGCGTTCTGGCGATGGCTTGATCTGGGTTCACGCTGTCTCTGTCGGCGAGCTATTAGCTGTTGCCCCTCTGGTTGAGCGGATCTTGCAGGAGTGGCCGGATAAGGCGGTCTTAGTCACCAACACCACGCCCACAGGATCAGAGCAAACACAGAAGATTTTTGGCAGCCGTGTTGAACACACCTGGTTCCCATTTGATATGCCGCTCGTCACCGGTGCTTTCTTGCGCCATTGGTCACCGCAGCTCATTATCATGGTTGAAACCGAGATCTGGCCAAACCTCATGGCCTCCGCTCGTGAGCAAGGGATTCCTGTTGCGCTGGTTAATGCTCGCTTATCAGCGCGTTCGGCTCGAGGTTACGCGCGATTAGGTGAGCTCACCCGAGAGACCCTGAGAGGTTTTAGCCTGATCGCCGCACAATCAAAATCTGATGATCGACGCTTCCGCAGAATTGGTGCTGAGCCCGATGCAATGCAGGTGGTTGGGAGTATTAAGTTTGATATTGATCTGGCAGCCCGGCGACGCCAGCTTGAGGTCATTCAGAGTGAGCTGGGTAATGATGTTAAGTCCCGCCGTTTATGGGCCGCTGCCAGCACCCATCCGGGCGAGGAGCAGCTTGTCACAGACGCCTTTCTGGCACTGAGTCAGCGCGGCATCTCAACGCGGCTATTGCTTGCACCGAGGCACCCGAACCGAACCGGCGAAATTATTAAACTGCTCGAAAAGGCGGGTCTAAGCTATCAACTTCGGAGCGAGAGGACGCCGGTAAATAAAGATACTGACGTCTTGTTAATCGATACGCTCGGCGAGTTAAGCGCCTTTTTAGGTTTGGCGGATGCGGCTTTTATAGGTGGTAGTTTGGTACCTAGAGGCGGCCACAACCCGATTGAAGCCGCGGCATGGGGTTGTGCGGTCATCACCGGCCCGCATGTCATTAATTTTGCCACCATCGTAAGAGACATGGAGCGTGGTGGCGCGATTCGCGTTGTTACGGATCAGCAGCAACTTGCAGACCGCTTGGCGAGTGTTTGGGAAGGCGATGAGCAAGACAGTGACGCAAGGCGTGCACAGACGTTTATCGAAACCCGCCGTGGTGCCACACGCCGTCAGCTCGATTTATTAAAAGCACTTCTTTGATTGGGTATGGATAGGACTGTGAAAAAAGGCGTTATGAAAAAACGCTGGGGAAAAGCACATGGAACCCTTCGGGGGTCTGTGAATGCATCTAGAACGGGATTTCACGCTTGTTCCAAGTCATCTTTTTTCGTCTGTGAGCGCTTGTTCATTGAGACCTTGTCACGCCCGCCCTTTTATTGGATCCACGTGTTTAACACCCGGCGGGCAGCTGTTTAGCCTTCTTCAGAGACCGATGGCGCTTCGGGTTCTACCAAGAAAGCTTCAAGAGCTGCGATATCTTCAGGTGACAATGTCCCAGCATTTTCCTTTAGGCGCATGCTATTCAAAACGTAGTCATAGCGGCTGTTGGCATAATCGCGTTGCGCGGCAAAAACGGCATTTTGTGCATTCAGTACGTCAACGATGTTGCGCGTACCGACCTCGTAGCCTGCGAGCGTGGCATCAAGTGCGCTCTGTGTTGACTTAATGGCTTGCTTGCGCGCGTTCACTCGCGCGACATCGGAGGTCACTGTCATGTGGAGCGAGCGTGTTGCAGTAATCGTATTACGAGTGAGATTAATTCGATTCTCGCGTGCCGCGTTGAACTGCTCAGCTGCACGTCGGCGGTTAGCGCTGATCGATCCGCCTGCGTATAGCGGCATGTCAAGACGAATTTGGAAAGACTCGTCCTCACCCTCTGAATTTGGCGGTAAGTTAAAGGCGTTGGGCGGCGTCACCGTACCGGTGGTGTCGCTTTCAGCGTAGCTGACCTGGGCGCTAACTCGAGGTGCATGACCCATCTGGCGCGACTTCGCGTTTTGACGTGCGGCTTCCTCTGCGAAACGGACCGCGGCCAACTCAAAATTATTCTCCAGTGCAAAGTCTACCCAGGCTGAGCGATCCGATGGCATCGGGGGTTCTGGTGAAAACTCATCGCTCAACAAACGAAGCTGCCCGTGTTGCTGGCCTGTGAGTACCGATAAGCGCTCGAGGGCGACGGCGACATTATTCTCTTCGACGATGCGCGTTACGCCTGCCAGGTCATGGCGCGCTTCAGCTTCATAGACGTCAGTGATTGCGATCAGGCCCACATTAAAACGCTGGCGAGTTTGCTCGAGCTGTCGGGCAAGTGCGCGCTCCTGCGCCTTTGCGGCACGCAGATTGTCTTGTGCTCTCAGGACGCTGAAGTAGGCCTCTGAGACGCGTACGATAAGGTTTTGTTGAGCCGCTGCAACTGTCGCTTCTGCCTGCTTGCTGCGCTCGCTGCCTGCTTTCCAATCAAACCATGCTGACAGGTCAAAAAGCGTTTGTGAGAGGCTGATGTCGTAGCGCGTCGTGTAGGTGCGGGAGCCAGTTGTTTGGTCGGCAATCACTACGTTGCCATTGTCGAAATCGACAATGCTGAGTCGGGTGCTTTCGCTATCGCGCATCGAGCGGGATATGCCTGTATTTACCTGCGGTAATAGCGGGGCCAGTGCCAGTGTTTTTAATTCAAGGTCTGCACGGTACTGCGCTGTTTCAGCTCTAAGCTGAGCGTCGTTATCGAGTGCAATCTCATAGATATCGAGGAGACTCTCGCTCGATGCGATAGGAGCTATTAGTAAAATGGTGGCGGCAATCGCGGCTGCGGTGGCTCGTCTTCCAAGATGAGAAACCATTCAAATTTCCTTGACTGTGTCTTAGACCTTTAGAGGCGCGGAGTTTAACATCGTATACGTCGCGGCGGCGAAAATACGTTCATCTTCCGAATGAGCACAATTATCGTCGTTGATTGCTACACTTTGTGGCGTAATTGATATCGTTAGCGTTAGTACAACAAGTCGAGACTGGTTGAGGCAACATCGTTTTGGTGCAAAAAAGTCGAAGAAGACGACGGTTCCACATGGATCTCACAGAGCTACACGCGCTCTGTGAGGCGAACTACGTGCGCCTACTGAGACTGTTTCCCGATTATCAACAAGCAAATGAGCGGCGCTTTAGATTGGGTTCGCGTTTGATTGTGATGACGGTGATCGAGCGTGATCGTCACACCACGACCTTGAGCGTGAATTATCATGCGGCTGATTTACCCGAGCTGATGCACTCCAATCTGCATTTGCGGATGTACCACGATGTGGCGATGGCTGAAGTGGTAAAGCTACGATCCGGACGTCGCTTGGAGTCGCGATACGACTATCCCAATTCAGACATGCACCAACCGGACGAAAAACGCCAGCAGAACACGTTTGTAGCCGAGCTACTGAGTCTTTGTTTATCCGATGCGCACATCGCTGAGACTGTTTTCGAGGCTGGCGATGTCTAGTTCACAGTTACTGAGAGGAGATTTGAGTCTCCTTAGAAGCTCCCGTGAGCTCAGGGTGGTTCAGATTACCGATACGCATCTCACAGGGTCTCCAACCGGTGAACTTCTGGGAATGAACACGGCGCGCTCTGCACGCGCTGTGATAGACGCGGCCAAACGCTCAGGCGACATCGATTGTTTTCTCATTACCGGAGACATCGCAGCGGATGAGCAGCCCGCGGCTTACCAACAGTTAGAGCAGATGCTCGGCAGTGATATCCCCAGTTTGTGGTTGCCCGGTAACCATGATGATATTCGCTCTAACGTCGCCTTATTTGAGCCGCATTTGAAGCGACGGCTGCGAACACCCAGCTGGGATTTATTGATGCTGGAGACCCAAGTTGAGGGTCAAGTCGGTGGTGCGCTGAGTGTGGCTGAGATAGACGCTCTTGCTCAGGCAGTTGACGATGCTGCGGCTGAAAATAAGCACTTATTGGTCGCAACACACCATCCGTTGCGATCTATGGCATCTGCCTGGCTCGATGAGCAGTCGGTAAGTAACGCGGCTGAGGCCCTAAAAATACTAGCGCCGTACGCGCACCGGAGCTTGATCATCAGTGGCCATGTCCATCAGGAGAGCGACGCCGTTGTGTCAGGTATCAGAATGCTGACGACTCCCTCGACCTGTGTTCAATTTGCGCCTCAGTCTGAAGATTTTGCGTTGGACACGCTTCCTCCGGGTTACCGGAGCTTACGGCTTCATGCTGACGGCTCGGTGCACACCGAAGTTGTGCGTGTTTCGGACGAGAATAACCGTCCGCTCATCGGTTCCTCGGGTTATCATTAGTCGTTGCAGCGAAAGCCAAACCACACCCATCTTCAAGGTAGTTCTAAGTAATGACGCAGTACAACGCAGATGCCATTGAGGTATTGACTGGCCTAGAGCCTGTTCGCAAGCGCCCTGGCATGTACACCGACACCGCTCGCCCCAACCACCTTGCTCAGGAGGTGATTGATAACTCAGTCGACGAGGCGCTCGCTGGTCACGCAAACCAAATTGATGTTGTTGTTCACGCAGACGGTTCTATCAGCGTCACTGACAATGGTCGGGGCATGCCTGTGGATATGCACCCCGAGCAGAAAAAGCCAGGGGTCGAGGTGATCCTGTCGACACTACACGCTGGCGGAAAATTTTCTGACAAAAACTATCAGTTCAGCGGGGGCTTACACGGTGTCGGTGTGTCTGTGGTGAACGCCCTCTCTAAGCGAGTAGATATTACGATTCGTCGTGACGGAAATGTCTACAACATGGCGTTTGAAAACGGCGACAAGGTGGAAGACCTCGCCATTACTGGGCAATGCGGGAAGCGCAATACCGGCACCGGCATTCGGTTTTTACCCGATGAAACCTTTTTCGACAGTCCAAATTTTGCGATGTCGCGACTCATTCATGCGCTGCGTGCAAAGGCTGTTTTGTGTCCCGGCTTACGCGTCACGCTCAACGATGAGAAAAAGGGCGAAAAGCAGGAGTGGTTCTACGAGGATGGTATTTCTGACTACCTCTCTGATGCGACGATCGATTACCCGGTCATTCCTGAAGAGCCGTTTACAACCAGTTTTACTGGCGAGACCGAAGCAGTAGATTGGGCTATACAGTGGTTGCCCGAGGGCGGCGAAGTTACGGCTGAGTCTTACGTTAATCTAATTCCCACCGCGCAGGGCGGCACGCACGTGAATGGCTTGCGATCAGGGTTGCTGGAGGCCATGCGTGAGTTTTGCGAGATTCGTAACCTGCTTCCGCGCGGTGTAAAGCTGACGGCTGAGGACATTTGGGATCGCTGCTGCTACGTGCTCTCCTCGAAGCTTGGGGATCCCCAGTTTTCGGGTCAGACTAAAGAGCGACTGTCATCGCGCGAGGCAGCAGGCTTTGTCTCAGGTGTGGCGAAAGACGCCTTCGCGCTGTGGCTAAACCAGCATACATCGGATGCTGAGTTACTTGCTGAGCTCTGCATCAACCGAGCACAGGCACGCATGCGTTCAGCGAAGAAGGTGGTGCGTAAGAAAGTTACTTCAGGACCACAGCTGCCTGGAAAGCTCGCTGATTGTTCCGTCGAAGATCCGGCCCGAAGCGAGCTTTTCCTCGTGGAGGGTGATTCTGCGGGTGGTTCAGCAAAGCAGGCACGCGATCGCGAGTTTCAAGCCATACTTCCGTTACGCGGAAAGATCCTCAACACCTGGGAAGTTGATGCGAGTGAGATCCTTGCGTCGCAAGAAGTACATAACATCTCGGTCGCGCTGGGGATCGATCCCGCGAGTGATGATCTCGATGGTCTGCGCTATCAAAAGGTTTGTATCTTGGCGGACGCCGACTCTGACGGACTTCATATTGCCACACTGATTTGCGCGCTATTCCTCCGACACTTCCGACCGCTGGTACGCGCGGGCCACGTTTTTGTGGCAATGCCACCGCTTTATCGGATTGACGTGGCGAAAGAGGTTTATTACGCGCTCGACGAGTCTGAGAAAAACGGCATTCTGGAGCGTCTTGCGGCGGAAAAATCACGCTCAAAACCCAACGTTCAGCGCTTCAAGGGATTGGGAGAGATGAATCCATCGCAGCTGCGCGAGACGACGATGGATCCAGATACGCGGCGCTTGGTTCAGCTTGTGCTTGACGCCGACGACGATACCAATAGCGTCTTCGATATGCTGCTTGCCAAGAAGCGCGCGGGCGATAGAAGGCAGTGGTTGGAATCTAAGGGTGACCTAGCCGACGTATAAAATTGAGTAGAGTAAGAGTTCATGCGGGCAAGCGCCGTGGAAAACTCATAACTGGGCGATAGACGGTGCTGAACGCTCGCAGCGCTAATCGCGCATATGTTTTTCGATATCTGGCGACCACTGTGGTGCATAGGATTCTGCGCTTGTAGCAGACACGCGGTGACCCTCGAGTGAGAGCGGCATCTTCGGCTTAGTCAAATGATGTTCAAATGAGAGTACTTAAAAAGGTAAATCTGATGAGAGCTTTAGTAATCGCGACGACAATTATGGCAACAGCTTTTGCTGCGCTTCCCGCCCAAGCTGACTGGTCAGTCAAGGATACTTCCCGTATTGGTTTTGTATCGATCAAAAATAACGTTATTGGCGAAAACAACGCGTTCGAGCGGGTATCTGGCGAAATTACGGATGCAGGCGTTGTGACCATTAATATCGATTTAACATCAGTGGAAACAGGTATCGGGATTCGAAATGAGCGGTTGCAGAAAATGCTGTTTGATGTCGCTAATTTCCCTCAGGCAACCGTGTCGGCTCAGCTCAGCGATGACCAGCTGATGGCGTTAATGTCCGGTGGTAGTGTTGCCGAATCTGTGTCCATATCTGTCGCTTTGCACGGAAACACAGTCTCAAAGCAGGTGGAACTCGCGGCTATCAAAACGGGCGATACGTTACAGGTAACCACAACACAGCCGGTCGTCATTGCCGCGTCAGAGTTTGGTTTGGAGGCGGGTGTGGCTGCGCTTCAAAAAATAGCGGGCCTCAACGCGATCAGCCGCTCGATTCCCGTTACGGTCGACTTGCAGCTGAGCACGGAGTAACCGTCAGCGTCGTCCCGTTGCCTGCATAATGGCCGTGAGTTGTGTGCGATATCGCTCGTAGCGTCCTCGGTCGCCGGCATCTCGAGCGAACGCGAGCAGTCCATTCAAAATATCAGGTTGACCCGGGTGGCTTGCGTTCACGGACTCGAGCATTTTCATGGCGGCAGGTTTGTCGCCCGTATCGTTTAGTGCAATGGCATAGACGTATCGGTGGCGTGAGCCCTCTTTTTCAAGCGTAGCTGCTTCCTTGAGCGAGGCGAGCCCGGCCTTGGTTTCACCCAACCGGATAAAATGGAGTCCCTGCGAGAACCACAGAGTCCCAGAATCAGGAATGCGGTTGATAGCATCACCGAGAAGGTTCGAGGCTTCCTCGTTACGACCGTCGCGTCGCAACAAATCCACCAAGTTCACGATAGCCGGCTCGAGTTGATCGTTAAGCATTAGGGCCTCGCGCAGCGCGGTTTCGGCTTTTACAGTGTTGCCACGATCTGTCCAAAAGTTAGCGAGCTGTAGCTGCACTGAGGGCATGTCCAAGTGGTCTCGCTGAACATTCAAATACTCGTCGAACAGTGGCTTTAGCGACTCAATATCTTTTGGCCGAAGCTCGGAATCCGGAACGCCGGCAAGTACCTGTGCAACTTCCATTCTTACGCTGAGCACGGGATCTTTAATAAACGGCCTTAGCATCAAGAAGCGTTGCGCAGGTGGAAGTCCTCGGAGAGCACGGACCGCCGAAGTCCGCAGAACAGGGTCATCTGCACGCAGTAACATTGCACCCATATTGGGCAGCGCAGGCGACCCTAAGTTGCTCAGTTGCTCGATGACCGACGCCCGCGTGAGCGCCGGTTGTGTCTCATCTGCGACGATGGTCTCTAACGTAGGAAGCGCTCTGATATCACCACGATCGGCGGCGAATCGTGCTTTTACCTTTTTGAGCGTCTTGAGGTCACCCTCAACACCCCAATCATGCAGCGCGTCGTACGCCCAAGAGTCACTTTGATCAGTGTGACACTGCGTGCAGGCGTTTGGGCTCCCTATTGAAAGGGAAATATCGGGCCGCGGAATACGCATACTGTGATCGCGTCGCGCATCAACGCCCATATAAACTTGAGAGGGCATGTGGCAATTAACACAGGCGCTCCCACTGCTGCTGGCCGCGTGACGATGATGGGTAACAGTGTCGTAAGTCTTCGGCTTATGGCACTGGGTGCATACACCGTTACCCTCTGCCACTAGCGCGTTACTGTGGGGGTTGTGACAGTTACTACAGACGACCCCGGCCTGCGCCATTTTGCTCTGCATAAACGAGCCATACACATACACTTCATCGCGAATTTGCCCGTCGTGCCAATAGAGTGGAGCCTCGAGTACCGAGAGGCGATGGGTATCCAGTAATGACTGACCGTAGTGATAGTCGCCCAAGGTTCCTCTTCGCGAATGGCACCGTCCGCAATTGTCGACCTGTATGTTGTTTTCTAACGGTGTGACCCGATGCGCGATGTCCTCGTCGAGGTCTCTTGTCCATTGGCCCCGCGCTGCTAAGGCAAGTGCAAGACCCATTGTTTCAGGTGATTGACCTGTGTCCGCCTCGCCCACTGTTGCAAGCGCCACATGATCCGAACCCGGGCCATGACAGGACTCACACCCAACGTCTATTTGATCGTAGTTCGTTTGGTAGCTCCGGGTGCCGGTGTCATAGCCTTTAACAACATTGGTGCTATGGCACTCAGCGCAGCGGCTATTCCAGTTGTGGTAGATGCCCGTCCAGTGAAGTGGACTATTGGAAGTCACAGGCTCTTGATCTTCGTAAATATGGTACCAGCGCTGGCCGCCTTCAGTTTCGCTACGACTATCCCATGCAATACTTAGCGCATTGAGGCTGCCTTTTTTTGTGGGTAATAACAGCTGCTGAAGCGGATAGACGCCAAACACATATTCGACCCGATAGTCGGTGAGTTCGCCCTTTTCATTGTCGGTATTAACCCAGTAAGCGCCATCCTTTTTAAAGAAGCTGGTGGTCACGCCCTCGTAGACGAACTTTGCGTTATCGAAATTACCAAGCACGGTTTCGGCATTAGCTTCCTGCATCGCGAGGTCGTGGTGGGAGCCAGTCCAGTCGGCCATCTGCGACTCATGGCAACCTGCGCACGCAGCGTTGCCAACGAAGGTAGCATCTTCAGCTATAGCAGCATGAGCAAAAAGAAATAGCAGCGCGCCCAGGCCGCCAAGACAGAATCTCGTTAAGCCCAGAGCTCTTTGCTTAATTGCTCCACGGGTTCTTTGGCTCCGCGGGCTAGCCATGTTGCCAGCGCGGCTGCAACGTTGCGGAACTGTATCTTGGGTGCCGGAGGCATTTCGTCTAACCACGCACGCGCCTTCTGAGTTTCTAATGCCTGCATTGTAGTGGCATAGCCCAGCTGCTCAAGCGCTGCTGCGTTGGAAAGTTGCTCCATTTGTTTTGCCAAGGGGCGTGTCAGCACCGGCTTACTCCACTGGAGGCACTCGGAGATCAGCTCAAACCCTGTATTGCAGATAACGCCTTTGGCTGTAGCGAGGTCCCTTTTGAAGCCGCCTACATTGGCTTTTTGCCGAAGTACATTTCCATGCTGCCCGTCGCTGACTGCCGGCGAGTACTGAATAAACGTCTTATCTGCAAACTGTTGCAACCACTGAGTGGTCAGGTCCTGGTCCTCAAAGGGTAAATAGACCAGAACGTGTTCTTTCGTAGCATCTGGATCGATATCGGGTAAGTCGAGGATGGGTGGAAGAATCGTGTTATCGAAGGCGGCCCAGTGAAGCCCTACGGGGATATCGACGGGTGCAAATTGTTTCATCACGAGCCGGCTCATGGCGTTATCCCCAGTGAGCGGTGTGTTCTTTCCAAAGGCGTACTGGTGTCCAATGCCTATGGTCTCTCGGCCCCTTGCCTTCGCGGCCCAGCCTAAGACCGGCTCGTAGTCGCAGACAATGAGGTCATAAGGGTCTAAATCAAGGCGGTTAACATCTTGTAAAAAGGTGACCGGTGCTAAATTTAACGCCGTTTTCCGGTAGCGCATTCGTCCCGCTTCAGTGACCATCGTGATGCCTTTTCGGTGCTTGAACTCACCGAAAGGCCCCATATCAAAAAGCTGGGATTTCTCGCGGCCAGAAAAAAGCCAGGTCACGTCCACATCAAAGTCTTTTAAGGCGTGTGCCAACCCTCGAGCGCGACTAACATGCCCTTGCCCGGTTCCTTGAACCCCGTAGAGAATCTTTCTTGTCATAGGTGCTGTTTACCAGAGATTTAGCGTCGAGGCTGTACCCATCGCCACAACGGATCCCAATAGCGCTCCGGCAACGATATCGCCTGGGAAGTGAACTCCCACAATGACTCTGGACAGCCCAACGGCTGCGGCCCAGATAAACAGCACCGCGGTAACGCCGCCGAACAACAGGGACGTCATCACGCACAGACAAAACGCTGCAGATGTGTGTCCGGAAGGAAAACTGAATTTATCAGCAGCAGCGATGAGTGAATGCATGCTGGGTGTTAAATCGCAGGGCCTGAGTCGCTTCAAGGAGTTCTTCAAGACGTAGTAGCTACATCGCTCTACGCTGAATGCTACCGCCAGTGCGAATGCGTAGGTGGGAGCAAGAACCGATCCTGACAGCCAAACAAGCAACGGCGAGAGAAGTTGCGCGTACCCATCCCCGCTCTTAGAAACCGCCAGTGCAGTTTGCGTCAGAGCCTGTCTTGCTTTGCCGTAGCCAAATACTTTGTTAAATAAGACTAGGTCTATTTGCTGTAGCAATGACAAAATAACTGCGCTTGTTTTTAGTTCAGTAGCAGGAATCATCAAAACGCCCCCTGAATTGACACTCTATTCACAAGTCTTACAGTTAAATATCACAGAATTATGAACGTGAGGAAATAACGGGTGCATATCGGAATTTTAAAGACAGACTCTGTAAGACCTGAATGGGTCGGTGAGTTTGGAGAGTATCCCGATATGTTTGTTCGCTTGGTAAGCGAAGCGAACCCGGAAGCAACGTTTTCGACCTGGGATGTCGAGGAGGGGGTGCACCCAACCCAGGACGATATTGACAGCGTTGACGGCTTTATCATCACCGGTAGTAAGAGCTCAGCTTATGATGATAAGCAGTGGATTCGAGACCTTGAGAGCCTCATTCAGAAATTACACGCGGCGCGCAAAAAGATGGTGGGCATTTGTTTTGGTCACCAAGTTATCGCACAAGCGCTGGGCGGGTTGGTGTCGAAATCTGAAAAAGGCTGGGGTGTAGGTATAAATATTTACAAACTCGCTGGTGCGCCGTTCCATCGCGAAGAATCAGGTGAACTGAAGCTCATCGCATCGCACCAGGATCAGGTCCGCGTCTTACCACCTGGCGCTCGAAACGTGCTGAGTAACACGCACTGCGCGAATGCCGGATTTGTGATGGGCGATCATATTTTTACCCTGCAAGGACACCCCGAGTTTGTGCCCGATTACTCCGAAGCGATCATGGCGTTTCGTTTTGACATGATTGGCGGTGATCGAGTTGCCGAGGGGCGAGCGTCGCTAGAAACGCATCAGCACGAGGGCGCTAAGGTCGCGGGCTGGATGGTAGATTTTTTCTCTAATTAAGAGCGTTCAGCTTTAGAGTGTGCCCTCATTGAATCGGGGTTGTGGGGTTACCTATGTGCATGCCAGTAAGTTAGCCTGCGGTGCTTTGGATGTATTAGTGAATTGCCAAGACCAAGATGAGCTTAGGAGAAAAAGTAGGGCACCTTCAATCTTTGACCTAAAAAATCAATAGCACCAATGGTCTAAATGATAGTGAGCGCCCACATCTCAGTTTGGTTTTGAATGGCTGATACCTAGAGCGGAATGTATCAACTTCAAACGCTCTGTTCGTAGGTCTACCAAGTTCCAACATTTTCCATCGACGCCCACGGATCTTGGACAGGAAGCGCTTCGCCCTCTTGCAGCAGTTCGATTGAAATTCCGTCAGGAGATTTCACGAATGCCATCCGTCCGTCTCTCGGTGGTCGGTTGATGGTTACGCCGCCGTCCATGAGGCGCTGGCACGTCGCGTAGATATCATCAACACGATAGGCGAGGTGCCCAAAATTGCGACCGCCAGTGTATGACTCTGGATCCCAGTTGTAGGTTATCTCCACCAGAGGGCTTTGCTTGCTTTCTGCGTCATCCGCATCCGCTGGAGCAGCGAGAAATACCAAGGTGAAACGGCCCTGTTCGCTGTCGTAACGACGAACTTCCACGAGCCCTAAATGGTCGACGAAAAAAGATAGTGTTGCATCCAAGTCAGCGGCTCGAATCATCGTGTGGAGGTAGCGCATGGTTTCCGTCCTTTGTGGTCTTTTAGCGAATCATTCTGTTGCCAAGAGTCAAGTTGCTCATTGCCCAGTTGCAAAGTGTAGCCGCTGATCAATGTGGTCCCAACTAGTCTTGTTGAGTCTCTATCGCTAGGTGCCAGACAGGGCCAAGCGACAAAGACAGCGAATCGAGGAGAAAAAGAAAAGGAAAATAGTAAAAATAATGGTGCAACAGAACGTTGAGACCAGAGCGATCCCGAGCGTCATACTGATACAAAAACGCAAACGCCATTAATACAATTTCGATAAAATAGACAGACCTTTGTCAGATTTGTCACTGGCGTACTCCCCACTATCTGATAACTCTGGTGCGCGGACGCACCCTTGCGTAGGCTCTCTGCCATTGTTTAATGGTGCATAAACTAATCAGTGAAAATCGTATCCGACAGCAAAATATGTCCAACATGTGGCGGCGACTATCTTGAGCGCGTCCGTCGAACAGGTAGAGAG